>Ga0209297_1000001_pt1 | contig 495847 bp, 435 predicted proteins | sample S_130805_MF_Meta_FD_187322 | JGI IMG/M metagenome (GOLD analysis project Ga0209297, IMG submission 187322) | Freshwater microbial communities from Lake Simoncouche, Canada to study carbon cycling - S_130805_MF_MetaG (SPAdes) (version 2) | ecosystem: Environmental > Aquatic > Freshwater > Lake ...
GCTACGGCCTCAACGAAGGCAGCCATTACGATCATGTTAGAACGAATATCATTCACTGCTTCTGGTTGACGAGCAATACTTTCTACCGCTCCTTTACCAATTAGACCGATGCCAATTCCAGCACCGATAGCAGCTAATCCAGCGCCGATTGCGGCAACACTTCCTACTACCATTTTTTACGTTTTAATTGTTATTGAAAAAAATTATAAAATATTATTAATGATGTGCTAATTCTTTGTCTGCGCCTTCCCCTGCTGGATGATGGTCATGATGCGCTTCTTCTGAAGCCATACCAATATACATTGCAGTGAGCATCGTAAAAATATAGGCTTGTAAAAAAGCAACTAGCAATTCTATCAAGAATATAAAAATTACAAATGGTACTGCTATTGCAGCTGCATAAACAGTTTTAAAAATAAAAATCAAACAAACCAAACTCAATACTAAGATATGACCCGCTGTGATATTCGCGAACAATCGAATCATCAATGAAATAGGCTTATTAAATACCCCAATTAATTCGATAGGTGCTAGAAACAATTTCATAGACCAATGCATTCCTGGCATCCAGAAAATATGCTCCCAATAGTTTTTGTTAGAACTTAAATTCACGACAATGAAAACACATACCGCTAAAGTCATCGTAAAAGCAATGTTACCACTCACATTAGCGCCGCCTGGAAATAATGGAATTAAGCCTAAAAAGTTATTGGTCAATATCAAAAAGAAAATTGTCAACAAAAACGGCATGTACTTTGTGTAACGCTTAGCACCAATATTTGGAAGGGCTATTTCATCTCTTACAAATAGAACAATCGGCTCCATAAAAGATTGCAAACCTTTTGGCGCATTAGTAACACCTGTTTTTTTGTACGCACGTGCTGCAGTTAGCAAAACCAATAATAAAATGATAACGGATATAAATAAACTGGCCACATTTTTTGTAATAGAGAAATCCCATAATTTTTTACTAGCTACTACATCTACTTCGCTTGCTGCATTGACAATTTTAGTTTTACCTGCGACCAACTTGTAATTAAATTTTCCTTTGTACACCACTGGCTCATGATGATCGTCTACTAGTTTTTCTGAAGAAAAAACATCAAACCCTTGTGGCGTATATAATATTACAGGTAATGAAATAGAAGTATGCCCCCATAAATGCCAACTATGATCATCCTTAATATGTTCTAAAATTGTTTCAGTTACATTAAAATCACCCTCTTTTTTAGCACCATGCGCTTCTGTGGCAACAGGTGCTGCAGCACCCGCCTCTGAACTGGCTGGTGTATGATTTTTCCCAGCAAATGCCTGGGTCGCTATCAGCAACGAAAAAACGCTGAAAGTCTTTACCAGTAAAGATTTAATGCTTCTAAACGACATACCTTTCTCAAAATTTGCGGCAAAGATAGGGATAATATCCTTGAAATTAGTAAAAGAAAGTAACTAAAATTGAAGAAAAAAGGGGCTTTTTTGGGCCCAAAACCTACACAGAAAGGGGGCCTTTCTTTTCAAATTGCATTTCATATAAACGGGCATAAAAACCGTTCTTTTGAAGCAAAGATTCGTGATTTCCGACCTCTTTGACCTCCCCTTTGTCCAATACAATAATTAAATCGGCCTTTCTAATGGTAGAGAGTCGATGGGCAATAACAATTGAGGTTCTACCAGTTATGAGTGTTTCGGTGGCTTTTTCGATGAGCAGCTCGGTTTCTGAATCTACGGATGATGTGGCTTCGTCCAGCACCAAAATAGCAGGATTATAAAGTAAAGCTCTAATAAATGATATCAGTTGACGCTGACCTAAACTAAGGGTGGCGCCCCGCTCCATTACCTGGTAGTGGTACCCGCCTGGTAATTGCATGATAAAATCATGTAATCCCATCAGTTTGGCCGCATGGATTACTTCCGCCTCGGAAATGGCTGGGTTTCGAAGGGTAATATTGTCCAAAATAGAGCCAGAAAATAAAAAGACATCCTGCAAAACCACGCCTATATTACGTCTTAGACTTTCTAAGGTGTAATGGTTTAATGGCTGTTGGTCTAAAAGCACTGCTCCATTACCTATGGTAAAGAGTCTGTTTAGTAGGCTAATAATAGAGGTTTTGCCACTGCCGGTATGCCCAACAAGAGCAGCGGTTTGACCGGCCCCAATGGAAAAATTGATGCCTTTTAAAACATATTGGTCTTCTTTGTAGGCAAACCAAACGTCTTTAAAATCGATATTGCCTTTTAAAACGCCAGCGTCTACGCTATCAGGGCTATCTGGGGACATTTGATCGGGATTGTCCATGACTTTAAACACCCTTTCGGCGGCCACCATACCCATTTGAAGCACATTAAATTTATCGGCAATCACGCGAAGTGGCCTAAACAACTGATTCAGATAAAGTATAAAAGACATTAAAAGACCCGCGTCTAACGCATTGCCAGCAATAAACCAAACCAGAAGGCCGGTACTGATGGCTAAAACAACTTCTACGATTGGGAAAAACACCGAATATGCAAAAATGGCTTTTATGTTTGCGAGGCGGTGTTCGGCGTTAATTTTTTTAAACTTATGTAGTTCTCTACCCTCAGCGGCAAAAGCTTGCACCACCGCCATCCCAGATAAATGTTCTTGGATAAATGCATTTAAACTCGCCACTGCATTGCGTACTTCCACAAAACTTTTATTCACGCTTTCCTTAAAAAAATAAGTAGCAATGAGCATGATCGGAAAAGGCGCTAAACTCACAAGCGTCAATTGCCAATTGATCCAAAACATGGTGCCCAGTGTACAAATAATAGTGAGTAAATCTGCAATGATTGGAATCAGGCCGTCCGAAAAAATATCGTTGATTCTTTCAATATCATCAATGGTTCTAGTAGTGAGTGTGCCAATAGGCGTGGTATCAAATTGACGCAAATGAAGGCCTACAATTTTTTCATACACCGCAATGCGCAAATCCTTTACTACACGCTGCCCTAGGGCCGCGGTCAGAAATGAGAAGAAAAACCGAATGGTCGTTTCAATAAATAAAAACACCACCTGAAAAAGCGTTACCGCAATAATAAATTTTGAAGGGTCCGATAAATGCTGATTTGCAATAAAGAGTTTGAGCCAGCCCGGAATATGCACAATTTTTCCGGTAGCCATATCTACCGTTAACTGAATTAAATAAGGACGTATAGGAGCAAAAACAGCCATTACCACAGCCAGCAAAACACTTACATAAAACTGAGTGCGGTAAGGTTTTACAAATTTGAAAACCCGAACCAATAACGAGAAACTAAATACTTTTTTAGGTGACGACGTGCTCATACTGAACTGCAAATGTAAGCACAAAAAAAGCGGGCTAATTCGTATATTCGTAAAAGATATGGATCAGGACCCGCAAATGAGTGCCGAACTTGCACTTCCAAAATATAATTTAAACGCCGACCAGGAAAAAAACGAAATCGTTAGGCATTACCGTGCCCTTTCTAGGAGCCTCAGGCCTAAATTAAAAAAAGGCGACAAAGAATTGGTACGGCAGGCTTTTGAAATGGCCGCCGACGCGCATAAAACCATGCGCCGAAAAAGTGGGGAGCCTTATATCTTACACCCTATTGCCGTTGCCATGATTTGTGTAGAAGAAATTGGTCTAGGCGTAAGAAGTACCATTTGCGCACTGTTACATGACACTGTAGAAGACACGGATATTACACTCGAAGATGTACAGCGTGAATTTGGTAACGAAATTGCAAAAATTGTAGATGGCCTTACCAAAATTTCTACGGTAATGGATACCAATACATCACAGCAAGCAGAAAATTTTAAAAAGATTTTACTAACCCTCACCGATGATCCTCGTGTGATACTCATTAAACTAGCAGACCGCTTACACAATATGCGTACACTAGATTTTATGAAAACAGAAAAGCAATTAAAAATTGCTTCCGAAACCATTTGGGTATATGCGCCGCTTGCACACCGGATGGGACTTTACAATGTAAAAACAGAGCTTGAAGACTTATCCATGAAATACATGGAGCCTGAAGCTTACAAAGACATTGCAAAAAAATTAGCGGAAACAAAAAGAGAACGTAGTAGGTATATTAATGAGTTTGTAAAACCCATTAAAGAGAAGTTAATAAACAGTGGCTTTGAATTTGAAATTTATGGAAGACCTAAAAGCATTCACTCTATTTGGAATAAAATAAAAAAGAAGGGTGTTGCTTTTGAAGAAGTGTATGACCTATTTGCAATCCGAATTATTTTAGATTCGGCACCCGAAAAAGAAAAAGAAGATTGTTGGAAAGTTTACTCTACCATAACTGATGAATACATGCCTTCCACAGAGCGCTTAAGGGATTGGCTAAGTAACCCCAAAAGCAATGGATACGAGGCTTTGCACACAACTGTGATGGGGCCGCAAGGCAAATGGGTAGAGGTTCAAATCAGGTCTAAACGTATGAACGAAATTGCTGAAAAAGGTTTAGCTGCGCATTTCAAATACAAAGAAGGCAATGACACCGAAGACCGTTTTGATAAATGGTTTGGTCAAATTAGAGAAGTATTAAGCACGCAAGATGGAGCGGGTCTTGATTTTTTACAAGACTTTAAAACGTCGTTTTTAGCAGAAGAAATTTATGTGTACACGCCAAAGGGAGAAGTGAAAATGTTACCCACTGGAAGCACGGCTGTTGATTTTGCTTTTGCCATTCACTCCGCTGTTGGTTCTAAATGTATTGGCGCAAAAGTGCAACACAAATTAGTGCCGTTGAGTCATGTACTGCGCAGTGGAGATCAAATAGAAATTATCACGAGTAGCAAACAAAAACCTTCCGAAGATTGGCTTGGCTTTGTTGTAACAGCGAAAGCAAAAAATAAAATTAAAGACGCATTACGTGAAGAAAAAAGAACCATCGCAGAAGATGGTAAATATGTGCTTCAACGTAAATTAGAAAGTATGGGTGCGACATATAGCCAGCACAATATAGAAGAGCTCGTGCATTTTTACAAACTTCCTTCGGCGCTGGATTTACACTATAAAATTGCGACAAAATCCATAGATCTAAAAGAACTCAAAGACTTTTTGGTACATGGCGACAAAATAGAAATACCAAAACCAAAGCCCGCCATTCCGGAAACAACCACAGATGCTGGAACCGCCAAAACCTATTCTAAAAAAGACTCGGAATTAATCATTTTTGGAGAAAGTAGCGACAAAATCATGTACGCCCTTGGAAAATGCTGCAACCCCATTCCTGGTGATGACGTATTTGGATTTGTAAGTACCGGAAAGGGACTTATTATTCATAGAACCAATTGCCCAAATGCCACTCAATTACTGGCCAATTATGGACACCGTGTGGTTAAAACTAAATGGGCGAAAAACAAAGAGATTTCGTTTTTAACGGGACTTAAAATTGTGGGCCTAGACGATGTCGGGGTTATTAATAAAATAACCAATATTATCAGTGGTGATTTGCGCATTAATATTGCCGGGCTCACCATCGAATCCAAAGAAGGCCTTTTTGAGGGTACTATAAAAGTATTTGTCCACGATAAAGAAGAGCTAGAAATGCTTGTTTCTAGGCTAAAAGCCCTTCATGGTATCCAAACCGTAGACCGGTTTGACGCAGAAGCAGAAAATTAATTTTTATTAGGGCTTCCAAGACTTATTTTTGTCCTTCAAATTTCAAATTATGGTTGACGTATTGTTAGGGTTACAATGGGGTGATGAAGGAAAAGGTAAAATAGTAGATTATTTTGCGCCCAATTATGATATTGTTGCACGCTTTCAGGGCGGACCCAATGCTGGACACACTTTATATGTAGAAGGCAAAAAAATGGTACTTCACCAAATACCTTCTGGTATCTTTCACCAAAACAAAATCAATATTATTGGTGGCGGCGTTGTATTAGATCCGGTAACATTAAAAAGAGAATGTGACGCAGTAGCAGCGTTTGGTATTGACGTGCGCAAAAATTTATTTATATCTGCCCGTACCAATATTATTATTCCAACGCACCGTGCATTAGATAAAGCCTCTGAACTTTCTAAAGGTGAAAGCAAAATTGGTTCTACCCTTAAAGGTATTGGACCAGCGTACATGGACAAAACAGGCCGTAACGCTTTAAGAGTAGGCGATTTGCTAGATAAGCGCTTTACCACTCAATACATTAAGCTTCGTTTAAAGCACCAAAAATTATTAGACAATTTTCATTTCATTGAAGATATATCGGCGTGGGAAGAAGAATTTTTTGAAGCCCTTGAGTTTTTAAAAACACTCAACGTTATCAACTGCGAATATTATATCAATGATCAAATTAAAGCAGGTAAAAAAGTGTTAGCTGAAGGTGCACAAGGAAGTATGCTTGATATCGATTTTGGCACGTTCCCATTTGTGACTTCGTCTAATACCATTTCTGCTGGCGTTTGTACTGGACTTGGCGTTTCCCCAAAACTAATCAATGAAGTATTTGGCGTTACCAAGGCTTATTGTACCAGAGTAGGTGGCGGTCCATTTCCTACCGAATTACACGACAGCGTTGGTGAAGAAATTAGAAAAATAGGAAGTGAATTTGGTGCTACAACCGGACGTCCACGTAGATGCGGCTGGATCGATTTAGTAGCCCTAAAATACGCTTGTATGATTAATGGCGTAACGCAGGTAGTAATGACAAAAGCCGACGTTTTAGACGCCTTTGAAGAGCTACAAGTGTGTACTGCGTACGGCATTGATGGTGCAACTACCAAAGAAGTGCCTTTCCAAATGTCAAACATTCAAATTGACCCTGTTTTACAAAGTTTTAAAGGCTGGAATATGGATACCACTCAATTAAAATTGGCATCTGAACTCCCTGCTACCATGAACACTTACGTAGACTTTATCAATCATTATATTGGCGCGCCAGTAACCTATGTATCAAACGGACCAGGACGCGAACAAATAGTAAAAATTTAGGAGAAAAAATATTTTAAATTTTTTTGCATTTTTATTTGGATAAAAGAAATTTGCGTTGAAATTTTACGGAGTAAATCTTATTAGAAATATGGCAGTGAAATCTGATAAGGATCAAAAGTCCTCAGCCCCTAAAGCAGCAAACAAAAAGGTTGCACCAAAAACTTCTACTAAAAGTTAAAAACAATTAGAAGAAGATGATTTTGACGACGATGACGAAACGTTAACGCCGCAGAAATCTAGTAGTAAATCGACGTCAAAAAAATCTATCAATGACGACGATGATGATTTTGATGGGGAAGAAGAAAATGATGATTGGAATGCCAGTGAAGAAGACGATAGCTGGGATCCAGACTTTGCAGAATTTGATTTACCTAAAAGTAAAACCAAAAAACCTGCTAGTCCTAAAAAGAAAGGCACTTCTTCTGAAGAAGATGATTTTAAATTAGACGAAGACTTTAATGAGTTTGATTTATTTGATGATAAGAATAGTGGATTTGATGACGATGACGATGATTTTTAATCATCCGTAACCCTACGTGAAAAAAAATAAGCAGGTTTTTGTAATAGACAACCCACAATCATTTAAAGTGCAAATCTTACACTGGTCTAACCAGTTTGAGGTTTGCACTTTTTTAGATAACCATGCTTACGAATCACCCTACGGCGCACTGGATTGTATCACTGCCGTTAACCCTGTATCTTTTATTGCACTTGATAGTGTAAACGCTCTAGCAGTCGACGATTTCATTCAAAAACACAGTGGTGAATGGATTTTTGCCCATTTCAATTACGAATATCATACGATTACAAAGTCTAATCACAAAGCAAACCTTACGGGTTTTCCACTAGCATATTTGTTTACGCCTGCGATTGTTATAGAACTTGCTGGAAACCAAGTAACCATCCAAAGTGGGCCGGAAAGTCCACAAATATTGTTTGAGCAAATAAGCAGTTTTGCAATACCACCTTCATCTGATAAGAGCGCTGAGCCAACAACAAGTATCACACCGTTTATAAGCAAAGCGGCTTATTTAGAAGACATCCATAAAATATTACAACTTATTAGAAGGGGTGATTTTTATGAAATCAATTATTGCCAGGCTTTTAGCGTAAAAAATATAGCCGCACATCCGGCAAATGTATATTTGAATTTAACAGCCGTTTCGCCAACACCATTTGCATGCTTTTATAAAAATAATAGTGATTACCTTTTATGTGCCAGCCCCGAAAGATACCTGCAAAAAAAAGGCAACCAGCTTATTTCGCAACCCATCAAAGGGACCAACAAACGGAATATAGAAAATGACGCAGATGATAAGTTGCTTTTAGAGGCGCTACAAAACAGCAGTAAAGATAAAAGTGAAAATGTAATGGTGGTTGATCTTGTGCGCAATGATTTGAGTAAAATTTGCGAACAAGGATCGGTCCAGGTGTCGGAGCTGTTTGGCGTATATAGTTATCCGCAGGTGCATCAAATGATTTCAACCATTACAGGCACCCTTACTAGCAACACTTTGTTTTCTGAAATACTAGAAGCTACATTCCCAATGGGTAGCATGACGGGTGCCCCTAAAAAAAGCGTTATGGAAACCATTGACGCATTAGAGCCTACTAGGCGTGGCTTATACTCCGGCACGGTTGGCTATTTTAATCCAGCCGGTGATTTTGATTTTAACGTCGTCATTAGAAGCATATTTTACAATAGTACTACCGCAGATGCATCTTACCAAGTGGGCGGGGGCATTACTATTTACTCGGATCCAGAAAAAGAATATGACGAATGTTTATTAAAAGCGGCTGCCATCAAAAAAGTACTCTCCAATATTGACAGCGTTACTGAATTACCCCTTCAATAATAGCCCGTACAGAGGCTAATAGCAATTGATTTTTTTTAGCCACAAAAACGGCTTCCTTGTCTTTTGAAATACGCATAGCATATTTTTCGCCAGCCGCAAGTGTTTGATCAAAACCTGGGTTCCATGCCTTAAACTGCTCAACATTAATTTTCAGTTCATTAGCCACCACTAATGAATTATACCTGCCTGATAGTTCTATAAGCGCAGAGCCAGCAAGTTCGGCTGCAGAAAGCGTTAATGGAGTATTTTTATTTTCCTTTTTTGCTTGTGCCACTTCTGCTGCTGTCATGGTGGTAAAACCTCCAGCACCTTCAAATATTAAATGGGTGGCAATAAATTTTTTAACATGGTTACGCGTTTCTTCAGGTAACAAATTTTGCAATTGCCAAAAGTCTTTACTCTTTGCCCTTCTGATAGCAGACCGTACACATCCATTCCCACAATTATATGCGGCAATAACCAACAACCAGTCACCAAATTCTGAGTAAGACTTTTTCATGATACGTGCGGCCACGTGCGTGCTTTTAAAATAATCGGTGCGTTGATCTATATTACCACCTACTTGTAACCCATATTCTTTAGCAACACTTGGCATGAGTTGCCAAGGTCCGCCTGCACCAGCCCAAGACGTTGCACTAGCTCCTAAATGACTCTCAATTACACTGAGGTATTTCATTTCTTTTGGGATACCATAATTGACTAATATTTGATCATACAAATCAAAATAGGGTTTGCCCCATACCTTCATTTTCTCAAGTGACTTGCCCTGCTTTCTAATATATTCTTCAACAAAAGGAATCGCTCGTGGATTTATTTGTGCTTGGTATGACTTGTTAGACGCTACTTTATTGTATAAAAATAAATTGGCAAAAGGTTTTTTATCGTCAATGAGTGTATCTGAAAATATAGAATTTGCTGATGCTGCATATTGCACCAGCATCAATACAACGCATAACAATATGCGAAAAAACTTATTCATGTAATTTTTGAATAGCTATTGAAAATTGAAGCAGTGTTGCTTCTTCAAAGGGAGCACACATCACTTGAAGGCCAAAAGGAAGCCCCGAAGGATGTTTGTATAAAGGAATTGAAATGGCTGGTATACCTACAAGATTTGCATACACGGTATAAATATCTGCCAAAAACATTGCCACTGGATCTTTAGCATTGTCGCCAATTAAAAAAGCAGGACTTGGTACAGTAGGTAAAATGATAGCGTCGTAATTTTTAAATAACTGCGAAGCACCATCCACTAATAGTTTTCTAATTTGTTGTGCTTTTGTAAAATACGCATCAAAATAACCAGCACTTAAAACAAAAGTACCGAGCATAATTCTGCGTTTTACTTCTTTACCAAAACCTTCGCTTCTTGCATTTTTATAAAGGGCTGTAAGGTCATTGTTATCGGCACTAGATCGGTGTCCAAATTTTACACCATCATAGCGCGATAAATTACTAGACGCTTCGGCGGTGGTTAATACATAATAGGTGGGCACCACCAGGTCCAGCATATCAAATGACACTGCATCCACTATATAGCCTTCTTTTTGCATAGTATTGATAGTTGTATAAATAGCTGTTTTAATGGCAGGATCTAAACTAGGATGTTCGAGTGCTTCTTTAAAATAAGCGATGCGCTTTTTTGGAGTAGGATCATACACAAAAGCGCTATATGTAGGAACAGGTATTGCTGAAACGGTACTATCAAAATTATCGGGTCCTGCAACGATTTCAAGCACCACTGCAACATCGCCAACTGATTTTGCAAAAATGCCAATTTGATCAAAAGAAGATGCGTATGCAATAAGTCCATAACGGGAAATTCTACCATACGAAGGCTTGAGTCCAACGATACCACAAAAATCTGCGGGCTGTCTTACAGAGCCACCCGTATCAGAACCTAGGCTTATCATACAGTGATTCATTTGAACGCCCACTGCAGATCCACCTGATGATCCTCCAGGTACACGTGCTGGGTCGATGCCATTTTTTACAGGACCATACGATGAATTTTCGTTGCTACTTCCCATAGCAAACTCATCGCAGTTTTGTCGTCCAAAAATAATGGCGCCTGCTGCTTGTAGTTTTTCTACAACAGTGGCGTCAAAAATAGAATGGAAATTTTCTAGTATTTTAGAAGCCGCAGACAGCGGATGATTTTTATATGCAATCACATCTTTTAAACCCACTATTACGCCATGTAGTGGCAGTAAAGGTTGTCCGGCCGCAATATGTTCGTCTAATTTTTTTGCTGCTGCTAAAGCGTCGCTTTCATAAATTGTAAGCCATGCATTTAAATAGGCACCGCCTTTAGCTGCTTCCACAAAAAAACGAACGGCCTCCACAACTGTGGTTTGGCCGCTCTGTAAATTGTTATGATAGTCTTTGATTGTAGTGAACCGAAACAAAGGCTAAAGTTGTTTGTTAGTCAGAAAATTGTGAGGTAGAATTAAGCTTGTGTATCTTTTTCTTTGATACCTTCTTCTAATTCTTTTTTCACGTTGTTTTTAGCATCGTTGAATTCACGAATACCTTTACCAAGGCCACGCATAAATTCAGGAATTTTTCGTCCGCCAAATAAAACAAGTACAACTACTGCAATGAGTAATATTTCTTGAAATCCTAAGTTGCCCATAATGATTTAATTTAAGGATATAAAGGTAGGGGAAAAAGCATGTAAAGGCCTAAATAAAAGGCATAAAAAAACGGAAGTAGCAGGATGCTAACTTCCGTTTGTAAAAAGGTATTGTTTGACTAGAAACGTTTTTCTTTAATACGTGCACTTTTACCGCTACGCTCGCGTAGATAATATAGTTTAGCACGACGAACCTTACCCGTTTTGTTTAATTGGATAGATTCGATGTTTGGAGATAAGGTCGGAAATAAACGCTCAACGCCTACGCCATCCGAAATCTTACGTACAGTGAATGAAGCGGTTGCTCCAGTTCCTTGTAACTTGATTACGTCTCCACGGAAACTTTGAATACGCTCTTTACCACCCTCAACGATTTTATAGTTAACAGTGACATTATCACCAGCCTTGAAGGCAGGATATTGCTTTTTTACGGTTAATTGTTCGTGTATAAACTGAACTGCTGCGTCCATATCTTTTAATTTTTGCGGACGGCAAAGGTAGGGGTAAAAATCGAAAATCGGAAGTGATTTGCAATTTTTTTTACCTAGCTACGTTTACTGCCCTTTTCTCTCTAATTACGGTTACTTTAATTTGCCCTGGATACGTCATCTCGGTTTGGATTTTTTGAGCGATTTCGAAGCTCAATTTATCACTGTCGCCATCCGTAACCTTCTCAGCCTCAACGATTACACGAAGTTCACGACCGGCCTGTATAGCATAGGCCTTTTCTACGCCTTGGTACGCTAAAGCTAGGTTTTCCAGGTCTTTAATACGTTGTAAATATTGTTGCATAATTTCCCTACGTGCACCCGGACGAGCGCCAGAAATGGCGTCACAAGCCTGAATAATTGGAGAAATTACGTATTGCATCTCCATTTCATCGTGGTGGGCTCCAATAGCGTTTACAACAGCCGGATTCTCACCATATTTTTCTGCGAGTTTAGCACCTAGTAAGGCGTGGCTCAATTCTGTTTCTTCGTCAGGAACCTTACCTATGTCGTGTAATAGACCAGCTCTTTTAGCTAGCTTAGGGTTCATGCCTAACTCAGATGCCATGATACCGCACAAATTAGCTGTTTCTCTACTGTGCATGAGTAGGTTTTGACCATATGACGATCTAAAGCGCATTTTACCTACAATACGGATTAGCTCTTTGTGAAGGCCATGGATACCCATTTCGATTACGGTACGCTCTCCAATTTCCATTACCTGCTCTTCTAATTGTCTGCGTGTTTTTTCAACCACTTCTTCAATACGAGCTGGGTGAATACGACCATCAGAAACAAGGCGTTGTAAACTTAAACGAGCAATCTCACGGCGTAGTGGATCAAAAGAAGATAAGATGATGGCTTCCGGTGTATCATCTACAATTAAATCTACCCCCGTTGCTGCTTCGATGGCTCTAATATTACGACCTTCTCTACCAATAATTTGACCTTTAATTTCATCGGTTTCGAGGTTAAAAACGGTAACTGTATTTTCGATGGTTTGCTCTGCTGCCGTACGTTGTATGGTCTGAATAACAATTTTACGCGCTTCTTTATTTGCCTTTTGCTTGGCATCTTCAATGATGTCTTGCTGCATAGATAAAGCACGTGTTTGTGCTTCATTTTTAAGGCTTTCGATAAGTTGCTCACGCGCATCATCTGCACTTAAATTGGCAATTTTTTCTAGGCGGCGAATATGTTCTTCTTGGTGTTTTTCAAGCTCAGTGCGCTTGGCGTTTACCACATCAATTTGCCTGTTCAAGTTTTCTTTGATGGCTTCGTTTTCTTTGACTTGTTTGTCTAGAGAAGCTTCTTTTTGGTTAACGGTGATTTCTTTTTGCTTGAGTCTGTTTTCTACGTCTACCACTTTGCGGTTACGCTCTAGCACTTCTCTTTCATGCTCAGACTTCAGTTGAACGAATCTTTCTTTAGCCTCTAATTGCTTTTCCTTTTTAACGGTTTCAGCTCTTGATTCGGCTTCTTTTAAAATATTAGCGGCTTGTGCATTGGCTTCTTCAATTTGTTTTTTGGTATTTTTTGCGAAGAAAACCCTTCCCGCAACAATACCTACAACAAGTGAGGTGGCGGCAAGTATAATAGAGACAATCGTCTGGTCCATTTGTAGCTTTTTTTAAGTTGTTCACAATCATTCATTCACGCATACACATGAAGGTTTACTTTAATAAGTAAACGGATAGGAACGAAGATACTTAAATCAGCGCTTTATCAATGAGTTTTTCGAGAGAGTTTATCTTTTCGGCTGCTTCTTTCCACTTTAATTCGTGGATGGTGCTTGTATTTTGCTCGGTGGCAAACCATAAAAGTACCATAGCTACATAGTCTTGCATGTCTTTACCAGCCAAATTTTGGCGGTATTCGGCTATTTTATCGTTGATAAGACTGGCTGTTTTGCGCACCATTTCCTCCTCGGCGGGTTCAATGCGGATGCGGTAGCTTCGATCTGCAATAACAATATTGATGGGAATGAGCTCAGACATACTATTTATTTAAGAAGCGTTAAACAGTGGTCAATTTCTTTGAGGTAGGTATTAATGCGCTTTTCGAGGGCTGCTTTTTCTTGATCCGAATAACCACTTGCAGAACTTACACCGAGCCCGTCTAGCTGTTGCTGAAGACTTCGCAGTGTCTCCTCTTTTTGATGCATAATACTTGTTGCCTTTTCTAAATCGGCGGTTAGTCGCTGATTTTCACGAAGAAGCTGCTGCTGATTTTTAAGCAGCAACTGCAACTTTTCTTGCAAAGATTTGATATGTGTTTCGAATTCAAACATATAAATATGCGTATAAATATAAGTGCTTATTTTCTGATTTCAGCACCTAATTCTTTTTCAAAAGCCTCAATTAATTTTGATACCATGCTGTCTGTTTCGGTATCTGTCATGGTTTTTTCTTCGTCAACAAATGTAAAACTAAGCGCCATCGACTTTTTGCTAACCCCCAATTTATCGCTTTCAAATACATCAAATAAACGGATGCCTTTAAGCTTAGGGAGTTTTACCGTACCTACCGCAAGCTCAATAGCTGCATAGGTTACAGCGCGGTCTACTACGAGCGCCAAATCTCTTTGCACGGCTGGAAACTTAGACACCTCTTTGTAAACAATTTTTTGTTTTTCGGCAGCATTAACAAGTGCAGCTACATCTATATCTACAAAAACAACACCTTGTTTGATATCAAATTGTTGACGTTTTTTTGGTGACACTTCTTGTAAAGTAGCAATTTTAATACCTCCCACTGTTGCAGCAACACAGATGCTTGCAGTATCTTTTGCGGTGTCGTCTAATAACCAGTTAATAGGAGGCAATCCAGCAAGTGTAGCAATAGCCTGCAAAATTCCTTTTGCCATTAATAGGTCTTGCTCTTTGGATTTAATACGCCAGCCTTCTTCGGTATCTAAACCACTTAGGTAAATACACAAATGCTCCATTTCCGAATACTGTCCAGAACCACTGGTAGCATATGTTTTACCAAATTCAAATAAACGCAAATTGTGGTTACGTCGATTGCAATTGTAGGCGATGGTTTCAAGTCCGGTTTCAAGCATCGATGGACGAAGCACGTCTAAATCAGCACTTAAATTATTCATCATTTTAACGGCCGTTTCTAAAACAGCTGGCGTAAAATATTGACTATTGGTAATTGAATTTGTAAAAATTTCTACAAAGCCTTTACCTACTAAAAACTGCGTTGTTTTTTCTTTAATGACTTCTTTAGCACTTGCCACTTCTACAGCAGGGCTAATGGTAATGGTAGTAGGAATTTCAATATTATCTAAACCGTCAATACGTAAAATTTCTTCTACTAAATCAGCAGGAATACAAATGTCTGGCTTGCTGTAAGGCACTGCAACACGGAGTTCATCAATGCCTTCCCCAATCACTTCAAAACCCAGTGCAGTCAAGATTTTTTTAACGGCTTCCGGGTGGTAATTTTTACCACTTAATTTTTTGATATAATGATATTTAACAGCGACCTCTGTTTTAGGCGTCACCTTTGGATAGATATCTGTAATTTCAGAACTGATGCTTCCGCCAGCCACTTCTTTAATAAGTAAAGCGGCTCTTTTTAATACCTGAACAGTGGAAGCAATATCAACGCCTTTTTCAAATCTAGTAGCAGCGTCGGTGCGCAGTCCATGGTGTAAAGAAGTTTTACGAATGGTTGTTGGATGAAACCAAGCACTCTCTAAGAATATAGAAGTAGTGCCAGCGTTTACGCCACTTGCAGCACCACCAAACACACCCGCAATGCACATAGGATCTGTGGCATTACATATTAATAAATCTGAATCTTGTAGTTTTCTTTCTTTGGTATCAAGGGTTGTAAAGGATGTGCCTCCAGCTACATTTTTTACAATCACTTTACCGCCCGTAACGGCAGCAGCATCAAAAGCATGCAGTGGTTGACCGGTTTCATGTAAAATATAATTGGTAACGTCTACAATATTATTAATAGGCCTTATGCCAATAGCGGTTAATCTATTTTTCAACCAACTTGGAGAATCGGAAACTTTTACGCCCGTTAATTCGATACCCGCATAACGCTTACACGCTGCTTCGTTTTCGATGCTAACAGCAATGGTTTTATTATTTTGATCGGGGCTAAATGACGATGGAAATGGAGCCACTGGTTTTGCTTCTTTTTCGTGGTGTGTTAAATAGGCACACACATCTTTGGCAACACCGTAATGACTCATCGCGTCCATTCGGTTAGGCGTTAAGCCAATTTCATATACCCAATCTTGATAGGGCTCAAACAGTGTAGCAGCAGGCAATCCAACAATAGTGTCTACTGGTAAAACCATGATGCCGTCATGACTGGTACCGAGTCCTATTTCATCTTCTGCGCAAATCATTCCAAAACTTTCTTCTCCTCTAATTTTTGCAACACGCATGGTTAAAGGATCGCCCGTGCTTGGATAAATAGTAGTGCCAATAGTAGCCACAATTACTTTTTGTCCAACCGCAACATTGGATGCACCACACACAATTTGTAATGGGGCTTCGGCGCCGATATTTACGGTTGTGATTTTTAATTTATCGGCATTTGGATGTTGCGAAACAGTAAGCACTTCTCCAACAGCTAAGCCGGCAAGTCCTCCTTTTACATTTTCATAAAACGTTAAACTTTCAACTTCTAAACCTATAGACGTTAAAATTTTAGACAATTTTTCGGGTTCAATGCTCCAAGGCAGGTACTCTGATAGCCAGTTATAACTTATGGTCATGATTGCTTTTGCGTGGTTAAGGACCTCAAAAATAAGTTTTTATAGCCGTAAATGCTACGCTTTCGTGAGAACAAAACACAGATTCGCCCTATACTTCTTTCTGCAGAAGATTTGTTAATAATGGCCATTTTTAGTGGAATAAGTTTTGATATTGGTGGATAACAGTAGTAAATTGTGTGGATAGCGCAGTAAAAACCTGCGTGGAACGGTTAATTCCGTGTGGACGAAAAATAGCGAAGAAATACTTGAAAAAGCGCAAATCTTGGTGCATATTCGTTCTGTTCTGCATCCAATGCAGCCAATTATTCGCCTTTGTAAAGCAACCCAAAAATGGACGTTAAGATTACCAATACCAATCGCAAAACTAGAAAGCCATCGATAGACATGAGCAGCATGCTCTATGGAAAAGTGCCCCCTCAAGCAAAAGAATTAGAGGAGGCGGTGTTGGGTGCGATCATGCTGGAAAAAAGTGCGTTTGACACTGTATCAGAAATTATCAAACCCGAATGTTTTTATGTAGAAGCGCATCAGCTGATATTTAAAACGATGCAGCAACTGCAAAATGACAGCGTACCTATCGATATTTTAACGGTCGTAGAAGGTCTAAAATCAAAAAATGAACTAGACCTTGTAGGTGGGCCTTACCAGATTACCAAGCTTACCAACTCGGTGGTATCGGCTGCTAACATTGACGCGCACGCAAGAATTATTTTACAAAAATTTATTCAACGCGAACTCATCAGAATTAGTGGTGAAATTATTGGTGACGCCTACGAAGACAGTACCGACGTTTTTGATTTGCTGGATGAAAGTGAAACAAAAATGTTTAACATCACCAACAATTATCTTAAAAAGAATTTCGAAGAAATAGGTCAAGTACTTGCAAAAACCATCAACCGTATTGATGAATTACGTACCAAAACAGAAGACATTTCTGGGGTGCCAACTGGATTCCCAACACTAGACCGTATCACGTACGGCTGGCAACCTACCGATTTAATTATCCTTGCGGCAAGACCATCTGTGGGTAAAACCGCTTTCGCTCTTAACCTAGCGCGTAACGCAGCACTGCACCCTACAAAGCCTGTCCCTGTTGGGTTTTTCTCGTTAGAGATGAGTGCGCCACAGCTTGTGCAACGTATTTTAAGTGCAGAGAGTGAAATAAAAATGGAAAAAATTTCTAGGGGTAAGCTAGAAGATTATGAATACCAACAACTACACGCAAAGGGATTAAAAAAACTAGAGCGTGCACCACTGTATATTGATGACACCGCCGCTTTAAATATTTTTGAATTTAGAGCCAAGGCGCGCCGACTAGTAAACAAACACAAGGTTGGTATTATCATTATTGACTACCTACAATTAATGAGTGGTAGTGGTGATAGAAACAATAACCGTGAACAAGAAATTTCAAATATCTCTCGAAGCTTAAAAGCGCTTGCAAAAGAATTAAACATTCCAATTGTAGCGCTTTCGCAGTTGAGTCGTGCGGTAGAAACCAGAAAGGAAAGTAAAATGCCGCAGCTCAGTGATCTTCGTGAATCGGGTGCGATTGAACAAGATGCCGATATGGTTATGTTTATTTACCGTCCAGAATATTACGAAGTTATGAGTAATGATATGGGCGAAAGCACACATGGTGAAACGCATATAAGAATTGCAAAACATAGAAATGGTCAGCTCGATACCATTAAACTACGTGCCAAACTCGACATTCAAAAATTTGAAGAATGGGATGGCGATGGTTCAGGATTTGGAACCAGCAATTGGAAACCCGTAGCCCCTGGAAGCACGGCTGGCACAGGTGCACAAGACAGCGCTAAGCTATTTATTCAAAAAGAAAGCAAAATGAATGAGGGTAATTTTGATGAAGGCTTTGACAACGAAACACCTTTTTAATTTTCCTATTTTTTAGCAAATATCATGTCGGCACTACCCTATTTTTTTGAACCTGGCATTGAGGCGTTAAGTACCCACTTTGAGTTAAGTGAACTAACGTCAAAACACTGCATTCAAGTGCTGCGCATGCGCGCTGGAGAAAGCCTACACCTCACGGACGGCACCGGAAACCTATACACAGCAAGTATTGTAGAGCCCGATAAAAAAAAGACAGTCGTAAAAATTGATGCGGTGGTACACACGCCTTACCCACAAAAAAACGTTTGCATTGCCATTGGACTTTTAAAAAATACGGGGCGCTTTGAATGGTTTTTAGAAAAAGCGACGGAAATGGGCGTGACAAAAATTGTCCCGTTAATTTGCGAGCGAAGCGAGCGGTCTAACCTCAAACAAGAGCGTATGCAAGGCGTTCTTGTTGCCGCACTCATTCAGAGCAAACAAACATGGCTACCCGTATTAACGGAGCCCTTAACAGTAGCTACTTTTATTAAAGAGCATCCTGCAAGTCAACAACTCATTGCACATTGCGAAGAGGGTACTAAAACAGAACTTAAAGACGCGCCAACAAATAACGATACCAATATTTTGATTGGACCAGAAGGTGATTTTACGGCATCGGAAATTGAAACAGCACTGAGCGCCAACTACAACCCCGTAAGCCTTGGAAGCACGAGACTTAGAACAGAAACTGCTGGCATGGTAGCTGCCGCATTACTTATCTATAAAAATTAAACGCACCAACAAAAAACTGCATGCAAGCAACCCATTTAAATTTACGCAGTCGTTTAATGATTGGTTTGATGCTTTTTGTAATAACCCTCACAAGCTCAACAAATAGCTGGTGTAATTTTTATAGCGCAGAACAACAAGACAGTTTATCAGAGGCTTCCATAGATTCTTTTATTGCTAAAAACGAATTGTCGCAAAAATTTAGCGCTGCCCTAAAGGAATTTTACGCGGCCAACAAACACCAATATGTTTGGATGCAAACCAAGGGCGTCAAGCAAATTGCAAAAGATTTTATAGTACATGTCAACAAGCTTGCACCTAACACGGTTGATAGTAGCTTTATTACACAACTAACCAAACAAGGCTTTACACAAAATAACGCTGTAACAAATATTGAATTAGCATTAAGCCTTGCCTTTTTTACATACGCAGATAAATGGCTAACCCCTAGTAGCATTGACCCATCAAGCGTTAATTGGCTTATCCCAAAAAAGTCTATTTCCCTTGCAAATCAATTCAAAAACTGGCTCAGCCCAGCGGCTAAAATGGGATTTAATACTAGCAGTCAAAACTTTAAACAACTACTCGAAAATTTCGTGAGCCTCTCTTCTATTGCAGCACTTGATACCGGCATACATATCACCGCTTCCAACATTAAAATTAAAAAAGGAGAAATGGTACCGGTTGTCAGTCAGGTAAAAAAGAAATTACAATTACTGGGCGATTATAAAAGCATAGATACGACATCGATGTATAGCAATACGCTTGTCATTGCCATTAATAAGTTTCAAGAAAGAATGGGCCTAGCTTCTACTACTATCATTGACAAAGCCCTACTAAAAGCCATTGGCATACCCATTCAAGACTATGTCAATACCATTGCCATTAACTTAGAGCGGTTACGTTGGATGCCTGCGATGCTAGATAGCAATTATATAGTTGTAAATATACCAGCCTATCAACTACTTGTTTTTGATAGCAGTAAAATTCAGTTTAAAATGCCCGTTATTGTTGGATCCGAATCCAAAAATACGGTCATATTTAGTAACCGCATGCGATACGTGGTTTTTAGCCCTTACTGGAATGTGCCGCCAAGTATTGTAAAAGCAGAAATTTTACCCGGTATTAGAAAAAATAAAAATTATTTAGCTTCAAAAAATATGGAGATCACCACAGCTGGTGATATACCTACAGTTAGACAATTACCAGGAAAAACAAACTCCCTCGGTCTTGTAAAATTTTTATTTCCAAACCCTTACAATATTTATTTACACGATACACCCGGCAAGCACCTATTTGCAAAGCGAAACAGGAGTTTAAGCCATGGCTGCATAAGACTTGGTGATGCGCGGAAAATGGCTGGCTATATACTTAGAGGCGATACCAGTTGGACGGCCATTAAAATAGATACGGCCATGCACCAGCAAAAAGAAAAGTGGGTGACCCTTAAAAAAACAATCCCTGTTTTTATTGCCTACTTTACAAGCTGGGTAGATAGTAATGGTATATTACAATTTAGAAAAGATATTTACGATTTAGATGAAAAAATGGAACGTATTCTTTTTAAAAAAGAAGAGAACCCATTGTAACATCCATATCCTAACTTTGAATCAAAGAATTAAGATGCATTTAATTGAAGTAACGAGCGCAGCTACCGCACAAGATTTTTTAGACGTACAGGCCATTATCAATGCAGGTAACCCAAATTATATTAGACCCCTTAACAATGAGGTAACCGACGTATTTGACGTTACTAAAAATAAAAATTTCAAATACGGAGAAGTCAAAAGATGGATATTGGAAACAGACGATGGTGCGCTCGCCGGGCGTATTGCAGCATTTACCAATTCGAAATATATGAATAAAGGAACCGAATTTAAAACGGGCGGCGTTGGTTTTTTTGATTGCATCAATGACGGGGCGGCTGCTAATTTATTATTTGATACCGCTAAAGATTGGCTTGCACAAAAAGGAATGGAAGCTATGGATGGACCTATTAATTTTGGGGACAGAGACAAGTGGTGGGGCCTGATGGTAGAAGGGTTTGATAAGCCGCCTATGTATGGCATGTCATATAATCCAGAATACTACGAAACACTTTTTACAAACTATGGTTTTCAAAATTATTATAACCAGTACTATTATGCGACTAGCATTCAATTAGACCTACCAGCAAGATTTCCTGAAAGACACGCCCGCTTTGCAGCCAAACCAGACTATGTGGCCAAGCACGTTAAATTAAGTGAGCTTGAAAAATATGCTGGGGACTTTGTAACCGTTTACAACGCCGCATGGGGCCAACATGGCGAGGCAAAAGAAATTACCAAAGAAGAAGTAATTAAGCTTTTTAAAACCATGAAACCTATAATGGATGAGCGCCTTGTTTGGTTTGCCTATTATAAAGCAGAGCCTATTGGTATGTTCATTAATATTCCAGACCTGAACCAATATTTTAAACACTTTAATGGAAAACTTGGTTGGTTTGAAAAACTTCGTTTGTTATACATGACTAAAACCGGAAAAAACAAACAACTTACTGGACTTGCTTTTGGTATTATTCCTAAATACCAATCACTTGGCATTGATAGTTTCTTAATCCAAGAATGCTCTTTACTTTTTAAAGACAAAGATTGGTATGACCGTTACGAAATGGGATGGGCTGGCGATTGGAACCCAAAAATGCTCAATATTTATAAAAGTTTAGGTGCTCAGCCAAGCCGCAGAATGGTGACATTTAGGTGTCTTTTTGACGCCACCAAGCCCTTTGAACGTCACCCAGAAATGGTATACGGCTAAAATTATACCCATGTGCAAAAAAGGTGGGGTTTAGATAAGGGTAAGCCTACCGTTGTGCTTATATTGCAACCCTGTTATGGAAAATCATTTTGTTGTATCGGCCCGTAAGTATAGACCCCAAAACTTTAATACCGTTGTTGGGCAATCACATATTACGACAACCCTAAAAAACGCCATCAAAAACAACCAACTCGCACATGCGTTTTTGTTTTGTGGACCTAGGGGCGTGGGTAAAACAACATGCGCCAGAATTTTAGCCAAAACCATTAATTGTACAAGTCCAACCCCAGATGGTGAAGCTTGTAACACCTGTAATAGTTGTGTATCTTTTGATGCAGGTACGTCTTTAAATATTCATGAGCTAGATGCAGCGAGTAACAACTCGGTAGATGATATTAGATCACTGGTAGAACAAGTAAGGTTTGCACCACAGGCTGGTAAATACAAGGTATATATTGTAGATGAGGTACACATGCTAAGTGCCAGTGCCTTTAATGCATTTTTAAAAACCTTAGAAGAACCACCTTCTTATGCGATTTTTATTTTAGCAACCACCGAAAAACATAAAATACTTCCAACCATATTAAGTCGTTGTCAAATTTTTGATTTTAAAAGAATCACCAACAATGACACTGTAGAACACCTAGAAGAAATTGCAGGTAAAGAATCTATTAAAGCCGAGCGCGCTGCACTTCAAGTTATTGCGCAAAAAAGCGAAGGCTGCATGCGTGACTCACTAAGCATTTTAGATAAAATTGTAAGTTTTACGGGTGGCAGTTTAACGTATCAAAACACCCTTGAGCATTTAAATATTTTAGACGAAGACTATTTCTTTAAAATGCTAGAAAGCATGCAAGCCAAGGATTTGGCAGCATCCATGATGCTCTATGATGAAATCAATAGAAAGGGTTTTGAAGGCGATATGGTACTGAATGGTTTTGCAGAATTTATCCGTAATATTTTAGTTTGCAAAGATCCTAAATCGGCCCCTTTATTAGAAGTAGTTGAGGGCATGCAGGAAAAATATATTTCTGTAGCCGCCGCTATGGGCATGTCGTATTTGGTGAGTGCGCTTAATATTTTAAATGAAGCAGAGATCAATTATAAAATGGCACGTAACAAAAAGTTACACGTAGAACTCACGCTGATTAAACTTAACTTTTTACAAGAAGCGATAGAGCTTGCCTCAGAAAATGGTTCGATTGTAAAAAAAAAACGCATTGATGGCCCAGTAGCAATTAAAACAAGAAGCATCCCTTCTATACAAATTGTTACACCTCCAAATAGTACAACTACGAACAAACCAAGCCTTTCGATAGATACGAATGTGGCTGCAAGTATTCCTACACCTGCTGTGGCGCAAACGCCTACACCTGCGCCTACAATAGCTCCAATGTCGCACGCTGCGCCTGTTAGTGATTCCGCGCCAGTTGCACCAGCGCCCGCAAAAACAGCTAGCACAGCACCCGCTCAAGCTACGGGCCCAAAAAAGAACCTATTAACTGCTTTACGAGAAAAATATGGTGATCAATACGCCATTGAAGAGGTAAAAGAAGCAGCATCATTAAATATCGAAGAGCTCAGGGCTTGTTGGGACGCATATGGTTCCACCTTAGAAGCACAACAAAAACACTCTGCCTCTGGAACTTTTAAAATGGCTGTGCTTGAAATAGAAAACGATATTCATTTTACAGTTCGTGTACCTGGTTTAACGGCTCAAAAATTTGTTGAACAGGAGCGTATGATGCTCATTGACCAAATATTTGCTACGTTTAATAACAGGTCTATAAAATTTAGTGTGATTGTTGACGCCACAGAAAAAGAAGACGTTCCAATTCATATGCGATTAAACAGCAAACAAAAATTTGAACGCATTAGTGAGCAGTATCCGCTACTCAAAGATTTAAAAGAAAAACTGAAATTAGAAATCGATTATTAAAGCAGGGCTTTGCTATATTTTTTTGGTAGCACTATAACTATTTTTTAATAGCCACTGTAGTACTTTATCGCGCTGATCCCCTTGTACAATCATTTCAGTATCTTTTACAGAACCACCCGTTCCGCAAAAATTTTTTAACTGCTTACCTAATTTTTCAGCGTCTTCGTTGGTGCCAATAAATCCTGTAATGAGCGTAACAGCCTTACCAGCTCTATGTTTGGTGTCTAATCTGATACGAAGTGGTTGCTTTGCTGGCGGCAAGGTTTCAAGTACTTCATCCTGCTCTGGCTCAAAGCTAAAATTTGGATCGGTACTATAAATGAACCCTCTTGTGTCTGATTTATTTTTTTTACTCATGAAAATAAAATCAGTAATTAATTAACACGAAGGGTTACAATATGATAAGGCGCTGCATTTTTTTTCATGAGCATGAGCGTAATGTTATAATTTTTTGAAGCGCCACTAATTTTGCCCGTCAAATACATGGTATTGCCTATTTCTCTTTGGGCAGTACGTTCAAATCCTTTGATCTTATATTCGGTATAAAAAGCAGCTAGCTTTTCGGCAGCTTTTTCTTCTGCTACAATTTTATCTTCAGGTGCATCTAAAAATTTGATGTCCACTACTACAGCAAAGTGTTTTGCTATTTCTGCTGCACTCCCTGATTTTAAGGCGGTAATCACCAGATCTGCATCCCCTTGAAATGGACCCTCAAACGCCGTACACAACAGCAGTAGTGGGAACAAAAGGGCTAATAAATGCTTTTTCATGATCTGGTTTTATATAACGAACCCAAAAATAACTAAGATGCAGCAATTAATACCACTAAACCCTTTAAAATTGACGTTTTGGCTCAAAAATAAAGGTTGTAAATTTGTAACATGAAACGCAAAGTAATTCTCGTGATTATGGACGGATGGGGACTTGGCACAAAAAAAATGTCTGATGCCATCCAACAATCAAAAACGCCATTTGTAAATAGCCTGTATACAAAATACGCAAATAGTACACTTGTTACTTGTGGTGAAGACGTAGGCTTACCAGAGGGCCAAATGGGCAATTCAGAAGTAGGTCACTTAAATATTGGCGCGGGCCGTATCGTATACCAAGAGTTACAACGTATCAATGTTGCAATTAAAACTGGCGAGCTTGCAAGCAAACCAACATTTTTAGAAGCAGTAGCGTACGCTAAAACAAATAACAAACCACTTCACTTAATGGGACTTGTAAGTGATGGCGGCGTGCATGCACATATCAATCACTTAACCGCTATTTGTGATTATTGCAAAGCAAATGGACTTACCAAAGTATACATTCATGCTTTCACAGATGGCAGAGATACGGACCCTAAAAGTGGCCTTGGTTTTATCACCACACTCACCAAGCATTTACAAAATAGTGTAGGTAAAATTGCAACCATTAGTGGTCGTTACTACGCCATGGATCGTGACAAAAGATGGGAAAGAGTAAAACTCGCCTACGACTGCCTCGTTCATAGTGCAGGACCACGTGCAACTAGCGCTACGAGTGCCATAGAGGCCGCCTATGCTGCAAATACAACCGACGAATTTTTATTGCCTACTATTATTGTAAATGACAATAACGAACCTGTCGCAGCTATCAAAGAGGGCGACGCGGTATTCTGTTTTAATTTTAGAACAGACCGTTGTAGAGAAATTACAGAAGTGCTAACGCAACAAGCATTTCCTGAATTTAACATGCAGCCATTACAGCTTCATTATACCACCATGACACAATACGACCAAACCTTTAAAGGCGTGCATGTGGTATTTGAAAATGATAATTTACAAAACACATTAGGCGAAGTGTTGGCCGCGCATGGTAAAAAGCAAATTAGAATTGCAGAAACCGAAAAATACCCACACGTTACTTTCTTTTTTAGCGGCGGAAGAGAAAAACCTTTTGAAGGAGAAAATAGAATTATGGTGGCATCACCAAAAGTTGCTACCTATGATTTACAGCCTGAAATGAGTGCTGTTGGTATTACTGATTTATTGATACCAGAAATAGAAGCCGAATCTGCAGATTTCATATGCCTAAACTACGCCAATGCAGACATGGTAGGACATACCGGCGTTTTTGAAGCAGCCATTAAAGCAGTTGAAACCGTAGACGCTTGTGTAAATAGAGTTGTAACAGCGGGCCTGGCCCATGGTTATACCCTACTTGTTACTGCAGATCATGGTAATGCAGATTTTATGATCAACGAAGACGGAAGTCCTAACACGGCGCATACTTTAAATTTGGTACCTTTATTTCTAGTAGACAATGACTTAAAAGTGAGCCTTCATTCAGGTAAGCTTGGAGACATTGCACCTACCATTTTACAATTAATGGAATTACCGATACCGGCAGAAATGACCGGCAATATTTTAATTTAAAAATTATCTAACATGCGTTTATTAAAAAAAATAGGTCTTGCACTAGTTGTTGTACTAGTTGTGATGCAAGCATTTAAACCAGCAAAAAATATTTCGGATGATCATTCAAAAAATATTGCAACCCTTTACCCTGTGTCCAAAGAAGTGAATGCTATTTTAGTAAAAGCATGTAATGATTGTCATAGCAATAACACAAAGTACCCATGGTATGCAAGCGTTCAGCCGCTTGCCTGGTGGATTAACGACCATGTTGTAGATGGTAAAAAACATTTTAATTTGGATGATTTTGCCAATTATAAATTGCGCAAACAATACCATAAAATGGAGGAAGTAATAGAACAGGTAAAAGAAGGCGAAATGCCGCTTGAGTCGTATACATATATCCATAAAGAAGCAAAAATTACACAAGCGGAACAAGCGGCATTAACAAGCTGGGCGCAGTCTGTGCTTGATTCTATGAAAGCAACCTATCCAATTGATAGTTTGATCAGAAAAAAGGAAGATAAAAAATAGATTTGAAAAAAATTGTAGCCCTTTTAATGATCCTACTTATAAGCGTAACTACGCTTGTGAGCATGTACCTGCAAGTAACAAAGCAGGTTGTTAAAATAATGGCTGCAGAAAAGTTAGAAAAAAACAACCTTATCAAAGTTAGGGTAGAGAAAAATAAAATTGATTGGGTAGAGGAAGGCCAAGAATTACGCATTAACAATACAATGTTTGATGTTAAAGGTTACACAACCCTTGCGTCTGGCGATATCATTTGCACCGGTATTTATGATAGCGCAGAAGATGCAATAATTGCATCAACAGCAAAATTATTTGACCAGAAAAATAGCAAAACAACCAAGTGGTTGGTAGCAAAAATCTGCTCTCTTGTTTTTGAAAAACAACAGCCTGGCATATACGTAGCATGTATTAATGGATACCATAATAAATGCTACCCGCAACTTCCAACACCACTTGCAAATCTCACAAAAAAAATTACCACACCGCCGCCAAAATGTTAGTGAAACAATAATAGTGCCTCAAGCGCAGTCTTTTATTTTTTCATACTTAACATTTGCATTATGCACAAAAGATTTGCATCGCTACTACTGGTAGGGATAGCAGCTATGTCCAACATAGCTTTAGCACAAAAAAACAAGAACCAAGATTCCGTTACAAAACTCAACGACATTGTTGTTTATGCCAATAAATTTCCTGAAAAAGCGGGGAAAATAGCGCAGACAATCAGTGTTATAAGAGATCAAAATGCGGTGCAACTACAACCTAATACTGGCGATGTACTACTTAATAGTGGCCAAGTATTTGTTCAAAAAAGTCAGCAAGGCGGAAGTAGCCCTGTCATTAGAGGCTTTGAAGCGAGCCGGATTTTATTAAGTGTAGATGGCATTCGTTTAAACAACGCTATTTATAGAGCAGGCCATTTGCAAAATGTGATTACCGTTGATAATATGGTATTAGACAGAGTAGAAATTATTTATGGTCCATCTTCTACACTATATGGTAGTGATGCACTTGGTGGTGCTGTAAACATGATCACTAAAGACCCCATTACATCAAGCTCCAAAAAAACAACATTAAGTGGTTCAAGTACTTTGAGATACGCTTCTGCAACAGATGAACAAAGAGCCAATGTACAACTCAATATTGGTGGCAATAAATGGGCTTCTTTAACTGCATTTACAGCGGGATCTTTTGGAGATATGACACAAGGAAACAATAGAAGTAGTGCATATCCAGATTTTGGTAAGAAATATTTTATTGTAACAAGACAAAACAATACCGATATCGCATCTGTTAATCCAAACCCTAATAAACAAGTTGCGAGTGGTTATAAGCAGTATGATATTTTACAAAAAATCATGTTTACCCCAGACGAAAAAAGTAAACATGTTTTAAATATTCAACTATCTAATAGTAGCGATGTGCCAAGATATGACAGGCTAACAGAATTCTCTTCTGGAAAGCCAGTATACGCCGAATGGTATTACGGACCACAAGTTAGAAATCTTGTAGGCTATCATTATACTGCAAACCATCTCAACGGATTTTTTCAGGACGTAAAATTTACGGCCAACTACCAAAATATAGAAGAAAGTAGAATTACAAGAAAGTTTCAAAATAATAGCAAAGACTTTAGATGGGAAAAAGTAAATGTATTTGGCATTTCGATAGATGCTAAACATACAAGTGGTAATCATGAACTGCATATCGGCGCTGAGAGCTATCAAAATTTCATAAGATCTACTGCCGAAAGAAAAAACATTGTAACAGGTGCCCTTAGTGCTATTACAACAAGGTACGCTGACGGTCCAACGAGTATGCAGTCTAATGCTGTTTATGGGCAACATACCTATAAAATTTCAAAACAATTAACACTCAATGACGGCTTACGATTAAACTTAACAAAGCTTGATGCAAGATTTGCAGATACTACACTTATGCATTTCCCTTTTAATAAAGTAGTCCAACAGCATATAGCAGCTACCGGAAACATAGGTCTAGCTTATGCTGTAGACAATACAACCAAGATAGGCCTTATTGTAAGTAGTGGATTTAGAGCACCCAATGTAGATGACTTATCAAAAGTGTTTGATACAAAAACGGGATCAGTGGTAGTGCCAAATGCTAATTTAAAACCAGAATACACTTACAACACCGAATTAAATTTTAACTACACGAGTGGAAATATTACGTTTGGCGGTGCTATTTTTTATACCCTCTTTAAACAAGCATTAATTGTTGATAGGTTTTCATTGAATGGCATGGATAGTATTATATACAGCGGCACAAAAAGCGCTGTATACGCAACTCAAAATAAAGCCAAAGCCTATGTTTTTGGATGGAGCGCTAATGCTGCCATAAAACTAACAAAGCAATTGCAAATAGATGGAACGGTAACTTATACCAAAGGCAAATACACCGACCAAAATGGCATTGAAATGCCTTTAGATCATATCCCTCCATTTTTTGGGAAAGTTTCCATTAAACATACGGCTACTATTTGGAATGCTAGTATTTATGGCCAATTTAATGGATGGAAAAAAATGGCAAATTACAATCCAAATGGAGAAGACAACCAACAATATGCCACACCAGAAGGCATGCCTAGTTGGTATACATTGAATGCCAAGTTTGAATTGAATACGGGCAAACAATGGCAAACACAAATTTCTTTAGAGAATATTTTTGATAAGAACTACCGCTATTTTGCCAGTGGTATTTCTGCACCAGGCAGAAATTTATCAATAGCGCTAAGAAAATCATTTTAACCCCCTATACCCCTCCCTTTTATTAGCCCGCTTACTAAAATAAGCGGGCTTTTTATTACCTTGCAGCATGGAAATTACAAAAGCCAGTTATTTGGTTTCGAGTCCTAGTTTTGACAACTGTCCAAAGCCAGATAGACCCGAATATGCATTTATTGGACGAAGCAATGTGGGTAAGTCTTCGTTAATTAATATGATTACAGGCCAGAAGAGTTTAGCCAAAACATCTGGCACGCCTGGTAAAACGCAACTGATCAATCATTTTGAAATAGAAAGTACACAAAAGGCAAAAGCACCAAGAAGTAAATGGTTTATTGTAGACTTACCTGGATATGGCTATGCAAAACGGTCTCAAACAGACAGACGACGTTGGGAACAAATGATTGAAGGTTATTTTAAAAAAAGAGAAAACCTCGTACAAGTTTTTGTACTCATTGATAGTAGACATGGTCCTCAAAAAAATGATTTAGAATTCATTAGCCAATTGGATAGTTGGGGAATTGTATTTACGCTCGTGTTTACTAAAATTGACAAAGAAAAGCCAGGCGTTGTAAAAAGAAATATAGAAAGTTTTTTTAGTGTGCTAAAAGAAACATGGCAATTTTTGCCAAGGCACTTTGTAACAAGTGCCGAATTAAAAACAGGTCGTCCAGAAATTTTGGCTTTTATTGACACATGCAATGAAGCAGCCGCATCAGCCAAATAACACTACATTATTATGAAATTACTCGTGACCTATTTAAAACCTTATAAAGGACTTGTGCTTTTAGCACTTTTGCTTGCAGGTATCAACCAAACTTTTTCATTATTTGATCCCATGATTTTTGGGAAATTGATTGACCAATTTGCCAATCATGCTAAAACCAATGCAGACGGTAGTTTTAGAACCGAAAACGAGTTTATAAAAGGCATTATGGGTATGCTATTTTTGCTTGTAGGCACTGCCATGGTAAGTAGGCTAGCAAAGGCTTTTCAAGATTACACCGTTAATGTAGTGATACAAAAATTTGGTGCTAAAATATTTACAGATGGCTTACAACATTCTATGCGCTTACCTTACCAAGATTTTGAAGATCAACGAAGTGGGGAAACACTTTCGATCTTAACAAAAGTAAGAGCAGATACCGAAAAATTTATTGGCTATGTAACCAATGTATTATTTGGCATCATTGTAAGTGTGATATTTATATCTATCTATGCAACAAAACTACACTGGTCCATTGTTCCCATTTATTTGGGTGGGGCAATACTAATTGGTGCTGTAACCAATTTACTCAGTAAAAAAATAAAAGTTATTCAAAAAGCAATTGTGGGTGAAACAACCGCACTTGCAGGTACGACCACCGAAAGCTTACGAAATATCGAACTTGTAAAAAGTTTAGGCTTAACAGACCAGGAAGTAAAAAGACTCAACACCAATACCTATAAAATTTTAGGTCTAGAATTAAAAAAGGTAAAAAGCATTCGCTCCCTTAGTTTTATTCAAGGCACGCTCGTAAATTTTTTAAGACAGGTAATTACCTTTACATTAATGTGGCTTATTTACAGAGACGTTTTAACTGTAGGACAATTAATATCATTACAATTTTATAGCTTCTTTATTTTTGGACCTCTACAAGAAATTGGTAGTATTATTTTAAGTTATAGAGAAGCTGAGGCTTCACTCCATAATTTTCACAAATTAATGAGCCGTGAAGTAGAAGCTAGACCTGAACATCCTACCAAAGTGGGCGCTATTCAAACCCTTTCTTTTTCGGGTGTTTCGTTTCAGCACCAATCAGCACAATTTAAAGCACTTGAAAATATTTCATTTTCTGTAAAACTAGGGGAAACCATTGCCTTTGTTGGCCCTTCTGGTGCAGGGAAAAGCACCCTTGTTAAATTATTAGTAGGTCTTTACAGACCTCAAATTGGACATATCGAATACAACGGCGCTAAAGAAAATGATATTGATTTTGAAGAACTTAGAAATCAAATTGGATTTGTAACACAGGATACGCAACTTTTTGCTGGCACCATCAGAGAAAATTTAAGCTTCGTATTCCCAAATGCTACAGACGAAGAAATGATTATAGCACTTGAAAAAGCAAGTTGTCATTCTATTTTATCTAAAGCTCAACAAGGTCTAGAAACAATCATTGGCGAAGGTGGATTAAAACTCAGTGGCGGAGAAAAGCAAAGATTATCTATTGCGCGCGCACTACTAAGACATCCACACTTACTCATTTTTGACGAAGCTACTTCTTCACTTGATAGTATCACAGAAGAAGAAATCACTAGAACCATTCATGCTATTTCTGAAGAGCGTGAACAAATTACAGTCATGATTGCACATAGGCTAAGCACTATCATGCATGCCAATAGAATCTATGTTTTAGAAAAAGGACAAATTGTTGAAACAGGCACGCACGAAGCACTCTTGGCAGAAAAAGGACTTTACTTTGCGATGTGGCGCCAACAAATTGGAGAAAGAAAAGTAACGCGTTAATAAGGGCTTGTTACTCTTTACCAAATTTCTTTTTAAAATATTCGATCACCGAAGGATCTTCTAGTCCTTCCATGTCACTAAGCTCAAGTTCAAGCGCTTTGGTACTTAATTGTATTTCTAAAAAAGAAAGCAATAAAGAAGCTGAAAAAGAAACCAAGCTTAACGCGAAAATAATATTTGCAGCAAGCATGAATTGAACATAAATCAGGTACATGCAAAGGATACATCCCAAAAATGTTACCACGCCTAATGCTTGCATATTTTTGATGAGTTTGAGGCGGTAGCGAATATTTTTTATTTGTCCGTGGATGATGTGCTTTTGCTCCTGATTCTGGTATTTATCATGCAAATTTCTAACCCTACTACTAAGTGCTAAAAAGCGGTTGGTATAAGCCAGCATTATTAAACTGATGGCTGGAAAAAGTAAGGCCGGGGTATTGAAGCTAATTTCCATACCGCAATTTACAATTACTTTAGATTATAATGGAAGGGGATATTTATTTTCAAATTAACAGAGCGCCCCATATCAAAAACACCCGTTCTGCCAGTTAGGGTATTAAGCGCAGTGTATTTAAGTCTACTCAAATGGCTTTGATAGGCCTCATTGGTTATATTATTAGCAGTTAAGGCAAATGAAAATGCCGTTTTATTGCCAAATTCAACACTGCCTCCTATTCCAACATGCAGTAAAGAATAACCTGGTGTAATGGTTTCGGTATCAAACCCGGTAAAAATGGTTTTTTGATTGGCGGTTTGGTCTAGCTCTATTTTTACATAGGCATCCCTAAATGTTTTCCATTTTTTTATATCCGCCCTTAATTCTGATTGGAGTTTAGCTGGCGGCATAAATGGAATATGGTTACTGCCATCTATTGCATGATTAAACCTACCGGATACCACCGAAAAAGTATTTTCAAAATGTAACCAATCGAGTGGATGCGGATGCACATCAAACCTTGCTTCAAAGCCAATAAGCGATGCGCCGGTTTGTCTAAAAGTAAACGCCTTTAAGTCTTCTCCATTGATATGCACCAGCGAATCAGTACCGGCCTTATTTGCTAGCTTGCTATAAAAAATATAATTAGAGATATTATTATAAAACCCTGTAAATGAAAAACCAATATGATCATTGTTATATTCTAGGCCAGCATCTATTTGCAATGAGGTTTCCGAATGCAAATTAGGATCTCCATATTCGTAACGATTAGTGCCTTCATGGGTTCCATTGCTAGCAAGTTCAGAAACCGTTGGCGCCCTATAACCACGGGCTAAATTTAGTTTTACAATGGTCGTATTAGAAGGCTCGTAACTCACGCCAACACTTCCACTCACATTAAAAAGCTGCTTGTTAATTGCTGCAAATTTTTGATCAATGCCCTCATAATATGCATCTCCTTGCACAGATCTATAGTCTGATCTTAACCCACCACTAATGGTTGTTTTTTGTGCAAACGTTTTTTTGGTATAATAAAATATACCTGCATCAAACTGCTTGTAAGCAGGTATCAAAACTTCTTCTGCTTTATTTTTATTTTCTTGTTGCATGCCATTGAGTCCTATAGACGTTTTCCATCCATTTTTTTCAGGTGCATGGTATTGAAGCGTGTAGTTAATGGTTGATAAATCAAAATAAAGTGCAGGTGTTGTTGGAGTCTTATAGTCTGCAAATTCTTTTCGTTGGTTTCTTTGATAAGCAATGTTAAAAGCCAGTCGGCCACTTGAAAGGGCTATATTATTGTCTGAGGCAATTTTAAAGTGATTGATTTTTTGACCAGGAAATAAAAAATCGCTGCTCGTTAGATCTTGATCCGTTGCAGTCCGCTCTGCAGCTGTGCCTGGATAAATTAAAAAAGAACCCGTTGTAGCGTCACGCGCTCCTTCAATCATACCAACGTTTTGATCAAAACTACTTACAAGCAAATGACTATATCCCCATGATTTATTGAATCCTACATAGCCGCCCATATTTTTTTCTGAAAACCTGCTATTGAGTACTTTGCCATCGTATGCATTTGAATAATCTTTTGCATTTTTAGCAGTCGCATATACGTTCCAATTGAACCCATTGTTTACATGCCCAGCTATGTTTGCGTTTGTACCCAAGAGCTGATTGTTACTCATATAGGTTTGCTGAAAATTTCCTTTGATGGTACCATGTTCAACAGGCGTATTGGTTATAATATGTATAACGCCTGCCATCGCATCGCTACCATACAATAAAGAAGCAGGACCTTTTAAAAGTTCTACACGTTGCACACTATATTCATCTATTTCGATCCCATGCTCATCACCCCACTGTTGACCTTCTTGTCTAATGCCATCATGCACCGTTACAATTCTATTATAGCCAAGTCCTCGAATGACAGGTTTTGCAATAGCTGGACCTGAAGAAAAGCTAGTAAGGCCTGGCACCATTTTGCTAAGTGCATCAATAATATTGGTGCTGCTATTTTTAAATAATTCTGATTTTTTTACAATTGAAATAGGCTGTACCGATTGTTTTGTTTTAGTAGCACTTGCTACACCTGTAACAGTTACGTTTTCATTTTCTACAAATCTTTCTACAAGTGTAAAAACTTGGTAAGTATTTTCTTTGATAGCAATGGTAACTAAAACACTTGCATAGCCCTGAAATGAAACCTCTACTAAATAATTACCTACGGGTAAAATTGGCGTTGTAAATTTTCCTTGCACATTTGAAACGGCACCCATTCTTGCCTCATGTATATAAACAGAAGCACCAACCAATGGCTTTCCTTTTGCGTCCAATACTAGACCCGATAAATTAGCGGCGATGGCTGAAAACGCAACAGCCAAAAAGAAAATACAAATTGAAAAAATGCGAAATCCATGTTTCATGGTTTACCAATTTTGCTACAATGTTGCAAATTTAAGTAAACAATCTCAACATTTGCAATAATGATGCAAATATTTAACAGCTACTTAACTAGTTAACCTTTAACATGGTATGAACCTGCTGTATCGACATATTTTGCAATCTAGCATAATAAACCCCAGATGGCAGGTTGCCGGAATCAAATACTACGGTATATGAACCGGCTGCATACTCACGATCCGTTAAATTGGTGATCACACGGCCCAGCAAATCCATTACCTGAATTAAGGTATGGCCACCAGCCGTTTTAAAGGTAATCACCGTTTTACTCGTAAATGGATTGGGGTAATTGCTTACCAAATTTTCGCCCGATAAATTCACTGCTTTTTTACAAGCAGCTGCATTTACGAGTGGTAAGGTTTGAAAATTTTTGAGCATGATTTGTTGTAGATCAGTATCAGACACACAAAGCCAATTGGATAAAAGTGTTGCGTACACACTTCGAAAATCAAATTCGAAAGGCACATTGTCTCCTGCTCCAACAGTTGCACCAAATTTTGGTGTAGCACCCAAAACACCAGGCATAATATTTTTTCCAAAAACAAACAAAGGAGCTGCTGCACCATGATCAGTGCCAGAGCTTGCGTTGGATTTAATGCGTCTTCCAAATTCAGAAAAAGTCATTCCAGCCACACGGTCATCAACACCCAAAAATTTCAAATCTTTTTGGAATGCTCTAATAGCATCACTCACTTTACCAAGTAATGATGCATGATTACCGGTGGAGGTATCTGTAGCATTTACCTGAACAGCATGTGTGTCAAAGCCTCCAAAATTAACCATATACACACGGGTTTTTAATCCGCCTTTAATAAGTCTAGCAACAATTTTTAATTGATCGCCTAATGAATTACTTGTAGGATAGGTAACCTGCGTAGGAACTTTAGCTGCCGCATCTTTAATAACTGTAGCATACTGCTGCGTTTGCTGTGCCACCATGCGTAAAAAATTCAATTCTTTTCCAGCAGGTGTATTAGGCGCTGTGTCACGCACCCCATTAACTAGATTATAAAAACTAGAAGTATTGCTGATGCTCATACCCATGCTAACTGCAGGGCCCTGAAATGTTAAGGATGTTGCAGAACCAATTTGAATTGCAAGCGGATCTGACATGGATGTATTTGGATAACCATTTGGGAAATTAGGAAACTCGGAATCTAAATACCTTCCAGCCCAACCACTATTAATAACTGTATTGCTATCGCTTGCACTCATCCATATATCGGTAGCTCTAAAATGAGAAAAACTAGGTTGCGGATACCCAACCGATTGCACAATATTTAATTCGCCATCATTGTACATGGCCTGTAAACCTGTCATGGCAGGATGCAAACCCGCTTTTGTAACGCCGGCTAATTTTAAAACTTTATCTTCTGGAATATAAATATTAGAACGCGCATTTACATAATTGGCAAAATTATCGAATGGAATAACCATGTTTAAACCATCATTCCCTCCATTGAGTTGAATAATAACAAGTACATGATCATTGTCTACTGCGGCAGGCAATAGTAAGGATTGCGTAAGTGGGTCCTCTGCTCCAAATGCCTTAAAAGAAAAGCCGCCAACAAGTGCTGGCATCACTACGCCAACAGGGACTGTATTTTTTAAAAAAGCTCTACGTTTCATAGGGGGAAGTTTAGGCTAATTGATATTCTGCGAGGTTCATTAAATACTTAGTCAAGTCTCTAATTTTTGTTCGAACCGTTGTTGTATTGGCAGTGTTTGTTGGTGTTGAAATGTATAAATCCCAGGCCTGCGTCCAATAAATATCTGTGCTTTGCCCACTCAATAAAATATCTTTTTTTACCTGCGCTTTGGATGCATCAGAAATATCAAGTCCTAATAAACGCTCTGTTAATTCTGCAATAAAGGCATTGGGGTCTCCAGGATTTTTAAATGTAGTTGCGTATGCTAAAGGATCCAGCATAATTTTTTTACTATTATACGTGTAGCCACTTACAAGCATGGTATCAGTAAACTGATTACGTTTTGGAAGTGTATCACTGTTGATCCAAATTTCATAAAACTGCGGTTCTTGATAATATGCTTTCCATCCACTCACATCGGGTGGATCCCCAATATTTTGTTGCATGTTACTAAGCCAACTTACCATGTAATTATAAAAACCATAGTTGGTAAAATAATCGGCATCTGGTTGAAAGACAATGTCAGATTCTCTACAAAAACCAATCACTAAATCGGCGGGGCTTTTAATCATACAGCCTCTCGATAACACATCAAAAAAGTGTTCACTTTTTAATAGTACATTTAAGACTGGCTTTACTTCGTAATTATTTGAACGCAATAAATTAGCCATTGGCGTAATAACATTTTGCTCAACCATAGTATCTATATCATAATACACAAACCACCTGTAAAGCCTTCTGCATATATATTTTGCCACTTCGGGAGTGGTAAAAATCATATTTAATAAATCATCAATTTCTTGTGTGGCGCCAGCTGCCGTATTGCGTCCAGTAATGACCGTATTATTATAAAAAGCAGAAAATGTTTTATTGGTAGCATCATGTCTTGACACTGTAAAATAAGGGGTTAGCGTTGTTGCATTATTTAACCAACCCGTTAATACTTTTGCCGCCGCTTTTACATCTGCCTCGGTATATAATGAATCTGGGCCTTTCCCACAACAAAAAAGTTCTTGAATTTCGCGTGCATAGTTTTCGTCTGGTGCGGCTACCGTATTGTATTGCCCGTTTAAATATACAAGCATGCCCGGATCAAAAGTGATGTTTCGAGTAAGTGTTTTAAAATTTCCAAGTGCGCTAGTACGTATTAAATTATGGTGCTTGTAAACATATTGCGCGTTTCCAATATCACTCGTTTCGGTTGAAAAATGATTGTGCCAAAACAGCGTCATTTTTTCGAGAATGCTCCTGTCTTGATTTATTAAATTACCAATCCACCATTTTTTAAAGGAGGCCCGTCTATAAGTTGAAATGTTGCCGTCATTGTTGACATCATTGACCCATGTACTACCTGCTGTAATATTATTGTCCGGAACAAGCGTAGTTGCTGCTACTACATAATCTTTAACCGGAGGCGCCGGTAACGGCGCCGTAGGATTGAGCAGTTCATCCACGACCTGAACCATGGACTTACCAGAAAAGTATGCCATATCTGCTTTGGTAACACCAAATAGGGTACGTCTTAATAAATGTCTTAGTTCGGGTGCACCAAAACTACCCGTAAATGGTTGTAAACCAGTAGTTGGCGGGGGTGTAAATTCGGTTAATCGGCTCTTTTCCATGGTGTTTGGGGGTATTTACCAAATAAATAGGAGATTAAATTACAAAATTTATACGAAAAACTTATTTTCTGTGAATTATTTTTAAACTAAATTAGGGGTACCATCAAACCAATTGAATGACCGAACAAGCTATCATTGCGGGTTGCCTACACAACGACGCGGCTGCACAAAGAGAGCTATTTAATACTTATAGCCCTAAAATGCTTAGTGTATGTTACCGGTTTGCACACAATAGAGAAGATGCAGAAGATATGCTGCAAGAGGGGTTTATAAAAGTTTTTACACAAATTCATACGTTTCAAAACAAAGGCTCATTTGAAGGATGGATCAGACGTATTATGGTTCACACCAGTATTAATTTTTTAAAGAAGTATAAAAAATTTACTGAAAGTTTAGATTTAACCAGTGCAGAAAACTTGGCTACACAAGAAGAATCGATTGCATCCATCATGCAATCAAAACAAGTAGTAGAGTGTATTCGACTATTACCTATTGGCTATAAAACAGTACTTAATTTATTTGCCATTGAAGGATATAGTCATAGAGAAATAAGTACCCTACTTGACATTGAAGAAAGCACGAGCAGAAGCCAATACACAAGGGCCAAAACTATGCTTTCAAATATATTAATTAAGAAAAGAATTATTGAGGCACCCAAAGAGAATTTTGAGTTGTTGTCGGTAATACAAAAATAAGCTTACGAAGCTGGTAGATATGGAAAAGAGGAATCAACTAGATGCATTTGAGGAGTTTTTACTGGACGAAGTAAACGAACACAAGATGTACCCATCTGGACGTGTTTGGAATAATATTCGAACAGAAGTCCAAGGCAAGCACTCATGGCCAGCCCTTACCATCATTGCCCTAACGATACTTTCAGCGCTTACCATTTCTACCTTTATTGGGACACAAAAAACAGCAATGATATCTCTTGCAACTACTATTTCTAAACCGGTTGCCCCTGCAAACAATCAAGAAAAATCTTTTACTACTTATCACTCAAGTGCTCAAATCATCGCTTCAAAAATAACAGTAGCTAATGGTCTTAACCAACCAATAAAAGGAATAGCAACAACACAAAATGAGCCAGCTACAAAAACCACAAATCCAGATGTAATAATAAACTCCGCAAATAACATCGTAACTACTGAAGCATCAGATATCGTATCAGAAATTACAGCCAAAACGATCGAACCAGCTACTGTTATTGAAAGTAATGAGGCTTTCACCAAAACAAATAATATTTCATTGTTACCGGCGCTAATACAGCAACAAGTGAATAGCAATATTTCAAATATTACACCAACGACAGCGCTACAAAAAAAGAAAAAATACAGTGTTCAGTTTTATGCAACACCATCAGCTTCCTTTAGAGCACTCAGCGATCAAAAAGTTAAGGAACTTATTCAACCTTCTTTAATTGCCATTCCACTAGCATCGCCAACTGTGCAAGCGCCTACATTTAACCAAGCCGTTAGACATAGACCTGCCGTAGGGTTGGAACTTGGATTTGCACTCAGCTACCAACTTAACAATAAGCTACAATTTAAAACCGGGCTACAACTAAATATTAGACAGTATCAAATAGACACCTACGAATCTGCTGCAAATGCCGCTACGCTTTCTTTACTGAGTGGAAGCAGGGTTCAAACGGTATCAGTCATGTCTAGTTATAACAATAATGCCGGTTTTAGAACCGCACAACTAGATAATAAAGTGTACCAAATTGCTATGCCTATAGGACTAGATTACCAATTGGTACAATTTAAGAAATTTGGTATCCATACACAAGCATCTATTCAGCCTACTTATAATATTAACAAAAACGTTTACTTGCTTTCTACCGATTATGCGAATTATGCAGCAGGTAACGACTATGTGCGCAAGTGGAATATCAATACAAGTGTTGGTCTTCAATTTAGCTACCAAAAGGGCAATACCATTTGGCAATTAGGTCCACAAATCAGGTACCAATCACTGCCTACATATACCAATCCTTATCCAATTAAAGAAAATTTGATTGATTACGGTTTCCGAATAGGTTGGAGCAAACAGTTTAAGTAATTTTACAGCATGAAATCAATATTCATGGCATGCCTAGTTTGCATGATGGGCGCCGCCTGCAGCAATAATAATGCGCCCACAAATAGCAACAACACAAGCGCTGACACCACAAGCTTTTACCCAATTGCAAGTTATTTTAATGACCAACTAAAGCAATTTGATAGCGCTGGTACTATATATAATATAGTCACAACTGAGGGAGCAAAAAAAGATAGCGTCATAGTTAAATTCGAATCGATCCAATTACTTGCACAATCATTTATTAACGCGGATATAAGTGATAGTATCCAAAAAAAGAATTACAAAGAATCAGTGTTTAGAGACGCCGAGACAACCAGTTTTAATATCAATTACACACCAATTAGTTCCTCCGTTACAGTAAAAAATATTGATATTTTAATGGATGAAAATACATCACTCGTAAAAAGAATATTTATAAGAAAACAATACCTCAATAAAGATACAACCTGCACAGAACAATTAAGCTGGAAAACAAATGAGGGCTTTACTACATCTATAAGTAAAGAAACCAATACTGGATTTTTACTCAACAAAACAATTGTTGTTCGCGTTATACATCCATAAATGACTCAGGAGCAGTACCAACAAATAGCAAACAAATTACCCGCAGACCCAGGTATCTATAAATACTATGATGTCGTTGGTACGCTTATATATGTAGGTAAAGCGAAATGCTTGAAAAAGAGAATTGCTTCCTATTTTACAAAAAATCAAAATAGTTTTAAAACCATTGAGCTTGTTCAAAAAATAGATCGTATCGAATTTACCATTGTTGATTCGGAGCAAGATGCGCTATTACTCGAGAACTCACTTATTAAGCAGTATAAGCCTCGTTACAATATTTTATTAAAAGACGACAAAGGCTACCCGTATTTAGTCATTAAAAATGAAAGGTTTCCAAGGGTTTTTTCTACATGGAAAAAATACAATGACGGCTCCACCTATTTAGGCCCTTTTACTTCTAAAGGTACGATTAGAGAAGTGCTAAGTTTTGTGAAACAGTTTATACCACTGCGTACTTGTAAACTAAATTTAAGCAAAGAAAATATTGAAAAAAATAAGTTTAAAACTTGTTTAGAATACCATTTAGGCAACTGTCTAGCGCCCTGTGTTGCGTTACAAACAGAAGCGGACTATCTTGAAAGCTTAGAGCAATTAAAGAGTATGCTAAAGGGCAATATGAACCAACTGATGGGTCATTTAAAAAAAGAAATGCAAGTACACGCCGAGGCGCTCGATTTTGAAAAAGCAGCTCAGCTAAAAAGCAAAATGGACCTCTTACTCACCTACCAAGAAAAATCGGTAGTTGTTGGCAAGCACTTTTCAAATTTAGACGTGTTTTCGATTATTAAAGACGGCAAACTAGCGTATGTCAATTATTTGATGGTACAAAATGGGAGTATTATACAAACGCATACAGTTCCATTAGAAGGTAAATTAGATGAGCCAGAAGATGAACTACTATGTTTTGCTATCGAAAGGCTTAGATCCGATTTTAATAGTTTAAGTAACGAAATTATTGTTCCCTATCCTATCGAATATTTTGACAAAGACATCACTATAACGGTTCCAAAACTTGGTGACAAAAAAAAGCTACTAGACCTTTCCATCAAAAATGTCACTTACTTTACCAGAGAACTGCAACTTAAAAAAATATTACAACTAGAAGGTAAAACGGTATCAGAAAAAAAATTAGTACTGAACGAACTTCAATCTTATTTACACTTACAAGAAACCCCAACCCATATCGAGTGTTTTGACAACTCCAATTTTCAGGGAAGCTTTCCGGTTTCGGCGATGGTGTGTTTTAAAGATGGCGTGGCTAGCAAAAAGGACTACCGCCATTTTAATGTAAAAACAGTGGAGGGTATCAACGATTTTGCCACCATGAAAGAAGTGGTATATAGGAGGTACAAACGGGTACAAGAAGCCGGAGACCCAATGCCACAGCTGATTGTAATAGATGGTGGTAAAGGGCAGTTAAGTGCGGCACTGGAAAGCATTGAAGCGCTAGGACTCACTGGTAGCACCACACTGGTAGGTCTTGCCAAAAATGAAGAAGAACTATTTTTTGCAGGTGATAGCCAATCTTTACAATTACCATGGGATAGTGATAGTTTAAAACTACTAAGAGGTATTAGAGATGAAGTGCACCGTTTTGGTATTACGTTTCATAGAAACAAAAGATCCAAAGGCACATTTTCAACAGCACTCGAAAATATAGAAGGAATAGGACCAGCTACAAGAGAAACATTACTCAATCATTTTAAATCGGTAATCAATATCAAAAAAGCACCCTTTAAGGAATTAGCCGATTTAATTGGCGCAAAAAAAGCAGATGCAATTCAAAAACATTTTACTGTACCCGCATAAAAAAAGGGACCATTTACAAAAAGTCCCTTTTTTTATATATCGTAATTACTAATAAGACCATAGACCTTGTTCGTAATTTAATATTCGAGTTTTTATATTCTCGCCCTCCAATAATCTAAATAAAGGATTCGAAATCAAATCTTTTAAATCTAAGTTTTTAGGATTGTCATAACTGGTTTTTACAATACGTCCTATATATCTTCGACTCAAAAATATTTTATCCCAGTTTGTAAAGTCGGCTACACTTTTAGGATTATATACCTTTTTATTTACTAAGATATTGCGTAAATCGGGGTAGTATATCCAAAAAAGATCTTGAGGTTTTGAGACAGTAGAGTCAATGCTGTTATCCAATTTCTTTTTTAGAGCTACACCGCCTTGATAAACAATTTGATCAACTGATGCAACAGGACATATACCAAGTACCCTTACATGCATTCTACTGGTTTCTTTGTCAAAAACCCATTGTTCTTTTATACGGAAAGTATAAATCGAATCGATTTTAATTCCTAAAGTAGACTCATATATTAGAGAAGAATCGGTTTTAATTACTGTTCCATTTATATCAGTACTGTCTCTCTCCAATATTTTTTTGGGACCGTTGATCCTATCCGCTATTTCGTTATACGGCAATCTTGTGGTAAACCTATCAGCTCCATCTGTAGGGCTAAAAGCCCAAATAGAGTCATTTTTAATGCTGTTAAGCAAAATGGATATAAATCTTTGGTCACCACTGTTGTCTTCACCTTCATAAATAAAATGTTGATTAAATTTTTCTCTGGTATCTATTTCACGCCAAATAAATTCTGAAAATAGCCAATGGTCTTTTCTTAAATAATCATAAGGCAAAGGAGTTAGATTATTATTAAGCCTTTGCTTTACAGAGTCCATATTGTCTTCTGACACATCCTCTCCACGTAAAGATTTTTTAACTACTTTTTCGCCTACTCCTTGTCCAACTGTTGCATCTTTAAATGTGCCTTTTGGCTTTCCGCTGCTTCCCGCTCCTGCGCCTGGACCTGGACCTCCAGGTAATGAATCAAGTGTTGGTAATTCAAATACAGGGACGCCAGTACCAGCATTTAATTTTTTTTCAGTTACCGTATATTTTGATTTCCAAAATTTAGGAACGCCATTTGGCGCAGCTGGTAACCAATCATTTGTTAACGATTGAAAACCTTGCGTATTAAAATCAAAAGACGTAGCTTTAGGCGTTTGTGGCCTCGTTGCAGATTTTACTTGAAAGTATACTTCACCAGAAGCGGTTTTAATATTGTTGGCGCCAGCTCCTCCAGCTGAAATAGCCCCAAATCCCTGAGCAAATAAGCTTAAGGAATAATTAATGCATATTAAAAGAAATAGAACTAATTTTTTCATGGAGTAATCTTTATATTATAGAAGTGCAAAAGCTAATGTCTGATTCAATTTTCTTGTTCCGCCTGGTCCATTTACCCATATGTCAGCAAAAATGACAGTAGATCCTTGTGTACAATTGTTGATCAATGATTGTGCAGCGGATAAACTGCTGCCATTCACTGTAAGAATACCATCACTACTTGAGTAATTTTTACCACCCCTACAAATAATAGTATATTTAACAACCGTAAAATTCACGCCTTCAAAAATAAAGTCTTCAGGCTGAGCAAAGTTAAACCCTCCAATTTGCTTAAATTTAGCAATTGCCATGGCTCCACCGGTATATGGCAGATCACCCTTAAATTGTTGTAAGGATGCTTTTGGATCTGGTATTTTTAGAACTCTAATTGGAATTTGCTTGGTACTTTTTCCGTCACTCACAGTAACGATTGCTGCACCGGGAGCAGTTGGCTTAACAGTATAAGAACCTGGGCCAACAGTAACCAAAGGTTCTACTGGACCGGAAATATTTACACTTAATTTTGTAGTGCCGCCGGCTCCTGTTACACTCAATGGATTGTCTAGTCCTACATAAAAAACACGGGTTTTGTCTGTAGAAACGGTTAAACCAGCCGCAACACCTACCGTGTATTCAACCACTTTGGTTTCACTTTGCATGACCCCTTTTAAATCTTTGTAGGTAACCGTTACTCTTTTGCTGTAAGTACCTGGTGCACCAGCCGTTAACTTGTACTCGGCAACACCACTAGTATTAACAGAGGCAGATGCGCCATCTACAGAAACACTCGGTAAAGCTGTTTTGCTAAACGCTCCTACGCCCGCAGTAATGGTTAATTCTTCGCCAGGGTAAAGTTTATTTGCACTTCCTAACACCATTACACTTTGATCTGTAGGAGGATTTGGAAGACTACCCACTTTTTTTAGAAAATAGTCAACAGCTTTAGCTTCTGAATTTCTTACATCATTCTGAAACTTACTTAAAATAGTTACAGCAGCAATTGTAGGTGTCATATGAAAATACAAATAAGACCAATTTGCTTTTGCTTCATCTGGCGTACTTTCACTAGCTTGGGGAAGGGTTAAATCAATGGGTAAGCCGTTTTGTATATCAGCTTTCATTGAATCATTAATTTGTAAAAGTTGGTCTTTGTAGGCCTTTAGTTTTGCAAGCAATTCTTTTCCTTTTCCTTTTCCACTTTGGCCTTCTTCCACCAATAAACGTGTTGCAGCATCTAAATTATCAACATTAAACTCTTCTTCTCCTTTTTTGTTCTTTGTAAAACCAGATTCTTTTTTTAATTCTTCTTTAAGACCTTGTATATAATTATATACATCATCAGATAAAGTTTTTGCTTTTTTTGCTAATTGTTCGTAATAAGCAGCTTGGTCTCTTTTTTCTGGAAGTTTAGAATAATCTTCAAAAAATTTAAAGGCCTGGTCATTTTGATTTTCAGCTTGCGCTGTCGCTATATTTAAACTGCGGTCTACAGTTTTAAATGCATTTAAAATTTCGGCCGAAACATTCAGTGCCAATAGTGCGGTAAGCACTAGGTACATCATGTTAATCATTTTCTGCCGCGGTTCCTTAGGTAGTGACATATTGTACTATTTAGGTAATCTTATTAATAATGAGTGATAAATCTTGGTTGGTTACTATCTACCCTGCATGGCAGTTAACATGTTACCGTATACTTGATTTAATTTACCCAAATTATTAGCAAGGGCACCAATTTGTTCTTTTGCTCTTAATGCATCTTCTGCAGTTCCGTTCATCGCTTCAGAAGCTTGCGCTAATTTGCCGTAGAACTGGTTGAGTGCTTTAAGGTGGTTATTACTTTCTTGTAATTCAAGTTCATAAATGGTATTTAATGAACCTAAGTTTTTAGCCAAGCCTTGTATTTGTTTGTGGTATTCGTTGGTGCTATCAGAAGCCAAAGAAATACTACCTAAAGAGTCTGTCGCTTTTGTAGCGGCGTCTTTAATAGAACCAAGCGCTATTGCTGCTTCATTTGTTTTAGCAGAAAAATCAGAAGTAGATTTTACAACATCGCCAATTTGACCAATTTGATCTACAGTAGTGCCTAACTTTTGAAAGCTTGTGCTAAGCTTAGATAAATTTTCTTGTGTTAAACCTGCATTCGCAAATAATGAATCAAATTTTTGAACCATTTCCTTTACAATAGATTCTGGAACTTTACCAGCGACCTCAGTAGTGCCGCCGCCGCCACCATGTCCTCCTTCTGGAGGTAAAATTGCATAGATCAAAAAGATAATAGCTTCTGTTGTTAAACCAATTTTAAGTGCCCAATCAGCCCATGATAAGTGAAGAATTTTTGCCATTGCACCAAAAATTACCACAGATGCGCCGGTACATACAAAGATGTTTACAAGTCTCATTGTTTGTTGTGCTGGTAAGCCAAAGATTTTTTCTTGTTGAGCTGAAGACATGGTTAGAATTTTTATTTTTTAAAAAAAGTTTGATTAATATGTTTTTTGAATCCTTAAGTTTTTACTTGAAGATTTAGGAGCTAAGTCAATAACAGTTCTAAATCCAATATATGATTTTGCAGTATCTTGATATTCAAATGCTCTTGCACTAACCTGTAAAGCACTTCCTACATCTTTCCAACTTCCGCCTCTAATCACTTTCTTCTTCATAGGAACAGGATCATTGTCGCCAGCTTCAACTTTAACATCTGGACTTAAGTCTGCCATTAAATCATAATTGGCATCGCTATAATATGATGATGTCCATTCTGCTACGTTACCTGACATGTTATACAATCCATAGTCATTTTGCCAATACGCATCTGCTCTAACAGTGTAGTGTGCGCCATCTTCAGAATATACACCCCTTCCAGGCTTAAAGTTTGCCATCAAGCAACCCTTTTTGTTTCTCAAATATGGAGACCCCCAAGGAAACATTGAATTGGTACGTCCGCCTCTTGCAGCATATTCCCATTCAGCCTCTGTAGGTAATCTAAAATCGCCTTCAACAGCCATTTTCTTTTTTTCTAAGTATGCATTTTGTCTGTGTGTTCTCCAATGACAAAAAGCTACCGATTGCTTCCAGTTAACACCTACTACAGGATAATTGCCATAAGCTGGGTGAGCGTAATAAAGTTTTGTAAGCGGTTCATTGTATGCATAAGAAAAATCTCTAATCCAAACTAAAGTGTCAGGATATACAGGGACATCGTACATTTTTGTTTGGCTTCTAGCTTGGGCCTTTGAGGTGGCTTTGGCTGCAGCGGCCAAATCAAAATAATGGACTTTGTATATTAGTAAATCAGGATCTATAGCCTTCAATTTAGAATTTTCTTTTTCATAAGTTATCTTACTAATCTTTTCGAGAAATTTTTGGTCATAGGTATATTTAGAAGCCGAATCCCATTTAACTGGTTTCGAATCTGCTATCATTTTATTCAATCCATCAGAATTTATTAGTTGATATGCCAATGAATCTCTCACCCAATTTACAAATTGACGATAATGATTATTGGTAATTTCAGTAGCATCCATCCAAAAACCAGGAATGGCAACAATTCTATTACGATTGCTGAAGCTAAAGCTGATATCTTCATCACTTGGTCCCATATGAAATGAGCCAGGTTTAATATACTTCATGGTATAAGGGGTGGTCATACTTGGAGAACCAAGTGGTGCAACTCCATTGACTTGCAACTGCCCATCGTCAGGCAAACGGTTTCCTTTGTTTTTTCCAAAGAAGCAAGAAGTTAAACTCAACGTAAAAAACGCCAAGGTAATTGTAGTTAGATATCCTTTCATCTGATCTGTGTGATTTATAACAGTGACAAATATATGTTTTGAAACGACAGAAACCTGAGTTTTAGCGCTTAAAAACCAATAAATTTAATGATCCAGGGTAAAAATCTATTCAGTAGTAAATTTTTTAATGTTTCACTGTTTTGCCTGAGGGTAATGGCATAAACTGAACTGCAAAATAATCGATTACATGTTACACAATTGCTAAAAAACTGTCAAAATCTGTTAGCGGATGTAAATGACAAGCATGATTTTCACACAATTGAAACATAACTTGTTGATTATCAACAATTTTATCTTTTATTGCTAAAATACCTTTTGGGTAATTTTCTGAAATATTTAAGATTAGGTTGGGTCTAAAAAGGGGGAGTGCCGCATCTAAATAGGGCAAAACACCTGGCCCAATTAGGGTTAATTCCCTTGTTCCAACCAAATGGTATAGTAAAACGCTCGCCCAAACCCCAAAAGAACCCGGGTGTTTGGTTATGGCAGGCAAAAGCGACAAACAGGTTTGCTTTGATAAGGACAAATACTTGTCTTTACCGTATACGACACCCAAATGAAGTAGGTTACTTGCCATTACCGCATTGCCACTTGGGGTGGCGCCGTCATACACTTCTTTTTTCCTTAGAATTACATCTGTTTGTGCATCATGGGTGTAAAAGTAGAATCCAGTTTCCGGCTCCATAAAATGAGCATTCACATATTCAGCAATTTCTCCTGCCTTTTCCAGCCAGTGCAAATTACCAGATACTATTTGCAACTGAATCAATGCTTCCATTAAATAGGCGTAATCGTCTAAAAAAGCAGGCATTTTTGCAGTTCCATTTTTGTAGGTATGAAACCAACCATCATTATTTGAATCTTTTAAATGTTCAAATAAGTGCGCCATGTTTTGTTGCGCACGTATTAAATAACTTTTATTTCCAGTGGCCGCATAAGCTTTACTAAAAGCCGTATTCATAAGCGCGTTCCAACCTAGTAGTTGCTTATCGTCTGTTTGAGGACGTATTCTTTTACTACGCTCCTGCATCAAAACAGCATTACAGTTTGTAATTATTTGCAAGAGCTCCACTTCGCTAATACCAAAACTTTGCGCAACAGCACCCGAAGATTGTGGTATATGTAAAATATTGGTATGCTCCCAATTGCCATTTTCTGTTACACCATAATACGCCATGTACACGGACGCATCATTTTTTAGTAATGCAATTATTTCTGATGCCGACCATGTATAAAATTTTCCTTCCACACCTTCGCTATCTGCATCAAGTGCACTGTAAAAACCGCCATCACTATCAAGCATTTCTCTTTCAATAAATTGGAGCGTTTCTACAATTGCTTTTTTGTAAGATTCTTTCTTTGTTAATTGGTAGGCTTCTGATAATGTAGTTACAAGAAGCGCATTATCGTATAGCATTTTTTCGAAGTGAGGGGCTAGCCACTGCACATCGGTGCTATACCTCGAAAACCCGCCACCCAATTGATCATAAATACCACCTGCAATCATTTTATCCAAACAAACTAAAGCATGTTCTAATGACGATTTGTGTGTAGGATTAAAATAATGGTACCGTAATAAAAAACGTATCGATGCTGTTTGTGGAAATTTAGGAGCGCCGCCAAAGCCACCCCAAACCGTATCTGCTTGCATTAATAACGTTGATAATGCCGCATCCATATCAGCGGATGTTAGCGAAGCGGATGCCGCTGCATCTTGTTTGCCAAACGCATTGGAACTCAATAAGTGCTGTGTTAATTTTTGTGCTTGCGCATCTATTTCATCCCTATTTTCTTTGAACCCTTTTGATACGCCAAGTAATACATCTTTCCAACTAGCTCTATTGTGCATGGGCTCGGGTGGGAAATAAGTACCGCCATAAAAAGGTTTTTTATTAGGCGTTAAAAAAACATTGAGAGGCCATCCCCCACTACCTGTCATGGCTTGCACGGCGTCCATATAAATATGATCTAGATCGGGCCGTTCTTCTCTGTCAATTTTTATGTTGACAAAATTTTCATTCATGATGTTAGCAGTAGCCAAGTCTTCAAAACTTTCACGCTCCATTACATGACACCAATGACATGCTGCATAACCAATACTTACCAAAATGGGTTTGTCTAATTCAATCGCTAATTGCAAAGCCGCTTCACCCCATGGATGCCACTCCACTGGATTATAGGCATGTTGAAGTAGGTAAGGACTTGTTTCCTCAATTAGTAAATTGGGCTTTGAATGAGGTGTTTGCAAAAAGATTATTTTTTTGCGACAAGTGATTGTAAATAGTGATCCAGTGCTGCTACTAAACTTGGTCGTTGAGGAGCTGGCGCTTTAATATCTAAACGAAGATTGGCGTCTTCCACGGCTTTAGAAGTATTGCTTCCAAATGCACCAATCACTACTTTATTTTGTTTGAAATCAGGGAAATTATCAAATAAACTTTTTACGCCGCTAGGTGTAAAAAAACAAATGATTTCAAACCCTTTTTTTGCAAATAAAGGTGTGATATCATTGCTAATACTGCGGTACATGAAAGCTAAATCAAAATTGCATTTGTGTAATTTAAGCCAACCGCAAATGTCATTGTCCTGCTGATTCTCGCTACATACATACATGAACTTTTCGTTTTCCTTATGTTTGTTAATAACATCTAGCATGCTTTTACTAGTCCCATCTGCGCCGTAAAATACTTTACGCTTTCGGTATAAAATAAATTTTTGGAGATAGAGCGCAACCGCTTCTGTAATACAAAAATATTTTGTGTCTTGTCCTATCGAAACTTTCATTTCCTCGGCGGTACGAAAAAAATGATCGATTGCATTTCGGCTAGTAAAAATTACACCGGTATACGTAGCGATATCAATTTTTTGTTTTCTAAACTCTTTAGCAGGGATGCCATCTAATTTAATAAATGGATGAAACACCAGTTCTACCTGGTACTTGCGCTCTAAATCATAATAAGGAGACTTATCACTTTCCGGTTTTGGCTGAGAAATTAAAATGCGCTTTGTAGCGACCGCCTTAACAGTTGTTCCCGTCTTTGATCCGATTTTTGCCATTCTACTTATCTAAGGTTGTGCAAAGTTAAAAAGTTCCGCTAATAAAATCCATCATTAGTTTATATAGAACTAACATAGGAAGTACTTCGCAGGTGCAAAGGTACAAGAAAAAATGGAAGGCGCTCACCTTCAAAGAGGCTCTTATGATTGAGAAGGAAACAAGATACCTGTAAACAAATAAGACAATGATTACAATTAAGGCTCCATTATAGGCAAAATCTTGAACAGCAGCTGGTGAAAAGGTCAACAACAAAATGGCAGGTATCAAAAAAACACCCATCACTTTATTGGTTAAAAACACAATAAAGCTATAATTTCCAATGGCCTCCCGTTGGGCAAAAAGCCAACCAGAAAACCAGAGAAATAAAAACTTGAACAAATAAAGACCCGTAAATCCTAACGCAGCATAGGCAATACAGGCATAGAGTGATATGTCAACCCAGGCATTTTTAACAGCCAGCAAAGACACAAAAATGGAAGCGTTTCCAATAAATAAAATATTACTAAATAGGGATGCTAAATTATTTTGTTGAAGCTGTTCCCTCGTTTGTTTTTGTCGAATGGGGCTCTGAAATATGAGAACAAAAACATTGGAAAAATACTTAGGAAACGTAACCTTAATAAAAGCCAAAAAGAAAAGCATACCAATGATTAAATAAAATTGGCCGTCAAAATTGGTTGTAATATGTAGTTCATTGATTCTAAAAGAGGGCTTGGTTTGCATCGGCAAAAAAGGATGCGTCATAAACTTACGATACGAAGTAGTGTCGCGTATCGCTTTTTTTTTCTGAAGCATTAATAATGAATCAGAAGCTCTTTTTACACTATCTATACGGGGAGGGGTGGTGGTAGGTGCAACCGTGATAGTGTCGCTCACACTAGTTGTGTCAGGCTTTTGCTTTGCCAAAAGGCCAGTGCCCATCAATAAAAGCGGGACAAGAATCAATAAAAAAAGGGCAGGGCGGGCTTGCATGGTTACAAAAGTAAGGAGCTTCGCCTAACATCAACGGCATCCTAGCAACTATTTGGTAGATTTGCAACATAAACTTTTACATGGCAGGCATTTATATTCATATTCCTTTCTGCAAACAAGCTTGCCACTATTGTAATTTTCATTTTAGTGCCTCTACTCAGTTATTGGATAAAATGGTGAATGCTATTTGTAAAGAAATTGCCTTACAACAAGATTTTTTTAAAGATCCAAGTTTGGTGATTGAAACCATTTATTTTGGAGGCGGCACACCTTCACTCCTTCCCGCAGATGCTACAGCGCAAATTCTTACTAGCATAAAGCATCATTTTAATATAGACGCAGCTGCAGAAATTACATTAGAAGCCAACCCAGACGATATCACCCGAGAAAAATTGACAGCCTTTAAAACCATGGGTATTAATAGACTTAGTATGGGTGTACAATCTTTTATAGACGAAGACCTTGTTTGGATGAATCGCGCACACAGATCGGAAGCTGCAATTGAAGCCATTAGGCTTGCCAAAGAAGTTGGCATAACCAATATTTCGATAGACCTCATTTATGGTATCCCTACACTCACCAATGAAAACTGGATACAAAATATCAATAAAGCAGTTGCATTAGAAGTTCAACATTTATCGTGTTATGCATTAACCGTGGAGCCAAAAACAGCACTGAGTGCACTCATACAGAAAGGTCAAAAAGAAGATATAGATACGGCTAAACAAGCGGCGCATTTTGATATCTTATCGAAACTTTCAACTCAGGCTGGTTATGAGCAATATGAATTTTCAAATTTTGCTTTATCAGGCTTTAGAAGCAAACACAATACCAGTTATTGGCAACAAAAAAAATACTTAGGTATTGGACCATCCGCGCATTCATTTACTGGCACTACGAGGCAGTGGAATATTGCAAACAATGCTCTTTATATAAGTAGTATCGAAAATGATATAGTGCCATTTGAATCAGAAACATTATCAGAAGCAACCCAGTATAACGAATATATAATGACATCACTTAGAACCATCGAAGGTTGCTCTTATGATTATGTGTTTGAAAAATTTGGCGAACCTGCACTTGCCAGAACCAAAAAAATTGCAGCGCATTTTATTCAAAAAGGACAATTACTAGAACAGGAAAAAAATTTACAAGTAACGCAACAAGGAAAGTTTTTTCTAGACGGTATCGCCGCAGATTTTTTTGAAGTGTAGCCGAAAATAAAAAATTACAATAGTATTTTTTCTATTTCAGAAAACCCATTGGCAGCGTGTACATGCTTCCATAAAATTTGATAAATAGCAGTAGCGATAGGCATTTCAGCACCGTACGCTTCATTAATTTCAAAGATACATTTACTAGCATTATATCCTTCGGCAACCATGTTTAATTCGAGCTGAGCGGCTTTAACAGAGTAGCCTTTCCCAATCATGTTACCAAAAGTTCGATTCCTACTATACAAAGAATAACAGGTAACGAGTAGGTCACCTAAATACACAGAAGCATTGTAATTAGGCGCTACCATTTCTTTAGCCGCGCCCTCCGGGTGATCACATTTTTGTAAAAAATGAGCCATTTCACTCGCACAATTGGCAATATAAACGCTTAAAAAATTATCGCCGTATTCGAGACCATGTGCAATACCAGCACCAAGTGCATAGATGTTTTTTAATACAGAGGCGAACTGCGATCCATAAATATCTGTATTGACAACTGTGTTAATGTAATCGCAATTAAAACGCGCTGCAATAGCCTGCGCTGCTTCGTGCGTAGTTCCTGAAAAAGTTAGATACGACAATTTTTCGGCGGCCACTTCTTCGGCATGACAAGGACCAAGTAGTGTAAAATATTGATCGAGTGGGAAATTAAACCTGGTGTGCAGGTATTGATTGAGTAATACGTTGTGATCCGGCAAAATTCCTTTTACCGCAGATACAATTTTTTTGCCCGCTAATAAGCTAGCATCTATACCATCAAAAATAGAACTCACATACGCAGACGGAACTGCCACTACAATAACATCAACAGAAGTTATCAGCTCCTGTAAATTGTTGGTTAACTGAAGTTGTGCTTGGTTAAAATAAGCGGCGCTTAAATAATGTGGATTGTGTTTCCGTTTTTGAATATACTGGATAGTGTCGGAATTTCTAACCCACCAATGAATAGCATTGCCGTTATCTGTTAAGATTTTAGCAAGCGCTGTTGCCCAACTTCCACTTCCAATAATTCCAAAACGCATGTTGTTCTAAATTATGATTCAATCACAAACATACGAAAGGATTTTTTATTCAAAATCCTAGTCTTTTTTCTTCTCTTCAAAGAGTTTGTCCTTGCTTACAACTTTTACAAGACTACTGTCTTTAATGAGCTTACTTACGGTATTGTAAGGGCCGGTAATAACCTGGTCGCCGGCTTTAATGCCCATTACAATTTCTATATAATTTAGATCTTGGATATCCGTTTTTACTTTTGCTTTTTTAACACGGTTGTCTTTTTGTAGCACAAATACGACTTCTTCTGTATCGTCTGCTTCTAAAGACTTTTTATCTGAGGCTGGAGCAGCTTCTTCTTTTTTCTCTTCTTTACCAGCGCTTGCACCTGCTTTCGCTTCTGATTTGTCTCTTGTAGTAACCGCATTTAAAGGAATCGATAATACATTTAGTTTTGTTTTAGTTTGAATATCCGCACTGGCACTCATGCCTGGTCTAAACGGGAAACTATTGCCTGCAACGAGTAAATCTTGATAACTAGTTTGCAATAAACGAATATGTACTTTGTAGTTGGTTACTTCTGAACTTCCGCCTCCAGCTGCACCACCAGCAGTAATTGGATTGGCAATTTTATATACAAGGCCCTTAAATTTTCTATTGGTATACGCATCTACTTCTACTACTGCTGTATCGCCAATTTTTACTTTAGGTATATCATTTTCACCTACGTCAACTCTAATTTCAATACTACGCATATCTGCTACACGCATCATTTCTGTACCGGCCATTTGCGCAGTACCTACAACACGCTCTCCTTTTTTTACAGCAAGCAAACTTATAATACCGTTCATCGGTGCTACAAGTGTTGTTCTTGATAAATCTTTATTGGCACGCGCTAATTGCGCCTCTGCACCACTAATAGCAGCCTGTGTGCCTTTAAGGCCTTCTCTTGCGCCATTGTAATTGGCTTCTGCAGACCTGTACGCTTGTTGCGATTGTTCAAATTCTTGACGAGAAGTTACTTTGTCGTTGTATAATTTTTGTTGACGGTCATACACCTGCTTTGCGTTTTCAAGTGTGGCTTTAAGTCCTAAAATACTGGCCGATGAATTAGCTAACTGCGCACGAGCTTGGTTCACACCTGCAGCAACTTGATCGCGCTGTGTAGAATAAATGTCTGCGTAAATACGCGCCAACACTTGACCCTTGGTAACGCTATCCCCTTCGTTTACGTTTAACTCAACAATTTCTCCACTGATATCTGGACTCACTTTTACTTCAATTTCTGGATATACTTTACCACTTGCATTAACGGTTTCAATGATGGTGCGCATGGAAGCTTTTTCGGCAGAAACGGTAAGGCCGTCTTCTTTTCCAATAACGCCCGCTTTTTTAAGCGATACAAACAAAACAATTAAAACAACAAGTGCGATGATCGTCCAAAGTAATTTTTTATTCATGGTATTCTATTTCAAACTTTTTAAAAATGGATGAATGTACTATTAAAATTTAACGCCTTGGCCTTTGTAAAACTCAAGCACTTTTATTTTAAAAATATAATCATATTGGTTGCTTAGTTGTTGCACTTTAGCACGCAACAAATTATTTTGATTGGTTATTAAATCAAGAGCACTTAAAAGTCCTACTTCATATCTTTTTGAAGCAAAATCGTATGCCTTTTGCGCTGTTTCAACAGCCTTGCTGCTTGCATTTAATTTTTGCAATGCAGCAGTAGCGTTGTTGTAAGCAGTATAAATGTTTTGCTTTAACGTAATGTCTGCTTGCTCTTTTTGTAACTCTACATTTTTTACGTTGAGGTTAGCGCGTTGATACGAAGCCTTTGCTTGACCGGCGTTAAAAATGGGAATAGACAAGTTAAACCCTAGATTTTGACCAAAGTTGTTACTTAATTGTTTAGACCAACCATCCCATATTTCACTGATGTTTCGATTGGTTTGATTGATTTTATACAATGGACTTTGTACATAATAGTCTTGACCTGCAATGGACACCCTTGAATCGTATCCTGGCACTGCAGGACCGTAGCCTAAAAAGCTTGCACCCGTTGTTTTTTTGAAAGAATTTGAAAAGTTAGACGCCAAATTGCCGCCCACACTTAATGTTGGATATTGTTGTGCTTTAGCCACCATCACCGATTTTTTTGCGGCTTCTAAACGAATGGCATTTGCTTTTTGTAAGGGCTGTGTTCCAAGTGCCATCTCATACACCATGGCAGGTTGTAATTCTGCAAAACTTGGAATTGGAATGGTATTGATATTTGGGGTAGCTACTTCAAATGGAACCGCAGGATCTAGGTTTAATAACCCTTGCAAATTCAAAATATTTTGCTCATACCCTGTATAGGCAGCAATATAATTACTACTGTCAGAAGCAAGCTGTACTTGAATTTCAGCTAAATTCAATTCAGGTAATGCACCAGCGTCTACACGCTTTTTAGTAATTTCTAATTGTGTTAATGTTTGTCCAATTTGCACCTGTGTAATTTTTACTTGTTCTGCAGCAGCAAGCACTGTTAAATAAAAATTAGCAACGCTTAAAGAAATGTCATTGGCAATTTTATCAACGTCGGTAAGGGCCGCTTTTGCATTTAAATCAGCAACGGTTGCCGCGTTTTTTAAACTACCATAGTTATATAATTGCATGCCTCCAGAAAGGCCAAAGTTTTGGTATAAAAACTGAGTTGTCGAGAAAGCGTTGGTGGTAGGGTCAATAGATCTACCAAAACGCATACCTAGTCCAGAACTTCCGGATACCGAAGGGTACACGGCCAATTTGGACTGTTTGGCCTGAATAGCAGCAATTCTAGCTTGAATATCTGCTTGTTTAACAGATATGTTGTGACTGGTAGCATATTCTACACAACGTTCGAGGTCCCACTTTTCTGTTTGAGATTGTGCCTGTAATACCACAAAGGCAGCAAGGAGGGTAAATAATGATTTCATAGAACTGCAAAAATAATGCTTTCGGCGCCCCTTGCCTTAAAATTTAGACAGACGGAAAGAAAGGGGGTATTTTGGCAATTTATGGGTTATGAAGGGCGAATTTCTCTATTCACTGGCCTGGATGCCTGATTTTCGGTACCTACCCGTAGCAAAATAGAGTACCATAAATGCAGCCAATACTGCAACACCCACCAATGCGGTTTCTGGGGTTTGCATGGCAATACTAATGCCTACAAACAAATAATTGGCTATAAAAAACAGGGGTATGAGTGGGAATAATTTCATTTTAAATATGCCCGTGCCATCTAGGTGCTTGGTTTTACTACGCAGTTTAAAAATAGCAGCGCTAGAAGCAACCATGCCAAAGCAATCTAAAAAGATGGTGAAATTTAAAATCTTCTCAAAAGTTTGTGCAAAAAATAAAATAACAATACATACTGCCGCAAAAATGGTTAATGAAAAAACGAGCACGTCTGTTTTTTTATCTTGTTTAGAAAATACAGCAGGGAGCGTTCCTTCGGCACTCATCGCATACATCACCCTTGGGTTACTCATGAGCAGCGCATTCACATATGCTAGTACCCCAAAAAATAAGAAGAAAGAAAAAATACCAGCCGCTTTCTCACCAAATGTTTTTTGAATCAATACATATGCAATTTCTCGTTCGCCTTTCATATTGTCAAAACCAATAATCATGTAGTAACTAAAATTTGCAAGTAAATAAAGTGCAATAATAATAGCAATCCCTATAAAAATTCCTTTGGGTATGGTTTGCGATGGCCGCTCTACTTCGTTGCCAAAATTAATCGTTTGCTGATAGCCTCCATAGGTAAATGAAACCGCAATTAAACTAATACCAAAACTTTGAATCCAACTCATATTGGTAGCGGCTACAACAGGCGTAGATGCAGCATGCAAAAGGGTTTCATGCGGAAAAAATAAGGCTACAATGATTACCACAATCATCGTAATTTTTATAAGCATGAGTACGTTTTGCGCACGCGCACTCATTTTTAAACCACGCAAATTGATAAAATAAAAAATCAAAATAGCGACTACACTTAAGAGTGCTTTATCAATATCGGACCAGCTATGTCCAGGAAATAATTTAGCAATATATCCACTTCCAATAAGTGCCACGCCACTTAAACTAGCTGCGTTACTAATTAAGATAATACAGTTAATGGCAAAAGCAATACTTGGATGATACGCGTAAGAAAATACTTTATAGTAACCACCCGTTACCGGATAACGACTTCCAATTTCTGCATACGTTAATGCACCACACATAGCAACCAAGCCACCCACAATCCAAGCAGTAAAATACACAGAAGGTTCAATGGCATCTTTAGCACTGGTTGCTGCAGTTCTGAAAATTCCCATTCCAATTACAAGCCCCACCACAATCATGGTGAAGCTAAATAAATTCAATTTTTGTTTTGATTGCATAGATTACAGTATGGCCTTAAATGTAGTAAACTTATGGAAAGTTTTCAACGCTTGGTGCAAAACTAAAAAGGATACTATAGGAGGATATAAAAACAGAATGCCTACTTTTATTGTGTAATTGGTTTTCGAATTTTTCGGAATTAAAAGGGAAGCAAGTGTAAGTCTTGCGCTATCCCCGTAGCTGTAAACGCAACCATGCAACCAACACCCTAGGCCACTGTTCTATGCTAGAATGGGAAGGCCCGTTGGAAGCGCGTAAGCCAGAAGACCTGCCAGTCACAAACCATCATCCACGGCTTTCGGGCGAAAAGCATGGAATGTAAATGCTGTATCAGCGGCTATTTATGTTTCTACCGTTTTAACTCTTGAAAGCTCATTGTTCAAATTAAAAAAAACAAACAATGGGCAAAAAATTAATGCTCCTCACCTTGCTATTTTCAGCGAAAATGGTAAGCGCACAACAAGACACCACTATCCTCGACGAAGTTGTGGTGACCGCCAATAAAATGGCACAAAAACAATCTACCACCGGCAAAGTTGTTACCGTTATCACCAAATCTGATTTGGAAAAAATAGGCAACAAAAATTTAGCCACGCTACTCCAAGAACAAGTAGGCATTACAGTCAATGGCGCAAGCAACAATGCAGGTAGTGTACAAACCATTTTTACACGCGGCGCTTCGGGGGGAAGAACACTGGTATTACTAGACGGCATCCCTGTTAACGATCCTTCATTTATCAACAACGATTTAGACTTAAACCTCTTTGCTACAAGTAGTATTGAACGGATTGAAATTTGCAGAGGCGCGCAATCAACCCTATATGGTAGCGACGCTATTGCAGGTGTTATCAATATCATTACGACTAGTAAAGACATTCGTAAACCTTTACAAATGAATGCAAGCAGCTTATTGGGTAGTTTTGGTACGCAAAAAAATAATTTGCAAATAGCGGGTAAAAAAAATAAATGGACTTACGCTGCCAGAATAGCGCATACTAATTCTAAAGGATTTTCTGCAGCGAATGATACCACTGGAAAAAATAATTTTGATGCCGATTACTACAAGGGTCTTGCATTACATGGTCAAATTAACTACGCGGCTACCGAATATTTTTCGGTTAAGGCATTTAGCATGTACAACAAATACAAAGCTGGCGTTGATGCAGGTGTTTTTAAAGATGATAGAGATTTTACGATCAAAAATAGCAGCCTACTAGTAGGTACTGGTTTTGTGTACAAGAAAAATAATTGGCAATTAACGGGCACTTATCAGCACAATCAATTGGACCGAAATTTTTTAAATGACAGTGCGCACAAAACAAGTACTTGGTTTGAAAAAAATGATTACGCAGCAGCTTCCGATTATATGGAAATGTATACGAGCATAAAATTATCAGATAGGCTAACAGCCTTTATGGGACTGGATTACAGAAAAGGATCTTATAGTCAGGATTACCTTTCTATAAGCCAGTGGGGGCCTTATAATTTTAAGGATCCTACTAGAAATGCCGAACAATCTGCAATCTATGGTTCCCTATTATACACCAGCGTAGATAAAAAATTAACACTCGAAGTAGGAGGGCGTGCCAACAAACATTCGGTGTATGGTAATAACCAAACATTTACGTTGAATCCATCTTTTGCACTGAACGAAAATACAAGACTCTTTGCTAGTGTTTCTTCAGGATTTAAAGCACCATCACTATATCAAATTAGTGTTAACGACAAACTCGATCCAGAAAAAGCAACCAGTTACGAAGCGGGCTTTAGTTATCAACATAAAACGTTTCAAACCAGGCTCGTTTATTTTAACAGACAAACTGCCAATGGTATCGATTACAACTATATCAATTATCAGTATTTTAATTATGTAAAACAGTCTGTGAATGGTTTAGAATTAGAAATCAAAAAATCATTTACGAATGGCGTTACAACATTTGCGAACTATACTTTTTTAATTGGAGAAGAAACCACTCAAAACAGAATTACCAACCAAGACACCATCACATACGATTATTTGTTGCGTAGGCCCACACACCAACTAAACATTGGCGTTAGCGCACAAGTAAGCACAAAATTTCGTTTCGAAATTTCAGGTAGGTATGTGAGCAAAAGACAGGACGTTGGTGGTTATGCCGCTCCAGACGTGCTTCTAAATTCTTATACAACACTGGCTGTAAATGCAGGGTATCAATTAAACAAATATTGGCGCTTTACTGCTGATATTCAAAACTTCACCAACACCAAATATTACGAGGTCTATGGCTTTAAAACCATGCCGCTAAATGCTAGTGTTGGAGCCGTATTAAATTGGTAAAATAATTAGTTATATTTGTAAGAAGGGTACCAACACTTACAATATGAACTTTCATTTTGACCAACTCATCACCGTTACGTTTACACTATTTGCGGTTATAGATATTGTAGGATCTATTCCGCTTTTAATATCCTTGAAAGAAAAAATGGGTGGCATTAAATCTATTAATGTCACCCTCATTTCTGGGGCCCTCATGATTGCGTTTTTATATGTAGGAAAACCTTTTTTGAATGTGCTGGGTCTCGATATCAGGTCTTTTGCAGTGGGCGGATCTGTGGTTATCTTTTTATTAGGCCTCGAAATGGTACTTGGGCACGAAATATTTAAAGGCGACAAAGACGCTAAATCTAGCACCATGGTACCTATTGCCTTCCCCATTATTGCCGGAAGCGGAACCCTTACCACCATTATGTCCCTAAAGGCCAATTTTGAAGAAGTGTACATTTTATCAGGCATTGTCGTAAACCTCGTAATCGTATTTATAGTATTAAAATCACTGAATTGGATCCAAAAAGGCCTTGGAGAAGGCGGTTTAATGGCCGTTCGGAAGTTTTTTGGTGTGATTTTGTTAGCCATTGCCGTAAAGATCTTTAGTAGCAATATTGCCGCTTTTGGCAAATAATAGAGCTGTTTTTAGCCTACAATTCTTACCTTTGCAGCCCATTTAACCCCTTTGGCCTATTTGGGCCTCAGGCAAAACCTTATAAATAAGAAGACATGGCAAAAGTTACTAGAGAGAACATTGCAAAACTTACAGACAAACTAACAGTAACCTTAGACAAGGCAGACTACTTAGGGAACTTTGAAGTAAGCCTCAAAAAATATGCAAAAACAGCAAACATTCCTGGTTTTAGAAAAGGAATGGTGCCTGCAGGACTGGTTAAAAAAATGTACGGACAAAGTGTTTTTACAGACGAGGTTTTAAAAACGGTGGAACAGGAGCTTAACAGCTACTTACAAGCAGAACAACTAGATATTTTTGCACAGCCACTTCCCTTAGATAGCGAATTACGCAATATGGATATCAACAATCCAGAAAGCTACACGTTTGCTTTTGAAATTGGATTAAAGCCAGTAGTAGATATTGACGTGAAAAAAGTAAAAGTTACACGCTACAAAATAAATGTTACGGATCAAATGCTACAAGACGAACTTGAGCGTTTACAAATTCGTAGCGGTAAAATGACAGAGCCTGAAGCCGTAAATGGTGATGACAACGTGCTTAATGTAAAATTTGTAGAGTGCGATAAAGCTGGTGCAGTTATTGAAGGCGGTATTAACAAAGACAACTCTTTACTTGTAAAATATTTTGAACCTAAATTCAGAAAAACTTTAATAGGCAAGAAAAACGACGATAACGTTGTATTGCAAGTGAGCAAAGCGTTTGAAGCGAAAGAGAAAGAAGCTATTTTAGCTGATTTAGGTTTAACAGATGCAGACGCTGACAAATATTTTAGCTTACAAATTACAAAAGTAGGTCTTGTAGAAAAAGCTGAAATGAACGCTGAATTTTTTGCAAGCGTATATCCAAACGCCGCTATTGCAACTGCAGAAGAATTTAATGCAGAAGTAAAAAAGGAAATGGAAACGTATTATGATGCGCAATCTCGCAATCAAATTCACGACCAAATTTACCACCACTTTGTTGACCATACCCCAATGGAATTACCAGAAGGATTTTTAAAGCGTTGGTTACAAACAGGTGGCGAAAAACCAAAAACAGAAGCAGAAGCGGAAGCTGATTACCCAAGCTTTGCTGGTCAATTAAAATGGACATTGGTAAGTAGCAAATTAGCTGCCGATAATAAAATCGAAGTAATGCCTGACGATATCCGTGATTTTGCTAAGCAACAATTGTTTAGCTACATGGGCGGTCAAATGGGTGCATTAGGTGACAACCAACAATGGGTAGAAGATTATGCAAACCGCATGATGCAAGACCGCAAGTTTGTGGAGGATAGCTACCACCGCATTAGTACCGAAAAATTATTTGGCATCATTGAAACACAGGTTTCTGACAAAGAAGAAAGCATTAGTGCCGAAGATTTTGCAAAGAAATTGCACAATCACAACCACTAATCTTATAAAATAATAGGAAAAAGCTGGGGTAACCTGGCTTTTTTTATGAAAAGCAAATAACTTATCTTCAAAGAGTAAATAAAAGTATATGAATCTAGGAAAAGAATTTGAGCAGTATGCTATTAAACACCGCGGTATTAGTAGTGCAACCCTGCACAATTATAGCCAGGTAACCAACCTTACCCCTTATATTATTGAAGAGCGCCCAATGAACGTGGCTAGCATGGATGTGTTTTCACGTTTAATGATGGACCGTATTATATTTTTAGGCGAAGGCATTAACGACTACGTAGCAAATATTGTTACAGCGCAGCTTTTGTTTTTAGAAAGTACGGACCGTACCCGCGATATCCAAATGTATATCAATAGCCCAGGAGGTAGTGTATATGCAGGTCTTGGTATTTATGATACCATGCAATTTATTGGACCAGATGTTGCAACCATTTGCACGGGTATGGCAGCAAGCATGGGGCAAATTTTATTATGCGCTGGTGTTAAAGGAAAACGAACCGCACTTAAGCATAGCCGAATCATGATGCACCAACCAAGTGGTGCCATTGGTGGACAAGCAACAGATATTGAAATCACTGCAAGAGAAATTAAAAAATTAAGATCAGAATTGTACGCTATTACTGCGCATCATACTGGCAAAGACGAAGCTACGATTGCAAAAGATAGTGATAGAGATTTTTGGATGACAGCCGCAGATGCAAAAGAATATGGACTGGTAGATGAAGTATTATTAACCAACCCACGCAAAGAAAAAAAATAATATAGCCATGACAGACTTAAAATATATTGTAAACCCATACTTAATGGAAGACGAGGAAGAATCTGTAAAAGAAGACAAACCAGTAAACAATGGCATGCTCATGAAAAAAATGGAAAAACTTTTCTTTGAAAAGAGAACCGTTTATTTATGGGGTGTAGTAGATGATCATTCTGCTAAAGATGTCGTGAACAAACTACTTTTATTAGACGCAGACAAGCCAGGTGCCGAAATTAAATTTTACATCAATAGCCCAGGTGGTATTGTAACAAGTGGTATGGTGATGTACGATACCATGAAACTCATTCAAAGTCCTGTGTCTACTATTTGTATGGGACTTGCAGCTAGCATGGGATCTATTTTACTCAGTGCTGGTGCCAAAGGCAAGCGTTTTATTTATCCGCATGGTGAAGTGATGATTCACCAACCAAGCCTCGGTGGTTACATGCAAGCAAAGAGTGCAGATATTGAAATTCAGGCCGAACAAATTATAAAAACAAAAGCAATTGGTGCGCGTATTTTAGCTGAAAACTGTGGTAAAACAGTAGATAAAATCATGAAAGACTTTGATCGTGATTATTGGATGGATGCTAAAGAAGCCGTTGCCTATGGCATAGTGGATAGTGTACTAGAAAAGATATAAGGAGCAAACGTTTTATGGCAAAATCAAATCAATTAATCTGTTCTTTTTGTGGCAGAAGCCGTGATGAGGTAAAAATTCTCATTGCAGGTCAGCAATCGCATATATGCGAAAACTGTGTAGAGCACGCGCAAGAAATTATTGCACAAGAAGTAACGGTTAAAAAAGAAGGTGACAAAGGAAACTTTAAACTCAATGTGCGAAAGCCCATAGAAATAAAAAAGTTTTTAGACGAATACATTATTGGACAAGACGATGCAAAAAAAATCTTGTCTGTAGCGGTATACAATCACTTTAAGCGTGTGGCACAAAAACCACAAGCCGATGATGTTGAAATTGAAAAGAGCAACATTATTATGGTAGGCGAAACTGGTACGGGTAAAACACTACTTGCCAAAACCATCGCAAGACTTCTAAATGTTCCTTTTGCAATTGTAGATGCGACTGTTTTTACAGAAGCGGGCTATGTAGGTGAAGACGTTGAAAGTATGCTTACGCGTTTATTACAAAATTGTGATTACAATGTAACAGCTGCCGAAAGAGGCATTGTATACGTAGACGAAATTGATAAAATTGCGCGCAAAGGAGACAACCCTTCTATTACCCGTGATGTAAGTGGCGAAGGTGTCCAGCAAGGTTTATTAAAAATGCTTGAAGGCACAGACGCGCTGGTACCACCACAAGGTGGCCGTAAGCACCCCGAACAAAAAATGATTAAGGTAGATACTAAAAATATTTTATTTATTTGTGGTGGTGCTTTTGATGGTATCGATAAAGTAATTGCGAGACGTATTAACACCAATGCCATTGGCTTTAGCGTTAATAAAGACGAGCAGGAAAATGCAAGAAAAAATTTACTGCAATTTATCAATGCACAGGATTTAAAAAGCTTTGGACTGATTCCCGAATTACTGGGAAGACTTCCAGTGGTAACACACTTAGAGCCATTAGATGCTGGCATTTTACGCAGTATTTTAACCGAGCCTAAAAACTCACTACTCAAACAATACCACCGTTTATTTGAACTAGAAGGTATTGAACTTATTATAGAAACGGAAGTACTTGATTTTATGGTAGGCAAAGCCATGGAATATAAACTTGGAGCGAGAGGCCTTAGAAGTATTTGTGAAAGTATTTTAACCGACGCCATGTTTGAACTTCCGGGCACAGACACACAAAAATTTATCGTTACCCTTGATTACGCAGAACAAAAGTTTAGCAAGAGCAAACTTAGTTCTTTAAAAGTTGCTTAAAACAATTGATATGAACGAATTAGTAGAACGCTTAGTTAAAGAAGCCTCCTTAACACCAGAGCAGGCACAACAAGCCATTGCAACCATTGCAGATTTTGTAAAAGAAAAATTTCCAATGCTGGGTGGTGCTGTAGATCAAATATTTTCGGCAGGTAACAAAGACTAGTCTATTAAAGCATTTTTAATACGGTCTCTATAATTTCACCTTTGGTGATTGGGATACCCATCACCTTATTGTACCCTTTTGCATCTACTAAATACTGGTCTCTTATTATTTTGATGAGTTGACCATTGTTTAGTTCAGGGATTAGTACTTTATCAAATCCTGCAATAATGGTTCCTAAATTTTTAGGGAAAGGACGCATGTATTTAATATGTGCATGGCTTACCGCGTGCCCTGCTGCTTGTAATTCTGTTACAGCCGTTTTAATAGCACCATAGGTAGAACCCCAACCCAATATCAATACTTTACCTGTTGCCGCACCACTATCTAATTGTTGAAGCGGAATATAATTGGCAATCATATCAACTTTAGCCTGACGGGTATTCACCATATGCTGGTGATTTTCTGGCTCGTAATTTACGTTACCTGTAATGTCTTGTTTTTCGATACCACCAATGCGGTGTTCAAATCCTGGCGTACCTGGCACAGCCCATGGACGAACCAATTTTTCGTCTCTTTTATAGGGCATGAATTTCGTTTCCCCTTCATCAAGTGTTGTTTTAAAGGTCACTTGAATAGGTGCTAAATCTGCGGCTGCAGGAAACTTCCAAGGCTCTGCACCATTGGCAATATATCCATCACTTAATAAAATAACAGGTGTCATGTGTTGCACTGCAATACGCACCGCTTCATAAGCAGCATCAAAACAGTCGCTAGGTGTAGAAGAAGCAACTATTGGCATTGGACATTCTCCATTACGGCCATAATAGGCTTGCAGCAAATCACTCTGCTCTGTTTTGGTAGGAAGTCCGGTAGAAGGACCCCCACGTTGAATATTTATAATTACGAGTGGGATTTCTAACATGACGGCAAGACCCATCGCCTCTGTTTTAAGTGCCATGCCCGGTCCTGATGTAGTAGTTATTCCTATAGAACCACCATAACTAGCACCGATGGCTGCAGATATCCCTGCAATTTCATCTTCGGCTTGGAAGGTTTTAATACCAAAGGCCTTGTGTTTACTGAGCTCGTGTAAAATATCGGAGGCGGGGGTAATGGGATAGGTGCCTAAAAATATAGGTAAGCCAGATTTTTCACTAGCAGCAATTAAACCCATCGAAAGGGCCTGATTGCCCATAATACTGCGGTAGGTTCCGGGCACCATTTTAGCTTTTTCTACACGGTAACGGCTCGAAAAAGTTTCGGTGGTATCGCCATAATTAAACCCAGCCTGCAACACTTTGATATTACTTTGAAGGATGGTATCTTTTTTACCAAACTTTTCATGTAAAAAAGTAATAGTGTTGTCTACACTTCTATTGTACATCCAATAAATAAGACCCAATACAAACATGTTTTTTGCACGGTCTCTTTCTTTGGTACCTAAATCTGTAAAATCTTTTAATGCCTCACGGGTAAGTTTAGTAACGTCTACTTTAATCAGTTCAAAACCTTCCAAACTGCCGTCCTCCAAGGGATTCACGCCATCTGGGTAATTGGCTAAGCGTAAATTTTTTGCATCAAAGCCATCTACGTTGGCAATTATTTTTCCACCTTTTTTAATGGCTTTTAAATTTACTTTTAAAGCTGCAGCGTTCATGGCAACCAGTACATCGCAATCATCTCCAGGGGTAAAAACTCGGTCACTTGAAAAACGTAATTGGAATCCACTCACACCCGGAAGGGTGCCGATAGGGGCACGAATTTCGGCGGGGAAATCCGGAAAAGTAGCTAGGTCAATGCCCAATAAAGCGGTGTTATTGGTAAACTGCTGACCGGTTAATTGCATACCGTCCCCACTGTCACCCGCAAATTTGATTACGACGTCCTGCAGTACTGTTTCCTTCTTTTCCATGAGTTTTTATAATTGCTGTAAAGTTACAATTTACTAAGGACGAAACAAATGGTATTTTATCTGTTAAAGTCTTGAAAAGAGTCATGTAGTAAAATAAATCTTATTGTATATTTGGATAACAAAAATTAAACAACCATGGCACTATTTGAATCAGGAAATCCTACCCTTTCAGAAAAAATGTTTGATAAGGCCGGCCACGTGCAGGCTAACGCAGAAGGCACCATGTCTGTGAGAGGCACCATGAATAAATTTGGACTCATGCTTATTGGTGTAATTGCAGGCGCTGGTTATACTTGGCATTTAATTGATCAAAACAATCCTTCACTTGCTCAAACCCTAATGATTGTGGGTGTTATAGGTGGTTTTATAACAGCAATAGCGATCGCTTTTAAACCCAATTGGGCACCTGCACTAGCACCTGCTTATGCAATTCTCGAAGGTTTATTTTTAGGTGCTATTTCTAAAATGTTCAACGACGCATTTTACCCGGGTATTGTGGTGCAAGCAGTAGGCCTAACATTTGGTGTAGCTGTTGCCATGTTTTTACTGTATAATTTTAGAGTGATTAAGGCCACCGAAAAATTTAAGTCAATGATCATGAGCGCGATGCTTGGCATTGCTATCTTTTATTTACTTACATGGATACTTGGTTTATTTAGTGTTGACGTAAGTTTTGTAAGAGACAATTCAATACTTAGCATTGGTATTAGCCTATTTATTGTTGCCATTGCTGCCCTTAATTTAATTTTAGATTTTGATATGATTGAGCAAGGAGCACAAAGAGGCGCGCCAAAATTTATGGAGTGGTATGCTGCTTTTGGATTGATGGTAACCATCGTATGGTTATATTTAGAAATCCTAAGATTACTTAGTAAACTATCAAGCAGAGATTAATGCAAAAAAATAAATTATTGATATTTAAAATGGTAGCAGCTTTTGGGTTGCTGCCATTTTTTATTGCGGCACAAGTGGGCTATCAACCTCCTTACTTTAAAGACAGTAATAGGTTAGAAAAACTACGCATCGCATTTCCGGCGGTTGAAAAAATGGTCCAAAAATATGCAGCAGAGAATCATTTTCCGGGTTATAGTTTTGGCATCGTACTTGACGGAAAGCTAGTGTACGAGACGAGTGGCGGCTATACCAACTTGCAAACGAAAACACCTGCTACGCGTAAAAGCATGTTTAGAATAGCTTCTATGTCTAAAAGTTTTACGGCGATGGCCATTTTAAAATTAAGAGATGAAGGCAAATTAGGACTTGACGATAAAGCTAGTAAGTATATTCCTGAATTAAAAAATCAGGGGCTTACCACAGATGCAGCACCCATCACAATTAGAGATTTACTCACACACTCGGCAGGATTTCCAGAAGACAATCCTTGGGGCGATCGTCAACTAGAAAAGACACCACAAGAATTAATTGCACTCATCAAAAAAGGAATTCATTTTTCTACAGCTACCGCTTTATCTTATGAATACAGCAACCTAGGTTTTACCATGCTTGGCTATATCATAGAAAAAGTAACAGGTAAAAATTATGGTGCGTATATCAGAGAAAATATTTGGAAGCCACTTAACATGGAAGCAAGCTGGGAATTTTCTACCATTGATGATGCAAAGCTCGTGCATGGATACCGATGGATTGGTAACAACTGGACAGAAGAGCCTTTATTACATGATGGCATTTATGGTGCCATGGGCGGTATGATTACAAGTGTAGAATCCTTTAGTAAATATGTTGCACTTCATTTAGATGCTTGGCCTGCGCGTAATAACCCTAGCAACGGACCTATTAGCAGAAGTTCGATTAGAGAAATGCACCAGCCTAGTAGATTTATTGGACTGAACACCTCGTATAAATACCCTTCTGGTAGAGCATGCGCAACCAGCACTGCATATGGTTATGGACTGAGTTGGTTAAAAGATTGTACGGGTCGAACCAGTATTGCGCATAGTGGTGGGCTTCCGGGTTTTGGAAGCAATTGGCGAATTCTTCCAGAATATGGACTGGGCGTCATACTGCTGGCAAACGTAACCTACGCGCCAACTGCCGTACTAAATACCATGGTGATTGATACCATTTTAAGGATGGGCAATGTGGACTTACAACCCAGAATTTTACCGGCATCTGAGGCATTAAAAAATGTACAAGCAAAATTAACGGCGCTTTTACCTAGCTGGAAAAACGCAGGGGTATCTAATTTGTTTGCCGAAAACTTTTTTGATGATTATAAAATAGACGCATTAATCAAAGAAGCCAATTCAATTTTTGATGCAGCCGGGGCTATTGATGGTTCCGGGAATTTTATACCAGAAAATGAACTACGTGGTTATTATTATATCCATGCAAAAAACGGAACGATAAAAATCAGTTTCACGTTAACACCTACAAACCCTACACAAATTCAGGAATACCATATTAGCTTTCAAAAGCATATCGAAGAATAAAATTTAATTGTTTTATTTTCTGATAGCTACGCCAGCCCTTGCTCCCGTGTGCACACCAGCATCTACAGTAATAATGCCATTAACAATAACGTAGTTAAAGCCCGTTGCGTATTGGTGTGGGTTTTTATATTCGGCCCGATCGCCCACTTCTAATTCATTAAATAAAACAATATCGGCAGCAAAATTTTGACGAAGCAACCCCCTATTGGTAAAGCCAAATTTTTGTGCAGGAAGTGAAGTCATACGGCGCACTGCTTCTTCTAAACCAATCACATTTTCTTCTCGAACATACTTTTTTAACACCCTTGCATTGGTGCCATATCCTCTAGGATGCGGATTGCCTTCTTTGTACACACGAATGCTTGCATCAGAAGCAAACATATTAAATGGATAACGCATAATGGCTTTTACATCTGCTTCACTCATGCCATGAAATACCATCGATGCGCCGCCTTTTTCCATCATTTCGATAATGGTTGCTGCTTCTTGTTTTGCTGTATGTTTTTTTCCAAGTTTCGTATTCACTTCTTCAATGCTATTTCCATTTAAAGAAGTATCAGCAGTGTAGTTGGCCACCACAGGATAGCTAAAATGTTTTAGTTTTCTTTTAGCAAGTTTTGCTAGCATATAACTGGTTACTTCTTTTCGAACGGAAGGCCTTGCAAGCCTTGCTACTATTGAGTCTTGACCATCTGCAAGCACCCAGTCAGGAATCAGTGTACTTAATGAAGTACTACTTGCCGTGTATGGATATTGATCAATGGTTACATCAAGCCCTTCTTTTCGTGCGTTGATAATGAGTGGGATTGTTTCACTACTTCTGCCCCAGTTTTGTTGACCACTTAATTTAAAATGTGAAATTTGTACAGACATTTTTGCTTCTCTTCCGATGTAAAGCGCTTCTTCAATAGCTGCCACCACACTATCCCCTTCGTCACGCATATGCGATGCATAAACGCCACCATATTTTGCGGCAACTTTTGCTAAGCGCAGTATTTCTTCTGTAGTAGAATACGTACCAGGAATATAAATAAGTCCTGTAGACATCCCCACTGCTCCATCGCGCATGGCCTGATCCACAATGTTTTCCATGGATTGCATTTCTGCCTCTGTAGGGTTTCTACTAGCTCTTCCCATCACTGCTTTTCTTACATCGTTGTGTCCAATAAGTGCGGCCACATTTACAGAAGTATGTAGGCTATCAATTTTACGTAGGTACCTTCCAATATTAGCCTCCGATAAGCCACAATTGCCCGTAATAACCGTTGTTACGCCGTCATAAATAAAATTGGTGGCTTCCGGGTTTTTAACCTCGTCGCCTTCTATATGTGTGTGCACATCAATAAACCCAGGAGCGGCCACAAGGCCTGTTGCATCAATTACTTTTTTAGCATTCCAGCCAGCCAATTTTCCTATTTGAATAATTTTGCCACTGCCTATAGCGATATCGCCATAAAACCATGAATTACCCGTGCCATCCAAAATTTTGGCATTTTTGATTAAAATATCAGCCGTTTGAGTAGCTATTTGAGACTGCGCCGAAAGGGCTAAAAAAACAATAAAAACAAGGATCGAAGAGCGTTTGTGCCACATATGTCTAAAATTATACGGGAAGATAAGTATTCTTTGGGGTCATTTAGGTTGAAAATCTCCGACTGAATAACGTAAATTTGCCCTCCAATAAGAACTACCGTACACTATGCTCGATAAGTTAGAAGCCATAAAAGCACGTTTTGATCAGGCAGGCATTGCCCTCACCAACCCAGAAATTATCAATGACCAAAAAAAGTTTGGCGCATATAGTAAAGAGTACCGTTCATTAGAAAAAATTGTACAGCCCTATCTAGCATATGTGCGTGTACTTGCAGACCACGCATTTGCAAAAGAAAGCCAAAATAGTAGTGATGAAGAAATGCGCGAATTGGCTAAAATGGAACTGCCAGATTTAGAAACTCAAAAAGAACAACTAGAAGCTACTTTAACCAAACTCTTAATTCCAAAAGATCCGCAGGACGATAAAAATGCCATTTTAGAAATTAGAGCAGGAACAGGTGGAGACGAAGCCAGTTTATTTGCAGGTGATTTACTAGGCATGTATTTACGTTACTGTGCCAAAAAAGGTTGGAAGACAGCCTTGGTAAGTGAAAGTGAAGGCACCGTTGGTGGCTATAAAGAAGTCATATTAGAAGTAACTGGAGAAGACGTATATGGCACCCTCAAATTTGAAAGTGGTGTACACCGCGTGCAACGTGTTCCAAACACAGAAACACAAGGTCGTGTGCATACATCAGCTGCAACGGTTGCAGTAATGCCCGAAGCAGAAGAAGTGGATTTTGAACTAAAAGAAAGTGATGTAAAAATGGAAACCGCGAGAAGTGGTGGTGCGGGTGGACAAAACGTAAACAAAGTAGAAACAAAAGTTTTTTTAACGCATATTCCTACAGGCGTTGTGGTGGTTTGTCAAACAGAAAGATCACAACTTGGTAACCGTGAAAAAGCAATGAATATGCTTCGTACTAAATTATACGAAGAGCAGGTACGCAAACAAGAAGAAGAAATTTCTACCAGAAGAAAAACATTGGTAAGTACCGGCGATAGAAGTGCCAAGATAAGAACCTACAACTGGCCACAGGGAAGGGTTACAGACCACCGCATTGGTTTAACATCGTACAATTTAGATGCTGTTATTGGAGGTGAGATTGAAGAATTTATTGAAGCTTTACAAATGGCAGAAAACGCCGAAAAAATGCTTGTCCAATAAACTAGTTTTTTGCAATCGATTCTTTTAATTGTACTTCTTTTTCCCAAGCCCAAGCCGTGCGCATCATATCATCAATAGAATAATTAATTTTCCAACCTAATGTACTGATGGCTTTTTCATTGTTGGCATAAATAGCCACAATATCGCCAGCTCTGCGCGGACCTATTTCATAATTTAGAGAAGTTCCACTTACTGCTTCAAAAGTTTGAATAGCTTCTAAAACAGATATTCCATTTCCAGTTCCCAAATTAAATACTTCACAGGCCTCTGCATTTTTATCTGCTAACAAATATTGTAGGGCAAGCGTATGCGCACTAGCAATATCACATACATGAATATAGTCTCTAACGCAACTGCCATCGCGCGTTGGATAATCATTTCCGTATACCATCATTGTAGGCAGTTTGCCAATGGCTGTTTGTGTAATAGCAGGTATTAAGTTTTGTGGTCGACCAATAGGAAGTTCACCAATTAGAGCAGAAGGATGTGCCCCTACTGGATTAAAATAACGAAGTAAAATAACATTTGCACCCCCTGCTGCAGCAATGTTTTGAAGTATTTCTTCACCCATTTGCTTGGTAGCACCATAGGGCGATTCTGCTTTTTTAACATCCGAATTTTCGGTAACTGGTGAAGCATTCGGATTGCCATACACCGTACAAGAAGAGGAAAACACAAAATGAGGTATGTCAAATTCTTGCACACACTTTAAGATATTTACCAACGACCCTATATTATTTTCATAATAAAACAAAGGCTCCTTAACCGATTCGCCAACTGCTTTATACGCTGCAAAGTGAATGATACCAGCGATGTCTGGGTTTTCCTGAAAGACAGCTAAGGTATCATCAAAGTTTTTTAAATCTACTTCATAATTTTTAATACGCTTATCTGTAATTTTTTCTATCGCTGCTAAGGCATAATTAGAGGACCTAGAAAAATTGTCTATGGAAATAACTTCAAAACCATTTGCTAATAAATCTACAATGGTATGTGAGCCTATATAACCACACCCTCCTGTTACTAAAATTTTTGCCATTTGAAATGCTTATTATACCTGCAAAGTAGGTAGAGATCGGGAATATAGAAAAAGAATTATGCGCTCGTTGCAAGCGTGAAACCAATAGTGGTGCCAATATCTAATTTACTGCGCACATGAATGGTTTGACCGTGTGCTTCAATAATATGCTTACATATCGCAAGTCCAATACCCGCACCGCCTGCATCCCTGCTGCGTCCTTTATCGGTTCTGTAAAAACGTTCAAAAATACGGGACAAATGTTCTTCTGCTATACCTATGCCGTCATCACTAATTTCAAGGAGCACATGCTCAGCGTCTGTTTTGTAAACACTAGCAACGATGGCACCATCTTGCTTTCCGTACTTAGAGGCATTCACCACTAAATTATTAAGAACTTGTCTGATTTTTTCTTTGTCTGCAAACACCATGGTTTGACCCTCTGATCCTTTTTTGAAACTACAACTAATGTTTTGTTTGGCCGCCTTAATAGACAAAGCGTCAAACACTTCTTTGATTAAATCTTGTGCTACAAAAAAATCTTTGTTGAGTGGCTGTTCCCCCATTTCAAGCTTTGCAATTTCGTCAAGGTCTTTAACCAAATTCACCATCCGGTCAACATTTTTAGAGGCATTTTTTAAAAAACGAATTGCGGTTTCAGGACTTTCGATTGCGCCATCTAATAAAGTATCAACATAACCCTGAATTGCAAAAATGGGTGTTTTAATTTCGTGCGATAAATTTTGTAAAAACTCTTTTCGATAATTTTCGTTGGTTTTAAGTTGCTCAATTTCGGCACTTCGCTGCTCGGCCCACTGCACTACTTCATCACCCACTTCATCGAGTTCTTTTTTGGGTAAAATATATTTATAGTAGGTCTCTTCTCTTTTGGTTGCTTTTGTTTGGTAAATAAGCTTGTAAATGAGTTTGATTTTACGGTTTACAAAAATTTCAAAAATATAACGGATCAGTAAATAAGAGGCAATGCCTGCAATAAAAAGTGTAAGCGCAAATTGAAACCAACTATGGTAAATGAAACCTATGACACTAGAAAAACTTAGTGCAATAATGGCTGCAGCAAAGGCTGCCAACTGCTGTATGGAAAAGTTTTTCATACTGCAAATTAAGGCAAATCAAACTTATATCCCACCCCTTTAACGGTGGTAATACAATCAAGCCCTAATTTTTGTCTAATCTTTCTAATGTGTACATCGATTGTTCGGTCTCCTACAATCACTTCATTACCCCAAATTTGAGAGAGTATTTCGTTGCGTAAAAAAACGCGACCGGGCCTTGAAGCCAATAAGTGTAGTAATTCAAACTCTTTTTTAGCCAATACTTTTTCTTCGCCGCTAATGGTAACCATGAATTTCACCGTATCAATTTGCATAGCGCTAAACTGTAAAATAGTAGAGGCATCTTTGGGTAAAACCCTTCTAAATAAGGCATTTACACGACTTACAAGCACTTTGGGAGAAATGGGTTTGTTGACATAGTCGTCCGCTCCTATTTCTAGCCCTGTAATTTGTGACGCTTCGTCACTCATGGCAGTTAAAAATATAATGAGCGTTTCTTTAAATGCCGTTTGAGCACGAAGTATTTCACAAACCTCGATGCCCGTTTTTTTAGGCATCATAATATCTAAAATAAGCAAGTCTGGTTTTATTTTTTTTGCTAGATCAACCGCTTCATCGCCATTTTTTGCCGTATGAACCTCATAGCCTTCTTTGCGTAAATTATAGCCCACTATTTCTAAAATATCGGGTTCATCGTCGGCAATCAATATTTTTTTAACTGGGGCAGCAGCCATGGCGCTTATATAATTTACACAAATTTAATTTTAAAGATTGGTAAAGCCATCTTTTACGAATATTATGTAATTGTTAAGGCTTTTTGGTTGGCTTTAACAAAATAAGCCTCCAACTGGGTTATAAGGTTGTATTTTTACAAGGTTCTACCATGAAAAATAAGGGTAACATATCTAAAATAGTGCCTTTGCGATTGAGCATCTGGCTTTTAGCTATTGTATTGAGTGCTAATCTAAGCGTACAAACTGCAAAGGGGCAAAACGCAATACCGCCCATTCCAGCTATCAGGCAATTAAGTCACGACTATATTATTAGATCCGAAAATGACCTAACCAGCCTGCTTTCTACCGCACTCGATTCAACTACAAAAAATCAAATTCATTGGATCATCGAGGACAGCAGAAAATGGATAGAGTCAACGGCAGTTAAAACAGAAAATGAAAAATTTAAGTGGTTACGCGGCGTCAATAATTTTTTATTTGAATTACATACACAGTTCAGGTTACATAAAATAAAAGCCTCCGAACTGGTTTCAGGTTTAAAGGCATTTAATACAGTTATGCATTTGAGCGCTAGAGGTCTTAACATGAGCTCTGTTATTGAAATCGAAAACAGCGTTATTGGAAATAGCATACTTGCTACTGGAAGTTTTACAGACAATATTGGTTTTGCTGCAGCAAGAGATGTATTGGTTTTAAAAAATTGCCAAAATAACCCAGGTCAAATTTTACAAATACTAGACAAACAAGGTGCCAACATTTCAATCAACAGATACGCCGATAGTATACTTATTGCGGCTGCTTATAAAGATGCAGAAATGCTGTACAATTATGCGGCAGCCCCTAGTGCGCTAGGTAAAAAAATACAATCGATTCATCATCCACTTGTTAGCTGGATTGGCCGGCTTGCCTTTATGAAAACGGGGCGTTATTATTTTCCGTTCCTAGACGAATTGTATACGCATAGGCTCAGCGTTGACAACATCACGCCACTTATTACCCAAGACCAAGTCCAAAATTATTTTAAATTATTGGTGCGCACGCGAATTGATCAAGTTCAAAGAAAAAGAAGAGGCGAAAAATTGGTAGCAGAAGTAGCCCTTTTAACAAAGCTTAAAAGTCGTGTAATGGATCTGTATGTGAATGATATCAATGGTTTACATCAAACGGAAGCCGCCAATATTCGTTTTAAAAAATTAGAAAAATTAACACCAGAAGAGCTTTATTATATAGCCGTATTGGGTGCTGATGAATTATATACTTCTAGTTTTGTGGTAGGCGTGTACCCACTTATTATTCAACAATTAGGCAGCACCAGTACCAGTGTTTTATTTGAAAGGGTACAACAAGATTATTTTAGAAAATTTATTGGTATTGCTGCCAATTATAATACACTACAAGATTTTTTAGCGCATATGCCAACAACGGCAAGCACGTATTATATGCAAAGTTTTGCAAATGATTTAGACAAATCACCTTCACTAGAAGATGCGGTAGATGTTGCCGGCGCTTTTTCAAGTATCACAGATACCAGCATTCAAAATTTATTGCTAACAGAAATTAGAAAAAATAATAATAGCCAGTTATACAAAATGCTAGACACACTTTGCACGGCTTCTTTACAAGACAACGGTTCTAAAGCTCCTAAGCATTTATTACTTGACGCAGCCAGCCAACTTGGTTTTAATGCTTTACAAAACAATCAACAAAAAATTATTATTAGACAATATTTTTATGGCGACAAAGACGGCATACAAAATTTTAACGCATTTATAAATAGTTTTAATACGCCTGGCTGGAAAACAAACAAACAAAAATATTGGACCGAGGTAATTAGTGCCAACGGAAAACTGAGTATTTACGCCAATGCACCGCTCGATGAAAAAAACGAGCTTGACCTTAAAGCGCAAGACAGTTTAACTAGTTTCTTACGAATGCACAAAATAACTCCAAGCATATTTGTTCATAGAGGCCATAGCTATTTCGCAAACCATACCATTGCCGGTATTGATAGTAGTGCAAAACTTGTGTTACTAGGGAGTTGTGGAGGTTATCAAAAATTAGCGAACGTGCTAAACCGCGCGCCGCAAGCACAGGTAATTTCCTCTAAGCAAATTGGAAAAGGCGTCATCAATGCGGCACTCTTAAGCCAAATAGCTAATACGCTCGAAAAAGGTCAGGATTTGGTATGGCGTTCCATTTGGAAACAAATGAATGAGCAGTTAAAGGGTGCTGCTAAAAACAGTTTTCAAGACTATATTCCGCCCCATAAAAACATAGGGCTCCTGCTTTTAAAGGCATTTAACACCAACTAGCCCCTTTATAAAAAAGGATTGTTTCGTTTTTCGTAGCCGATGGTGGTTTTAATCCCATGCCCCGAATACACCACGGTTTCGTCCGGAAGTACCCAAAGTTTTTCTCGAATACTCGTTAACAAGGTTTCGCTATCGCCTCCTGGAAGGTCGGTTCTACCAATGCTTCCTCTAAACAATACATCGCCACCTATTAAATCACCTTGGTTAGGTAGGTAAAAGCAAATACTTCCGGGAGAATGCCCTGGCGCCAAGATTACCTGAAGGGCTGTGTCATCTAGTAAAACCGTGTCCCCATCGTTTAAAAAATGCAGCGGCCCCGTATAGTTTTGAAAGGGTAAACCCCAACGTTCGCCAGACATAGGCGCTAACTCAAGCATAGATGCTTCGTTAGGATGAATATGAAGCTCTAACCCATAGGTTTCATGCACCCATTTGTTGCCAAATACATGGTCGAGGTGGCAATGTGTGTTGAGTAGGTGCGCGGGTGTTAGGCCTGTATCCGTTATGAAATTTTTTAACGTTTCTTGTTCTGCAGTAAAATAACATCCAGGATCTATTATGATAGCTTTGCCCATGTCGTTGTATAAAACATAGGTATTTTCTGAAATAGGGCTAAAAGTGAAGGCTTTGATATGGATCATGCGCGTTTTATGAAAATTTTACAAGGTAATTGACTAATTTTAAAACACTAAAGTTCGGATATGAAATTGAAAAGAATAGGACTAATTTTTATCATGAGTAGTTTGGTTGTTTTTGGCCAAGCCCAGGTGAATGCTGTTGAGTTTGGTAAAAACAGAGTACAATATAAAAAATTGGTTTGGAAGTTTCATCAATCTCCCAATTTTAACACCTACACATCACAAGGTGGCGTAGAACTTGGCAAGTATGTGGCACAAGTGGCGGAGCAAGAATTAGGCGGTATCGAAAATTTTGTTGAATACTCTTTACAACGCAGAGCCAATATTATCGTGTACAGTAATTATGATGATTACAAGAGTAGCAATATTGGACTTGGATCTGATTGGCAAAGTGCCGGTGGTCTTACCAAGCTTGTAAACAATAAAATTGTCGTTTACTTTGATGGCAACCATGCTAATTTAAAAAGACAAATCAAAGAAGGCATAGCAAAAGTTTTATCTGATAATTTATTGTTTGGCGAAGACATTGGAGAATTCGCAAGTAACCAAGCCCTACTAGATTTACCTAAATGGATGTTAGATGGGTATGTATTGTATGCAGCAGAAAATTGGAGCGTAGAAAAAGACGATGCCTTAAAAAGTGCCATGCTTAGTGGGGCTTACAGTACTTTTTATCAATTTGCATTTGATAAGCCAACGCTTGCAGGACATGCGTTTTGGAATTACATTGGAGAAAAATATAGAAAAGAAAATATTACCTACTTACTTTATTTAGCAAGGATTTATAAAAATTTAAATAGCGCTTGTTTAAAAGTTTGTAAGAAAAAATTTAAAGAGATCTTATTTGATTTCATGGAGTTTGAACAAGATAAATATGCTAAAGATATACGTCAAAGAAAAAATTCAACAAAAGGTCAATTAAATATTTCGGAAGACGTTTCTAAAAAAGATTATTTCAGATTTCAAGCCAATCCTAATCCAAAAAGCAGCAATTACGCGGTGGTAGAATTTAACAGAGGTATTTATAGCGTAAAGCTGATGGAAAATTTTTACGATGGTCGTGTGCTTTTAAAGTCGGGCGTGAGATCCAATCAGGGAGACATCAACCCCAACTATCCTATTATGGCATGGGATAACAAAGGCACAAAATTACTCGTGATTTATTCGGAGGAAGGTAGCATTAAAATGTTTGTATACGACGTAGTTACCCACATCAAAAGATTCAAACAAAAAATTGCAGGCATCGATCAAATTTTAGACGCATCCTATATGTTAGATGCCAATAATATAGTGATGAGTGCTTCAAAAAATGGTCACACCGATATTTATACCTATAAAATTGAAGAAAACCAATTAACGCAGTTTACAGATGATGTATACGATGATATACATCCAAGCTTTGTTTCGTTTCCAAATAAATCAGGTATTTTATTTGCATCCAACAGACCTAATCCTTATGCACCTAACACCGATACGGCGATCCCTAGCAAATACCATTTTAATGTGTTTATGGTGGACTATTTAAACAATAGTAAAAACAAACAAATTACACAGCTTACCAATTTAAAATACGGAAACGCTAGTTACCCAATGGGCTACAACACCAACCACTTTACGTTTGTAGCTGACGAAAACGGCATAGGCAATAGATGGGCAGGTTTTTTTGTAACACAAAGAAATGGACTAGACACACTTTATCATATTGGCGATGATATGTTACGCAATGCTTCTCCAAAAGAAGTAGACTCAACCCTTATTGCATGGCAAAAAGAAAAGCCAGATAGCATTAGCTATTTTCAGGTATACAAAGACTCTACCTACACATTCCCAATTACCAATTATCAAACATCTCTATTAGAAACTAGAATTGCTGGTGATAAAGGACAGGTAAGTGAAGTAAGACGCGAAGGCGATTATAAATTCTTATACAAACTTCGCGTAGATTCTATCGCGCTTAAAAAGAGAAACCTTAATCTAAGACCCACTACTTACATGAAAAAAGTAATGGATGACATTAGAGCAGCGGAAGGAAAAGCAATTGTGTACAAGAAAAATAAAGATACTGTTGCAAAGGCAAATTTATTTCAATCGGAATTTTCGGATGAGCCTGTAGATAGTTTTTCTGTAAAAAGAGCTGAAGCGTTAAATGCGAAAGCAAATAATATACTTGCTGACTCCAAGCTTTTTGATTACCGACTTAAGTTTAGCAGTGATTATATTTTAAGTGGATTTTCAAATAATCTATTACTCAATAGATACCAACCATACGCAGGTGGAGCAGGTCCTATTCAATTAAACAATGGTAACAATTTCAACTTTAACTTACGAGTGGGAACCAGCGATTTATTGGAAGACCAGAAATTTATGGGGGGTATTCGTTTTGGAACAGACCTAAAAGACAAAGACATCATTTTTAGTTACCAAAACTTTAGAAAAAGATTAGACTGGGGCGTAACCTATTATAGAAGCAATGTTACCAACTACTTTAATACACCTTATAGCAATATGCTCATTACCAATTTATACCAAGGTAATGTGTCGTATCCTTTTAATGAGGTAAAGAGTTTACGCGCCACTTTTGGACTACGTATCGATAGAGGCATTTTAAAATCTTACGATAATAGTGTTGGTTATCCTGATCCAGGAGCGCTTGCTTACCCCGATACCATTAGTAAGTATATTGTTTCGAGGCTTGAGTATGTGCACGACAACACCATTAATACAACGCAAAATATTTGGAACGGCCTGCGTTATAAAGTATTCTTAGACGTTAATATGCCAACATTAAAAACTGAATTGAACAATGGCAAGGCAACACTTAACCTAGGATTTGATGCACGTTACTATTATAAAATTTATAGAAATTTTATTTGGGCCGGAAGAGCTGCTGCCGATTTTTCGTGGGGCGGACAAAAAATTATATACTACTTAGGTGGTGTTGATAGCTGGATCAATCCAAAGTTTAACAGCCAAAATTTTCCTGCCGGGGATCAGAGCTATGCGTTTCAGTCACTTGCTGTTAACATGAGAGGCTACCAACAAAATATCGCAAACGGTAACAATGCATTTGTGATCAATTCTGAATTTAGACTTCCTTTGTTTGCTACAATATTTAATAAGCCCATCAACAACGCATTTATTCGCAACTTTCAATTAACGCAGTTTATTGATTTAGGCACTGCATGGAATGGAAAGTACAATGGCATTAAACGTCCGGGCGATGTTATAAGTGACGCCAACTCTCCAGTGCTAGTAAAACTCGATGCAGGCGGACTTGGACCTTTTGCGGGTGGTTACGGTTTTGGTGTAAGAAGTACGCTACTTGGCTACTTTATGAAACTAGACGCTGCATGGCCTATGAAGGGCGTATTTAAAGGAAAGCCTATCTATTATTTCTCGCTAGGATTTGACTTTTAATACCTTGGTGTTGTAATAACGGCAATTTGCTTGCAGCCCACAGCTGTAACATTTTGGTGTTCGTGCGAGACAAGTATACCTGCCATGTAATATGAGCCAGTGGTGTGCTTTGTGCACTAGTTCCGAAGGAATATTTTTGATCAATTCTTTTTCTACGGCAAGGGGCGTACTCGCTTTTTGTGCAACAAGTCCAAGCCTTTTACTCACCCTAAACACGTGCGTATCTACAGCCATATTGGGTTGCTGATCAATAACACTTGTAATCACATTGGCGGTTTTTCGACCCACGCCCGGAAGCTCCACCAGTTCGTCTACGGTCATAGGTACTTCTGCACCAAATTTGGTGAGTAGTAAAGTAGCCATCCCAATTAAATGCTTAGACTTGTTACTTGGGTAAGAAATGCTTTTAATGAGCGCGAACATATCATCAAAACTTGCCTTTGCCATTTTTTGTGGCGTAGGGAATTTTGCAAAAATGGAAGGGGTTGTAAGATTCACGCGTTTATCGGTGCACTGGGCAGATAAAATTACAGCCACTAGTAATTCAAATGGATTATTGTAAACGAGCTCGGTTTCCGGGATAGGAACCTGCACTTCAAAATAAGCAATGACTCCGGCGTATCTTTCTTTTTTAGTCATGGAAATGATTAATCCACTACTTTTTGAGAATACTTTTTAACCGCTTTAAGCGAAAAAAGAGAGGGTCTTTTAAGTTCTAATGCATTCAGCTGCGCAATAGACCTTCGTAGCATTTTTAGTTGCTCTTCTAATTCGTAATTGCCCTGTTCTAATGCAGAATGGATGGCCTGAGTAGTAGCTTTTGGGCACTCCTGGTAGAGATATAATAACAGATCTTCCTCTTTAAACTTTTCCATACCCCCTATAAACGAGATAGGACCTTCCTTTATTTTGTAGCAGCTAAAGAATCTTCAATAATGTAAACATCTTCGCCATCGCGCTTCATGAGGTAGCGTTCACGGGCAAATTTTTCGAGGGCTGCGGGATCGTTTTGCAAATCGGTAAGCTCTTTTTTGGCTTTTTCAATTTGCTCTTGGTAATATTTTTTCTTGGCTTCTAGCTTTTGTAGTTCAGCCATTCTTTCTTTTTGCTGAAAATAATCACGCTGATCAAAAAACAACATCCATACAATAAAAAATAGCCCTGCAAGCAGGTATTTGTTACTTAAGATGGAGGTTATTTTTTTCATTGGGATGCGTTAGAAAATTGCAGAGGTTAGAAAAAGTGTATTGCGGTTTGCTTCGCAAACCGCAATACACTAAAAAATTTTATTTTGTGCCGAACTTGATTTTCCCTTTCGGATAGATGGCTGTTGATCCTAACATTTCTTCGATACGGATTAACTGATTGTATTTTGCAATACGGTCTGTTCTTGAAGCCGAACCTGTTTTAATTTGACCACAGTTTAATGCAACTGCTAAATCAGCAATCGTAGTATCTTCTGTTTCACCACTTCTATGACTCATGATGGTATTGTAACCATTGTGTTGTGCAAGTGTAACAGCATTGATGGTTTCCGTTAGCGTACCAATCTGATTTACTTTTACAAGTAAGCCGTTGGCAATTTTTTTATCGATGCCCATTTGTAAACGGTCTACATTGGTAACAAATAAATCGTCACCAACCAATTGACATTTGCTACCAACAGCCTGTGTAAGGGCTTTCCAGCCATTCCAATCATCTTCTGCCATGCCATCTTCGATAGAAGCAATAGGATATTGTTTCACCCATTTTTCCCAGTACTTAACAAGCTCATCACTGCTCATTACTTTACCGCTACTCTTATGGAAAACATATTTCTTTTTCTTAGCGTCCCATAACTCACTGTTTGCAGCGTCCATTGCAATAACAATTTGAGAACCTGTTTTGTAACCTGCTGCACTAATAGCAGACAATACGGTTTCAATCGCTTCTTCATTGCTTTGAATGTTTGGTGCAAATCCACCTTCATCGCCAACGTTGGTGCTGTACCCTTTTTTCTTTAACACAGATTTTAATGTGTGAAAAATTTCAACACCCCATCTTAAGCCTTCGCTAAAAGAAGAAGCACCAACAGGCATCACCATGAATTCTTGGAAATCAATTTTATTGTCTGCGTGTGCACCACCATTTAAAATATTCATCATTGGGATAGGCAATGTTTTTGCATTGGTACCGCCAATATATCGATACAAAGGAAGCGCCGCTTCTTCTGCTGCTGCTTTAGCAACGGCCATGCTTACGGCAAGCATTGCGTTAGCGCCCAATTTAGCTTTGTTAGGTGTTCCATCAAGTGCAATGAGCACTTCGTCAATCGCTGCTTGTTGTGTAATATCAAAACCAACAATGGCGTCAGAAATCAATGTGTTTACATTTTTTACTGCTTTTAAAACGCCTTTACCTACATATTTTTTCTTGTCGTTGTCACGAAGCTCAACGGCTTCATGTATACCTGTACTTGCTCCACTTGGAACAGCTGCGCGTCCAATAGCGCCATCATCTGTTAAAACGTCAACTTCAACGGTTGGATTTCCACGGCTATCTAAAATTTGACGAGCGTGTACTTCAATAATGTAACTCATATTCGATTGCTTATTTTATGACTAATTAGATGGGTATTAAGGATGCAATTTAAGCATTTATAGGCGTTGCTGCGCCACTTGTTAGGGATCTAAATACAGATTCTAAGCTCTGACGCTTGTTACTGAGGAGATTGGCTAAAGAATCATTGGCTACAATTTGTCCTTTTGATAATATAAGGGCACTGGCGCAAATGGCTTCTACTTCTTGTAATATATGTGACGAAAAGAGGACGGTTTTTGCTTTCCCTTGGTCTTTAATCACGTTTCTGATTTCAATAATTTGGTTAGGGTCAAGGCCTGACGTGGGCTCATCTAATAATATCACCTCAGGGCTATGAATGAGTGCAGCGGCGAGTCCTACCCGCTGCTTATAGCCTTTAGACAACTGTCCAATTTTTTTATGAGATTCGATACCTAGGCCTGTAAGTTCAATACAACTAGCAACGGCATTTGCAATAGCATCTAGCGCGTGTACTTTGCCAATAAAATGAAGGTATTCTTTAACGTACATGTCGTAGTAGAGCGGATTAGCTTCTGCTAAATAACCTATTTGCTTTTTGGCTGCAATTGGATCTTTAACTACATCTATTCCGTTCACCATAATGGTTCCCGAATCGGGCGTTAAATACCCAGCTATCATTTTTAAAGTCGTGCTTTTACCTGCGCCATTGGGCCCTAAAAAGCCAACTACAGCTCCAGCAGCCACAGAAAAACTAATGGATTGAACCGCCTTTTGAGTGCCATAGTTTTTACTTACCTCTTTTACTTCGATAGACATAGGGCAAAGATATTAAAACAAGTGTGGGCTAGACCTAACAATATCATAAACAATCTTTAAAATCAATGATTGTATTCACCTTTAATGGCATAGTATCCAAAAATACTCATGCCTACTGCAATTGGAATAAATATCACCACAAAAACACCCCATTGTATCATGGTATCGATACCTGGCTTTGCTGCAATTTCATGAGCGGCCGCCTGCACTAAAAAATAGACGCATGCGGGGCCTAACAACAACCAAATGATACCAGCTAATTTTTTTATTTGATTCATGGCAATTATTTTTTAATCGTGTTTGGTATTAATTTTTGAATCGAGGTATAGCGTTCCTATCACAACAGAAACCGCTGCTACAATAATTGGGTACTGAAGTCCTGCAAGTGCATCTGCGGTATACACGGTCGTGAGTAGTGTTGCAATAAAGGGTGTTAGCCCACCAAACACGCCATTACCAATATGATACGGTAATGACATAGACGTATACCTAATTTTTGTTGGAAATAATTCTACTAAAAATGCAGCGATGGGGCCGTATACCATCGTTACATATAGAATCATTACAAATACCAAGAGTACCATTTTCCAATACACACCATCTGACAATACTTTACTTATTTTAACAACGGGTTTTATCGTTTTTTGTACAGGATTTGAATATAAAGTATCGGTGGTTGTGGTGGTAACGTTAGTGCCATCTGTGTAAGATTTTGTTGATATTGCCATTCTTACAAAATTTTGAGAATTTGGAATAGAAACTGAATTTACTTTTGTTGCAGCCGCAGCTACTAGTTCCGTTTTTGTAGCTGTGTCGGTGAGTGACAAAAGCCCTTTAAACAAAGGCCTGTAGGTGACTACAGCAAGTAACATACCGGCAAGCATGATCCATTTTCTGCCAATTTTATCACTCCAAGAACCAAACACAACAAATAGTGGCGTGCCAAATAAAATGGCCCAAATTAAAATAGTTCTAGACTGATCAAAATCTACTTTACAAACATTTTCAATAAATGATTGCGCATAAAATTGACCCGTATACCACACCACACCTTGGCCCATGGTTGCACCAAAAAGTGCAAGTAAAACCATCTTTAAATTTTCTTTATGCCCAAAGCTTTCTTTAAGTGGATTTACAGAAATAGCCCCTTCCGATTTTAATTTAGAAAACAGTGGAGACTCCTGCATTTTTAAACGGATATAAATAGAAACCACTACCAGTACAATGGAAAATAAAAACGGAATACGCCAGCCCCATGCATTAAATTTTGCAATCGAAGCAGCTGGGTCAATATCTAAACTATGACGCGTTAATAATATCACACTTAGTGACACAAATAAACCCAGCGTTGCCGTTGTTTGAATCCATGAAGTATAATAACCCCTCCTTCCAGCAGGTGCATGTTCTGCCACATAGGTTGCAGCGCCACCATATTCGCCACCAAGTGCTAGGCCTTGCAACAAACGAAGCGTTAACACAATAATAGGTGCAGCAAATCCAATAGATTCATAACTGGGCACCAGTCCAATGGCAAATGTAGATCCACCCATTAAAACAAGGGTTAATAAAAAAGTGTACTTGCGGCCTACTAAATCGCCAAGTCGTCCAAAAACGAGGGCACCAAAGGGTCTTACAATAAAACCTGCAGCAAAAGTAGCTAGTGTAGATAGTAACGCCGCTGTAGGATTTGTTTTTGGAAAAAACTGACCCGCAATAACGGTAGCAAGGCTTCCAAAAATGTAAAAATCATACCACTCAATTAGTGTACCTAGTGACGAGGCAGTAATCACCTGCCAAATTTTATTTTCTTTTTTCATGTGCAAGACAATAGTGGCAACAACTTACGTTAATGAAGGCATTTTTCCAATTTTTTACACCCTCAATAAACGAACAAGCGATTATTGAATCTTTGCTTAATAAATGAATAATAAAATAGTTAGTAGCGTATATTTATGGTCTCAAACGATTAGCCATGACCTATCCTTATCAGCTCACCAGCTTTGACGCATATAAAGAAGCCTACAAAAAAAGCATTGAAGATCCAGCTGCTTTTTGGGGCGACATTGCAAGTCATTTTACATGGCATAAAAAATGGGATACCACGCTCGAATGGAATTTTAAAGAACCAAGAGTAGAATGGTTTAAAGGTGGTAAACTAAATATTACTGAAAACTGTTTGGATAGACATATTCCTACCAAAGGACATTTACCTGCACTAATTTGGGAGCCTAATGCACCTGACGAAGCAGGTCGTGTATTAACCTATAGCAAACTCCTTGAAAAAGTTTGTCAATTTGCACAAGTACTTAAAAACAACGGCGTTCAAAGAGGCGACCGTGTTTGTATTTACATGGGCATGATTCCAGAACTAGCTATTGCAGTGCTTGCCTGTGCGCGTATTGGCGCCATTCATTCGGTGGTGTTTGGTGGATTTTCGGCACAAAGTATTGCAGACCGTTTATTAGACGCGAACGCTACTTTTATTATTACCTGTGATGGTGCCTACAGAGGCGCCAAAGACATCCCTTTAAAATCAGTGATTGATGATGCGCTTATTGGCAACAAAACCGTAAAACGTGTTATTGTAGCAACGCGAACGCGCACGGCTGTTTCTATGATTAAAGGGCGCGACTTTTGGTGGGAAGATGAAATGAAACAAATAGAAGAAAAAGGAATCACTTTTATTGAAGCAGAAGAAATGGACGCCGAAGATCCACTCTTTATATTATACACTTCGGGCTCTACCGGAAAACCAAAAGGCGTGGTGCATACATGTGGTGGCTATATGGTATTTACCAACTATACTTTTTTAAATGTATTTCAGTATAAGCCTGGTCAAATTCATTTTTGTACCGCAGACATTGGTTGGATAACAGGACATAGTTATATTGTTTACGGTCCATTAAGCGCCGGTGCTACCACATTACTATTTGAAGGCATTCCTACCTGGCCTGATGCAGGAAGATTTTGGGATGTAGTAGATAAATACAAAGTCAATATTTTGTACACGGCACCAACAGCCATCCGAAGTTTAATGGGTTTTGGTTTAGGACCCTTGCAAGGAAAAGATTTATCTTCTTTAGAAGTATTGGGCACAGTTGGTGAACCCATCAACGAAGAAGCATGGCACTGGTATGATCAAAATGTTGGCAAAGGCCGCTGTCCCATTGTAGATACTTGGTGGCAAACAGAAACCGGTGGTTGCCTCATTTCAAATTTAGCCGGCATAACACCTTCAAAGCCAAGCTGGGCAACGCTTCCAATGCCAGGTCTCGAAATGGTACTGGTAGATGAAAACGGAAAAGAAGTCATTGCAGAAGGCGATGAAACCATCTCTGGAAACCTATGTATCAAGTCGCCGTGGCCATCTATTTTACGCACTACCTATGGTGATCATGAGCGTTGCAGAACCAATTATTTTGCTACGTACGAGAACATGTATTTTACAGGCGATGGTGCACTAAAAGATAAAGACGGATTTTTTAGAATTACCGGAAGAGTAGACGACGTACTCAATGTAAGTGGTCATAGAATTGGAACCGCCGAAGTTGAAAATGCGATTAACATGCACGCTGGTGTTGTAGAAAGCGCTGTGGTAGGTTATCCGCATGATGTAAAAGGACAAGGTATTTATGCCTATGTTATATATGGCGGATCGCATGCACAGGACACACACGGTTCTGGTGAACTGGTGAGAAAAGATATTTTACAAACTGTAACACGCGTTATTGGCGCCATTGCAAAGCCAGATAAAATTCAATTTGTATCGGGGCTTCCAAAAACAAGAAGTGGTAAAATTATGCGCCGCATATTGCGTAAAATTGCAGAAGGTGAAACAGAGAATTTAGGCGATACAAGTACCTTATTAGACCCAGCTGTAGTAGACGAAATTAAAAACGGAAAATTATAGCATCATTTTAAGTGATGCACCTGACCAGTCGGGAAATAAGTTACCATTTGTTTTTAGCTGCAAGTGATTTTCTGCAACCGCACTAAATACGGCTCTAAAATCTGTGGTAACAGGTAGGTCTCTATTGTCTTCTAGGTTTTCTTTAGCAAGACTACCCATATTATTATACACTTTTCCGCCGGCAACGTCATTGCCTAAAACAAATAAGCAACTGGCTCTGCCATGGTCGGTACCGCCCGTTCCATTTTGAGCTACGGTGCGACCAAACTCTGTCATGGTCATAAGTGTAACCTCGCTTTGACGCTCCCCTAAATCCTGCCAAAACGCAGCAATGCTATCAGAAAAATCTTTTAGGTTGCGCGCAAAAATTCCATTCGTAGTACCCTGGTTAAAATGCGTATCCCAACCACCACTTTCTGCAAAACCCACTTCCAATCCAACATCCATTTTAATGAGTGTTGCAATTTGTTTTAAAGAATTTCCCAGTGCCGAGTTAGGATATACAGCACCATTTGCTGGCTGGTAATTTTTAATATTGTTAGACTTTAAAATTTTGAGTGCTTCAAAACTTTCTTTCCCTGTTTTATTGAGTAGCTCACTCGTGGTTTGATCATAGAGTTGTTCAAATGAAGTAGCCGCTTTACCAGCAGCCATTGGGTTACCCTTTAATTGAATCGAAAAATCTTGCAAATTATTTATAGCAATTGCATCGAAGTCGCCATATAAGCTCCGCGGCAACGAGCTTGTTACGCTCACAGCAGAAAATGGCGTTGGCGTATGACCAAGTAATCCAACCGCTCTATTAAGCCAACCACTTGCGGTACCTTTTGCAAACGGTGTGCCCGACTCCATATAATCCTGTGCATCAAAATGACTTCTAGTGGTATTCGGACTACCTACCCCATGCACCACTGCCAAATTTTTTGTATTAAAATAAGGAAATAAACTTTTTAATGAAGGGTGTATGGCAAAACGATCATCCAAATTAAAAGAGCCCCCTTCGCCCGCGGTTGGGCGCATAAATAAACCAGGCCTTGCAAGTTGTAAAGCAGGGTCTGCAAAGGGTGTTACGGCCATCAGGCCATCCATGGCGCCACGCTGAAAAATACAAACCAAGGTTTTATTTTTTTTATACATCGGAAGCATTTGTGTGCCCGCTGCTGCTTCCGTAATAAAACGAGGAAGGCCGCTTATGCCAGTGGCAAATAATGCAAGCGCACCTGATTTCATAAAAGCCCTTCTGTTTGCCATAGTCATTTTTTTATTTGCGCTGAAATGCGGGTGAGCCAATTATCACACCAACAACTTGTGCCATCGTTTTTTGAGGCGTGTTGTTCATTTCCGTTATCGATTCTTTTTGCATGTCTTGCTTACTAGTACTTTCATTTGTTGCAGATGCAATTTTTTGATCAATATTTTGCGCGCGCACAATGGACATGATACGCTCCGAATTTTCTTTTTGATTGGCAACCGGTAGTAGTAGCTTTGTATAAATTTGAAGCGCTTCTTCTACACTCTCAGGTTCATGGTTTTGATTGAGCTGCAACAAATTGGTTTTAAACCCAGGAATTTTTTGTGCAGCAATGGCCATTCCAAAATTCATTCTATTTAACAATGAGCCGGTATTAATCCAAAACGAAGCCCTATCTGGAAAGCCCGTTGGCGCCTGATAAAAATAAAATTTTTGACCCATTTTTTCAGACCATGTAAATACCTGATAAGGCGCTACTACTTCGGTGCCCGTTGCGCGTACTGCACTCACGGCAAGTTCAAATGGCGATTTTATTTTTTCCTTTTCTTTGGCCTTGGCCCAAAAATCCGGATGCATTACCATGGTTAATAGCACTGCTTTAATATCCCCTTTTGATGTTAAAAATGTTTTCGTCATTTCGTCTACAACTGCTGTTGGTGGCTCGTCGGCAATGAATTTAGCAGCTAGCTTGCTGGCAATAAAATGAGCCGTTGCAGGGTGCGATGCAAGCATGGTAAGTGCTTCCATACCTTCGTTGTAACCACCATTTGTAGGAAAACTTTTTCCAAGTATTGTTTTTTTATTTTGATCATGCTTATCAGCGCTAAATAAAAAACAATCTTCTACTTGAAGACCCCTGCGCAACAATTGATCTGGTGTAGCATTTGAAAATCTTTTAGCAAGTGGACCTTCTTCATACATAGGTTTAACGCCCCAGCCTGTTAAAGCCCTTGCTAGTTCCGTTACATCAGATTGCGTGTATCCGCCATTAACGCCAAGGGTATGCAGCTCCATCACTTCACGTGCATAGTTTTCATTTAACCCTTGTGATTTTCTTCTTTTTATTTGCGTCGTCATCTGATTTTCCATGGCATCCATTTTTTGCATAGAATCTTCAGAAACACTTGCAGCAGCTAGCATTTTTTTAGCTGCATTTAAATCTAGTAATCGCTGCGCCCCTTTTAATTGGCGCTTAGCATAATCATTGTCATTGCTGATACTTAATGCATTGTCTAAATAGAGTAGCATAGCCGGGTGCTTAGCTGTTGCAAAAAGTAATGATGAAAAATTAGTGAGCACATTAGGTCTAATGGCGTCTCTTTCATAAGGGAGCACCAGTTGTTGTATTTGATTTTTGGTGAGTGATACATTAAAATGATTGAACCAAAAATCGGTAAGCACTTCTTGTAATTGCGCATCACTATATGCCGCCCTAATTACTTTTTGATTGATGAGTTCACGCTGTAATTCTTGAATAGGCCTAAATCCATAATCGGCTTGCATTTTTTTGAGCGCTTCTCTGTATGCGGGTCTATCTGATTTATCTACTGAGTCTTTATCGACATATCCTTTTGCTATGGCAAGTCTTAATAGTTGCGCTGGTTGTAGGTAGGTGTTTACAATAGAATCTGTGGGCATGGTAAGGGCCGGGTATCCAGCAAGTCTTACACGAACGGCCTCGTTGTCTGGGGCTCCTTGTAACTGCGCCATAAACCAATTTTCTAGGCCTTGATTTACTACTTCTTCTACCTGACCAGGCTTTGGACCAAACGTAAAACGGTTGAGTAGGTGTAAGGCGGCTTCCTGCTCCGTTAATCCCGCTTTTGTATAGGGCATTTTAGGCGTGGGTTGTATAAATGCCATTAAAACTAAAAAGCCAAACACATAGGCATACCTGATGATACGCTTAAGTGTTTGGCTTGTAGGGTTGATCTTCATGTTCTATTAGAGTTGCAAAAACAGTAAAAGTTTAATGAGGTCCATTATTTTTTTAAAACCGCCTATGCATCTGCTTTTTTAGTGGCCACTTTGTATAAAATAGCGCCCATAACAGCAAAAAACAAAGTACCTATTAAAAAGTATCCATTTTGAGAAACACTGTGTACAATGCCTTCTTCTAAACTAATGGATGCCAAAAACTTTTCACCTGCACTTGTGCCCGTTGCAAAAGCTATAAGTACACCCGCAACAGCGCCACCTGCAACAAGTCCGGTTGCAAATAGTGAGCCTTTACTTAAATCTTCGTCTTCTGCGCTAGCAGCTGGCTTGTTTGCTTTTTTATCTTTTGCTTCAACTATACCTCTAATGGCACCACCAATAAAAATAGGAAGTGTAGTTGCTAATGGCAAATAAACCCCAATGGCAAAGCTTAAAGATTTAATACCGCAAAGTTCCATGGTGATGGCTAAAAACACACCCACTACCACATATTGCCAGTCTAAATTTTGTGATAAAATACCTTTGATTAAAGTAGCCATCAGTGTTGCCTGAGGTGCAGGATATTTATCAGAACCAATCGCGTGATGAATACCTTGTTGCAACATTTCGGTGGTAGGACGATCTAAAAATTTAACCGTCAACCCAATCACAATCGACGAAACAATGGCACCCACAAAAAGTGCAATTTGTTGATTGCGTGGTGTAGCACCAACAATGTACCCGCTTTTTAAATCTTGCGATGTAGCGCCTGCGTTAGCAGCAGCAATACAAATCATTCCTCCTACTACAAGTACAAGTGGTTCAAATGCTTGACCCGTCCAACCTACACTTAAAAAAATTAAACTGGTACCCATTACAGTTGCAATAGTCATGCCACTAATAGGGTTATTAGAAGAACCTATAAGTCCTACAATACGAGACGACACGGTTACAAATAGTGCGCCAAATAAAATCACCAGCACGCCAATTAATAATTTTTGTAAAATACTATCACCAGGTACTTGTGGTAACACCGCTATGAGCGCAACAAGCGCTAGGCTTCCAATCCCTACTACTTTTAAACTCAAATCTTTTTCAGTTCTTAAAACCGCGGCTGCATTTGGATCTTTGCTACTTTGTAAAGAGGCAAAACTTCCTTTGATAGATTTAACAATGGTAGGAATTGTTTTTAATAAAGTAATAATGCCGCCCGCAGTTACTGCACCAGCGCCTACTTGTCTGATATAGGCATAATAGATAGCTGCCGAATAATCATTAAACTGATGCGTCAAAGGATCCCAACCACCTTTGCCTCCTGGCTTTGCAAGATCCATTAAGTAGCCAAGTTTTACGAGTTGCGCCGCAATTACATCGCCAGGTACAAGGGTTGATAAAAGTGGAATAAAAACCATCCAACTAAGTACACTACCCGCAACGAGTACGCCTGCAATTTTTGGACCAATGATATAACCAACACCCATATACTCTGGTGTAATTTCACCACTCACTTTGGCAGAAGGAAAAAATTTATTGATTTGCTTGGTTGCATAAAACGGTGTTTCTGCAATCACATGAAATACCTTTTGCAAAATTGCATAGGCAAAAGCAACGCCCAATCCCCAAAAAGCAGTTTTTGCAAAATCACCCCCTTTTTCGCCGGCTTTTAATACATCGCCACAAGCCGTTCCTTCGGGGTAAGGGAGGTTTTCATGTTCGTTTACAATAAGGGCCTTACGAAGTGGAATCATTAATAAAGTACCAAGGAGTCCACCAATGATGGCAAGAATTAAAATAGTGAGGTAATTAAAATATTCAGCACTATCTGGCGATGATAAAAACAAAAATCCAGGAAGTGTAAATGCAACACCCGCAGCAATACTTTCACCAGCAGATCCTGTAGTTTGTATAATATTATTTTCTAGTATCGTTGTTTTTAAAAACTTACGTCCAAGCGTAATAGCAATTACCGCAATAGGTATAGAAGCAGATACCGTAAGGCCTGCTTTTAGTGCCAAATAAACGGTTGCGGCACCAAAAATGACACCAAACAAACTACCCACTAAAATAGATTTAACGGTTAGCTCTTTTACGTTTTCTTCAGGTGCAATAAAGGGTTTAAAAACTTTTTTTTGCTCAGACATATAGTTGGTTTTTAAAAAATTTAAAATAGATCATGATAGACTAGTCCATCATGGTTTTTAATTTTCGTGCAATTAAAAATAAAACGAATGCAGCAGCGCCCGCCATTGCAACAAATAAAATAAAGAAGTCAAATAAATTGGTGATGGCATATCCAGCAAAATAAGTTGTTTTGCCATCTGGATATAACCCACTTAAAACACCCGCAAATTTATTGGCAAACGCATTGGCTGTAAACCACACTGCCATTAACAAAGAGGCAAATTTGATAGGCGCTAATTTATTAACAAGTGATAGCCCAATTGGCGATAAACAAAGCTCCCCACAAGTATGTAATGCATACATGCCCGTAAGCCAAATCATACTTACTTTAACACCGGATGCAACATTATGTACACCAAAGGCAATCCATAAATAACCGAGTGCTAACAAAAATAATCCGAGTGCCATTTTTGCTGGAGAACCTGGTTCATATTTCCCAAGCTTTAACCAAAGCCATGCAAAAATGGGTGCAAACGCCACCACAAAAGTGGAATTTAAAGATTGGAAAAAACTAGAAGGAATGGTATAAGAACCAAGTGTGCGATTGGTTTGTTCTTCTGCAAAAAAAGTGAGTGAGGCACCTGCTTGTTCAAAAGCACTCCAAAAAAATATTACAAAAAATGATACAACAAAAATGACAGATACTTTTTTCTTTTCTAAAGCACTTAATGTTTTGTCAGAAAAAATTAAAAACGCAATCAGTGAAATAGATCCTAGCAGTAAATAAAATAAATAGCTAAATACATTGGCTTCTACATAAATAAGCCCAATAGAAATAATGGAAAAAATAAGTAAGCCTAAAAATACATAGAGTGGTTTTCTAGTTGCCGCTGGCGAATCTTGTGGTGTTAACCCCAATATGTTTTTGTTATGATCTACCACATATTTATTATGGAAAAAGTGCATCACCACCACACTTAATAACATACCAATACCTGCTGCTAAAAAAGCCCATTTAAAATCGTCGGGGTTTCCCGTGTCACCAAAAAATCCGCACACAAATGGGCCAATAGCACCTCCGGTATTGATACCCATATAAAAAACGGTATACGCCGAATCTTTGCGTTTGTCATTTTCGGGATACAGCTGGCCTACCATCGCAGAAATATTAGGCTTAAAAAAACCATTGCCTGCAATCATGAGTCCCAGACCTGTAAAAAATAACAAAGCTGCAATTTCAGGATTGGACTTATACATAGAGCCACAAAAAAACAAAACGAACTCGCCTAGCGCCATTACCAATCCGCCTAAAATAATAGAACGCTTATTGCCCCAGTACCTATCTGCAATATAGCCACCCACCAGGGGCGTCAAGTATACAAGCCCTGTATAGCTTCCATAGATATTAGATGCAAAAATCTTTTCAAACATAAGCGCTTTGGTCATAAAAAGTACCAATATGGCGCGCATGCCATAATAGTTAAATCGTTCCCACATTTCTGTAGCAAAGAGTACATACAATCCTTTAGGATGACCTTTTTGAGGGGTAGCTTGATTCATAAATGGCTCGTTATCGTTGAAAATTTTACGTTTTCTAGTGCTGTAAAATAGCAATAAAATCTTTACAGCGAACCGCCCACCAAAATGAGCGCCGAAATTGATACTTTCGCATTCCCAACAATACCTTTTACTATGAATATTTTACTACTTGGTTCTGGCGGAAGAGAGCATGCACTTGCATGGAAAATGGCACAAAGTCATCATTGTAACGATCTCTATATTGCACCCGGAAATCCAGGTACAGCAGGTATTGGAACCAATTTAACTATATCCGTTACAGATTTTGAAGGCATTAAAACAGCTTGTATCACCCATCAAATTGGACTGGTCGTAGTAGGACCAGAAGAGCCGCTTGTTAAGGGTATTTATGATTTTTTTGAAGCAGACCCTGCATTAAGAGAGATTATTGTGGTGGGACCTTCGGCTAAAGCAGCTCAATTAGAGGGCAGCAAGGCATTTAGCAAGAAATTTATGCAGCGCCATCAGATTCCTACAGCTGCATACGCCGAATTTACCCTAGAAAATATAGAAGAAGGTAAAACCTATATCGCTGCGCATAGCCTTCCTATTGTTTTAAAAGCAGATGGTCTAGCAGCCGGAAAAGGCGTTGTTATTGCAACAACACACAAAGAAGCGCTAGATACATTTAATGAAATGCTGGTAAACAAGCAGTTTGGCGAAGCCAGCAGCCGTGTAGTGATTGAGCAGTTTTTATCCGGTATTGAAGTGAGTGTTTTTGCACTTACCAATGGCATGGACTATCAAATTATTGGTCATGCCAAAGACTACAAACGAATAGGGGAAGGCGATACAGGCCTTAACACGGGTGGCATGGGCTGTGTGAGCCCTGTCCCTTTTATGGACGATGCTTTTATGCAAAAAGTAGAGGAGCGCATTGTTAAACCTACTATTAATGGACTCGCCGAGGAAGAACTTTGCTACCATGGCTTTGTATTTTTTGGCCTGATGAATGTGGATGGAGAACCCTTTGTAATTGAATACAACTGCCGTATGGGCGATCCAGAAACGGAAGTAGTAATGCCACGCTTACAAACAGACTTAGTAGCCCTTTTTGCAGCCATGGACAACGGCACTTTAATAGATGCCAATATTAGTTACGACACCAGAAGCTGTGCTACCATTATGGCGGTTAGTGGTGGCTACCCTGGTAGCTATGAAAAAAATAAGGTTATTACCGGACTTGAGGCCGTTAACGATATGCCAAATACACTTGTATTTCAGGCGGGTACTGCACTGGGCCAAAACGCCGTTGTTTCAAGTGGCGGAAGGGTTTTAGCCGTTACTGCTTATGGCGAAAATATTAGCGAAGCTGTGGTGAGTGCCACCCAGCGTCTTCAAAAAATTGAATTTGAAGGCATGAATTTTAGACGCGATATTGGGTTTGAATTTGAAAACAAATAACTCGATAAAATTCGTAAGAATAGACTTTGTTATTTCCATTTATTTCAAGCACCTTTGTAGTAATACATTTACTTAAGCTTTACGCACTATACCATGGGATTATTTAACTTTTTTACGCAAGAAATTGCAATGGATTTAGGGACCGCAAATACCCTCATAATTCACAATGATGAAGTTGTTGTTAACGAGCCTTCTATTGTTGCCCTAAACCGTAATAATTTAAAAGAGGTTTTGGCCGTAGGAAAAAAAGCACTCATGATGCACGAAAAAACGCATGAGAGCATTAGAACCATTCGTCCTTTAAAAGATGGTGTAATTGCAGACTTTAACGCCGCAGAATTAATGATACGGGAGATGATGAAAATGATCTATCCTAAAAAACCATTATTTCCTCCAAGTTGGCGTATGGTAATTTGTATTCCATCTTCAATAACCGAAGTTGAAAAACGTGCGGTAAGAGATTCTGCAGAACAAGCAGGTGCTAAAGAAGTGTATATGATTCATGAACCTATGGCAGCTGCACTAGGTATTGGTATAGATGTTGAAGAACCAGTTGGTAACATGATCATTGATATTGGAGGTGGTACAACAGGCATTACCGTAATTGCACTTGCTGGTATTGTATGTGATCAAAGTATTCGTGTAGCAGGTGATGAATTTACAGCAGATATTATGGAGGCGCTTCGACGTTATCATAGTTTATTAATTGGTGAGCGTACTGCAGAGCAAATTAAAATTAATGTGGGCGCTGCGATGAAAGATTTAGACAACCCACCAGATGATTTGCCAGTGAATGGTAGAGACCTTGTTACCGGTATTCCTAAGCAAATCATGGTGAGTTACCAAGAAATCGCAGAAGCGCTTGATAAGAGTATTTTTAAAATAGAAGAAGCGATCTTAAAAGCCCTAGAAACCACGCCACCTGAGCTTGCAGCAGATATTTATCGTAGAGGCTTATACCTTACAGGTGGAGGTGCTTTACTACGCGGTCTCGATAAAAGATTGAGTGCAAAAATTAAATTACCTGTTCACGTTGCAGAAGATCCACTTAAAAGTGTTGTGCGTGGTACTGGTTTAGCACTTAAAAATTATCAGCGTTTTCCGTTCATCATGCGCTAATAATTTACCTTGAAAAATATTATTGATTTTATTCTTAGGCACTTTACTTTTTTAAGCTTTTTGCTATTGCAAATCGCTTCAATATATATGCTTACTAAAGCGAGCCCTTCTCATGAAACTTTTTTTTCTGCTAAGATGGGCAATGCCGCTTCAAAAATTAATGAGCGCTACTACAACATGCGTGGCTACTTCTTTTTAAGAGAGACGAACCAAAAATTAGCTCAAGAAAATGCACGCTTACATAATATATTGGGTTCTAATATTGCCGCTCCGGATTCTAGTGTTCGTATCGTAACGGATTCGGTATACAAAGACTCCCTTAATAAATTTAGAAAATACAATTGGCTTCCTGCAAAAGTGATTGGCAACACTGTTTCCTTACAAACAAATTTTTTAACACTTGAACGCGGCCATTTACAAGGTGTAAAAAAAGGAATGGCTGCTATTAGTCCTGAAGGAATTATTGGCGTTGTAGTGGAAGTGTCAGACAATACCTGTAAAGTAATGAGCCTCTTACACCGCAATAGCAGGGTTAGTGCCATGCTAAAAAAAGACAATAACGCTGGTAGTATAGAATGGGATGGCGCAAGTCCTTATTACCTGCTTTTACGGAACGTTTCCAAGGGGGCTAAAGTAGCAAAAGGCGACACCGTAGTTACCAGCACTTATTCAGCAAACTTCCCACCCTATCAAATTATAGGTCGTGTAGCGGAAATAGACGCCGATCCTTCTAGTAATTTTTATACCCTTAAAATTAAAACAGCCGTTAATTTTTTTACGGTTCAGTTTGTATACCTCGTAGAAAATCTACGCTACCAGGAGCAATTTGATTTAGAAAATAACAACCCAAAAACACGTGAATAGTACATTAAAAAATATCATTCGCTTTGCGCTATTTCTGCTGCTTCAAATTGTGATACTCAACGAAGTGCCGCCGGTACACCGCTTTATTATCCCTTACCTCTACTTCTTATACATTCTTTGGCTACCTTTTTCCATCAATCGTTTCGCGCTGCTAATTGTAGCCTTTTTATTTGGACTTTCTTTGGACTACTTTACAGGCACTACTGGTCTTCACGCCGCACCCTGTGTGCTTATTGCTTATGTTAGACCTTACCTCTTAAACCTCTTATTGACACAAGAAACCATCGAACAGAGCTATGCCGAGCCGGGTGTGAGTAGCATGGGATGGGCGCCATATGCTGTTTATGTAGGCGTACTTACATTTATCCATCATTTTTATTTAGTGCTTATAGAATGGCTTCAATTTGGCGACTTCGTATACTTCTTGGGCAAGGTAACTGGCACCACCCTAGTTAGTTTTATGATGATTATTCTTTCTGAACTTCTCTTTAGTAGAAAAAGTAAGTACAGAACCAATGCGGCCTAGTTTTTACTGTCCACAAGTATGCATAAGTTTTTTTTGAAAAAATGATGTATTGTTCACATTGTTACATCAAATTTGCAATACATTTTTGTTGACTTATCTTACCAAGCCCTTATGTCCGCCTTTAACCAAAACCGAAGTAGAATTGTACAACTTATTTTTATTGGAGTTTTTATATTAATTACACTGCAGCTCATTAACCTGCAGGTTTTTTCGACAAAATATAAAATGGCTGCAGACAATAATGCCTTTTACAGAAAAGTTATCTACCCGGATAGAGGGATTATTTTTGATAGGAAAAAAAGAGCGATTCTTGAAAATATGATTAGCTATGATTTGGTGGTAATACCTGCAGAATCAAAAGGAACAGACACCCTTACACTTTGTGCATTATTAAATATAGATACCGCCACCTATAAAAAAAGGATGCGTGAACTTATTTTTAAAAATGGTACAGTAAAGCCCAGTGTGTTTGAGCCCCTGCTCACCACCGAAAACTTTGCGCGACTTAATGAAAATATGTACCGCTTTCCTGGCTTCACGCTTAGTGAAAGATCGGTACGTTCTTATCCTTATGATTGTGGCGCAGCCGTTTTAGGCTACACCGCAGAAGTGGATACCGGCTTTTTACGCAGACACAAAGATGAAGGCTACGAAATGGGAGATTATTTTGGCACCACAGGACTAGAAAATAGTTACGAGAAAATACTCATGGGGCAACGCGGTATTAAGCGCTTTATTAGAGACAACAAAGGAAGAATTCAGGGACCTTGGGAGAAAGGAGAATTTGATACAGTAGCCATAGCAGGAAAAAATTTATACTCAAGCATTGATGTAGAACTTCAGCAACTTGGCGAAAAACTGATGCAAAATAAGGTAGGGAGTATCGTAGCCATAGATCCAAAAACAGGCGGCATTTTATGCATGGTAAGCGCACCTAGTTACAACCCAAACTACTTAACGGGCAACCAAAGAAAAAAACATTTGGTAGACATGATGTATTATGATCCAAGAAAACCATTGCTTAACAGAACCGTTAGTACGACTTACTCTCCAGGCTCAACCTTTAAAACGCTAGTTGGTATCATTGGCATGGCAGAAGGGGTGATTGACGATCAAACAACCGTTTCATGCGGAGGTAGTTATCTAGGATGTGGGAGAAAAATGGGTTGTCACGCAGCCGGTACTTTCACTTTAAAACCTGCCATATCAAAATCATGTAATAGTTATTTTGCAGTGGTGTATCGAAAAATACTAGACAATTCGAAAATAAACAATAGAGACGTTGCACTCGGCTTATTTAATGAATACGCTTATTCTTTTGGGTTAGGCAAAAAATTAGGTGTAGATCTCCCTTCTGAGAGAATGGGAAACATTCCAACTGCTAAATACTACCAGAAAATATTCGGCAAAAATTGGCAAGCGTGTAACATTATTTCAAACTCTATTGGCCAGGGTGAGATATCTACTACACTAACACAGCTTGCCAATGTAATGGCGATTATTGCTAACAAAGGCTGGTACTATTTACCACACTTAATTGACTCTGTAGAGGGTGGGGATGACTATGAAACACTTTCTAGGTTTAAACAAAAACACAAAACAAAAAATATTGCAGAAAGCATTTTTGAAGAAGTACATGAAGGCATGCAAGGGACTATGGAATTTGGAACAGGTGCTGCTGCAAAAGTTCCTGGAATTAATGTGTGTGGCAAAACAGGAACAGTTGAAAACGCTTACAGAGGTGAGTCGTTAAAAGACCATGCATTTTTTGGCGCGTTTGCACCTCGCGAAAATCCACGCATAGCAATTGCTGTAATGTGTGAAAATGCAGGGTTTGGTGCTACTTCTGCAGCACCTATTGCCAGCTTACTCATAGAAAAATATTTAAAGGACTCTATTGCTGGTCCGGAGCGCAGAGCAAAAATTGAGCAGCTTGCTAATATGAATTTGATACCGCCTCAAATGAAACGACTCATGATAAAACAAGATTCTACCAGAAGAACGACGACTATCAAAAAAGCTATTGCGAAAAACTAGCCAAAAAAATGAACAGAAAAAATAAAAATCTTGCGGCGGAAGGAATCGATTATACGGTTATTTGGCTGTACGCTATTTTAGTAGTCATTGGTATCTTATGCGTTTTTATGGTAGAATATAAAACAGATACCAACTGGCTTTCTACTTTTTTAGGGGGCAAAACAAATTATAGCAAACAACTTATTTTTGGTGGTGTATGTGCGCTCATTGCAACTTTTATTTTACTTACAGATAGTAAAATATTTACTGCATTTGCAAACCTTTCCTATGTTTTTGGCATATTACTCATGCTTGCAACCTTTGTGTTGGGAAAAAATATCAATGGTTCTAAATCATGGATACCACTTGCAGGAGGCTTTAATTTGCAACCTGCTGAGCTTTGCAAAATTTTCACATCGCTTGCACTAGCAAAATTAATATCGCGCCAAGAGGTTGATTTCACCAGTTTAAAATCACAATTGATTGCGGGCGCTATTGCCTTAACGCCAGCAGCCTTATCCATTTTGCAACACGAATTAGGTTTAGCAATCGTTTATTTGAGCCTGTTGATTGCAATGTACAGAGAGGGACTACCGGCGCAGTTCTTAATTATTGGATCATGTTTTGGCGTTATAGCACTTGCTACACTGATTGTTGAAAGGGATGCTTTATCAGTTACACTTTCAGTATTAACGGCATTTATTATTTTTTTAGCCTACAGACAAGTAAGAAAAAAGCAAAGACTGGTGACCATCTCTATTATTCTTTCTATTTGGATTTTATGTTTGGGCGTTCAGCGTTATGTGGTACCGTATATTTTTAATAACGTTTTAGAATGTTACCAAAGCACTAGAATTTATAGCATGTTGGGTAAAGAATATGATTGTAGTTTAAATAAAAAGTCGAACGAAAAATTTAGCGGAAAAGCGGCGCGTAAACCAGATGATTATAATGTAAGGCAAAGTAAAATTGCCATTGGCTCAGGCGGTTTTTTTGGAAGAGGCTTTTTAAAAGGCACACAAACAAGAGGTAAATATGTTCCTGAACAACATACCGATTTTATTTTTACATCCCTTGGCGAGGCATTTGGATTTGTTGGATGTACGATATTTTTAGGGCTCTACTTATTTTTCTTATTTAGAATTGTACGTATTGCAGAAAGACAACGCAGTACTTTTAGTAGGGTATATGCATACTGTGTTGCAAGTATTTTGTTTTTCCATATCGCTGTAAACGTAAGTATGACCATTGGTCTTTTTCCAATTGTTGGGATTCCGCTTCCGCTTATTAGTTATGGGGGCTCTTCCTTACTTACTTTTACCGTATTAATTTTTATCATGCTCCGCCTAGACGCCGATAGACAAATGGTGCTGCGTTAGGCCAATTCATAATTCTATGCAAATCATTCCATTATCAGAAGGAAGCTTTACCATCGATCAATCAAAAATTTTTGTTTCGTTTAATACAAACACAGAAGCCCTTCAGAGTAGGCCTATTGGGAGCATTTTAGTAGAAATTCAGCCCTTTGTAGTAATCACTAGTAATGATGTTATATTAATTGACACAGGCCTTGGATACACAGGCACTAACGGTGAATTACAAATCCATCAAAATTTAGAAAAAGCAGGAATCAAACCAGCCTCTGTTACAAAAGTACTCATGAGTCATTTACACAAAGACCATGCGGGCGGAACTACATTTAGTAATATTGATAAAACAGCAAGGTATATTAGTTTCCCTTACGCTACTTATTATATACAACGAAGAGAATTTGATTATGCCACGGGTGTAGGTTCTGCCTCTTATATTCCAGAAGACATTTTACCACTTCAAGAATTTAGTAAAGTGGTTTGGCTAGATAGTGATGAGGGAGTAATTGAAGGTGTTATCAAATACCAGGTAACGGGTGCACACTCTAAATTTCATCAAGTATTTTGGATTACTGATAATCATGAAACGGTATTTTTTGGTGGCGATGATGCACCTCAATTACAACAAATGAAAAGTAAGTTTGTGGCCAAATACGATTACGATGGAAAAAAATGTATGGAGCTAAGGCAGTCCTGGCTAGAAAAAGCAAAACAAGAAGGATGGACCTTCTTGTTTTACCATGATATTGCTACGCCCATATGGGAAGCTCGTTAAACTGTTGGCTCTTCTTGACTTGGAGGCGGTGGCGGCGGAGGTGTTCCTCCTTTTTTATTTTTACCCCCCTTTTTACCACCCTGCTTGTCATTTTTTGGTCCCTGACCATCTCTTCTGTTTTGTAGCTCCGCTCTTATCATTTCCATAAAAGAACGGTCTGCAGTAAGCGCTTTGTTTACGCGCTCATCAGAACCCAACGCTTTTTTGAAATCGTTCTTGTATTTCTTTTTGATGTTTAATGCAGCTTCTTCAAAAGCCAATACATCCTCTTTTTTGTCTTGACGTACTTTTTTTAGTTCTTCAAAAAATGCATTATAAGCAGGCCAAAATTTTTGGGCTTCTTCTGCATTTAAATTTAGGTGCTTTGTCATAAAAGCTACTTTAAGTGCTTCAACATTTTCTTTGTTAGGTTTTGGGCCTTTGCCACGATTACCCATGGGTCTTTCTTGCGGCTGAGCCATTGTTACTGCAATAACAAAGAATGATAGTAGAAAGGATAAAATGATCTTTTTCATAATTATTGTTTTTAAAAATTTTATACTAATTACTTGATTGGATATATTCTGAAAGCGCTTCGTCTGAGGTTTGTTTTATAATGGATGCTCCAGTCTCTATCGTATATGCTGGAATGGCAACTTCAGGTGTTGTAATTAAATTTTCGTGAGCATCTATATAGGATAGCAGTGTTGAATCACTTATCGTTTGCAATATTTTTGTTTGATCGGCATTGATATACGCTGCGTAATCAAATTTTTCGTTTTTGTTATTATAAAAAAAAGTTCCAACCGCCGCAACACCAATAAAAGCAGCCGCTACAGCCCATTTGGCAATGCTAAATATTGCCATAGGGGTCTTTTGTATAGATGCTGGTTTTGTATAAAAAGTTGTTTTTGGAATCGTATTTAAAAAGGGCGCTATTAATTCTAGTTCATTATATACGGCTTCTTTTTCGATGCTAGCCCTAACAACACCTGGCAGTCCCTCAAAATAATTTGCAGGAACCTGATAAGGCATTAAAGCATTTGTAGTTTGCCAAAATGAACTTATAGTTACTAATTCTTCTTGTATGTTAGGATCTTTGTACATCGGTAAATAATAGACTTTGACTTTACTAAAGGGTTTAATTATTTTTAATAAATTCTTCAATTTTTTTTGCAGCATGATGGTAACTAGCTTTTAATGCGCCTTCGGATGTATCTAGCAGCTCACTCATTTGGTGATATGGCATTTCATCATAATAACGCAAATTAAAAACGAGTTGCTGTTTTTCCGGAAGGCTCTTGATAGCCAATTGCAGTTTCCAAATCAATTGATTTTCATTAAAGTTTGTATCTGCTTTTATTTTATCTTGAAATCCACCGGATTCCTGATCTAAAGAAACGGTTGCTCTCTTTTTTTGCTTTTCGATAAAAGTGAGGGTTTCATTGGTAGCAATGCGGTACATCCAGGTAAACAATTTACTATCCTCTCTAAAATTTTCTAGACCGTTCCAAATTTTGATTAGCACGCCTTGCAAAACGTCATTGGTATCTTCATGATCCACAAGCATGCGCCTAATATGCCAATAGAGCTTTTCTTGGTATTTTTTTACAATACCTGTATAGCCTTTCTCTTTGGTGGAAGGGCTATGAAATTGGGCCAGTAAACTCGTATCATCTAGGTGCAATGCCATATTCTAAAGGTAAATACTTGGACTGCTGCAGGGGTAAAAAGTTTAATGCTATCTAAAAAGCTAACGTTTGTTTATTTTGGCATATAAATTCGTTAGTTTTTTGAGTTTGAAATGAATTAACTTAGGGGGTAAGCAAGCAATCAAAAGGTTATGAACAGTTCTTTTATTAAAAATCAGTTTAAAAGAAATGTGGAGGACAAATATGTTATTTACAATAGCTTATTTGCAGCACTCCCGTTTTCTGGTGTTGCCAATGTAGGCGCCCTATTACCCATCTTAGCAGAAGCATGCAAAAATGGATATGCCACCGGACAATCGCCTAATCAAATTATTGAAAATTTTTTCGCCAAACAAACAAGTATTTCAAAAGATGCAGATAAGTTTGATAGACTCTTCAAGTTTGTTCAATACATCGAAAGACAGGTAGTTTTATTTGATGCCATCGAAGACGCCGCTTTTGGTAATATCAATGAAACCAGTGGCGCTGGAAGTTTAAAATCATTACTACAAGAAGCAGTATTTGCTGGTAAAGGCACAGCACTAAAAGAACGCTGTAAAAACAGTAAAGTACGCATTGTTTTAACTGCACACCCCACTCAGTTTTACCCAGGCAGTGTACTTGGCATTATTCACGATATGGGAGAAGCAATTGCAAAAAATGACTTTCAAATTATCAATCAATACATTCAGCAATTAGCGCTTACACCATTTTTTAATAAAAAACAGCCAACGCCGTATGACGAAGCCGTTAACGTGATGTGGTATTTAGAAAATGTTTTTTATAGATCTATTGGTAACATTTACAACTTTATTATCAATGAAATGTTTGAAGGGGTCAATGAAACGGATAATACTTTTATTGAACTAGGATTTTGGCCAGGAGGCGATAGAGACGGTAACCCAAATGTACAAGCAGATACCACCTTAAAAGTAGCGGCAGCATTAAGAAGCGCGATTATGGTATGTTATTACAGAGACATTCGAAGACTCAAAAGAAAACTCACTTTTAGTGGCGTTGACACTTTAATGTTAGCGCTAGAATCACTTCTTTATGAAAATGTATTTAGACCTTCGACCAATAATAAAATTACGGCGGCTACGCTGTTAGAAAAACTCGAGGACATTCAAAAAGAAATCAAAGAAAATAACCATGCTCTATTTATTTCTACCATTGAAAGTCTTATCAATAAAATAAAAATATTTGGTACCCATTTTGCATCACTTGATATTAGACAAGACAGTAGAATTCATACCGCTACCTTAGCACAGGTAAATCAAGCATTCATTGATGCAGAACAGACTCCTATTTTTTCAGCGGGCTATGATGCTCTTTCTGAGAATGAAAAAATTGCTGTGCTAGAAAATATAAATAGATCTGTTGACCCAGAGATATTAAAAGACCCACTTGCAAAAGATACTCTAAAAAGTATGCAAGCCTTGCAAACCATACAACTTGAAAATGGTGTACTTGGTTGCCACCGCTATATCATAAGCAACTGTCAGTCTGCGCTTCACATGGCAGAAGTATATGCGCTATTTACACTGAGTGGTTGGAAAGGAGAAAAAACATTTGATATTGTCCCGCTATTTGAAACCATCGACGATTTAGCAGAAGCTTCAAGCATTATGAACCGGGTGTATTCTTTGCCCATATATAAAAATCATGTAGCCGCCCGCAAAAATGAGCAAACCATCATGCTAGGCTTTAGTGATGGCACCAAAGATGGTGGCTATTTAGAGGCCAATTGGAGTATCTATAAAGCAAAAGAAAAATTGACGTCCATTTCGAGACAACATGGTTTTAAAGTGAAATTTTTTGACGGAAGAGGCGGACCACCATCAAGAGGTGGCGGTAAAACACATCAATTTTATGCATCACTTGGTAAAGATATTGAGCATGAAGAAATCCATTTAACGGTTCAAGGACAAACCATCACTTCTAATTTTGGAACCATCCAATCAGCACAATATAATATTGAACAATTGCTAAGTGCTGGGATGAGTAGTGCCCTATTTGCAGATAGCAGAAAAAATATTACAGAAGAGGAACGTGCATTATTAGACACACTAAGCAAAGAAAGTTACGAAAGTTACCAAGCATTTAAAGCACACCCATTATTTTTAAAATACTTAGAAGAATTTAGCCCGCTCACCTATTATAGTAAAAGTAATATTGCGAGTAGACCAGCTAAACGAGGTGCAACAGCTGCTGCACTTCAGTTCTCAGATTTAAGAGCCATTCCATTTGTGGGAAGTTGGAGCCAACTCAAACAAAATGTACCAGGCTATTATGGACTTGGTACCGCATTAAAAAAAGCAAAAGAATCTGGCAATTGGGGGTCGGTGAAACTTTTATTCAAAAATGTTTCATTTTTCAAAACGCTTATCGACAATAGCATGATGAGTATGCTTAAGTCCTATTTTGAACTCACACAATTTATTAAAGAGAATCCAACCTATAGTTCTATTTGGAAGCTTATCAAAGACGAATTTGATACCACCCAAGCCTTGGTACTGGAGCTCAGTGAAAATAAAATTTTAATGGAAGCGGATCCTGCTGCTAGGGCATCTATTTTAATGCGGGATGATATTGTGCTGCCGCTATTAACCATTCAACAGTATGCACTATGGCAATTACACAAAGAAAACAACGATGTAGCTAATAGAGCAGTGTATGAGAAATTAGTAACAAGAACCATGTTTGGCATTATCAATGCTGCTAGAAATTCTGCCTAATAAGGGTTGTTACACGGCGTCTTTCCAACGCCATAAATGTAAGCAAGCATAGGTTTTATAAGGGCTCCAAGCCTCGGAAATAGCCAACATGTCTAATTTAAACTGTTTTTTGTTAGCAGGGTCTAAATTGTAAAGTTTAGTCATGGCTTGTTGTATGCCTAAATCGTCTACCGCAAAAACATCTTCGCGACCCAGCGAAAACATGAGTAGCATTTCTACCGTCCATTTCCCAACGCCTTTTATTTGCGTGAGGATCTCAATCATTTCTTCATTAGAAAATTGCTGTAATTTTTTGTCTGTGATTTTATGCTCTAAACAAAAACTGGCAACAGCGTATATGTAATTAATTTTTGCATAACTAATACCAATTCCTCTAAGTATCTCCGCTGGGGTATGTAATACTTTTTGAATGGTTGGCTTTTTGGTAGGATACAACGACAAAAAACGATCATAAATGATGGCCGCAACTTTAGTACTCAATTGCTGACTTATAATACTACCCATCAGTTTAATGGGTATATTTTTTTGAAGTGAAAGGCTATGCGTATCTTTTTTTAGAATGGTTGCTAAAACCTTGTCTTTGCTTAAGTGCTTTTTATAGGTCATGATGGCAAGTTACAACCCCTAAATTATCTTACAAAACCAATAAGAAGTAGTAGCTTAGTGTAAAATTAGCGGGTTATGCAAGTTCGCATTTTTGCGGTTTTATTATTAGCTATTGGTTTCATCCTTCCGTCTGAAGCGCAAACCAAAACAGCCGCCAATAGGGCAGACGAGGTTTCAATTAAAGCGTTACTCGCCGCCCAAACCAAAGCTTGGAATAACGGGGATTTAGAAAATTTTATGGACGGCTACCTACCCTCCGACTCCCTACTTTTTGTTGGCAAAAGCGGACCAACCTATGGCTTTAACAACACGCTCAATAATTATAAAAAGGGGTACCCAGATACTGCATTTATGGGTAAGCTCACTTTTACGCTTCTTTCTTTAACCCCCATCGAAAAAATACATTACCGTGTTTTAGGAAAATGGGCATTAAAAAGAACGAAAGGAGACCTAAACGGTTACTTTACCTTATTACTTCAAAAAATAAAAGGCAAATGGTTTGTAATTCAAGACCATAGCAGTTAAATCAAAAATAAAAAATTAAAAAATGGCAATTATTATTTTAGGAATCATCATACTTGTAGCAGGTATTTTTATTCTAAAGCAAAAACAAGAGTTACATAAATTAGGCGCTGGTATTAGAGGCTTTGGTATTGTACTTATTATTTTAGGCGCATTAAATGCTTGTGTAAAACAAATAGACGCTGGTCAGATTGGCGTTACCAATTTATTTGGTAAAGTATCCAATGAAGTACTTACAAGTGGTTTAAATTTTATCAACCCATTAGTAGATGTTAGTACCGTAGATATTAAAACCTTAAACTACACCATGAGTGGTGTACACAACGAAGGGGATAAAGAAGGCGACGATGCTATTCGAGTACTCACCGCCGATGGTCTAGAAGTAACGATTGATCTAACCGTTTTATACCGTGTAGTTGGTTCAGAAGCGCCAAGGCTTATTAAAGAAACAGGTCTTGATTATAAAGACAAAATAGTAAGACCGCTTACTAGAACAAAAATTAGAGACAATGCTGTATACTTTACTGCCATTGACTTATACTCAACCAAAAGAGATCAATTTCAGAACAGAATATTTAGCAGTATCGAAGCTGATTTTAAAAAAAGAGGTTTGATTCTAGAGCAGTTACTCCTCAGAAATATTACGCTTCCTAATAACGTAAAAACTTCGATCGAAGAAAAAATTAAGGCCGAACAAGACGCACAAAAAATGGAGTTTGTGCTACAAAAAGAAAAGCAGGAAGCAGAGCGTAAGCGCGTAGAAGCACAAGGCATTGCGGATTATCAGCGCATTATTAGCATTGGCTTAAACGATAAACAATTACAATACGAGCAAATACAAATGATGAAAGGACTGATTACTTCTCCGAATTCAAAAGTGATTGTAATGGGTAAAGGTAATACGCCGGTTATCTTAGATGGTAAGGATAAATAAAATTTATTCTTCGTTATAATCGATAGGATTTTTCCATTTGTTGTAGAGATACCATATTAACAAAGCCGTACTTGCTAAAAGCCAAGTATAAAAAATGAGATTGGAGAGCGTAAAGCTGCTTTCCCAATAAGCAGCGCCATACATAATTCCTGCGCATGAATTAACAGCCATCCATAATAAAAACATGGAAATGGTATTTACAATGCGGATCAAATATTTACGTACACCTGGTTCCATACTATTAATCTAGGCTTTGATTATTGGCTGCTGCCATTTTGATTAATCTGTCAAACTGAGCCGGCGTTAAATCGCTATAAAAAAAGTTTATAGGGTCAATTTGTGTATTAGATTTGTGTACTTCATAATGTAAATGCGGACCTGTACTTTTACCAGTACTGCCAACATATCCGATCACTTGACCTCTCTTCACTTGTTCTCCTTGTGATACATTAACACGAACCATATGTCCATATAAAGTTTCATACCCAAATCCATGATTAATAATTACATGATTGCCATAACCGTTTGTTGAAAATCCGGAAAATTTAATTGCCCCATCTGCAGTTGCATAAATTGGGGTTCCCATTGGGGCCGCAAAATCAAGTCCTAGATGAGCTTTTCTAGTTTTATATATAGGGTCGATACGGTAGCCAAAACCGGAAGCTATTCGGGACAATTTTTTATTGCTAATGGGCTGAATAGCTGGAATGGCTGCTAATAATTTAGCCTTATCATTTACCATAGCAATTAGGTCTGTAAATGACTTATTTTGATAGGCCATTCTAAGAGATAAATTATTAAGTTGCTGGATTAAGGTATTAACTATATCAGAAGAACCCATACGCTGAACGAGTTGTACCTCTTTTTTTTGTTCCATATCCTTAATGCGCGCACTGTCTGCAACCGGATCCGCCTCAAAAATAGACCGGTACACCATATTGTCCCGATTGGTGATTTCACCCATTTTTAACTCAATCTGGCTAAGCCGTTCCTCTATAACGGCATAGCCCTCTTTTAAGTCTTCATTTTGCTGACGGAGTATCTTTTCTTTTGGGGAATCAATATATTGAAATGCAATGGCAAAAATAATGAACCCAGTTACAATGGAGGTTGCAATAAAACCAAATATCCGTAGCAATCGAACTCGAAGAGGTGTCTCCAACTTTTCGAACCTAAGGGTATGGGTATTATAGTAATATTTTATTTTTCGCATAGGGGCATTGGTATCAGTAGCTAAAGGCTCAATTCCTTACCTTTGAATCTATTAATAATAAGATCAAAGATAGTTGCCAATTTACTAAAAAATAGCATATTTAAAATTTTAACGCTCTATGATGACCAGTGCTGAGATAAGAAAACAATTTTTGGATTTTTTTGCTTCTAAGAAGCACCATATTGTACCCTCTGCCCCTATTGTGGTAAAAAATGACCCTACCCTTCTTTTTACCAATGCCGGCATGAACCAATTTAAAGACTTTTTTCTAGGCAATCGCAAACCTGAATATACCCGTATTGTAGATACCCAAAAATGTTTGCGCGTTAGTGGCAAGCACAATGACTTAGAAGAAGTGGGCGTTGACACCTACCACCATACCATGTTTGAAATGCTTGGCAACTGGAGTTTTGGAGACTATTTTAAAGATGAAGCGATAGCATGGAGCTGGGAATTACTTACAGAAGTCTATAAAATTGACAAAGACCGTTTATATGTTTCAGTATTTAAAGGAGACAAAGCAGAAGGTATACCCATGTCCTCTATTGCACTTGAAGCATGGAAAAAATTAGTGCCAGAAGACAAAATTATTTTTGGAAATAAAAAAGATAATTTTTGGGAAATGGGTGACACAGGGCCATGCGGCCCTTGTTCCGAAATTCATGTAGACTGCAGATCCGATGAAGAAAGAAAATTAATTCCTGGAAGGGACTTGGTTAATAACGATCATCCACAAGTGATTGAAATATGGAACAATGTATTCATGCAATACAACCGATTAAAAGACGGAACACTTGAGCCACTTCCCGCAAAACACGTAGACACAGGTATGGGATTTGAACGTTTAGTGCGTGTATTGCAAAGCAAACAAAGCAATTATGATACCGATGTATTTAGTGGTACGATTGATGCTGTAGCTAGCATCACTGGAAAAATATATGATAGAAGCGATAGTAAAGAAGCTGTTGCATTCAGGGTTTTAGCGGATCATATCAGGGCCATTTCTTTTACCATTGCAGATGGACAACTGCCTTCTAATACAGGTGCTGGCTATGTTATTAGACGTATTTTACGTAGAGCGGTTCGTTATTATTATACTTACTTAGATTACAAACAACCTTTACTATTTCAACTCGTTCCATTACTTGCAGCACAGTTTGAAAACGTATTTCCTGAATTAAAAGCGCAACAAGAATTTGTAACAAAAGTAGTAAAAGAAGAAGAAGATTCATTTTTAAGAACCTTAGATAAAGGACTAAAAAGAATTGACGAGTTAATGAAAACCTCAAGTAGTAATGTTATTGAAGGTAAAGCCGCTTTTGAACTTTTTGATACCTATGGTTTTCCAATAGATCTTACCAGGCTTATTGCACAAGAAAATAATTTAACTGTAGATGAAAATGGATTTGAAGCAGAAATGCAGCAACAAAAAAATAGAAGTAGAGCTGCTACTGCCATAGATGCTGCAGATTGGGTGATTGTACATGAAAATGATGCCCAAATATTTATTGGCTACACAAGTCTAGAATCCGCTACAACTGTTATTAAGTATAGAAAGGTTACTGCAAAAGGCAGCACAGGTTATCAAATTGTTTTAGCTGCTACGCCGTTTTATGCAGAAAGTGGCGGACAAGTTGGAGACACTGGTGTACTTGAATTTAATGGTTCGAGTATTGATGTTATTGATACTAAAAAAGAAAACAACCTGATCGTTCATTTTACAACAGCGCTTCCTGCTAATTTAGAAGGACCCGTCATTGCAAAAGTGAATACAAATAATAGAAAAAACATTTCGGCACACCATAGTGCTACGCATTTGTTGCATGCTGCCTTACAACAAGTACTTGGAACGCACGTAGCACAAAAAGGAAGCCTAGTCAATGCTGCGCAACTTCGTTTCGACTTTTCTCATTTTGCAAAAGTGAGTGATGACGAAATGAAACAAATAGAAAGTATTGTCAATCAAAAAATTAGAGAAAATATTTCTGTAGTCATCAAAGAAATGACAAAAGATGACGCTGTCGCGCTAGGTGCCATGGCTTTATTTGGTGAAAAATATGGTGATACCGTTAGAGTTGTTATTATGGACCCCAACTATTCTATTGAACTATGTGGCGGTACACATGTTGGCGGAACAGGAGAGTTAGGATTATTTAAATTAAAACATGAGTCTGCAGTTGCTGCAGGCGTTAGACGCATAGAAGCAGTATGTGGCGAAGGCGCAACCAATAAGGTGAATGATGCACTAGCAGAACTTGAAACGATTAAGGAACTCGTAAAAAATACCAAAGAGCCTGTAAAAGCCGTGCAACAAATGGTTGCTGATGTACAATCGTTAAAAAAACGCATTGAATCCTATGAGGCATTAGCACTTATTGGTATCAAAAAAGAATTGGAATCTAAAGTGACACTTATTGGCGATACACATTTTATAGGTAGTATTGTTACGGTGAGCAACCCAGATGGCCTCAAAAAATTATGTACGGAGCTACAAGCAAGTTTTACAAATTTACTTATAGTACTCGCTGCTAATATTGAAGGCAAAGCTGCTGTTGCCGTACTAGTAGATGATGCCTTACAAGCAAACAAATCATTAGAAGCTCAAAAAATAATTACAAACCAAATAGCACCACTCATTAAAGGTGGTGGTGGTGGACAAAAAGGGCTAGCAACCGCTGGTGGACAGGATCCTAGCAATCTTGCACAAGTGATTGAAAATGTAAAACAATTATTAAACTAGAACGCATTAAACACAAAAAAACAACATTATGAACAAAATTATTTCATTATTTATGGCAGGCTGCTTAGTAGTAACTGCTGCGACTGCACAAGAAAAACAAATGGTCATTGTTAAAAAAATAGATACGACCATCATTAATGGAAAGGCCGACGGTCCGCAAAAAATGACAGTGATTGTAGAAAACGGAAAAATTACCATTAACGGTAAGCCCATCGAAGGTGTTAATTTACCAGAAATGATGGGTGGCACAGCAGGCGCACCGAAAGTGATGATGTTTAAATCTGATGATATGAATGCTTCACTTCCTAAATTGGATGGCAAGTTAAGTGAACTAAAAATCGTAAAAGGCATGCCACTTGATATGAGCAAAATGGGTGAGGCTTTTGATTTCATCATAAATGATGGACCTAAATTAGGTATCAGCATTGAAGACGTATTAGAAGGTGCTGGCGCAAAAGTATTAGAAGTAACAGAAGGTTCTGCATCAGCCAAAGCAGGTATTTTAAAAAATGATGTGATTACTGCTTTTGATGGTGCAGCAATTAATGACGTAGCTGCTTTACAAGCAAAAGCTGAAACATTAAAATCAGGTGACACCATTACCATCAAATTAACACGTGAGGGTAAGACCAAAGAAGTGACCGTAAAAATTCCAAAAAAATTAAAGAAGGCCAATATATAACCCTCTAATTGTGCAATAACCCGTTAACTAATCATATTTTTGTTTGAGATGACCTCAGGCAATAAATATGAAGCAGTTATCGGGTTAGAAGTACACGCACAGCTAGCTACCAAAAGCAAGCTCTTTTGTGCCGACGCCACAACCTTTGGCGCCTCTCCAAATACCCAAATAAGCCCAATTACAATGGGGCATCCGGGTAGTCTTCCAAAAACCAATAAAAAAGCAGTTGAGTATGCCATTAAAATGGGACTCGCTTGTAACTCAACCATAGTTAAGGAAAACTACTTTGCTCGAAAAAATTATTTCTATCCAGATTTACCAAAAGGCTATCAGATTTCACAACACACCACGCCTATTTGTGCAGGCGGAACCGTTCAAATACAAGTGGGTGATCAAAAACGCCAGGTTCAATTAAATAGAATTCACTTAGAAGAAGACGCTGGAAAAAGTATTCACGATATTGATCCTACACATACACTCATTGATTTAAACAGAGCAGGCACACCCTTAATTGAAATTGTTACAGAGCCAGATTTGTTTAGTGCAGAAGAAGCATTCGCCTACGTATCTGAAATTAGAAAACTAGTGCAGTGGTTAGGTATTTGCAATGGCAATATGGAAGAAGGATCTTTACGATGTGATGCCAATGTTTCGGTGCGCTTGAAAGGTGAAAAAAAATTAGGCACCAAAGTAGAAGTAAAAAATTTAAACTCTATTCGCAATGTAAAAAAAGCAATTGAGTTTGAAATTACCCGTATGATTGATGTAATTGAATCAGGCGGAACGATCTCACAGCAAACTAGAAGTTTTGATTCAGCCACTGATACTACATTTGCCCTTAGGGATAAAGAAGAGGCAAATGATTACCGCTATTTCCCAGATCCAGACTTGGCTCCTTTTGTTTTAAGTGATGTATATATAGATACTATAAAAGCTAGCCTCCCTATTTTACCTGCAGTCTTAGAAGAAAAAATAATAATGCAGTATCAACTGAGTAGTTATGATGCGGCACAAATTTGTGAGTCATTGAGTACGGCTCATTATTTTGAAACTGCCTCAGTACATACAAAAAATTATAAATCGGTTGCCAATTGGATGCTAGGTCCTATTAGGTCTTATTTAAATGAAGCAGGCTTAGATTTCAAAAGTCTTGGCCTTCAGCCCGCTTCATTAGCAAATCTTATCAAACTCATTGATGATGGACAATTGAATTTTTCGGTGGCTGCATCAAAAATATTACCACATTTAGTAGATGGTAAAAAAATAGATATTTTAGCAGTTGCAACAGAACTAAATATTTTACAAGTGAATGATACAGATACTTTAGAGGCTTGGGTAGACACTGCTATTGCCAGCATGCCAGATAAAGTAATCGAATACCAAAAAGGTAAAAAAGGACTTATTGGAGTCTTTATTGGAGAAGTAAAAAAATTAAGCAGGGGTCAGGCAGACCCAAATAAAGTGAGCAGCTTACTCGCTCAAAAATTAAGTAAATAATTACTCAGTAAATACCATTATCATGATCAAAAAAATTAGCGTATCCATTGTTATTGCTGGCGTCTTACTAGGCTGTGCCGAAAAAAAATATGGCGGATTTACCGTTAGCGGAAAAGTAAGCCATGCAGGCACGCAAAAAATATACTTACAAGAACTTCCATTTGCTGGATCTGAACCCTTAATCCTAGACTCTGCTACTTTAAAAGAAAATGGAAAATTTGAACTAAGGGCTACTGCACTAGAAGAAGGCTTGTATAGGCTTTCATTAGAAAGAGGTCCCGAAGTACTACTTATAAATGATGAAAAAAGTATCAGGATTAATATAGATGTAAACCATCCTAGAGCCTACGAAATTGAAGCATCTGAAGCCAGCAAAAGCCTTCAAGCATTATTTGCAAAATACAGTATTGCCGACTCTACGCTCATGATCACTTTTAATAATTTAGAAAAAGCACAACAGCAAACAGGCAATGATAGTTTGATACAAGTGTTAACAAAAAATAAAGACAATGGACTTGTGACAATCAATAATATTGTCAATGAATTTATTAATAATTCAAAAAGTCCTGCTGCCATCTACTATGCCATTGGAATGGCAACTAGAACGATGCCTGAAGAAGCCGTTAAACAACTGGTAGAAAAAACCGCTGTCAAGTTTAAAGAACATACCGGTATTGCAAAAATTAAGGCACTCATGACGGTTCAACAAGCAGTACCAAGCGGAGGAAATACCTATGCGCTATTAAATAAGCAAGCCCCAGAAATTAATTTACCAGGTACAGATGGAAAACTTTTTTCTTTGTCCTCTTTAAAAGGCAAGTATGTACTAGTAGATTTTTGGGCGAGCTGGTGTGGACCTTGCAGACAAGAAAATCCAAATGTTGTAGCGGCTTACAAAGCTTTTAAAAATAAAAACTTTACCATTGTTGGCGTGTCTTTAGACAATGACAAAGAAGCCTGGTTAAAAGCGGTTAAAGACGATGGTTTAACTTGGAAACACGTGAGTGATCTAAAACAATGGGAGTCAACCATGGTACCTTTATATGGTATTGATGGTATTCCATTTAATGTTTTAGTTGACCCTACTGGTAAAATTATCGCAAGCAGCTTAAGAGGCGCTGACCTTCAAAAAACTTTAGCTGCTGTTTTAAAATAATGATAAATAGCTAGTAAAAAAAATGGCGCTCGAAGTCGAGCGCCATTTTTTATGTACTGTAAAAACAATTACCAGCCAGTATTTTGAACTAGGTTAGTGTTGATATTGATATCATACGTTGGGATACCCCATACAAACTGACTTGCATCAGCTACAATGCTAATGGTGTTGTAGTTAGAACCTACGTTAATTGCACCTAAATCTTGAGGTGTACCTCTTGTGAAACCAAGGTGCCATCTCTTAAGGTCAAATAAACGGAAGCCTTCAAATGCTAACTCTCTTGTTCTTTCGTTTCTGATTTCTGTCATTAAAGAAGAACCTGTTACACCAGACAAAGCAGTTAAGCCTCTAGAAGTACGTAAAGTATTTAAAGTTGTTAAAGCAAGTGCTTCACTAGCACCACCCACTTTAGCAGCAGCTTCTGCATAGATTAAATACTGCTCTGCAGAACGGAATACTTTAGGAGCGTGTTGATAGTTGGTATAAGCGCCAGTAAATAAAGCTGGGTTACCAGGGAACTTGTTTACACACCACATAGTAGGGAAGTTTACACCCTGAATAATACAAGGCAATTGCTTTAAGTAAACTTGCTTTCTTAAATCAGCAGCGTCAAATAAATTTACAAAATCTACAGTAGGGATAAAATCTGGAACATATTTACCAGTTGCACCGTTAAATCCTAAATAAATAGAATTGGTGTTAGCAGACTCTGTTTGTTTAACTACTGCGCAATTATAAATAACTTCTGTAGCTAAATCATTCGTCCACATGTTATTTAAATTGGTAAGGGTGTTTAACAATGGATATTTAGCACCCGTAATAATCGTATTAGCCGCAGTCATTGCACCAGCCCAATCTTGCATATGTAAACGAACGCGCGCTTCTAATGCAACTGCAACATCAATAGTAAATCTAGTTGCTCCTGCAGCACCTGCTGTAGCAGCTAAATTTGTTTTTGCAGTAGCAATGTCAGAGATAATTTGATCGTATACTTTTTTTACGGTTGATCTAGCTGGTCTAGCATTGATATCAAATTCTAATACCAAAGGCACACCTAAATCTGTAGCAGCAGTTGCTGGCTCATATGGCTTTGCAAAACGCAAGATTAACTCTGAATAGTAGTACGCACGTGCTAAATAAGCATCCCCTTTGTATCTAGCAAGGGTTGCAATTTCAGTAGCGTTATTTGTTTTTACTTTTTCGAAACCAGCAATACAAGTATTGATATTTCTTAAAGCACCATAATACCCTGCCCAAGAACCACTTAAAGCACCATCATCAGCAAGGAAACTAGTTCCCCATCTGTGCGGGTTACCGTTTCTGTTACCAAAATCTAGGGTAGCATTTAACTGGTCTACTTGAACATCTTGAGAGATGTTGTAAGAGCCATACACTCTACCACGGAAATCTGCATATAAACCATTGTTCCAGGTTGCAGCATCTTTAACTGTTTGGAAAGATTGAGACAACTCAATACTGTCGTACGGATAAAGGTCAAGCTTTTTATCGCAAGATCCTAAAGAAAGGATCGCTGCAAAAGCTATCATGTTTTTTATAAGTATTTTTTTCATTTTCATTTAATTTAACTGGTTATGTAAAGTTTAGAACTGAAGGTTTAATCCAACAGAAACTTGACTTGTATTAGGGTTAGCACCTAGAGAAACGTTGGTGTCAACCTCAGGATCAGGACCAGAATAATTAGTAAGTGTCCAAATGTTACGGAATGTAACATAGAACTTAGCAGCAGACAATACTTTTTGCTTGTTCAATAAAGTTTTAGAGAAGTCGTAAGCAAAAGTTAAGGCTTTTAAACGCATAAATGATGCGTCTTCAATTAACCTTGTATCAAACTGCGTAAATTGAACACCATATCTAGGGAAGCGTGCTTGATCACCCGCTTGTTTCCAGTAATCAAGTACAGTTACAGATTGGTTATAACCAGTAAATTGGTTTGGATTTTCAAAGAAATAACGATCATTGTTGATCATGTATTTGCCTTTAGAGAAAGAGAAATCTGCACTTACAGAGAATTCTCTAATACCAGCGCTAAATCCAAATCCACCATTAAATGGTGCATATCTTTTGATACCTGTATTTTGTTGTAAACCAGTACTATTAAATGCGTTAGAAGTAGCAGATTTAGTGGTTTCTACAATTTTAGTAGGATCGGCATTTGGTGTATACCAAGTTGCATCGCCATTAGCTGGGTTTACACCCGCCCAAATTGGATAGAAATAAGATACGGGCTGACCCACAGACCAACATACGCCGGTATTAGGGATAATCCAGTATTTCTTTCCTTGGAATAATTCTGTAATCTTTTGCTCTACATAACCTACGTTAACATAAACATTTAAGAAAGAAGACTTCTTTTTAATGAAATCAAAATTCACGTTTGCGTTAAAACCAGAGTTCTTTAAACTACCTACGTTAGAAGTAATAGAAGAGAAACCAGAAGTGTAAGGGAATGGTACGCTAATTAGCATGCTTGAAGTAACACGATCAAAATACTCAACATCAATATTTAATTTATTAAATAATGTGGCTTGTGTTCCAATGTTAATTTGTCTTTGTGTTTCCCAAGATAATTCTGGGTTACCTGCAGAGCTTACGCCCCATCCAGGAGCAGAGTTATACAAATTGGTACCCACTGTAGCAAGCGACTGATAGTTACCAATGGATGAGTTACCACTGGTACCAATACTACCTTTGAAAGTAAGGTTGTCAATCCATTTAACATTTTGTAAGAACTTTTCATTTTTAGCTTTCCACATTAAACCTGCAGAATAAAAAGTAGCCCCTCTAAGGTTTCTACCAAAACGAGAAGACTGGTCATTACGAACAGATAAGTCCACAAAATATTTAGAATCTAAATTATAGTTCAAACGACCAAAGTAAGATGCATAAGCATATTCTGACATGGAAGAACCTGCAGTATAACCTGTAGGACCAGCAGAAACCAATACTAAGCGATCATCTGTTTGACCGGTAGAACTACCGCTAAATGAATTAGAATTGTTAGAGATAAATTCTTGTCCAGCTAACAAAGTAAAGCTGTTACGCTGCTTAAATTTAAATGTATACTCTGCCGTGTTGGTGATCGTTTTAGTAGTACCTCTAGAGAAAGACTCAGAAGCAGCACCGTTGTTTAGTGAACCTAAATAAGAAGGCAATGTTTTGCTTGAACCTCTATAGTCATAAAACTCCATACCCACTTGAGACTTTAAGGTAAAGCCAGTAAATGGATTGATTTGAATATAACCACTTGGGTTGAACTGAACGTTTGTTCCTTTACTTGGTAATTTATCCGCTAAATAGTTAGGGTTGTAAAAGTTACCGCCAGGGATGATATCTGGATACTTCACACCATTTGCATCATATGCAGAATAGAATGGTTGACGAAGTAAAGATAAACCTCTATTGGTACTGTTTGAACCGTAAGGGTTGGTTTGTCTTTCGTCATATCCACCAGATAAGTTGATGCCTAATTTAAACCAGTTGTTTACAGTAGTAGTTATGTTAGAACGAAGGGTGTAACGTTCATAATCTGAACGGTAGGTTAAACCTTCTTGCTTAAACGCAGAACCAGATACATAATATGTAGTTTTTCCACCACCGCCAGAGATATTTAAATCAATTTGCTTGGTAGGGATATTCTCTTTGTAGTATTGTTGGTACCATTTTGTATCAGCATTGTAAGATGCCAATAAAGAGGCAACCTGGGCTTGCGTTCTATAACCAGTTGCAACCCAATAGTCCGTTAACTGCTTTGTATTCATAAAGCTGTTAAACAAATCTAATGTTGGTTTCACTAAGTTAGAAACACCATACTGTGTTTGAACCGTAATTTTTGAACTGTTTAATTTACCCTTTTTAGAAGTAATAAAGATTACACCATTTGCAGCTCTTGAACCGTAAATAGAAGTTGAAGACGCATCTTTCAACACAGTAACTGATTCAAAATCTTCAGGGTTTAAGCTAACAATTGTACCGCCATCGATAGGAATACCATCCATCACATAAAGTGGAGTTGAGCTAGCACCTAATGAACCCACACCGTTTAAACGGATTGAAGGAGCAGCAGATGGCTCACCTGATGAGTTATACACTTGCAAACCTGGAACCTTACCTTGTAAGGCGTCAAACATGTTTGCAGTTGGCTTGTTTTGTAATTTTTCTGCGTTCACCGTTACAACAGAACCTGTAACGTCTGCTTTCTTTTTTGCAGCACCATAACCTACTACAACCACTTCATCTAAAGCGTCTGCAGCAGCAGTTGTAAGTGAAGCGTTAGCAGTATTGTTTGCAGCAATGGTAACGTCTTTTTGAACAAAGTTCAAAGAAGAGATGGTTAACACTTTAACTGAATTTGCAACAGTTAATTTGAAGGTACCATCGGCACTTGTTGTAGTACCCGCTTTTGATGATTTAGCAACTACGCTTGCACCAGCAATAGCAGCGCCTTTTTCATCGGTAACCTTACCGGTAACCGTACGGTTTTGTGCGAAAGATTGCGTAAACGCAAGTGTAACACACAAAATCATGACAACTAATTTTCTCATATTTTGGTTTTTAATGTAAAAATGCAGAAGCGAATTTAATAAAAGAAAGCCCAAAAACACATATTTTCTGCGGCAAATACAGATTTTTGCTCGATTTTTTACCGATTTAATAAAATCATTTTATTAAATATTCTATAAATTATTGTTAATCAATTGTTTATAAAAAATAGTGGGGCCTTTTTCATGTCTCACTATTTGCTTAAAAATCAATAAAAATCTTGAACAGAGCGGCTTTTATTGATTAGTGGCTGGCGTTTTTGCGTTTCTGAAAATGCAAAATAAGTACCGGTAAGAGCACTAAGTTGGTTAAAGTGCCCACAACTAGGGTCAAAGATGTTAACCAACCAAGGGCTTTGGTGCCCCCAAAATCGCTGATACAAAAAATGATAAAGCCAGCAATAAGCACAAGTGAGGTATAAATAATACTAATGCCGGTATGCTTGATGGTTTGAATAAGCGTTGGTCCAACCTGATTATTATTATGTGGCAATTCTTGTTTGTAATTGATCAAAAAACGGATCGTTACATCGATTGCAATGCCAAGTGCAATGCTAAATACTAAAACAGTAGAAGGTTTTAAAGCAATACCAGCCCAACCCATTACACCTGCTGTAATTACCAAAGGGATCACATTGGGTATTAAAGAGCAAAGTAAAATTCGAATTGATTTAAATAAATAGAGCATGCAAAGTGCAATGAGTAAAAATGCCCAAACGATACTTTCTTGAAGTCCCTTAATAATAAAACTAGAGCCTTCTAAAAAAGTAATCGTACTACCCGTAAAAGTTACTTTATAGTGAGCAGTATCAAATATTTCGTTCGCTTTTGTTTCAAAGTCTTTTATTAAAATAGGAAGTTTAGCGCTACCAATATCTTTCATATTAACACTAATACGAGCAACTTGCTTTGCACTATCCATAAAACTGTTAAGCAGTTTAGCAACGCCTTCTTTTTTTATTTCCTTTCCTGAATTTTGTGGGGCTGGTGATTTTAAATAAGGCCCCATGAAAGCCAAATCACCTTCGTAAGGGATATCATAACTTAAAGTGTCGCCATCATAATATGCTTGTTTTGCAAATTTTAATCCTTCTACAAATGATAACGGTCTTGCAGTTTCTGGATGCTGAGCAATATACACAGACAACTCTTCTATTTTAGCAATAGGCTGCGTTGTACGTAGTAAACCATTTTTCTTTTTGGTGTCTACCATAATTTCGAGTGGCATGACGCCGCCAAAATTATTTTCAAACCATTTGAGGTCTGTGTAAATTTTATCCTGCTTAGGAAGGTCATCAACAATAAATCCTTCAGACTTTAATTTACTCATTCCAATGAGCGCAAATAAAGTAAGAACAATGGTTACGCCATATACCCAGCGGGCATGATGAAACGTCCAACGCTCAATTTTAATAAGTAACTTTTCAAGTATTTTATTGTCGAGATAACGGGTGTGTTTTGCTTTAGGCGCTGGCAAATAACTAAGTACCGTGGGTATAAACACCAATGAAATAAAAAATAGTGCCATGATATTTATACCGGCTACAAGACCAAACTCTTTTAATAAAGCACTCTTAGTTAGTGCAAAAACAGCAAACCCAATGGCTGCGGCTATATTACAAAAAAGCGTTACAATACCCATACGTCCAACCATGGTAACAAGTGCCTTGTCTTTGTCTTTTAATTCCAAAAAGGCAGTATGGTATTTATTAAAAAAGTAAATGCAATTTGGAATTCCAATAACCACAACTAGTGGTGGAATGAGCGCTGTTAATAAAGTTATTTTATACCCAAGTAGTACAACAGTCCCTAAACTCCATACAACGCCTATTGCCACAACAACCATACTCATGAACATCGCACTAATAGATCTAAAAAATAAGAGTAGCGTTAAAGCAGATAAAACAAAGGAAGCGATTAAAAAAATATTCATTTCCTTTTTAACTCTATCAGCAACTATGGTTCTAATATAAGGAAGCCCACTTAAATGAACGCGTGCATTTGTTTCTTTTTCAAAAGTCTCAATGGCGGCATCAATTTTTTGAACAAGGGCAGATCTGTTTTTTGAATTGATAATAGTGCCATCGAGAGAAACGCCCATCAAATAGGCATTTGAAGTAGGACTGTATAATAATGTTTTATAAAAAGGGAGCGATTTAAATACAAGTGCAGCACTATCCAAACTTGCTTGACTCGTATAGGGTGGTGTAAATATTTTTACGGATTTAAACTGTGCATTAGCCGTATCATTAATTAAATTGACAACATCTGGTATGTTTAAGATAGCCGTGACCCCTTTAAAACCTTTAACCGTTTTTTGCAATTTGGCAACTGCATTAAAATAAGACATCTCGTAAAAATGATCTGTCTCAAAACCTACGACCATGGTATTTCCATCAACGCCAAACTTTTTTAAAAACGCCTGGTAATCTTGGTATTTAGGATTGTTGGTAGGAATTGCTCTAGTGAACTCGTAACTGAGGGCCACTTTAGATGCATGGTAACCCATAAAACAAGTGCTTACAAATAATGCAAGCAGTAACCATACACGACGTTTCATGATCCATTGACCTAAAGAATACCACATATATGACAGATTTGTTGTTTCGCGGAGCAAAAGTCGGTTAAAAATGCCATTTATGGACGCACTACATGACAAAGAAATAAGCAACCACTTGACAAAGGGCGCCAACCAATAGTCCCATGTACACTTCTTTTTGTGAATGATCCGAAATAAGCAGCCTACTTGTTGCTACGATACCAGTGAGCAATAAAGCGCCTACAATCACTAGTCCCATGGGCTGATGGTAAAAAAATGCAAATAGAATAACAGCCATGCTAGCACCGCCCGCACCCATGCCGTGCAAACTTATTTTATAATAGTTGTTTAAAATGAGTCCCGCGGATGTTGCCATAAAAATACCCGTATAAAAGAATTTTAATACTGCTGGTTGATCCGAAAAATTACGGCTGAGATAATGCATCCACCAATAAAAAAACATGGTTATAATGTAAGGAATAATACGCTCTTTTTGCGTGCGTAAAAAAATACTTTCCGAAAATTTAAGACGCCACAATAAAAAAACTGCAAACGCTGGGAAAAAAGCAGTTAACCAAAATACACTAAATAAACGGAGTTTTAACTGCCAGGGTGTGATGCCTGCAAACTCATACGGCACAAGCAACATGAGTAATAAAAAAATGTAGGTAGGTATAAATAAAGGATGTAAAATATAGGAAACAACTTTCGCCAAAAAGCGAAGCAACGGATGTGAAGTTGAAGGTGCATTTACCATAAATAAATTATAATTCTTTTCTTAAACGTGCAACCGGAATATTTAGCTGCTCTCTATATTTAGCAACCGTTCTTCTTGCAATGTTATAGCCTTTTTGCTGAAGCATATCCGTTAATATTTCATCACTGAGTGGTTGATGCTTTTCTTCGGACTCAATTAAATCACTTAATATTTTTTTAACTTCCCGCGTACTCACTTCTTCCCCACTATCGGTACTTAATGATTCACTAAAGAAAAATTTAAGCCTAAAAGTGCCAAATTCTGTTTGTACAAATTTACTATTCGCAACCCTACTTACGGTAGAGATATCAAGGCCAGTTTGGCCTGCAATATCTTTTAATATCATGGGCTTTAAAGTGGTTTCGTCGCCAGATAAAAAAAAGGCTTTTTGGTGCACCAGTATCGCCTTCATAGTATTTGTAAGGGTTGCCTGGCGCTGTTCAATCATATCGATAAACCACTTTGCTGCATCAATTTTTTGCTTGATAAACAGGACGGCTTCTTTTTGACGCGGATCTTTTTTACTTCCCTTTTCATAATCTCGTAACATTTCACGGTAACCTTCACTAACACGCAATTCTGGCGCATTTTTACCATTTAAAGTGAGTTCTAATTGGCCACTATTATTGAGTACAAAAAAATCGGGAATGATATAGGTTTGGGCTTTATCAATGTTTGTGAAATTGCCACCTGGCTTCGGGTTTAATTTTATGATTTGACCCACTACTTTTTTGATTTCAGCATCCGTTAAACCTAGTTGCTTCTGAATTTTTTCGTAATGCTTTTTGGTAAATTCTTCAAAATATTTGGTAAGAATAGTGAAGGCCAGTTGCACCGATTTACCTTCCGATTTTTTTCTTTTTAATTGTAACAAAAGACACTCTTGCAAATCCCTCGCACCAATACCAGCAGGGTCAAAATCTTGTATGCGTAAAACTATTTTTTCAATTTCTTTTTCAGAAACTTCTATGGATTGTCTGAAGGCCAAATCATCCGCAATAGAAGAAAGGGCTCTTCTTAAATAACCGTCATCATCTAAACTGCCAAGTACTTGCTCGGCGATTGTATATTCACGTTCATCCAGCTCCAACATGCCTAGCTGATCGGTTAAGAGTTCATGAAAACTTGTTTCAATTTTTATAGGAATTACGGCATGATCATTCATTTCGGGATAATTGTCATCCTTTAATTTATAGTCCGCAATCTCACCATCATCATCAATAATAAATTCGGTGTCATCTGAAGATTCATATTCATCTAGTGGGGCAGGCTCGTCTTCTGGTATTTCAGATTCAAATTCATTATCAACCTCTTCTCCAAATTCCATTTCTTTTTCACCCTCGGCCATTTCAAGTGCCGGATTTTCCTCTAATTCTGATTGAATCCTTTCTTCCAAATTAGCCGTAGGCACCTGCAACAGCTTCATCAGCTGAATCTGCTGTGGAGATAGCTTTTGTAATAATTTTTGTTGAAAAGATTGACTTAAAGACATCCGTGATATTCAAGTAATTATAACACTTTGGTAATCGCTGCTAACATTTTTTCTCCCTTCTCTTTTATTTGTTCTTCTGTCCACAATAAACTGATCGCTGTAGAAATTGTTCGACTCATAATAGCGTCACTTTTTGCAAAAGACTGGGTTTGTAATGCTAATAGTGCAGTTGTTTGCGCATCATGTAAACGGTTGAGGGTAGTAGCATTTTTTAAATGATCCCACTTCGTAATATAATGCCAGTTGTTTGCATACCAGTAAAAATTACCTGCAAAAACCCCTGCTTCTTTTAGTGACTCAATCGCAGCTTTAGTACTCGCTTCTGTGGGAAGCATCCAAGATAAAAAACTACAGCTATCACCGTCTTCGTCGGGCACGGCTCTAAAGGTAATGCCCGGCACTTGTTCTAAATAACTACGTAATAATTTATTGTTTTTTCGCTGGATAGATAAAAAAGTATCAAGCTTTTTAATTTGCGCTAACCCAACGGCAGCGTGTAGTTCACTGATTCTAAAATTATATCCAATAAACGGATGCAGGTCTGCGCCGCGGTCTACACCCAAGTGGTCATGACCGTGATCGGTGTAGGCATCACATTTGGTGTACACGTCTTTATCGTTTGTCATTACCACGCCACCTTCGCCACAAGTAATTGTTTTTACAAAGTCAAAAGAAAAAGTACCTGCATCGCCAATGGTGCCTAATTTTTTTCCTTTGTACGTACCACCTATGCTCTGACAAGCATCTTCTAATAAAATTAAATTGTGTTCGGTACAAATTTGTTGAAGCGCATCCATATCGGCCATGCTGCCGCACATATGTACGGGCATAATACATTTTGTTTTTGACGTTACTGCTGCTTTAACAGCGGCTGGATCAAGTGTTAATGTTTCATCAATATCCACCAAAACCGGAACGGCACCAATACTTAATATCGCTTCAAAACTTGCTACAAAAGTAAAAGAAGGCATGATCACTTCGTCACCCACACCAATACCCAATGCCACCATGGCAGTGGTTAAAGCAGCGGTGCCACTCGACGTAAGTTGGGCGTGCGCACAACCAAAAACTTGCGAAACTGCGGCCTCAAGCTCCTTTGATTTCCAGATGCCTTTTCGGGGGCCATCAAAGCCATAACGCATGAGTATCCCGGTTTCTAAAACCTCATTTACCTCTTTTCTTTCCTCCTCTCCAAAAAATTCAAATCCTGGCATATACAATGTTTAGACCGCAAAGGTAAAGAACTTACTTGCATCTTTTATTGGCATTATCTTTGCTTTATGAATCCTACCTTATTTTATTGCTACGACGCCTATTGTGGCTGGTGCTATGGGTTTTGCCCCGTTATTAAAAAAATAGCCAAAAACTACCCTACTTTACAAGTAGAAGTGCTTTCTGGCGGCATGATACTGCCCGAAAAGCCGGTACCCATAAGTGCTACGGCCCATTACATTGTAGGCGCCTATAAAAATGTAGAGGAATTATCTGGCGTAGAATTTGGAGAAGACTACCTCTGGCATATCAAAAACCCCGAATTAAGCGACTGGTTCCCCAATTCCGAAAAAGCTGCCATCGCGCTTTGCATTTTTAAGGAGTTTTATCCGAGTAGGCAAGTAGAATTTGCGACTGATTTGCAAATAGCCCTTCATTATGAAGGACGAGATTTAACAGACAATGAAGCGTATAGGCACTTACTTGAAAAATATAGTATAGCACCCGAAACTTTTTATGAAAAATTAGCGAGCGAAACCTACAAAGACCAAGCCCACTATGAGTTTTCACTTGTTAAGCAATTACAAGTAACGGGTTTCCCATGTGTGTTATTACAAGTGAATGAATCAAAATTTCATTTGCTAGCAAGGGGTTACACTGATTATGAATCGCTACGTGCAAGACTTGATTTAGCGCTACCCGAAGCATCAAAAACGAATTAGTCGTTTTTGATGCTTATTTTACCTTTACTTTGCACAACGTAAAAAAAGCATATGGAGTACAGTAATTTAGTATCAATCTCTGGCCTTAGTGGTCTATTTGAAATGGTAGCCAGCAAAACAGATGGCGCAATCGTAAAGTCTTTAGAAGATCAAACCACAAAGTTTGTAAGCAGTAGGGTGCACAATTTTTCGCATCTAGAAAGCATTGAAGTGTATACCGTTCGTGACAATATCAATTTGGTGGAACTTTTTCAAACGATGTCTGCTTCAAAAGTGGCTCTTCCTTCAGAAAAAGATCCTGCAGCGATTGTTGCTTATTTTAAAAAAGTATATGCAGACATGGATTTTGACCGCGTATATCCAAGTGATATGAAAAAAATGATAAAATGGTTTAGCATTTTAAAGGCTAACAACATTGAAATCAAATTATCTGAAGAGCCAGAAGAAGAAACTGAAGCATAATTTATTATACCCGATATTAAAAGTCGCAAAAGCTTGTCTCTTGCGACTTTTTTTTGCCCCTAACGACCAATAAGTTAAGAGAAATCTTACATTGTGATACTCAAATAACCGCCATGAAAAAATTATTACTCATTACACTTTTAGGCTGCACGATCCTGTCTAGTAAAGCACAGCGTTTTTCTGAAAAATCAGAAGCATCTGAAGCTTGGGTAAATGCACAGTTCAACAAACTTACGCCGGAGGAGCGCATTGCACAACTCATGATTGTTCGAGCACATAGCAATTTAGGGGAAGCGCATGTAAAAGAGGTTACCGATTTAGTATCTAAATTTAATGTGGGTGGCTTGTGTTTTTTTCAGGGCGGCCCTATTAGACAAGCATTGCTAACCAACGCCTATCAATCACTTGCTAAAACGCCACTTATGATTGCCATTGATGGCGAGTGGGGTTTAGGTATGCGACTTGATAGTGTTATTAATTTTCCACGTCAACTTATGATGGGTGCTACCAACGATGCAAGACTGGTGTATCAATTTGGTCGCATTGTAGGAGAACAATGTAAACGTTTAGGCATACAAATAAATTATGCGCCAGATGTAGACATCAATAACAATCCAAAAAATCCGGTGATCAATGATAGAAGTTTTGGAGAAGACAAATACAAAGTAGCACAGTATGGCGTTGCGTATATGCGTGGTATGCAAGACGTAAATGTAATGGCTTGTGCCAAACATTTTCCTGGACATGGTGACGTTGCTGTAGACTCACACCTAGATTTACCTATCATTTATAAATCGAGAGGCGCTCTTGACTCTTTAGAATTGTATCCGTTTAAAGAAATGATTAAAGCGGGTGTTGGTAGTGTAATGATGGCACACTTATCTATTCCATCATTAGATACTACTACCAATTTACCAACTTCTTTATCTGCTATTGTTGTTCAAAATTTATTACGCAAAGAACTTGGTTACAACGGCATCACTTTTACAGATGCACTTGAAATGAAAGGCGTTACAAAGTTTTTCCCTAAAGGTGAAGCGTCTGTAATGTCGTTGATTGCTGGCAACGATATGCTTTGTTTGCCTGGCGATATTGCAGGTAGTATTGAAAAAGTAAAAGAAGCGGTTGCAGCCGGAAAGCTAAGCTGGGAGGACCTCAACGAGAGAGTAAAAAAAGTATTACGTGCTAAATATAATTTAGGCCTAGCTACTTTACAACCAATCGATACCACCAACTTAGCTGCCGATTTAAACGCATCTACCAATACACTCAAAGAAATACTTGCAAAAAAAGCGTTGACCGTTTTAAAGCTTGAGAATAAAAAATTATTGCCGCTGCTTGCTAAAAAAACAAAAACATTATATGTAGGTATTGGCATCAGCAAAGAAAATAAGTTTGCTACAGGTGTCAAAGATATATATGGGGCAGATGTTGTATTCTTTAATTATAATGATAAGAAAGCCAAAGCTGATAGTATTGCTAGATTAACAAGCATGTATGACGCAGTGATTGTAGGCTTGCATGATTTTAGTAGAAAACCAGCTAATAATTTTGGCATATCGCAAAATGCAGCTGATTTACTTTCAAAAGTTCAGTCTAGTAATACCATTAATTTTTGTTTTGGCAACCCTTACGCTGTAGCAAATTTATGTGGCGCAAACAATATTGTGGTTTGTTATGAAGACGATGAGATCACACAAAAAGCAGGTATACAATTATTACAAGGTGTTACCCAACCAGAGGGAAAACTACCTGTAACCGTTTGCGACAACTTTACTTTTGGAACTGGTATCGAAACCGCAAGTTATTTTGAAACAGCGATACCAGAAGCGGTAGGCATGAGCGCACTAAAACTTCAAAAAATTGATAGCATTGCCAAAGCAGCCATTGATAGCGCTGCCTTTCCAGGCTGTGTGGTATTAGTAGCTAAAAACGGAAAAGTTGTTTATAATAAAGCATTTGGCACGACCAATTATAACAACACCGTGCCTATGCAAACAGATATGGTGTTTGATTTGGCTTCTGTAACCAAAATATCTGCAACAACGGTTGCTATTATGAAACTGGTAGAAACTAAAAAAGTAAAACTCAATAAAACCATTGGGGATTATATTCCATGGGTGCGCGGGTCAGACAAAGCATTCATTAAAATATCGGATCTTTTATTACACCAAGCTGGACTTGTACCATTTATTTCTTTTTATAAAGAAGTAATGGATCCTACAACCAACAAACCCTCCCCAAAATACTTTTCTACTTTTGCTACTTCACAATTTCCAATACGTGTAGCAGAAAATGTATATCTCAGACATGATTGGCAGGACAGTATGTATGCGCGCATATTATCGAGCAGCAGACCCACGAGTGGTAAATATGTATACAGCGATAACGATTTTATATTTTTAGGAAAAGTGGTAGAGTCCGTTACAGGCATGAGCATTGACGCTTATGTAGCTGCTAATTTTTATGCGCCGCTTGGCATGAACAGTACCGGATTTTTACCTACTGCAAAAATGCCATTGAGTAAAATTGTGCCTACAGAAGTTGAAGTACATTTTAGAGCACAACAAACCCACGGAGATGTGCATGACGAAGGCGCTGCCATGTTTGGTGGGGTGGCTGGACATGCTGGCTTATTTAGCAATGCCTATGATTTAGCCAAACTATATCAGATGCTTTTAAACGGAGGCGTACTTGGTGGTAAACGCTATTTAAAAAAATCTACCATTCAAAAATTTACTGCCTATAGCTCTACTATTTCTAGAAGAGGTTTAGGATTTGATAAACCAGAAAAAGACAACGCATCTCTTAAAGAGCCGTATCCTTCAAAAAGCGTATCTCCTGAAACATACGGCCACACAGGTTTTACGGGCACTTGTGTTTGGGTAGACCCAGCAAAGCAACTCGTGTATATCTTTTTATCAAGTAGGGTATCACCAACAAGAAATAATACCAAATTTGGTAAATTAAACGTACGTCCTAATATTCAAGAAGCCATCTACAGCGCAATTCAATAAAATAGTTTATCTTACTGCTATGCACTATTATTAAAGTGCGCGGCGCTCATGATATCCATTGCAATTGTAGATGATCACCGTCTCATGCGGGCTGGACTAGCCAGTATGATTTCGGGTTTTAAAGGTTACAAGGTAACCATTGAAGCTGCTAATGGTATTGAATTTATAGCCTCCCTCAAAAAAAGTAAAGCACCTAGTATCGTACTACTCGATATCAATATGCCTGAAATGGATGGGTATGAAACAGCGCAGTGGATCAAGAAAAATTTGCCTGATACAAAAATAATTGCGCTAAGCATGTATGAGAACGATTATGCCATCATACAAATGCTCAAAAATGGATGTCACGGCTATCTATTAAAAAATTCGGAACCACTACTTTTATATACCGCTTTTAATGAAATAAAAAAGTATGGTTATTTTAGCAATGATATGGTTTCAGACAAACTTATTCATTATATAGGAGACGAATCGGCACTAAAAAAACAACAAGACCAAGTTAACCAACTCACGGAAAAAGAAAAAGCATTTATGGGCCTAGTATGTACCGATAAAACCTATAAAGAAATTGCCGATATCATGTTTATCAGCCCGCGCACCGTAGACACCTACCGCGATCATCTATTTAAAAAATTAGACGTTAAAACAAGGGTGGGGCTCGCACTTTTTGCAATCAAAAATAACTTAGCAGTCATTTGATTTTATGAATTAATTTTAATTCATGTTTCCCTACAAACGGATATTATTTTTTATTTGTGGCCTAGCCCTTACAGTTGCTGCCTTTTCTCAAGCACCCCCTATTGGTAGCTGGCGCATGCATGTAAGTTACGCGGGTACTATCGACGTAGTAAAGGGAGATAAAGTATATACTGCCACCAATCAAGCTGTTTTTAGCACAGATAATGCATTAAGCTTCGAGTACTTTAATAAATTAACAGGCTTATCAGAGGCTTCTATTGCTAAATTAGGCTGGGACAACCAAACACAGCAAGTTGTAGTAGCATATACCAACAGTAATGTTGATGTCATTAAAGGAGGCCTCGTAAAAAATATCAATGACATTTTAAGAACTGGTGGCCAAAAAAAAATAAATGCTATTTACTGCGAAAATGGACTGGCTTATTTGAGCACCAGTATTGGTGTTATTGTTGCTGATTTAACAAAATATGAAATTAAAGAGAGCTGGATACTCGGCGCTAACGGAAATACAATAGAAGTGTTTTCAATTACCAAAGACAATAACTTTTGGTATGCTGCCACTTCCAACGGCGTTTATAAAACGGCTACTAGTAATACTAATTTGAGTGACGCAAAAGTGTGGAGTTTATTTTACCGCAACACAAGTGCCATTGTAAAAAAAATAAGCAGCTCGGCAGCGGGTCTTATCATAGAACAAAATGATAGCCTCCTTTTAGTTCAACCAACTGCTGTGTCAACTTTGTTTTACAAGCCGCAACAACAAATTAAATCTTGGACATACAACGAGCAAAAAATAACGGTTGGTACCGTAAACGCACAAACAGGTCGTGCTTACATACATCTTACAACGCCTAGCACGTCTAGTAGTATTGTATTTGAACAAGCAGGTACTATTATTAAACCCGTTTCCTGCACATTGTCTAATGGTATCATTTGGATTAGCGACAGCATTACAGGACTTATTAAATTGGACCCTACTGCTAATAGCTATTTAAAAATAATTCCGGGTGGACCAGCAGGTCAGATATCTACCGGATTACTGGCCACAAACTCAGCTGTATTAGCCGCTGGTGATGCTATACAAGGTTTGTTTGTATTTGAAAATGGAAGCTGGCAACAACAAAAAAATGGACTTGATAGCATTTTTGCTATTGGATCCATTACGCAAAACAAAATAGACAATAGCATATGGCTATCTAGCGCAGGATCTGGTGTAGGACAGCTAAACAACAATAAACTACAAGTTTTTAACCAACGCAATAGTAGTTTATTAGCGGTCACTAATAATTTATGCTATACAAGTGGTGTAGCTATTGATACAAAAGGGAATAGCTGGGTTAGCAATACAGGTACTACTATTTCACTTCATGTAAAACAACCAGATGGCAAATGGACGGGCTTTGCCAATCCATTTGGATTAAAAGACGCTGGTAATATAGAAACTGACGACTACGGACAAATTTGGTGTACAACTAAAAATGGAAATGGATTACTCGTATACAACCCAGGTAGTTCTATTACAAGTGCAGCAGACGACCGCTGGAAACAATACAAAGCAGGAACAGGCATTGGTAATTTACCAAGTAACCAAGTAAACTGTACCGCGCTAGATAAAAATGGTTTTATATGGGTTGGTACCGATAGAGGCATTGGTATGATTCAGTGCGCAGATCAGGTATTTTCAACTGCGGGTTGTGACGCGCTGTTACCAGTTGTGCAACAAGATAGGTTTGCGGGTCTTTTATTTAAAGATGAAAATGTACAAACCATTGCAGTAGATGGCGCCGACAGAAAATGGATTGGTACTAAAAATGGGGTGTGGCTCATTAGCGCTACTGGAGAAAAAATCATTTATAAATTTTCTACGAGCAATAGCCCTTTACTTGGCAATGATGTTTATAAAATTTCTATTGAACCTACTACTGGAGAAGTATTTATTTCCACGAATAATGGACTTTGTAGTTTTAGAAGTACGGCAACAGAAGGCGTAACAACCCAGCAAAAAGTGCTTGTATTTCCTAACCCCGTTCCTCCAGGATACAATGGCAGCATTGCTATTAGAGGCCTTACACAAAATGCACTCGTAAAAATTACCACGCTCTATGGCACACTCGTATTTCAAACAAGAGCACTTGGAGGTCAGGCTATCTGGGATGGAAAAAACACGAATGGCACAAAAGTAGCTAGCGGTGTGTATTTAATTATTTGCAGAGACGATAGTGGTGTAGAAAAAATTTCAACAAAAATTACAATCGTACAAGGCAGGTAGTTCCTTGCTACTTTTTTTGAAAATCGTAGAACCTAGCAACTACAAATTTTAAAGATCCTTGCTCACCCTGTGCTACACGGTACATGAGTCGGCGCATTTTACCCGTAGGCTGTTGTACCCCGTTTGCATCTTTTTCAAATAGTGGATAGGTGCGCATTAAAATGCCTTCTAATAACATGTACTGATCTGATCCTTTATACCCATCACGTAGCCTTGGATCGTCTAAAATATCTGGTAACACAATGGGCAATACCGATTTGTTTTCTTGTGAGCTAATACCAATCACTGTGCTTTTATTTAAAGAGTCTTTGGTATTTACATAAAGTAATAAATCTGGGAAACCATCTTTGTTTAAATCGTCCACTTCTGTGCCGGTTAAAACGCCTTTAAAATCGAAACTAAAATCACGCACTTCATTTTCAAATCCTACCGGATTAATAGATATCGCATTTTTGTCTGCAGATTTATTGAAGCAACTAATACGGTAACCCGCCTTCCCTACTTTCATGGTCGTATCAATGCGGCGACCTTGTGCCAATAGTGACATTGGAAAAACCACAAGTATAAAAATGATAGAACGTACAACAATTAAGCGCATACAAACAAATAGTTTAGGCTACTAAGTTAAAAAAAATAACGGTAGTTACATATTCCTTCTATATTGTCCTCCTACTTCATATAAAGCTCCTGTAATTTGCCCCAACGAACAGTATTTAACAGCCTCCATCAGAGATTCAAATAGATTTTCACCAGCTACGGCTGCGTTTTTTAATGCTACAATTTTAGTAGGTGCTTCCAACTCGTTTCTTTTCCAAAAAGCATGAAGGTTGGTAATTTGACGCTCCTTTTCGAGGGTGGTGGAACGAATTACTTCTGTAGGTAAAATAGTAGGGCTTCCTTTTTTATTTAAAAAACTATTGACGCCAACTATAGGAAGCTCCCCGGTATGTTTAAGCGTTTCGTAATACATGCTTTCTTCCTGAATTTTATTGCGCTGGTACATTCTTTCCATTGCACCTAGCACGCCACCTCTTTCACTGATTCTTTCAAACTCAAGTAATACCGCTTCTTCTACCAAATCTGTTAAAGCTTCCACCGCAAAACTACCTTGCATAAAGTTTTCGGTTTTTGTAGAGCCAAGTTCTTTATTGATGATAAGTTGTATTGCCATGGCCCTTCTCACACTTTCCTCGGTGGGTGTTGTAATGGCTTCGTCGTAAGCATTGGTGTGTAAGCTATTACAGTTGTCATAGATTGCGTATAGCGCTTGAAGCGTGGTTCTGATATCATTGAAATCAATTTCTTGCGCATGCAAACTCCGGCCACTTGTTTGAATATGGTATTTTAATTTTTGTGAACGCTCGTTTCCTTTGTATTTTAATTTGATGGCCTTGGCCCAAATTCTTCTTGCCACCCTACCAATAACACTGTATTCAGGATCCATGCCATTGCTAAAGAAAAAAGATAAGTTAGGTGCAAAATCATCGATATGCATACCTCTACTTAAATAATATTCAACATAGGTAAAACCATTGGAAAGTGTAAATGCAAGCTGCGTTATAGGATTGGCGCCGGCTTCTGCAATATGATACCCACTAATACTTACACTATAAAAGTTTTTGACTTGATGCAATATAAAATAAGACTGCACATCACCCATTAATTTGAGTGCAAATTCGGTAGAAAAAATACAAGTGTTTTGCGCCTGGTCTTCTTTTAAAATATCTGCTTGCACCGTACCACGCACACTCGACAATGCCTCCGCTTTTAAGGTTGCATATATATTTTCAGGTAACACTTCGTCGCCACTTAATCCTAATAATTGAAGCCCAAGTCCTTTATTACCTTCAGGCATAACACCTGCGTTATCTGATACATCATAATGAGGAGGTTTTAAAGATCCATATTTTACTTGCAACGCTTTTTGAACAAGGTGATGCGCATTATTGTTTGCAATCCATTTTTCGCATAATTGATCAATGGCCGCATGCATAAAAAAAGCCAAAATAATGGGAGCCGGACCGTTAATGGTCATACTTACCGATGTTTTGGGATCACACAAATCAAACCCACTATATAGTTTTTTGGCATCATCGATGGTGGCAATATTTACACCGCTGTTGCCAATTTTTCCAAAAATATCAGGTCTTGTAGCAGGGTCTTCTCCGTATAATGTAACGCTATCAAACGCAGTAGATAAACGGATTGCAGGTTGATCTAGTGACACGTAATGAAACCTTCTGTTTGTTCTTTCAGGACAACCTTCACCAGCAAACATTCGGGTAGGATCTTCACCTTCTCTTTTAAGTTCGAATACGCCTGCAGTGTACGGAAACTTTCCGGGTACATTTTCTTGCAACTGCCATTTTAAAATACTACCACTGTCTTTATAGGTGGGCAGCATCACTTTTGCAATTTTACTACCACTTAAAGATGTTGTAGTAAGTGGAATTGAAATATTTTTATCTCGAATGGTGTAGGTAAAAAAATCGGCACTGTATTTTTGAACCTCAAGCGGCCAGCTGTCTATAAGCAGTTTACACGCAGGGTCTAAAGCAGCTACGATGTTGTCTTTTTCTTTTGCTACTGCATCTAATGCTGCTCCATTTTTATTTTTTTCAAGAATGTCAAGTGTTCCTTGAAGTTGATACCATTTAGTTGCAAGCGATGCTTGTTCCATCGCCCAAGTATCGTAAGCTCTATTGTTTGCAGCTATTTCAGCCAAGTAGCGTACTTTGTTTGCCGGAATAATAGGTGCTTGTTTTGTAGCTTTTATAGCTTCTTCTGTTTCAGCGTTTGAGTTAGTGGATGGCGTAAATACAATACCCGTTTTTGCAGCAACTGTTATAAAAATTAAATCTACAAGTTTGTGAATACCGGGGTCATTAAACTGTGCAGCAATGGTGCCAACTACGGGTAGTTTTTCATCTACTGCATCCCATAATTGATGACTTCTTTTGTATTGCTTTCTTACATCATGAAGCGCATCCTGTGCGCCAGATTTATCAAATTTGTTCATGCAAATAATATCTGCATAATCAATCATGTTTATTTTTTCAAGTTGCGATGCCGCACCATATTCTGGCGTCATAGCGTACATACTCACCGAGCAATAATCTACAATGGATGCATCGCTTTGTCCAACACCCGCAGATTCTAAAATAATAAAATCGTACCCAGCTTCTTTACAAATATCTATAGCACCAGATACATGTTTGCTTAATGCAACATTTTCTGACCTAGTAGCCATACTGCGCATGTAAGCCCTAGGATGTGCAATAGCATTCATTCTAATGCGGTCACCAAGTAATGCACCACCTGTTTTTTTCTTAGAAGGATCTACAGAAATAACCGCAATGGTTTTATTTGGAAATACGTGTAAATAACGTCTTACTATTTCATCGGTGATAGAACTTTTACCAGCACCACCTGTCCCTGTAATACCCAAAACAGGCACGAGTTTATTTGTAATTTTTATTTCATCTGATGGTTTGTCTTCGTTTTCTAAACAAGTAATCGCTCTTGCTACTTTACGAACATCTATTGGACCACCAAGTGTAAAAGGCTTATTAAAATCTCCCTTGCTTTCTACTTCAAAATCTGAAGCAGCAATCAATTCTCCAATCATACCATCAAGTCCTAAACGTCGGCCATCATCCGGTGAATATATTTTTGTAATACCGTAAGCATGCAACTCTTCAATTTCTTCTGGTAAAATAGTTCCGCCACCACCACCAAAAATTTTGATATGCCCAAATCCATTTTCAACCAATAAGTCACGCATGTAACTAAAGAATTCGACATGCCCGCCCTGATAACTTGTTACCGCGATGGCCTGCGCATCTTCTTCAATGGCGCAGGATACAATTTCCAGTGCAGTTCGGTTATGACCCAAATGAATAATTTCGGCACCATGTGCTTGTAAAATGCGGCGCATAATATTTATAGAAGCGTCGTGCCCGTCAAATAAACTAGCAGCCGTTACAATTCTAATTTTGTGCTTAGTGGCGTTCTTCATTGCTACATCGGATTCAGGGGCAAAAATAAGGCATAAACGACAAAATATTAACAATTGTTAGTTTATATGCAATGGCCGATTAATGAGTACCTTAACTTTATAACTTACACATAAAATTGGCTTATGCGTTATTCGGTAGCAATACAACCAGAAAGTGGTTATCAGGTAGTAGCATTGAAAGATCAAACCACTGGTACGATTGTGCAACTTTATTCATTTGGCGCGCTGCTCAATGCATTTACCATTCAAACAAAAACAGGGACTTTTAACGGTATCGATGGATTTGAAAATATCCTAGATGCTGTCAATAATTGTACGGCAGGGTTTAAAAGTTCAAAACTTAGTCCTTTTGTATGCCGCTTGCAGCATGGCAAGTACCGTTTTGATCAAAAAGATTATACAGTAGAAGGCTTTTATTTAGGCGACCACGCAATACACGGATTATTGTTTAACGCTTCTTTCGAAATTACACATACAAAGTTAACAGACACAGAAGCTTCTGTCATTTTTAGTCACCATTATAAAGGCACAGACGCAGGCTATCCCTTCCCTTTTACCTTACACGTTAAATGGAAGCTCACTAGCGGCAATACCCTCCAGGTATTTACCACAGCTACCAATAACCACAGCAGCGCTATTCCTTTTTCGGATGGATGGCACCCCTATTTTACGATGGGTGAAAGCATTGATAGCGCTATACTTTCTTTTCCAACCAACAAACAGCTAGCATTTAGTGAAGACTTGTTGCCAACAGGAGATATAATAGAAGACAACAGGTTTATAGAAGGGCAAAAAATGGAAGGCGTTTTTTTAGACAACTGTTTTTTACTAGTCAACAATGTAGGAGCGCATCAAATTTGCATACTAAAAAATGACGACGTAACATTAACGATTACGCCAGACAAACATTATCCTTACTTACAAATTTATACGCCGCCGCACAGAAAAAGTATCGCTATAGAAAATTTAACGAGCGCGCCTGATAGTTTTAACAATGGAATTGGATTATTAATTATTGAGCCGCACCATACCATTGAATGTTCTACTACCTATACGCTTACAGCAAACGAATCATTATAATTCAGCAACAGCAGTCGTACTAATTTCTACGTTCACACCCCTTGGTAACCCTTTAACAGCAAAGGTTTCACGCGCTGGAGGCATATCGGTAAAATAACTACCATACACTTCATTTACTTTTGCAAAGAGTGACATATCACTTAGTAAAATGGTGGTTTTAACAATGTGACTAAATGAAATTTTTGCTTCTGCTAAAATGGCTGAAATGTTTTTCATCACCAAATGCGTTTCTTCCTCAATACTAGTAGTTACTGTTTCTCCTGTTGCAGGATCGAGTGCAATTTGTCCGCTAATAAAAATAAAACCATTGGCTTTAATAGCTTGGTTGTATGGACCAATTGGCGCAGGTGCCAAATTTGTTTGAATGATTTCTTTAGACATCGTTTTATTTTAAAGTTTAAGCAAGTTGATGATTTTCTATGAGTTTGCCAACCTAAATTTGCAATTGTATCACAATCCAAGTTTAATCCCAAGTACCATGGCAACATTTTTACTCATCTATACAGCAACGGCTCACGCCAGTGTTTGTATGGTTAAAGACGGTCAGGTACTAGGATGTCTAGAAACTACCGATCAAAAAAGTCATGCCAGTTTTATCCAGCCTGCCATTGAATCACTTTGTAAACAATCTGGAATAGCACTTAACACACTAGATGCTATTGGCATAAGCTTGGGGCCTGGAAGCTACACAGGCCTTAGGGTAGGCATGGCTACCGCAAAAGGCATTGCTTACGCTACGGGCAAACCACTCATTGGCATAAATACCCTTCAAATTATTGCGGCGGCGGCAAAAGCTAACCACCCAAAGCACAATGGATCTATTTGCGCCCTGTTAGACGCCAGAAGAATGGAGGTTTTTACAGGTATTTATGCGCATAATTTAGAGCCGCTTACAAATAGCACTGCCTTTGTATTAGATGCGCAATCTTTTGAAAATGAACTTACGCAAGCACCCATTTTATTTGTAGGCGATGGTGCGGAAAAATTCATGGAAATTTGCAGTCATCCCAATGCTATTTTTGATAAGAGCCTTAGCTACAGTGCTTCAGATATGATTGCACTAACCGAAAAAGCCTTTACATTAAACGATTTCTTAGACCTCGCCTATAGCGAGCCTCTTTACATCAAAGCATTCCACGACACGCGGAAAGTATAGGGTTTAAGTTGTAAGGAAATCCCGACTAATAAAATATCACTATAAGTTATTTATATATTATCATTTTCTTAGCTTATCTTCACACTGCAATTAAGTTTATTAACCCCCCAATAACTCTTTATTGTCATGAGCAATTCATTACAATCAGTGGTTTTAAATAATGGAAAAGTGCCTGTTAAGGTAGATTTTTTGCATACCAAAAAAGCTGCCCTCATTTTGCGTTCCATTAACCACAAGCTTCGTCAACAAATCATCAAATTACTAGACGAAAGTCAGAAAATGACGGTTACCGAAATCTACGTAAAACTTAGACTCGAACAATCTGTAGCATCTCAACATTTAGCAATTTTAAGAAGAGCTGGAATTGTTGCAACCACTAGAGAAGGCAAGTTTATTTTTTATTCTGTTAACTACACACGTTTAGCAGAAGTCGTTGGATTTGTGGAAACACTAGTAGGTTAGAATTTTTATTGAAACATGTTTGTACAACAACTGTATACTGGCTGTATTTCTGAAGCAGCTTATTATATTGAAAGTGAAGGTGTAGCTGCTATCATCGACCCTCTAAGGGACATAGATGCGTACTTACAACTTGCTAAACAAAGAAACGCTTCCATACAGTATATTTTTGAAACACATTTTCATGCCGATTTTGTTTCTGGTCATTTAGACTTAGCTGCCGCTACCGGCGCCGCTATTGTATATGGTCCTAATACTGTAACAAAATTTGATGTAACTGTAGCAAAAGACAACCAGGTTTTTCAAATCGGTAAAGCTAGCATACAAGTATTACATACACCTGGTCATACGCTTGAAAGTAGTTGTTACTTACTTAAAGATGAAACCGGAAAAGACCATGCCATATTTACAGGTGATACACTTTTTGTAGGAGATGTGGGTAGACCCGATCTAGCACAAAAAGACAACGAAATTACTATGGAAGATCTGGCCGGTATGCTATATGATAGTTTACACGGAAAAATAATGCCACTCGCAGATGATGTAATTGTATATCCGGCACATGGTGCAGGTAGTAGCTGCGGCAAAAATTTAGGCTCCGAAACCTTTAGTACTATTGGTATACAAAAGCTTACAAACTATGCGTTGCAAGCGCAAACAAAAGATGATTTTATAAAGGCTGTTACCGATGGTCTTGCAGCACCTCCACAATATTTTCCTATCAATGCGAAAATAAATAAAGAAGGATACGAAAGTTTAGATAGTATTTTAGCGAATGGTTTAAAAGCATTAAGCGTTGCTACATTCAAAGAACAAATAGCCACATTTGAACCTGTTATACTTGACACTAGAAATGCGAGTGTATTTACGCAAGGGTTTGTTCCTGGATCTATAAGTATTGGACTAGAAGGACGTTTTGCAGAATTTGCTGGAACCATTTTACCTTTTGATCAGGCGATCATTTTAGTTTGCGAACCTGGTACAGAAAAGGAATCAATTGTACGGTTAGCACGTGTTGGATTTGAAAATATTATTGGTCATTTAGCAGGCGGTTTTAATGCCTGGGCAGAGGCCAACGAAACCATCGATATAATTATTGACGTAGAAGCAGACGAGCTTGCGATGGACATTCCATTTGATCCAAATATGGTTATCGTGGATGTTCGAAAAATATCAGAATTTGATAAAGGTCATTTAAAAGAAGCACTTACTATTCCGGTAGAAGAATTAACGGATCCTGCTAGCATGGCTAATTTTGACGACAATCAAAATATATATATTCATTGCGCCGGCGGATACAGAAGCGTAATCGCTTCTTCTCTTATTAAAAGACAAGGCATACACAATATCAGAAATGTAGTGGGTGGTTTTAAAGCGATTAGCGAATTAGCTGATAAATTTGAAATCGAAGAAACGGCTATTGCAGAGGAAGTAAAAGCGTAAGAATTTTAAATCATTAAGTGCGCATATTTTTCTGCCTCTTCTGTCCATTTCCATCTACGATGACTCCACAAATAATTAGAAGGCCTTTTACGAATGGCCCCTTCAATTTTTTCAATCAATAATTTTGTTAGCGCTCCTTCTTTAAAATAATTAGGAGAGGTTGTAACAAGTTCTATCTCTGCTTTGTAATAGCCTCTTTTAACAGGATAAAAATCCACAAAAACAACGGCTGCATTGCTAGCACGTGCTCCTTTTTCTGGACCTAAAACAAAGGGAGCGGGTTTGGTAAAAAACTTGGCCCAAAATGCACGGTCTAACCTGCCTGGGTTTTGATCTGCAACTAGCGCAAGCGTATACCTGTCTTTTGCATACGGATGAAAATTGTTTCGGAACTCAGAGGCCGGAATTAAAATAGTGCCAAAACGACTTCTCATTTTGTGCATGATTTTATCCATTACTTTATTGGAGAGTGGCATGTACACGCCAATAAATGGATAGGCCGATTGTTCCGCAATGCCAAGGTTTGCAAATTCCCAACTAAAAAAGTGACCAGCAATTAATTGAACATTTTGCCCAGTTGCATATAAGTTATTGAGTACTTCAATATTGATAGAGAATCTTTTATTAAATTCTTTCTTACTCATACTAATGAGTTTAATGGCTTCAATAAAAGTGTCTACAAACTGATGGTAAAAAGCTTTTTCAATTTTTTTCCTTTCGGTGTCAGATTTTTCTGGAAATGCAATCAATAAATTTTGACGTACTACTTGTTTACGATATCCAATTATATAATATAGAATGCCATAGATGCCATCCGACAAAATATACAATACCCGAAGTGGTAGTAAAGAAATTGCATAAAATATGGAATAAACAACTGGATACATATGCTAGTATTTAAGCCGGATCAACCCAAGCTTCATTGGCCTTTAATAATTGAATAAGTTCATCTACTGCAATGTCACTATCTACATTCTTTTTAACTACTTCTTTGCCTCTATAGAGTGTGATTTTGCCCGGCCCACTTCCTACATAACCAAAATCTGCATCTGCCATTTCTCCAGGACCATTTACAATACATCCCATGATAGCAATTTTTACGCCTTTTAAATGATTGGTGACAGCTCTAATTTTTGCAGTTGTTTCTTGGAGGTCAAATAAAGTTCGGCCGCAACTAGGACAAGAAATATATTCTGTTTTAGAAATACGCGTACGTGTTGCTTGTAATATAGTAAATGCGGTTGCATTGATAAATGCTTCTACGCTTTCATTGGTAATATAATTTCTACCACTAGTATCTTTAGAACCTTGGGTTACTTGATTGACATAACTATTAACTGTTAAACCCAAACAAAGACCATCTCCAAAACCATCTAACAGTAATGCGCCTGCTTCTGTTGCAAAATGTATTAGATGCTCATCTGTTGTATTCCAGTTGCTATCAATTGTAATAACAATGGGATTGTTGATATTGCGCGATTGCAATTCTATACACATGCGGCGTATGGCAGGCATGGCATTTTTATGTTTACTACTTACACACAAAATAGCAGTAGGATCATTTGAAACTGCTTCTAAATGTGTAAAATCATTGATAGGCGTTTCATCACTAAAGCAATCAATCATGACAAAATTTTGTTTCGCATGCTTGATAGTTTCGGTATCATAACCAGCTATATCATATATTGGAAAATATTTTTCTTGATCTTTTGCAGCAGCCCATGTTGCAGGATACACAATCACCTGTAAGGTGCCCGGTAAATTAAAATCAATAATTTGATGCCCTGTAAAAATATAATCGGCTGCTTGATCTCCAATATTCCACTTGTCTGTATCTACGTTGTATGCATATCCAATAGAAGCTAAATGCGCTGGCGTAATTTTTTTTACTTTACTAAAATCTGCAATTACGATTGGTACTTGAGTGCCTCCTACATTTGAAATGGGCTTACTTACGCTACGCTTATATACAAAAGGATTATAGGTCATTTTTTGCACCGGCGGAATCACGCCTTGTACAGCATTTGCGCTTTCAGACACGTATCTTTTAATGAGGTCTTTACAAACAGGGATTTCAAATTCAGGATCCTCTGTTAAGCTTACTCGAACTGTGTCACCAATGCCATCTTCTAATAAAGTACCAATGCCTGCGGCGCTTTTTACACGGCCATCTTCGCCATCGCCCGCTTCCGTTACTCCGAGGTGCAATGGATAACATTCATTAAACTCATGTTGCATTTGTTGAACGAGTAAGCGGTAAGCCTGCACCATTACTTGCGGGTTACTAGCTTTCATGCTCAACACAATATTGTGGTAATCATTAGCCCTTGCAATACGCAAAAACTCCATAGCACTTTCTACCATACCCATAGGTGTGTCACCATATCTACTCATAATACGGTCACTGAGTGAACCGTGATTGGTGCCTATACGCATGGCAGTTCCATGCTCTTTACAGATAAGCACCAGCGGCGTAAATCTTTCGGTAATTCTTTCTATTTCTTCGGCATAATCTTGATCGGTGTAGTCTATGAGTTCAAACTTTTTTTTGTCGACATAGTTCCCCGGATTAACGCGCACTTTTTCAACAATACGTGCCGCAATTTCTGCAGCATTGGGTGTAAAATGAATATCAGCTACGAGTGGTGTATTGTAACCCCTTGCGCGTAATTCATTTTTTATATTTAGTAAATTTTCAGCCTCTTTTTTACTCGGTGCTGTAATCCTAACCAGCTCAGCTCCTGCCTCAATACACCTAATAGCCTGCTCAACTGTTGCCATGGTATCAAGCGTATCGGTGGTAGTCATGGTTTGAACACGAATGGGATGACCATTGCCAATCTTTAAATGACCAATGGTTACTTCACGTGTTGCGAGACGACTGGTTTGCGTTAAAGAATTACAGTATTGTTGCATCATACAATTTGTTGTAGCGAGGCTATCTTTTCCCTTCAAAAAAACCTTGCTCTTTTAATATAGCATTAAGCACTGAGAGTCTTGCTTTTTTTAGGTCAACGGTTGCGGCACCCTCGATTTGTAAAACAAAAAAATATGGGTGTTTGTTCTCTTCAATCCAACCCACAACCCAGGCAATGGCTTGACCATTTTTTTTATAACCAAGTCCTGTTTTATAGCTAATAGCATACTGCGTATTAGCTGATTGTAACATTACTTTTTTTACAATCTCTTGGGTACGTTTTTGGAAAGGTAGCTGTCCAAAATACAATTTTTTTATAAGCCCTAATTGTTCGTCTGGCGTAATAGTTAAGGTATTATTCAACCAAAAGGAATCTACAGCTGTGCCGATTTTTTTATTGCCATATTGCAAACTATCTAACCAGTGTTGCATGGTGTCTTTTCCTATTCTACGGGCAACTTCTCTAAAATAAGGTACTATTGATTGTTTAAAGGCGCTATCCATTCGAATAGGACCTATACTATCAATAGCGATCGTCATTTTTTCATCTACAATCCTGCCAGTTTCAATACCAACCAATGCATTCACAATTTTAAAGGTAGATGCAGGTGTAAAACTAGAGTCTTTGAACTGGGGCAGGTTGGAGATATAAAACTGCCCCGTTGCATTGTCATAGAGTCCAAATGTTCCGGTGACGCCAGCTTCATCAAAATATTTTTTATAGCTATTTTGTACAGTCACATTATTAGGTGAACAGCTTTGTAACAATAAAACAACACTCAAGACAACTGAAAAAATAGAAGTGCTAATTTTTAATAAACGCATGGCTTTATTTTATACAAGAAAAATTATTCTTTTTCGATACTAATTAATTCTACATCGAATACAAGAAGTGCGCCTGGGCCAATTTTTGGACTTGGAGAACTGTCTCCATATGCTAAATCTGAAGGCACATATAATTTCCATTTGCTACCTACTGTCATGAGTTGTAAAGCTTCTTGCCAACCCTTAATAACACCATTTACAGGAAACACAACAGGTTCACCACGTTCTACCGAACTATCAAAAATGCTGCCATCTAGTAATGTTCCATGGTAATGGCATTTTACCTTGTCGGTTAATTTAGGTTTGGTCGTATCTGCACCCGCTTTTACAACCACATATTGTAATCCTGAAGCAAGCGTTACAACACCAGGTTTTTTAGCATTCGCCGCTAAAAATGCTACTGAAGCTTTTTTAGCACCCAAAGATTTTTTCTCGTTTGCTTTTTGAACAAATTCACCAATACACTTGTCCAAGACTGCTTCTGGAAGCGCAGTTGCTTTACCTGAAAAAACATCACCAATAGCACGGTATAAGTTTGGTAAATTAATAGCATCAAAACCTTGTGCTTTTAAATTTTGACCAATACGAACACCAAGTGCATAACCAGCACTATCAGCGCCATTTTTGAAAGCACTAACTGGTTTAACTGCGGTCGTAGGTTTTGCAGCCGGCTTAGGCGCTGTTTTAACTTGTGCATTGGCACCAAAAGAAGCAAATAATAAACAAATAAAAAGACGTTTCATGTATTGTTTTTTAAGTATCAAATGTAAATAAATAATTAATCGTTTAGTAAAGCACTTACTGCGTTACTTGCAATTGCAAAATTAAAGCCGGCAAGCACTTCTTGCATCATTTTTTCAATTTTATCATTACACAAATTACCCATACTGCCCTCGTGGGTGTGGTTTAGCGTGGTACTATAGTTGAAATTGCCATTTTCGATAGCCATTCCTACTTGTTTATAGGCATCTCTAAAAGGCACCCCCTGTAAAACCAGCTTATTTACCTCTTCTACGCTAAACGCATATTTATACTTTTCATCGAGCAGTATGGTTTCTTTAACCTGAATCGATTCAAACATCAATTGCGCCATGGCGAGGCAATCGTGTAGGGTTTTAAATGCCGGAAATAAATGCTCTTTGAGTAATTGTAAGTCGCGGTGATAGCCAGAAGGTAAATTGGTGGTCATCAACATCACTTCGTTGGGAAGTGCTTTTATGCGGTTGCAATGTGAACGGATCAGTTCAAAAACATCCGGGTTTTTTTTATGCGGCATAATGCTTGACCCGGTGGTGAGTTCTGCCGGGAAAGCAATAAAATCAAAATTTTGATTTAAATACAGGCAGGCATCCATACTCATTTTTGCAAGTGTGTCTGCAATATTTGCAAGTGCCATGGCAGTAATGCGCTCTGCTTTACCTCTGCCCATTTGAGCGTACACCACATTGTAGTTTAAATTTTCAAAGCCCAGTAAAACGGTCGTAACACTTCTACTAATGGGAAATGAAGATCCATAACCAGCAGCAGATCCAAGTGGGTTTTTATTGACCACTTTATAAGCACTTTGTAAGGTAATTAAATCGTCTACCAAACTTTCGGCGTACGCGCCAAACCAGAGTCCAAATGAAGATGGCATAGCAAGTTGTAAATGCGTATAGCCGGGTAGTAAATGATTTTTATATTTTTCACTTTGGGTTTGAAGCAGTGTAAAAAAAGATTGTACGCTTCCAACAAGCTCCATAATTTCATGACGTAGGTATAATTTTAAATCTACCAGAACTTGATCATTTCTACTTCTTGCACTATGAATTTTTTTACCTGCATCGCCTAATTGCTCTGTTAACAAGAGTTCTACATAAGAATGAATATCTTCTACCCCTGTTGGCAACACAAAGCCTGGCGCTATTACCTGTTTGTAAATATTTTTTAATGCGCTGTCAATTAACTGCGCTTCTGATGATTCCAATAAACCAACCTGAGCAAGCATACGCACATGCGCCAGCGAACCTAGTACATCAAAAGGTGCGAGCATGGCATCAAATGCCGGGTCGTTTCCAACCGTAAAATTTTCTACTGCTGCAGCTACGTTTGTATTTTTTTGCCAAAGTTTCATCGTTCCTATTTTTTATATAGCTGTTACTTTTAAAATAACACCTGATCTAACAATTCAATATATTTTAGTATACCGTTTTCTATTTCTGCAACAACCACAAATTCATCTGCGCTATGACTTCTTGCAGATTCACCTGGTCCCATTTTTAAAGCCGGAAATGACACAAGCGCTTTATCTGAGGTTGTTGGTGAACCGTAAGGCTTACTGCCAATAGCCATACCTGCTTTAACCAGCGGATGATCAAGCGCAATCGCCGAAGATTTAATACGCGTGGTTCTTGGCGTTACAGTTACCGCTGCATTATTAATTTGAGCATTAAGTTCTTCTAAAATTTCAGAAAAAGTATAACATTCATTTACACGCACATCTACCACCAATGTGCAATCGGGTGGCACAATATTATGCGCCTTATTGGTTGTTTCAATAACAGTTACTGTTTGTTGAACTGGGCCTAACAAATCAGAAGCTATTGGGAAAACATAATTTTTAAAAACATCCATAACAGGTAGTGCATTATAAATTGCATTTTGCCCTTCCCCTCTAGCGGCATGTCCTGCAACGCCTGGCACCACAACATCTAGTACCATTAATCCACGCTCTGCTACTGCTAATTGCATTACGGTTGGCTCACCAATAATGGCACAATCAATAGCCGGCAAATGCGGCACCAAACTTTCAATGCCATTTTTTCCAGATATTTCTTCTTCGGCAGTGCCCGCATATATGAGGTTGTACGTAAGATTAGACGCGTTATAATAATGTAAAAAAACATGTAGTAATGATACAAGTGATGCACCCGCGTCATTACTTCCTAGCCCATACAATTTACCTTCTTGAATGATAGGATTATAGGGGTCAAGGGTATAGCCAGCATTCGGTTTTACGGTATCGTGATGTGAGTTTAAAAGTATGGTAGGCTTAGCCGAATCAAAGTTTTTATTAGCCGCCCAAACATTGTTGAGGTGTCTATTAGGTGTTACACCATTTTGATGTAGGTAATCAAATAAAATTGACGCAGTAGCATCCTCCTCTTTACTAAAAGAAGGCGTTGCAATGAGCTTTTGTAATAAAGCGATTGCAGCAGATGCGTAGTTGTGTTTATTTGCTTCCAAGTAATTATTAATTTTTTTGAATGGTTGTGCCAGATGTGCCAGCAATTAATTTTTCGATTTCTAATGCATCTCCAATGATAACCCTACTTACTCCTTTTTGCAAAGCTTCAAATGCATTGTCAAGTTTTGGAATCATGCCTTCATTTACCTGACCACTTGTTTTTAAACTGGCATAATTTTGTGGATCTATCACCGGGATAACACTATCGTTATTCGATATGTCCGAGAGCACGCCCTTTTTTTCAAAAGAGTAAACCAAAGACACTTCATATACGCTACTTACAGCTGTTGCAATGGCCTGTGCCATGGTATCGGCATTGGTATTTAATAGCTGTCCAGCACCATCGTGTGTAATAGGGGCTACTACAAGTGATAAACCTGCTTCTAATAACTGCACAATTTTTTCTGTATCTACCACGTCAATGTCGCCTACAAAACCATAATCGGTAGTTGCGTGTATTCTTTTTTGCGCTTTAATAATATTAGCGTCTGCTCCACAAATACCAAGCGCATGTATGTTTTTTGATTGAAGCGCTGCTACAATATTTTTATTGATGTAGCCAGCATATACCATCGTTACAATTTTAAGCGTAGCAGCATCTGTAATCCTTCTGCCATCTACCATTTGCTGTGGTATATTTAAATCGGCAGCCATTTTTGTTGCCAATTTGCCACCACCATGAATTAAAATTTTCTTTCCTTCTACTGCCGAATACGCGCTTAAAAAGGAAGCAAGATTTGCTTCATTGTCAATGATATTGCCGCCAATTTTTATAATGGATATTTTTTCCACGTTTACTGGTTTGGATTTAATATGGTGGACAATACGGCTTGTGCAGCCCAAACCCTGTTACCTGCTTGTTTAGTAACTAGACTGCTAGGGCTATCTAATATTTCATCAGAGAGTTCTATATTTCTTCTTACAGGTAAACAGTGCATCACTTTTGCATTATTTGAATGCTTAAGTGAATTTGCAGTTAACATCCAAGCTGGATCTGTACAAAACACTTTACCATAGTCTTCGAAAGAACTCCAGTTTTTCACATACACAAAATCGGCACCATTAAGGGCAGCAGCTTGATCATGTGTAATAGTGGCGCCCTTGGTATATTTTTCTGAAAGTTCGTAACCCGCAGGATGCGTAACAACAACATCAGCAAAATTAGCAGCCGTTGCCCACTGTGCAAAGCTATTGGCCACGCACTGTGGTAATGATTTTACATGCGGCGCCCAGGTTAATACTATTTTAGGTTTTTTAACAAGGCCTGTGGCTATTATAGATTCCTTTATGGTGATGATATCCGTTAATGATTGAAGTGGATGTAGTGTTGCGCTTTCCAGACTTACAACAGGCACATCCGCATATTTAATAAACTGATTGATGATTGTTTCGGCGTAATCTTCGTCTCTATTTTGTAAGCCTGGAAAAGTGCGGATACATAAAATATCAAAGTACTGTCCTAAAATAGGGGCAGCATCTTTGACATGCTCGACGGTGGTTCCATTCATGATGGCACCTTCTGCAAATTCTAAAGCCCAGCCTTCTTTGTCTATGTTAAACACAATGGCATCCATACCTAAATTTTGCGCAGCCACTTGTGTACTAAGTCTAGTGCGTAAACTAGGATTTAAAAAAAGTAAACCCACACGCTTGTTTGCACCAAGGGATTTATCCAATAATGGATGTTGTTTGTACGCCAACCCTTTATTGATGAGTGCCTGTATGTCTGTTACGTCACTTACTTCGATAAATTTTTTATGACAAAAGATTGAATGGCTTTTTGTAGTCTATCTAAAAATATATCAATTTCTTCTTTTGTAATAGCCAAAGAAGGAAGTAATCTGGTAACGTTGGGTTTTGCTTCGCCAGTAAATACTTTAAAATCCTGCAGTAGTACTTTTTTTAAATCTTTGATTTCATCTGGCACATCAAAGCCAATCATGAGGCCCCTGCCTCTTACATTTTGTAGTTGTGGAATTTTTGAAAGCGCTTCGATTAAATAAGCACCTTTAGAAGCAGCATTGGCTAATAAATTTTCTTGTTCCATCACTTCCACTACAGCTAGTGCTGCGGCACAGGCCAAATGATTGCCACCAAATGTGGTGCCAAGCATTCCGTATTTAGGTGCAATATGTGGCGCAATTAAAATACCGCCAATGGGGAAACCGTTGCCCATACCCTTTGCCATCGAATAAATATCAGCATCAACACCTGCAGCGTCGTGCGCAAAAAATTGTCCCGTTCTGCCATAACCACACTGTACGCTATCTGCTATATACAAAGCACCGTGTTTGGTACAAAGTGTTCTAATTAATTGTAAAAATGCATTTGATGCAACCCGAATACCACCCACACCCTGAATACCTTCAATGATTACAGCGGCGATACTTTCGCCCTCAGCATCAAAACAAGCCTGCAGTGCAGCTTCATCATTAAAAGGTAAGAAAATAATATTATCTGTTTCATTAACAGGTGCAATAATAGACGGATTGTCTGTTGCAGCAACTGCAAGTGAAGTTCTTCCGTGAAAAGATTTAGTAAATGCAATAATTTTTTTACGGCCGGTAACAAAAGACGCCAGCTTTAATCCGTTTTCATTGGCTTCTGCTCCGCTATTGCATAAAAAAAGCTGAAAATTTTGTTTGCCGCTTACTGTTCCAATTTTTTCTGCTAATTGAGATTGAATAGGAATGATAACAGAGTTAGAATAAAATGCAATTTTATGAAGTTGAGTTTCTATAGCCGATACCCAGTATGGATGCGTATGACCAATACTAATAACAGCGTGTCCACCATACATATCTAGGTACTCCGTACCTTTTTCATCCCACACATACGAACCCGCAGCTTTTGTTATGGTGATATTATTAAGTGGATATACGTCAAATAGTTTCATGTCTAAAAAAAGTTTGCTTTAAATAAAAGGCCTGTTGTTTCACCAAGTCCAAAAACCAAGTTCATACTTTGAACGGCTTGTCCACTAGCCCCTTTTATTAAATTATCAATAGCGCTATGCACAACAAGTTTACTCCCCCTCTTTTCAATTTGCAGCACGCATTTATTGGTATTAACCACCTGCTTTAAATGAATGGCAGCATCTGATACCACCACAAATGGATGTGCGGCATAATAGCCCGCATACATTTCTTGAACGGCTTCTAGTGGTAAACTACAATCCATTACAGAACTAGTATAAATACCTCTTGTAAAATCACCTCTCCATGGCACAAAATGAAGTCCAGATCCTTCGCCGCTTGAACTAAGTGGCGCGTCTGATTGCAAATGATTTAAAGATTGCACAATTTCAAAAACGTGCTGATGATCCAGTGTTTTATAAGACTGAATATTATTAGCGCGCCAACTAAAATGCGAAGTTGCACTTAATGACTGTCCAGCACCGGTAGACCCTGTAATACCTGTTGTATAAATATCTTGCAAGAGCCCTGCTTTTGCAAGCGGTAATAATGCCAGCTGAATAGCCGTTGCAAAACAGCCAGGGTTGGCAATATTTTTTGCAGTCGTAATTTTTTCACGATTGAGTTCTGGCAAACCGTATACAAAAGTTCTATCTCCAATGGTTGCATTTGGTGCAAGTCTAAAATCTTGCGACAAATCAATGATGGAAACAGACGTGCTTATCGCCCCTTCAGCTAGTAATTTTTTTGCTTCTCCATGACCCACACATAAAAACAACAGGTCAATATTATCAGAAAAAGTATTGGTGAATACAAGGTCTGTATCGCCTACTAAATCTGTGTGGACCGCCGATATGGGCTTACCCGCATTACTGCTGCTATGAATAAATGCAATGTTTACCTGAGGGTGGTGTATTAAAATTCTGATCAGTTCGCCACCCGTGTATCCAGCACCACCAGCTACACCAACATTTATTTTTTTCATGATTGGTTATTTTTAATGCTGTGGTATATAGATGTTTGGTTGCCAAATATTTTAGAAAATCCACGAACGTCTTCTCCAGACCAACCACTATTCATTTCGCCGTATTTGCCAAACTTACTGCTCATTAAATCAAAGGCAGATTCAATGCCAATGACCGTAAATCGGTAAGGATGCAATTGTACAAACACGGTACCTGTTACATTTTCTTGCGCATTTTCTAAATAGGCTTCTATATCACGCATGACCGGATCCATTATTTGTCCTTCATGCAACCAGTTGCCATAAAACTGCGCTAATTGATCTTTCCAATTTAACTGCCACTTGGTTAACACATGTTTTTCAAGTGCATGGTGCGCTTTTAAAATAACCATGGGTGCTGCTGCTTCAAAACCAACACGTCCTTTGATACCAATAATGGTATCACCTACATGGATGTCTCTGCCAATACCATAAGCACCTACAATGGTTTGTAAATATTGAATGGCTTTTGTTGGATGATCAAAACGCTTATCATTAATCATGGTTAAGGCCCCTTGTTCAAAATGCAAACTCACTTCTTCGCTACCTGATGCAGTTACCTGTGTTGGCCACGCAGACTCTGGTAACATGCCTTTAGACGTTAAAGTTTCTTTACCGCCAACACTGGTTCCCCAAAGCCCTTTATTAATCGAATACGCTGCTTTTTCAAAATTCATGGCAACGCCCTTAGATTTTAAATAGGCTATTTCATCTTCTCTGCTAAGTTGCATGTCTCTAATGGGTGTAATGATGGTAACGCCAGGAATCATAATATGAAAAACCATATCAAAACGAACCTGATCATTGCCAGCACCTGTGCTACCATGTACAACAGCTGCCGCGTTCATTTTTTTAGCATGCTCAGCAATATGTAGTGCTTGACTCAAGCGCTCGGCACTCACACTGAGTGGGTAGGTATTGTTTTTAAGCACATTGCCATAAATCAAATACTTGATAATGCTATCATAGTAGGATGTTACAGCGTTAATAGTCGTATGTGTTTTTACGCCTAAATTATAGGCGTGGGCTTCAATATTTTTTAATTCTTCTTCCGAAAAACCTCCGGTGTTTACAATGACACTATGTACTTCATAGCCTTTTTCGTCTGTCAAATATTTAACGCAATAAGAAGTGTCTAAACCACCACTAAATCCGAGTACCACTATATCGCCTGCCTTTACTTGATGTAATTCACTTGCCATTTTATTATTTTTTTTCGATTGATGGATACTTGCTTGTATTCTTTTCTTTTTTTCTAAACCATTGTAACAAACTACTTTGTTTGAGTTTCATAAAGCGTTCGTAAATTTTTGAATTACTACTAAATTCCTGCGCCGTTTCTGACGGTGTGTAATGATCGGCAGGGTCATACAACATAGCGGTACACATACAGTTTTTACGCTCTTTGCTTTGTAAAATTTCATAGTTCACGCAGCTTTTACAGCCTGCCCAAAACTCCTCATCGTCTGTTAGTTCACTATACGTAACTGGCTCGTAACCTAGGTCACTATTGATTTTCATGACAGCGAGGCCTGTTGTTAATCCAAATATTTTTGAGTTTGGATACCTTTCTCTAGATAAATGAAAAATGGTTTGCTTGATTAGTTTAGCAACGCCACTTTTCCTGTGCGCAGGTGCTACAATGAGTCCACTATTTGCAACAAATGTTTCGTGACCCCACACTTCTATATAGCAAAATCCTACCCATGTACCATCCCCTTCGATGGCAATAACTGCCTTGCCCTGTTCCATTTTTTTAGCAACGTATTCCGGACTTCTTTTAGCAATGCCAGTACCCCTAGCTTTTGCAGAAGATTCCATTTCGTCTGTAATGGTTTGAGCATATGTAACGTCGCTAGCATTTGCTACGCGAACAATTATTTTTTGTTCCAACGCCTTCAATTAAAATTGTAGAAAAAGAAAATGAAAAATTAATCTGGGGATTTTTTCACTGATAGGGGCAAGTGCCAGTTGCTCGTCCTATCAGCATCCACGTCGCGATCTGACCAGAACTTTGGCAATAGAAATAATACCCATGCAAATTGATGTTGGGTCGTTAGTAGTGTTTCTATATTGAAATGCCGTTTTCACCTATGGTATAGATTTCTTTTGAAGGTGTAAAAGTAGGTTAGTTTGCAGTAAAATAGGGCCTTTTGCCCAAAAAATACCGCTTCTTACTAACACTTGTAAGCATTAAAAAAGGCTACCTGTTTTAGAAGTAGCCTTTTTTGAAATATTTGATTGATTTTACATGCCGCCACCTCTAAAAGTACGCATCATATTATTCATCTGACGCTCGCCACCAGGGCTTTGCATCATTTTCATCATTGGGTTTTGAGGCCCTTGTGAAGCGCCAAATTTGCGTAGGTTATAGGTAAAGCTGATCATGAAATAACGCTTAAGCACTTTGGTTTGCAAATCTTGAATGGTGTTGCCAGTTACATTTCTAGAAATACTGATATTTTGATTGAGTAAATCAAACATATAAATTTTAAGTTCTCCTGCTTTATTTTTTAGCATTTGTTTGGACAAACTTGCATTCCAAAGTGGGATGCTCGTATTGTATCCAGCACTGCGTCCAGTATTGTAGATATAATCAAAATCGGTAGATATTACCCAACCACTCTTAGAATATACGGTTGCTTCTGCCGAAACTGTTTGCGTAAAAAAGTCTCCATTTTGTGTAGGCTGCAATGTATAACGTGCCATTGTTAAATTAGAATTCGAAGAGAAGTTCATGTCGAACCCTTCTTTAATATTGGTTGTCCAAGAAATGGTACCCCCCAGATTTGTATTACGTGTATAGTTACTCAAATTATTTATGAGTGTTTGTGTTTGGCTACGTGATACATTGGCCATTAAGTTTAAGTTGCTCTTTGGCTTTTTGATAGGGAATCCATAATTAAAAAATCCATTTACATTATAGGTACCATTTAAGTTCACTGGCTTTATAATTTGCGCTCCATTTTGCAGTACAGTGGTAGAATTTTGAATATCATTTTCAGTAAAGCTGCCACTCACTGTTGCAAAAATTATTTTTTGAGAGAACATGTCAAATGAGTTGTACATGAATCTGAATGAGTGCGAAAACTGTTGCTTTAGATACGGATTACCCGTTCTGATTAGCAATGGATTGCTATTGTCAACTACAGGCTGCAATTGGTCTGCAGAAGGTTGCGATGTACGTCCATTATAAAATATGCGTAAGTTTTTAGACTTGGTAAAATCGTATCTGAAATTAGCCGAAGGGAAAATATTGATATAATGCTGCTTTAATGTAGAGTCTTTGGTAATATTATAACTACTTAAATCTCCAACTTGAAGTCCAGAACCAACACTAAAAGTATATTTAGCATCCTGAATGCGGTAGTTTAATGTGAAACGATTTGAATTAAACGTATTTTCAAAAACGTTACTCAAATTGGGCACATTGATATCATACTTATTGGTAAGCTTATTAAAGCCTAAGGTTGTTTTACCAGAAGTATTGATATTATTAGCAATATTATAATTGAATTCTAATAATTTATTTTTACCAATAGGCTCTGTGTAAGAGAGTGTAGCACTATTGTTTTTACCATCGCGATTGCTGGTATAAATTTGGTCTAATGTATCGGTGTAATTTCTTGTAGGCAAACTGTACTGATTCATAGACCAGTTGGTACCAGTGCCATCGTTGGTGCTATAGCCAGAGTTAACATTCAAAGAATACGTACGTCCTTTTTTTGCAAATCGGTGTCTAAAAGTTGCATCCAAACTACCATTAATACCTTGATTGTCTCTGCTAGAATTAACACGTGAACTATTTAAACTCGTAAGTTTTCCTTTGGTAGAACTTGTTGTTTGAAACGTTTCTGAATGCGTATCCTGAAAAGTAATATTAGGTCTAATAACTAACGTATTACTCGTATCAAAATTGGTTTCGATATTAAAATTGATACGGTGATTTTTATTATTAGTAACCGAATTTTGCACTTGATTGCTAAAAATCGAAGAATCCGTACTGCCCGTAATTAAATTTTCAGTTAAACTTTTTTGATCTCTTGTTGTGGTTTGATCATTGTAAAAATAACTTCCAGAGAATTGTGTTTTAGTTCCCCAGTTGTCTTTGTAGTTTAAACCACCAGCAAGTGTTTTAACTAAACCGCCGCCGCCGCCAGTTCCAAGTAGGCCACCGCCGCCACCACCACCCATGGTAATTGTTGCGCCGCCGCCGCCGCGACCACCACCGCCGCCACCGCCTCCAAAGCCACCGCCTCCAAGGGATCCAAGCATATCTTGTACAGAGAAGTTTTGTTTGTTTACATTATTGGCCTGACCAATTAAAGTGATTTGCTGATCACCATTAAACTTACTTAGGTTGATATTATCATCAAATAAAGCACCATCATCATTGCCACCAATACCAAGAGCCGCTTTACCAAAATAACCTTTACGTTTATCTTTGCGTGTGGTGATATTAATTGTTTTTACACGGTTGCCATCATCAAAACCAGTAAATGCACTTTGATCACTTGCCGCGTCATAAACCTGAATTTTGTCAATGATATCTGGAGGTAAATTTCTAGTTGCCATTTTAGGATCATCTCCAAAAAAGCGCTTACCATCTACAAGTACGCGTTGTACTGTTTCGCCTTGGGCTTTTATACCGCCATCTTTATCTACCTGAATGCCCGGAATTTTTTTAAGTAAATCTTCGGCAACCGCATTAGGTTTTGTTTTAAAAGCAGACGCCAGAAACTCTACCGTATCTTTTTTCATTTGAATCGGCGACTGCGTTACCGTTACATTGCCTAAGTCGTTAGCAGATTGCTTTAAATATATTTTACCAAGATCCACTTGGCTATTTTTTACAGAAAAAACAATTTTTCTAGAAAATGGCTCGTAGCCCTGAAATTTCACTTGCACGATCATTTCACCGAAAGGCGCATTGTTAATACTAAAACTACCATCTGCTTTTGCGAGGGTAAAAACTTCAAGTGAAGAGTCGCTAGCTGCTAATACAACAATGGATGCGTCTTTAAGCGATTGCTTATTTAAAGAATCAATTAAAACGCCTTTTACGGTCGCTACAGATTGAGCGCTCGCAAAAGAAACTAAAAATACAAGGGAAAGTAACGTGAGTAATTTTTTCATAAAAAGTGCTTATTAGGCGTTGCAAAGTTAATCTATAATGCTAGACAGATGTTATTTAAATAAGTTTAAAGGCAAGGTAGCGTGATAATAGGGACCCTTATTTGAATATCGGTGAGCCCCTTTTTAAATAGGATAAAGTTTATTAATTTTGTAAAACGATTACAGGAACGAAATATTGTAACAAAATAAAACATTAACACATGTTCACCGGTATAAAACGAGGTTTCATCCAACTATTGATCACCGCATCGATTTTTGCAAGTTGCAACAATGCAAAAGCACCAGAACAGCCTGCTGTTGACACTGCAACAGAAGCGGCGCGTATGGAAACTGATACCACCAGTTTTCCGGTATCGATGGTCAATAATAAAAAAGATCCTACCTGCGGCATGCCGGTAACAGCTGGCATCTCAGACACAGCCCATTACAAATACAAAGTGATTGGATTTTGCTCAACAGCGTGCAAAGACGAGTTTAAAAAAGCACCAGATGTAAACATTGCAGCAGCAGAAATGCAATAAGCTTAACTAAATAAATATTCAACGTCTTCACGAGTAAGGCTCTTGACAAAGCCTTCATCGTCTGTGATGAGTTCACGTGCCAAACTGCGCTTACGGTCTTGTAGTTTTAATATCTTATCTTCTACGGTATCGGTGCAAATCATGCGGTACGCAAAAATATTTTTAGTTTGCCCAATACGGTGCGTCCGGTCAATGGCTTGTTGCTCTACAGCAGGGTTCCACCAAGGATCTACAATATATACATAGTCTGCCGCGGTAAGGTTTAAACCAACGCCACCAGCTTTGAGTGAAATTAAAAACACACGACAGGTTTCGTCGTTTTGAAAACGCTGAATAGCACGCTCTCTTTCGGCTACGGTACTGCTACCATCAAAATATTCATAGTCAACGCCAAGCTCCGTGAGGCGCTCTTTAATAAGTGCGAGCATCCCTAAAAATTGAGAGAACACGAGTGCTTTATGATTGCTAATATTTTCTGAAATTTCTCTGCCTATTTCTTCTAGCTTAACAGATACGTTCGGGAATTTTTCTTCGTCTTTAATAATAGAAGGGCTATCACAAATTTGACGCAGCTTCATCAAGCCTTGTAAAATGGTTAGTTGAGATTTTTGAATACCTTGATTGTCTACAACACCTAAAATTTTATCGCGGTAATCGTTACGGAAGGCTTCGTAAATTTTACGCTGCTCGTCACCCATTTCGCAAAACAATACCATTTCTTGTTTTTCTGGTAAGTCTTTGGCCACCTGCTCTTTGGTGCGCCTTAACATAAATGGATACAAGAGTTTGCGTAGATGATCTTTTTGTTCTTTCTCGCCAAACTTATCAATAGGAATAGAAAATTCTTGTTTAAAAAATTCAACGCTGCCTAGCATTCCAGGATTTAGAAAGTTCATTTGAGCGTATATATCAAAAGTATTGTTTTGAAGTGGTGTACCACTCAAGCAAAGTCTATTGGTTGCTTTTAATAAGCCCGCCGCTTTGGTTACTTTACTATTTGGATTTTTGATGGCTTGGCTTTCATCAAGTACCACATAATCAAACGCTACTTCTACAAATTGTTTGATATCGCTACGGAGTGTTCCGTAGGTAGTGATAATTACATCAGCTTCATTAGAAGCCAGAGCATCACGAGAACGTCCAGCGCCATGGTGTACATAAAAAGTAATGTTTGGTGTAAACTTTCCAATTTCATTTTGCCAGTTATACATGAGGGTGGTAGGACAAACCACAAGCGCTTTTAAAGTGCCTTCTTCCGATTTTAAATGATGCAAAAAGCTAAGTGCTTGAATGGTTTTACCAAGTCCCATATCATCGGCTAAGATACCGCCCCAGTGTACTTCTCGGAGGTAATTAAGCCACTGAAAACCACTTTCTTGATAGGGGCGTAATATGTCTTTTAAATGCTTTGGTGCAGGCACATCTTTAATAGCATGATTTTCTTTGAGGCGCTCATATTTTTCTTCTAACTGAAAAAATAATTCTTCCTCGTCACGTTGTAAATAAAGTTCTTCAATAACACTAAAATGATATTTGCTTAACTTAATATTTTCTGAACGGCCTTCGCCCACTCTAAATAAAAGTGAGTATTTTTTAATCCACTCTTCTGGCAAAATACCTAGGGTTCCATCTTGTAGTGGTACAAATTGTTGTTTACTGGCAAGTGCTTTTTTAACGTCTTCGACACTTACTTTTTGTTCGCCAAAATGAATTTCAACTTTAGCATCAAACCAATCAGTATTGCTGCTAATAAATATTTTGGTAGAAGGTTTTGCTGTATTGAACCTGAAGTTTTTGAGTGCTTCAAATCCAAAAACAGGAATACTCATATCTTTAACGGCGTCAACAAACAAAAAGAACCAGTTGTTTTTTAAAACTTCTGCTCCTTTTAAAGCGAGCAAATCACTTTGCTCGGGTCTTACAAAACCTGAATGCAAAGATTCTATTTTTGAAATGATACGGGCCTCTGTTTCGAGGTTGCGCTGAATCATTAAAATTTTATCAGAAAGCGGAACAATGATTTTTTCTTTATCTATGGCGCGCACTTCAAAACCTTGGTAAGAAAAAACGGGCTGAAATAATAAATAGTCGCCGCGCTCTTTGAGGTGAATACTCACTTCTGGTGTAATGTTATTGAGCTCTTCTTTTTCTACATTGCCAAAATGAATGTGGTACATTTTAGAAAGCGGTAGTACAAAAGTTTGTAATTTTTGAGCCCACTCGTCTTTGCGAATGACAATTTTACCGCTTGGCAAAAACGATTCCATCATTAAAATATCGTCCGATTTTTTCCAAGTAAAATACTGCTGATGGTATTTGAAAAGTAGTGGACTGGTGCATTCGTTTTCTGAAACATTCACGTCTGCGAGCGGCAGTTTAACGCGGCATTCAATTTCATAAGAACCTTTTGTATATTGAATTTCAAAGTACGGAGCTATAAAATTACATACCAGTTCGGAGGGCTCTAAATTAGACGTTATAAATGGCTTTTTTTCAGGTAAGGTATATACCAACAGGCTTTCGCCGCAATGCTCAAATAATTTTTTAATTTTTGGATGCAGGTATTCGTTAATCAGTGTTCTCGTTTCTTCGGGGAGCTGATCATTATGCTGCTGCACAATATTTTCCCAGATACCACTAAACGGCGAGTTACGGTCTAGATACCTACTAACTTCGGAAGGCAATAATTTTCGGAGTTGCTGTACGAGTGATTTATCCTGCTCATCTAATAATTCTGTATTAATAAACCTTGCAAGGTCTTGCTTTTCTACTTTACCTAAAAAACGATGTTGGTCTTCGTCTACTTCACCTTCTACAATATCAAACTGTGTAAATGGATATTGAATATTATTGGTTGAAATAACAAGGCCTAATTTTTGAAAAGTTTTACTATGCAGTTTAGGCGCTGCAACTTCAGGATTGTCTATAGCTTTAACCTCAGGCGCTATACGAATAGGTTTAGGGGCCACCGAAATAGCCTCGTTACCTAAAGGAAGCGCCACTCTTTTAATCGAACTATCAAGTACACGCAAAAAAGGCTTTCCTGCGGTGTACGTGAATTCAAATTTATTCGTTAGATCATCCGATAAAGAATAACCGTAGAGTGCAAGTAATTTATTTTTTTCTTTATCCCAGTTTCTAATGCTATCAAAATAACCTGGGCCAAACTTATTGAGTAGTTGTAAAAAAAGAATATTTTTATGAACGCAAAGAGGATGCTCCGTTTCTGACCCACAATTACAAGAGGTATCAAAATTACGCTCTTCGTTTTTTTGAATGAGTAATTGATAGGTATGACCTTCATAGACCAAAGAGGCTGTAACCCGCTCCTCTTTTGCTTCTAAGATGGTTGCAGAGCCTGTTCGTAAAAAATCACTCGCATCTTCAAAACTAGTTTGATCAGAAAGCATTTTAATTTGCTTGAGCTCTAGTTGCTTCATTTTAACAACCGTATGCTTTTGATCATAGGCCGCCTCGTAATTACCTAGTTGATTACGGTCTAATAAATCCTGCAAATGAAATAAGGCGCCGGCTTTATGTCTACAAATTTCTGATAAGTTGTAGGGGCAAGCGCAACGAACCGATAAAAATTTTGGATTCTTAAATTGAGAAATGCTTACCTTATAAAAAGTAGCATAGCCGTCATCCTTGACACGGAAATTTACATTGCCCATGAGGTCGTCATAGTCAAGTAATTCTACATTACTCAATGCATGGATTTTTTTACCCCTTCTAATTACCTCTTCGGTACCGTTATTGTAAATATGTTTGACCAAGTAAGGTAACGCCATAGTACTGTTCTAAATTGCACCCGTTTAAAAAGGGCAATTTGCGAAAGTACGAAAAAGCTGCTAATTGGCGCGTACTAAATCTCCGTTTTTGTAGATCGGAAGCACTGGAGCAACATCACTCGTAACACAATAGGTTAAATCGGCCTCTAAACCATAAGATGCCAAACGGTGCCAATGGGTTGTTTTTTGGATAAACTGCGTAATATCCGCTTTATGCAAATTGTACAAATCATTTGCCATAAGCGAACTATCGCAGTGGATGGTAAAGTGGTCTTTAATACGCTCAATAACTGCACCTGCAAATAATGCGTCTTCGATATTTACACGGTCTTTCCATGCCGAGCAACCCAAAATAACGGGCTTATTTTGTGCGATTAAGTGTGCACAAACAGCAGATAGATTGGGAAAAGAACCCGTAATAATTTGCTGTGCTCCATTGTTAAGCGCCATGTGCAAAAGCTTGGTGCCATTGGTTGTTGTAAGCACCACCGTTTTCCCTTCAATAAAACTACGTGGATATTCGGCAGGTGAATTACCATAAGAAAGTCCTTCAATAATTTTTCCATCACGCTCACCTGCTGTGATGCCGCCGGTTGCTTTCCCTACTTCAATGCACTTGTTTACATTGTCTACCGGAATAATACGATCAGCACCATTATAGAGTGCTGTAGCAATGGTAGAAGTGGCTCTAAATACATCAATTACTACAACAATGCAATCACTTACATCGTAGAGTTCTAATAATTTAGGCGATAATATGGTATGTAAATGTGGCTTATACTGAATCATGAGACTGCAAATATAAAGCCAAATGAATGAAAATAAAAAAGGCCAGTGCATTTGCACTGGCCATAAAAAAGAACAGAGGGGCTATCCTTTTTTTGTAAGAATCAAAAGTTCGTTGGCATGTACTTCGGTGACATATTTTTTTACGCCGTTTTTATCGGTGTAATTTCTATTAACGAGTTTACCATCAATGGCAACTTCGATACCTTTTACTAAATATTTTTCGGCAATTTCGGCGAGTTTACCCCAGGCTACAACGGAGTGCCACTGTGTTTCGGTAACTTTTTCGCCGTTGGCGTCTTTGTAGACTTCATTGGTAGCTAAATTGAGATTGGCTACTTTACGACCGCCTTCGATGTTGGTAATTTCAGGTGTTTGACCTAAGTGTCCAATGAGCTGGACCTTGTTTTTAATTGCATTCATAATTAACTGTTTTCATATTTGCGATAAACAAATAGAAACAATAATTACACGCATGCAATCTGGCGAACGTAAATCAAGTATAAATTCTAATAATTAGAAAGCATAATTACGCAAAAGGGAATTTTACCACTTTAGCTTTTACAAGAGAATTTCTAATATCAATGTAAATTTCAGACCCTACAGCAGCATGGGCCGTTGCCACGTAACCTATGCCCACGGCCTTTTGTAGGCTTGGTGCTTGTGTACCACTGGTAACTTTACCAATGGCTTCGCCTACTTCATTTTTAATCAAATAATCGTGTCTTGGAATACCTCGATCAATCATTTCAAAGCCTACTAATTTTTTAGTAACGCCAGCTGCTTTTTGCTTTTCAAAAAATGATTTATTGGTAAAATCTTTGGTGAATTTTGTGATCCAACCAAGTCCTGCTTCGAGTGGAGAAGTGGTGTCGTCAATATCGTTTCCGTATAAACAAAATCCTTTTTCTAAACGAAGGGTATCTCTTGCACCAAGTCCAATAGGTTTAATGCCTTGTGGTGTTCCAATTTCAAAAATAGCATTCCAAATTTTTTCTGCAGCACCATCGCTGTCTTCGAAATAAATTTCTACACCGCCAGATCCTGTGTAACCTGTTGCACTTACGAGTACATTTTCTACGCCCGCAAAAACACCTTTTGTAAATGTGTAATAAGGAAGGTTTACAATATCCATGACAGTAAGCGGTTGCAAAATTTTTGCCGCGTTAGGGCCTTGAATCGCAAGTAAACAAGTTTTTTCGCTAATATTGTGCATTTCTACGCCCTCCGTATTTTTTGAAACAATCCAGTTCCAATCTTTTTCAATATTGGATGCATTCACAACAAGCATATATACTTTGTTGGCTTCTACACAATACACCAACAAATCATCTACGATACCACCATTTTCGTTAGGAAGACAACTATACTGTGCATGCCCGTTTGTAAGCACCGAAGCGTCGTTAGAAGTTACGCGCTGAATAAGATCTAATGCACCCTCTCCTTTTACAATAAATTCCCCCATATGACTTACGTCAAACACACCTGCATTGGTTCTTACGGCTGCATGCTCATCATTGATGCCTGTATAACTAATAGGCATATTATAACCAGCAAATTCAGCCATTTTAGCACCAAAGGCTATATGTTTTTGGGTAAACGGAGTGTTTTTCATAAATGCAAATTAAAGTGGTTGCAAAAATAAGGAGTTTATCCATAATCCTTGCCATCATTTGATTAAGATTGAAATCTTGAAACCATCAGTTTAATAGCATCAAAACCAACCACAATGGCTTTAAGTGTACCCGGTACCCCCGATGCTGCTTTTATAGAATTTCGCTTTAATGTATCTTTTGTTTTATCGAGTTGCTTTTTAATATCGTCCGCTTCTTTTTGTTTTTGTTCCCAAGTTTTTTTAAGATCGTTTTCGATTTTTTCTTTTTCGCGTTTTAATGCTTCGAGTCGCGATTTTAATTGTTCAGGATCTTCACTATCATTTGATTCACGTACACCATCTACACGCTCTAAACCTGTTGGCGTCATGATGTACTCTACGTCATGATCATAATCAAACGCTTCTGTGTCTAGGTTACGATCCCAATCATCTCCATCAAATCCATCATTGAGGATAAACCCTGAATGCGTTTCTGAACGGTACCCATTTTTATTGACACGCACATTTACTTGCGCCCATCCTTTATTGGTAATTTTAAAACGCTTACCAACTGGAACGGCTAGGGTCATAATAATATGTTGGTTTCTAAATTTATCTGTTTTGTTAATCGCAATGCCTTTATCTAAAAATAAAGTGCTGTCTTGTTGATTGAGGTCAAAATTAATTTTACTGGCAAGCCTTTCCGCTTCCCCTAATGTTTTACCATTACTGATGCGCACATATTTAACTTCAAAACTATCAGACGCTGTTTTTACAATGCGTACACGTAAGTTTCTTACATACACGGTGTCGCTATCAATAAAAGTAAAGGGTTCTAATTTTAACCAAGTATGGTTATAATATTTGAGCTTTGGCTGCGCGCTTACTTCTAAGTAATTCACTTTTGCATTGGCAAGTTTATATACTTCTTCTTGAGGTTCATTTTGTTTAGAAAAACTTTTAGTGAGGGTTGCAAAAAAGAGTGGAATAAAAATCCAGCTTAGTGCCCATAATGACCAAAATCCTCCGCGTACCCACACATTTGCTTTTTTAATACCCGCAATTTTTCTGATGATGGCAGTAACAATTCCAATAACTGGTACCCAGATAAAAAATACAATGATTGCATAGGCATACCAGTTATGTGCGCCATCTTCTAATACAAAACGGCGAAGTGGAAGTAAACCGGTGGTAACAACGCCTACACCAAATAAAGCCGCTAATATGGTGATGGTGATGACGCCTAATACAAAATATACAAAGGCTTTACATAAGATGGTAATGGTACGGCCAGCAAAATGCAAACAACCTCCGCGCTGTGCAGGTTCTGGAGCTGCGCCCTCGGCTGTTGAACTTGACGTCTTGTTTGTTCCATTTTCTCCAGCAGGTTTTTTATACTTATCAAATGAACTACTCCAAGTCTGTGCTCTTTTGCCAAAACCTTCCATATCGGTTTGAATGGTATTTTTTATGCTGTTGATATCTACCTTTTCGCCGCGCATTTGTAATTTATCGGCAGTGGTTTTAGCTTCTGGAAGTACCAACCAGAGTACAATGTATACAAAGACAGCACTTGGGCTAAATGTTAATTCAATAAAATTAGGGAAGTCATCAAATTCCCAAAATTGAAACAGATGAAAATGATTCCAATTAAATACAAGTAGTACAGTAGGAATTAAAAATAAAAGTCGAATCAGTCCAACTCTAACACCAAAATATTTAGACAAGCCCGCACATACGCCGCCAATCATTTTGGTATCGATATCTCTAAATAATCTTTTACGAATACCGCCTACTTGACTTGCAGAAGTATTTGGAACTGCTATCCATAAGAGTACGTATGCAAAAAATGAAATGCCAAATAATAGAATCCATAATACACGTACAAGCAGCGGATCCAATTTTAAATAATTAGCAATACCCGCACATACACCACCTATTACTTTGTTTTGCTCATCGCGGTATAATCTTTTTTGCGGATCGTTACCATTGTCTGTAAACTGCTCCTGCTTTGTGTTTGAACTGTTTGCAGGGGTGCTTGCTTCGAAACCATCCTGTGCTTCAAAATCGGCGGGACGACCAATACTTTCAATAATTAAACGCATATCATCTTCCGTAATGCATACGGCCCCTTTTTTTAAACGGTCGTCACATAACTCTGCAATACGGCATTCGATGTCGTTAATGATTTCATCTCGGCCTTCTTCGGCATCAAAATATTGACGTAAACTTTCTATGTATTGTTTTAATGTTTCGTAAGACGCTTCCTCAATAGGGAGGATACGACCTTGGAAATTTATATTGATTACTTTTTTCATGGATCAAAATTTTAAGCGGTTACGCTTCTGTGTTAGGAGTTGGGGGTTGTGTTAATAATGAAACGGCATTTGCCATATCGTTCCAAGTTTGTAATAAAACAGAAAAAGCTTCTTTGCCTGCATCTGTCATTACAAAATATTTACGTGGTGGTCCACTCACACTTTCTACCCATCTGTAATTTAGTAAACCCGCATTTTTGAGCCTGGTTAGTAGTGGGTACAAAGTCCCTTCTAGAATGTGCAAATTGGCTGCTTTCATTTGGTCAATGATATCACTCGGATATACTTCACCTCTATTAATGATAGACAGGATGCAAAATTCTAAAACCCCTTTCCGCATTTGCGATTGTGTGTTTTGAATATCCATTGCTGTTGATTGAGACACAAAGATGAGTCTTTATTTAGTACTATGCTAAACATAGTACTAAATATTTTTGACACCTGGTGCCAAAAAATATCCAAATAACTGAAAATCAATTATTTGAATAAATAAATCTTCTGAAAATAAAAATCTAAATAACCATCTGTTCGTAGAAATCGATCGAAATCTACCCTTATATCACCACCAATTCGTAAAAATCGTCCGGTTGTAGGTAGGTATTTGCCAGTCTTTGTAACTCCTGGGGGGTCACCGATTTGATGGTTTTGATGCTCTTATAAAAGTAATTTTCGTCCATTCCATTTAATACATAGTTTTTCCAACGCCCTATCAGCTGGAAAGGACCATCCAAATCACCTAGCAGTGAGCCAATCATATAATTGCGTACCAAATCAAGTTCATCTTGAGCTACAGGCTCATTACGAAGCAGTTCCATTTCTTTTAGTACTTCTGCTATAGTTGCCGTACAAACATCACGGCCGGCTTCGGTACTAATCATCCACGCACTGGCGTGTACATGGTTTTGAAAATAACTATGAATACCATACGTGTATCCTTTGTCTTCTCTAATATTACTCATGAGTCGAGAACCAAAAAATCCACCAAAGAGTGTATTGAGTACATGTGCTTTTTGAAAATCGGGGTGGTGTCTATTTGGGAAAGGTCTGGCCATTCTAATAGCGCCTTGAACACCGTTTTCATCATTTATAATTTCCACTTTTTTTTGTGTAGCTTTTACAACCGGATGCTCTACTACCACTGGTGCATCTGCGTGTAAAGGCAGTGTGCCAAAGGCTTTGTTAAGCATCGATTCATAACCAGTTGGCATTTTTCCGGCTATAAATATTTTACAAGAACCGTTTAAATAATACTGATTGTAAAACGATTTTAACAAATCTGTATTAAGCGCGTCATAATCTTCGGCATTGGAATACGTACCGTATGGATGGTTGATGCCAAATAAATATTCATCAATTAAACGGTTAGCGATAAAATCACATTTTTGCAAATTAACAGACAAGCGCTGCTTTTGATTCTGAATATAAATCGCTAATTCTTCTGCTGGAAAAATACTGGTTTCAATAATTTCACGCACCACCGGAAGTAAGGTTTCCAAATGTTTACTTAAACAGTGTAGGGTAATACTTGCCGTTTCATTGTAGCAACTTCTATTTAAATAAGCCCCATGAAATTCAAAAAAATCATTGATCTGATAGGCCGTTTTAGAAGCTGTTCCGTTTTTGATTAAAAAATTAGTGGTAGCGGCCACCATGGGCTGCTTGTCATACCAATTGCCAGCATCAAATACCCATTCAACCATCACCACGTCTTGCGCTCCAGCGTTCATGGCATATACCGGTACTTTATTGTCCAGTGTAAACCGGTCACAATTTTTTAATTGTAAATCAAAATGAACCGCCTCTTCTATCGTTGGAATTATTTTTCTATCTAACATGTCATTTTTATTGTGCGTGATACAAGAGTGTATTTGAATTGTTATGATCAAAAATTGAATTGGCATATGCATGAATAGTATCAATACTAATGGCTTGGTATTTTTGAAATTCGGTATTCATCATATCCGCATCGCCTAGTAATTCGTAGAGCGCAATACTACTTGCTCTACTCATCACACTCATGTCTTCAAAAGCAATCACACTCTCTGTTCTATTAATTACTTTTTGTAATTCTTTTGCTTCAATTTTTGTAGCTTTTAATTTTTCTATTTCTTCGTCTACGGCCTTTACTGCATTTTCCATAGAAACGCCTTTTACGAGTTTTCCATCCACCGCAACAAGTCCTGCATCTAAGCTTCCAAAATGATAACAATCGATGCTAGAAAAATATTGTTTTTCTTTTACCAGTGTCTGATACAACCTTGACGCAGCGCCACCTCCCAGTATTTCAGTAAGCAAATCTGCGGCGTAATAACCGGGTAATAAACGGGCGTCCATATGCCATGTTTTTACAAAAGCATCGAGTGGAACATTCGCCTGCACTTCTAATTTTCTTGCTTCGGTTTGCGCAGGTTCTATAGGTAATTGACGTTCGTATTTAATACCCATTTCGATAGGACCAAACCATTTTGCTGCCAACCGTTTTACTTGTTCTAGTTTTACATTTCCAGCCACCACTAAAATGGCATTGACAGGACGGTAATGTTTAAAGAAAAAGTTTTTGACGTCTTCTATTTTTGCATTTTCTACATGCGATAATGCCGCGCCAATAGTCATCCAGCGGTATGGGTGCGCCGTGTAAGCGAGGGTGCGCATTTTATGCCACACGTCACCATATGGCTTATTGATATAGTGTTCTTTAAATTCTTCACACACCACTTTACGCTGCGTTGCTAAACTTTTTTCGCTAAAAGCTAAACTTAACATGCGGTCGCTCTCCAACCAAAAAGCGGTTTCAATATTTTGAGCCGGTAACTGGCAATAGTAATTGGTTAAATCGTTGGTGGTATAGGCATTGTTTTCGCCACCCGCTCGTTGCAGGGGCTCGTCATAGTCTTTAATGTTAACGCTACCGCCAAACATGAGGTGCTCAAATAAATGCGCAAAGCCAGTTTGGGCCGGATTTTCGTCTCTAGCACCTACATCATACATCACATTTACCACTGCCATAGGTGTAGAGGGGTCTTCGTGAACCAAAACCCTTAATCCGTTGTCTAATACAAAGCGATCGAATTGAATCATAATAGTTAAGATAGACTGCAAAAGTACATACAACGCTGTTAGCTATTTTTAAAACTTGAACTATTCGGTAGTACCTTTGTACCCATTATTTAAAATAAGCAAACATGCAATTAGCAGATTTATACCAAAAGGCGCTCAATTTTGAGTTTTTAACCATCGAAGAAGGGATGTTTTTGTTTGAACAGGCCCCCCTCACCGAGCTCATGCACGTAGCAGATGAACTCCGCAAAATTCAGGTGCCCCATGGTAAAGTAAGTTGGCAAATTGACCGTAATGTAAATACCACCAACGTGTGTGTGGCCAATTGTAAATTTTGTAATTTTTACAGAATTCCTGGACACGCCGATGCCTATATCACAGACATGCCTACCTACCGTAAAAAAATTGAAGAAACACTTGCTTATGGTGGTGATCAGTTATTATTACAAGGTGGACATCACCCAGGTTTAGGGCTTGATTTTTATACCAAAACATTTAGAGAACTTAAACAAGAATACCCAACACTTAAACTACACGCACTTGGACCCCCAGAAGTAGCGCATATTTGTAAGCTCGAAAAAATGAGTCACCATGATGTGCTAAAAGCCTTACAAGAAGGGGGTTTAGACTCATTACCAGGTGCCGGTGCCGAAATATTAGTGGACCGTGTACGCCGTTTAATTTCTAAAGGAAAATGTGGCGCCGACGAATGGCTTGCCATTATGCATGAAGCACATAAACTAAATATTACAACAAGTGCCACCATGATGTTTGGTCATGTAGAAACACTGGAAGAAAGATTTATTCATCTAACACGCATCCGTGAAATTCAAAGTTTAAAACCTGAATCTGCTAAAGGATTTTTAGCATTTATTCCATGGACATTCCAAGACGTTGATACCTTACTTACACGTATTAGAGGGGTGCATAATTTAACCACCACCGACGAATATATTAGAATGATTGCCATTAGCCGGATCATGCTGCCAAATGTCAAAAACATTCAGGCAAGCTGGCTAACGGTGGGTAAACAAACCGCCCAAGTTTGCTTACATAGTGGCGCCAACGATTTTGGGTCTATTATGATTGAGGAAAATGTGGTGAGTGCAGCAGGGGCGCCCCACCGTTTTACCTATAAAACCATGCAAGAAGCTATTAAAGAAGCTGGATTTGAGCCTCAATTAAGAAATCAGCAGTACGAATGGCGCGAAATTCCGGCAGCCATTAAGGAGCAAGTGATTGACTATTAATTTTTTGAGCTAGCCTGTAACTTTTTATAGCCGGGATCGTTATATCCACAGAAAAGACCAAAACCATTGTGTTTTAGCTATGACGGAGAAAGACTACAACGAATCTGTGCTGCTTTATGCCGATAATGTTTACCGCTTTATCGTAAAAAATCTTCGCCACACCGAAGATGCAGAGGATATTGTACAATCTGCCTTCGAAAAATTGTGGATCCACAAAGACAACGTTGAACCTGCTAAAGCCAAATCCTATTTGTTTACAGTAGCCTATCACTTATTAATAGACCATACCCGAAAAGCAAAACGTATATCGTTACAAGAAAGTTTTGAAAACGATATGCAAACGGCATACCAAGAAAACAAAGCTTTAAAAAAAGTGTTGCACGACGCGCTCGCTACCTTAAACGAAACGCAGCGCAGTTTGGTTTTACTAAAAGATTACGAAGGATATAGTTACGAGGAAATTGGAGAAATCACAAAGCTTACCACAGATCAAATACGTGTGTATTTGCACAGGGCCCGCTTAAAGCTTCGAAATTATTTAATTAGTCCGCAGCAAGTATTATAAAATATATGCAAAACATAACCCTACATAATTACCAATACTTTTTGCTTCGTTATATCGACGAAGAATTAGACCCCCGTGAAACAGAGGCCTTGCTTGCATTTGTAGCGTCGCATCCGGCTATTGGGGAAGAATTGGAATCGTTACAATCAACTAAATTAGAAATTGAAGCAATTTCCTGCCCGAACAAAGCAGTGCTCTATAAAAATATTTTTCCGGTTATACTAGAGCCAGAAACAATTGCATACCCCAACAAACAACAATTATTTAAAAAAGAAAAAGAAAAGGCACCGGTTGTGTTTTTAAGATGGTGGGCAGTAGGTGCTGCGGCACTATTTATTTTTATTGTAGCGCGCTATGGCATGTTTAACGGTGAAGGCGTTAAAAGACTATCAAAAAATAATGCTTCAATAAACAGTGTTACAAAAAGCAGTGTTGCTAACCCTGATATTTCAACAGCGAACAATGCAATCAATAATCATACAGCTACAAATAATACTGTTGTAAGCACCGATTCATTAGCGGTAATCAACATTTTAGCCAGTAAACAAAATATTGCAACAAATACTTTGGAGCGTGGCACACCACAAGATATTCCGCACTCTACTTTACAAACTGCATATACGGTAACGGCTAGCGAAACAGCCCATAGCACCGCAAGTTATACCGGTGATATTATAGATGTAAAACCCACCATCATTGCTGAAATAATGGTGGCGTCCATGACGGGTAACAATGAAACCTCAGAAACCATTGAAACCATCGACACAGAAGCCGCTAGCAGTAATAGGTCTATTATGGTTGGTGCTTTAGAAATCGATAAAGATAAATTTAGAGGCCTCTTTAGAAAAGCAACCGCCTTATTTAAAAATAAAGAAAACAACAAAAATGAAAAATAAAGTACTTACCGCATTATTTAGTATTGGAACATTATTTGCAACTGCGCAATCAGATAGTAGTTATACAAAAACGGATTCCATACTTGCAAAACCGGATACCCTTAAAGTAGGCAATTTTTTTATTGTAAAAAAGAGCGCCAAAAATGCAAACATCAATGACGCATCGGTTCAAATTGGAAATGTTACTATTAACGCGAATAATTTAGACCGCAACCCCGTTATTAAAATTGAAAGAAAAAAACCGGCACCTAAAAAAATAAGTACCAACTGGTGGATTTTTGATCTTGGCTTTGCAGGCAATAGAGATGAAACCAATTATGCAACTGCCGTTGGAAACACCAGCTATTTAAGAACGGTAAGAGCCGCCAGTGGCGCACCCAACAAACAAACTTTTAATTTAAACAATGGTAAAACAACCAATGTGAATCTTTGGTTTTTTATGCAAAAAGTAAGTGTTGTAAAGCAAGCTGTATTTTTAAAATATGGTTTAGGAATGGAGATGTATAATTTTAGATACGACTCACGCGTTTCTTACCGTAGAGAGAATAGCCCATATACATACAACGATTCTATTTCGTTTTCTAAAAACAAATTGTACGCCGGTTATTTAAGCGTGCCGTTTATGCTGCACGTGAACACAACGCCTGGCAACAAAAAAGGTTTTAGTTTTAGTTTTAGTGCAGGTGTAAGCGCAGGTTATTTAATAGGTAGCAGAAACAAGCAAAAAAGTGCAGAACGTGGCAAACAAAAATACAAAGGTGATTTTGACCTATCTCCATTTAGAACGGCGCTTATTGGAGAATTAGGCATTGGACCGGTTAAGCTCTATGGCTCATACAGTTTAAATACTTTACACGAATCATATACCAAACTAGAGCAGTATCCTTTTGCAGTAGGTATACGTTTTAGCAACTGGTAATACTATAGTGCTACATCATTAAAAAGCGGCCCACAGTCATATACCATTTACTCTTTTCATTTTTACACAGGCTCTGATGTCCACTTTGTAAATATTTAATGAGTTCTTTTTGATGGCTTGCTAAGTTTTTAAATATCTGATGGGTTTCTGATTCCGTTACGCGTGGATCATTAACACCCCACTGCAACAACACTGGACAATTGATAGCAGCAGCGTCTTGTTGTGGTTGGAAATTAAATGCCCAAGCCCCCAGTTCTACACCACCCCAAAAAGTAAGTAAAGTACTCAGTGGCTCTGTAGGAAGCTGCATAGTGCGCATGCGTCCTGCCACGGCGTCTTGTAATGTTGCAAAAGGCATTTCTAAAATAATTTTAGAAGGTTTTAAACCAAATTCTGATACTGCTTTTGTAATAGTAGCAGCACCCATAGAAATGCCATAGAGTACAATGTTTTTTTCCTTTGTGGCAAGCACATAATCATACACCGCTTTAACATCACGGGCTTCATACATACCAATAGAGGTTGTAGATCCTTCACTATTTCCGTGCGCTCTAAAGTCTGTTACAATAATATGATAGCCCATTTCATGAAACGCTGCAGCTTCGGCAATGATGCCACTTTTACTACTGCCATGTCCATGAAACATTAGTACGGTGCCGCGTGGAATTTTTCCACTTGCAGTATCTACTGCTGCATACCAACTTTCTAAATGAACGCTATCCTCTGTTGTAATATAAACGGTATCATGCGCTACCAAAAATGAATCTACCACTTTGCTTTTTGGATATTGTACACCAAAAAAAATAGCACTAACTTTTTCTGATGCAGACATTTCTGAAGGCTTTTTTGGTTTGGGTGCATCCGCATAAAAATGAGTAAACTTATAGGCCTGAAAAGCGGCAATAATATTAATTAAAATAAATACAGCTAATACGGTATAGCCTATTCTTTTAGCCCATTTTTGTAACATAGTAAGTGGTTTAAATTGTTGTTGCACCAAAGTATGATTGGAGTGCAGCTGGTATCGCAATACCCGTTTGTGTCTGGTGATTTTCTAATAAGCATGCTAATATGCGGGGAAGCGCTAATGAACTTCCATTTAAAGAATGCGCGAATTGCATTTTACCATTTTCATCTTTGTACCTGCATTTTAAACGGTTGGTTTGGTAGGCTTCAAAATTAGAAACACTACTTACTTCTAACCAACGTTCTTGAGCTGCACTATACACTTCAAAATCATAGGTAATTGCACTTGCAAAACCCATATCGCCACCACAAAGTCTTAAAATGCGGTAAGGTAATTCCAAAGAAGCCACTAGTTTTTCTACGTGTGCTACCATTTCATCTAATACTGCATAGCTTGTGCTTGGTTCTACTATTTGTATGATTTCAACTTTTTCAAATTGATGTAAACGGTTCAGTCCTCTCACATCTTTTCCGTAGCTGCCTGCCTCTCTTCTAAAACATGGAGAATACGCAGTCATTTTAATAGGAAATTCTTCTGGCTTAATAATGACGTCGCGGTATACATTGGTAACTGGAACTTCAGCAGTAGGAATCATATAAAAATCATCTGCTGGCATATAATACATTTGTCCTTCCTTATCTGGAAGTTGTCCTGTACCTAATGCGGAAGCCTCGTTCACCATAAATGGTGGCAAGTATTCGGTGTAACCAGCGGCTGTATTAAAATCTAAAAAATACTGAATGAGTGCGCGTTGAAGTTTAGCGCCTTTTCCAATATATACTGGAAAACCACTACCGGTAATTTTATTGCCTAAATCAAAATCAATTAAATTATATTTTTTTGCGAGGTCCCAGTGTGGCATAGCACCTTCAGGCAGTGAAGCAGTAGGTCCACCTGTTTTAACAACAACATTATCTTCTGGTGTTTTACCAACTGGAACGGGTGCACCTGGTAAATTAGGCAGTTGTAATAATTGATTGGTTAATGACGTTTCAATTTCCGCCATTTGTGTTTTAATAGGATCTAAACTTTCTTTCCATCCAGCCACTTCTACTTTGATATCTTCTGCTCCAGCAGCATTTCCAGATGCCATCATGTTACCAATTTCTTTAGACGCCGCATTTACTTTTGCTTGCGTGGTGTCAAAATTCAATTGTAATTTTTTACGCTGGTCATCTAATTCAATGATGCTATCCACCAAATCCAACTGCTTACAATGCTTTACCGCCAATCTTTCCTTTACAAAGGCAGGGTCGTTTCTTAAAACACTCAACTGTAACATAAAATCAACTATTTCTGCAAAGATAACTTTTGAAAGCTGATGTACGCACTGCTTTGAGCTTTACATTTGCAATATGAGCTTTGCAAAAGACGATTTACAACAAAGATGGTGGCAATTAGAGGCCAAATTACTAGCCCGATTTGACAAAAAGCCCGATTTAGAAGGGGTTTTGTTCCTTATTGGCATGCAGGAAACCGGTTTTATTCAAGAAAAGATATCGAAAGAGCAAAAACAAGACCTGATGCACGTGGCGGTATGTACCGTTTTAAGTGCCAGTGATTATTACCGTTTTGCTGGAAAAGATCCGGATGGATGGCCTCATTTTGAGCAAATCAAAGAACTGCCGGTGATGCACCTCCCGGACCAAGAAAACTTTTTAAAAGATCACGTACTGCTCTATTTTGAAAAAGAAGGTCTTTAAAACTAGTTGATCAAATGATTGGTCAATTTGAATAAATATGCAATCTTTGCAACCTATAAATAAATAACTATGAATTTTCCTGCAAACCTATACTACACCAAAGATCACGAATGGATTCAATTAGACGGAAACGTTGCAACCATTGGTATCACAGACTTTGCACAGCATGAACTAGGTGATATTGTATACATCGATATCAATACCGTTGGTAAAGCATTAGCTGCAGAAGAAGTATTTGGTACGGTAGAAGCAGTTAAAACAGTGAGTGATTTATTTTTACCTGTTGCAGGAACCATTACAGAAGTGAACACAGTTTTAGAAAAACAACCTGAGCTTGTTAATACAGATGCATATGGTGATGGCTGGATGGTTAAAATGACCGTTAGCAACCCTGCAGATGTAGCCGCTTTAATGAGCAGCGAAGCTTACGCAGCCCTTGTTGGGTAACCCAAATGAAAAAACTACATTTCTTACCTGGCTTTCTATTTTTAGGGATTAGTCTATTCTTACTCACTTTACCTGGATCTTCGGTTCCAAGTGGGTGGTTTTTTAATCATATCCCTCAGTTTGATAAAATCGTGCACATTGGTATGTTTGGCATGCTATGCCTCTTATTTCACTACCCAGCATTTCAGGGAGCACTTACAAGCCAGCAAAAGCTAGGCTGGTATTGGCTCATATCTATATTAGGTAGCCTATATGGTGTTGCCATGGAATTTGTACAAAGAGACCTGGTAGCCAACCGTTCATTTGAAGGAGCAGATATTTTAGCAGATATGGTGGGTTGCCTTGGTGCACTTGCGATTGCGCTTAGTTTGAAAAGGCAAAAGCAGGCCTAAAAAAATAGGCCCCAATAGAAATTGGGGCCATAACCAAAACTAACTGCTTATGAGAAAAAGTTACAATTTTTTGTTACTTGTGACTTCTAATTTGAAGTCTTACTAAATTTCCAACTTTTTATTGAATTTGTAAAATAAACCTTTACAAATAATTTGTTAAAACGGCTAACTTTACAATGTGCCGCAGTTTAACCTCAACGACTCCGTTAATTTTTTATCCAAACTAACCCTAAGGCGGTTATGGAATGGAACAAAAGTCTATTTCAGTTACCAGCTAAGCCGTGCTAGCGGAAAGCCCATTGTTTGGGGGCTTCCTATTTCAATTTCATTTGAACCCACCACTTCTTGTAACCTGCGCTGCCCGGAGTGTCCAAGCGGATTAAGGGCTTTTACCAGGCCTACCGGCTTGCTTCAACCTAGTTTTTTTAACGAAACCATCGACTCGGTATATAAAGATTTAATATATCTGATTTTTTATTTTCAGGGAGAGCCTTATTTAAACCCCGCTTTTTTAGAAATGGTCAATTACGCCCATAAAAAAGGATTGTATACGGCCACTTCTACCAATGCGCACTATTTAACGGAAGCAAATGCCAAAAAAACGGTGGAGTCTGGACTGGACAGGCTTATTATTTCTATAGATGGTACAACTCAAGAAGTGTATGAGCAGTATAGAGTAGGCGGAAAATTGGATAAAGTAATGGAAGGCGCCCGTAACATTGTTAAATGGAAAAAAGCATTAAACAGTAAAACGCCTTTTATATTTTTTCAATTTTTAGTGGTTAAGCCTAACGAACATCAAATTGAAGATATTAAAGCATTAGGCGCAGAAATCGGTGTAGATGCCGTAAGATTTAAAACGGCCCAGGTATATGATTATGCGAACGACCCGCACAAACTCATTCCAACAATCCAAAAATATAGTAGGTATAAAAAAGATAACGCCGGTGAAATGCAGGTAAAAAATGGACTAGGCAACCATTGTTGGAAATTATGGCATGCCAATGTAATTACCTGGGATGGCATTGTTGTGCCTTGCTGCTTTGATAAAGACGCTAGCCATACACTTGGCAACTTAAAAGATAAGCCTTTTACAGAAGTTTGGAATAGCCCCGAATACCATGCTTTTCGCAAAAATTTAATGACCTCTCGAAAGTCTATTGATATATGTGCCAATTGTAGTGAAGGTCTCAGTGTTTGGGAAGACTAAGGGCTGTTAATTGTGCATTACTATTGGTGTTTCCTATTTTTCTTCCACAAAAGCGCAGGCACCCGAATCTCAATTTATCTTTAAAGCATGAAAAAAATAGCATCCATTTTAGTGCTACTAGCATGCACTTTTCATTTATTCGCACAACCCGTTCGCAACTTTGAATTTAGAGGCGTGTGGGTTGCTACCGTAGAAAACATTGACTGGCCAAGTAAAAAAGGTCTTACAGTAGAAGCACAACAACAAGAGTTTATTAAACTTGTAGACATGCATCAAAAAAATGGCATGAACGCAGTTGTTGTTCAAGTGCGTCCAGCTGCAGATGCGATGTATCCTTCAAGCTTTGAACCATGGTCGGAATATTTAACGGGCACCCAAGGTGTGGCACCCGTTCCATTTTATGACCCACTCGCTTTTATGATTGAAGAAACACATAAACGTGGTATGGAATTTCATGCATGGCTTAACCCATACCGTGCCGTTTTTAATATCAATAGATCCTCTATAGCAGAAAATCATATTACCAAAGAGCATCCCGAATGGTTTTTGATTTATGGAGACAAAAAATATTTTGATCCAGGAATACCTGCCGTAAGAACGCATACAACTGCCATTGTAAAAGATCTTGTTACTAGATATGCAATTGATGCAGTTCACATGGATGATTATTTTTACCCGTACCGTATAGCAGGAAAAGAATTTCCAGACCAAGCAAGTTTTGCTAAATATGGAAAAGGATTATCTAAAGACGAATGGAGAAGAAGTAACTGCGACAGTATTATTGTTCAACTTAAAAAAACAATACTCGCTGCCAATCCACGTGTAAAATTTGGCATCAGTCCATTTGGTGTTTGGAGAAATAAAACACAAGACCCAAGAGGCAGTGAAACAAAAGGCGGTCAAACAAATTACGATGATTTATACGCTGATATTCTACTATGGCTACAAAAAGGCTGGATCGATTATGTTGTACCGCAACTCTATTGGGAACGTGGTCATAAGCTCGCAGACTATGATGTGCTTTTAAAATGGTGGAACGACTATAGTTATGGCAAACACTTATATATTGGACATGGCATTTACAGAGCTGGGACCAACGAAGCATGGAAGGATAACAATCAAATTCCAAATCAACTGAATTTATTGCGCTCCTTTAAAACAACGCAGGGAAGTGTGTTTTACAACAGCAGTACTTTTGCAAAAAATCCGAACGGATGGAATGATAGTTTACAAAATAATTATTACAAATATCCAGCGCTTGTCCCACCCATGCCTTGGCTAGACGACACCGCACCTGATGCGCCATCCATTCAAAAAAAGAATGCATCTAATTTTGTCGTAAATTATAATGGCAAAGAAAAAATAAAATCATTTGGTATATTTTCATGCGCAACAGGCGTAAAAGCAACTATTAAAAATGCTCAGCTTGTAAAAATTATGGTAGCAACAAAAACAAGTATTGTTGACATTAGCACTATTGCGCATAAAAAGGAAGAAAAAATATTTGTTGGATCTATTGACCTCAATAACAACGTAAGCAACCTTATAGAATTCAATTAAAACTTTCCGTATTTTTTATCTACTGCTGTAAAGCGGTAATCAAAAATATGAGTAAGCTGTGCTTTCACAAACAAAGCATGTGCAATGTCACCTAGTATCCAAAGCGGGAGCTTATAGTGCACAATATCAGTCATTTCAACCCCGCCTTCGATTGCCTTAAAATGATGTTGGTGGTGCCACATACTGTAGGGTCCAAAACGCTGTTCATCCACAAAATACTTGTGATCTTCTACATGGGTTATTTCGGTCATCCAATAAAGTGGAATGCCTAAAACGGGTTTTACAGTATATTCAATAATTTGACCCGGATACATACGCTCGCCATGGTGCTTGCTAATGATATTAAAACCGAGGTTAGCTGGGGTAATGGCAGCCAAATTAGAAGGCTTGCTAAAAAAATCCCAGGCTTCCTCCACTGAAATAGGAATTTTTTGAACCGTTTTGATCGTATACACCTTAGACATTGCAGTAGTTTAGATTACAACAAAAATGGAATGTAAATGTTTGCCTAAATGTTAATTAAAAATCTAACCGAATGGCTAATAAGTAGCCGCAGAAATTTTACCTTTAACTATGGTCACTAAAATAGAACAACAAGCAGCTTTTGATAAAATAATGAGTGGGCTAAACCCAGCTCAAAAAAAAGCGGTAGACAATATGGAAGGCCCTGTAATGGTTATTGCGGGACCGGGAACTGGTAAGACACAAATTTTAGGTGCACGCATTGGAAAAATATTATTAGAAAGCGATACCCGTCCCGAAAATATTTTATGTCTCACCTATACAGATGCTGGCGTTGTGGCCATGCGTAAAAGACTACTTGATTTTATTGGACCTGATGCTTATAAAGTAAACTTATATACTTTTCATGCTTTTTGCAATGACATCATCCAAGAAAATTTATCGTTGTTTGAAAAAACAGTTTTAGATCCAATTTCTGATTTAGAAAAAATTGCGCTTTTTAAATCCTTAATTGACCAATTTCCAAAAAATCATCCGCTAAAAAGATATAGGGGCGACGTTTATTTTGAGATCAATAATTTACAGCAACTTTTTTCTACCATGAAAAAAGAAGGATGGACGCCTGATTATATTGATACCTGTATCAATGCCTTTATTGCAGACATGCCTAACCGAGAGGAGTTCGTGTACAAGCGCGCCTACAAAGGGTTTAAGTCCGGCGACCTCAAAGAAAATAAAATAGAGGAAGCAACAGAAAAAATGGAAAAATTGCGTGCAGCAGTGGCCGCTTTTCCAATATTTCAACAAATGATGCGCGCCAAAAATAGGTATGATTTTGATGACATGATTAACTGGGTGATTCTTGCTTTTGAAGAAGACAAACATTTATTACTTCGTTACCAAGAGCAATACCAATATATTTTAGTTGACGAATATCAAGACACGAGTGGCACACAAAATAAGATTGTAGAACAACTTATTAGTTTTTGGGACACGCCTAATATTTTTGTAGTTGGTGATGATGATCAAAGTATTTACCGTTTTCAGGGGGCCAACATAGAAAACATGCAAGCCTTTGCCGATAAATTTTCTGAGAGCTTGCTCACTGTAGTGCTTACCAATAATTACCGTTCTACGCAGGCTATATTAGACGTTTCAAAAGTTCTCATCGACAAAAATTCGGAGCGCCTTGTCAATAAAATTGAAGGCCTCAGTAAAGATCTAGTGGCCTCTAATACAAATTTGGTGCCCCTCAAGCATACCCCGGTGATTGAAGTATATGAAACACCAAGAGCGGAAATGATTGGTATTACGACCGCCGTTGAAGCCCTCATACATAATGGTACTGAGCCCGGACAAATTGCCATTATTTATAAAGAAAACAAATATGGCGAGGAGTTAGCCACCTATTTCAAAGAAAAAAACATCCCTTATTATAGCAAAAGGAGCATTAATATCTTACACCAACCAGCGCCCCAAAAACTAGTAAAGCTCCTTACCTATTTAGCCGCAGAACATGATATTTCGTACGGTGGGGATGAACTTTTATTTGAAATATTACACTTTGATTGGTTTCAAATTCCGCCTATCGAAATTGCTAAAATAAGCGCAGCTGTTGCAGACCGCAGATTTGGTGATAACAAAACATCGCTGCGTAGGCTTATTGCAGAAAAATTAACAGGTCAAGGAGAAGATTTGTTTTCCAAAGAAATACCGGGCCTGAAAGCCGCCGCAATTTTTATTGAAAAAATAATTGGGGATGTGCCCAATGAAACGCTGCAAACTTTATTTGAAAATTGCATCAAAGAATCGGGCCTACTTCGCTGCATTATGGAAAGCCCAGATAAGCACTGGGAATTAAAATTATTAACCGGACTCTTTGATTTCATAAAAGAAGAAACGCGTAGAAATCCGAGGCTCACCTTAGATGCACTGGTTACTATTTTTTCACTCATGAATAAAGAGGGGCTCGCTTTACCTTTAGCAAAAATAAGTGGTAGCCACAGCGCAGTAAATCTTTTAACCGCACACGGTTCTAAAGGATTAGAGTTTGAACAGGTATTTGTGGTGGGCTGCAATGCTAGCAATTGGGAGAAGAAAAAGAAGCCAGGTGGCGGATACCAACTACCGGATACCATATTTGTTTCGGGCCCCGCATTTAAACAGGAAGAAGAACTCAGACGCCTGTTTTATGTAGCATTAACAAGGGCTGCAAAGCATTTAAACATTTGCTATACCCAGTATAAAAATGATGGAAAAGAAATAGAACCTTCTTTATTTGTTGCCGAAATTATAGATGGCTATGCGCTCGTGCCCAATAAAATAAATATATCAGAAGCGCAGTTAAGTGAATTTACGCTCATTGGTTTTAGTAAAGAACAAGCGCCAGAAATTGAAAAAGAAGAAGCCGCTTTTGTAGACAAGCTACTCGATAAATTTGTAATGAATGTAACGGCGCTTAACAACTACCTTAAATGTCCTTTACAATTTTATTATAACAATTTAGTAAGGGTGCCTTCTGGAAAATCAGAAGCTACAGAATTTGGATCTGCTGTTCACTTTGCACTTGAAATGTTATTTCAAAAAATGCAAAAAAATAACAACGTTTTTCAGTCCAAAGATTTATTTATTTCCGATTTCAATTGGTACATGCACCGCCACAGAGAAAATTTTACAAAGGAGCAATTTAACAGAAGAATGGAGTATGGTGAAATTGTGCTCAACAATTACTACGAAGCCAATATTAGTAGTTGGAATAAAGTAATGCTCGCAGAAACCAATATTAGAAATGTAGTTGTAAAAGGAGTACCCCTTAAAGGCAAATTAGACAAGATAGAATTTGATGGCAAAAACGTCAATGTTGTAGATTATAAAACGGGAGATATTGACAAAGCCAGGCCCAAACTAAAACCACCGCACGACAAAGACCCTAACGGCGGTGATTATTGGAGACAGGCCGTATTCTACAAAATTTTGATTGACAACTACCCTTCCAAAGACTGGGAAGCCATTAGTGCCACTTTTGACTTTATAGAGCCTGATAAAACCGGGGCTTACAAGCAGGAAAAAGTAGTTGTTACTCCACAGGACATTGCAACCGTTACAAATCAGATAGAAGCCGTGTGGCAAAAAATTAAAAACAAGGAATTTTATACCGGTTGTGGCAAAAACGAATGTCATTGGTGTAATTTTGTCAAAACAAATAAGATATCCATTGCGCTTCATGAATTACATGAAGATCAAGAGGAATCTGGAGATTAGCCTATGTTTTCGCTTTCAATACAAAAGATGTTTAAAACAGTTGGTGCGGGAGCGCTTACGGTACTTATAAGCATATACCTAACGGGCTGTGCCAATATTATACCTCCAGGCGGAGGCCCAAGAGATAGCTTGCCCCCTAAATTAGTAATTGCCTTACCCAAAGACTCTGCTACCAATGTGCATACCAAAAACTTCATGCTCAGTTTTGACGAATACGTAACGCTTCAGGGCATTCAAGAAAATTTAATTGTGTCGCCTACCGTTAAAAACACACCCATCATAGATTACAAGCTAAAAAATGTTACGATAAAATTTAAAGACTCTTTGGAAGAAAATACAACCTACACCTTGGATTTTGGAAAAGCAGTTGTAGACGTTAACGAGTCTAATATGGCAACAGGCTTTAGGTATGTCTTTTCTACGGGTTCAAAAATAGACAATGGTAATTATAGTGGGCGCGTTATTGTGGCGGCTTCCGGAAAAATTGATAGCACACTGATTGTGGTACTACACAATAATGTCAACGATACGTCTATTTACAAAAACGCACCAAGGTATTATACACGTGTTAATGGTAAAGGAACTTTTAATTTTAGAAACCTCGCGCCAGGAAAGTATGCAGCCTATGTAATTCCTACTAATTTTTCTAGAAAATATGACGATAGCACCAACTATTTTGGGTTTCTAAATCAGCTTGTTGTAGTAGGCGAACAAACAAAATCAGACACGATATATGCATTTGAAGAAGTTAAGAAAATAGAAAAAAGAATTTACGCATCAAATATCAATAAGGATCCGAAAGAGGACAAACGTTTAAAATATCAAGCATCATTTAACAATGGAGAACAAGATTTACTTGGAACTTTAGATTTAAATTTTGCCAAAAAAATTATCATAAAAGATAGTGCTGCTATTCAATTAGTAGACACCAATTTTATTCGTAAAGAAGGCTATACCCTTACCCTAGATAGCGCTGCTACAAAACTAAGCATTGGATATAACTGGCCTGCAGCAGAACCCTTTAAACTATTGGTGCCAAAGGGTTCGGTAACGGATAGCCTTGGTAGTAGCACTGCAAAATCGGATACGCTTTCTTTTTATACCAAAAGAGAAACGGATTACGGTCTCATTAAATTTAAGTTTCCCAACATAGACACTACACGACACCCTGTTTTACAAATAATAGAAAGAAATGAAGTGGTCAACAGCTACCCTTTAATAAGCAATCAACTCGTTATAAAAAGATACAAGCCGGGTAGTTACGAATTAAGAATATTATTTGACGCCAATAAAAATGGCGTTTGGGATCCGGGTTCTTTTAAACTCAACAAAAAGCAGCCAGAAATTGTTATAGAAATTCCAAAGCCTATTTCTGTGCGCAATAACTGGGATAATGAAATAACGGTTTCTTGGTAAAAAAATAACTTATGCAACTACCTTCTTCCTTACTTGAAAATGCAGTAGCACAATTTGCTAAGCTGCCTGGTATTGGGAAAAAGACAGCCCTGCGCCTAGTATTACATTTACTCAAACAAGATGCTGCAGATGTTACCATGTTTGGTGACACCATCACTAAAATGCGCATTGAAATTAAATTTTGTCAGCGCTGTTCTAATATTAGCGATAGCAATATTTGTTCAATTTGTTCCAATAGCGCGCGCAATCAGCAAATGATATGTGTGGTTGAAAATATTAGAGACGTGATTGCCATAGAAAGCACCGGTCAATTTAATGGGACCTATCATGTATTAGGCGGTATCATTTCTCCATTAGATGGCATTGGGCCAGACCAATTAAATATTGAGGCCCTTGTAGCTAGAATTGAAAAGGAGAGCACCGAAGAAATTGTATTTGCGCTCAACCCAACCATTCAGGGGGACACCACCATTTACTATATCCAAAAAAAGATAGCACCGCTTGGCTGTAAAGTCACAACCATTGCTAGAGGCATAGCCTTTGGTGGCGAACTAGAATACGCAGATGAAATGACACTTGCTAGAAGTATTACCAACAGATTACCTGTAGGTCAATATGTAAAATAAATGGAACAATATGAAAGCTTGGTTAAAATTTACCCTAGGGTTCATTGTAATTATTGTTATTACAGGTGCAGGATTTGCTTGGTGGATATACCATAAACCACACCGTAATATTAACAAAGAAATAGCGGTTAAGTTAGACCCAAATACACTGCTTGACGCTTTCAAACAAAATGAAAAAACGGCGAGTACGCAGTATACTGATAAAGTATTAGAACTAAACGGCATTGTGCAGGAAGCATCAAAAAATGAAGCTGGAAACTGGGTTGTAATTATTGAAAACCGTGCACATAACGGAAGTATAACTGTTGCATTTAATACTTTACAAGATGCTATACAACCCTTTGATAGCATAGCATACAAGGGTATATGTGCGGGCTACTTTCCGGAAGATAATAATGTCGTAATCAATGAAGCAGTTTTATTGTTTAAAGGGAAAACAGGCACTACAAAAAATATTGTAGCAATTGCAACATCCATACAAAAAGACACCATACTAAGTTTTTCCACTAAAAAAGGTAGTATCAAATTTGTATCCCCCGCAGACCCAGACGTCAGCGCTATTAACAATGAAGTATCAAGTAAAATAACCGCAGCGGGTGATATTCGTTTTAGTTTACTATTTAAAGGTTTTCAATTTAAGTACGCAGAAATGCAAACGCATTTTAATGAAGAATATGTAGAGAGTGAAAAATATCCAAGGGCAAGCTTTATAGGTGCCATTCAAAATATTAAAAGCATTGACTTTACCAAAGATGGAAAGTATAGCGCTAAAATTGTTGGAACTTTAACCATGCATGGTGTAACAAAAGCAATCCAAACCACCGCAACCTTAAACATTCGTAAAGGGAGTATTGCCGCTAATGCTACCATAAGCATAAGCATGTCAGATTTTAATATTGATGCAAGCGCCGTTACCGAAAAGGTAGATCTAGAAATTAATTGTAATTACATACAGTTATAGGGTTTTACCTATCTTTGCATCCTGCACGGGCGGATTTGTTTATTGTTCAGCCCGTACATTCGAGTAGACCCCTACTTTCGAACACAATCGAACTAATAAACGTATGATAGCAACGCCCCACATTAACGCTCCCTACGTTTTTAGTAAGATTTTTTTATTAGATGGCTTGTCCGTTTAAAATTAAAAATGTAAATGAGTATTAAAAACGAATTAGAACACAGAATTTTAGTGATTGATGGTGCCATGGGCACCATGATACAGCGTCACAAATTAGAAGAAGCCGATTACCGTGGTGAACAATTTAAAAATTGGCACACCGATGTTAAAGGAAACAATGATATGCTATGTATTACTCAACCAGATATCATTGTAGGCATTCATAAACAATATTTAGCTGCCGGTGCCGATATTATTGAAACTAACACGTTTAGCAGTACTACTATTGCGATGGCCGATTATGATATGCAAGCTTATGCCTATGAATTAAATATGGCGGCTGCAACCTGCGCCAGACGTGCCGTTGAAGAATTTACACTAGAAAATAAAGATTGCGAACCCAAGTTTGTAGCAGGCGCCATTGGCCCATTAAATAAAACGCTTAGCCTTTCGCCGGATGTAAACAATCCAGGATTTAGAGCGGTTACTTTTGATGAAGTAGTAGTGGCATACAAAGAACAAATAAAAGGATTGGTTGAAGGTGGTGTAGACCTACTTCTTATCGAAACTATTTTTGATACCCTCAATGCAAAGGCTGCCATTTTTGCTGCCAAAGAGTTTTTTAGAGAAAACCATATCCCTGAACTACCCATCATGATTAGCGGTACGATCACGGATGCATCAGGTAGAACTTTAAGCGGTCAAACACTCGAAGCTTTTTATACGTCTATCAAACACGCAGAGCCACTGAGTGTAGGTTTAAACTGTGCACTAGGTGCCGCTGAAATGCGCAGCCACATCGAAGAATTAAGCCAGATTGCGAGTTGTTTTACATCGGCATACCCCAATGCAGGCCTACCCAACGCGATGGGCGAATACGACGAAGCGCCGCACCAAACCGCACACTTTATTGAAGAGTGGGCCGCACAAGGGTTTGTAAATATTGTTGGCGGATGCTGCGGTACCACACCCGATCATATCAAGCACATTGCAGACCACGTTAGAAAAATCGCACCGCGAAAAAGACCAACCCTAGCTACTTCAATTGCTTAAGCACAATTAGATTTTTATGAGTTCAACGATCACGATACAACCCTATTTAAGATTAGCCGGATTAGAGCCACTTGTTATTAGGCCTGAAACAAATTTTGTTAACGTTGGTGAAAGAACCAATGTAACAGGTTCTAAAAAATTTGCACGTCTAATCAGAGAAAATAAATATGAAGAAGCTTTATCTGTTGCAAGACAGCAGGTAGAAAGCGGTGCGCAGGTGCTAGATGTAAACATGGATGATGCTTTACTAGATGGTGTAGAAGCCATGACTACATTTTTAAATCTGTTACAAAGTGAGCCTGATATTGCGCGTATTCCAATCATGATTGATAGCTCTAAATTTGAAATTATAGAGGCGGGTTTAAAATGTGTGCAAGGAAAATGTATTGTAAACTCTATCTCTATGAAAGAAGGAGAAGAGAAATTTATTGAACAAGCATTTAAGTGCAAAGCCTATGGTGCAGCGATTATTGTCATGGCTTTTGACGAGGTTGGACAAGCCGATACCAAAGACCGAAAAATTGAAATTTGTCAAAGAGCTTATAATATTTTAACAACTAAAGTGGGCTTTCTACCAGAAGACATCATTTTTGATCCCAATATTTTTGCAGTAGCCACAGGTATCGAAGAACATAATAATTATGCGGTAGATTTTATAGAAGCTACAAAAGAAATTAAAAAAAGAATGCCGCTCACTAAAGTAAGTGGTGGCGTTTCAAACGTTTCTTTTTCGTTTAGAGGTAATGATCACGTAAGAGAAGCCATTCATGCTGTGTTTTTATACCATGCTATTAAAGCAGGTATGGGAATGGGTATTGTAAATGCAGGTCAATTAGTGGTGTATGATGAAATAGAACCAACACTTCGCCAACTATGTGAAGATGTCCTTTTAAATAAAAACAACGATAACAACGAAGCCACTGAAAAATTAATTGTACACGCAGAAACTGTTAAGGCAAAAGGTAAAGTTGAAATAAAAGATGAAGCGTGGAGAAATGAGCCTGTTGAAAAGAGATTGGCACATGCACTCATTAATGGCATCACAGAATACATAGACGCAGATACCGAAGAAGCCAGACAAAAATATCCAAAGCCACTAGATGTAATTGAAGGCCCGCTTATGGATGGTATGAATATTGTAGGTGACTTGTTTGGTGCCGGAAAAATGTTTTTGCCACAGGTTGTAAAAAGTGCCCGTGTAATGAAAAAATCGGTGGCCGTATTAACACCCTTTATTGAAGCGGAAAAAGAAGAGCGCAAACAAGCACATTTGGCTGCAGGTACGACAAACACCGAGGCTGCGGGTGCTGCTAAAATATTATTAGCCACTGTAAAAGGGGACGTACATGATATAGGAAAAAATATTGTAGGTGTGGTACTAGGTTGTAATGGCTATGACATTATCGATTTAGGTGTGATGGTACCTGCCGATAAAATATTAGAAGCAGCACAAAAAGAAAATGTAGATATCATTGGACTTAGCGGTCTTATTACGCCTTCCCTAGACGAAATGGTACATATCGCTAAAGAAATGAATCGTAGAGGGATGAAACAGCCTTTGTTGATTGGTGGCGCCACTACTTCTAAAATTCATACAGCCGTAAAAATTGCGCCAGCTTATAAAGATGTCGTGCACGTACTTGACGCATCAAGAAGTGTTACCGTTGCGGGCTCTTTATTAAGTAAAGATCAACAAGCTGCATTTTTATCTGACACGCAATCCGATTATGCTAAACTCAAAGATCAATTTGACAATAAAAAGTCTACCAAAGAATATCTTTCTTATCAAGATGCACTTGGTAATAAAGTAGCCATTGATTGGGAAACATACAAACCAGTTAAGCCTTCATACACCGGCACTAAATTGTATAAAAATGTTGACCTTTCTATACTAAGAGAATTTATAGACTGGAAACCATTTTTTATTACATGGGAAATGCACGGAAATTTTCCAGCCATTTTAACGGATGAAGTTGTCGGAAAAGAAGCAAGCAAATTATACGCAGATGCCAACGCACTACTAGATACCATCATTGGCGAGAAGTGGTTAACTGCAGATGGCACGATTGGATTTTGGCCAGCAAACAGCAACGCAGACGATGTAACAGTTGCAGCAGACAAACCAGTAAAGCTTTCTTTTTTAAGACAACAAATTAAAAAAGCCGCAGGCCAACCTAATTTTTCATTAGCGGATTTTATAGCGCCTGCTTCTAGTGATACACAAGATTTTATAGGCGCATTTGCGGTAACTATAAATGGTATTGAACCGCATATTAAAGCCTTCGAAGCACAGTTTGATGATTATAATAAAATTATGTTGCAAGCCCTAGCAGACAGGCTAGCAGAGGCTTTTGCCGAATATCTACACTTACAAACTAGAAAATTAGATTGGGGTTATGCGCCTTCCGAGTCTTTAGACAATAGCGCACTCATTGGAGAAAAATATGTAGGTATTAGACCTGCACCAGGTTATCCTGCATGTCCAGACCACACCGAAAAATATAAGTTATTTGAACTCTTAAACGTTACAGATGCTATCGGCATTGAGCTAACAGAAAATTTAGCGATGTACCCGGCATCATCTGTGTGTGGATGGTATTTTGCAAATCCACAAAGCACCTATTATGGACTTGGAAAAATTATGCAAGATCAATTAAAGGATTATGCGTCTAGAAAAAATATGCCATTAGAAGAAGCTGAACGTTGGCTTCGTCCGGTGCTTGAATAATGTAGTTACATAAAAATTATACTTTTTCAAACAGCCACCAAAATCTTTTGCGTGGCTTAACGGTATAATTTTTTTTGACGTAAGCTTGTATATACTGCATACCCTCATTTATATCATCGGTAAAGAGCATTAACTTTTTGTCTTCAGTAGATATCGTACCATTTACAACCATGGCATCTATCAAATCGATGAGCGGCTGAAAATATTCTTTTCCATAAATAACAATGGGGAAATCATTGATGATTCCTGTTTGCGCAAGTGTCAATGTTTCAAAAAATTCATCCATCGTGCCAAAGCCCCCTGGCATGATAATAAATGCGTAGGAATATTTTACCATCAACACTTTTCGAATAAAAAAATAATCAAAAGTGATAGATGTATGCGTGTAAGGATTGGGCTGTTGCTCAAATGGGAGTTTGATATTACAACCAACAGATGTCCCCCCCGCTTCAAATGCTCCTTTATTGGCTGCTTCCATAATACCAGGGCCGCCTCCTGTCATGGTGGTAAAACCAAGGGCCGCAATTCGCTTTCCAAACTCAGTGGCGGCCTTATAATATGAGTGTTCAGGATGGTACCTGGCAGATCCAAATACAGTAATACATGGGTCTAAGAAGTGTAATGCTCGAAACCCCTTTATGAATTGAATGAAAATTTTCCAAGCAAATGCGAGTTCATTGATACGCGGTTTTGGGCCATCTAAGTAAACAAACTCTTTTGCTGGTATGATTCTTTCGGTGTTTTCCATAATTACCCTTACTATTAACTTATAACGAAAGAGGTTTAATAAAATTGTAGATAATTAAAGACAGGTTGTAATTTAGCCCCCGTATGAAAAAACTGTTCTACCTAATACTACTATTGCTCATTGGCTTTCATTTGCCTGCGCAAAATAAGGTAGTGGTGGAATCTATCAGAAGCTATTCTATGTTTGGCCCAACCATGCATTATTTAGAGGATCCTTTGGTTCGGGCAGGCATAACAGCTAAACTAAAAAGCTTACTTCGTAATTATTATAATTTATCCCTTGTAGAAGAAGCACTTCCTATACAAATTTACACAAGCCCTGATGCACTAAAAGACAACAACGCTTCCTTTAAAACAATCGACACAAGTACTTGGCATTTATTTGTAGAGTTGTATGAATATGATCCATCCACTTTTATGGCAGGCTCGATGAATCAACTAGAAGATACTGCTATTATTCAAAAATCAAAAAGTGTTTTTCAAATTAGTATTTTACTCGCCAATGGTCAAAAGCAAATCATCCATGATCAAAATATTTTTGCAGCCATAACAACTACACAAAGCAGTGGTGGCGGCGTAAGTCCAAAAAACATTTTTTTAACCAAAAAGAGTTTTGGCTCTCTGGTTCAAGTAGGACTTCAAATGGCGCTTGATAGTAGCAACTTAACCGAAGTTGTAGAAATAAAAGCACCCCCTGTGTATTACGCTGATAATTTTATTCTAAAGCAACTAAACAATGCCACTAAACTAGAAGTAAACAATACAAAAAATATTTGGCGTTTTACGATGGAAGGGAATCCCGAAGTGCTAAGAATGGGGGAGGAACTCTATGACGAAATTTGGGTAAAGCGAAAATTAATAGATAGTAGCGCATCGCCTCTATTGCTTTCAAAAATGAAAGAAACAGGCAACACGGCTAGTTCTGATTTTATTTATTTAAGACAGGAATGTAGAGACGTTTACCAAGACAAAAATTATACCATCAAGCTTGCAACCGAAATAGATCCGTTTAGTCAGGCAACTAGTAAAAAAGAAGTGTTTACCAATTTTTTACCCGGTCTAGTTAATCTCATGCTCCATGGCAAAGACACGGTTGCCATTTTTGGGATCTTAAAAAAGATAGGCGATCCCAACAAACAAATATATTTAGATAAAACTACCAATGGCATAGATAGTAGCTCCACGGCTAGTATTAGCAAAGAAGCCTTCACTTTTCAAATAATCTATGATTATCAAATGACCGGTAAAATAAAAGGAGACTATTTTACTATCTATAGTTTTTGGAACAATGAAATGAAAGAGTTGTATGTAAACAACCAACTCATTTGTATTGTTAAAGGAAAAACAGATCCCGAAAATATAATACTCATTAATGGCTATAACAATGCCCAAATGATTAAAGAATTATTACTCATCGCTTACAATAAATTTTTATTATAAATGCGCATTATATCTTATAACGTAAATGGCATCAGGGCTGCTATTAAAAAAGGTTTTATTGATTGGCTTTCAGAAAACCCTGCAGATATTATTTGCTTGCAAGAAACCAAAGCCACCAAAGAAGACGTTGATACTTCTGAAATTGAAAAATTAGGATATGAGGGCTATTGGTTTTCGGCGCAAAAAAAGGGATATAGTGGCGTTGCTATTTTTACAAAAATAAAACCTGACAATGTCGTGTATGGAACAGGTATCGAGCAGTCTGATTTTGAAGGCAGGGTGATACAAGCAGATTTTGGACCCGTTACCATTGTCAACGCTTATTTCCCATCTGGTACCAGTGGCGACGAAAGACAAAATTATAAATATCAGTGGCTGTCAGAATTTGAACAATACCTAGCTGAGCTAAGAAAAAAAAGACCCCAACTAATTGTTGTAGGTGATTATAATATTGCGCATCGTGAAATTGATATTCATGACCCTAAAGGCAACAAAAAGAGCTCTGGATTTTTACCAGAAGAACGTGCCTGGATGGACCAGTTTATAAATACGGGATGGACAGATAGTTTCAGACATCTAAACCCTGAAACCACAGGAGGATACTCCTGGTGGAGCCAGCGGTTTCCGTCGGTACGTTTACAAAACAAAGGATGGCGCATCGATTACATTTGTGTTACTGATTCGCTCACAACTGCTGTAAAAAGCGCCTCTATTTATCCAGACGTCAAACACAGTGACCACTGCCCTATTTTTATAGAATTAAGCCCTTTAAAGGACAAATAAAGCACCTATATACTTGTTAGCCATGTTATTATACAACGTAACCACCAAAATCGACCCTAGTATTCACGAAAACTGGGTAAACTGGATGAAAAACACACATATTCCTGCAGTGATGCGTACAGGTTGTTTTACCCAGCACCATTTTGTTCGAATTTTAGACATCGATGATAGTGATGGGCCTACCTATGCCGTGCAATATTTTATGGAAAATAGGGAACAATATGACAAGTATATTGACACACACGCAGCAACCTTAAGACAAGACGCCACAATGCTTTGGGGCCATTTAACGATAGGTTTCAGGTCATTAATGGCAGTTGTGAATTGAGTGTGGATAGATTTAAATTTTCATTTTGATAATCACAAATCTTCATTATATTGTTCTATAACCCTTATGGGCATTGAATTTCACGTAATATCGCCTGAAATCCTTTACAGCAAAGGGTTTCACAATATTTAAGGCAGGTATCTAGCACACGCAAATTTTTACAAAAAGCCTGTAATCCCTTTGCATAAAGGATTTGGCGCATTCCCGGGAATTGGTTTTTAAATAAAAAAATTTTGCTGAACGAGAAAAGCGGATAAATTTGTTTTGTTAATCAAACAACTAAAAAAATCATTTATGAACAAAGCAGAATTAATCGCGCAACTTGCTGAAGATGCTGGTATCACTAAAGTACAAGCTAACGCAGCTTTAGACTCTTTCGTAGACACCGTTACTAAAACACTTAAAAAAGGTGATAAAGTAACTTTAGTAGGTTTCGGTACTTTCTCAGTTTCTAAGCGTGCAGCTCGTATGGGCCGTAACCCACAAACTGGTGAAGCAATCAAAATCAAAGCTAAAAAAGTTGCTCGCTTTAAAGCTGGTAAAGAATTAAGCAGTAAAGTTTAATTTTTACTTAGAAAAAGAATTGAACCCCGCTTTCGCGGGGTTTTTCTATTTTTGCAGTTCAAGATTGTTCATTTAAAAATTTAAACCATGGGTAGAGGTGATAAAAAAACCGCTAAGGGCAAAAGATTCAAAGGTTCTTTTGGTAAGAGCCGTCCAGCTAAAATAGCTGTTGTAAAAACTGCAAAAGCTGCCGCTAAAGCATAAAAAATAATAAACCCCCAAGTTTGGGGGTTTATTATTTTAAGCAGTTCCACTTTTTTGTTTCGCAGCAATTTCCGTTAATGCTGTCACGAGTTTATCGAGGTCTTGGATTCTAGTATATACATGTGGCGTTATTCTAACGCAACTAATATTTTCCCAAACAATGCCTACTGTGTGAATTTTATACCCCGTATAAAGTGCCCCGTCTAATGCAGCAGGTGTCATACCATCAATGGTGACGCCACAAATACCACAAGCATACTTGTCTTTTAAGGAAGTATGAATTTTTACACCCGGAATAGTAAGTGCTTTTGTAGCCCAATAATTTTTTAGATAGCGTACCCTTTCTTCTTTTCGTTTAGGTCCAATAGCCATGTGAAAATTAACCGCTTCGCCAATTCCCTGTTCTATTGGAAAGCTTCTGGTACCAAGGGTTTCAAACTTTCTAATGTCGGTACTATGCGGCTTGTCATTACAGAGTAGTGGCCAAATTTTTTCAATCTTATCTTTTTGAATCCATAACATGCCGCTACCAATGGGTGCCGATAAAAACTTATGTAAACTGGTGCCAAAATAATCGCAGCCTAAATCAGGAATTTTAAAATCTAGTAGGCCAAAAGAATGCGCACCATCAACAATCACTTCGATACCATGTGTATGTGCCATTGCAGCTATTTTTTTAACCGGCATAATTTGTCCCACCCAGTTAATGATATGCGTGATATGAATAAGTTTGGTATTGGTGGTAATGGCTTTTTCAAAAGCAGCCACAATGGTATTGTCATCTTCAATTGGAAAATCAAAGCTTAATTGCGTGTACACGATGCCATCTCTTAGTGCGCGCTGACGATACGCCTGAATCATGTTTGGATAATCCTGTTTGGTCCCAATGACTTCGTCACCAGCCTTAAATGGATAGCCAAAAATAACCGTATTTAGGGCCTCAGTGGCATTGCGGTTAATGGCAATTTCATCCGGTGAGGAGCCAGCCAGTGTGGCCAGTTTATACCTAACGGGCTCGCGGCCCTGGTCTAAAATACGCCACATATAATAAGAAGGGGCCTCGTTGGAAAGCTGATTAAAGCGCTCAACAGCCTCTTGCACCACCCTTGGCGCTGGGCTTACACCCCCATTATTGAGGTTGACCATATTTGAATTGACGGTATAGGCCTGCTGAATAACGGACCAATAGTCTTCATCGGTTGCTAGTTCTTGAGGGGTTAAACCCTGGGCTTTTTGATTCACTTGTTCCCAGTTTGCAGCCCAAGCCTGCTGTAAAAGACTAGGGGCACTAAAAGCTGCGGTTAAACCGGCTATCTTTTGAATAAACTTTCTTCGTTCTGTCACTGTTATAGTATTGAAATAGTAAGTTAAGAAAATTTCTTACGCAATTATTCAATTAACTTTGTACCATTCTTCTAGAGTCCCATGAATCATAAAACACAACGCATCCTTTTTTGTAGCATCGCCTTATTGTTTCTGTTGGTATTTGATAATCAGGCAGCTGCACAGTGTTCGATTTGTACAAAAACAGCTTCTCAATTAGGAGATGGTCCTGCAAAAGCACTCAATGGTGCCATCTTATATTTAGCTGGAGCACCACTTGCCATTATGGGCTACATCGGTTGGCGCTGGTGGAAAACAGAACAACAATTTAGAGATCCAAATTAATAAAGAGTAGGTTTTCGTGGTGCATTGAAAAAGAAAAATTATACTTGTTCATTGCAGCAAACACAGACTTGGCAGCCCCCATTCGCATATGATCGTGCACCTCTATAATGATCATTTTAGTATGTGGTAACCAGCTCTCATAATTTTTTTCAAATACTTCTTTTTCAGATCCTTCTATATCTAATTTTAATAGGTCAATTGTTGACCAGTTCATTTCTTGTAAAATTGATCCAATTGAATAGGCAGGAATACTGCCTGGCATTAACGCCTCTACTTCTTCCACCATAAATGCATTGTCATTGTCTTTTATGTTCACAATAGCAAGGTGTTTATTGTCGTTCCAGATACCGCCAAGTATGGCTTTTACCTTAGTAAATCCAGCAATATTTTTTTCTACTACTTTAAAATTTTCTTGACTAGGCTCAATAGCAACGATACTTGCGCCAGGATAACGGTTGGCAAAATAGACAGATGCCAGTCCTATATTAGCTCCTCCATCAATAATCGTAGTGGGTGTAAATGGAATTTGAAAATTATATTGATCTTCTATAAAAACCTGCTTAAACGTATAGTTGTCGGCGTATTTTTTTCTTAAATAGATACGGGTATTGTATCTGCTTGAGGTATACCAACCATCTTTTTTAAAAATTCGACGAATAAAAAAAATGATCCCATCTACATATCCAAATGCTTTGATAAGCGGTAAAAGCCTTTTTGACATATTTGAAATTTAACAGTGCTAAAGTAAATAAAATCAAGCACTTTGGAACGCAAATAAAAATGCGTGCTTAAGCGCGGAAACAAGTGGAAATTTTCTTTTCTTATAATAAAAAAGATTTGTTCGATGTTTTATGATAAACCAAAACAATTTTATACTAGACCCCTTTTGCAGCATTTCACTCCAGTGATTTTCAAAATTGACAAAAAATTCTTTGTCTGTTTTTGATAACGTGTCTATTTGAGTAAAGGCGTTTAAATGCGTTCCTAGCATAGTGCGGTAATTGTTGCGCAGTTCCTTTTCACTTGTATTTTTTGCGATGGTAACATTGTTATCATGCGCCCTTTGGTACACAAGTATTTCATCTAAAAATTGTAAACCGCCATTGGCAACCGCTTGTAAAGCAAGCCACCAATCGTAATATATTGCTGAAGGAATAGGCAGCGCTTGTTCAAGTAATGATTTTCGAATAATGAGCGCATGCCCGCTTACGGTATTATACATAGCCAATTGCTTAACCTCCGTTCCATTGATGCGTCTATTTTTTTTATTGGGAACCTGTGACGTTGGCACCGTTTTAGTAAAACGAATCGAGTCGCAATAAATAGCAGCCGCATCATCTGTAAAAGCGGCCATCATTTTTTCAATTTTATGTAGATGCCAAATATCGTCTTGATCGGCAATGGCAATAAAATCATGCTTTGCCATTTTCATGGCTTTTTCAAAATTGGCCGTAAATCCAATATTAGCTTCGTTTTTATACAGCGTAATACGGTTATCGCGCGCTGCCGCGCGCTCTAACACCTCAAAAGTGTCATCACTAGAAGCGTCGTCAACCACAATAATTTCAGTAACCGCATAGCTTTGGCCTGTAATAGAAGCCAGCTGCTCTTCTATATATTTTGCTCCATTATAGGTGCAAACAACAACTGAAATAGGCGGTTTCGTCAACAATTTTTACTTTTAAGCTTCAAGGCGTTAATGAATGCATGTAAATATAGAAAAAGTAGCGGGCAAGACGGCATCTGATGCAAAGTTCTCCATTGTAATTCCTAGTTGGAACAATTTGGCGTATTTACAATTATGTATTGAGAGTATCAAAAAGCATTCTACCTATACCCATCAAATTATTGTCCATATTAATGAAGGGGTAGATGGCACTTTAGATTGGGTAAAATCGCAACCAGATATTAGCTACTCTTATAGTAAAGAAAATGTTGGCGTTTGTTACGCATTAAATAGTTGTCGTACACTGGTAACAACCAATTACTTATTATACATAAATGATGATATGTATGTATGCCCAGGTTGGGATGCGCCACTTGCAAAAGCGATTGAAGAAACAGGGCATAACCAATTCTTTTTTTCAAGTACTGCTATCGAATTAAAAGCACAGAGTAATTGTTCGATTCAATATGATTTTGGTAAAGACATTAGCTCTTTTAAAGAGTCAGATTTGTTGGCCACTTATGCATCTTTACCCATGCAGGATTGGCAGGGTGCTACCTGGCCTCCAAACATCGTACACGTAGATACTTGGGACGCCGTGGGTGGTTACAGCAATGCGTTTAGTCCGGGCATGTACTCCGATCCTGATTTTTCTATGAAGCTCTGGAATGCAGGCGTACGGATGTTTAGAGGCATTTCAGAAAGTAGGGCGTACCATTTTGGATCCGTTTCCGTTAAGCGCGTAAAGCGCAACAAAGGCTATTTTACTTTTATTCAAAAATGGGGATTTACGTCTAGCACACTGTCTAAATACTATTTACGTAGAGGTGAAAAATTTACTGGACCACTACCTGAAGCTAGCGTTCCAATAAGCGTGCAACTAAAAAATTTTATAAAGCGTATACAAGTAAAGTTTTTTACGAATCAATTTTAAAAAACATTTTTACAGCAAATAATATTTTAAGAAGGGGCGACTTTTTTTTGTACGCCAGTATTAGATTTCGATAATCGTAAAAAAGTTTAGCCCGTTTAAAATTATTGGACAAAGAAAAACTGCTATAATGCTCATTCATTTTTTCAAACACAACTGCATGTTCGTGACCGGTTTCTTTTACTTTATTGTATAGTAATTGCATCCGTGCGCGCGCCTGTTGCTTTTTTTGAGCCAGCGTTAATGAGGCCATTTTATTTTTAGTAGTATCGGCACCAATTGCATTTTGTGTGTGCTGGCGGTAATGGACCAGTGGCTCGTTTACATACACTACTTTACTGTAACAAGTGGCTACAAAACCAAGCCAAAAGTCATGTGTAACAAGTGCTGGGAACGGAACGGCCTTGTCTATCAATTTCTTTTTAAAGAGCATGGCATGACCCGGCGCCCAAGCGCCAATCGCATACATAATAGGCGTATGGTAAGCGAGCTGGTTTTTAATAGATGACATTTTTTGATGTAATAAATGTCCATTTGCATCTATTAGTTCAGAATCGGAATAAGCGAGCATTTGACCTCCAATGTTTGCGAGTAATTTTTCCAATTTATGCGGCACCCAAATATCATCTTGATCACTAAGCGCTACATAATTAGCGGTTGCAAGCAGCATTCCTTTTTCAAAATTTTTAATGTACCCCAGTCTGGTTTCATTTTGAACCACCATTACCTCCGGATGCTGAGCAGCAAATGCATGTGCAATGCGCACTGTATCATCTGAAGACGCGTCATCTACAATAATGATTTGTACAGGCGTATGTGTTTGCTGTGCAATACTTTCCAATTGCGCTAACAAATATGCAGCACCATTATACGTGGCAACCACTACTGCAACAGATGTATTAGTAGGATTGTGCAAATTCAAAAATATTAAATTGAGGATCTTGAGACTTTGCAGTTATCGTAGCGAGTAATGCGGTAACGTCTATGTCTTGCATTCTTTTTTGCTGTATTAAACGAAGCGCTTTTTGCGTTAGCAACCAGTTTTTTCTGGTAGGGTCGTGCAGCTGCAATTGATGTTTAGCAATGGCTACAGCGAGTTCATCAATACCTATTTTTTGAGCAGCGATGGTTTTAATAATAGGTATTTCATATGCTGTATTTGAAAAACTCGGTGCCATCATTTGTTTTAGATGATGTACAAATTGATCTGCTTCGGGACGGTCACTTTTATTGACTACAAAAATGTGTGCGATTTCCATGATACCAGATTTCATGGTTTGTACTTCATCCCCGGCTTCTGGCACCAACACTACAACGGTGGTATCGGCAAGGCCTGCAATTTCAATTTCACTTTGTCCTACCCCAACTGTTTCCACAATAATTTCATCAAAACCTGCCACCGACATGAGCTGACAAATTTCTAAAATATGCGTATGTAATCCACCCAGCGCCCCTCTACTTGCAAGTGAACGTATGTATACGCCTGAATGATTATACCACTCACTCATTCTAATTCGGTCGCCAAGGAGTGCCCCTAAATTAAACGGAGAAGAAGGATCTACGCAAAGCACCCCCACTTTTTTTCCAGCAACTACCCAGCCCGTAATTAAAGCGTCCACTAAAGTACTTTTACCAGCACCCGGAGGGCCCGTAATACCTGTAATGGCGCACTTATGCGCAGGTGTGATATGCAATAAGTGTTGATAGCCGGCTACTTCATTTTCTACCCAAGAAATACCCCTTGCCAAAGATTTAAAATCTCCAGCTATGATACCTGCTGCTATTTCTTGAGCGCTATTCATCAAATTTATTGTATGACTTTAAAGTTACGAAAATCAAAAGGTCGAACGCCGGTTAATTTTTCGAAGTAATAAAGAATACGGTCTTTAAATGAAAAATTTTTTCGAGTGGTGTCAATTTCTATTTTCCAATTTTGTGCATCAATGCGTGATTGCATCACCAGCGGATGTGTGCCTGAAAATTTTTGTAGCGAATCATAGGCTGTAAAATCCCAGTGCTGGTTGTCTTTTAAAATTTCTGCAACCACTTCGTCCGAATGCCAAAGCGTACTAAAGTTTTTTATTTTTTTAGCCATTTGTATAGGACTTTTTACCCAGCCATAATGGTAAACGCTTGCTGCTATTTGCTTTACATCAATTTTGGTAGCTCCTTTTCTAAAGCCTTGCGCATCTTTGTACGCACTAATTTCTTTTTTATTTCTGATGATGCGCACTTCTTTATTGTACCATTTTCTACTATCCCCTACATAATCGTAAGTGCCATAAAAATGAACATACTTAAAAAGTAATCCTTCTACCTGCGCGTCATGTTGATATTGGCAACAGGCTTCCTTAATAGCTGCATGGTATTTTTCATGCACCACTTCATCACCCTGAATATAAAAAGCCCAAGTACTATTTGGATCTATGAGTGCAAATGCTTTATTGGTTTCTACTGCTAATACAGCACCCCCTTTTCTCAAATTTGGATCCCACTCCGAGACATGAATTTTTATTTTAGGATCTCCAATAGAACGCATCAAGCCTAAGGTATCATCGTCTGATTTTCCCACCAGTACAATCATTTCATCTACAACTGGTAAAATAGAAGTGATCGCTTCCACAATGGGATAGTCGTTGATCACTGCATTTTTAATAATTGTAAAGCCACTGATTTTCATGGCTACAAAGTAACCGTGAAATTGCAGGCTATCCAAGTAAATAGTGGACGAAGCTGCATAAAAGCATTATTTTTGAACCTGGTACCCACATGTACTTCTTTTATGGAAAGAACTTTATGTTTTGATTTTGGTAATAGCCGGCTTAAATGTGCCGTTTTTGAAGGTCGCGACCTGCAAGAAACCATTCATTTGGAAAACGACTCGGAAAATACCATTGCGGAGGTTTTAAAAAGCCACCATCCCACAAAAATCATATTGTCGTCTGTTATCAAGCACCGTGATGGGCTGGAGGTGCAATTAGGGGCTGCTGCCAAGTTTCATATGCTGGGTCATTCCAGTAAACTGCCCATTACCACCCCTGTTGGCAAGCCAGAAACCATTGGAGCCGACCGTTTGGCCCTTTGTTCGGCGGCTGTTGACCTATTTGAAGGGCAACATAACCTTGCTATAGGCCTAGGAACCTGCATTACCTACAATTTCGTTAATAAATACCACGAATTTTTAGGGGGAAGCATCTCGCCAGGCATGAACATGCGCTTTAGGGCCATGCACGAGCAAACGGCCCTTTTACCCTTAATTGAGGCCCAAAACCAGTTCCCACTGGTAGGCTACGATACTAAAACCAACCTTCTTTCGGGGGTAATACTAGGTATGGCCAAAGAAATTGACGGTATCATTGAGGCTTATGCCCAAAAATACAGCAACTTTAACGTGCTCTTAACCGGGGGAGATATGCCTTTTTTTGTACCGCACTTAAAAAACAGGATATTTGCCGACCCTAACTTAATATTTAAAGGCCTTTATGCGATCAGTGAGATTAATAATGGGTAGGATTTTCCTACCGCTACTAGTTACCGGATGTTTCTTTTTAGATGCGAAGGCACAAGAAAATTCTCCATTTTCAAGGTATGGCCTTGGTGACGTTTCACCAGGTAGTCATTCTATAAGTAGATCGATGGGTGGGCTTGGCGCTGCTTATGCAGATGGTCAAGTTAACAATGTTGGACAAGCCATTAATTTTGCAAATCCAGCTACCTATGCTAACTTTTTTATGGTGTCTTACGATTTAGGATTAACCATCGATTCTAGAACTTTAAGAAGTGCCAATCCTTCTAATAAATTTACTTCTAATAACTTTTATCCGACCTACATTGCTTTTGGTGCACCTATCAAAAGCAAAAAGAATTTGGGTTTTGCTTTTGGATTAAAGCCGGCCAGTAAAATCAATTATTCGGTCATAGAGCGTACAAGAATTGCTAACGATAGTTTGGGAACGGTATACGAAGGAAGCGGCGGACTCAATCAACTTTTTGTAGGACTTGGTAAAAAATGGAAAGGATTTAGTATTGGTTTTAATACCGGATATAATTTTGGCAGAAGAGAAATTTCTACTAAAAAAACGTTTTTAAACGATACTGTTTTTTATTATCAATCTAACTCTGCTAGTGTTGGAAATTTTAGCGGCGCTTTTTTACACACGGGTTTTCAATATGATTTTTCGATTGCGGAAAAATTAGATAGTAAAGCCAAAGTGATTAATAAATACTGGATTAGACTAGGGGCTACTGCAAATTTTAGTCAACAACTAAAAGGCACACAAACCACTACCAGAGAGACTTTTACGCAATCCGCATCGGGCGATATTACCATAGATAGCATTTATAAAGTGCTAGATGTTCCTGGAACAGTAGAAATTCCTGCTACCTATACTGCAGGGATTACACTTCATAAAACCGCTGGCAACAATAGAGGATTATTTGAACTTTGGTCACTAGGTGCGGAGTACACTAGCACACAATGGACAAAATATAAATATTTTAATCAGTCAGATAGACTTGTAAATAGTTGGCAATTTAGAGTGGGTGCGCAGTTTTGTCCAGACCCGGTTGCTGGTAGAAGTTATTGGAGCAACGTAAATTATAGAGCTGGATTTTTTGTAGGAAAAGATTATGTAAATCCGGATGGCAATGGATTAAAACAATTTGGATTTTCGATGGGCATGGGTCTTCCTGTAAAAAAATGGAATACGTATGACAGACAATTTACCGTTCTGAATACAACCCTACAATTAGGCAAAAGAGGATCGAACGTAAATAATTTTACAGAAAATTTTGTTCAGTTTACATTAGGTATGAGCTTAAGTGATCTTTGGTTTCAGAAACGTAAATATGACTAATCGTACCACACATAAAATATTTAATGTAGCAGCCATTTTTTTTGGCTGCTTTTTTATGTACGCTTGCGAAAATGACGTGAACGTTGTAAAAGAATTAAGCGCCAAAACAACAAGCATTGAAGAAGGCATTCAAATAGAAAGTTACCTCAGCAACGAAGGAAAAATTAGTGCTAAATTAACAGCGCCACTCCTACTGCGTTACCAAGGAGATAGTGCCCGAAAGGCCGAATTTCCAAAATCATTACACGTAGACTTTTTTGACGACAGCCTTAAATTGGAGAGTAAACTAGACGCCAAATACGGCAGATACCTCGAAAATGACCGAAAAGTATACCTCAGAGACAGCGTTGTGGTGTTTAATTTAAAGGGAGACACCCTTTTTTGTAAAGAGCTCTATTGGGACCAGGGTACCGAGCGGTTTTTTACAGATAAAGAGGTAACGCTGGTTCAAACATACCCTTACAAACAAAAAGGGAAGTATGCCAATGGGTTTACTTCGAACCAAAATCTTACGAATATTGTTTTCTTTAAAGTGCTACCTGGCAGCTATGCTGTATTACCAGATAGCGTACTGTCAAAATAATTATTAAACGCATAAAATAATATCATGGAATACAGAAGAATGGGCCGAACTGGCTTACAATTGAGTGCTTTAAGTTTAGGAAGTTGGGTAACGTTTCACAAACAAATTGAAGACAAAACTGCAGACACTTTAATGGGTACGGCATATGATGCTGGTATCAATTTTTTTGATAACGCAGAGGGTTATGCATTTGGTGAAAGTGAAAAAATGATGGGTCGTGTGTTACAACAAAAAAAATGGGACCGTACTTCTTATACCCTTTCTTCTAAAGTATTTTTTGGATGGAGAACAAATAACAAACCCAACCAAACTGGACTCAGTCGCAAACACATCATAGAAGCCTGCCACGAGGCTTTGGGCCGTTTACAAACAGATTATTTAGACTTGTATTTTTGTCATAGACCCGATCAAAATGTACCCATTGAGGAAGTGGTGTGGACGATGCATAATTTAATTACGCAGGGTAAAATTTTATATTGGGGAACCTCTCAATGGAGTGCTGCAGAAATCATGGAAGCACACCGCGTTTCAGATCAGCATCATTTAATTGGACCTACTGTAGAACAACCTCAATACAATATGTTTGAGCGTTTTAAAATGGAACAAGACTATTTACCCGTATTTAAAAACAAAGGTTTAGGCACTACTATTTGGAGTCCACTGGGAGCAGGTTTTTTAACGGGAAAATACAATGAGGGTATCCCTACCGATTCTAGATTATCGCTCGAAGGTTTTGATTGGCTTAAAGAACGCTGGGTGCAGGATAATAAAATTGAAAAAGTAAAAAAACTGACTGTTTTGGCTGCATCACTAGGCATTAGCATGGCAGCACTTGCAATTGCTTGGACCCTTGCTAACCCAAATGTAACCACCACCATTTTAGGCGCCACTAAAGCCAGTCAATTAACTGAAAACTTAAAAGCACTAGATGCCCAAAAGCTACTCACACCTGAGGTTTTAGCAAGTATTGATAGCATTTTAGGGAATAAGCCATTTATGGATTTAGCGTAATATTCTGTGTATATTTACGTTTGTTTATAACACTATGGCCGAACACTTATATACGATTATCTGGATTGTTGCCGCTCTTATATTGATTGGCTTTTTTGCTGGTTATGAAATTGCATTTATAAGTGCCAACAGGCTTAGCATTGAGCTTAAAAAAAAGCAAGGGTTAAGAAGTGGTATCATTCTCTCTAATTTTATGGAGAGCCCTGCAAAATTTATAGGCACTTGTTTAATTGGGCTCAACATTGTGCTCGTGATTTATGGCTTACTCTTTACTTCATTTTTAAAGGGCATTGCATGGAATCCTTTACATGTAGAAAATGAATACGTAAAATTAATTATCGACACCATCATCTCTACATTTGTGGTACTCATTTTTGGTGAGTTTATCCCAAAAGCTATTTTTAAAGCGCGCAACGATAAACTAATTGCTTTTTTTGCACCCGTTGCGCAGTTTTTTCATACTATATTACAACCACTCGCTAGTGTATTTGTTGCTATTGCACAGTGGATATTAACCTATATTTTCAATGTGCGTGTCAACAACAAAAATGAAGCATTTAGTAAAGTAGACCTTGAACATTTTTTTCAGCAAACAAAAGATCAGGACGAAGAAAACCAAGAATTAAATACTGAACTTTTTGAAAACGCGTTAAGCCTTCCACTCGTGAAAATCAGGCAGTGCCTGGTTCCTAGAACAGAGATCGAAGGTGCAGACATGCATACCAGCATCGAAGATTTAAAAAAGCAATTTATAAAAACACAGTTAAGTAAACTGGTTATTTATGATGATAGTGTAGATTCTATATTAGGGTATGTACATCAAATTGACCTTTTTAAAAGACCTGCATCTGTTCAAGAAATTTTACATCCCATTATTGCTGTGCCAGAAAGTATGTCTGCCACAGACCTTATTAATAAATTTACCAAAGAGCGTAAAAGTATTGCTTGGGTAGTAGATGAATTTGGTGGTACCGCAGGTATTGTTACCATGGAAGATGTACTAGAAGAAATTTTTGGTGAAATTAGAGACGAATACGACGTAGAAGAATTTGTAGAAAAACAACTCGCCACAGATGAATTTATTTTTAGTGGTCGTTTAGAATTAGACTACCTCAAAGAAAAATATGAATTGGATTTTCCTGAAAATGAATCCGAAACATTAAGTGGCTATATCATCAATAAACACGAAGCCATTCCGAAGCAAAAAGAGACCATAATTCTAGATCATTACCAAATAGATGTTTTAACAGTGAGCGACACAAGAATTGAGATGGTAAAACTTAAAATCTTGCGCTAGAACCCCTAACTTTAGTCTCCCAAAAGGTCCCTACAATGGCATTATTTAATAGAAATAGAGGCGAAGAGAAGGCCGAAATGAGTTTTATAGACCACCTCGAAGAACTCCGACAGCATATTATCAGATCCGTGATTGCCATTTTGGCGATGGCTGCCATCATTTTCATATACAGAGACTGGGTTTTTGACAATATTATTACGGGTCCTATTAACCCGGATTTTATCTCCTACCGTGTTTTATGTGATTTTAGCCATTGGGCGCATATGGGTGACGCCCTTTGCATGCCTCCGGTTAAAATAAACATGCAAACAACCACATTTGGTGGTCAGTTTTTAAGCAGTATCTCACTAGCCCTTATTGGTGGCTTACTCATCGCTTTCCCTTATATTTTTTGGGAGTTCTGGCGCTTTATTAAGCCTGCATTAAAAGACAAAGAATTATCCAACACGCGTTTTATTATTTTTTGGGTTTCGTTTTTCTTTTTTACGGGTGCGGCTTTTGGTTATTTTTTACTCGGACCTTTTACGTTTAACTTTTTAGGAAGCTTTACGCTTGGTACCAAAGGTGTTCTTGAAACAAGACCTACGCTCACCGATTATTTAGATAATTTAACCAATTTGATACTTGGCTGCGGGATCGCATTTGAGCTTCCTGTACTAGCATTTATCTTAACAAAAATTGGATTGATCACGCCAACTTATTTAAGAAAAATTCGCAAATACGCGGTGGTGGTTATTCTGTTAGCCGCTGCTATCATTACACCTAGCCCCGATTGGATGAGCCAGCTCATCGTGTTCATCCCACTCTTTGCCCTTTATGAACTAAGTATTTTAGTGTCAGCAAGAGTGACCAAACAAAAAATTAAAGAAGAGGAAGAAGAGTGGAGTTAACGGAGTATCTTTCATACTAGTTTAATACCTTAGATTATGAATTTTGTTTTTGACGCATCTAAACCTATTGCCATTGGATCAGACCATGCTGGCTTTGAATACAAAGAAGCCATCAAAAAATGGTTGAAGCACAAGGGTTATCAGGTAACTGATTTTGGTACACCGTCTTTAGATTCGGTGGACTACCCCGACTATGCGCATCCAACTGCAGCGAGCGTAGCGAGCGGTGAAAGTACATTTGGCGTATTAATTTGTGGGAGTGGCAACGGCGTTGCCATGACTGCTAACAAACACCAATCTATTAGAGCAGCACTTTGTTGGCAAACAGATGTGGCCGCGCTTACCAGACAACACAATGACGCTAATATCATTTGTATCCCTGCAAGATTTGTTGCATTAGCTCTTGCAGAACAAATGATTGAAGTATTTATGGAAACCGCTTTTGAAGGTGGTAGACATGCGGCACGTGTTGGAAAAATTTCATGTTCTTAATTCACTAAATAAAATCCTCTTATGAAAAAATTGATCTGGATCTTTTTTCCTTTGATGAGTACGCTTGCTTTTGCACAAAAAGTAGAAGACCTTACCAAATTTGGAAAAGTAATTACAGCTAATGGCTTAAAAGAAAAATTAAGCATTTTAGCGAGTGCAGATATGGAAGGCCGTGAAACAGCTTCTCCTGGACAAAAGCGTGCAGCTGCTTACATCGAAAATGAATTTAAAAGAATGGGCTTACAGCCAGGTAATGGTGATAGCTACCAGCAAGTATATCCTGTTTACCAAGATGCGCTTACTGAAAAACAATTGGTCGTGAATGGTAAAAGCATGGACTGGGATAAAGACTTTAATTTTTCTATGCAAACCATTGCTAGCGGTAATTTCAACTACAGCAGCATTGTATTTGCAGGGTATGGTATTGTAGATTCTGCTAAAGGAATCAACGATTATACAAACCTTGATGTAAAAGGAAAATTAGTAGTGGTCGTAGAAGGTTCTAGCACCGGCATGCCAACTATGGGTGCTGGAGGAAGCCGCGCATTTGGTGCTAACCCAGCTTCTCCTGCTGCTAAAATGCGTGTGGCAATAGCTAAAGGTGCGATTGGCCTTTTAGTTGTTTCTGCAGACTTTCCTAAAAAAGTAGCAACACAAGTTAAAGGTGGCATGTACCTCAAAAAAAATGATGCACCAGGTTTTTTAATGGTGAATATTTCTGCTACTGTTGCAAATGCACTCGTAGGTAGTACAAGCACTTTAAGTGTATCTGATATTGCTGCTACTACAAAAGGCGCTTACAATGCAGGTTTACATATTGTAGCTACAAAAACAACTGAAAATTTAGAGAGCAGTAATGTAATTGCTGTTTTACCTGGTACCGATAAAAAAGACGAGTACTTATTTTTAACAGGCCACTACGATCACCTAGGTAAAAAAGGTGATGTAATTTGGTATGGTGCAGATGATGATGGTTCTGGTACTGTAGGTGTAATGCAAATGGCAGAAGCTTTTGCAGCCGCTGCTAAAAAAGGAAAATACCCGCGCAGAACAATTGTATTTATGACCGTGAGTGGTGAGGAAAAAGGCCTTTGGGGTTCTCAATATTACGCTGAGCACCCAATTTATTCTTTAGATAAAACAACTGCAGATTTAAACACAGACATGATTGGTCGTTTAGACACAGAGCGCATGACAGCCGATTCTTTAAATTATATTTATGTAATTGGTCATGACAAATTAAGTTCTGATTTACCTATCATCAACGAAGCTGCAAATAAAAATTCTAGCAACTTAGTACTTGATTATAAGTTTGATGATCCAAACGATAAGAATAGAATTTACTACCGTAGCGATCATTACAACTTTGCTAAAATGGGTGTGCCTATTTTATTCTTCTACGATGGTATGCTTTTAGCAGACTACCACAAACCAACTGATACCGTAGATAAAATCAATTTCGAATTGATGCAAAAAAGAACCTTAATGGTATTCCATACTGCTTGCGAAATCGCAAACAGAGATGCGATGTTAAAAAGAGATATTCCTCTAACTATGCCAGCGAGATAAACTGCATTGATCTAAAACATAAAAAAAGCCCACCGATAAATCGGCGGGCTTTTTTTATTAGAAAAATTTGCAGCAATTACTGCCCTAAAATGTATGCGAAAATAAGCGGTGCCACAATTGTTGCATCACTTTCTACAATAAATTTAGGCGTATGAATATCTAATTTACCCCAGGTAATTTTTTCGTTAGGAACCGCGCCAGAGTAAGATCCGTAAGATGTTGTAGAGTCACTAATTTGACAGAAATAACTCCAAAACGGAACGTCATGCCACTCTAAATCTTGGTACATCATAGGCACTACGCAAATTGGAAAATCACCAGCAATACCACCACCAATTTGGAAAAAGCCTACGCCTTTTCCGCCACTGTTAGCACGGTACCACTCGGTTAAATAAATCATGTATTCGATACCGTTTTTAACAGTGCTCGCTTTTAATTCATTTTTGATAACATAAGAAGCAAAGATATTTCCGGTAGTGCTGTCTTCCCATCCTGGAACAACAATTGGAATATTCTTTTTAGCAGCGGCAACAATCCAGCTATCCTTAGGATCAATTTCATAATACTGCTCTAGCTCACCGCTTAAAACCACTTGGTATAAAAATTCGTGTGGGAAATAACGCTCACCTTTTGCTTCTGCATCTTTCCAAAACTTTACAATATGTTTTTGCAAACGGCGAAAAGCTTCTTCTTCCGGAATACAAGTATCGGTTACACGGTTGTAATGGTTTTCTAATAAATCCCACTCATCTTGTGGTGTAAGGTCTCTATAATTTGGCACGCGCTTGTAATGGCTATGTGCTACTAAGTTCATTACATCTTCTTCAAGGTTAGCGCCGGTACAACTAATGATCGCAATTTTATCTTGACGAATCATTTCGGATAAGCTAATACCTAATTCGGCGGTACTCATGGCACCCGCTAAACTCACGAGCATTTTTCCACCTTCTAATAAATGCGTTTCGTAACCTTTTGCAGCATCCACTAAAGCAGCCGCATTAAAGTGGCGGTAATGGTGCTCAATAAACTGGGAAACAGGGCCTTTTGTCATGGTATTTAATTTGTGAGGGCAAAAGTAATTTTTTTAACCGGTTTTCTTTGTTGAAATTTGAAGGATGAGACCTCTTTTTTTAGCCCTTGCGCTCGTTGCCAACATATTGGCAAATGCCCAACAAAAAACCACCGATTTAGACAAATCACCCATGGATATGAGCTATTGGCCATCCAACTTTCCCATGCTTAAACTGAGTGGAAAAGCCAGTGGCGAACCCTTTGCAAGGGTTATTTATGGAAGGCCTCAAAAAAATGGGCGCGTATTATTTGGTGATGTTGTACAGTACAATACGATTTGGCGTTTGGGTGCCAACGAAGCCACAGAATTAGAATTTTTTGTGCCTGTAAAAATAAATGGGAAATTAGTGCCAAAAGGCAGGTACACACTTTATAGTATTCCCAATGAAAACAATTGGACCCTCATTTTAAATACCGATAATTTTAGCTGGGGCAATTTTAGTTACAACGCTAAAAAAGATTTGTTACGCTTTCAAGTACCTGTTTTAAAAACGATGGATACCACAGATGCGTTTACTTTATATTTTGAAGAAACCAACTTAGGTGCAGGACTCATTATTTTATGGGACCAAGTAAAAGTAATGTTACCCATTTCGTTTTCTAAAGAAGCCATCATTCATAAAAAGAAATAGTTTTTAAAATCAATACGTATGAAATTAGCAACCAAATATATCCACGCAGGTACTGAGCCTGACCCGTCTACCGGCGCCATCATGACCCCTATTTATCAAACTTCTACCTATGTGCAAGAAGCTCCAGGTGTGAACAAAGGTTATGAGTATGCACGTAGCCAAAACCCAACCAGGAGTGCCCTTGAGAGCGCTTTTGCGGAAATTGAAAATGGAAAATTCGGGCTCGCGTTTAGCAGTGGTGTAGCTGCTACCGATGCGGTTATCACTTTACTTGAACCAGGTGACGAAGTGATTGCAGCAAATGATATGTATGGTGGTACGTATAGGCTCTTCACAAAAATTTTTGCAAAGTATAATATTGTATTTACCTATGTAGATACCACTGATATTGCACAAATAGAAAAAGCAGTTTCTAGCAAAACAAAATTATTATGGATTGAAACACCTACCAATCCACTTATGAACATTACGGATATTGCAGCGGTTGCTAGCATTGCAAAAAAATTCAATATTTTACTTTGTGTAGACAATACGTTTGCTTCTCCGTATTTACAAAATCCATTAGACCTAGGCGCCGATATTGTGATGCACTCTGCTACCAAATATTTAGGCGGACACAGTGATGTGATACAAGGATGCCTTGTAATGAATGACGCAGCCCTTCGTGAAAAATTATATTTTATTCAAAAAAGTAGAGGCGCGGTGCCCGGCCCGATGGATTGTTTTTTAGTGTTAAGGGGTATTAAAACACTACACCTACGCATGCAGCGTCATTGTGAAAACGGTACTGCTATGGCCGCCTTTTTAAGGCAGCACCCAAAGGTTGAACGCGTTTACTGGTGCGGGTTTGAAGACCATCCCGGTTATCCGGTGGCCAAAAAGCAAATGCGCGGTTTTGGTGGAATGATGAGCTTTACGCTAAAAGATGACAGTGTTGAAAATGCTGTTAGGGTACTTTCAAGTACCAAGGTATTTGCACTTGCCGAAAGTTTAGGCGGTGTAGAATCACTGATCAATCATCCAGCTTCTATGACGCACGCTTCTATACCAAGAGAAGAAAGAATTAAAAATGGCCTCTCTGATAGTTTAATTAGACTGAGTGTAGGTGTAGAAGATATTGAAGACTTAATCGCAGATATCAATAATGCAATTGGTTAATGATGCAACCACATGATTTGAGCTATTATTTGAGCGACGCTAATTTTTCTAGTGCGCGCTGCAGGGTTTCTTCTTTTTTTGCAAAACAAAATCGGATCACTTTGTTGTCTGTTTTGTTTTTATAAAACGCCGATACTGGAATCGTAGCAACGCCATATTCATGTATCAACTTCATAGCAAAATCAGTATCTGATGCATCTGAAATATTTGCGTAGCTGTAGCATTCAAAATAACTACCACTAGAAGGCAAACACTTTAGAGGCGTGGCTTTCATAAGATTTCGGAAATAATCGCGCTTCACTTGCATCTGAGCGCCAAGTTGTAAATAAGCATCTTTATTCCCCATATAATTAGCCAACGCTACTTGCTTAGGTGTATCCGCACAAAAGGCATTAAACTGATGCACTTTGCGGTACGCTTCCATTAAACCCATATCACCTATACAATAACCTAATTTCCATCCGGTAGCATGATAGGTTTTCCCAAAAGAAAAACATACAAAACTACGCGCTAACAAATCGGGGTAACGCAGTATGCTTTGGTGCTCCGCACCATCATAAATCAAATGCTCGTAAACTTCGTCACTTACAATAATTATTTGTGTATCCGCTACAATTTGCCTCAACTGTTCTATATCATTTTTTGATAGTACCGTTCCAGTTGGATTGTGTGGTGAATTAATCATGATGCACTTTGTACGCGGAGTGATTTTTTCACGAACTACATCCCAAGGAATACGATATGTTGGAAATTGAAGTGGAATGGTAACCGCCACAGCGCCATTGATTTCAATGTTGGGAATATAACTATCGTAACAAGGCTCAAACACAATGACTTCATCACCTCTTTGTAAAATGGTGGTTAGGGCAGTGTAAATGGCGTAGGTACCGCCAGGTGTAACAATGATATCAGCATCTGGAGAAATACGCGTGCCATAAAGCGCCGCTACTTTGCCTGCAATTGCCTCTCTGAGGGGTAAATAGCCGTTTAAATGCATGTACTGGTTAAAACCATCTCGCATAGCTGCAGCCACGAGTTCTACGAGGTCTTGGGGCATGTCAAAATCTGGAAATCCTTGGCCTAAATTAACGGCGCCATGCTTTGCAGCAAGCTCACTCATTACGGTAAATATGCTTATGCCAGTGCTCGGTAATTTAGAGGTAACATGCATACGGAATGTCTAAGAATTAAAAAGCTAATTTGCTAACAAGTCTGTTAAGTTCTATCTCGGCAATTTTTGCAGTGTACTGAAGGTTTACCAAACGGTAGCCCGCATTTTCAAAACTCTGCTGCGCTTGACGTACGTCAATAATCGTTGCCTGTGCGAGTTCAAATTTTTGCATCACTAAATCTAGTAACTGACTAGAAAGTGCATAGTTGTCGGTTTCTGTTTGAAGCTGAGCTAATGCATTTGAATAGGCATTAAAAGTTTTAACGGCGCTGGTTTCTAAATTTAGCGCAATCGTTTCTTGTTGCAACTTGGCACTGCGCGTATTAATGGCAGCCACTTGACTTTGACGCTTAAACGCAGATCCGTTATAAATTGGAACGTTAAGGTTAATGCCAACAAATGGACCATAACTTTGGTTGAGTAAAATAAAACCCGCAGCACTTTTATTGCTACTAATATTAAAACCAGTTGTTGCCCTTAAAGTAGGTGTGCGAAGGGCAGCTGTTTCTTTTTCGATGAGTTGATTGATGCCAATTTGTGTAGCAGCAGCAATATATTGTGGATTGGTAGGCAATGCGTTTTTGATACTTTCTAAAACCAAAGATTTGTCAATCAAAATTTTATCCTCTACCACAATTACTGAATCCGGGGCTTGTACCATCGATTGTAATAAGTCTGCTTTACTTTGCTTGATAATTAAATATTGTGTTTCGAGGGCTTGTTTTTGCCCGTTTAAATCAAGCTTTGCCTGATAGATATCTGCGTTGTTAGCAAGGCCTGCTTCTTTACGCGCTTCTAAAACATCCAATCTTTTTTGAAAAACCGCAATTGATTTTTGAATGGTTTTTACCAATTCTTGTTGGCGAACTATTTCGTAATAACGAACAGCAACGGTTGCCATGGTGTTTTGAAGCTGCACATTGAGCACATTGGTATTGAGCTGCTGTAACTGTGCCAATCTTTTTTGTGTTGCTACCAAACGGTTTCCATTGTACAATAAAATACTTCCAGTAACACCCACCGATAAAACATTTGATCCTACATTGTTACGCTCTGTGTTACGTGTAGCATCCGGAAATTTTTGATTAATTGAAATCACTTGCTCGTTATCAGAAGCCGTAAGATTCACTGTGGGCAAGGCTCCTGCAATACCAGGGTTGTTATTAATGGTACTTATAGAAAGTTGATTTCTGACAAGTTCAACGTCGTAACTATTTTTTAGTGCGATTGCAATGGCATCAGATAAACTTAATTTTTGTTGCGCTTTTACTTGTGAAGTAGCAGCTACAATAAATATTAGAAGGAGCCATTTTTTCATGTGTCCAGTTTTTATTTGATTAACCAACCAGTGTTCCTATTTGCATTCCTTCTACAACATTTAATAAGTTACCAGGCTTGTTCATGTCAAATACAATGATGGGTAATTTATTTTCCATGCACAGCGTAAATGCTGTCATGTCCATTACTTTTAAATTTTTAGAAATGCATTCTTGAAAACCAATGGTTTCAAATTTAGTGGCAGTAGGATCTTTTTCAGGATCAGCGCTATATACACCATCAACGCGCGTGCCTTTTAAAATCACATCGGCTTTCATTTCAATCGCACGCAGAGAACCTGCGGTATCGGTTGTGAAATAAGGGTTACCAGTACCTGCACCAAATATAACAACGCGTCCTTTTTCTAAATGTCTTAATGCTTTACGACGGATATACGGTTCTGCAACCTGCTCCATATTAATCGCACTTTGTAAGCGGGTATACACACCAATTTTTTCTAGCATCGCTTGCATCGCCATTGCGTTAATAACCGTTGCGAGCATGCCCATATAATCACCGTGTGCACGTTCAATACCGCTATCTGCTTCATTCATACCCCTGTAAATATTACCACCGCCAATAACAATGGCAACTTGTACCCCTAGGTCTACTACTTTTTTAATATCCAGCGCGTACTGCTCAATAATTTTAGGATTGAACGGATCGCCATTTTTTTGTTCACCTAATAAGGCTTCGCCCGATAATTTAAGTAAGATTCGTTTGTACTTTGGAAGCATAATGGGTCATTTATATATGCAAATAACCTCAATTTTTAGCCAAGTGCCAAAGAAAACCGGGGCAAAAAAATAGAGGCCCGTGAGGGCCTCTTTATATAAGCAGTTTGAAACTTACCATTTAACCTAAAGCTACACGCTTAAACTCTGTAACAACAACATCGCCAGCAGATTTTAAGTAAGCCTCAACGGTGATACCACCATCCTTAACAAAGGCTTGTGCTAGAAGGGTATTTTCTTTGAAGAAAGCATTGATCTTACCTTCAGCAATTTTAGCAACCATTTCGTCTGGTTTACCTGCCATTTTAGGATCTTCCTTCATGGTATCGATGATGATAGCACGCTCTCTTACAATGGTATCTGCAGGAATAGAATCTGCATCAACTGCAAGAGGGTTCATCGCTGCAATTTGCATGGCAACGTCTCTACCAGCTTCTGCTGCTTCTTTATTTAAACCTACTAATACACCCATACGGTTTGCACCATGGATATAAGATGCCACAAAAGCAGCTTCTACTCTTTCAAATTTAGCAACACCAATTTTTTCACCGATAGAAGCTAATTTGTCATTGATCATATCAGACACTTTAGCGCCACCTATCAATACTTCATTAAGTTCCTCAGCAGATTTTACATTGTTTGCAACAGCAGCATCAGCAATGCTTTGCGCAAATGCAACGAACTCTGCATTTTTAGAAACGAAATCAGTTTCGCAAGAAATACAAACGATAAAACCAGTTTTGTTGTCTGCAGAAGTTTGTGCGATAATTACACCTTCTTTTGCTTCACGGTCGCTACGCTTTGCAGCTACTTTTTGACCTTGCTTACGTAACCAATCAATAGCCGCTTCAAAATCACCAGCAGATTCTGTTAATGCTTTACGGCAATCCATCATACCCGCACCAGTTGCCTGACGGAGCTTGTTAATATCTTGGGCTGTAATGTTTACAGTACTCATAATAATTAATTTTTAGGCTTTATGAAAATTGGGCCACAAGTCATTATCTAATAGATATTGAAGTGATGGCCCAATTGAATAGTATTTTATTTTCCAGCAGGACGACGTGTTCCTGTTGTGGTACGACGCTTAGGAGCAGCACCATCTGCGCTAGCAGGTGCTCTGCGACCACCGCGACCAGCTTCAGCTTGCGCTTCTGCTTCTAGTCTGCGAGCCTTAGCTTCGTTTTCGTTGTTTGAGTCATCAGATTCATCATCATCTTTAGATGCTTGACGCTCTGCTAAACCTTCTGCAATTGCAGCAACGATATAGTTGGTAATGATCGCAATAGATTTTGTTGCATCATCATTTGCAGGAACTGCAAAATCAACTTTATTAGGATCACAGTTGGTATCAACCATACCAAATGTAGTAATACCTAAACGCTTTGCTTCTGCAAGTGCAATATGTTCTACACCAATATCTACTAAGAAAAGTGCAGCTGGTAAACGGCCTAATTGCGCGATACCACCTAAAACTTTTTCCATTTTTTCTTTATCACGACTTAAAGTAAGACGCTCTTTTTTTGTTAAGCTTTCTGCGCTTCCGTCAGCTAACATTTTTTCAATGCTTTGCATCTTTTTAACGCTTTTGCGAACTGTATTGAAGTTAGTAAGCATACCACCTAACCAACGCTCAGTAGCATAAGGCATGTTCACACGCTTTGCGCATTCGCTAACGATTTCTTTTGCCTGCTTTTTAGTAGCAACAAACATGATCTTCTTACCACTCTTTGCAATTTGCTTAACAGCGGCAGCAGCTTCTTGTAAATGATCTACTGTTTTATTGAGGTCAATAATGTGAATACCTTTCTTCTCAGCAAAGATGTAAGGTAACATCTTAGGATTCCACTTCTTTTTGAGGTGACCAAAGTGTACGCCGGCCTCCAAAAGTTGTTGCTGTAATGAAGTATTATTTTCCATTGTATGATTGTATAATTTGTTAGAGTATAAGTTTGATTAACGTTTGCTGAACTGATAGCTTTTACGTGCTTTCTTGTGACCGAATTTCTTACGTTCAACACTACGTGGATCACGCTTCAATTGACCAGCTGCTTTTAAAGTAGGACGGAATTCAGGATTCATCTCTAATAAAGCACGAGCGATACCAAGCTTTGCAGCTTCGGCTTGACCTTTAAGGCCACCACCTTGTGCGTTAATTACGATGTCAAATTTACCTTCCACTTCTGCGGTTTTTAAAGGCGCTACTACTTGATTTTGCAAGTAAACAAGTGGGAAATAAGCTTTATAGTCTTTGTCGTTTACAGTGATCTTACCTTCACCCTTGCTAATAAATACACGGGTTACAGCTTCTTTACGGCGACCAACTGCGTTTTTTTGTTTTTCCATTTATGTTGGAATTAATGTTTTGTAATTGGTTTAGAATGTAAGTTCTTTTGGTTGCTGTGCGCTGTGTTGATGAGCTGCACCTGCATATACAAATAACTTTTTGATCATCTTGCGACCCAAACGGTTTTTAGGTAACATACCTTTTACCGCTCTTTCCATAATTACTTCTGGACGACGCTTGATTAAATCTTCTGCAGCTTCTTCTTTTTTTCCACCTGGGAAACCAGAGAAGTTGATGTATTGTTTGTCATGAAATTTGTTTCCTGTGAAAACAACTTTTTCGCAGTTAATCACAATAACATAATCGCCACAGTCAACGTGTGGAGTATAATACGCTTTGTTCTTACCACGAAGAACAGCCGCGATTTTTGATGCAATACGTCCTACGGTTTGATTAGTACCGTCAACCACATACCAGTTGTGCTGAACAGTAGCCGCGTTTGCATGCTTGGTGGTGAAATGAAGTTTACTCATAATATTTGGTTTTAATGACCCAGCGCTATCCCGCTGGTTTTAAATGGACGGCAAAGGTGGGGCAGCAGAACTGATTTACCAAGAATTTAAAGGTTTATTTTTACGCGTACCTTTATAAGTCATTGATTTTCAATGATAAATTTGAATCATTAAATTAATCGTCGAAATATACATTGATTATCAACGAGTTATTTATTATGTATAATTAATTTAATAGGAAATATATCCGCTTCTAGGGTGACTATCAACATACGTTCCTAAATTAACCTTTTTTAATCAATTAGATAATAACTCAACTAAGCGTATAAATACATTGCAAAAAGGCTTCAAAAAAAATTAGATTTAGTCTAGAATCTTTACGATTAATCTAAAATCTAACCACATGAGACATGTAATATCACCTAGAAAAGGCATGCTCTCTGGAGCTTTTGTCATGATCCTTTTCTCTTTAAGCATAGTAGGATGTAAAAAGGAGTCTACAGAAGAAATCACTAAACGCTCTATCAATGATATACACAAAGATCCTCTATTTCAAGATTATGTATCGAAAATACAGATTCAGTATAACGCTGTTCAAGATTATACTCAATTAGCCAATATAATAAAAGACGGAAAAATTTCTAATGAAGAAGCTAACTTAATGTATAAGGTATATGGCTATAACAATAATGAAGAATTTCGTTTTGCATACATTCAATTAGCCAAAATTATGAGGCAGCTTTGGAAAAAATACGATTTTAATGCATACACAAATGAAGAAAAAAAAGCGGCTGTACTAAAAACCTTTGAACAAATAAGTAATAAAAATAAGTTTCATTCAAAGCCAGTCACTTTAAATTTCATTTTTGATGATTGCGAAAAAATTAGAGTTAATTGTATCTTGTCAGTTGCTGCTGAAGCAACTATAATGCATTTGGGATGTGCTGCATTAGACGTTACTTTCATATTCGGAATATTGTGTCACGGCACATCAATATTGTATCAAAAAACTGCTGGAGATAACTGTAATTTAGCTGCAAATAAGTGTAAAACCACATAAATCAGTAAGCATGAAAAAAGAAAAATTGTTAAAATCAATACCTTTTATTTGTCTTGCTCTATTATTAATAGCAAGATTACTTTCAAATACCTGGATTAAAAATAATTTTTTAGTTATTGTTACTACTCTACTTATCGTTTCATTTGCTTCTATTATTTTATTGAAGTTTCCGAAAGAATTACACAAAAAATTTCTTTTAGGAATTTCAATTATTATTGCTGCGATCATTTTATTTACTCAACTCTTTTATATTTAATCTTCCCATAAGTGGCCCATCCGTAACAAATGTTGTAATTTTATAGTCTGAGCCGTTATATCTATGTACCTCAAATTTAAACCCCAATCCCTCTTTACGGGCCATACTATAATAGAAGGTGGCAACAGGGTTGTTGTAACCTCAAAGGATGGATCGGTTGTGGACCTTATCCCTGCTTCAGAGGCGGGCGAGGATATTCAAAAACTTGATGGGCTACTTTGCCCAGGATTTATAAATGCACACTGTCATTTAGAATTATCACACTTAAAAAATGCGATTCCAACGGAGACTGGTTTATCAGAATTTGTAAAACAAATTGTACCCAAACGCGCGGCGGCACTAGAAGTGATTGAAGCTGCGATAGAAGCTGCAGAAAATGAAATGTACAATAATGGTATTGTGGCGGTGGGTGATATTTGTAACACAGCAGATACGATTGCAGCAAAAACAAAAGGTAAATTAGCTTACTATAATTTTGTAGAAATATATGGATTAGATCCTTTGCTTGCTGCTCAAAAAATGAACGAAGGGCTTTTGTTGAAAGCAAAATATGAAGCAGCTAATTTAAAAGCGGTTGTTATCCCGCACGCCCCCTACTCTGTTCCAGCAGATTTACTTAAACTATTAGCAACACATTACGGACCACATACCGTTAGCATACACAACCAAGAAACAAAAGCAGAAAACGATTTTTTTGAAAATAAAATAGGTGCGTTTGTAGACATGTATAAAAGAGTAGGCGTTGATTTAGATTTTTTTACCCCTTCTAAGAAAACAAGTTTGCAAACGGTGTTGCCTCAACTATCAAAAGCAAAAAAAACATTACTCGTACATAATAGTTTTACAAGTAGCGCAGACATTGACGCCGTTTTTGCAAGTGACACAGATGCCTATTGGTGCCTTTGTCCCAACGCCAACCAATACATAGAAAATACCATGCCGCCCATCGAACTACTCCGTAGCAAAAACACAACCATTATAGTAGGAACAGATAGTTATGCTAGTAATTGGAGTTTAAATATGCTCGATGAATTAAAAAAGATTCAGTTGCACAATCCGCAAATACCACTCGCAGAAATGCTAACCTGGATTACAACTCATGGAGCACGTGCGCTTCAAATGGAAGATAAACTTGGTAGCATTGAAGCTGGGAAAAAACCAGGACTTACACTGATTAATAACTTAAGTGCTGCTGGGCAATTACAAACAACATCAAGTAGTACTAAAATAATTTAGTGCGCCTCATTGATATGGGGATATACACGCTCAATGTTTTTTAAAAGTTCTATGCCGTCTTTTAAAATTTCAACAGTTTGGTTTTTGTTGGTAGACAACCGAATCCCATTGAGCTGTAACATTCTGTTTAAATAGTTAGACTTATTAAAAGCTTTTAAAGTAAGATTATCGGGTATAAAAGTTTTGTTCAAGACAAAGTCCCAGGTTTTGTTATGGTAGTTTATTAATGCTGAACTCTTTATGCTGCCTTTTACGTTAATGAATGAATCTGAACTAGCCCTCGCTGTGCGGTAATAATAATCAAAAGGAGCAATGCGAATATCATCCATGTAGCGGTTCATGAATTCTTCTTCTCTTGATGTTCTTGCCTTAATTTGCAAGAGCATCAAATCATATTTTTCAATACAATCACGCAACTTGCTATCTTTTACATTTTTTAAAACGCCGGCAAATTTTAATTGATCAAGCGCAATGCAATTTGTTTCAAAAATACCCTCTCTTGTAGATAAATAATTATTTAAATAAAAGAAGTTGACTTTGTTGGCTTCTAGATCTGTATTTAAAATATAGTTTTCTAATACGATAGTGGCAGTATCTTGCTTGTTATGCACTACATCAATTTTACGCAAACTAGCAGTGTCTTTTTGTAACTCATGGTACAATTGTGACATCACACTCTCTGTTTGATGCGCCACCACTTGCTCTTCTCTAATATTTTCCGCTAAAAAGCCGAGACTTACTGCTAGAAATAACATCAGAAATTCAGTGATATGCTCTTTCCATTTTTTTGGTCCGTGGTGACCTGCGTGGTGATGTACTTCCATAGATGTATTAGTGTAAGACAGTTTGTAAGATAGGTAAAGATTTTATTTCATTAAACTTTTTGTAATGCCAACTTAAAGAGAGTTGAAATAATTCAAGGATTTTTTTTCGGTGGGCGCCATTTAACTCAATCGTTTCTAAATTATTATAAAACTGAAGGGTCATAAAATTAGACGCTGTTTGAGCCTCAAGTCCTTCTAGAAAATAAGGATGCAGGGGTTTCTCGCTCACAAATTGACCTTCTTTCACGTCTAAATAAGAGGACTCTGCACTGTAAATTCCTTGCAGTCCAAAGCCAAGCGTTTCACTCAAATGAATTAAAAAATAAATAGGCAAATTACTTACAAGTATAGGCCCACCTTTGTCTAATTGCTTAAGGGTGTCTTCAATTAAATAAAATAATTCGGGGTGGGGTTCGGGCTGTAAAATTTGTTGTAAGATTTCTACGATATAGGTGGCCACTGCGTTTCGGACCACACTAGCATATACCTCCTGATACACATAACTCCAATTCGCATCCTTTAAAATTTGCATCGCCTTTAAAGGACTATGATAAGCTTCTAACTCGAGTATGGCGCCGGGCTGATAAAAAACACCTTTATTAGCACCCTTTTTACTTGACACCCTTACACCCTTAACAATATATTGTTGCAAACCAAAAAGCTCGGTATAAATTGATGTGATAATACTAGTGTCTCCGTATTTAGTAACACGTAACACAATACCCTTGGTGTTATGCAGCATATTTTTTTATAAGGCGCCAGTAAATTGTTTCAGAAAACGCATATCGTTTTGAGAATACAATCTTAAATCGTTAACCTGGTATTTTAACTGCGTGATTCTTTCTACACCCATACCAAACGCAAAGCCAGTATACTTTGTAGAATCGATACCAAAATTTTCTAGCACTTTTGGATGCACCATACCGCTACCTAATATTTCTACCCAACCCGTGTGCTTGCAAATATTACATCCTTTGCCACTACAAATTTGACAACTGATATCCATCTCGGCACTAGGCTCTGTAAAAGGAAAATAACTAGGTCTAAAACGTACTTTCACCTCTTTGCCAAACATTTCTTGTACGAAAAAATAAAGGGTTTGCTTAAGGTCTGCAAAACTCACATTTTCATCAATGTATAAACCTTCTACCTGATGAAAAAAGCAATGCGCCCGCGCACTAATGGTTTCGTTACGGTACACACGCCCCGGACAAATAACTCTGATAGGCGGCTTTTGGGTTTCCATCACCCTAGCCTGAACACTACTGGTATGTGTGCGTAATAACCAGTCTGGATTTTGTTGAATATAAAACGTGTCCTGCATGTCTCTAGCAGGATGATCTTCTGGTAAATTCATGGCGCCAAAATTGTGCCAATCGTCTTCAATTTCTGGACCTTCTGCAACGGCAAAACCTAGTCTTCTAAAAATAGAAACCATTTGTCCGCGCACAATACTTAAAGGATGACGGGTACCTACTTCGGTAGGATCTGCAGGTAATGACCAATCAATACCTGAACTTGCCGCATCATTCACGGGAGCAGCAGCACCTTGTAAGGCCTCATAACGAGCTTCAGCAAAAGCTTTAAACTCATTTAAAACCTGACCAAATTCTTTGCGCTGATCGGGGGGTACGTTTTTCATTTCACCCAGCACCGACTTAACTAAGCCCTTGGTTCCCAGGTACTTAATACGAAAAGCCTCAACCGCTTCGGGGGTTGCAGCTTCAAAAGCAGCCATTTCAGACTTGTAGGCCTCAATTTGTTGCAGAATCTGTTCCATTTCCCAAAGATAAACAGCCGGAGCCACTGATTAAAAAATGATTTAAAGCCACTATTTCTTACATTTGCCTTATCCTACGTAATAATTACACAACCATTACAGGTTTAGTAGGGCTTACAATTTTTTACTTTACACCAAGATTTACATGGACTACAATACTGGAAGAAACTATTTAGGAATGAAAGAATATGGCCGTCACGTACAAAGGATGGTTGAATATTTACTAACCATTGAGGATAGGGCAAAACGTCAGCAACAAGCACAAGGCGTTATTGAACTCATGGGATTTTTAAATCCGCATTTAAAAAATGTAGAAGATTTTAAACATAAATTATGGGATCACTTATTTTTTATAAGTGATTTTAAATTAGACGTTGATAGCCCGTATCCGATTCCACAAAAAGAAACCTACAAATTAAAACCAGATCCACTTCCTTATCCGAAGCGTCATCCAAAATATGCGCACTTAGGAAAAAATTTAGAGGTGGTAATTAATAAAGCACTCGCACAAGAAGACCCAGAAAAAAAGGCTGGCTTCGCACACGCCATTGCTTATTATATGAAACTTGCTTACAGCAACTGGCACAAAGAACTTGTGCATGATGATGCGATTAGAAGTGAATTAGATACCATCACAGGTGGTGAATTAGAATTTAGCAACACGCCATATATTAAACACCGCAATCAAAATTTTGAAAGAGATGATTACGGAAGCGGCGGCCGAAACAATGGTGTTCGTTGGCAGCAAAATTTTGGTAGCAGAAATAACCGCAACAACAATAACAACAGGGGTCGCAGCAGTAGCGGTGGTGGCAATAGACCTGGCGGCGGCGGACAAGGTAATGGACAAGGCGGTCGCGACAACCGCAGTGGTGGTGGGTTTAAAAAACGCTACTAGTTTTATTTCCAATTACAAATAGTAAAAACAATTTTGCTGTAGCTTTCTTTTTCATAAAGAACGCCAATACGCTTTGCATCTAATGCTACGAGATCGGAATAAGCAGCGTAATCTCCTTTGTAATTTTCTGGTGCTTTAGCAATTACAATCGCTTTATTTTTTGTGGAGTTATTTGTCCAAGTTTTTCCTTCGTCATAACTAATGCGAAGCGTAAGGTTGTCTCGTTTTTTTGCATCGGCTGCATTGCAAAATGCAAGTACTGTTTTTCCTTTTTTATGCCCAATTTCTAGTATCGATCCTTCGCATACTGGATCTATTAAACTGGTATCAAAATAATTTTCTTTCCAAGTAGCACCACCATCATCACTAAAAGAAACATACCTGTACCTTACCGTGCCCGCTTGATTGCGTGCATTTAAAATAAGTTTTCCATTACTAAGTGGAGCGGCAGTTGCTTCATTACTTCCTGGTAAAACAATGGGTGCTGATATTGAAAAACTTTCTCCATGGTTGTCTGTATAAAAACCGTGTGCGTTATAGTCTTCAAAGTTTTTTTGTGGAGGACCCGAAGAATGATTGGCTGCTACATAGATGCGTCCTTTATAATTTCCAGATGTAAACTGCGTAGCATGACCAGGTGTATTGGCATAGGTACGCCAGTCTTCGGTAAAGCGGTAAGCCTCATTAATGCCCGGCTGATTAGGGCGGTGCACCTGCGCCGTAATATTAATAGGACTAGACCAGGTATCGCCACCATCTTCTGATGTTACATACCAAACTTCGCGAATACCCTTCCCGATACGCATAGAATATTCGTCGTGATTACCCGTATTGTAAAATAAAAAAACACGACCCTTAGGGTAACGAGGGTCCGTTACGTCTACAACGGGTGCTGGATTACCTGCTTGTAAATTATTATAATCGATAACGGTTGATAGTGCAGACCAGGTAGCGCCACCATCGGTACTTTTTTTAATTACAATATTGATATCACCAAAATCTCCATCCCCATTTACACGCCCCTCGCAAAATGCCAATAAATTTTTATTAGGAAGCCTTACAACTGCTGGTATGCGGTAGGTTTTATGACCTTCGGTACCCGACTCAAACACAGTGCTAACCGTAGTTTGCGCGTTTGTCATCTGAACAGCAGTGATTAAAACAAAAAGGATACGAAGTCTTTTACAAAACATGCCTATTATTTATTGTGTTATAAATGTAAGACAACGCACTTACATTTACAGCATGGAAAAAATGAATCCGCTTTCTGAAATTATTTTATCGAGAAGGTCAAGTAAGCCTTCTACGTTTAATGGCAAAAAAATAGAGGACCCAATTATAACAGATTTACTTAACCTCGCACACTGGGCGCCTACACATGGCAGAACAGAACCATGGCGTTTTAACGTATATGCAGGTAATGGTGTTGTAACATTTTGCGAAGCCCACGCGGCGCTCTACAAAACAAACACAGCCCCCGAAGTATTTACCACTGCTAAATTCGAAAACCTGCAACAATTGGGGAGCCAAACTTCCCATATTATAGGCGTGTACATGCAAAGGCAAGTGCCCGCAAAAATACCTTTCGTAGAAGAAATCGCGGCTACCGCCGCGGCCATGCAAAACATCTTACTTGGCGCCGAAGCCCTTGGTATCAGTGCGCTTTGGAGCACCGGCGGTATGACCCACCATCCCGCACTGAAAAGTTTTTGGGGCCTCGCAGAAGATGATGTGGTAATGGGGTTATTGTACCTTGGCTACTCCGATGCACCAAAAGCAGAAGGCAAAAGAAATGGTACCGCAGCAGAAAAGACGAGTTGGATAATTTAGGTCGGATCAGATAGCATTATTATTAAAAAGCGTTTCTTTGTAATCATGGAAAAAGGTTTGCAAAAATTAATTATCCTTACCGCGCCTTCCGGCGCGGGTAAGACATCCATTACAAGGTATTTATTAGATAAATATCCGGCACTTTCTTTTTCTATTTCGGCGGCTACCAGAGCGCCCCGTGGACAAGAAGTAAACGGTATCGATTATCATTTTATGAGTGTCGACGACTTCAAACAAAAAATTGAGGATGACGCTTTTATAGAATGGGAAATGGTCTACGAAGGAAGTTACTATGGGACTTTAAAATCGGAACTAGACCGCATTTGGGGTCTTGGAAAAATCCCGATGCTGGATATTGATGTACAAGGCGCCGTACATGTGCAGCAAGATTTTGCGCATAATAGTTTATCCCTTTTTATTGTACCGCCAAGTATCGAAGTCCTTCAAAAAAGATTATCTTTAAGAGGCACAGAAACGCCAGAAAGTTTAGCCACAAGACTTAATAAAGCGAGTTACGAAATTTCATTTAGCCATCAGTTTAACCACTGTGTTGTTAATGATGATTTAGCTACTGCCTGTGCAGAAACAGAAGCACTCATTACCCAGTTTTTAGGCTGGAAATAAAATAGTACGTATGCCATTTAAAAATAGAACAGTACTCATTACGGGCGCTACCAGGGGTATTGGAAAAGCCATTGCTATTAAGCTTGCAAAAGAAGGCGCTAATATTATTATTGCTGCGAAAAGTGTTACCGAAGATCCAAGACTTGGAGGTACCATTTATACGGCTGCTGCCGAGGTAGAAGCTGCTGGTGGTAAGTGTTTGGCGGTACAAGTAGATATTAGATTTGAAGATCAAATAGAAGCCGCTATTGCAAAAGCCGCGGAAACATTTGGCGGCATCGATGTTGTGATTAACAACGCATCTGCTATTCAATTAACAGGAACCGAACAAACAGAAAGTAAAAAGTTTGACCTCATACACAGCATTAATGTGCGCGGTACTTTTTTAGTAGTGAAACATGCTTTGCCTTATTTAAAAAAAGGAAACAATCCGCACATACTTACCCTATCGCCACCCATTAACATGGACCCAAGGTGGTTAGGGCCGCACGTAGCATATACCATTAGCAAGTATAACATGAGTATGCTTGCGAAGGGTTGGGCACAAGAATTCAAAAAAGACGGTATTGCATCCAATGCCATTTGGCCAAGGACCACTATTGACACTGCTGCTGTTCGCAATTTACTAGGCGGTCAGGCGCTTGCCAACATGAGCCGTACCACAGATATTATAGCCGACGCGGCGTTTTATATTTTAAAGCAAAAAGCAACGGATTGCACAGGTAATACCTTTACCGACGAAGAAGTTCTTGCTAAAGAAGGCATCACCAATTTAGACCACTACGCCGTAGTGCCTGGAGGGCAATTATTCAACGACCTCTTTGTATAAAGCTATCTAGCTGTTTTTAGTTGGCTGGATTTTCGGGGCGCATTTGAGGGAACAACAACACATCCTGAATAGAAGGTTGGTTGGTCATCATCATGCACAAACGGTCTATCCCAATACCAATACCTGCAGTAGGTGGCATACCATACTCGAGTGCACGTAAAAAGTCGTGGTCAATAAACATCGCTTCATCATCACCACGCTCCATCAATTTCATTTGTTCTTCAAAACGTTCGCGCTGATCGATAGGGTCGTTTAATTCAGAATAAGCGTTGGCAATTTCCTTACCATTTACCATGAGCTCAAAACGCTCTACAAGTCCGGGCTTAGAACGGTGCTTCTTGGTTAAAGGACTCATTTCTACCGGATAGTCAATAATAAATGTTGGTTGAATAAAAGTATGTTCCGATGTAGCACCAAAAAGCTCATCAATGAGCTTACCTTTTCCAATATTCGTAGGCACATCAATATGCAATTGTTTGCATACGCCTCTTAATCCTTCTTCATCTAAACCGCTCACATCAATGCCTGTATTTTCTTTAATGGCATCATGGATGCTAATGCGCTTAAATGGCGCTTTAAAGTCAATGGTTTTATCGCCTACCGTAACAACAGTAGTGCCATGTAAAGCCAACGCAATTTTTTCAAATAATTGCTCGGTGGTTTCCATCATCCAGAAATAATCTTTGTACGCTGTGTACCATTCTAGCACGGTAAATTCTGGATTGTGGGTTCTATCCATCCCCTCATTTCTAAAGTTTCTACTAAACTCATATACCCAATCAAATCCACCTACAATCAATCTTTTTAAATACAGCTCATTGGCAATACGCAAATAAAAAGGCGTGTCTAGCGCATTGTGGTGCGTTGCAAATGGACGCGCTGCCGCACCACCCGGAATGGCCTGTAACACAGGCGTATCAACCTCTAACGCACCTTGTGCATTTAAAAATTCACGAATGGTATTAATTAATTTTGTTCTTTTTACAAACGTATCTTTTACATCCGGATTGATAATTAAATCGGCGTAACGTTGACGGTATCTAAACTCCGGATCTGTTACTGCATCAAATACATTACCCTCATCATCACGTTTAACAACCGGCAATGGTTTTAAAGATTTTGTAAGTAGGGTTAAGCTATCGGCGTGAATAGACGTTTCGCCGGTTTTGGTAATAAACGCATAACCGGTTACCCCAATAATGTCGCCTAAATCTAAACCATGCTTTACAACGTTGTCCCAAAAACTAAAGTCTTCGCCTGGACAAATATTATCTCTTTTTACATAGAGTTGAATAATGCCTTTGGTGTCCTGAATTTTTATAAAAAATACTTTGCCCTTATCGTTGATACTCATGATACGTCCAGCCACACAAACAGCTGCAAAATTCTCTGCTGTTTCTTCGTTAAACCCTTCTTTGATAGCTACAGAGTAATGCGTTACAGGATAGAGCGCCGCAGGAAATGCATCCACACCTGCGCTTTGCATCGCTTGCAATTTTTCTCTACGAATGATTTCTTGTTCACTTAAATGTGGCTGACTCATATTTTATAAGAATTTAATTGCGCAGTAGATTTCTTATTAGCAAATCTAATATTGCGCACTGCAAAATTAAGACATGCGGCTCGTTTCCCAAAAAGAACTAAAGCGCAGCTTTATTATAGTATCTGATACATGATTTCTTTCTGGCCCATTTCAATGATGTCGCCCGGCTGCATGCCCGCAATGGAAAGCTTTCCAATGCTATAACGTATAAGCCTTAGGGTAGGAAAGCCAACCGCAGCAGTCATTTTACGCACTTGTCTATTTTTTCCTTCGGTTAAAGACAAATGAATCCAAGGCGCCGGAATTTCTTTTCTAAATCTGATAGGTGGATTTCTGGGAGGGACCACAGGATCTATTTCAAAAATAGCTGCTCTTGCAGGTTTGGTGAGATACGGTTTTCCATCTACCTGAATGGTTACGCCTGCCTCTAATTGCCCAACCGCTTCTTTGGTAATAGCGCCATCCACTTGTGCATAATAAGTACGCTGATGCGCAAAATTTGGATGCAATAATTTATGGTTTAAAGAAGTATCGTTGGTTAAAATAAGTAGGCCTTCACTATCTGCATCAAGCCTACCAACGGGATACACATCCTTTGGTACATCAAAGTAATTGGCAAGTGTTTCTTTATTTTCGATGGGCGAAAACTGAGAAGCAACGAGGTAGGGTTTGTAAATAATAAAGTACTGATTCATGTATAAAACAAAAGTCTCGCAGAAGCGAGACTTTATATATGGATGGGTTAGTAAGTACAGGGAAATAAATTTCCCTTCACAATATTAAAAATACTTTTAGATGAATCAATAATTATTTGTAAACAATTTTATTAACATTTTAGAATTATATGGACACAATGCATGAAAGCATGGCGGGTAATATGGTTAAATAAAGTGCTTATTCACTTGGAGTCTTACCTTTACCATCAATTAAATGATTAGGTATGAAATTTCCAAGTCCTGTTCTAGTAAGTCGTATTGCCGAATTAATAGGTGCTTCCGTAATTGGTGATGCACATGCAAATGTGGAAGGCATCAATGAAATTCATGTAGTGGAACCCGGAGATTTGGTTTTTGTAGATCATCCAAAATATTATGATACTTGTCTCAATAGTGCAGCCAGTTTTATCATCATCAACACAGCAGATGTTACCGTTCCGGAAGGAAAAACAATACTCGTTACCAACGATCCATTTGAATCTTACCTGACCATTGTACATCATTTTAATCCGGTACTAAAAGCCACAGGACCTATAGCAGCAAACGCTTTTGTGGGAGAAGGCACCTATATTATGCCGCAGGTTTTTATTGGTAATCATGTACACATTGGAAAAAATTGCAGAATTTATCCGGGTGTTTGCATTTTAGATCATACGGTAATTGGAGACAATGTTGTTATTCAAGCAGGCACCATTATTGGTTGTGATGCATTTTATTACAACACCAAAAAAAATAGAGACCAGTGGTTTAAAAGAATGGAAAGTTGTGGATCTGTAATACTTGAAGATGGGGTAGAAATTGGAGCTAACTGTACCATTGATAGAGGTGTAACTGCGATCACTAAAATTGGAGCAGGTACAAAAATTGACAACCAGGTACATATTGGACACGACACCATCATTGGAAAAAATTGTTTGCTAGCAGCGCAAGTAGGGATTGCTGGAGGTACTATTTTAGAAGACGGCGTAACCCTATGGGGACAGGTAGGTGTGAATAAAACAATTCGAATTGGAGCCGGTGCCGTGGTTTCAGGTCAGGCAGGCGTTACCAACAATTTAGAGGGCGGTAAAACCTATATGGGCTTTCCTGCAACAGAGGCTTCTGCCAAAAGACGCGAACTGGTATGGATTAAAAGAATCCCTGAACTCTGGAAAAAAGTGATGGACTAAGGTTACTTGACAACCTATACAACTATCCCTTTAAATTATATTTTACCCTTAGCTCCTCTGCCACTCTAACAATCGTATCCTCTAAAGGTGTGTACGAAAAATCAGACAAGGCTTTTAGTAGTTTACTATTGTCAAAATATACAGAAGCCTGAGCGGTTAATGTGGTTTCTTTGGTTAATAGCGGAGAACTGCCGGTAAAAAAGGCTTTTACCGCTTCGATCCTCCAAACAATGGCGGCTAATAGTGGTGTTACTTTTTTATATGGACGCGGCACTTTAAATGCATCGGCAATTAAATTAAAGATGGTACGGTAAGGCGTATTATGGCCACTAATAATGTACCGCTGGGCCGAAATATTGCTATTCATGAGCTGGGTCATAGCATTTGACACGTCTTTTACATCTACAAAGCCACTCACTCCGGTTGTATACCAAGGAAAGCGGTCATACGCCGATTTAAATATCCCTGAAGAGCCTGCATTCCAATCACCGTTGCCTAATATAATAACCGGATTTACAATCACTGCATCTAAGCCTTCGCCAATCCCTCTCCACACTTCCATTTCTGCTAGGTATTTTGTTTTACCGTATTCACTATTACTTGTTTTTTCGGACCAGTTCATGGTTTCGTTGATAGACCCTTCTTCTCGAATTCTACCTAGTGCGGCCACAGAACTTACAAATAATAATTTTTTGACCCCTGCATCAATACAAGCATTTACAACGTTTGCTGTGCCCTCTACATTGGTGGCATGCATTTTTTGTTTTTGTTTGGGATCAAATGAAACAATGGCTGCGCAGTGGTACACTTGTTCCACACCCTTAAGTGCTTCTTCCAACACCACAACGTCTAACACGTCACCTTCAATCCACTCAATTTTATCTGAAAATTTAATAGTAGGAGTTTGCTTTCGGTACAGTGCACGAATTTGAAGTGGCGCTGGTCCATTGTGTTTTTCAAACAACGTTTCTATTAAAGAAGATCCGAGTAAACCACTTGCGCCTGTAATAAAAATCATATCAAAAATTAAGATGAAGCATTACAAAAATTACAAACACCACTTACTACCATATCAATTTGCAAAGCAACAAAATTTTGAGGCATCGCAATACTTGGCACTACAACTTGTTCTAAACAATAGGTTTTATTACAGTTGTCACATATGAAGTGTACATGGTTATCGTGGTGATGTCCAGCACTACAACTGTCTTTGCAAAGTGCATATAAAACAGCATTGTCTGGAGTTGGAATCGTATGTATAATCCCTTTGTCTACAAAGGTTTGAAGGGTTCTGTAAATGGTAACGCGGTCAAATTCATCACCTACGTGAAGTTCAATATCTGCGTGTGCTAATGCCGAATTTTCTTGAAAAAAACTTTCAAGGATTTTTTTTCTACTATCGGTCACGCTTAAGCTACTGCGTTTTAATAGATCAATTATTTTTTGTTCCAAGTGTATGTTATTGTGGGTTGTTGGTAAAAACTCCGTTTACAAATGTACCCGAAATACTTTCAGCCAATAGTTTCTTAATGTCTATTTGAAGTTGCTGTAAATCGGTTTGTTTGAGGGCATCATATACCTGCCCGCGCACTTTTCCATTACGGTCTACAAGTGCAAAAAATTGCGTATGAATAAATTGATCTTCAATTTTTTCTACATTATTTTTTGGATCATCCAGTAAATATGAACTTCTGGCCATTTGATACAAACTATCTTTTCTTCCAGTTAACAGTATCCATTTTTTGGCATCTATTTTTAAAGAGTCGGCATAGATTTTAAGACGTGCAACAGAATCGGTACCAGGGTTACAAGTATGTGCCACAATTAAAAAATCGGGATTTGATTTGTTGGCTTCATAGATTGCGCGCATACTTTCATGCATGCGAGGACATATACCTTTACATGTTGTAAAAAAGTATTGAACAACCGTTACTTTTCCTTTTAAATCTTGATTGGTAAATGATTTGCCACTTTGCGTAGTAAACATAAAAGGCTTCACATAACTAAGGGTGGCTAGCTTTGGCTTCCAGTTATCTGTACCGCGAAACAAGAAATAATAAAACCCTGCCAATAGAAGGGTAAAAAACACCAAGTAAACTGCTAGCTTCCTGCTCATAGTATAAGAATAGGATACAAAGTTACACCGCAAGCCTTACTCAGTCCATAAAATTTAGGTTTTGCAACTATGTTGCAATAGATTATCTTTGTAGCCATGAAGTTCAAAATCAACTGGGACGCTTTTGGCATTGCAACATCGGTGGCCTGTGCCATCCATTGTGCCGTATTGCCCCTTGTTTTGAGCAGTTTACCCCTTTTTGGCATCAATATCATTGAAAATCAAGGCTTTGAGCTGCTTATGATTGGCCTTGCTTTTGTTGTAGGGGTATATTCATTGTACCATGGTCGAAAAAAACACCACCATAGTTACACCCCACTACTCATATTTACTTTAGGAATTGTACTCATGATTGTAAAATCAATATCACAATCACACGCCCTTTGGCTATTAATACCAGCAGTAGCAGCTGTCATTACAGCACACTTCTTAAATTATACATTGTGTAGGGACCACAACCATGCACATGCCGATGATTGCAATCATTAATTAGAAACCGAGTAACTAACGCTACCGTCTTTCTCATCTTTTAATTGAACGCCTAGTGCCATCAGTTGGTTTCTGATTTTATCTGAAGTGACAAAATCTTTACTTGCCTTGGCCTGGCTGCGCACTTCGATGAGTAATTGCAAAACGCCATCTAAAACAGCAGTATTTGCAGTTGATGGCGCAACAAGGCCAAAAATATCTTCGAGATATACTTTCAACGACTGTTGAAGTGTAGTAATCGTAATCGTAGACAATGCTGTTACAGGGGTATGCTTGTCTTTGATGCCATTGATGATGGGCACCAACTCAAACATGTTTGCAAGTATTTTAGGGGTACTAAAATCGTCACTCATGAAAACACCAAACGCCTGCACTAAATCATTTACTTTTTTATCTAACTCAATATCCGTAGGGGTTGATTGTGTATCCGAAACTTGTAGTTTAGATAACCACTCATATGCTTCCCATAAACGCTTCGCCGCTTTTTCTGCTGCAATAAGTGCTTCGTTACTAAAATCGAGTGTACCTCTGTAATGACTTTGTAAAATAAAAAAGCGAACCGTATTTGGCGCGTAAGCTTGTTCTAAAATAGGATGTGTTCCAGCAAAAAGTTCGGAGAGTTTAATAACGTTATTATAACTCTTTCCCATTTTTTTACTGTTGATGGTAATCATATTATTGTGCAGCCAATAATTTGCAGGCGCTACATGATTACAAACGGTACTCTGTGCAATTTCACATTCGTGGTGCGGAAATTGTAAGTCCATACCGCCACCGTGTATATCAAATTTTTTACCCAAATATTTTGAGCTCATGGCAGAACACTCGATATGCCAACCCGGGAAACCCTCTCCCCATGGGCTTTGCCATCGCATGATATGTTCTGGAGGGGCTTTTTTCCATAACGCAAAATCAGACCTGTTGCTCTTTTCTTCTTGGTTGTCAAGCTCGCGCGTTGTGTCAAGTTGATCTTCTAGGTTTCTTCCACTTAATATGCCATAGGGCTGTCCCTTTTTAGAAAAATCAGTATTGTATTTTTCAACATCAAAATAAACAGAACCATTTGCTTCATAGGCATAACCATCAGCAATGATTTGTTTGATCATTTCTATTTGCTCTACAATATGACCCGTGGCAGTAGGTTCAATACTAGGTGGCAAATTATTAAACTGCTGCATCGCCCAATGAAACATATTGGTGTATTTTTGCACCAGCTCCATCGGTTCTAATTTTTCGAGCGTTGCTTTTGTTGCAATTTTATCTTCTGCCTCTCTTCCTTCTTCTTCAAAGTGTCCAGCATCCGTAATATTTCTTACATAACGCACTTTATATCCAAGGTGCTGTAAATAACGAAATACAACATCAAAAGTGATGAAGGGTCTAGCATGTCCTAAATGGCTTTCCCCAGAAACAGTTGGACCACACACATACATGCCCACATAAGGCGCATTGATGGGCGTAAATACTTCTTTTTGACGCGTTAACGAGTTGTATACTTTTAAAGGTTCCATTAGGTCACGAAGGTATTTTATTTTTTTAATTGTACGTCAGAAACCAGCATAACATGATCACTGAGGCCTTCATCAATCATATCAAATGTAACAATATCAAATGCTGGGCTAGCCAAAATATAATCGATACGAAGTGTGGGTGCCAAGGATATAAAACTTGTGCCAATGCCAAAGCCTTTTTGCAAAAATGCATCGTTCCAATTGTCACGAATAGTGAAATAGGTATATGAGTTTGGCACGTCGTTAAAATCACCACAAATAATGGATGGATGTGGTGATGCATGAATTGCTTTTTGAACCAGCTCTGCTTGTGGGCCCCTGCGTTTAAAAGCCTGTCCCATTTTATTAAAAAGATTCATAGAGGCGTCGATGGTTTTTGCATCCTGCTCTTTAATTTTTTCAATATCTGAATAATCGTTTTGCTTGAACTTAAACGACTGAAGGTGCGTATTAAATATTCGGATGGTATCAGTTCCTTTTAAAATGTCTACATAAATAAGACTTTCAGCTACCGGAAATTTAATTTTACCAGAGTCTATAATTTGATATTTAGAAAATATAATACACCCCGATTGGTAGGCTCCATCATTTCTTGTATAGTCTTTAGAGAAGTAAAAATATTTGTAGCGCTTTTTAAATAAGCCAATATTATTTGCTTGCACCCCGCCAGATTCGGAACTATTAAATTCTTGCAAACAAACAACGTCTGGTTCTAATAGTAAAATACTGGATGCAATGTCTTTTCGGATTTGCTTTTTTACGATTGGCTTTTTTGAAAGACCATTAAAGCTTTGGATATTCCAATCAATAACCCGGATATGATTTTCTCTTTTACGTTCAGACAACATAGGACCTGGCTTAACCGCCGCAATCACACCAATTTGTTGCCAACCAATACAAAGTACGGCTATAGAAATGAGTGCCAGCTTGGGCTTCACGATTAACCAAAAAATGACGAAGAAAAATAATATGACAATGGCATAAGGAACCGTGAGGCCCGTAAATCCTAAAATCCACCAAGTTGATGTAGGTAAATAGGGCGTTAGGCAAGCAAGCAAAAAAATAAACGCAACAAATAAGTTAATGGAAACGATAAGTGCTTTGGTAGCCCGCCTAATAAAACTTCCCGCCATGTATTAAAAATAAGAATTAATGACGGGAACAAAAAATTATTCCTGACTTGCAGATTTTAAAAAGGCTTTTTCGTCTTCAGATAAATTTTCGTACCCAACAAGATTCATTTTATCTAAAATTGTATTGAGCCTCGTTTCAGTAGAATCAAAGCCCCTTGTATCAGCTTTTACGATACGGCCATTTTTTGGCGCAAATACATTGTTCCCCCAATTATAAAAACGCACCATCCAATTACCTAAATTAATGCCGTTATGTAATTGTTTCATATACACAAAGCCAACAAATGCAGCTACCATATGAGAAGCAAGGATAGGTAATTGATTGGCTGCAGCAGAGAAATCAAGTACTACAAATACAAGCGTTACCATCCAAATGGGAAAGCCTCCATTAACGAGTGGGAATAACCTGTATTTAGGGGCCAAAACAGTCGTGGCAACCGCAATACCCATGACCCCTGCTCCCGCACCAAGTAATGGCTGAAAAGGAGATGCAGCTGACACTATGAGTGACGCCGTGCCCAAAAAGGTAATAGCTCCAATGACTCCTGCGTAGATATAAACCGGAATGATATGCTTGTTGCCAGATAAGTCCTGAAAAATGTAGCCAAAACACCAAAGCCAAAGCATGCTGCTAGCGAGTTGCCAAAAACTATACTGACTAAAAAAGTGAATGAGGAGCGTCCAAGGTTTATGCCATACACCAACAAAACTCGCAGGCATGCTAAACCACTCCACTATCTGATACTGGAACTGATCGATGGGCGCATCTGTTAAGTAGTAAACAATTTTAATAAAATTGATGATCGTAAATATGAGCATGTTTACTGCAAATAAAAAAACAAGCGCATTGCTGTCTTCTCCTAAAAGCATTTTTCTATTTGACATAAAACGGTGTTGTGGCATGTATGGGCTTTATACTAGTAAAACGTTTTTTTGTTGGTTTTGTTCCAGGTAATTACAATTATTAATCCTACCAGTGCGCCACCAACATGCGCCCATCTTGCTACATTGTCTCCGGCTGCATTTTGCACTGCACTATACAGTTCAAAGGCAAAATAAATGAGGCCAACCCACTTTGCTTTAACGGGTACAAAAAAGTATAAATAGATATAGGTGTTAGGGAATAAATAAACAAAGGCGGCCAATATCCCAAACACAGCACCACTAGCACCAAGTGTAGCCGTATTAATGATTTGCTGGTATTTGAATGCAACGGCTTCGTTCATCAAACCTAGTTTTTCTCTGGTTTGAAATTCCTGTATCAGTGGCGTTAACTCGTAACTTAAAAACAACAAATGAATAAGTGCTGCACCGAGTCCGCAAACCAGATAAAAAGTTAGGAAACGAGCAGAGCCCCACAAATTTTCTAGCACCGACCCAAACATCCAAAGGGCAAACATATTACCCAAAATATGGTAAAAATCGCCGTGCATGAATAAGTGTGTTACCAACTGCCATGGCTTAAACAATTCACTTTGCCAAGCATGTAAAGCAAATAAATCTTCTAAGCTAAAATTTGCTGTTGGAGATTCTGGAAATGTGATTTGCGCCAAATAAAATAACCCATTAATGATTAAAAGATTTTTAATGATTACAGGCAAAATTTCAAATCGGCCGGGTCTAAATTCTGTCATACTACTTTTTTAATTTTAACTGCACCACATTTTCGATGTGGAGCGTATGCGGGAACATGTCTACTGGCTGAATTTTAGTGACCTCATATTTTTCATCAAGGAGGGCTAAATCTCTAGCCTGTGTAGCAGGGTTACAACTAACGTATACAATGGTGGGTGCTGCTATTTCTAATAATTTTTTTACGAGTTTATCGTGCATGCCCGCTCTTGGTGGATCTGTAATAACCACGTCTGGCTTACCATGCGTGACAAAAAAAGCGTCATCTACAATATCAATAACGTCACCGGCAAAAAATGAAGTGTGTTTTAAATTGTTAAGTGCCGCATTAATTTTTGCGTCTTCGATGGCGTCTGCTACAACTTCTACACCCACCACTTTTTGAGCGCCTTCACTTAAAAAAATACCAATACTGCCGGTACCGCAATACAAATCATACACCACTTGTGACCCGTCTAGTTCTGCAAATTCGCGCGTAACTTGATAGAGTTTTTCGGCCTGCTTGGTATTGGTTTGAAAAAATGATTTAGGACTAATTTTAAACGAAAAGTTTTCTAGTTTTTCGGTGATGCTTCCGTTACCAAAATATGTTTTTGGATCCAGGTCATACAAACTATCATTTCTTTTTGTATTGATGGTGTATAGTAATGTTGTAATGGCCGGAAACGATGCTAGCAATTGATCTAGTAATGCAAGGCGGTGTGGCTCATCTTCGTATCCAAACACAACATTGATCATGAGTTCACCAGTTGTTGTGTTACGCACAAACATATTACGCAACCATCCCGTATGCTGTTTTACATCGTAATACGGCAGTTCATGATCAAGTGCATACTTTGCTACCATTTTACGAATGAGGTTGGTAGGTTCTTCTTGCAAATGACAAGTATCTACTTCTACTACTTTATCAAAAAAACCACGCACATGAAAACCAGCGGCGCCAGGCTGATTGGAAAAATCGGCACCTGCTGCTTTTAGAGCTCTAAATTCTTCGGAAGGAATATATTTTTTTGTAGCAAACGTATATTCCATTTTGTTGCGGTACAGCTCCGTTTGACTAGCCCCAATAATAGGGTTGATAGCCGGCAAGTTCACGCGTCCAATTCTGGTTAAATTGTCTGTTACTTGTTGTTGTTTATATACCAGCTGTTTTGCATAGGGAAGCATTTGCCACTGACATCCGCCACATACACCAAAATGCGCACAAAATGGTTGTACCCGGTCTTCAGAATACGACCTATATGCCACCACAAAGCCTTCGGCCCAGTCGGCTTTATTTTTTTTGAGTTGCACATCTACAACATCGCCAGGTACGGCGCCTTCAATAAATACCACTTTCCCGTCTACACGAGCTAGTGCCTTACCTTCGGCAGCATAATTTTCCACCAATACCTGTTCTAAAATGGGTTGTTTCTTTTGTTTTCTCACTGCATGCAAATATAAGACGCTTTGAGAGGCTGCATGATCTAAATACCTAAATTTGCATAGAATTTAATAGTATGAAGAACTTTTTAGCAAAATCTTGTCTTACCATTTTTACAATACTTTGTTTGAGTAATGCCCTTAGCGCACAAACCAAACCTACCGGAAGACGTATTTCCATCCAATTAAAGCCGCTCACAAATTGTAAAGTATATATAGGAAGTTACTATGGTAAAAACCTAGTATTGGTAGACTCAACCATGCTAGACGCTACGGGACAAGGCGTTTTTAAAGGAGATACTAAATTAACAAGTGGGGTATATTTTGTTGTTACGCCGCAAATCACCAAACAGTTTGAATTTTTAATGGACGATGTCCAATATTTTAATATTGAAGGAGATACGACCGTCAAAGAAAAAGCAACCATTACCGGATCGCGCGATAACGATTTATTTAAAGCATACATTGGTTTTTCTTCTGAAAAAGGACAGCAATTACAAAACATCAGAAACGATTTTAATGCCGCTAAAACAAAGGCCGATTCTACACGCTTAGCAGATGAATATGGCAAGGTAGATAAGATGGTAGAAGGTTACCGTAACGACATCGTAAAAAAATATCCAGGATCATTACTTGCTATGCTTTTCAGTGCCATGAAACGCCCTGTAGCGCCTGCTGTACCTATGGTTAAAGGAAAGCCAGACTCGTTGGCACCTTACCGTTTTGTAAAAAATCATTTTTGGGATAATGTACTTTTTAATGATGATAGACTTTTAAGAACACCCTTTTTTGAATCTAAATTAGACGAGTATTTTAAATACTACGTTTCTGCAGAACCAGACTCTCTAATTGAAGAAGTAAAGTACATGTTACTAATGGCAAAAACAGGAAAAGAAATATATCCTTATTTACTTACCAAGTTTACCAATAAATACATGGCGCCCGAATTTATGGGTCAAGATAAAGTGTTTGTATATTTATTTGAAAACTTTTATGCCAAAGGCGATACCGTTATTTTAAACCCTGCATCGCGCAAAACAGTTACCGAAAGAGCCTATAGTTTAATGGCCAATCAACTTGGATTACCAGCGCCAGCACTGGATTTGGTAGACTCCTTAGGGAAAGCCGTTTCGCTATACAATATCCCTTCTACCTATACCATGGTGGTATTTTACGACCCTAATTGTGGGCATTGCAAAGAAGAACTTCCAAGACTCGATTCTTTTTATAGGGCTAAATGGAAGGCCGTTGGCATGACCATGCTAGGGGTCAATGTTTACGACGCTGAGCAAGTGGCCTGGAAAAAATTTGTAACAGAAAAAAACTTAAAAAACTGGATACATGCCTACCAAACAAAAGCAGCAAAAGATGCGGATGAAAAAGCAGGTAGGGCTAATTACAGACAATTATACGATATTTATAAAACGCCCACCGTTTATTTGCTAGACAAAGACAAACGCATTATCGCCAAACAATTAACGATCGAACAGTTTGATGATATTATTCAGTTCAAGAGTAAAAAAACATCCGTTCAATAATTACGCCAATTCTTTAACAGCATTAAAGATAACCTTTGGTTTTCCGAGGGTGTAATAATGTAATACAGGCACACCAAAAGCTTTGAGTTCCTTGCTTTGTTGAATCAACCATTCGGTTCCAACTTGTTCGCAATCGGTATCTGTTTTACATTTATTAATCGCATTAGACAAATCTGTAGGAATGTCTACATGAAATATTCTTGGTAAAACAGAGAGTTGTTTTTTATTGGTGATAGGCTTAAGACCTGGTATGATAGGAACGTTAATACCCATATCCCTACAGGCTTTCACGAAATCATAAAATTTTTGATTGTCAAAAAACATTTGTGTCATGATGTAGCTAGCGCCTTCATCCACTTTGTTTTTTAAATGCTTTAAATCAATTTCTAAATTAGGTGCTTCGAAATGTTTTTCTGGATATCCAGAAACGCCCATGCAAAATTTAGTTTGGCCGCCATTTTTGATGTCTTCATCCAAATAAACACCATTATTCATATTATTTACCTGCCTGATTAAGTCAATGGCAAAATGATTGCCATCTTTTTCTGGCTCAAAGGAAGATTCATTTTTTGCAGCATCGCCACGTAACACAAGTGCATTGTCTATTCCTAAAAAGTCTAAATCAATAAGCGCGTCTTCGGTTTCTCTTTTTGTAAAACCACCACAAATAATATGCGGTACTGCGTCTACTTGATAGTGGTTCATGATAGCCGCACAAATACCAACCGTACCCGGTCGTTTACGCACGTCTACTTTTTCAAAAGTGCCGTCGAGTTTTTTCTTGAACATGGTTTCACTACGGTGGTAGGTTACATTAATCCAAGATGGTTTAAACTCCATCAAAGGGTCTAAATGCTCATATAAAGTATTAATGGTTTTACCTTTTAGCGGAGGTAACACTTCAAAAGAAATAAGGGTGTCTTTTGCCTGCTGTAAATGATCCGTTACTTTCATGATTGCTGCTTTGTGAGGGGGCAAATATTAAAATTGATGCAATATACAGCCAAAATGGCTTTATAAAAAGGGCTTTGGGCCTCAAAACCTGATACAGAACAGGGTTAGAAGCCCTATTTTTGTAGAAAGCAACTATTTTGAACGGAATCATACATACGAGCGCACTACAAAAGAGTTACAAGGGAAGAACCGTTGTAAACAACGTGAGCGTTACAGTAAAACAAGGTGAGATTGTGGGTTTACTCGGCCCCAATGGTGCTGGTAAAACAACAACATTTTACATGGTGGTTGGCCTTATTAAGCCGGATGAAGGCACTGTGTTTTTGAATGAAGAAGATATTACTAAGCTACCCATGTACAAGAGAGCTCAAATGGGTATTGGCTATTTACCACAAGAGGCCAGTGTTTTTAGAAGCCTCAGTGTAGAAGATAATATTTTGGCGGTACTCGAAATGACTACCCTTTCTAAAGAAGAACGTTTATTAAAATTAGAATCTTTACTCGACGAATTTAATTTACAACTCGTTCGAAAAAATAATGGAGATAGTTTAAGTGGAGGAGAAAGAAGAAGAACAGAAATCGCCAGGGCTTTAGCAGTGGATCCAAAATTTATTTTACTAGACGAACCATTTGCAGGCGTTGACCCCATTGCAGTAGAAGATATACAAATGGTGGTTGCAAAATTAAAAACAAAAAATATTGGAATTTTAATTACAGACCATAATGTAAATGAAACTTTATCCATTTGTGATAGAGCCTACCTTTTAATTGAAGGAAAAATATTTAAACACGGAACTGCCGAAGAATTAGCAGACGACGAAGACGTTCGCCGTTTGTATTTAGGTACCAATTTTACGCTGCGTAGAAAAGATTGGATTATTGACATGGGAAAAGAAGCCAAGCTTTAATTCACATGAAATTTTTAAGTCCTGCCATATCACGACTTGCCCTTTTGAGAATTGCGCACATTGAAAGATGGATCGCCAATCCTATTGCAACACAAAGAGAAGTCTTACAAGATTTAGTAACACACGGACAGTGCACTTCCTTTGGTAGAAAATATGGTTTCAACGAATTATTTAATATTCGAAAATTTAAAGAAGCCGTTCCCATTAGTGAATACGAAGATCTGAAACCCTTTATTGATAGGCTTTTCGAGGGAGAAGACCAACTTCTTTGGAATACACCCGTACACTGGTTTGCAAAAAGCAGCGGTACTACTTCAGACAAAAGTAAATTCATTCCAATCACCGAAGAAAGTTTAGAAGATTGTCATTACCAGGCTGCTAAAGATGTACTAGCACTCTACTATAAATTTAATAATGACAGTGATTTACTTACGGGTAAAGGACTTGTAATTGGGGGTAGTCATCAAATTAGTAAAGTCAACGAAGAAATTAGTGTGGGTGATTTGAGTGCCGTGCTACTTCAAAATACACCCGTATGGGCAAATTGGATTCGTACACCCGAATTATCCATTGCACTTATGGATGAGTGGGAATCAAAGATTGAACAATTAGCGCAGTCTACCATCGAAGAAAATGTAACGTCTATTTCTGGCGTTCCTACTTGGACACTTTTACTCATCAAAAGAATTTTAGAAATTACGGGCAAAGAAACTTTAAAAGAAGTTTGGCCTAGTTTAGAATTATACATTCATGGTGGTGTTTCATTTACACCCTACAGAGATCAGTTTAAAAAATTAATTGGACCAGGTTGTACCTATCTAGAAATGTACAATGCATCGGAAGGTTTTTTTGCAGCGCAAGATGATCCAAGTGTTGAAGGCATGCTATTATTTTTAGACCATGGAATTTTTTATGAGTTCATGCCCACCGAAGAATATGGCAAAGAAAAACCACGCACCATTGGACTTGACAAAGTAGAACTTGATAAAAACTATGCACTAGTCATTAGTACCAATGGTGGACTATGGCGTTATTTGGTGGGCGATACGGTTAAATTTACAAGTCTAGCCCCTTATCGAATTATCGTTACTGGTCGTCTCAAACAATATATCAATGCATTTGGTGAAGAAGTGATGGTGGACAATACGGATAAAGCCATTGCAGCAGCAGCGGCTATTACAGGACTTATAGTAAAAGATTATACGGCTGCGCCCATTTATTTTGGGGATCAAAATCAGGGCGCACACGAATGGCTCATCGAATTTGAAAACACTCCAGAAAGCCTTACTACATTTACCATAGCGCTAGACCAGCATTTAAAAAATGTAAATAGTGATTATGAAGCCAAGCGCTACAAAGACATTGCACTGAGCCTACCAAAAATAACTGCAATGCCAAAAGGTTTATTTAATACATGGCTCAAAAATAAAGGAAAACTAGGTGGGCAGCATAAAGTGCCAAGACTTAGCAATGACAGGCAATACATCGATGAATTATTGTTGCTTTTACAACAATATGCAAAACCAAAATTCGTTTAAACTATCATAAATAATGGATATGAAATTACTAGCAGGCAAAGTATCAATTGTAACAGGAGCTGCCCGTGGCATTGGCGCGGCTATTGCACTAAAGTTAGCTGAACAAGGAAGTCACATTGCATTTACCTATGTTAGCAGTGGTAGTGCCGAAAAAGCAAATGCACTAGTAAGTCAAATTGAAGCCCTAGGCGTTAAAGCAAAAGCATACCAAAGTAATGCGGCTGTTTTTGAGGAGTGTGAAGTATTTGTAAATGATGTTGTGGCCAGTTTTGGTACCGTTGATATTTGCGTGAACAATGCAGGTATTTCTAAAGATAATTTACTGCTTCGCATGAACACAGAACAGTGGGATGAAGTGATGGACACCAACTTAAAGAGTGTTTTTAACATGACCAAGCAGGTGATAAGACCCATGATGAAAGCCAAATCTGGAAGCATTATTAATATGAGTTCTATCATTGGTATTAGAGGTAATGCGGGTCAAAGTAGTTATGCTGCTAGTAAGGCGGGTATCATTGGATTTACAAAATCTGTGGCCCTAGAACTTGGAAGTAGAAATATAAGATGCAATGCCATCGCCCCAGGCTTTGTTGAAACAGATATGACCCACTATTTAAAAGAAGGAGAAGCTGCTACCGCATTTTTAAGTAAAATACCCCTAGGCAGGTTTGGTAAGGCAGAAGAAATTGCCAATACCACGCTTTTTTTAGCAAGCGATATGAGTTCTTATATTACCGGACAAGTGATTAGTGCTTGTGGTGGATTAAACATCTAAGAAGCGATTGTCATAAGGCTGTCATTTAATAAAACTAGGCATGTTAAACCTTTTAACAAATAGAGTGTTGTAATTACCGATTCCTATATTTGCATCCAGCTATGAAACGCAATTTTTTAAATATCTTTTTGATCTTGGTTTTATTAATCCAGGTGCTGCCCGTTAAGCAAATGGGCGAGCTTCTTTTTAATAACCAACTAAATGAAGAGATTAATTGCTCTGATATTGGATGCAAAGAAATGGGTAAATCGAGTGACACTACTTTAGATTTTGAAGTGGGTTTTTATAACCAATTTACACAAATTACAGTCACTGCTCCTAGTAATTTTACCGATTTTCAGGATATTATACCTGCACATCACATATTTGAAGTGCCTGTGCCGCCGCCCAATTGTTAACTGCTTATAACGGTTCAAGCAATTTAATCTTAACGGCATTTATCAAATTTTCATGAAAAAATATTATACGCATATAGGTGCAAACCTATCTGCATCCATTGTTGTGCTGCTTGTAGCACTGCCACTTTGTTTAGGTATTGCACTTGCTTCTGGAGCTCCATTATTTTCGGGTATCATTGCCGGCGTAGTGGGTGGCGTTGTGGTAGGTCTATTGAGCGGCGCTCAACTGAGTGTTTCTGGACCAGCAGCAGGCTTAACTGTCATTGTAGCAACAGCGATTTTAAAATTGCAGGTATACGAAGCTTTCTTACTTGCAGTAGTCATTGCTGGCATTCTGCAAGTTGTTTTTGGATACATAAAAGCAGGTGTTATTGGTGATTACATTCCAAACTCCGTTATCAAAGGAATGCTAGCGGCCATTGGTATTATTTTAATCATGAAGCAGTTTCCACACCTTATTGGTTACGATGCAGATTTTGAAGGCGATGAAACCTTTACTCAACCTGATCAAAATAATACATTGTCTGCTATTTATGCTGCACTGAATACCATTACACCAACTGCTGTAATCATTGGTATCAGTTCCATAGTAATACTTATGATTTGGGAAAAGCCATGGATCAAAAAAAACAGTTTACTACAATTTGTACCCGGTCCTTTGGTGGTGGTTTTATTAGCTGTTTTAACCAACGGGCTACTAGGCACAAAAACAGGATTAGGCAGTTTAGAAACTAAACATTTGGTGTCGCTTCCTGTTGCAAGTTCTGGTGCTGAATTTATTTCCTTTTTTACATTACCTAATTTTAGTTTTATAGGTAACCCACAAGTATGGATATCGGCTGTAACGCTTGCTATTGTTGCCTCTTTAGAAACATTGCTCGGTATAGAAGCAGTCGATAAATTAGACCCATTAAAAAGAGTTACACCACCCAATAGAGAACTAAAAGCACAAGGTATTGGCAATATTATTTCTGGATTACTAGGAGGGCTTCCACTTACATCTGTTATTGTAAGAAGTTCTGCGAACGTAAGTGCCGGAGGAAAAACGAAACAATCAACTATTATTCATGGACTATTATTATTACTATGTGCTGCGCTTATTCCTGGTTTATTAAATAAAATTCCGTTAAGCGCACTCGCCGCAATTTTAATATTTACGGGTTACAAACTTGCAAAAATCACTTTATTTAAAGAGTTTTACCAAAAAGGATTCAACCAGTTTGTACCATTTTGTGCAACGATTATTGCCATACTTTTTACAGATTTATTAATTGGTATTTCAATTGGTATTGCTGTAAGTTTAGTATTCATTATCAGAAGCAATTTTAAAACAGCCGTATTGGTGGTAAATGACAATGAAAACTACCTTATCCGTTTTAGAAAAGACGTGTCATTCTTAAATAAGCCCATCATTAAAAATGAGTTAGAACAGCTTCCTCAAAATGCCAATTTGGTGATAGATGTGGCTAGGGCTGAATACATTGATAAAGACGTAATAGATGAGGTAAATGGCTTTTTGTGCCACGCTCATCTAAAAAATATTAAAGTTGCACTTAAAACCAATCCAAGTAATGCCTTACATGGCTTATTTTTGAACCAACAAATCATCAACTAATGAAAGTTTACGAAAAACTACTTTTAGAAAATAAAGCATGGGCCCAGGAAAAACTTGAACTAGACCCTACCTATTTTAAGAAACTATCCGAAATTCAGACCCCCGAATTTTTATGGATTGGTTGCAGTGACAGTCGTGTTCCAGCCAATGAAATTACAAATACCCAGCCTGGTGAAATATTTGTACACCGCAATATCGCTAATATGGTGATTCATACTGATGTAAACCTATTAAGCGTTCTTGAATATGCAGTAACCCATCTTAAAGTAAAACATATCATTGTATGCGGTCACTATGGTTGTGGCGGCGTAAAGGCTGCTATGGGTAATCATGACTTTAAGCAAATACTTAACATGTGGTTAAGGCATATCAAAGACGTATTTCATATACACCGCAAAGAACTGAATAGCATAGAAGACGAAAATAAAAAATTTGACCGTTTGGTTGAATTAAACGTACAAGAACAGGTTTTACACCTAGCAAAAACGTCAATTATTCAGCGGGCTTGGAAGAACGAACAAAGACCACAAATTCATGGATGGGTATATGGTTTAAAAGACGGTATCATCAATCCGGTTTGTGAATTAAATCCAGATGCAGACATCGAAGCACTGTATAAGTACGACGACATTTAAAAAAAATATTATGATGGAAGAGGAAAGTAAAGTAACCCCTTTGGGCGCTGCTAAAAAACTTATATCCCTACTACAGCTAGACAATAAAGATGTTTCTGCAATTTATGTATTTGCAATACTTGCCGGGCTAGTTCAATTAATTACCCCGCTTGGTATTCAAAGTATTATTGGCTTTGTAATGGCAGGCTCTTTATCTACTTCAATTGTAGTACTTATAACCGTTGTAGTTATTGGCGTTTTTTTAAACGGTATGTTTCAAATTAGACAGCTTCAATTGATAGAAAAAATCAAACAAAAAATATACACAAGAGATGCGCTAACATTTGCTAATAGAATACCGCAACTCAATATAGAAAAACTAGACAACTATTATTTACCAGAACTAGTGAACCGTTTTTTTGATACTCTTACTTTACAAAAAGGTATTGAAAAGATTTTATTGGAAATACCAGCAGCGATCATTCAAATTATTTTTGGCATTATTTTATTATCGTTGTACCATCCAATATTTATTGCATTTGGTATTTTACTGGTATTATTACTATGGATTATTTTAAGAACCACATTACCAAAGGGCTTTTCGAAAAACATGCTAGCCAGTGACTATAAGTACAAGACGGCTGCATGGTTACAAGAATTAGCAAGGGTAGTTAAAACATTTAAATACGCTAAAAAAACATCATTACATATCGATAAAACAGATGGTTTTGTAAGCAATTATCTAAACGCTCGCACAGATTATTTTAAAATACTACTTACCCAGTTTTGGAGCTTGGTGGTTTTTAAAATTATTATTACGGCTGCAATGCTTATTGTTGGTGTATACCTGCTACTCAATCAGCAAATTAATATTGGACAATTTATAGCTGCTGATATTGTGATTCTTGCGGTGATTAATTCGGTAGAAAAATTAATTGTAACACTCGATAAAGCATACGACTCGTTAACAGCTATCGAAAAATTAGATAAAATAAAAAATGCTACATTAGAAGAGTCCGGAAAGGAAACGATACAGTCAACAGGCGGTATGCACATACATTTTAATCAAGTTTCATTTAGCTACCCTAATGGAAAACAAGTATTGCAAGACGTAGACTTAAAAATTGAATCAGGTGAAAAAGTGTTAATTATTGGCGCTTCTGGCTCCGGAAAGTCTACACTCTTAAGACTACTCACTGGTACTTTTACAAATTTTAGTGGGTCTGTAAGAATCAACAATATAGCCATCGGTAGCTATGCCATTGACGCCCTCCGGTCTAATACAGGCGTTTTGATTAGTCAACAGGATATTTTTCAGGGAACTATTAGAGACAATATAACCATGGGTGACCCTGCTATCACATCTGAAAGCTTATACCAAATTAGTCGTATCACCGGACTTGATGACTTTATAGGACAGCAAGAAATGGGATTTGATAGTGAAATTGACCCGGCAGGTAAAAAATTATCTGAAAAAATAAAACAAGGCGTATTGTTAGCAAGGGCACTACTAAGTAAAAAGGAATTGCTATTATTAGAAAATCCTTTTGAGGGGCTAGCATCAAAAACGATAGAGCAAGTTGAACAATCCATAACAAACATGAAGCAAACAACGATACTTGTTACGGCTTCGTCTAATACATATCAACAAATTTTTGATAAAATTATTTACCTAGAAAACGGAACCATTGTGTCTGTTGAAGCTAAAAAATAATGACAATGAATGCTTATAAAAATATTTATCAAATAGATAAAGAAAGTAAGTTAACGAAGATTTTTATAATTATTTTAATTGTAATGATAGTCATACTATTTTTGCCTTGGACACAAAACATAAAAGCAAGAGGAAACATAACCACACTGCAACAAGAACAACGTAGGCAAGAAGTGAATACCGTTATTGCTGGAAAAGTTGCCAAGTGGTGGGTAAAAGAAGGTGATAGCATTGAAGCAGGTGACACCATCATGCAACTGAGTGAAGTAAAAGTTGAATACTTAGATCCTTTACTTCTAGACAAAATGAAGTCTCAAATTCAAGCCAAAACAGCTGCTGTAGAAGGCTATGGTAAAAAAGGAGAAATGGCGAGTAAACAAGAAAAAGCACTTGCCGAAATGCAATTAATTAAGTTAGATCAATTAAAAGTTAAACAACAGCAGCAACAATTAAAATTAGTATCCGATAGTATTGAACTTGTAGCTCAAAACAATGAACTACAAATTGCAAAAAGACAAATAGATGCTGCTAAAAATATGTTAGACGAAGGTGTTATTTCACTTGTAGACTTTGAAAGATCAAAAGTTGGCTATCAAAATGCTTTTGCAAAAAAGATGACCATTGAAAATAAATATGCACAGTCGAAGCAAGAAATCCTTGCTTTACAACTTGAACAGAGAAGCATATTACAAGACTACAACGATAAAATTGCCAAGGTAAACGGAGATAAATACAGCGCCAACGCAGATCAATCAGCAGGTATCGGTGATTTGGCAAAGCTAGAAAATAACTACGCCAATTATGATGTTAGAAACAAACTCTACTACATTATTGCACCGCAATCTGGTCAAATTACAAAAGCAAAAAAAGCAGGTATTGGCGAGTATGTAAAAGAAGGCGAAATGATTGTTGAAATAGTGCCTAAAAACATTCAGTATGCAGTAGAATTGTACATTGAGCCTATGGACCTGCCACTTATAAGCAAGAGGCAAAAAGTGAGGTTTATTTTTGATGGATTTCCTGCCATTGTTTTTAGCGGATGGCCCAATAGTTCATATGGTACATTTGGGGGTGTTATCACCGTTATTGAAAACGGTATTAGTGATAATGGAAAATTTAGGGTACTTGTATCAGAAGATCCCTCCCAAAAACCATGGCCAAAGCAGTTACGCCTAGGAGGTGGCGCTAATGGTATTGCGCTATTAAAAGACGTAAGCATTGGCTACGAACTTTGGAGAAATATCAACGGATTTCCACCAGAATACTACCAAGCTAAAGTTGAAAATAAATAGAAATGATAAGTGCAAGAACGATATTATTACTATTGGTTTTTATATCCACTGTAGCCTATGCGCAAGAGTTTAGCTATAGCCGTTTTATTGAACAAGTACAACAAAACCATCCTGTAAGTAAACAAGCAAAGATTGTTGTAGACAAGGCGGTCGTAGACTTACTTGGCGCTAAGTCATCTTTTGACCCAACTATAAATTATCAAACTGATAATAAAACGTTTGACGGAAAAAATTACTACAGCTACGAAAACGCAGAGCTTAAAATACCAACCTGGGCTGGTATTGATATAAAAACAGGTATTGAAAGCAATAAAGGTCAATTTATTAATAGCGAAGTTTCTAAAGGCTATAGCAGCTATGTAGGCATAGATGTGCCCATCATTAAAAATCTAGTAATAGATAAAAGGAGAGCTTCGATTTTACAAGCCAAGAACTTACTAAAAGCTACTGAACAAGAAAAACAATCGATACTTAATCAACTGGTTTTAGAAGCTAGTGTTGATTATTGGAAATGGGCTGCTCAATATCAACTGCTAAATTTGTACAAACAATATGTTACAACTGCTACAAATAGATATTCGATTACAAAAATTGCCTATACAAATGGAGCACGGTCTGCACTTGATACGATTGAGGCACTTACACAATTACAGCAGTTAAAAATATTAGAAAATGACGCAGATCTACTGTATAAAAATGCTGGTATTGAGTTGTCAAATTATTTATGGGAAAACAACGACAGTGCATATCAATTAAGCCCAGAGGCTTTCCCAGAATCCATTGAAAACTATAAAGGAGAACTAAATATCAATGACCTGATCAGTGTTTCCATACTACAAAACCCAGATGTAAAGGCCTATGATTATAAAATCAATAACCTACTCATAGAAAAGAAATTAAAGTTTCAGTCTTTGCTGCCCATGCTCAATGTAAAAACAAATATTTTAAACCAAAACTATAATATTTTCAAAGACGCAAGCGTACAACTCTACCAAAACAATTACAAGTTTGGTGTGGATTTTAAAATGCCACTTTTTTTAAGAGAAGGCAGGGCCGATTATAAAAAAGTAAAACTTAAAATAGCAGAAACAAACTTTGCTTACGCTGCAAAAAAAATAGAAATTCAAAACAAAGTGCGTAGTTATGGTAATGAAAATATGTATCAGAAAAATCAACTAGAGCTACTTAAAAATATCAACTATAACACCAACGCACTATTAAAGGGTGAATTAATAAAGTTTTACAATGGGAATAGTAACTTGTTTTTAGTAAACACCCGTGAAAATAAAGTAATAGAAACTGCAGAGAAATTAATTTCCCTGCAGTTCAAAATTATCAGATCCTATTTTGGCGCTAAATGGGCCAGCGGAACCATTAATCAATAAGTGAAACATGTGCTAAATGCAATGTTTTACAAGTATCATTTAAGATTTTAATGCTTTTTAAAATTCCGTCATACTGGACTTTATAGATACTCCATTCTTTATGTAATTCTTGAAAACGTAGCAACTGACCTGACGTTACATGTGGTGTGTTGGTATCAAGCTCTCCTCTTAAAAAGATATAATTGGCACTAAGTTTATTTACAAAATTAATGACATCATCATTTGATTCAGATTTAGACTGAATTAAGGCTACTTCCCATATATCTATTACATCTGAAATAGAATCAACCAGCGTGACGATATTTTTATACACCTCTTTATTTTCAATGCGGTCTGTAATGCCTGATAGTTGCTTTTGTATATTTCTCATGCGTACAACAGCTACATGAATATCGTTGACATCGGCAGCAATTTGTTGTAATAAATTAGCCTGCTCTTCGTAATTAGCAGCCACTACTTTAATGCGAGGATCTGCAAGCACCTGAAAGGTTTGCTCAAAAACGGTTGTGTCTATATGAAGCGACGCTTTGTAAGTGCCTGGTACCACGCGAGCACCGTCATAGCTTCCTTCTATAAAAACACCCGGAATAGAAGCAATAGATTCTTCGCGTAAATCCCAAACAAAACGGTTTAATCCAGGCTTTACATCTATATTAGGGTCGCTTTCATTTTTATTATTACTGGTTGTATTAGATGGCTGCTTTGCATAAAAAGTCCTGATTACTTTCCCTTTACTATCTGTAAAAGTGATTTTTGCTTTTGTTGCAATGCTATCTGAAGCATGCATTGTGTAATAGACAACAGCGCCGCTCGCCTGATTGGCCCCAATTGTGCTTATAGGTTTATCGTTTTTGTCAAGTAAACTACCTCTATCTAGAACACTACCACCCGAAATACGGTACACATCAGTTACTGCAAACAAATTGGTTTTACTTGTATCGCTTTTATAATTTCTGATGGGTGCTAAATCATCTAAAATCCAAAATGCCCTTCCTTGCGTAGATGCTAATAAATGATTTTCATGCACTTTTAAATCAGTGATAGGAACTACCGGAAAATTTAATTGTAATTGCTTCCAATGACTTCCTGCATCATAAGAAATATAAAATCCAGTTTCAGTTCCGGCGAATAAAATATTGGTATTGGTAGGATCTTCTCTAACAACACGCACAAAAGCACCATAGGGTATGCCGGTTACAATTTCTTTCCATGTTGCACCGTAATCCGTTGTTTTATAAATGAACGGTGTGAAATTATTAAACTTGTATTTGTTAACGGCTATGTATGCAGTGCCTTTGTTAACAGAAGAAATTTCTATGGCATTAATTAATGACTCATCTACATTTTTAGGTGTAATATTTGTCCAATGCGCGCCGCCATCTTTGGTGAGGTGCACTAGGCCGTCATCACTACCCGTATACATAACCCCTTTTTCATTTGCTGCAATTGCTACATAATTAATAGTGCAATAGTTTTCTCCACCTGCACCTTCATTGGTGTAAGGGACGCCGCTCATACCCATTTTAGTGGTATCGTGTTTGGTTAAATCTGGTGAAACCGCTTTCCATGTTTTACCTAAATCGGATGTTTTAAATAAAATATTACCAGCATGATAATAGGCACCAGGTTCTAATGGATCATACACGATAGGTGCATTCCAATTAAAACGGTACTTCATATCTTTTGGCTGAAGCGCCTGATATTGCACCGGATGCTCCATAATATTGACGCCTTCTTTGGTGTTATTATTGAATGCCTCAATAGTGCCTTGGTAAGATCCACCCATTGCATATTCTGGATTGTTTGGATCAAATGCAACAAATGCAGACTCACCCCCTGCAGTGCTTGTCCAGTCTTTATCCGAAATACGATACCCATTGGTTACGCGACTTGCCATTTTAATAGAACTATTGTCTTGCTGACCACCATATAAATTATAGGGAAATAAATGGTCGGCATTGACGCGATAAATTTGTGAAGTAGGTTGGTTGGCCTGTGTAGACCAAACTTTTCCAGTGTTAAAAGTAATTGCAGCGCCGCCATCATTGGCAACAATCATGTTGCTACTATTTTTTGGATGAATCCAAAGTTGATGATAATCACCATGTGTACCGCCCATATATTCCCAAGTTTTTCCGCCATCCGTAGAACGTAAACCTGGAGAATTTAAAACGTACACAACATTTTCATTGGAAGGATCCGCAAACACTTCAATATAATACCAAGCGCGTTGTGTTAAGCGGTGGTCTTTACTAATTCTATTCCAACTATTTCCGGCATCATTAGAAACAAAAAGTCCACCCAATTCTTTTTCGGTATCACTTTCTACCAAAGCATATACTTTTTCGGAATTGGCTCTTGAAACAGATACGCTCATTTTACCGAGTGCTGCAGGCAATCCGTTTTGAATTTTATTCCAAGTAAGTCCAGCATCTGTAGATTTATATAAACCACTTCCCGATCCGCCACTTTTAATTTCCCAAGGCATTCTTTGGTATTCCCACATCGCTGCATACAAGATGCGTGGATTGTTCATGTCCATCGCTAAATCTGCACAGCCTGTATTATTATCAACAAATAAAACCTTGGTCCAATGCACTCCACCATCTATAGATTTATACACCCCACGATCTGCAGAAGGGCCATGGGTGGCACCTTGAGCAGCAACATATACAATATCAGCATTGGTAGGATCAATGCGTATCCATGAAATTTGCCTCGTTAATTCGAGGCCCATATGCTTCCATGTTTTTCCAGCGTCTGTAGATTTATACACCCCATCGCCATAAGAACTCATCACACCTCTTGGTGCGTGCTCTCCCATTCCAACATACACTACATTTTGATCAGACTCTGCAACAGCAACTGCGCCTACGCTTCCTGTTTTGAAAAAACCATCAGATATATTGTTCCAACTTTGTCCAGCATCTTCTGTTTTCCAAACGCCACCACCTGTTGTACCCATATAATAGGTGAGCTGATTTTGCACAACACCTGTTGCAGTTACAGACCTTCCGCCGCGCATAGGGCCAATATTGCGCCACAACAAATTATTAAAATGCGAAGGCACTAAATTTTCTTCTACTACAGTAACTACTTGCGATTTAGAAAGCGATTTTTTCTGTGCTTGTATAGCAGTCGTAAAAACAATGATCGATGCTACTACACCAATAAAATACTTAGAAAACATAAATTATATTTGAAAGAGGATTAATAAAATAAATAACGTTTAGCACTATTGCGCCAGCCTGCTTGACTCTCGTAGTCTACAAAATATATTTTAACGTCTGCTTGGCTTTCGTAATCTACAAAGTAAACTTTCTTTTTTGCCTGAGAGGCATACGACGTAAAAAACCATTTTCCATTATTATCACCAGCCTGGCTTTCGTACTTTACTTTATACACTTTTAGATCTGCTTGGCTTTCGTATTTAACAACAAAAACTTTTACATCTGCTTGTGATGCATAGTCTACAGCAAATATTTTTTGCGCATGTGTAATGCTTGCAAAAGCTAATAAAAATAAGATGGAGCCTAATTTTTTCATGTAAATAAATTTAGGCCATCAAGTTATAAATATTCCTGCATAATACAGTTTACTTCACTACAATCTCGTCAGCAAAAATCCAGGCTCCAGTGCCAGCAGCATGATGCCAATAAGGTGGCGACTTCATATTTTTTCCGGTAACCCTAATATATCTTGCTTTTTGACTTATTGAAGCAGTTGCAAATACCTGTATATCATTGATTTTGCTGGTTTTCGCTAAAGGAAATGCATTTTCGATTGTTTGGATGGGCGTATAGGTAATGCCGTCTTCGGATGATTCAAAAGTAACGGCAGTTGGAAAAAACACGACATGATTGGTAACCTGTAAAAAAGATATAGAAACTTGAGAGAAATTGGTAATCGCACCTAGGTCAATAGTAGCGGTCATGTCATCTAAGAAACCAAGCCAATTGGCATAAAAACTCCAACCGCCAAATGCACCATCGGTGAGTGCTTGTGGATCTTCTTTGGCATATTTAACGGGCTTTATTTGTAAACTAACCTTAGCATTTTTAGCCAAATTAACCTCTTTAGCACTGGCTACTAATTTTTTATACCCCTGTAAATAATCGGCTAAGGGCAGTCCCATTTCGTTGATGATTTTAATGCCTTGTGCACTTGTTGCAAGCGTAAATCTTTCTACTCTTTTATCAATATTAGCTACATCTGATAATGGAAACGATGCTTTGTTTAAACGGTAAAATTCGAGGGTTGCAAAATCAAGGCCAATCCGTGCTTCATTTACTCGGGCTGATAGTGTAGCGTTGCCTTTAGTAGCATTTGTGGCACTATCAAATAAAGTATTATAATGTTGTAATTTTTGTTCACTTAACCAAGATTCAAAACCTTGGGCAGGGTCGCCATATAAGAACAAATAAAATGTAGGCGTTTCTTTAATAGCAGCGTGTAAATCATTTAAATACTTAACAATATAGGGTGCTGCTACCCCATAATAATTGGTGGCAAATTCTTGAAGCAATGTTGTATAATTATCCTTTGGATTCCATAAAAATTTTGAAAGCAACCAACTTCGGAGTTCAAAAAACTCAGAAGGATTATGACTATGCTGTTCAAAAATCCAATTTGCATTATTGTCTACAAATAAATTAATATTAGGTTGTAGCGTTTCTAAATTTGGAAAGGGTGCTAAAAAATTAGTGAACTGTGTGGTGTAATCCCAAATTTGAATGGTGGCACCAATAGCACCCCATGCTTTTAAATCTGATTCAAAATCTTTGCACTTATTGGCAATTGGCGCACTTCTATCACACTCGATAGAACATAGTGTAATCAAAACATTTTTTTCAGGCTTGATATGAAGTGGTGCTTTTCTTGTGTATTGATACGCAAGTGTAGCAATCGTTTTTTGAGGGAAGTCTTTGGCAATGCGGTTTACAAGCGTTATCATACTTCCAGACGGAGAACCTTCATATGCATCAATTGCAGCACATTTATCACATGTGCAATACTGCGTATTGTCGTCTTGGCTTACAGACAAAACAGAAGCCGTAGGTCTACGTTTAAAAAATGCAGCGACTGAATCTTTGATAATTTGATAGACTGTATCGTTAGATAAACAAAGTTGTGTTGGCTGTCTTTTATTTTTTACAAGTGCGTAAAAACTAGGATGCGTTTCAAAAAATATTTTTTCTGGCAAGAACTTATTAAAAGTATGCACGCGCGCTTCTAGTACAAATTTTGGAAACCCCTCTGTAGTAACTCTGCGTTTAGCAGCAAAAGATGGATTGTCATAAAACAGTTTTGAATGAACCGTTCTCGTTAATACAGCTGGGGTATAATGGTAATTTGTAGCAACAACTACATTTTTTGAAGATGGTATTTTTTCTACGGTTGGTGATAAAAATTGGCAACCTAACATTTCTTCTAATAAAACATAGACCGTTTCAAGTGTTTGATACGGCGTTGCACCGGTAATTTCAAGGTTGTTTTTTGAACTCGTTATAGCATATTCATTTTTGATAAGTGTTCCATAATTTGGACAAGCACGTCCTATATAAATAACCCTGCTATTTCCTTTATTTATGGATGATACAGGGATACGAGCACCTGATATTTTAAATACATAATCACTCAGTTCTGTGGCAGCCAAATGCTCTTCTTCTGTAGCATCTGAAGGTTCTATGATAGCCGCACTTGTAGCGCCATTTTGAGCCAACTGAAAAGCTGGCGCTTTGGGTAACTGTGCATTCGGTTTTGAACCTACCATTAAAAACAAAAGCAAAAAAAATATTGAAATTTTGGAGCGGTATAAAGGCTGCATAGTTGTCGATTTAGCGTCCATAAATTTAATTTATTTCAATAACTCAATTCTAACCTTTTTTAACCCTATTTGAACCGGTTAAAAAATAATTAAATAGATCTGTTAATAGTGGCGTAAATTAATTGCAAATAAAAATTCATGAAAAAAATATTGTTCGTACTTGCTGTATTTTGTTCAAGTAGTTTGCTTGCGCAAAATGTATTTTATTTTACGAGTGGCCTAGCTTCAGGAAATGTCCACCAATATGGTAGAGAGGCCATGTACTCAGACGCTTTAGCATACAGCTTATATAAAGGTGAAAGCAAGCCAAAGGAAGGTGTACCTGTTTCAAGTACAACTAAAACAAATTGGACATCTATAACAGCAGATACTGCGCATAATTTTAGAAGCCAGGCGCTTGCCAATGGTTATTTATACCTAGAATACAATGCACCAAAAGCTATGACAGCTGTATTTGTTGGCACTGGACACTCCATGGTATTTATCAATGGAGCCCCTCATGCAGGTGATATGTACCGTTATGGTTGGATGTACATTCCAGTTCAGTTAAAAAAAGGAATCAATGAATTTTACATTCGCGCAGCAGGCGCAGGCAGGTTTGCCTCGGTAAAAGCAATGTTAGATTTTTCATTTAAACCATTACAGCTTAGTACCAAAGATGCTACGCTGCCATTTTTTATAGAGGGAGAAAATGTTTCAAAAAAATGGGCAGGTCTTGTAGTTATTAATAGTTCAAAAAATAATACAAGTAATTTAAGTATCACTGCATCGGTTGAAGATCAAAAAACGCAAACAAATATTTCTAGTATCAATCAGCTCATTGCAAGAAAAGTTGCTGTTGAAATTCCAGTACCAAGCAATACAAAAAAAGGGAGCTACAGTGTACAACTTGCTTTAATGGCAAATAATCAAATTATTGATACGGCAACCATTGTTGTAACAGCAGTAAAAAATAACGAACATGCTTCGCATACATTTATTAGTAATATAGATGGGTCTGTTCAGTACTATGCGGTAGCACCTCAGGCCAACGAAAACAAAAAAAATCCGAGTTTATTTTTGTCTGTGCATGGGGCAGAAGTGGAAGCCATTTCTCAAGCAAGGGCTTACAAACCTAAAGCTGATGGGCCTATTGTAGCACCTACCAATAGAAGACCAAGGGGTTTTAACTGGGAAGATTGGGGCAGACTAGATGCACTAGAAGTTTTTGAAATCGCTAAAAAAATATACCAACCAGATCCAGCGCATATTTATTTAACAGGACACTCCATGGGTGGGCATGGCACATGGTATTTAGGCGCAACGTTTCCTGGAAAATGGGCCGCTATCGCACCATCTGCGGGTTATCCAACCCTTGCTGCTTATGGTTCTCACGATGGTTTGGTTCCTAACGATACTAGTACCCCCGTTAAAAAAATATTAACGAGAGCAAGTACACCAAGCAATGTACTGGGCATGGTAAATAATTACAAAGCGAGTGGTGTTTATATTTTCCATGGCGATGCAGATGAAACTGTTTCTGTAAACTATGCTAGACAGATGAAAAAAGTACTCGCCGAATTTCATCCAGATTTTAGTTACTACGAATATCCAGGAGGAGGGCATTGGATTAGTGATGAAAGTGTAGACTGGGCACCCATTTTTGAATATTTTAAAAGACATACCATTCCTGTAAGCAGCAAGGTAAACGTGATTGATTACACTTTACCTTCTACTGCAATTAGCAACACGTACCACTGGTTACAAGTGCTACAACAAACAAAAGGTTTTGAATATAGTCGTGTGCAACTTACACGCAACATGAAAACGAAGAATATAACAGGAACCACGACCAACATTAATGCAATTGAAATTGATACAAAAGATTTTGAAGTTGGCGACACCCTTCGTATTATTTTGGATGGCAATGCCCTCACACATATTGTAAATAGTAGCGCACTTATCTTAGAAAAAAATGCAAGCTGGGCTAAAGGAACAGCTCCTTCTCTTACCAATAAAGGCATTCAAAGAAATGGTGGATTAAAAGAAGCATTTAACAACAAAATGGTTTTTGTGTACGCTACGCATGGTACAGAAGCTGAAAACAATTGGGCCCTACAAAAAGCAAAATACGACGCAGAAACCTGGTACTATCGAGGAAACGGATCTGTTAGTTTAGTGGCAGATAAAGACTTTAATGCAGCTTCTTATCAAAATCAAGGTGTTATTTTATATGGTAACGAAACTACCAACACCGCTGCTGCTTCATTACTTACGAACTGTCCTATTAAAGTAACTTCAGGAAAAATTACAATGGGAACCAACACATTTGAAGGGCAGGACTTAGGTGCTTACTTTATGTACCCAGCGCAAAACAGTGGCATTACGAGTATCGCACTTATTGGTGGTACGGGATTACAAGGCATGCAAGCCGCAGATGCCAACCAATATTTTAGTGGAGGAAGCGGGTTCCCAGATTTTATGATTTTTTCACTTGATATGCTAATTAAAGGCGAAGATGGTATTAAAGCAGTGGGCTATTTTAACAATGACTGGAGCTTAGGAAAGGATTTTTATATTAAAAAGTAAAGACGCATGAAAAAAATAGTAATTGCTATTTCATTTTTATTGATAGGATATATGGTATCAGCTCAAAATGCTGTTAGTATTATACCCGAGCCGCAATTTTTGAAAGTAAATGCCGGAAGTTTTACTTTTTATAAAAACACAAGGTTTATAGCGCCTGCTAGTTGGAAGCCTATTGCAAAATATGTACAGCAAATTACGAGTACGTCTATTAACACGCTTCAAAAAGGAAATACGCGCATTGTATTTAAAGAGAATAAAAGATTAGCACCTAGTGAATATACTTTAGATATTTCTGCAAATACCATTACTATTGCAGCAAAAGATTATGCAGGTGCACTCTATGGGGCACAAACCATTGTACAACTTTGGTATATAACTAAAACAACTAGCCGCATTGCTTGCATAAGCGTAAAAGATAAGCCCAGATTTGATTACAGAGGCCTTATGTTAGATGTGTCGCGAAATTTTTATCCGGTATCTTTTATTAAAAGCCTAATTGACGTACTTAGTATTTATAAAATTAACAACCTACACCTGCATCTAACAGATGGTGCCGGTTGGAGAATAGAAATCAAAAAATATCCACTTTTAACAAAGCAAGCTGCTTTCAGAACACATAAAACATGGAAAGAGTGGTGGAAAAATGGAATGGGTTATTTACAAGAAGGTGATCCGCTTGCATACGGTGGATATTACACACAAAATGATGCAAAAGAAATTGTTGCTTATGCGGCAGCTAAAGCCATCAACGTCATTCCAGAAATTGAAATGCCAGGCCACTCCGACGAAGTACTAGCAGCCTATCCAAATTTAGCTTGCGATAGTGTTACAAACAGATCTGGAGAATTTTGCATAGGAAATGACTCTACGTTTATTTTTATGCAAGATGTGCTTACAGAGATCATGCAATTATTTCCTTCAAAATATATTCATATTGGAGGAGATGAAGCAGCAAAAGGACACTGGAAGAAATGTACAAAATGTCAAAAGCGAATTCTTGACAATGGTTTAAAAGATGTAGATGAACTCCAGAGCTATGCCATCAAAAGAATGGAAAAATTTATTTCTAGTAAGGGTCGCTATTTACTAGGTTGGGATGAAATTTTAGAAGGTGGCCTTGCGCCTGGTGCGCGTGTTATGAGCTGGAGGGGGGAGCAAGGCGGTATTGATGCGGCTAGGCAAAACCACGATGTTATCATGACCCCAGGGGGTACTTGTTATTTTGATAAATACCAACAAAATCCTGCAGGGGAACCGGAAGCGATTGGCGGATTTTTACCGCTACAAAAAGTCTATGAATATGAGCCTCTTCCGGCTTCACTAGAAAAAGAGAAGCAGCAATATATCAAAGGAGCACAGGCTAATGTATGGACCGAATACGTACCAACGCAGGAGCATGCTGCTTATATGATTTTTCCACGCATTATTGCTTTAAGCGAAGTGGTATGGAGTAATCCTGCTGCTAAAAACTGGAGACATTTTCAAGAAAAATTAGCTGCGCATTATAATTTATTGCAAGCTTATAATATCAATTATTGTAGGCCTTCCAACAGAGTAGATATTGTTTCAAGTATTGATACTTCTTTACAAAATGCTACCATAAGTTTTAATAGTGAGCAGTATCAACCAACTATTTATTACACTTTAGATGGTTCAAACCCACAGGCAAGTTCATCAGTATATACAATGCCGTTTAAAGTTGGCGGAAAGACTACTATTAAAGCGGCTATCATTAATGCAAAAAAATCGGCACCAGATTCTGTGCTGATTAATTTTCATAAAGCATTTAATAAACCTGTTACGTACAATATACCTTTTAGTAAAAGTTATCCTGCAGCAGGAGCAAAAACATTTGTAAATGGTTACCGTGGCAGTTTAACCTATCAAGATGGACAGTGGCAGGGCTTTACATCCAATATCGATGTTGTAATTGATTTAGAAAAGATTGATACAGTAAGTTTGGTACAAGCCAATTTTATGCAAATCATTGGGCCGGGTGTTTACATGCCAAAATATATTGAAGTGCAAACATCTGTAGATGGTATCAATTATACCAATCAGGGCAGAGATAATAATATAGTATCACCCAAAGAAAGCAGTTTGCTCTTTAAAGATTTTAAAATACAAATAAAACCAACAGCTGCGCGTTACATCAAGTTTATTTCAAAACTGCAAAGCGGCTTTCAATTTATAGATGAAATTATTGTAGAATAAAAAAGCGGCTCCACTTTCGATAAAGGGAGCCGCTTTTCATTTTGGTTGTTTAGTATTTTGTAACACCTGGAACCGCCACTGGATAAAATCCATCAGGGCCAGGATTAACAGGAGCTGCTGCATCAAATGCATATACCGATGGATGCAAATCAAGACCAGAATTAATCGCTTTATCCCAATCTATAATTTGCCCGCTATAAGTAGCCATTCGACCTAAGATAGATGTCATGGTTGAGTATGCGCCATTTTCTGCGTCGGCAAATTTGTATTCTCCTTTTGCGATGGCCGCAAATAGTTCATCATGTTCGGTTTGATATGGATTACGCTCTTTTGATTTGTCGTACTGAAATAAAGTTTTACCATGCAAATCCGTAATGCGTCCAGCGTCACAATAAATTTTTCCTTTGGTACCTACAAAAAGCTCATCTACTTTACTTGAAGTACCTGGCATATGTCTACACTGAGAATTTAAAATTGAACCATCAGCATAATGGTACTCTACATAATGGTGATCAAAAATTTCTCCGTGCTCTTTTGATTTTCTTACTTGTCTTCCACCAAAACCTTGCGCTTTAACAGGATAGCCGTTCTTAAACCAGTTAATCACATCTAAATTATGAATGTGTTGCTCAGTAATATGATCACCACAAAGCCATACAAAATAATACCAGTTTCGCATTTGGTATTCCATTTCAGTTTGACCTGCCTTACGCGGTCTCACCCATACCCCATCGTTATTCCACCATGCTTGCATTGATGTAATATCGCCAATGATATCTTTTTTTGCAAAGAGCGCTCGGTATGAATCTTGGTAATGTCTTTGCAAGCCTACCACCACATTTAGTTTCTTTTGCTTTGCAATTTTTGCAGCGGCTAAAACTCTTTGAACACCAGCAGGGTCAGTGGCTACAGGCTTTTCCATAAATATATGTTTGCCTTGCTTTACAGCTTCTTCAAAATGAATAGGTCTAAAACCTGGAGGCGTTGCAAGTATGACAACATCTGCAAGTGGAATCGCTTTTAAGTATGCATCAAAGCCTACAAATTTTCTTTCTTCAGGCACATCAAGTGTTCCTTTTGCACCAGCACCTAAATTAGCTAATTCGCCACTTACGTTTTTGTAACAATCATCTAAGCGGTCTTTAAATGCATCAGCCATAGCAACAATTTTTACATTTTGTTTACTTGATAATGCTTGTACAGCAGCGCCTGTGCCCCTGCCACCGCAACCAATAACGGCTACTTTAATAACGTCATCAGATCCCGAAAAAAAATTGGCATTAGAAATAAGTGGTGCAGCAGCAATGGCTCCCGCAAGCATTGAACTTTGTTTTACAAAGTCTCTGCGTTTGTTGTGAAAAGATGAATTTGACATATGGCTGTTTGTTTTTTATTTAATTAAATATGCTGTATAAAATTGTTGTGCTTGTTCGGGTGTTGGTTGTTGTAATGGTCGTACAAGCCTGATACCAACATCTTTGGCTTCTGTGAGCCACCATTTACTTTTTGGTATTTGAGGATCTCGTCTATTCCAAATAGGATCTGATTTTATTCTTTTTGCATTTCTACAAATGCTAGCATCAGACATAAATGAACCACCGCGTAATACTTTTGGATATACACCTTGCGTGGGCGGCACTATTGGATTTTTGATTTCTATATTTTCGTATCTATTGGATTGGTAATGATCCATTGTCCACTCCATTAGATTACCAAGCATATCGTAAAGCCCCCATGCGTTGGGTAATTTTTGGGCTACTTTATGATATTTATTTTCACTATTTTTCTGAAACCAAGCATATTTAGAAAGCATGTTGGGGTCTGTTCCATAATAGTAAGGTGTAGTTGTTCCAGCCCTGCTTGCATATTCCCACTCGGCCTCTGAAGGAAGCCTATAAAAAACGCCTGTTTGTTTATACAACCATTTACAAAACATAAGTGCAGCATACTGAGACATACTATTAGCAGGATAACCACCCTCTTTGCCCATACCCCAGGTTAGATCTACATACTGTGGGCTGGGTCTTGTAATAGCATCTACATCAATATTTTGAGAAGTATTTTCATCTTTTAAAAAAACATCAAATACATCACGGGTTACTTCGGTGGCACTCATCCAAAATGCATCTAATGCAATCTCTTTTTGAGGGCCTTCATCGCTATTAAGTTTTGGATTTGCTACGGCAGTTCCCATTTTGAATTGGCCTGCCGGAATTGGAACCATCGAAAAATGCAAATTTGAAAAAGCCAACTTTTGTTCATAGGCTTCAAACTTAGCAGTGCTTTGTTGGGCATGCGAAGTGATAACTATACAACAAAAAATAGATGCAATCAAACTTTTGAACACAGTACAATTTTAGAATAAGGAAGTTAAGAATTTTTAATAACAGACGCAATTATTATTGCGCCCAATAGGCATCAAAGTTTCCAAAACTTACTTTACGGATGCGGCCATTTTGTAAACGCGTAATAAATACCTCAGAGTTGCACTTTTTTGCCAATATTTTAACTTGATTAAGTGGTAGAATACTGCATGCAGTTGCCAACCAATCTGCAGTAGTAGCACTTGGTGACACCACCGTCACATTACGGTGAAAAGTAACGCCATAGCCAGTTCTAGCATCTATAATATGTCCATATTTTTTTCCATCATGTAGCATATATTGAAATGCATCACCTGAAGTTGCTACTGCTTTATTTGCTAGCAAAAGCTTGGTTTTTAATAATTTTTCTTGCTGCTCTGGAATATTAACGCCAATGCTCCAACCCTTTTTTTGGTGAGGCATACCCATTGCTATCATATCCCCACCTGCATCTACGAGTAAGCTTGTGATTCCAAATGATTTTAGCAACGCAGCCACTTTATCGGCAGCATATCCTTTTGCAATACCACCCATATCAAGTTTTATATTGGGCTTTAAAAAAGTGATGGTTTGCGCCAGCGAGTCTATTTGTATATAACGAAAATTAACAAACGCTTTAGCTTGATCAATAGCGCCAGCGGTAGGAAAAACATGAGACTTACGCGCGCTACGCCATAATAAAGACAAAGGACCAATGGTTATATCAAAGGAACCATAAGACTTGTTATAAGCATCTTTTGATGCCATGAGCAATTCAAATAAAATTGTAGAAACTTTAATAGGCTTACCCACTTCACTATCTCTAAGTTTGTACAATTCTGAGCTGCTGTCATAATCACTGCAAATGTGTGTTATTACATCTACCAGTTTAAAACCTTCATTGGCTGCACTGTCTGCTTTTTGAACCGAATTTGTATAGCATATGATATTAAATGGAGAACCCATTTTTTGCATATTATACGCATACCGATTTTCTTGTGCATACAACACTTGTATATTTGCAGAAATCAATAAAAATACTAGCAGCTTTTTCAAATAAAACAAGTTTGCGTTTAAAAGATTTGTAATTTAGAAAAACTTTAATCGTGATTGGGAAAATTAAGCGGGTTTTATTGTATTTATTTTTGAGTTCTTTTTTGTACGTTCTTATTACCAAATTTGTAGACCCTCCCATTACCATTACCCAACTAACAAATACTTTTGGCCTTGGCCTTCACCGAGATTATGTTTCATGGGATGAACTCGGTTACCAAAGCAAACTAGCTGCTATTGCCAGTGAAGATCAGCTCTTTGCGGAGCATATAGGTTTTGATTTTGACGCCATCGAAAAAAGTTTACGTCCAAAAAACAAAAAGAAAAAAAGTAAAATTCCACTTGGAGGTGGCGCCAGCACTATAACACAGCAGGTTGCAAAAAATGTGTTTTTATGGCAAGGTGGCTCTTATGATAAATACATTCGAAAAATTCCAGAAATATATTTTACGTTTTTAATCGAACTAATATGGGGTAAAAAAAGAATTTTAGAAGTGTATTTAAATGTTATTGAAACAGGGCCGGGTTGTTTTGGAATGGAAGCTGCAGCCAGACATTATTTTCATAAATCAGCAAAATCATTAACGCCTGCACAAGCAGCGATGATTGTAGCTGGATTCCCAAATCCAAAAAAATTTATAGCAAGCCCAATGAGTAAACGTGTTAGTTGGCGCTACCCACAAATATTAAGACAAATGAGTAATATAGATACCGATGAAGATATCTATACATTACTACATAAAAAGTAAATTGAATTGCTTTTAATAGAAGCCTTTAATTGCCTGCTTTAAACATTCTATAAGAAAAAATGATGGGTGCAACTACCATCGGTATCATGAGCACAAAAAAGCTTATAAATGACCACATACCTGGAAGTACAAAACCAAGTATCATTTGAGCAGTACCGCCATATATCCAAAACTTGCTTGCATATAAATGTGTTGCTGTCCAATTTGCTTCACTACTTAATGTCCAAGGAAGTTTAAATCCAGCAAAATAATTTTGAGATAATTTAGGAAAATAAAAACCCATCACTGCAAATAAAAGCCCTAGTAATGGAAGCAATAATTTGTCAATAGCAACACCAGGGTATTTTGTTTTGGTTAAAATAACCATATTTAAAGCACACATAAACGCAACAATAATGAGCCCGAAAGCTTTAAAATAGGAGTCGTTATTGTGCTCGTATCTTTTAGGATCAATTTTTTTAATATTAATCATTAATAGATATGTAAATAAACTAATAACACCCAAAAATACCGGTCCAAAAAATGCCATGTCTTTAGTGCCAAATCCGTCTGCTTCTCCTTTAATATTAAAATGCGTAGGTATGGTAGTTGGTAAGCTAGCATAGAAAGTAGATAAGTATAAAAATGGTACTATAATTAAAACGGCTACTAAAATGTAATGAGAATATTGTTTATTCATATTTATAAGCTTGATATATTTGTATGCGTTGCCGATTGGTCATTAAAGTTAACAACTATCTTACTTATGAAGTTAAAATATTTTTATAGTGTACTTGCTTTTTTATTTCTCATCACAGTATTCAATAGCTTTTCGCCCGCCAATAAAACAAGTCCTGTAACTGGAGAAACGCTTGCAAAACAATATTGTAGTAGCTGCCATTTATATACAGCACCAGATTTATTAGATAAAAAAACTTGGAAAGAAAATGTGCTTCCCAATATGGGATGGAGACTTGGCATCAGAGGCGTTAATGATAGCCCTTATGCATCTATGGAACCTGATGAGGCCGCTATTGTACAAAAACTTAACGTATATCCTACAACCCCTATTATTAGCGCTTCCGATTGGAAAAAAATTGTTGATTATTATGTAACCAAAGCCCCTGCTACCGTTATTGCAGCTGCACCTATCCCCTTCATAAAAAATAGTATCAGACAGTTTTTTAGTAGGCCTGTATTTATTGATAATAAACAGGCACCTAAAACAAGTATGGTAAAGTTTAATGAAAAAACTGGAACGCTTTATGTAAGTGATGCCACCAATGAATTATATGCACTAGATGCCAACATGCGCTTACAAGAAACATGGAATACGCCCTCTGCAGTAGTAGATGTATTGTTTGAAAAAAATAAAGAGCCTAAAGCTTTATGTATAGGTAGTATTGCACCTTCAGAAAAAAAAGAAGGGCTTTTAATATCACTTGATTCTACAGAACAAAATGCATCTTTTAGTGGATTGGCAAGGCCTGTTAACATTGAAAAAGCAGACATGAATCAAGACGGAAAAGAAGATTTAATTATTTGCCAATTTGGAAACCACACTGGAAAAATTAGTTGGTTAGACGGTGGTGATCCGCGTAAAGAAAACATTTTAGTATACCGTCCAGGTGCTAGAAAAGCTGAAATTGTTGATTTAAATAAAGACGGCAAATTAGACATTGTAGTGATGATGGCGCAGGCCAATGAAGGCATTTATTATTTAGAAAATCTAGGTGCTGGTAAATTTAAAGAAACGCCGCTGGTTAAATTTCCTCCGGTATACGGCGTGAGTTATTTTGAAATGATCGACTTTAATAGAGATGGTTTTTTAGACATCGTAATGAGTAACGGCGATAACTGGGATATTTCTAGGGTTAAAAAAAGATTCCATGGGGTTCGGATATTATTGAATGATAAAAGCAATCATTTTAAAGAAAGCTATTTCTTTCCTATGTATGGCGCTAGCAAAGCAGTGGCAAGAGATTTTGATGGAGACGGAGACCTAGATATTGCTGCCATTTCATTTTACGACGAATTATCAAAACCAGAACAAGGCTTTATTTACCTAGAAAACACGGGTAATATGCAATTTACCGCAAGTAGCACGCCAGACGCAGCAAATGGCAAGTGGCTTACCATGGAAGTGGCAGATATTGATAAAGACGGCGACTTCGATATTGTGTTGGGCTCATTTATTTACACTTTTACCGAAATGACCCAACTATTATTAAAAGGTATCGAGCATTTCCCTCAGTTACTGGTGTTAACAAATAATAAAAATTCTATAAATAATAAGTAGAAGCAGCGTTATTGCACTTTAGCGTTTCTTTTTAATTATAAACTGTACTTTACAGATTATAATGAATTGACTATGAAGAAATTGCTATCACTTGTTAGTATTTTAACATTACTCTCTTTTGTTCCTGACTGGGGTTATAACCTGGATGAGGCAAAAGCCAAAGCATCCAAAGAAAACAAAGTTATTCTTCTTAATTTTTCTGGATCAGATTGGTGTGGGCCTTGCAACAAAATGCGCAAAGAAATTTTTGAGAACGACGCATTCAATAAATATGCAAGTAAAGCCTTAATACTTGTGAATGCCGATTTTCCTAGGCTTAAAAAAAATCAACTAGACCAAAAACAACAAGCACATAATAATATTGTAGCAGAAAAATACAATACAAAGGGAGCCTTCCCTTTTACCGTTTTATTAGATGCTTCAGGAAATATTATTGGACAGTGGGATGGCTATCCAAAAGGAACAGCGGATGATTTTATTGAACAAGTAAAAGAGCGCATCGAGTCCAGTAAGCAATAATGAGTACACTTCAAGTATACAAAGAAGAGGCGCATTTAATGGGCAATCACTTTGAATTAAGTGTGGTAAGTGACAACCAAGACTGGGCACATGATTGTATAAAATCAGGTATTAACGAGATACAAAGAATTGAAAAAAAGTTAACTACTTTTTCTAGCGATAGTGAAACCGCCAAAATCAATGAAATGGCTGGTATTAGTGCGGTTGAGGTAAGTTTAGAAACCATTGAGCTCATTGAAAGGTCTATAAAAATTTCTCAAATTACACAAGGTGCATTTGATATCACGTATGGTTCGATAGATAAAAAACTTTGGAATTTTGATGATAAAATGAAAGCATTGCCGGATAAAGAAACGGCTAAAAAAATGGTGCGTCTAATCAATTACAGAAATATATTAATTGATAAAAAAGAATCAACCGTTTTTTTGAAAGAAAAAGGAATGCGCATTGGATTTGGTGGAATAGGTAAAGGATATGCTGCTGAAATGGCTAAAAAAGTAATGCGTAGCATGGGTACCACAAGTGGAATTGTAAATGCATCTGGAGATTTAACTACTTGGGGTACTCAACCAAATGGAAAGCCTTGGACAATTGGTATCGCCAATCCAAACGCAGCACACCAAGTTTTTTCATACTTGACTTTAACCGATATGGCAGTTGCCACTTCGGGTAACTATGAAAAGTATATTATGATTGGAGGAAAAAAATATTCGCACACCATTCACCCAAAAACAGGGTTACCTGTAACTGGCATAAAAAGTGTAACGATTATTACCCCAAATGCAGAAGTAGCAGATGCCATGGCAACCCCTGTTACCATTATGGGCATTGAGGCCGGACTAGATATGATCAATCAAATAAATAGTATAGAAGCTATCATTATTGACGATGACAATAGAATGTATAAATCAAAAAATATAAACCTCACTTAATATCAAAATATGAAAACAACTCCAATTAAAACAGTAATAGCGTGTCTTGTGTTTACAACACTTGCTTCCTGCACCAGCGTTAAAGAGTGGCAAAAAAGCCGCATCAACGATGGTGACATGGTATTAGGCAATAGAAGAGTAGAAAAAAACGAACTTAATTTTCAGTCATACAGAGAAGGCGCTGCAGGGGCCAACGCCGGAAAAACGGGTGGCGGTTGTGGCTGTAATTAATCTTTAATTTCTACAAAAAGTAGCATGAAAAAAATCTCATTAACACTTATTGGTTTATATATTTTACTATTGAATGCATTTTCGCAAACAATAAAAGATAGCAGCTTATATAAAGCTAGGCCACTTCGTTTAGACGAAGTAAATATGGTCTCTAGCTATTATACGCAAGATGGAAATCACTCTGCCGTAACTGGTGGTATTGGTACCGAAAAAGTAACAGACTTTTCTAATGGTATCGAATTAAAATTTGTAGGCGTAGATAATCAATTGCGCAAACACACCCTTACAACTGGCGCTGGGCTAGATCATCACACAGCTGCCTCTGCAGCATATGTATCTAAAACAGGTGCATCAAAAACTGGAGGTACTAGAATATATCCTTCTATAGATTGGACGGTTGAAAATGAAACAAAGGGCACTAGTTTTGGAATAGGCAGTTATTATTCGCACGAATACAATTATAAATCTTTTGGAGGAGACATTCATTTCTCTGCTAAAACAAAAGATAAGAGTGGTGAATTTGGTGCAAAATTTCAAGGATATTTTGATCAGGTAACCATGATTTATCCTTCTGAATTAATTCCTACAGCTACTAAAATCGTTAACCCTGGTGGCACTATTACCATTACTACTGCTAGTGGTAGAAAAAAAGTTGTTACAACGAGTGGATCGGTTGTTTCAGGTGATGATGATTATAATAACTTACCTACTAGTCCTAGAAACACCTATACCGCTTCATTTTCCTATTCTCAAATTGTGAATGCAAGATTACAAGTAATGTTTTTACTAGATTTGGTTTCGCAAAATGGATATTTAGGTCTTCCGTTTCATAGAGTGTATATGTCTAATGGACTTGATACCATTGAAAAATTACCACCTACACGCTTTAAACTACCGGTGGGCGTAAGAGCCAATTATTTTATGGGGGATAATGTTGTTTTTAGGTCTTACTTTAGATACTATACAGACGATTGGGGTATTAGATCCACTACTGCAAACTTAGAAGTACCCATAAAAGTGACCCCGTTTTTTTCGGTATCCCCGTATTACAGATATTATCATCAAACAGCCGCTACTTATTTTGGCCCATACAAAACACATACGCTATCGGAAGGATATTATTCTAGCAATTATTCCTTATCTGCGTTTAGCAGTAGCTTTTACGGCATGGGCATAAGAATGGCACCTCCGGGTGGTATTCTAAACAATGAGAAAATTAAGGATATGGAAATTAGGTATGGTCACTATTCACAAACAACAGGCCTCAATTCCAATGTTGTTTCAATTAGTATGACTTTAAAATAAAGTTACTCTGCTTTTGTAAAATGGGATGTTCTTCCCATAATCGAGAAACCTATAAATCCACGAACATCTAATTGTGTAGGACTTACCAGTGTTAATTTGCACTGGTAGGTTTTACCATTTTCAGGATCATAAATAGACCCTTCGTTCCAAAGATTTTTTTCGGCTTTAATAAAACCTTTCATAAATATTAAGCCAACGAGTGGTTTATTTTGAAGTGAGGCTTCCGGGTTATTTTTATCGACTCTTGGCTTGCCGTTAATAGAAGGTTCTTTTAGCCATACAATTTTCCCGTTTAATTTATCACCCTGCCAGTAAAACTGAACTTTTGCAGTTTTTTTATCATTATACCAAAGTCCTTGTGTTAAATCTTGTGCTCGGGTCACAAAAGCAGCAAGAACAAAAAAGAAAAGAAGGGTCATTTTTTTCATACCATGTATATTTACGTTACATAACAAATATAAATATGAAAAAGTTCATACAATATATTGGAATCGGCGTTTTATCCATACTCGCAGTAGTTGTAGTTGCGGTTATTGTTCTTGCAGAAAAGGATAAAAAGTTAACGACATTATTACCAATCTATGCAAATAAAGAATCAAAATTTATACCTGTTTTAGGCATGCAGGTTCATTATAGAATGGAAGGGCCAGATTCAGATACGGTTCCGCTGGTGCTCATTCATGGTACCTCTTCCTCTTTACATACCTGGGATAGTTTAACGCTCTTGTTAAGTGGTAAGAAAAAAATCATTCGTTTTGACTTGCCGGCATTTGGCCTTACTGGACCCAATAAAGAAAATACATACAATGCAGATGTCTACAATATTTTTGTTGATTCGGTATTACAAGCACTGCATGTTAAAGCTTGTATTATAGCAGGCAACTCGCTTGGGGGAAGCATTGCATGGCATTACGCACTCTACAACCCATCGCGTGTGCAACAATTAATATTGCTGGATGCTAGTGGCTATCCTAAAAAAAATGAAAAGGGATCACTCGGTTTTAAAATTGCAAGCATGCCCATCATTAACAATCTATTACTTTGGGTAACCCCTAAATTTTTAATTAAGAAAAGTTTAGAGGGCGTGTTTGTAGATAAAAATAAAATTACTGAGGAGTCCATAAATCGTTACCACGATTTACTATTAAGAGAGGGTAACAGAAAAGCGGCGCTTTCTATTTTTAAAGCTGGCTTTACGCCAAATCCAGCACCCATAACAACAATTCATGTTCCAACCCTTATTATTTGGGGCGATCAGGATCAGCTCATCAACGTTTCAAATGCTTATCTATTCAATAAAGACATTAAAGAAAGTCAACTTGTTGTTTTAAAAAATGTTGGACACACACCCATGGAAGAAGCCCCAACTAAAGTAGCTGCTGCCATAAGTACATTTTTAAAACTCAATTAATCCATTGGCAAACTAGGATTTTCAAGCGCATTTTGACCTTCTGTGCTATCACCCAAAACCTCTACATCCCTTAATTGACGCTGAATTGCACGGGTGCGCACACCTACTACTTCGTCGAGTTGTTTAAGCCCGTTTTGAATATTGCCCTGCGCTTTTTCGATAAGGCCACCAAATTTTTCAAACTCTGTTTTTACATTACCCAGTACTTTCCAAACCTCGCCACTACGCTTTTGTATAGCAAGTGTTTTAAAGCCCATTTGTAAACTATTTAAAATAGCTGCAAGGGTACTTGGACCCGTAACTACAATTTTATAATTGCGTTGTAAGTCTTCAAGTAAACTTGCTTTTCTTACAACTTCTGCATAGATGCCCTCAAAGGGTAAAAATAATATGCCAAAATCGGTAGTGTTGGGTGGATCAATATATTTATCAGAAATATCTTTTGCCATTTTTTTAATGGTTTGTTCTAAGTTTTTTTGTGCTATTTCTATTTGTGCCAAATCAGATTGATCGTATGCTGTTTGCAACTGCTCATACACATCTTTAGGAAATTTAGCGTCAATAGGAAGCCAAACCTGCTTATTGTTGTCATCACGACCAGGAAGTTTGATGGCAAATTCTACAATATCAGCACTACTTTGTTTGGTTTTTACATTGGCTGCATACTGCTCAGGTGCGAGTATTTGTTCTAGCAACATAGCAAGTTGTACTTCTCCAATGCCCCCACGCATTTTAACATTACTGAGTACCTTTTTTAAACCGCCCACGTCATTTGCCAATGTTTTCATTTCGCCAAGCCCAAGTTGTACCGCTTCCAATTGTTTACCCACGGCTTCAAAAGATTGTCCAAGCCTTTCATTTAAAGTTTTTTGTAGTTTTTCATCTACCGTTTCCCGCATTTGCTCCAACTTTTTTTCGGTTTGCTGTACCAGCTTTGATTGACCTTCTGTTAAGTCAATAAATTTATTTTTAAGCTCCTGCGTTAAATCAATTAAGCCTGTTCGCAAATCATCTCTATTGAGTTTATGATTGGCATCAGTTTTTTGAATAAGGCCATCTAGCCCCGATTTTAGGGTGTTATTGATTTCAGTTCGGTTAATACTAAAATCTGCTTTTATGGAATGTTCTAATTGCGCAAGTGTAGACTGAAGTACCGCCATTTCTTTTTGTAAACCATTGTCTTTATTGGGTTTAAAAAGTAAAACAAAAACCAATAAAAGTGATACGCCACTTACAGCAAGTGAAGCGTATAAAACAATATCATTCATACCTTAGATTTTAGAAGTCAAATATACGCGCGGTGTCCTCCGCCTATTGGAGCACTCATTTTTTTAACAAAAAAATGTAAGGTATACAATTCAAATAGTTGGTGTAATTTGAGGCGATGTCTGACAGTTCCCCATACCAACTATATCCTATATCGGACCATGCCGTAACGCTTGATTTTGGTGGGCCTATTCGTTTAGAAATAAATGATAGGGTGCATAGGCTTGTAGCATCGCTGCAACAAAATTTGTTACCAGGTATTACAGATATTATTCCAGCGTATAATTCTGTGACAGTTGTTTATGATTACATGACTGTCTATCAACAGCAATTAAAAAATGAAAAGATACTGCCCGTTTATTCATTCATAGAAAATTGGATTGAACAAAATTTGAAAGATTATTCAAGTAACGTAAAAACAACCGAAGAAGAAATTATTATTCCTGTTTGTTACGATAAAAGTGTAGGCATCGATATCGAATTTGTTGCGCAACAGCATAACCTAAGTACCCAACAGGTTATTGAATTACATACTGCTAAAACATACCGTGTTTTTATGAATGGTTTTTTGCCAGGCTTTGCCTACATGGGCATTGTTGATCCTGCCATTCAAACACCAAGGCATGAAAGTCCAAGACCGCTTGTAACGGCTGGAAGCGTTGGCATTGCTGGCGTTCAAACGGGTATATACCCTTCTAATTCGCCGGGTGGATGGCAAATAATTGGCAAAACACCGCTCCCATTAATTGACGAAAACGAAAATTTATTACTGAAGCCAGGAAGCTTTGTAAAATTTAAAGCAATATCTCTTTTATCATTTGAAAAACTTAGCAAGCAATGAGTATTCAAATTATAAAAGCAGGTTTATTAGATAGTATACAAGGTTTGCCAAGTATAGGTAAACAGCATGAGGGCTTTAGTCCGGGCGGATCTATGGATATAGTGGCGCATAGCGTTGCAAACGCACTGGTAGGGAATAAAAAAGAAGCCGCTGTTATAGAAATGCATGTGCCTGCTGCAGTAATTTTATTTACAAAAGAAACACTCTTTGCATTTACAGGCGCTGCAACATCGGCAACACTAGACAATGAAACCGTTTATGCCAACCAGCCCATTGTCGTAAATGCAGGATCCGTATTATCTTTTAAACATCAAATACATGGTGCCAGAATTTATGTGGCAGTGCATGGTGGTTTTGTTATTAAAAAAGGGAAGCTTCAAAAAAATGACGGCTTAGCTACTGCTCAATCATTTGATTATCATTTTGAAGGCATAGGGCAATTACATGCATTAACACTTGGCTGGACGGCAAATACCCAAGAGTTTTATAGGTCTAATAACATTCGTTGTATTCAAGGTCCAAATATGAATGTCTTAGACACAAAGGAGGTAGCGCATTTTCATCATAAACGGTTTGAAATAGATATACAAAGCAACCGAATGGGCTTTCGTTTAAAAAGCGACGCCATACAACATTCCATATTCCCTGAATTACTATCCACGGCAGTTACAAAAGGTACTTTACAGTTAACGCCCAGTGGACAAATCATTGTTTTAATGGCCGATCATCAAACAACGGGCGGCTATCCTCGCATTGGTACTGTTATTAGTGCAGATATGGCATCACTTGCTCAAATGCCTATTGGTAGTTCATTTGGTATAACATGGGTAAGTATGCTAGAAGCTGAAGCGCTAATATTAGCGCAGGAATCAAATTTGCAACAATTAGAAAATGCATGTAAATTCAGGTTGCAAGAATACTTTTCAGAAAAATAAGATGCTAATTATTAATTGTGATATGGGTGAAGGGTTGGACAATGACGAAGCGCTCATGCCCTTTATAGATGCCGCTAATATTGCCTGTGGTTACCATGCCGGAGATACAGACACTATCAAAAAAACAATAGCACTCGCTCAAGAAAATAAAGTGCAAATAGGAGCACATGTTTCTTATGCAGACAAAGAAAATTTCGGCAGAAAAGAAATGCATGTATCAAGTGCAGCGGTATACGATCTTGTATCTGAACAATTACGATTGTTTTCAAATATTGCAAAAGAAATGGGGCAAGTAGTGTCACATGTAAAACCACATGGCGCTTTGTACAACCAAGCTGCTAAAGATATAAAAATAGCTACAGCCATTGCTAGCGCTGTGTTTGATCAATTGCCAACTGCTGTTTATTTTGGATTAAGCGGGAGCGTTATGCTGGAAGCTGCGAATACTATAGGGCTTTCTACAGTGCATGAAGTTTTTGCAGACCGGGCTTATCAAAAAGATGGAAGTCTCTGTCCAAGAAATATAGAAGGCGCTGTATTTACAAATGAGAAAAGCGTAGCAGCGCAGGTATCGCTTATAGTACAAGAGAAAAAAATTAAAACGATGGAAGGGGTCGTAATAGATGTAGCTGCAGATACGATTTGTATTCATGCCGATACACCAAATGTATTCGCATTTGCAAAAACGATTTACCAGCTCGTTAAAAATAAGTAGCAGTGAAAAAAACAAAAAACAATCAAGCATTAGTGGGCGCGGCTTTTTTAATGGCTACATCTGCTATTGGACCTGGCTTTTTAACACAAACCACCGTGTTTACGCAGCAACTACTTTCTAGCTTTGGTTTTGTAATTGTACTATCCATATTATTAGATATTGGAGCTCAATTAAATGTATGGAGAGTTGTTGTGGTAAGTAGCAAGCGAGCCCCTGTTATTGCCAATGAATTACTACCTGGTTTGGGTTACTTTTTAACGGGTTTAATTGTTGTTGGGGGCCTCGCCTTTAATATTGGAAATATTGGAGGTTGTGGACTTGGTGTAGAGGTATTAACAGGTTTAAGTCCGGCAACAGGTGCCATTATTAGTTGCTTTTTGGCCCTCTTTATTTTTTGGATGAAAGAAGCAGGCGCCTTCCTAGATAATTTTACTAAAATACTAGGGCTACTCATGGTGGCACTTACCTTATACATTGCACTTAGTGCGCACCCACCTATGCAAGAAGCCATCAAGCATAGTTTTATGCCTTCAGCCTTTAGTGCTAAAGCCGTTGTTACACTTGTGGGTGGAACCGTAGGCGGCTATATTTGTTTTGCAGGTGGTCACCGTTTATTGGATGCCGGATATAGTGGAACGGCCTCTTTAAAAGATACCAATACAAGCGCCGTTTCTGGTATTTTAATTACTGCTATTATGCGCATCGTTTTATTTTTAGCAGCACTAGGTATTGTAACAAGTGGAGCGGTATTAGATCCAGCAAATCCGGCTGCTAGCGTTTTTAAATTTGCAGCAGGCAATATTGGTTACAAGTTTTTTGGTGTTGTTCTTTGGTCGGCAGCGATTACATCTGTGGTAGGAGCAGCATACACATCCATATCTTTTTTAAAGAATTTTAGTAGCTGGATTGATAAACACCAGCAAATAGCTATCAGTATTTTTATTATTATTAGCACCCTTATATTTATTATTTTAGGCAACCCGGTAAAAATTCTTGTTACGGTTGGCGCCCTCAATGGTCTCATTTTACCAATTGCATTAGCGGTTATTTTAATTGCAGCACACAACAAAAAAATAGTAGAAAATTACAGCCAGCCATTGTGGTTAGATATAGCAGGATGGATTGTTGTAGCCGTCATGACCACACTCAGTGTATTAACTATTAAAGATTGGATGATACAACTATTGTAAGCCGTCGCTAGCTAATAAAGTAGTTGCATTTACAATAGGATCAATCGTATTGGCTTCTATTTTTTGCATGACAGATTCAAGATTGTCTCTGTTGAGAGCGCCCTTCAAGTATAATTTATCATAGTAGGCAAGTAATACAGTAAAACTACTTTCAACATCATCTTCAATTAAAAAATTGATAGCAGTTTTGGTTTCTAGTCCACCCAGTCTTTTTTTAATGCGCAGTATTGCACTCATTAATTTATCTTTTTCGAATTTCCCATACCCCTGTAAAATAAATTGAAGCCTTTGTGTAAAAGGAATATCTAAAAAGTACAATTTGCTTTTTCTAATTTGATCAAATAAAGTTGCCGGAATATTTACAAGGCCGATACGTCTACTTTCATCTTCTACCCATACATAGGAAAACACTGTACCCAATTTATAAAGCGATTGTGCTAATAAATTTTCGAACTGTTCTTGTGAAGGTTGAACTAGTTGGCCCAAATTTCCAAACGCAGAACCTTTATGGTGTGCAAGACCTTCTAAATCAATAATGGGCTCTTTTACTGCTTGAAGTGCATGTAAGGTTTCTGTTTTACCAGACCCTGTGTATCCGCCTATCACTTTAAACTGGTACTCCAATGTAAATTGAGCTAATACCCAGTTTCGATAGGCTTTATAACCGCCTACCAAGGTGTACACCGTATAGCCGTATAAATCTAGTAGCCATGCCACGCCAGCGCTGCGCATGCCCCCGCGCCAACAATGCACGAGTACCACTTTATTTGTAGGATCCGAACTTGATGCAAGTAACGCCTCGACATCACTAACCACCTGGGTCATTTTTAGACCAAAATAATTAAGCCCTAATTTAATAGCAGGCTGCTTTCCTTGTTGCTTGTAAGCCGTGCCAACAACCTTACGTTCTTCATCCGTAAAAAGGGGTAAAGAGTAGGCATTTTTCATATGCGCATGTGCATATTCCGATGGGCTGCGAACATCCAAAATTGGATACTGCTCCATCATGGAAACAAATTCTGATATAGATAATCGTTTTACAGCCATCCTTACAAATATAAAGAAAGGGGGCTAGATAGCTTTTTTTCTATTTACTAAATAAACACCCGAAAAAATAAGAACAGCTGCTAAGGCCTTAATGATCGTAAAATGTTCGCCTGCAAAAACCATGGCAATAATGGTTGCAAACACGGGTTGGGTATATATATAGGCACCCGTAACGGATGGACCTAATTCTTGTAAACCATAGACAGTAAACAAATACGATAAAAAAGTTACAAGGAGAACTACAAAGGCTAGTGCAATCCACTGCGCTGTTCCAAACATAGACCAATCGGTGGCTATAAAATCGGGAAGCGCAATGGGTAAAATAAAAATGGCGCCAAATGTAAATACCCAGCGTAATACATGCAGTGCATTGTATTTTTCCATGAGTGGCCTAACAAGCACCATATAAAATGCATAAGAAACAGCGTTGATAAGCACAAACACATCACCGAGCAAACTACTGCTATTACTAGATTGTACGTCTTTTACAAGTACGAGCAAAGTAGCGCCGCCAATACCAAGGGCTAAGCCAATGAATTTATTTATGCTAAATTTTTCTTTGATGAGCCAAAGTGCTATGATGGTAATAAATATGGGCGTTGCTAATGAAAGTAGTGAACTGTGAATTGCGGAGGTTAACGATAAACCTTTTACAAACATGATTTGATTGATGGCAACGCCTGTAATTCCACAGAGTATAAATAGTGGAATATCTTTTTTATCAATAGAAGCTTTAGAGGGTTTAAAGAGCAGTAAAGACCAAAATAATATTAAACTCACCACAACACGCACAACATTTAAAGAATAGGGTACTAAATATGCCGGTGTGATGGTTTTAATAACTGCGTAACCGGCACCAAAAATTAAATTTGCAATTATTACTGCAATATGTGCCTTTGTTTTTGAATTCATGGAGCAAATATAAAGCAATGCTGGCGGGCTTTTTCATCCATTTTTACTACATCAAAGTTAGACTGAGAGATCATTACAGCCATTTTTTGATTTGAAAGTGTAGTTGCTAAATATCTTTGTTCTGTTTGACCGGGCGTGGGCACTAATATCATTTTTTTTTGCAGCGGTAATAGTTCCATGAGTGTAGAATAACCACTTCGGCACACAATAAATTCAGACTGCATAATAATGTCTAATAAATCTTGACCACTTGCATAACGAAGTTTGGTGAGCGAACCTTGCACTTTATAATGATTGGGTAAATCGGAAGGCCTTCCTTCTATAAGAATCACCTGATCTTGTAATTTGCCTGCATCAGATTCAATCAAATGTTGGAACATGGTTCTTTGCGGCTCGGGACCAGACAATAAAAAACAATATTTATATTTTATTGGGAATGCGTTATGAGTGGCGCTATTTAAAATACTGAATTGACTAAGTGGACCCATATACGTTACGGGTATGCGCGGCATATTTTTTGGATGTGACAAATCTGCTGCATAGCCCGGATAATCTGCAATATCAGGAACCCAACATTCAGAAAATTTATTAATAAAATAGTACTGTATTTTTTGGATGAAATTTTCGGCCCACTTAAATGGCGCTTTCACAAGTAATTGATGGGTAATAATTGTGGTGGTTAATTGACTATTAAATAGTCCATACCTATTATCTGAAATCACATGGTCAAATACATGCGCTTGTGCTTGTAACCACTGGTGCTCTCTGTAAATTGCTAAGGCAATTTTAGGTAATTGAAAAAATAATACAGCCGGAAGCCACCAAGCTTTTTTACTATACTTTATACGATATCCAGGTATTGAAACGTAAGCACAGGCAGGGAAATAATATTGTAATAATTTTTTTTGGGGGCCGCTTGCAACAATGGTTACCGTATGCCCTTTTTCGATTGCATCATGTATAATGGGTACGCATCTAGACGCATGTCCAAGTCCCCAATTGAGTGGAGCAATTAAAACTCGTTGTATGTGGGCCTCTGCTTTGATGGGAAATAGCTAAATTTTTACGTAATTTAGTATTCAATTATGAAACATTCTATTTTAAAAATTATTGTTCTCGTTTTGGTAGTTGCTTTTACTGCTTCTAGTTGCAGCGTATTTAGGCCAGGCTACCAACGAAGAGGCGGTTGCGGTTGCGCTAAAGATGTTCGATAATTCTACCAGAATTTAACATACAAGGCACTTAACAACATTAGTATAATCACAATCAGTACGAGTGTTGATTTGCTTACCTTAAACATAGATGCATCTATTTCAAATGCTTTAGGGTTTACCTTAGGTCCTGCCATGCTCACAATAACCATTATAATAATCGTAAGTACAAATGACCAACCCATGTTTATTAAAAATGGGATCTCGTAAATACCGCTTTTATTTAAATACGCAGTGTACATGATATTGTCTGTTCCAAATATTTGGATGGCATAACTATTAAAAAATATAGCCAATAAAAATCCAGTAATTAAACCAGTCATAGCAGCTGCTCCAGTGGTACGCTTCCAGAAAAATCCAAGCATAAACATAGCAAATACACCAGGACTAATAAAGCCGGTATACTTTTGAATAAAAGTAAATCCACCCTCACCACCGATACCCAATAAATCTTTCCAAGTAAACACAACAGCAATAACCATTGAAATAAATACGGTTAAGCGACCCGTCCATACCAACTTTTTTTCATCGGCATGTTGGTTAATGTATTTTTTATAAATATCTAATGTAAAAATGGTTGAAATACTATTTGCCTTTCCAGCAAGTGATGCAACAATGGCAGCTGTTAATGCAGCTATTGCTAGTCCTTTTAAACCAGCAGGTAAAAATGCAAGTATAGCAGAATAAGCGCCGTCCTTTCCACCTTCAAAACCTGCTAACTGACCATTTTTAAATAATACAAACGCTGCAATACCCGGAAGCATTACTATTACTGGCATAAACAATTTCATGAAGCCAGCAAACAAGATACCTTTTCTTGCAGTTTCTAATTGCGCACCAAGTGCACGCTGTGTGATATATTGGTTACAACCCCAATAATTTAAATTCAAAATCCATTGTCCAGCAAAATACATAGCAATTCCTGGTAAAATAATATACTTGTCTCTTGCCAACTGCCCAGCAGCACTCATATCCGTATTATTAGGCTTTGGTAAGATTAAATGGAAGTGCTCTGGTGCTTGCGAGAGCAACGTATTAAATCCGGCTAAAGCGCTACCATCTACTACATGATTGATTCGTTGATCCACGATTTGTAACGCCATATATACTGTTGCAAATCCACCAATAATTAAAACAGCTACTTGAATAACATCTGTGAAACCAATAACCTTCATCCCGCCAAGGGTAATGACAAGTGCCATTAACATGAGTCCAATCATGACTATGTGCAAATAGTCGCCGCCTAGTAAACCATTAATAGCAACCGCACCTAAATATAAAATAGAAGTAAAGTTTACAAATACATACAACAACAACCAAAAGATTGCCATTACTAGTGAAACAGATTCATTATACCTCGTTTTTAAAAACTGAGGCATTGTGTAAATCTTATTTTTTAAATAAATAGGAATAAACCATACTGCTATAATAATTAAACCAAGAGCCGCAATCCATTCATAGGCTGCAATAGCAACCCCTACAAAAAATCCTTCGCCACTCATACCTATAAACTGCTCTGCAGAAATATTAGAGGCAATTAAAGATGCGCCAATTGCCCACCATGTAAGTGACCCTTCTGCTAAAAAGAAATCTTGGGATGCAGATACCGTATTTTTCTTTTTAGAATAAACCCAATAACCATAACTAGCAACAATTAAAAAATATAGAACAAAAACAATTTTATCTGAAAGTGCTAATGAATTCATGTGGTTATTGGGTTGTAGACGTAAGTATCAATTCAGTAATTAAATATTTAATTTTTTACTCAATAGGTTTGTAGTCCTTAAAGATTTTTACAGGTGCGCCTTCTGCAAGTGTTCTAAAAGATTTCCATGCACCATCAAAAAACTTGTTAGCACGTGTAATTACCTCTGCTACCTTTTGTTCTGCGTTGGTCATTAATTTATCTTCTTGAGCACCCGGTGCTACTGGCTTACCCATTACTGTCATTCTAGCTTCGCCAAAAACACTACTCACTGTTACCTGAGGAATATTTCCGTAGCCTTGTTTGGTTTGTGGTTTACCATTAAGCATTTCTCTAATCGCTTTTAATTCATCTTTAACAGCTGTTGCCGTTTTGCGAATGGTGTCAGCTGCTTTTTTGTCCATGTCTTTTATGTTAGACTCGATTTTTGCAATGATACCATCTGCTTCTGTCATACGCTCATTTAACGTATTCAGTTTTTCGGTGGTTTTATCCAAACGATCATTTGCTTTTCTGATGGCATCACGTACTTCTTTAGAAGTTGGTGCATACGGGTCATCATTTACAGTTAACATGGTGCTGTCTGAATTATTTTTTCCAATACTCACCACTACTTTATACGTTCCTGGATCTACTGGTAAACCTGGTGCTTCCGGTGGTGTACCGCCGCCAAAACCAGCGCCGCCACCCATTCTACCTCCACCGCCGCCGCCTCTACCGCCGCCGCCGCTTGCACGAAGTCCGCGTCCTTCCATTCCCCAGAAATATCTATTAAATCCAGAATCTGTTTTTGCACGAATGGTTCTTATCAGTGAATCTTTTGCATCGTAAAAACGAAGTAAAGCTGTATCACCAAGGGCTTTTTTCCCGGTATCAGACGCTGCTTTTTGTACAAAGAAGCTGATCGGTAATCCTGATCTTTTATTTTCGCCTTCGTAGCTTCCCCAAATACTATATTCGATACCCATTGCATTTTTTCGGTGCGCTTGATAACCAGCTGGCGATGCAAAAACTGTTACTTTATTTGTAAATAATTTACCATTATTAGCTGCCGCTTTTCTCAAACCTCCAATGTCATCTAACACATAAAGTGCTCTACCAAATGTGGCGATTACTAAATCATTTTCTCTTTCTTGTATTACTAAATCGTAGGTAGATACAGATGGATATCCATTTTTAAATTGTTGGAATGTAGCGGCATTGTCTAAGCTAATCCATAAGCCTTGCTCGGTTCCTACAAAAATTAAATTAGGTTGTGTAGGATCTTGTAATACACAAAGCGCGTAGCCAATTACTTTTTTATCTTCTAAAATATTGGTCCATGTTTTTCCAAAATCAGTAGTTCTAAAAATGGTAGGTTTCATGTTGCCTCTTCTATAATCGTTGGCCACTACAAAAGCTTCTGCTGCATTAAAACGAGAAGCACGAATTTGTGGAACCCATGCGCCGAGTGGCATTCCAGGGATTTTGCCCCTAAAGTTGGTCCATGTTTTTCCGCCATCTTGTGTTAATTGTACGTTACCATCGTCGGTGCCTGCCCAAATAACACCTTGCTGTTTTGCTGAAGGTTCGATACAAATAACCGTACAATAATTTTCGGCACCGGTAATGTCTACGTTTAAGCCGCCATTATTAGATTGATCCATTTTTGCACTATCGCGCGTTGTTAGATCGTCAGAAATTTGAGACCAAGAAGCGCCCTTATCGATGCTCTTGTTTACAAATTGAGAACCGTAATAAATTGTTTTTTTATCAAAAGGATCTTGTGCAATAGCTGCGTTCCAATTAAAACGTTGACGAACATTAGGCCCAGGGCTTGGAGGACGGATGCTCCACTCTTCACCAGTTGCAATATTATAACGACCTACAGAACCGCCCTGACTCATACTATATACCCAGTTTGCATCTTCTGGATCAGACATTACATCAAAACCATCACCACCGCCAACGCCTTGCCAGTATGCATTTCTAATACCACTGTTTACCCACACATAAGCAGGTCCATGCCAACTTCCGTTGTCTTGTAAACCACCCATTACATTGTACGGAATTTTGTTGTCAACGTTGATATGATAAAATTGTCCAACTGGTAATTTTTCATCAAACTGCCATGTTTTACCACGGTCTCTTGAAATGGCAATACCACCATCATTACCATCAATTATGAAATTCCCATTTTGCGGATGAATCCACCAAGCGTGGTGATCTGGATGAATACCACTGTAAGGAATTACTGATTTAAATGTTTTACCAGCGTCTTCACTTACGGTAATCATTTGATTGATATTGTACAATCTATTTTCGTTGGTCGGATCTATTGCAATGTCCTGAAAATAAAATGCACGATTGGTTACCACCGAAGATTCACTATTTACAAGCTCCCATTTTAATCCGCCATCTTCCGATTTATACAAACCATTTTTTGCAGCTTCGACAAGTGCATATACTCTGTTTGGATCGTTACGACCCACTGTAATGCCTATGCGGCCTAGGTTTCCTTCAGGTAAACCATCTTCTTTACCTAATTTTTTAAACGTTTTTCCACCATCGTATGTAACATAAAATCCACTTCCTTTTCCGCCACCTTGTAAGCTCCATGGTGTTCTTTGGTGTTGGTACATATTTACAAATAACTTGTTTGGATTTACTGGATCTATTACCATATCACCAACACCACTTGTATCATTGGTGTGTAAAATTAATTTCCATGTTTGTCCGCCATCTGTTGTTTTATACAAACCTCTTTCTGGATGTGGTACAAATGGATTACCCATAACACCAGCATACACAACATCTGGATTGGTAGGATCTACAATAATGCGGTGGATGTTCCTCGTTTTTTCTAGGCCCATGCACTTCCATGTTTTACCACCATCTAAACTTTTATAAATGCCTTCCCCTAAACTCACAGAGTTTCTTGGGTTACCTTCCCCTGTTCCTGCCCAAATAACACTTGGATTACTTTGTGTAATAGCAACCGATCCAATATTTAAAATAGGTTGTTCGTCAAAAATTGGGTTCCAACTAGCACCGCCATTTTCAGATTTCCATACACCACCACTAGCGGTTCCTAAATAAATAATATTAGGATTAGACCATACAGCATCAATAGCCGTAACACGACCGCTCATTCCTGCAGGTCCAATGCTTCTTGGTTTTAAAGTTTTAAAATGCTTTGCAATATCAATCGTTTGTGCGCTCGAGCAAACGGACACAACTAAAAATGCAAACGCGGAAAGGAGCTTTTTCATAAGTGTTTATTTTGTAACGGGTAATTTCCTAAATAATTGGTCAATTTCCAAAAAAGTTAGTTGAATTGATCAATATTACAGTTGAACTATTCAACAGTAAACCATGTATAGCTTTCTGGCTCAATGGTAACCGTCAACATGATTTCATAATTTCTGTTAAGGGTGTATTTTTGGGCCGTACCCTTATCATCTTTAAGTGCCAGGGTTGCCGTATTTGTTAACCCCGTATAATAAAGTGGGATTGGTATGGTTCTGGTAATTTTTTCTTTGGTTGGATTGTAGAGCATGCCCAGTGCTTTTTGTTTAGAACTAGGGTCTACGTGAATAAGACCATCCCAATCTCTTCCATCGGCTCTTCTGAGCTGAATCATATCTGCATTGAGTATAGAGCGGTATTTCTTATACCAGTTTATGGTACGAGCAACCATTTGTCTGGTCGTTTCTGTGTCATACAGTCTTGGGCCTCTATAACAGGCTTGTACACCTGCTCCATAATACTGAATCATGAGTTGTTCGTAATCGGATAAATGCTCCGAAAGTGGCTCTAGTACTGCTCTTGGATCATTACCTTGGTAATTGGTTAGTGGCACAAAACCCCAACTCATAGATCCTGTTTTTTCGATGGTGCCGTCATGTATATTTTGTCTATTTAGGATGCGTTGTTGTTCACGCGGTAATGAAAAATTGACTTCGCGGTAGCCAATCGCAATTTTATGTGTGCCATCTAAAAAATACCAATCGGGTGCATTGATATATACACCTCTTTCATTTAACCAGTGGTACAATTCTTTTTGAATTTCCATTTGACGCCACTGCGAATCATTGTAACCTTTATGACCTGGATGTGTCGTAGAAGCACAAACGTCTCCAGGATAAGGTCCATCATTTTCCCAAATATCAAAGCCTGTTTTGGTAAAAAAGTTTTTTATTTTATCTCTGTAAGCTAGGCCCCACTTGCTTCCAAAGCAAGGCGCATTTCCAAAAAATGCACCGCCTGGCTTTCCTGTTTTAATATCTACTACATCATCAGCATCTGAAATACGTCTACTACTAAAGAGTGAATAACCACCCAACATAATGCCACGTGCATGCGCATAATCCGTTAATTCTTTCCAGCGTACTATATTTTTTTGGGTTGTGTCTTCCATATTTAAGTGACTGCCAAAACTTAAAATCACGGCTTCGTATCCCGTAGCCACGCACTGATCAATGGCTGTTTTTACTTCTTCGTCATTTTTACTAACGAGGTGCATAAAAATGGGATTCTGTGCAGTCCATGGTGCAACGGCTGTATACATTTTTCGAATCATGAGTCCTCTGCGCTGTCTATCGTAACTATCCATGAGCAGTTCGTGTGTACGCACCGATTTAAACAATTCACCAGGCTGCAAGTCAATACCAGGAGCCTTTTCGGGATATATTTCTAAAAGGCAGGGAGTTTGATAATTATAATTTACTTGAGAAGTATATACCGAATCCGTTTTCCAATGTGTGGTTTGATCACTGATATCATAACGCATAGCATTGTTGAAAGCATAGTTTGTTTCTACGTAAATTCCATGCTGCTTTTTCATTTCTTCGGGGGTCCCTACTACGGCACTTTCTTCTTCGACAAGCCCTAACACTTCATTGACCACCCTGTCAAGTGCGTGTGGTGTTGTGGATGTATTTAATATGGAAATCCATTTAACAATGAGGGGCAAATGATCGTACAATTCATAATGCACTTCTACTGTAATACCGTTAAATTTTTGAGATGGGTGCGCGTAAGTAATAATTAATTCTTTGCCAGTTGGCGCTGCCGTATGGTGTGCCCAGCTTTTATTTTTCCATTTTAAAAATGGTTGAAGTAGTCCTATTTTATGAGAAATATATTTGAAATCGTTTGCACCGGCTTTTAAAGTATCGGCGAGGCCTGGTAAAATATATCCATTTTCTTTTTGACCAACTAGTCCACCCACATTGTACAACACACCATCTAATACAATACGCGCTTCCGGTTTGATGGCTCTCAACAATTGTTGTTGGTTGGCTAAGTTGGTATAATCGGTACAAGCAAAATTGGCACCAATGGTAAATTTTCGTCGCACTAAACCATTGTTAAGTTCAATGGTATTAGCCTTTTGCGTAATTAAAGCCTTGTAGGGAGTAGCATCAATTAACCAATCTTGTGCGCGCACAACTGCCGTTAGCTGCAGTGTAACAAAGCAACTAACAAAAACTATTTTCTTAAAATTCATTGGAGAAATTTAAATATCAAAAATAAAATGTCTATACAATTGCTCTGTCTAAATGCGTGTATCCACCATCTACATGTACAAGTTGTCCAGTGGTATGACTTGAAACTTCAGAAAGTAATACCGCAACCATATTTGCAATTTCAATATCGGTAGTCATTCGGTTTTCTAAAGGAATTTTTGCAGTGATGCTTGCTAATTTTTCGGAAGGTTTATCAAATGTTTGAATCCATTTTTCGTAGAGTGGTGTAAAACATTCTGCTACAATCACGGCGTTTACGCGAATACCATATTTTAATAATTCTACCGCCCATTCTCTTGTTAGCGCGTTTCTGCCTCCATTAGATGCAGCATATGCAGAAGTATTACCCTGACCGGTTTCGGCAGTTTTAGAACCAATATTTACAATGGATCCTTTTGATTTTTTTAAAGCAGGAAGTGCATGATGTGCTAGTAAATAATAGTGCACTAAATTTTTATGGAGGGAAGCTATAAAACCTTCATAGCTTCCATTTTCTAATCCTACGCCATCGTTAACACCGGCGTTATTGACAAGACCATCAATGGTGCTATAGGTTTCAAGCACTGTATCAATAGCTTTTTTGCATGCATTTGGATCCGTTAATTCTGCTTCTATACCAAAAGCCTTGCCACCTGCTGCTACCACTGCGTCTACGGCCGCTTTATTATCTGAGGCACTACGGCCAATGATACATACGGTTGCGCCTTCTTGTGCGAGCACTTTAGTGATGCCGTATCCTATGCCTTTTGCACCACCTGAAACAACGATCACTTTATTTGACAGTCCTAATTCCATTTTATTTTATTGAGGTAGTGTAAATATTTTTTCTAGAAAAACCCATTTTTCTCCAGGCTTGGCACCGGGCATCGCTTGTTGATATTTCCACATCAATGTTTCCCATTTTTGAACTACTTCACTTGCAGCGTCTGCAGCAGACTTGGCTTCAAAAGAAAATTTTTCATTGGCTTCTATCACCATAAATAAACGGTTGGCTACATTGTAAATATCTAGGCATGTAATACCTGAATTTTTAATACTATCAATAATTTCTGGCCACACGTTTTGATGGTACACTTTGTACTCCGCAATTAATGCAGGATCATCTTTTAAATCTAGTGCCAAAAAATATTGTTGTGCTGCCATGATTTTATTTTTTTGTATACGCAACCGCTGTTTGTTTGCTAGTACCTAATCCTTCGATACCTAGTTCAATAACGTCACCGGCTTTCACATAAACAGGTTCTGGTTTAATGCCCAAACCTACGCCAGGAGGGGTTCCTGTGCTAATAACGTCGCCCGGCAATAGGGTCATAAACTGGCTGAGGTAGTGAACTAAAAAAGGTATTTTAAACACTAGGTTTAATGTATTACTATTTTGATAGGTTTTGCCATTTACGGTTAACCACATTTTTAAATTATTAACGTCTGCAATTTCATCGGGTGTTGCTAAAAAGGGTCCGAGTGGTGCAAAAGTGTCACAACCTTTTCCTTTATCCCACTGTCCTCCTCTTTCTAATTGAAATTCTCTTTCGCTATAATCATTGTGTAAGCAATAGCCTGCAACATAATCAAGTGCATCAGCCTCTTCAACATAAGAAGCTTTTTTACCAATTACAAAAGCAAGCTCAACTTCCCAATCTGTTTTCACGCTATTTTTTGGAATAACAACATCGTCATTTGGACCACATAATGCAGTGGTAGATTTAAAAAACAAAACAGGCTCTGCTGGAATCGGAGCGTTGGTTTCTAAACAGTGGTCTACATAGTTAAGACCAATACAAACAATTTTTGAAGGTCTTGCTACCACAGAACTCAGTCTGGTTGCAGGGTCTACTAATGGAAAGGAAATACCCGCAGCCACTGCATCTTGTAATTTTTGAATATCGTTGTTTGCAAAAAAGGCTTCGTTGTAATCTGCTACAACACCTGATACATCATACCAGATATCATGTACAATGATGCCGGGTTTTTCATGTCCTTCTTCTCCAAATCTAATTAATTTCATTGCTTGCTATTTTTTCTAAATATTAATTATTGAGTTTTATAAATCCACCATCTATTGGATAATCGCAACCTGTAATAAATGAAGCCTCATCGCTTGCTAAATAAAGTGCGAGCGCTGCAACCTCGTTTGGCTCTGCCATTCTACCAATAGGTTGAGATGCAGATAATTTTTCAAACATTTCTTGTTCTTTTCCCGGATAATTTTTTGCAATAAATCCATCCACAAATGGCGTGTGCACGCGCGCTGGTGAAATAGAATTGCACCTGATATTTTCGTGCATATAATCTTTTGCAACAGAAAGTGTCATGGCCATAACAGCGCCTTTTGCAGTAGAATACACAAAACGGTCGGCAAGTCCAACCCATGCAGCAATAGATGCCATGTTAATGATAACACCGCGCCCATTGGCACGAAAGCCCGGTATAGCAGCTGCTATGCAGTGATACACCCCTTTTACATTAATAGACATCACTCTGTCAAAATCTGCTTCCGGCGTTGTATCGGCTTTACCAATATGTGCAACACCAGCATTGTTCACTAAAATATCTAGTTGTCCAATGCCTGCAAAAACAGCAGCTACTTCTTCTTTATTGGCAACGTTACATGCATACACTTCCACGAGTCCACCGGCTGCTTTAATAGTTGCTGCGGTATCTGCACCCGCTTCTGCAGTTAGTTCTAATACATGTACCGCTGCACCTTGTGCGGCATATGTTACTGCAATAGCTTTACCAATACCACTACCGCCACCTGTAACGACTGCTTTTTTATTCGCTAATGAAAACATAAAAATAAATATTATTATAAAGAAACGCCGCGCTTCCACGGAATAAAATCGTCTTGATTTAATAACACCGCCTTGGGTGTAATTTCTCCACTAGCGGCTTTGATACAATATTCTAAAATTTCGATACCCATTTGTTCAATGGTTTTTTCGCCACTAATGATAGGACTACAATCAATATCAATAATATCTTTCATGCGCTTTGCAAGTGAAGCATTGGTAGCCACTTTAATAACCGGGCAAACCGGATTACCTGTTGGTGTTCCAAGGCCTGTTGTAAATAATATGAGCGTGGCGCCTGCGGCTGCCTTACCGGTGGTAGCTTCTACGTCGTTACCAGGCGTACAAACCAAGCTCAGTCCGGGTTTTGTAGCGGGCTCCGTATAATCTAGTACGTCTACAATTGGAGAAGTACCTCCTTTTTTAGCCGCACCAGCGCTCTTAATGGCATCGGTTATTAATCCATCTCTAATATTACCCGGTGATGGATTCATATGAAAACCAGATCCAACTTTATGCGCCAATGCATCATAACTGCGCATGAGTTCTATAAATTTATTGGCAGAAGCTTCTGTTTCACAACGATCCACTAAATCTTGTTCTACGCCACATAGTTCTGGAAATTCTGCTAGCAATACTTTTCCGCCAAGTGCTACTAATAAGTCAGCGGCATAACCTACAGCAGGATTTGCAGAAACACCACTAAAGCCATCACTGCCCCCACATTTTACACCAATTGTTAATGCACTTAATGGAGCTGGCGTTCTTTCAAACTTATTAATCTCGATTAAGCCTTCAAATGTTTTTTTAATAGCTGATGCAACAAGTGCTTCTTCACTTTCTGTTTGTTGTTGCTCAAAAATATAAAGCGGCTTATTAAAATTTGGCGCTCGTTTGTTGATGTCATTTTTTAAATCTTGTACCTGCAAATGTTGACAGCCAAGGCTTAAAACCGTTATCCCGCCTACATTTGGATGGTTCGCGTATGCAGCAAGAAGGGCACTAAGTGTTGCAGCGTCTGCTCTTGTTCCGCCACATCCACCATTATGGTTTAAAAATTTGATGCCATCTACGTTTTTAAAAATACGGTTAACATGCGGTGTATTACTTGGTGTAAAATCTACCGCATCTATGGGTGTTCCATTTTCGTAGGCCTCCAATAGTGATTGTGTATACTTGCTATATTTATCACTTACCGCATATCCAAGTTTATGATGTAAGGCTTCTTTAATGACGTCTAAATTTCGGTTTTCACAAAATACAGTTGGTATGAACAACCAATAATTGGCCGTACCTACCTGACCATCTGATCTTAAAAAACCATTGAATGTTGTATTCTCAAAATCTGCTACCATCGGCTTATCCCAATGGAATTCGGTTGCCCTGTAAGCATAGGGCTCAGCTGCATGGTGCAAATTAGAAGTGCTAACTAGGCTGCCTTTAACAACGTCTTGTTGTGTGGTACCAACCAGTACACCATACATGTAAACCGGTGATCCTTTTACAAGGTCTTGGGTATAAAATTTATGCTTACTCTGAATAGGTTCTACAATATGATATTCATGACCACGATGCTCTACCACTTGACCTGCAGCCAAATTGGAAAGCGCCACCAACACGTTGTCTTTTGGGTGCATCTCAATAACTAATCTTTTTATAGCTGTGGTTATCATAGGTACTAGACAGATTTTACTTTATGTCCTTTTGTTCCAAACAAAAACACAACTACAAAACAAACAAGTGGAACGATGTATCCATTTTGAATACTTCCAGTGGCATCAGATATCACGCCTAAAATTGGAGGCAACAATGCACCGCCAACAATTGACATTACAATTAAGCTAGAAGCCATTTTAGTATCTGCACCTAAATCTTTAATGCCCAATGAAAATATTGTTGGAAACATAATTGACATAAAAAATGCAATGGCTATAAGTGCATACACGACAACCATGCCAGAACCAAAAATGGCAACTGCAGACAAAACGATATTAATGAGTGCATACACACTTAATAATTTTTCGGAAGCATACTTGCCCATTAAAAAAGTACCTACAAATCTTCCAAGCATAAAGGCTGCACCATAACCCCATCCTAAATATTGAGCAGCTGTTTTTTCATCCATACCTGCACCGGTTCTTGCCATTTTAATAAAAAAACTTCCTACACAAACTTGAGCACCCACATAAAAAAATTGTGCTATCACTGCCCAGCTCAAATGCTTATGCCTAAAGGCTTTTAGCGGATTGTTACCGGCATTAGTATCGTCTCCTTCTTTAACATCAGGCAGCTTGGTAACAATAAATAAAATAGCTACTAGCAAAACAAGAATACCTAGAATAAGGTAAGGCATTTTAACACTTTGAGCTTCTGTAGTTAAATAAGTATTGAGCGCTTCTGGAGATAATTTTGCATACGCTTCGTCAGACATTTCTGATCCAGATAAAATAAATTGACCGCCAATAATGGGTGCTGCCATCGCTGCTAGTCCATTAAAAGACTGCGCAAAATTTAAACGACGTGTTGCTGTTTCTGGAGGCCCAATGATATTTGCATATGGGTTTGCGGCAGTTTCTAAAAAAGTAAGTCCGCTAGCAATAATAAATAGAGCACCCAAAAAATAAATATATTGATGTGTATCTGCGGCAGGCAAAAACAAAAAGCAGCCTAGCGCAAATAAAAGTAGGCCGCCTACAATACCTGACTTGTAACCATACTTTCGCATCACATAACCCGCTGGTAACGCCATTACAAAGTAAGCGATGAATACCGAAGAATCGATGAGCGATGACTGTAAATCGTTCAAACGAAAAGATTTACGCAAGTGTGGTATTAAAATAGGGTCTAGGTTATGTACAAATCCCCAAAAGAAAAATAGGCTTGTAACCAGTATAAATGGGAAAAGCCAGTTATTGGTTTGACCCGTAACCGTGCTGTTATTTGTTGATGTTGAAGAAATTGCCATAGCTGTTTATTGCAGTGCTTTTAAACACCGTATTTTGATAAACAATATACTTAAATATTGTCTCAATCAACACACAAGATAATGCTAAGCAAGTATTTTTTAAAATGCACCAAATGGACTATTAATGCAACCAGCTGTCATATATTACTGATTGGAGTGCATCCTTAGAAGGAAGGGGCTCTAACATGTATTTTTTGTCTTCTGCAACAGCAAGGGAAAGTCCCCCATACCCTAGATATTTAGCGTAGTCTAGCGGTTTAGCAGTATACACGTATTCAAATACTTCATTTAACGAAGCCCCCGCTATTTGTTCACAAGCCATTTGAAATTCTGCGTCCGTGAAGCCTCTTTTTTTTGTTTGATAATATTCTTGGTACACCAATCGCATAACATCATCTAAGTTCTTTTGATTGTTGGTGTTGTGGCGGATGGCAAAGTCTAAAAGTAATCCTACAATCGGGCCTTTATCGTAATAAGAAATGGACTTGTTTTTGTCGGGACCAGCCGTTCCAAAAGGGCCATCCTGCCAAGTAAAATAGCTGGATTGTATTAAGGATTGATAATTTTTACCCGGTCCATTTTCAAAAGCGGTGATGTTGTTATCAAAAGATTGGAGTAATGCTTTTTCTGACATAATGCCCGCTCTTTTAACCATCAAATATTCGTAATACACAGACAAACCTTCACTTACCCAAAGCAAATTTGTTTTACTACCAGCATCATAATTAAAGGGCCCAAGTTCAAATGGTCTAATTCGTTTTACATTGTAGTTGTGAAAAAATTCGTGTGCTAAAAATGACATTGTTTTATTAAGACCGGCTTCTGTTTCAAGTCCCTTACCATCAAAACTTACGGTTGTATTATTTAGGTGTTCAATGCCGCCTCTGCCTGGTCCAATTCCAATAAATGTATAATCAGTGTAAGGAATATCACCCATGATATCAATGCCCGCTTTGACCACTTTAGATAAGTCTTGTATAAATTTTTCTTTGTTAAATGTTGCCAAACCATATCCAATAAAACGGTGTTGAACACCGCCAATATAAAAGGATTGGAGTTCTTCTAAGTTTCCAATTAAAATAGGTGAATCAAAGAGTATATCATAGTTAGAAGCTTTGTAGGTATGTGTTGTAGCTGATAACAGTATTAATCCTGTTGCAATAGATGACCACGCATTGGGCTTATCTATTTGTACTGTTGGTGCTATTTGTAATTGATTTTCTGGATATAAAAAAGTGGCACACGGAATGATATAAGCCCTTGTTGTATCTACATAACTATTTGCAACAAATTTTTTGGTTGCTTTAATCGTATAGGAAATAATTATTTTTTTACTACTCTTATTGATAAAAGTCCAAGCATTTTTTACTGTATTATCGTATGCAATGGATGTATTGTTTGCGTCTATTATTTGAAGATCCGAAACCGCATTTGCATAATGCATGATTTGATAATAACCGGGCATCCACTCAGGCATTTTGCATGTGATTGCTCCTGGTTTAACGTTGTCCATCATCATCACTACGTGCATTTTATTTTTTGCTGCACTATCAAAAGAAACCTTATAATGTACCCTTAAACCAGTTGTTTGAGCTAGTAATGTGCCAGCTGCAAAAACAATAAAAAAGAATACAATGGCTGCCTTTTTCATATACCTTTATTTTACTTGGTATTCTATTATTAAATTGGCAAGTAATGTATCTGCGGATGCGTGAATTTTATCAAGCTGATACAGCTGCGCATTTTTAATAGAATTTTTTATATGCGATAATCTATTTGCATATTCTGTTAATACCGTTTTGTCATAGGTCATCAATTGTACCCCGGATCTAGTTGTTTTGACTTCATTTCTACTAATTTCATTGTAATAAAACTGATTGAAAATATTATAGGAGCGTTCTCTGGCCTTTATTTTAAGCTCTTCCGTTGTAGCACCATACGCCTTAGCGTATTCCTGCCAGTGCCAATAATTGGAAATTTCATCACTAATTTTTGGGCTCTTAATCAAGCGCATACCACCTGCATTTTTTAATTGAACACTGGTGCGTTCCGTCAAATTGATGCCCCTATTACCCAATGTCGATAAGTTTAAAATATAAATTTTGTTGAGGGTTGAATCGTTCCATTTAGCCTGTCTAAAAAGCTCAATAGTGGTGTCTATAATGAGCATTTGACCGCGGTATAACCGTTTTAATGCGTTTAATTCAATGGTGTCCTTTTTAATATCTTCATACATACTTTGCATGTATTGTTGTTCTCTTAAATGCTCGATATAATGTTCACGTTGGTTTTCAGCAAAAAAACCAAGTGTTACGGCTGCAAAAAGCATTATAAACTCGGTAACATACTCTTTCCATTTTTTCTTTTGATGACTAGCGGGGTGGTGATGTGGGTGATGTACTTCCATAGTGTTATTGATAATGCTACAATGTAATAAAAATAATAATTACTTTTAGCCTTAGCATTGCTGTTTAATACACATCACTAATTGAAGCTTATGAAAAAATTATTACTAGGTTGCTTTGTAGTGTTTTGTATGGTGCCAGTGGTGGCTCAAACACTTGTAGTGCTTGGTACCACCCAAGACGCCGGAAAGCCACAAATAGGTTGTAAACAAAGCTGTTGCATCAATTTAAAAAATAGATTTTACGTTGCTAGCATAGGTGTTACCGATACCAAAAGCAACAAAAATTATTTATTTGAGGCAACGCCCGATATAACAGCGCAATATCAATTACTGCATTCAAAAACCGGGGCGCAAACCATCGATGGTATTTTTATAACACACGCGCATACCGGACACTATACGGGTTTAATGTACCTAGGCAAAGAAGGCATGAATGCGAGTAAAATTCCGGTATATGCTATGCAGCGCTTAAAAAAATACTTGTCAACCAGTGGGCCATGGAGCCAACTTGTTACCCTCAATAATATAGATCTAAAGCCACTTCGTGCAGAAACGCCCATAGAACTTGGTGGCGATTTAATTGTGATACCTATAAGCGTTCCGCATAGAGATGAGTTTTCCGAAACGGTAGGATTTAAAATTTTAGGGGCTAAAAAATCTGCTTTATTTATACCCGATATTGATAAATGGAATGTATGGGAAAAAGATATTGTTGAAGTAGTAAAAAGCGTTGATTATGCATTTATTGACGGCACCTTTTTTGCGGACGGAGAAATCAATAGGCCCATCAAAGATGTACCGCATCCTTTTATTAGTGAAACAGTAGCCCTTTTTAAAAATGAACCTTTAGCAGTTAAGCAAAAAATATATTTTATTCACTTAAACCATACCAATCCAGCGCACAACGCACAAAGCCCACAAAGAATTGGATTGGAAAAACAAGGATTTCATTTTGCAGCAGTAGGTGACCATTTTACGCTCAATTAGATTTATATTTAATAAAATGAACCTTCAACCCAACCATCTATCGGGAACCAATATTTGGTTAGACCCCTTGCAACGCATTCATCTTGAAGAGCTTTACTCGGTTGCATCTGATCCGCTCATTTGGGAACAACACCCCAATCCCAGTAGATACCAAAAAGAAGTATTTGAATCTTTTTTTGAAGGTGCACTAGAATCTGGTGGGGCTTTTGTCATCAGAAGTATGGATTCCGGAAAAGCGTTGGGTTCTACAAGGTTTTACGATTACAACAGACCCCAAGATGAAATAAAAATTGGCTATACTTTTTTTAGTAGAGACTGTTGGGGAAAGGATATCAACAAAGAAGTTAAAACGCTGCTTCTCAACTATGCATTTATTTATGTAGAAAAAGTAATTTTTCATGTGGGCGCTCAAAATATTCGTTCACAAATTGCTATGGAAAAATTAGGTGCAAAAAAAATAGCCGAAGAAATGGTGGCTTATTATAACGAACCCGACAGGCTTAATTATGTATACGAGATGCGTCGTTAAGCACTCAAATAAATTTAACGAACTTGTTTAAATATTCTAGGCTTTCTTCGCTGATCATAATGAATGGTTGTAGTTAGTGTATAACTGGCAGCATCAAAAATAAATACCTCTTTAAGTGGATCAGGATATATTTCTTTGTCATCACACATACAACTCACTTTAATTTTATTTGATTCAAGTATTACACTACCATAACATACATCCTGCATTATTTTTCCGTTAAACTCAGATTGCATTACGAGCTTTATTTTAGTAGTAGAAACGAACGTATACGTCTCTTTGCCTCCTGTTTGCGTATCTATATATTCAAAGGTTTTACCAGTTAAATTAATTCCACTTTGACCAAAGACAAAATGTACACAAAAAATTAATAGGGCTGTAGTAAAATACTTCATTTTAAAATTATTTAATTATTTAATTTAGTTTTCAATTATCTCAACCTCGATTCTTCGATTTAAAATATTTGATTCACTATTTGGTGCATATTCATATGCCGGCGTGGTTTCACCAAAGCCTTTCGTTTTAATTCTTTGCGCATTGATTCCTTTTTTTATCAAATAGGATTTAACACTTTCCGCTCTTCTTTGTGACAATAATTGATTTGATGCATCATCTCCTGCTTTATCTGTATGGCCAGAGATAAGCACTTTAACTTTTTGTTCCTCAATCATGAATGCTGCAAACTTATCAATTTCAGAAAAAAATATTGGATCAATGGCATAGCTATTGTTAGCAAATACAGCATTTAAATCAATTTTATATCCCTGTTTTAGAGGGGTCTTAAATATTGTAGAAGACGTTATTGTAGAATCAGGTAATTTAAGTTTAACTGAAAGCGTTAAATCATCACCAAACATACATGGAGAAAATTCAATATTTTGTAAATTTCTTAAATCAAATAAGACATTTTCAAACAAAAGTTGAAACTCGTTTTTATTATATATACGATATATAGCCCCGCCCGATAATTGTGCAATTTGATTTAAATAAGGCTCATCAATGAGTGTTCCGTATCCAATAGTTATGATATTTATATTATTTTGTATTGCCTTGTTAACGATTTGCTCAAGCGACAATGCTGACCTTCTAGAATTTGTAATACCATCAGTAAACAAAACCACGATTTTAGAATTACTTATAGAATCTAAAATTAGATGATCTATTGCCGTTTCCAATCCATCCTCAATTCCGGTACCGCCCCCAAATTCATCTAGTCCGTTGCCGGGTGATAACTTACTGTTAATTTCATCAAACTTGTTTGAACTAACAATCAATTTTGATGTATGATCAAATTTAATAACTGAATAAATATTATTTATACTCTGGTTGTTGAATATTGCATCTGTCACTGATCTTTGAAGTACATTGGCTCGTTCATCACCCATTGATCCACTATGGTCTAATAAAAATGCGATATTTCTTTTTAGCGCTGGCTTAGTGTTTACAATATATTTTTTGACGATACACTCTTTTCCATCTTTAGTCAATTTAATATACTCTATGTTTTTTTCAGAAATCGAATCCAAGTATTTATAATATTTCGAATCGCCAACAAGAATATTTACATTTCCTTTACCAAATTCAGATCTAGGATAAAGCAATTTCAGTTCTAGATTTGGTGGTCTGTTTTTTTGAACTGGTATAGACTTAAATTGATTTGCAGATATAAAGGACGAACGAGATACTGGGATATAATTTTTTGGGGTAGGACCTTGAAACTTAAATAGTTCTCCTATAAATTTTGCTGCTTTTGTCCCTTCCGTCTTGACCTTATCTAATATATCATCTGTCTTAGTCTTCTTTTGGGCACAAAGATTAAAAGAATAACTAAAGAGTATAAAAATGAGGAATAGCTTTTTCAAATTATTAAATTTATAATTAATATGAAATTAAGCTATTATTTAACAATATTAAGTTTTTTTGATATTGAAATTATTTATAAATTGAAAGTAAATTATATACAATGAAAAAGATATTCTTAGCCATATTAATGATAGGGATATTTCTTATTTCTTTTGGCCAACAAAATAAAGGCGCTTGTAAATTAGAAGTATCAGATGTATCGAAACTGATCAGTTTTGGATATTTAGTTGGCTATACTGCCGAATTTAAGAACAATTCTAGTAAAACAGTAGATGGAATTTATTGGACTACCTATTACATCAATAACAACGGTGATTATATAAAAACCGAATCAGATTCGTTTAATGCAACAGACCTAGTAGACCCAATACAATCTGGTTTTAAAAAGTCATTGGTTCGAGCGCCAAGGGTAAAAAATGCTTCAAAATTAATTATCGTAATTAACAGGGTTCATTTTACTGACGGTACAACCTGTAGATAATTAATTGGCGTTACTTCATATTTAAAATTGAAAAGTTTTTATTTCCCACAAAAGCAATGTCATATTGCTTAGATGATGGAACTGTTTCAACTCTTCTTACACCGTTAGTGTAGGTTGTTCTTGTTGATGAACCACCCCAGTTAGAGCTAGCGATACTAATTGACTTTCCAGAATCTTTAGAAAAGGTTTCGTCCATTTCAATATTAGTCCAAGTTTTTGTTGAATTTACATATGCTTGTTTCAAATTTAATCCGGATAAAAAATCATTTAAAAAGTTATATACCCCTTTTTGAAAATTATTTGCATAATAAGCAGATGCGCCGACAGAAAAGAAAGGATAAGAATAATTAGTTACCCTATTTTTAGCCTCTGATATTTGAATATCATCATCATCGCCTGCCGAAGATCCGGCTCCGTTACAAACAGATTTAAATAACACCATTGCATTATTTTTTAATCGTAATGTTGACATTAACTCATTTGTTGAAATCATTTCATTTAACGAAAGACCGCCAACGGCACCGCCAACGCCTTGATTGCTTCCATGACCAGAATAAACGAAAAAACTACAATCTCTAGCAACATTGACTATATTTTGCCAATCTGTATTATTATTATAAAACTTGTATACATACACTCCATTTTGTGTAAACAATGATGCTAATTCATTCATTTCAGCAATTGCACTGTTTGTACCATCTTGCTGATCTCCTACAATTAAAATTGCCTTTAAACCCGATGAGTAAGCATTCTGAGCTATTGTATTATTAATAAGGGCAAAAAGCGAAAACAAGATAATTGCTATATAGGGTATTGGTTTGATTTTCTGTATCATTTTATTTTGGGTATTTATAATTATCTATCTAAAACTATCGAATTAATACTGATATAGGGTTAATATTATCTTAAAAATAAATGATCGCCTATTACTAAGAAGCAGGCAGAACAAATAAATTGTATGCAATGAGGTGTTAAATAATACTAAAACTTAACAATAAATACATCTTCCCTTATCATTAAGCTTACATTGATCTAGTAATTTTAAAAAAAATAACTATGGCAACCTTTACAGATTTAACAATTGGGAATTTTTATTTAGTTGTAGAAAATGAAGGTGAGCAAATTACTTTGCTAGAACCTTTAATGCATACCGATAACGCGGTATTATTAATGCATCACGATGATTACGAAACAAGTATTTGGAGAAAAAAGAGTGACTCTATTTTTGAAGTCGTTGATGAATTAAGCATTGATCAACTAGACAACTACGACGCACTTTTTGAAGAGGAAGACGAAGAAGATGATGATTTTGAAGAAGAAACAGCTACTTCAAAAGAAAATTAATTTATTTCAAAGTGTTTCAATGATTTTTTAATCATTGAAACACTTTCGTGAATTTGTGTTTCTGTTATAACGAGTGGTGGCGCAAATCTTATTTTATTACCGTGTGTAGGCTTAGCTAGTAGTCCATTTTCTTTTAAGGCCAAACAAAAGTCCCATGCTGCATTTGGGTTTTGATCGTTTACTTCAATAGCATTGAGTAAGCCTTTCCCCCTTATAACTTTAATAAAAGAGGATTCTATCTTTTCTAATTCAGCCCTAAATAAATTACCCATTTCATAAGCATTTGCCGCTAAATGTTCATCCTGTAAGACTTTAAGTGCAGCAACTGCTACCACACTAGCAAGTGGGTTACCACCAAACGTACTACCATGCTCACCTGGTTTTATGATATTCATAATATAATCGTCACATAATACGGCACTAATTGGCATTAATCCTCCACTTAATGCTTTACCCAACATTAAGATATCTGGTCGCACATTTTCGTAGTCTGAAGCCAAAAGCTTACCCGTTCTGCACAAACCTGTTTGAATTTCATCTGCAATGAATAAAACATTGTACTTTTTACATAATGCATAAGCACCAATTAAATAACCTTCGTCAGGCACAATTACACCTGCTTCGCCCTGAATGGGTTCTACCATAAATGCCGCAACGTTTTTATTTTGCAAGGCTGTTTCTAATGACGCTAAATTATTGTAGGGAATTTGCATAAATCCTGGAACAAAAGGACCAAAATTTGTATAGCTTGAAGGGTCCGATGAACTTGAAATAGCTGCAATGGTTCGTCCCCAAAAATTTCCTTCTGGAAATATAATAACTGCTTCGTTTTGCGCCACGCCCTTTATTTCATAAGCCCAACGTCTTGCTAATTTAATAGCTGTTTCACCGGCTTCAACACCCGTATTCATAGGCAATACCTTATCGTAACCAAAATATACTGTTATAAATTTTTCGTACTCCCCTAATTTATTATTGTGAAATGCTCTTGAAGTTAGGGTAAGTTCCGATGCTTGTTTAATCAAAGCATCAATGATTAATGGATGGCAATGCCCTTGATTGACTGCAGAATAACCACTTAAAAAATCAAAATACTTTTTTCCTTCAACATCATACAAATAAACACCTTTGCCTTTTTCTATTACGACGGGTAAAGGATGGTAGTTATGCGCACCATATTTTTCTTCTAAGGAAACATAATAATTAGAATTTTTTAAAGCGGTTACCTGATCCATAAAGTTTAATTTTTTTCTATTAAAGCTTGTTCAATACATTCTAAAATTTGAAATGCTGTTTCAGCCATTTTATTTCCTTTGTTGTCAAGCAATGGATTGATTTCTGCGATTTCGAAACAAACAACCTTATTTGTGTCTAAAAAGTTTTTAACAATTAAAATAATTTCATCAGGTAAAAATCCAGACTTCACAGGTGTGCCAGTGCCATATGATATTTGATCACAGTCTAAAGAATCAACATCAAATGATATATAAATACAATCACAGTTTTGAAGTTGGAGGATACATTTTTGAATGCATTTTTGAATGCCCAAAAAACGTATTTCTTCTACTTTGTAATTTGTGATTTTGTATTCGCTAATATTTTGTGCTTCTGCAGGCTCAAAATCTCTTAGTCCTAATAAAATAAGGTGTTCTGGCTTAATTTTTGGTCCAAGCAGTCCCGTATCTTTTAATGCATTCCACTGTTCAATTGTTTCGGGTTCAACTTCATTAATTTTACAACTAATATTATCTAAATGAAGTGCTGCGGCAAGTGGCATTCCGTGTATATTGCCTGAAGGCGACGTATACGGCGAATGAAGATCGGCATGGGCATCAATCCAAACAATACCAATATTTGTAAATGGATTTGCTTTTTTTATACCACTTATGGTGCCTAATGCAGAAGAGTGATCACCACTTAATACGATTGTAAAAAAATTATCTTTAAAACTTTTTTCTACAGAAGCGCAAACTCTATTACACTGCTGAGTTACGTGTTCTATTCTTTTAGCAAAACTATTTGTATTTTTTTGATATATCGTTTCGTTATGGGTTTTTACATCTTCAAATGCATGTCGATTGAAGAAATCATTGTTTTTATTGATGGCTGCTATTTCTAGTGCATCTATACCCATATCCGAACCTCTTGTGCCTGCGCCAATATCAGATCTGTTTTTAATTATATTTATCTTCATGCAATAAAATTTAATGTAAGATCATTATTTTTTATCATTAATAGGATAGGGTAAATTTCCTTTTGTGTAAAACCAAATAATTTTATTCATAGTATCATCTTTTCCACCATCAATTTCATTAAATACTTCATTTTGAGATAGTAAAGCCATTTTTTTAGCTGTCCCGGTTAATGATTTTAATGGTTTATTCATTTCATTTAATGCGATATTAGCTGGCACCGCTTTATATGCTGCTAAATTTTTTGTTAGTGCAAAACAATCTGTCATAAGCCTACTTGTTGCATCCATTGTATTCATCGGAGGTAGCCCTAAAATTTGTTCAATGGTGCGCAGCATAGAAACTTGATTGTATTTTGTATTAACTGTATTTTTTTTCGAATACGCACTTACTACCAAGCCCACTGTTCTATAAGCAGAAACATGATCCCATCCACCCTGAGAATCATCTTGAGTAACAAATATGACCGTATTTTCCCAAGATTTACTATGGCTAATTTTTTCTATAATTCTACCAAGCGCTAAATCATTGTCTGCTACCATTGCATTGGGTGTTGGATAATCAGGCGATGTTCCTGCAGAATGATCATTGGGTAAAGAGAGTACCATTAAATTTGGTAAACTATCTTTTAATTCCATGGCTTCCCAATCTTGAATAAATAAATCGGCTCTTTGTTGGTCGCTAAATGCAATATTATCACAATCTGGAAATGTTGGATGAATGATTGAATTTAAGTTGTCGATAGTAGTTGTATTAATCCAATTGGGTGCAATGCCGGCTGTATATTGTTTGTATAAATCCGCCCATTTTAATTTTTTATTGTATTGGGTTTTACAAGCCTCTCCATATACCTTAACCGTCTTCCCAAAACTTAAAACATGATTCCAAATAAAGCCAGCTTTATTATATACTAGAGCGTCTTCTTGTCTATGCGGGTAGCTTCTAAACCATGCGCGAATATTTTTTTCTACATAATCGGATACCATTCCAGCATCTGTCCATTGATGTCCTTCTGCCGAAGATTTACCTGACGCATAATAATTATCCATTAAACCAAACTGGTTGGTTAGTGCGTGCATATTTGGGGTAATTCGTTTGCCAAAAACAGTTAGGCTACTATCCCCATTTGCACCTGATACATCGCCCAAAACTTGATCATAGGTTTTATTTTCTTTTATAATATACACTACATGTTTAAATACAGAAGGCTCACCTAAACGTTCTGGCACAGCAACTGGTATTGCATTGGCTCTTGCAGGAAGTGTCCATTGAGCAGCTTTATGCAATAAACTAAGTGACTTAACTTTTTGAGTATACTTATTTAATTGTGTTTTATTTGGCATGGGAATAATACTAACTGATGCGAGTTCATGGTGTATGCTTCTAGCTTTTTTTGAACTATCAATAATATTAGCTCCATCTGATTCCAAGTTAGCTACAACCAACGTATTATTTTTTATAATTAGTCCAGCCGGATAAGCTTCCGTAGGAATTAATCCCTCTATTTTATTATTTATTAGATCATACACTAAAACAGCATTGTCTAGACCATTAGAAACAAATAGTTTTTTATTATCTGGCGTCATATATAAACCATTTGGGGTGCTACCTTGTAAATATTTTCCTAGAATCCCAACTGAAATATTTTTGATTAATTTATTTTGATCAGCATGAATGACAGATATTTCATCACTTGAGCCATTTGCAACATATACTAAATTCCCGTTTAGAGATGCAATAATCGCATTGGGATGAAGTCCTACCCCAATCTCTTTAATAAATTTTCCGTCGCTAGAAAATACGCTGACTGTTCCATTATTAGTAGCGCCTGTTAAAGAATCGGTATATGCTAAGCCCCATGGAACACCTGCTGTAGATTTTGTTGAGTCTGTTACCTGGGTACCTGCCCAATTGGTCACAAATACCTTTTGGTGCGCAATGGCTAAACCGTAAGGAGCCACACCGGTGGAATTTTTCCATACAATTTGCTTGGTGGTAAAATTATATTTTACAATTTCATTATTTCCATTTAATACGGTATAAATAAAATGTTCTTTGCCTTCTTTTGAAAGCATAACTTGATTAGGTAGGGCATTGGAGGCTGGAAATTTTTTTTCTATGGCTATGGATTCAATTTTTTTGATTCCATTATCCCATTCAACTATCATGATAGCTGATTTGTCGCCTCCAGCAGCGGCAAATAAAATATATTCTTTCCCATTGATAATTCCTGATGTTATTCCAGAATAAATTGTCATGAATTTACTATAGGCAGGTTGTTCTCTAAATCTAAAATAATCTACTACTTTTTTTTGTGAAATATCTAATACGAAAAATCCATAGCGCTCTTGGACAACTACTAAATTAGAGTCGGATAAGTTTGCTACATCCATAGCATGGTTTTCCAAATCAGGTTTACCATACCTAACAACTGTTCCCGCAGATTGGATGATTCTATTATAAGGCAATTCGTGCAAACTGGTATTTCGTTTGATAACAAAATCTGCTAATTCATTGATTTTATCTGTATTGATGTAGTCTACGCCACAAGTAATAAATATTTCCCAAGCAGCAGGCGTGTCGGGGCTAGCCCACAAGCGAACAGGCTTAACCAATTTGTGAACCTTATCTATAAATTGTTTGACTTTTGATATTGTCAATGAATCTAAGGGCCATTTAGGTTTATATTCTATTACTTTATAATAATCTTCACTAATTAAGGCTACTCTAGATAATTGAGAGGGAGTATAATTCGTATTTATTCGGCCATCAAACCAAATAAAACTAGGATATCGATCAAATAGTAATGGATCTGGTGCATTTCCAGAAATAGCAATTGTAATGTTTTTATTTTGGGTAATACTTGGATATTTTTGGAGCAATTTTACCAATTGATCAAGTGTTGATATGGCTTCTGTTTTAATGTCTATTAAGAACTGCAATTTTCTATCCGGTTGATTATAGGAAACTATTGGTTTTAGATATAAATTTTCTAAACTGTTTGACGTCACCAGGTCCTTTGTATCATGACCTACTAATATTTCATTATTCACTAAATGAATATCTGCTTCTATCGAACCAAATCCTTCATTGTATGCCAAGTGAAATGGCTTTTGCTGCGCATAATCGTTATGTGAATGTGCATTAGCTGCGGTAATATTTTGGGCGTTGATGTGAGTAGAAATTAAAAATAGAAAGGAAATGAGATATAATGGTTTCATAAAACAATTTGATTGTACAATTTAGTTAAAATTTGTCACCACAAGTACTAATTAAAAAAGCAGGAGGCGAATGCCTCCTGCTTTTTTCCTGTAGATAAATGATAGAATTCTTCTGATTAAAATGAATATCTAAGTCCTAGCTGGAATTGATAAACGTCTTGAATTGTTCTCGATTTTAAGAAAGCGTCTCTTAACAAAATGGTACTATTGTTTTGTCTATCCACTTGAGTAGCCATTGTAAACAATGGTTGACCAGCTGTATTTTTACCTCTATATGTTAGTGGTGTAGAAGATGTATTTAAATATCCAAGACCCCATTTATCATTGATTAAGTTACCGAAGTTAAAAATATCTGCTCTAATTTTAATTGAATTTTTCTTATTACCTACTTTAACAAAAAGCTCTTGTTCGATGCTAAGATCCATTCTAGTTAACCAAGGAAATTGACCACCATTTCTTTGCGCATAATCTCCTTTAATAGTTGATAAATAAGGATGATTATTGATATAAGTATTAAATGCGGCAACTTGTTGATCTGGTGTGAAAATTGTTGTGCCAACAGTTAACTGATTGAAATTTATATCACTAGCCTGGTTAGGAACAAAAATTAAGTCATTAATTTGTCCGTCTCCGTTCATATCATTGCCATATAAATAAGAAATTTTACTGCCTGTAGCAGCAACAAGTCCCATAGAAAATGTTGTTGATCCACCTATTGACTTACCATAATCTAGTCTGTAACTACCAGTGGCTACTATCCTATGTCTCAAATCATTATCTGATAATGCTATGTCTAAATAGTTAACGCCATTTGTTGAAGGTATATTAGCATTCACTGTACTAGAAACAGAAGATAAATCTTTTGATTTAGCATACGTGTAACCAATCATTCCACCCCATTTATTAATAACTGGCTTTTCAAGTTTTGCTGTAAGGGTATAAGAATAGCCTTTATTGGTATTTGTTAATACGTATGCACTTCCAATTTGGGTATTTGTAAATCTTGCATTCGTTGCAGCTGCACCAGATAAGTCTAAAGCTGGATACGTTCTTCTATTATCAAAACCTGCAAATCCAGAGTTAGATTTATTTAAGTTTGCATCAATGTAGTATAAAGCATTAATAGCTTTATTGTAAATAAACTCCACTGTTCCAACAATTCCAGCTATCGGAAATTTATGATCTAGTGCTAGGTCTGTTTTCCAAATTTGAGGAAATTTTAAATTTTCATCATTCACGTTCAAATTGTAACCAGACAATTTTGTAATATCAGTGGTGGTAGGCTTATATTTTAATGGATCTAAAGTAAATGGATATGCAGTAGCTGCAGAACCAGTCAAGTTTACGAGCCCAATGTTTACTCCATTATTACCTAGTTGATTAGATATTAATACGTATGGCATTCTAGATAAGAAGATACCTGTTCCGCCTCTAAATTGAGTTGTTTTTTTACCGTTTACATCTAAGTTAAAACCAAATCTAGGAGAAAGATACAATCTAGATTTAGGCATGGCAGCGGTATTGATTTTGATTACATTGCTGTTTGGATTTTTAAAATCTAATCCACTTACTACTGGATTAAAATAATCTTTAGCTGTATTTGCTAAATCAATGTAGTCGCCTCTTAAACCCCATGTTAATTTTAAGTTTTTATTGGCTTGTATTTCATCCTGGAAATAACCACTCCATGTAGCAACTTTTAAAGTTTGCCATGGAAGTTGATCGTTTGGTAATAAAGTGTAACGGTAATTAAATCTATTAATAGCAACTGGCGAAGTTGTTAAATTTGGATTTGCTTTGTAAGCTAAAACTGCTGTTTTAAAATCAGCTATTGAATTATATACCCAAGCACCATTAGATGCATAAAAGAATAAGTTATTCGATTCAAAATACTCATAAGAAAGGCCCGCTGTGTAGGTATGTTTATTTTTGCTCCAGCTAAAGTTTTCGTTAATATTTAAGGTAGAATAATTTAATTTATTGTTAGGCGTGAATGGATCAAATCCAACAGCAGTATAGGTTGTGCCATTGTTTAAAATGTCAATTGTAGGGAACATTTCTGTTCTATATTTTCTATCTTCCTTTTGTTGATTATAGGTTAGAATTAATTTATTAGATCCTTTTTTGAAATTAGAATTTAGTTCCGCAACTATAGACTTTGTATTATCCATGATAATATATCCAGTATTTTGACCTGATATTGCAGAAGATAAATTATTTCTATTTCCGTTACCTGCAGTATTACCACTACTACTATTACTAATTACTTGGTCAGATTCTGAATCATGTTGAGAATAGCGTAAAGTTAATTTGTGAACATCATTAATGTTGTAGTCTATACGAGCCAAATATTTAGTACTTGAAGTTTTGTTACTATAGTTATCAATTTCACCCATATCCCAATTCAAATTGGTTTTCATGAAATTTTTTAGGTCTGCTAGAGAATCATAACTAGTTCTTGAAACGTTTCCAGTAGCTCCTGATTTATTAGCGGCCCAATCTAAAGCGGGCTTAGAGCCAGCAGATTGTTCTGCATTAATAAAAAAGAATAATTTGTTTTTAATAATTGGACCACCCAATCTAAATCCTTTGGTAGCAACCTCAAAAGGCGTTTTTGTAAATATTACGCCTTCCGCTTTGCTTCCGGCCATGTTCTGATTGTTAGAAAATCCAAATACAGAACCTGAAAATTGATTGGTACCTGATTTTGTAACGGCATTGATTGAAGCGCCGGCAAAACCTGACTGTCTAACATCAAAAGGGGCTACGTTTAATTGTATTTCTTCAATCGCATCTAGAGAAATTGCGGTTGAACCTGTTCTACCGCCCGCCTGTGCTTGGTTACCTAGTCCAAAACCATTGTTAAATACAGATCCATCAATGGTAAAACTATTAAATCTACTATCCTGGCCAGCAAATGATTGACCGTTTCCGTAAGCATTGTATTTGGTAATATCATTGATAGTACGACCAATAGTTGGGGTACGTGCAATTACTTCTCGTCCAAATGATGAAGATGCCCCAGAACGTTTATTGCTAATTAAATTACTTGAAGTTGAACTAGTAACAACTACATCTTTTAGGTTAGATGCCTTATCTATTAATGTAAAGTCGGCATTAGCGGCAACACCCAAGGTAGCATATACATCTTCAATAGATTTTGTTTCAAATCCAGTAAATGATACAGTAACCTTGTAAGGTCCACCAACTCTTATGTTTAATATTAAATATCTACCTGCTTTATTGGTGGTTGATGCATATTGCGTTCCACTTGGAACGTGAATTAATTTAACATTAGCGCCTACAAGTGGTTGGTTATTAGCAACTACGAGTCCACTAATTTCAGATGTCGTTTGCTGTGCAAATGTAAACACTATAACAAAAGACATTAAAATAGACAAAAATATATTTTTCATTGTAAAAATTTTTGCAAAGATATTTTGTTAAAAGAATGTTACAGCTAATTGATTGTGACCGAATTATTAACTTTATGAAAAGATTTAATGATTTGTTAACCCTTAAACACAATAAATAAAAAATTTATTCAACAGCTTACACATATTAATTAGTTTATGATCTGGCGAAAATTAAATGGAGAAATTTTGCTGCATCCCATCAAAGAAGCTGTTAAAAAGGTGCTGGATGAAGAAGCTAAAAATAATACCAAATTAAAAGTGTGTATTGGCACCGATAGTCAGGTAAAAGCCAATACAACAGCGTTTGCCACTGTCATTGTATTTGTTAGGGAACATAGTGGTGGTTTTATGTTCATTCACAACGAAAAAACAACAACAAAATATCATATTAAAGAACGCATGCTTTTAGAAGTAGCTAAAAGTGTTGATATAGCATATCAACTATCAGATTTGTTTATAGAAAGAGGCGTTGATATGGAAGTGCATGCAGATATTAATACAAATCCACAATTCAAAAGTAATGACGCATTAAAAGAAAGTATGGGCTATATTTTAGGAATGGGCTTTACCATTAAATTAAAGCCACAGGCTTTTGCTAGCAGTTGCTGCGCTGATAGAATAGTAAATTAACAACCGTATATAAACCAACTAACTATGAAAAACAATAGCGATTTCAAAATTGGCAAATTTTATTTGGTTTCAGACAACACTGATCAGCAGTATACAAAGCTTGATCAGGTAAAGCTTAAGCAGGACCCTATGCAACTCAAACCAAAGTTTGGATTTGAAAATGAAGATGATGATGTTTCATATGATAACAGTTATGAAATGTCTATCGAAGAAACCTATCAAGAAATCATTAAAGAAATTAGACAACATAAGAAATTGTAACTTATTGGTAACGCAAACTTTATGTTTAAGTAACATTTTGTTTATAGTAGAGTTGTCTATTTGAAAAACAACTGCTATGAAATGCTTATTTGTGGTATTATTTTTTTTGTTTGGAAGCACTTTTGGTGTTGCACAAGAAAAAACACAGGCTCCTAACATTTTTATTATCACAATAGACGGCTTTAGATGGCAAGAAGTATTTAGGGGTGCGGATACAAATTTAATCAAAGACCCAAACTATGTTAAAGACGTTGATTTACTAAAAGAGCAGTTCTGGAGCGATAATGAAAACGAAAGAAAACAGAAATTAATGCCCTTTTTTTGGAATGTAATTTCAAAAAGAGGAATGCTGTTTGGTAATAGAGATTTTGGCAATAAAGTAAATGCTGCTAATATTTATAAAATTTCTTACCCAGGCTATAACGAAATTTTAACCGGATTTGCAGACAAAAAATTTGTTGCAAATATTCCAGTTCGAAACCACAACACAAATATTCTTTCCTATTTAAATTCTTGTGAGGCATATGCAGGTAAAGTAGCTGCATTTAGTTCATGGAATGTGCTACCATTTATTTTAGATGAAAAACACAATCATTTTAATGTAAATGGAGGATATGAGTCATTGAATGAAGAGAAAGATTCTTTAAACAAAATCATTAATACTGTTCAAAACACTGTTACCAATAAATCACATACGCGTCAAGACTTACTTACTTACGCTAGTGCAAAAAATTATATCGAACAACACCACCCTAAAATTCTTTTTCTAGGACTTGGAGAAACGGATGAATTTGCACATAAAAAACAATATGATCAATACTTACACAAGGCAAAACAAATGGACCAGATTATTGGAGAATTATGGTATTTGGTTCAAACCGATTCTTTCTATAAAAACAATACCACTTTTATAATTACTACAGACCATGGGAGAGGGAGTACAGGAGCCAAATGGTCTACACATGGATTTTGGGTAAGAGGGTCAGGTGAAACTTGGATGGCAATGATTGGTTATGGAATTAACAAAGTAGGAGAATTGAAAAACAAGGATATGGTATATTTAAAACAAATTGCTTCTACTATTTCTTATTTAGCAGACGAACGGTTTGAAGCAGATGATCATGCTGTTGCACCGCCATTAGCAATTGTTAAAGATCAATATAAAAATTAGTGGTTTTAAGCAGAAAATTAGTTCTATTTTTTTGCACTCATGCCCTTTTTCCAAAAACTAAAAAATGAAGGATAATAGCCCTCAACATTGGGAAACATCCAATCTCTGCTATCTTTCGTTCCGGGGTAATATTCAAAAGCAGGATGCTCTTTTGCAATAAATGCACTTGAACTTGTTAGAGCACAATTTTCGTATTGCTTTGCTAATGCATCTACTTCTCCGGCATAGATTATAATACCATCAATATTTTTTGAGAGTGCACGTATAAAATCAATCACTTTTTCACTTACGGGATATTTTTTAAAGTGAGATGGCTCTAATAATAAAACACGGTTTACATTTTCAGAAGCGCGCCAAAGTGGATCTAGATTATAGCCATTGTAAAGTAGCGTTGGCTTTGAGGTATCCAGTGTTGGAAGCTCTGTTTGTGGCAAATTAGTTACAAAATCTAGTATGGCTGTTGCTTCTAACACAGCAGGAACGGGCATGGTAGCAATATAATCATAACTATGGTCTAAAAATGTTTGCGCCTGACTCGTAAGTGTATACTTATTAATATTTTCCTGGTTACAGTAATATTTTTTTGACGAAAAACTGCCAGCCACCCACTGCCAACTACAGCTATTACTTGCCAAATCGCCATCTAGTAAATGATAGTACATCCACTTAGCAGGAGTTAGCCAATGTGATTTTGCATTGTTACAAACCATAGCTGCTAAATACATTCTGATATGATTGTGCAAATAACCAGTTGTATAGAATTCATTAATTTGATCATCAATTACTTTGATGCCCGTTGCCGCATGTACAATAGCAGCAGGGATTTGATGATGCAAAAAATCTGGTTGCGGATGTTTTAAATCTGAAAATATCGCTTCTTTTTTTGCCTGCCATACCCGCTGATAATATTCACGCCAAGCAAGTTCTTGCAAAAATTTTTCAATTTCATAGGGCTTGTGCCCTTTTTGTAAAACAGCCTCTTTGATTTGTTTGACACTTATAACACCTCTTGCTATATAGGCCGATAAATAAGTGACATCCCCATTTATAAAATTTCTGGTTTTAGCATACTTAATAGGATTCACCGCATTAACACGCTCCATGATAGTTGCATAACTCGTGGGAAATAATGGCTGTGTAGCAGGGCTTTTAAGGCTTGGCATAAGGGAGTCTTTGGAGTGGTTGGGTAGAATGATAACTATCAAGACCAGCAATAGTAATGGTTCCTGCTTTTTCAATATTCATAAAACCATCTGGCAATAAACAATCGGACGGAAAATGAATAGCCTTGACCTCACCAATAATCATGATAGTTTGATTGATGCTAATATTTAATCGCTCTTTAAATTCCATGCCTATCTGAATAGAACTCTCTTTAACAAACGGAGCCACAAACTCATCTTTAAATTGTGGCGTTAAACGAGTAGCATCAAATTCAGAAATTATTTTTGGATAGCGAGCAGCGGTTTGATGTGCCTGCTCGTATATTTGGGCATTAATGTGGTTGATGGTATAAAAACCGGTATCGAAAATATTTGCAAGCGTATGACGCTCTACCGAATCGGGGCGCATGATAAAACTAAGTAGCGGCGGATTGGATCCAATATGCACAATAGAACTAAATATAGCCAAATTGGTTTGACCTTGCCGGTCTATAGAACCAATGAGTGCTAGGCTTTTAAAGCCACCAATGCTATTGATCAAGTGGGCTCTTTGACGCTGCTCCATTTCCATTAACTGTTCAAGTGTTAGGGTCGATATCATATGTTACTGCTTGTCTAAATCTTGTAAATAATGATTGGCATTTTGCAAATGCGCGTTTCGTTTTTCTGCGGGCATTTTATCAAATGTTTTTACGAGCATGCCAATTCTTGGATTCTGTAAAAAGAAATCCCGGTGCTCATGCATGAACCGCCAAAACAAACCATCCCAAATAGGTTGCCATGTTCCTTTTTCGTAATCACTCATTTTCATGAGGTAATTACTACCACTAATATAGGGTTTGGTGGTCATGAGTCCGCCATCTGCAAACTGTGTCATGCCATATACATTGGGCACCATCACCCAGTCATACGCATCAATAAACATTTCCATAAACCATTTGTACACTTCGTCGGGATCAAATTCACATAGCAGCATAAAGTTACCCAGCACCATGAGTCTTTCAATATGATGGGCGTAACCAGTTTCTAGAATCTTTTTTATCGTACTATCAATGGGCGCTATACCAGTTTCGCCGGTCCAAAAACTTTTTGGAATTTTTCTTGTAAACTGCCAGTAATTGGTGGTTCGCTGCTTTGTTCCTTCGCGCTCATAAACAAGTCGTATAAATTCACGCCAACCAACAATTTGTCTAATAAATCCTTCGAGTGAGTTGAGTGGAATTTCATTTGTTGCGGCAGTTGCAAGTGCTTTGTCAATGATTTGCTGTGGTGTTAAAAGACCCACATTTAACATGGGCGATAATACGGAGTGATATAAAACGGATTCTTTTTCTACAATAGCGTCTTCATAAATACCAAACTTTTCAAAGCGTTCTGCTAAAAAAGTTTCAAGCCATTTTTCGGACCCTACAAAATCAATAGCAAATAAATGTTCCTTATTAATGATTCCATAATTGTTTGGGAAATTTTTTTGAACATATACCTCTGCTTCTTCAACATAAGAATTTGATAAACTTGTAAGAAGTTCAGGTATCATTTCTTTTTTGGGAAATTTAGACCGGTTCTCTGCATCATATGTCCATTTGCCACCTTCAGGTTTCCCGTCCGGCGTTAGCAAGAGGTTACGCTGCTTTCTTTGCGCGGTATAAAAATCAGTTTGGAAATACTTTTTTTTAGCGGCAAAATAATTTTCAGTACCGGCAATTGTATTTAAAAAACTAGGACTGTCTGCTATATGTAAAGCTATATTGCAAGAAGCACAAGCCGTTTTTATACGCTTCATTAATAAATAATCTACCCCGTCTATCATAGCTATAGACGTAACTTTTTCTGTGGCTAATTGTTTAATCAGTAAGCGGCAATCGTGGATCTTGTTAGTACTTTCGATGTATTGGACCTGATAACCTTCTTGCAAAAGATACTGCTGGTAAGCTTTCATAGACGCCCTATGCAACACAAGTTTTTCTTTATGAAAGGGATACTGTGTAAAAAAGAGATGCTCTTCCACTAAATAGTGGCGCTTGTTTTTATCCAGTATTTCAGACTTTTTAAAAAGTTGATGGGGGAAAATTAAGACCACTTGTGTAGACATATCCTATAAACAAGTCAAAAGAAATAAGGTTGAATGAGCTAGCAATTATTTTAAGGTGGTGTAACTGCTTATTTATTTTTGAAAACTAAAGAGAATTTTATATTCATACTGTTGTCTGTTTTTACAAACAATAAACTAGGTCTTTCTACATTAAATGATTCAAGTAATACGGGAAATTCCCCTTCATACAACCATTGATTGTTTTCTTTTTTAGCGCGTACGATAAATTGAACTTCTTTGGTAACACCATGAAATTGCAATTTACCCGTTGTGAGTATTTCGGCACCATTGTATTTAATGCTGGTACTGCTAAATGTAATATTTGGTATAGCAAGTGCGTCTAATACTTCTATCATATGACTATCTCTACTTGATAAGCCACTATTAAAACTGCTCACTTTTGCCAATACAGAAATTTGTTCAAGCTTATCTTCATTCCATTTGCTTGCTACATTTACCTGCTTGCTTGTTCCATCCCAGGTATGTAATTTATGCTTCATGGTATAGGTTATGCTAGAGCTTGCTTGCTCATAGGTTGGTGCCTGAAAAAATACAGACATCAAAAGATTTAAAATAATATAGTGTAGCATGATATTAAAATTTTATAACAATGAGCGCTGTTGCCAAACTAGCAAAACTCACATACGCTGCGGCGCGGTGATAGGGTTTTAATGAAGCGTTATCTTCTATTTGAGTAGCTAATATATTGGTTGCTATCATTCCGGATAAGTGTAATACTGCAAGCCATTTGTGTAAACGAATAGACGTTATTTTTTTATCGCGATGAAATGCAGAGGGCGGAGAAAATAAAGCGTTTATTGCGGTAAAGCCATATGAAAGATTTACGGCCATCCCAACATTTTCATGCAGGTCTTTTATTTTGTAATCGCCTTTGTATAGTTGACTTCCAATGATGCCCTGCGCAACCATGCCCCCTAGTGTTACAAATCCACCAATTTGGTGCAATTTTAACATGGTTCTACGAATCTTGAGGTCTTTTTGTCGATTTGCGACTAGATCGTTACCACTATATCTGTTTTTTAATAGACCATTGGTGCCCCACAAAATGCGTTGTGTAAAAAGCATTTTAGCTGGGGGTTGTATTAAACTGGAGTCTACTTTATTATCATTCATTAATTGTTGCAACAACGAATCGGTTTGCGCTACCAAAGGTTGCGCGCACAATAAACAACCTACCAAAAAACTTAAGAAATACGTTTTATAAAATGTAGTGCGCAGATACATACTTAAAAGTTATGATGTGAAAACTGTTTGTTGATTCAATTTACGCATAATCATTGAATCCGTCATCATCCATTCCCATATCACCAAGGTTAATCATACTTCCCATCATATCATTGAACTCTATTTTTCCATCAATCATTTTTTTACTAATCATAGAATACGTAGAAAGCCCGTGTAGTACAAACTCCATGAGTAAAGCCGATTGCCTTTCGCCTACCTGCGGAAAATGTTTTTTAACAATCCCAAATAAGCCATCCACTTTATAAAGCTCTATAATTTTGTCTTCATCTTTCATATCCAAAAACAAATCGAGGTGGTTACCTGCATCAAACCATTTGGTGATAGCGCTATATGGATTTTCGGATTGCTTTTGCTCTGGTGCATTGGCAGCAGATTTTTTAGGCGCCTTGCGTTTTTTTACATCATCCGGATTTGGAAAATAGGTAACAAATACAGTGCGGATCGATTTGTTTAATAAATTAAGTGCTACTTCGTAAGGACCTTCCTGTTCGCCTTCGTATACCAGTTCAATTTTTCCAGTGATCGCCGGTATGATGCCAGATAAATCACTTATCCAAACCTGGGTTTGTTTTTGATGATGAATTATAGCGCGCCTTTCTGCACTACTTACTGCTGCTTCATAAGCAGCAATGGTTAAACGCGCACTCACACCACTTTTTTTATCTACAAACTCATTGGTTCTTGCTTCAAAAGAAACTTGCTCAATGAGTCTTTTTATTAAATCACTTACTTCTACTTTTTCTTTTTGAGCCGGGCTTATATTGGCTTCTTGCTCTGTTATGGCAAGGGATGTTTCAATTGTTTTTGGATAGTGCGTTAATATCTGACTTTCAATTCTATCTTTTAGTGGTGTAACAATACTTCCCCTGTTGGTATAGTCTTCGGGGTTTGCAGTAAAAACAAATAAAATATCAAGTGGCATACGAAGTTTAAAGCCTCGAATTTGTATATCACCTTCCTGTAAAATATTAAATAAAGAAACCTGAATTCTAGCTTGCAAATCGGGTAATTCATTGATCACAAAAATGCCTCTATTGCTTCTTGGAATAATACCGTAGTGAATTACTTTTTCGTCGGCAAAACTGAGTTTTAAGTTGGCGGCTTTAATAGGATCAATATCCCCAATCAAATCAGACACACTTACATCTGGAGTTGCTAATTTTTCGCCATAACGGGCACTTCTATGTACCCAGTGAATGGGTGTTTCATCGCCATGTTCGGCAATTAAGTCTACTGCAAAGCAGCTTAAAGGCTGCAAAGGATCGTCATTTACCTCAGAGCCTGCTATTGTAGGGATATATTCGTCTAACAAATCCACCATTTGACGTGCCATCCTGGTTTTGGCCTGACCACGGAGCCCTAAAAACAAAATATTATGACGGCTTAATAGTGCACGCTCTACATCTGGTATTACCGTGTCTTCATAACCTAAAATACCCTCAAAAGCATTTTCTTTATTTTGAATACTAGCAATTAAATTATCACGCACTTCATCTTTAATAGACTTAGACTGATACCCCGATTTTTTTAAATCACCTAATGTTAAAATTTTTTTGATATCGATTTGCTTGCTCATAATTAATACAATGTTTTTCTTTTTCCACTTTCAAAATCATTAAAAATAAAACTACCCAAATTGTCAAGTGATGCAAAATAGGCTTTACCATTATTCATTTCTGTAAACTCTTCTACAAATTTTTGTAAATACGGATCCGATGCAATCATAAAAGTAGTGATCGGAATTTTTAATTTCTTGCATTGTGCTGCCAAATTAATACAACGGTTTACAACTTTACGGTCTAGCCCAAAACTGTTTTTATAATAACGGCCACCTATTTTTAAACAAGTTGGTTTACCATCGGTAATCATAAAAATTTGCTTATTGGATGTTTTGCGCTTGCGGAGTATATCCATCGCTAACTCAAGCCCAGCAACGGTATTGGTATGGTATGGCCCTACTTGTAAATAGGGTAGGTCTTTAATTTCTACCTGCCATGCATCATTCCCAAACACAACAATATCGATGGTGTCTTTTGGATATTTTTTAGTAATCAGTTCACAAAGTGCCATTGCTACTTTTTTCGCAGGCGTGATTCTATCTTCTCCATATAAAATCATGGAGTGGGAAATATCAATCATGAGCACCGTAGATGTTTGCGTTTTAAAATCCGCCTCTCTAATAACTAAATCATCTTCGTGCATCGAAAAAGAATCGACACCTCTATTAATTTGTGCGTTTTTAATGCTCTCTGTAAAATCTATTTGTTCCATTAAATCACCAAACTGAAACGAGCGGGTATCAGAATTGATATCACCGGTAGGACCAGCCTTAGTAGTACTATGGTTTCCTTGTTTGCCTTTTTTTAATTTCCCGAAAATTTCTTCTAGGCTTTTTTGACGAATGGTTTGCTCCGTTTTTGCAGTAATCGCAAACTTACCGTCTTGTGGGTTTTCTTTTAAATATCCGTTTTGTTTGAGGTCTTCAATAAAATCACCCACGCCGTACTCGTCGTCGGTAAATTTATGGGTGCGGTCTATTTGATTGAGCCAATCGAGCGCCTCTGTGGCATCACCACTCGTATAGTTTAATAGTTGGGTAAAGATGTCTAGCATCTGCTCAAATTTAGATTTTGAGTCTTCCCCAGGTACAAAATTGATAAATCGGTGTCCAATCATAGGTAACTAAAGTAACAAATAGTAGACACTAAAGTTCGTTTTTGTGGATACCAAAAGCTTTATACATCCTAGACCTGTCAAACATTTTTTCGTTGTTAGAGATGAAAATAGTTGCAACACCATTGCCAATAAAGTTTGTTATAGCCCTGGCTTCGGACATAAAGCGGTCTACACCTAATAACAGCGCCAGCCCTTCTATCGGAATTAATTTGGTTGCGGTTAAAGTAGAAGCTAAAATAATAAAACCACTGCCCGTTACACCCGCGGCCCCTTTAGAGGTTACCATTAAAATACCAATGATAGTAATGATTTGTTCCATATTTAGTTGATTATGAAAAACCTGGGCTAAAAAAATTATAGCCATGGACAAGTATATAGACGTACCATCTAAATTAAAAGAGTAGCCTGCAGGAACCACTAGGCCAACCACAGATTTGTGGCATCCCATATGTTCTAATTTTTCCATCAGCGATGGTAGTGCAGCTTCTGAAGAAGAGGTGCCCAACACAATGAGTAATTCATTTTTAATAAAGCCTAAATATTTCCAAATGCTTATTTTATAATAACGTAATACGGCACCCAAAATGATAAAAATAAATAGTGCCATGGTGATGTAAACACAAGCCATTAATTTTCCTAGGGGTAGTAATGTTGCAACACCGTATTTTCCAATCGTGTAGGCCATACCACCAAAAGCCCCAATGGGCGCTAGTTTCATAACAATATGAAGTCCTCTAAAAACATATTTAGATAGCCAATACACCTTCGGTAAAATAGCTTCCTTGCTCTTAAGTTTACTAACTACAATACCAGCTACTATTGCAAATAGTAAAACCTGAATGGTCAAATTGTCTTTAAAAAACTGAATCCAAGAAATAGAAACGGATCCGCTACTATATTTAGAAATATCGCCTTTTGCAACAATACTGGTATTTACAGAAGCGCCTGGCTCTAACAAGTAGCCAACCCCTATGCCAATGAATAAAGCAAGGGTTGTTATAATTTCAAAATAAATAAGTGCTTTACCGCCTACTTTTCCCACTTTTTTTAAATCACCCATCCCACAAATTCCCGTTACGATGGTTAGTAGTATAATTGGATAGATAAATAATTTAATGACATCAATGAAATATTTGCCCAAGGGTTGCATGGCTAAACCCGTTGCAGGGAAAAAATGGCCTACTAGTATTCCAGATGTGATAGCAAATAATACCCAAAAGGTAAGGTTCGTTGCAATTTTTTTTACCATGTTCACGCGCTTAAGGGTTCTACTGAATCACACTATTTACAATACTTACTTAAGACTTGCTGTAAATATAGTACTAAATTAAATGGGTTAATAACCTATTGACACATTAGGCTTTGCCCCATTTTTGAACCTATTCAAGTATGTATTGTTATATTAGTAAACAGCAACATGAAAGCATTATACATTTTACTCGGCCTAGTTGCCATTTATATTATATTCCAATCTTTTATAGCTAAAAGCATCGTTAAAACGGAAAAGCAAAAATATAGGACCGTATTAAAGGATGATGCGCTGGAAATAAGATACTATCCGGCAGCAACCATGGCAACGGTTTATTCGAGTGCCACAAACTACAAGTCAGTAGCAAGTAGTGGGTTTGGGAAACTGGCCCGTTTTATATTTGGAGGTAACAACGAAAACCAAAACATCGCTATGACGGCTCCTGTAAGAATGAATATTTCAGAAAAAGGGGCTGAAATGAGTTTTGTGATGCCATCAAAATACAACGAAAGTAATTTGCCAAAACCCAATGACGAGGGTATTCATATACACGAATCTGTTCCACAATATGTAGCCGTAATTGCGTTTGGCGGATACGCAAATGACGAAAAAATTAAGACCTACACAGATAAAATATTACAAATTCTTGCTCAACGTAAAATTAAAGTTACAGGCAATTATACATTTTTAGGATACAATGCGCCTTATCAAATGCTTGCGAGAACGAATGAAATTTCCATTCCTATAGAATGGAAAGAATAATTTTTAATTAAATGTTCCTATTTTTATTTCATCTGGTAATGCATAAATTATTTAAATCTATTCTGAAATGAAAGATCCTCGTTATCCTATTGGAAATTTTGAATTCAAGCCCTATAGCCAAGACATCAAAAATGATTGGTTACAAGAAATGAAAGCTGCGCCTAAAAATTTAGATGTAGCGCTAACTAATTTAAATAAAGAGCAGTTAGACACGCCCTATAGAGATGGAGGTTGGACCGTTAGACAATTGGTACACCATTTAGCAGACAGCCATATGAATGCATTTATTGTATTTAAATTAGCATTAACCGAAGACCTGCCAACCATTAAAGACTACAGTGAAAACGATTGGTCATTTACATCAGATGTATTAAATACGCCAATCCAAGTTTCCGTTTCATTATTAAGCGCCCTTCACCAAAGATGGATAGACCTACTTCATAGTTTTACCGACGAACAGTGGCAAAGGAAGTTTTTTCATCCTACACATAACGTAGAAATAAGTTTATGGGATTTCTTTGCGGTATATACATGGCATGGCAAACATCATGTAGCCCATATCACTACGCTTAGAGAATTAAGGGGCTGGTAAAGCAACCAATTTTGTATATTATTGTTTAACAATAGTATATGAAAAGGAGAATTTCTGTTTTCAACCTGATTATTGGGCTTTTTTCATTGATTTCTTCGGTAAGTGGCCAATCAACAGTTGTCCTGAGCGGTAGTGTAAAAGACAAACAAACCGGCGAGTCCTTAATTAAGGCCGTGATGCGGATTGAGGAATTACCCAATGCGGGTATTATTTCAAATGAGTATGGGTTTTACTCGCTGTCGCTACCAAAAGGGAATTACTCCATTGTGGTATCTCAAGTGGGGTATGAAACACTTGTTCAAAAAATAAAACTAGACAGTAGTCAATCCATTAATTTTTATTTACAAACAAAAAATGTTTTAAAAGAAGTAGTAGTAGAATCGTCTCGTAAAAACGACAATTTAACAAAGGCACAAATGGGAACCGAAACCATTAACATGTCTTCGATTAATAAAGTGCCCGTTATTTTTGGAGAAAAGGATCTTTTAAAAACAATTCAATTATTGCCGGGCGTAAAATCGGCAGGGGAAGGCAACAGCGGTTTTTTTGTGCGAGGTGGTAGTGCCGATCAAAATTTAATTTTATTAGACGAAGCCCCTGTATACAATGCCACGCATTTACTTGGGTTTTTTAGCACATTTAATAGTGATGCCATTAAAGACGCTACGATCATAAAAGGCAACAGCCCCAGTCAATACGGCGGAAGACTTTCGTCTGTGCTAGATGTTAAAATGAAAGAAGGTAATAACCAAGATTATACGGTTAATGGGGGCATTGGTTTAATAAGTAGTAAAGTAAGTGTTGAAGGTCCACTTCAAAAAAATAAATCTTCTTTTATACTTTCTGGCAGAAGAACGTATGCCGATGTATTTTTAAAAGCAACCGAAAAATTTAAAGATAACATTTTATATTTCTATGATTTAAATGCAAAAGCAAATTATCAAATCAACGCAAAAAATAAAATTTACATTTCAGGTTATTTTGGAAGAGACGAGTTAGGCCTAGGTCAAGACTTTGGCATCGACTGGGGTAATAAAACCGTTACCGTTAGGTGGAATAAAATTATTAGCAATAAACTCTTTTTAAATACTTCTTTAATTTATAGCGACTACAATTACAACGTTAAATTAAAAAATGGAGAAACCAATTTTAATATCAATTCAAATATTAAAGATCTAAACCTCAAACAAGATTATACGTTCTATGCTAATGGCACCAACACTTTGCGCTTTGGCTTTAATTCCATTTTACACACAATTAAACCAAGTACATTTAGCGGAACCGTTATTAATAGTGTGTCTAAAGAGGGCAGAAACGGACTAGAAAACGCGCTTTACCTCACCAACAATTATAGAGCAAATACTCAATTCACCATCGACTATGGTGTTCGCCTATCTATGTTTACTTTGATGGGGGGTGATGTTTACAATATCTACCAAAATGGGGTACTCAATTCTTCAGTAAAACTAAGCACATCAAGTTTTGCAAAAACATATATAAACCCAGAGCCCAGAATTACCACCAACTTCCGCATCAACAATGAAACCAGCATTAAAGCAGGTTATGCTAGAAACATACAGCATTTACATTTATTAAGTAACTCGGTAGCATCTAGCCCTTCCGATCAGTGGATTGGTAATTCCTATAATATCAAACCAGAAGTTGCTGATCAAATAAGTGTGGGATATGTAACAAAAGTATTTAAAAGTAATTTTGAATTTACTGCCGAGGGGTATTATAAATACTTACAAAATCAAATAGACTACAAAGATGGTGCCGAAATCAATACGGTTTCGGATGTTGAAAGTGTTTTATTATATGGCATAGGAAGAGCCTACGGCTTAGAGTTGTTGTTAAAGAAAAAAGAAGGGCGCTTTACCGGTTGGATTGGTTACACCCTTTCTAAAACAGAAAGAAAAATTGACGGTATCAATGGGAACAATTGGTACAATGCAAGACAGGATAGAACACATGATATATCGTTAGTGGGCATTTATGATCTAAACCAGCGCTGGTCTATTTCTGGTGTGTTTGTGTACAATACCGGTGATGCAGTTACGTATCCTACTGGAAAATACACTTTACAAGGTCAAACGCTCTATCAATATGCTGCTAGAAACGCCAATCGTATGCCGGCCTACCACCGACTCGATTTTAGCGCTACTTACGAAAAAAACAAACCCAAAAGAATGCACGGCTCTTGGAATTTTAGTTTGTACAATGTGTATGGTAGAGAAAATGCGTACCGCATTAGTTTTAAAGACGACCCTAACAATCCTACCAGAACGCAAATTATTAGAACCGCTCTTTTTAAATGGGTGCCAAGCGTAACGTATCAATTTAAATTTTAGGCATGAAAAAAATATTCTTTCTTTTATTATTTTGTGCCACCATACTTATTGGTTGTGACAAAGAAATTAGCTTGGTACTAGATAATAATAATCCCACGCTGGTTATTGATGGTAACATAACAGATCAGGCCGGTCCTTATTTTGTGCAACTTTCTTTATCTACACCTATTACCACACCAACCACAATTGCTGGTGTCAATAATGCACGCGTAATCATAACCGATCAGGCCGGCGTTAAAGACAGTTTACTATTTGTAAGTAATGGGCTTTATAAAACACAAAAAATAAAAGGTTTTGAAGGCGGCACTTACAACCTTGAAGTGGTAGTAGATCAAAAAAAATATACCGCGTCTGCTACGATGCCCAAAAAAGTGAATTTTGATAGTCTTCGCGTAAATACCTTTCCATTTAATGGAGAAATCAGGTACAGTGTTATTCCGGTTTATTCAGATCCCGTTACACTAGGGAACAGTTACCGTTTTATTCAAAAAATTAACGATACCCTCGATCCAACATTTCATGTATTTGATGACAACCTCAATAATGGTAAAGTAAATCAACGACCATTAAGGGGTGGCGATGATAATTTAAAAGTGAAACTTAAAGACAATGTGTTTGTAGAAATGCAATGCATTTCAAATACAAGCTATTTATACTACAATAGTTTAAACCAGCAAAGTGGTGCAGGCCCGGGTGGTGGCACAGCGCCTTCTAATCCGCCGTCTAATATAGAAGGGGGTGCACTTGGGATATTTTCGGCGCATACAGTGCAGCGGAAGGGCATTAAAATAAATTAACTGAAGAATCGTATTTATTTCGGACTTCGCCACTCATTTATCCTAGTGAAATTTAACACAGGAATTAACAAAATAATTTAAGTCAAGTTTGGTCTTAGTGTATTTTATATATTGTTGATAATCATAATTTTATGTATTATTATTATTTGGTGTATTGAAGACCGCAATTTCCTTTGTCTAAGACTTCTTGCTAATGCCGGCATGTAATAAATCAAAGTACTTATATTTTACTTATTTTACATTTGACTTAAAATCGAATGCACTAAAATCAAATTAAAAAATTATTATGGGAAAGACTAATTATTTAAAATTCTTTTCGCTTCTTGCTTTTATTGCTTTTGCAGCAATAAGTTGCTGGGCTACAGCCGAATCGTTACATCTATTATTGTCAAGTTGGCCATTAGCTTTTTGCTGGGTTGTAAGCGTAGGGTTTTTTATTATAGCCTCGTTGGGAACAAAAATGATCGTTGATTCACTAAACCAAAGCGTATACATTGAAAAAAGAGGCATATTGCTTGGTGGTGGAATTATTTTAGTGATTTTATTTTGGCTGATTTGTGTAATGCCAACCAATACGCATACATTCTTTTTTAGGAATAAGATTAATGAAAAAGTAGATCAGGACATTACCACAACAAAAAATTACCTAGATCAAATAAAAAACAACAAATTTTATACGGATAGTCTAAATGGAATAATTGATAATTACAATAACACGTTTGGAAGGAAGCTTACTGTATTAGAAAACGAAATTAAAAGTTCTTTAAATCCTGGGAATGGCCCTGCAACAAAAAAGATATTAAATGAATTTGCAAAAATGTTGGGGATGGCTAATGAAGAAATAAAACCACTCTCATTGCCAGGTAGCTCTAGTCTAGATAGAGTAAAAATATATAATGCATATGATATTATGCTCAATAGAATGAAAGATGATTACATAACAGAGTTAAAAAAGTTGATTTTGGACAAAAAGAAAGATAATCAACAGCGCGAAAAAGATGCCGAAAAAACTTATAATGAACTTGATATTCTTCAAAAGCAAATTAAAGCAGGAGCAATTAATTTAAATGATGCTAAAGAAATAGAGGGCGTTAGTGATAAAATTAATAGGGGCTATGCACTAATTAAGACATATTCCAGTGCAGTTAAATTTATTAATGATGCTGATGAAAAAGCATATACCGCGGAAAACCCGGTATCTAAAGTTAAACGCTTAACAAGTGTTTTTGATGTTTGGAAAGACTTTTTAGCAGGAGCTTATGCCGGTAGCGGTTTCTTGTTTTGGGTAATCATTGCCATACTTGTTGATTTAGCCGCTTTTATCTTCTTTGATTTAACTTTCAAAAAAGAAGCGTAATTTATTTATCTAACTATTAAAATTCAAAATATGCCAGTAGAAATTAACAACAATGGTCAGGAATCATCATTTGAACCAACGCCTGATCCAATCAGAGTAGAGGAACCATCCATAGCTTTTAACGAATCAATTTCTTCAGTGGAAAACAATAATGAAAGCGAAACGGGACTAAGTGCAATTGAAATGAATGATCCAAATAGCATTAATGTTACAATCGCTGACCAAGATGCTCCATTGATTATTTTGTTTGGCCCACCCGCTTGTGGCAAAACCATGACGCTAGTTCGCTTAACAAGATTTTTACAGAACCAAGGTTATACAATAAAACCGATTGAGACATTTCGTCCAACAACAGATACGCACTATAAAAAAATGTGTAAAAACTTTGATCAAATGATTAATAACAACAATGCTGCTGCGGGAAATAGCCGTATTAGTTTTATGCTTGTTCAAGTTATAAAAAATGGAAAACGTTTGTGCCAAATATTAGAGGCGCCAGGAGAATACTACTTTAATCCTGAAAAGCCGAATGATCATTTTCCAAACTACGTAAATAGAATTATCGCCAGCGGCAATCGTAAAATATGGTCCATTTTAGTAGAGCCAGATTGGCAAAATGAAATAGATAGACGAAACTATGTTACTAGAATAAGCAACCTAAAACAAAAAATGCGGATGAATGACAAGGTAGTATTCATTTACAATAAAATTGATAAAACTAATTTTGTTAGAAGTGTTGGAGATATAAATACTGCTGCAGCAATACAAGATATACAATACTTATATCCTAACCTTTTCGTACCATTTTTAAATCAAAATCCAATTACCAAAATATTCAAAAAATTTAACTGTGATTTTGTTCCTTTTCAAACAGGCGACTATACCCAAGCTATTAATGGCTTAACTTACCAAGAAGGACCCGATGAATATTGTATATCGCTTTGGAGTACTCTTATAAAAAATATTAAAGGGTAATAAGATATGGCACTAAAATTAAATTTATTTGTACATGGAGTACCAAAGGGTCAAAAAATTTGGGGACCACAAGAAGAAGATCGAAATTTTATTGAAAGCTTTTATTCACAGAAATCGGATTTAAGCGCTCAGTTAAAAATTGACGTCATGAAAATGGGTAAAGACTTATATTGCTATTTTACCTATTTGAGGGGGGGCAACATACTTGATATAGATAATCGACCAGGGTCTTATTTTGCAATAACCATAAGAATAAATGCTTGTTACATTGACTTGTCGAATATTTATAATATTCTCCATACTTCATACAAAAAATTTATTCTCGGTAAAATTCTAACAAGTAACGAATCTTCATCTAAATATTTAGTAGCTGATTTTCAACAATGCGATGACACTTTAAAATCACTAGAGAAAGAAATCATAAATTACTTGAGTTCATTCTCAAATAATTCTGATTTTGTAAATTTGGATAATTTTGTCACAAACTCAAAAATAGCAAGCCAAAATATTAACCTATCAGAGTGCAATAATAAAAATGTATTAACCTACATTAAGGAAAAGGGCAGTGTATCAGTTTCGCCCATTCATCCTTCTAATCAATTTTTAGAATATACGCGCAAAAAGGACGAAGAAGTTGAAAAGTTGAAACTTGAAGCACAAAAACAGATAGCTCTAGAAAAAGGGAAATCAGAACAACAAATACAGTCGTTAAAGGCAGAATATTCAACTGCAGATAAAAAAATTGCAGACCTAAATAGGCAAGTTGAGATAGAAAAATCAAATGCGATTTCTTTAAATCAAAAATTTGAATCAAAAGAACAAGAGTATATTAAAAATCAAAATTTAGTTGCTGCTAAGTTAAAAGAAGCTGAAAATAGAGTCAATGACGGCAAAATTAAGCAGCCGGATAATAAAAAAACAAACGTTGTAAATAATGTCTTGCTCTTAATTAGCATAATTCTAACACTTTTAACCCTTTTAGTATTTGTTTTTTTTTCGGTAAAACAATCAGCCATAGATAAAGAAATAAATAAAGAAATTAATTCTAAAGTTGATGTAATTAATAACAAAATTGATATAATTACTAGGTTATTGAATTCAGAAAAAAAACCTGAAAATAATACAAAAGAAAAACAGGCAATTCAACCGAATGTTCAAACAAAGGTTGCTTCTGGTTCACCAGTTATCACAAAAACAAAAGCTATACCTCCTGTTCCTAAAAAAAAGAGCCAAGTTCCCGAAAATTAAAGCACAACTCAAAATAACTAAGCTTTTTTTCTATCCTAATTTATTGATATTAGAGATATATTAATTATTTCATCTTATCAGCTGCAAAATCAATTTATTTATCATTACTAAAATTCAATTAAGATGAATAATGATGTTTATATTTTTGGAGAATTTAACAATGGATACAATCAATATCCTGACGACTACACAAAAAAAATATTTGAAACCTTTTATTCAAATGCTGAATCCATAACTCAAATTGGCATACACAGAGATGGTAGTTTGATCTATTATAGCTATATAAGAAAATTAGAGCTTAATCGTTACATTGGATTTTGTGTGGTTTTAAACGGAATAATGCTAACTAGGGTTAATGGATTATTTTCTCTTTTCGAAAAAACAATTTTTGAACTTGTTTCAAGTGGCGTACTTATACATTTTGATGATCAGGGAGGAATCGTTACGAATGTTGATAAATTATATTTAAATCGAGAGGAGATTGAATTAATCACACAATCGCTTAGCTTGGGTTTTAATAAACTACAAAAAGCTGCAAAGGGATTGCCGCCTATAAATAATAGTGTTTCTAATGATTCAATTAAGATTTTTTCTGTTGACGATACTTTAAATGATATAATAAATTCAAGCCATACTTTTGGGTACACTTTTATTTATAAATCAAAGGATTTTAATACGCCTAGATTAAATAGTTACAAAGAAGTTATAGAGGCTCTTAGCAATGAAAAAAACGAACTTACTATTCAGCTCAATGAATTAAATGAAAAGTATCAAAAAACAATCGAACAAAAGAAGCAATATCGCTTTGTCGCTGTCCTCTTTTTTGTTGTAGTAAGCTGTTTGATTGGTCTTCTTGGTTTAAATAAAAATTTAACCCAAGCTAATGGCACTATTTCAGAACAAACCACAACATTGAATAATAAAATTATTGAAATCCAATCTCTTGAAAAAGAGAAAAAAGTTTTACAAAATCAGATAAATTATAAAAACGGTCAAATTCAGTATCTCAATAACAAAAATCAAGTTTTAGAAAAGCAATTATATGGGTTTTAATAGGCCTATATGAATCAATAATCATAATAATGCGGTTGATGAAAATCCAGCCCTCGCACTCTTCAATAAAACATACCTGTTCCTTATCCTAAGCGCATTTAAAAGCCCCAGCTGTTAAAGCTGAGGCTTTGTGGTGTGGGCCGGGATCGAACCGGCGACACAAGGATTTTCAGTCCTTTGCTCTACCGACTGAGCTACCGCACCATACCCTTTCGGGGCAGCAAAAATAGGGGGATTTCACATATAATCCACAGTTCAATCCATATTTTTTAAAATTCGCAATTCTTGGGTGTTCTGGCAAAAGCAATCACATCTCTGATGTTGCCCATGCCCGTAACAAACTGTACCATTCTTTCAAATCCTAAACCAAAGCCAGCGTGCGGTACGGTTCCAAAACGGCGGGTGTCTAAATACCAGCTCATTTCATTTGTAGGAATATGCATTTCTTCCATGCGCGCAATTAATTTGTCGAGGCGTTCTTCTCTTTGAGAACCACCTACAATTTCTCCAATGCCTGGTGCTAAAATATCCATGGCCGCAACCGTTTGTTTACCTGGCTCACAACCATCATTTAAGCGCATATAAAACGCTTTAATAGCAGCGGGATACCCTGTAACAATTACAGGCTTTTTAAAATGTTTTTCTACCAGGTAGCGCTCATGTTCGCTTTGCATATCAATGCCCCAACTTACATCGTATTTAAATTTCTTTTTCTTATAGGCTGGAGAGTCTAATAAAATAGCAATTGCTTCGGTGTATGTGATGCGCTCAAATTTACTATCGGTAACAAATTTTAGTTTTTCTATCAATCCAAATTCTTGTCTGTCGTTTGTTGGTTTTTGTTTTTCTTCTTCTGCTAAACGTTGATCTAAAAACGCCAAATCATCGGCGCAGTTTTCCATTGCGTATTTGATGAGGTATTGAATAAATTCTTCTGCTAAATTTTGGTTGTCTTCGATATCACTAAAAGCCATTTCTGGTTCAATCATCCAAAATTCTGCAAGATGTCTGGTGGTGTTTGAATTCTCGGCTCTAAAGGTTGGACCAAACGTATAAATCTCTGAAAAGGCCATGGCGCCTAGCTCTCCTTCTAGTTGACCACTTACGGTTAGGTTGGTACTTTTACCAAAAAAGTCTTGGCTAAAATCAATATCGCCACTTTCGGTTTTTGGTGCAGAACCATCTACTGGTAATGTGGTAACCCTAAACATTTCTCCAGCACCTTCTGCGTCACTGGACGTAATGATTGGCGTGTGTAAATACACAAATCCTTTTTCATTAAAAAATTGATGTACAGCAAAAGCGAGCGCGTGTCTGATTCTAAAAACGGCACTAAACGTGTTGGTTCTAAAACGTAAGTGCGCAATCTCTCTTAAAAATTCTAGGCTGTGTTTTTTAGGTTGCAATGGATATTGTTCCGCGTCACTATCACCTAGTATTTCTACGCTTGTTGCTTTTATTTCTACAGACTGTCCTTTACCCAAAGATTCAATGAGTGTGCCTTCTACTTTTAAAGAAGCGCCCGTTGTAATACGCTTTAAAGTGGCGTCGTCTAATAGGCCCAACTCAGCTACTACCTGAATATTATGGTTGGTACTGCCATCATTGAGGGCAATAAACTGATTGTTACGAAAGCTACGTACCCAACCCATTGCGGTTACGGTTTGTCCGGTAAGGCTGCCAGTTAAAAGGGCCTTAATTTTTGTTCTTTTGTTAAACATAATGGCTCCAAAGATAATTTGTTTAAAGAACAAGCAAACATTCTATCCTAAAGTTTGTTAAATTCACAACACAAAATGAGTATATCATGGAAAGAAAAGATTTCATCGAAAAAGTAGGCATGAGTGGCGCAGCGATACTTGTAATGGGCTGTTTTGGATCTTGCTCAAAATCTAGTGGCACTGGCACAACGGCTCCAACTAACCCTAATAAACCCGTAGATTTTACCATCAACATTACTGCGCCGCCCTACAATGTACTCCAAAACGCAGGAGGTTTTTATGTAGATAATGCCACAAGCGTCATCATTGCAAAAACAAGCGCAGGGGCATTGATAGCCGTAAGTTCATTATGTACCCACCAAGCGGTTACCATTGAGTTCCAAAATGGTAGTAACAGGTTTTATTGCTCAGGGCATGGATCTACATTTAGTACCGCCGGGGCTGTAACAACAGGACCCGCTACTACAGCCCTAAAAGTCTATAAAACGTCTTTATCAGGTTCATTATTAAGGATTTACGAATAAAATTGTGCGCCAAAAGCGCGTCTTTTACATCAATTATTTATGGGTGTTTGTAATTTTTGTGCTAACATTGCATCGGAAACAAACCTGCGTGAGCCTTCAGTTGCTCAAGTTCGGGTTACCTTTTTTCCATTTTTTTAATTCACCCTTTCTTTAGTTATTCAAAAACTCAATTCTAGAGTATCTTATTTTCAAATCATTTATGTACGACATTTTACAATTAAACGATCTTTTGTTACCAGTGTTACAAGACATCGCACAAGGTTTAAAAATTACCGGTTTTAAAAAATTAGATAAGCAAGCGCTCATCTATAAAATATTAGATAGCCAAGCGGTAAGCGAAGCGTCTGCAAAAGACGATGGCAAAAAAAAGCCAGCAGTAAAAGGTCGTAAGCCTGTTACTGTAAAAACAAGTAACGGAACAGAAGAAGCAGAAATAATGAGTGAAGAACCTGCTGCACCTGCACAGAAAGCAAGACCTATTAAAAAAGCAAATCCGAGACCTGAGCGTACAGAAAATTCAGCTACTCAACCGGTAGTAGAAACACCTACGCCGGCTCCAGAAAATCCTGACGCAGCGCAAGCGCCTGAAAACGCAGATGCAGCACAGGCTCCAGAAAATACAACACCAAGTCAACACCCGCCAAGACCACAAAAAAAAGAACCTGTATTTAATATTGAGTTTGAAGGAATGATTGAAGGTGAAGGCGTATTAGAAATGATGCCTGATGGGTATGGTTTTTTACGTTCTTCTGATTATAATTATTTGTCGTCACCAGATGATGTATATGTTTCTCCTTCACAAATAAAATTATTTGGTTTAAAAACCGGAGATACGGTGCAAGGTGCTGTTCGCCCTCCTAAAGAAGGTGAAAAATATTTTGCACTTATTAAAGTTGATTTTATTAATGGTAAAAGACCCGACGAAGTGCGTGACCGTGTACCATTTGATTATTTAACGCCGTTATTTCCGAACGAAAAATTAAACCTATTTACGTCTCCAACAAATTATAGTACCCGTATTATTGATTTGTTTACACCCATTGGTAAAGGTCAGCGTGGTCTGATTGTGGCGCAACCTAAAGTGGGTAAAACCATGCTATTGAAAGAAGTGGCAAACGCAATCGCAGCAAACCATCCAGAGATTTATTTGATGGTGGTACTCATTGATGAAAGACCGGAAGAAGTTACCGATATGGAGCGAAGCGTAAGAGCGGAAGTGATTGCTTCTACTTTTGATGAGCCCGCAGAAAAACACGTTAAAGTTTCTAGCATTGCATTACAAAAAGCAAAGCGCCTTGTAGAGTGCGGTCATGACGTTGTTATCTTATTAGATTCTATTACCCGTTTAGCCCGCGCGCACAATACAGTAGCACCTAGTAGTGGTAAAGTACTAAGTGGTGGGGTGGAAGCAAATGCACTTTTAAAACCAAAACAGTTTTTTGGTGCAGCACGTAAAATAGAAAATGGTGGTTCTTTAACCATTTTAGCAACGGCCTTAATTGAAACCGGTTCTAAAATGGACGAAGTTATCTTTGAAGAATTTAAAGGTACGGGTAACATGGAATTACAGCTAGACCGCAAACTGGCCAACAAGCGCATCTTCCCTGCTATTGATTTAGTGGGTTCTTCTACACGTAGAGATGATTTATTACTTGATAAAGAAGTATTAGGCCGCATGAATATTTTACGTTTGTTCATCAACGATATGAATACCGATGAAGCAATGAACGAATTATTAAAACGCATGCGCGGTACCAAAGACAATGAAGAGTTTTTAGCGAGCATGAACAGATAATATATTTGTTATGGCAGATCCGATTATTAATAAAGTAGAAGAAAGCGGTTTAATTTCATTGGACCTGGAAAAATATTATCCGGCAACACCTATTCATGTTTTTGATTTGAAGGACCATTTATTTATGGGACTCATTTTAAAAGAAAAAGAGTTTAGAGCAGCGCTTACCGCAACCGACTGGACACAGTATCAAAATGCAGCGGTGGCCATCACCTGTTCTGCCGACGCCGTTATTCCGATGTGGGCGTATATGCTGGTTGCGTCTGCATTAGAGCCGTTTGCGAGTGTGGTATTTTTTGGTACCGAAGAACAATTAAAAGAAAAACTGCTCTTACAAAATATAGAAGCTATTCATGCAGCAGACTACACCGATAAAAGAGTAGTTGTGAAGGGTTGTGGTGATATTCAAATTCCGGCAGCGGCATATGTAAGCATCACCAACAAATTAAGACCTGTTACGAAGTCTATTATGTTTGGCGAACCTTGTAGCACGGTTCCTATTTACAAGAAAAAATAAACTTATTTACTGCGCGTAGTAGCGTCTTCAAAACGCTCGTCATAATCTGCGCGGATCGTATTAAAGAGGCGGTCCCACACAAGTGTGTATAGGCCGTAATTACCTGTAAAATATTGATGGTGCTGATTGTGATTGGTAGACGTGTTAATCCATCTACCAATTTTTGTTGTATGAAAACCAGCTGGATACAATTCGTAGCCTAAGTGTCCGTACACATTATAACATATAGAAAATAAAAAGAAAATAGCTAGCTGTGTAATATGAATGGGCATGATAAAATAAAACAGCACTACAATGCCATGTTCCATTACCGATTCTAATGGATGAAACGCATACGCAGCCCAGGGAGAAGGGTTGGTAGAGCGGTGATGTACCAAATGCACATATTTGAATAATGTTTTGTGGTGCATGAAGCGGTGTACCCAATAAAAATAAAAATCATGCAGTACAAACATGATTGGAAAAGCTAAAAAATAATAACCCCATCCATAATCACTAATATTTTTATAACGCGTGGTGTGCTCTGCTATGGGTGACGAATTTAATAGCATGATTAGAAAACTAAAGATGAGCATGGTCATTAAAGAAAACCCTGCTTCACGCAAATAGTCAGGCACTTTTGGAAAACGCTTTTGAATTTTTTTATAGAAAAATTTTTGTCTTAAAAGGACATAGAAAATAATAAAAGCAAGTGCGGCCACTAAAAAATAGCGCGACCCAATTTTTAAAAAGGCCTCTGGCATAATATCCCAGCGCAAAGAAAGAAGATACTCCATCATTACTATTTTTTAATGTGCTTCTAGCCAGTTGTTTCCACGGCCTACCTCTGCTTCAACGGGAACGCCGTTTGGCAAAGGTAAAGCGGTTGTCATACATTCAATAATCAATTTTTCTAGTGCGTCCGCCTCTTCGGGGACCGCGTCAAACACAAGTTCATCGTGTACCTGTAAAATCATTTTTGATTGCCAGTTGCCAGCACCCATTTGGGCATGCACTTTAATCATGGCCAGCTTAATCATATCGGCGGCCGTGCCCTGTATAGGTGAATTAATGGCGTTTCTTTCCGCAAAACCCCTAACTGTAAAGTTGCTGCTATTGATGTCTTTTAACCAGCGCTTTCGGCCCATCAAGGTTTCTACATAGCCTTTTTCTTTGGCAAGGGCTACTTGCTCGTCCATATAGCCCTGAATATTTGGAAACTCTTTTTTATAGTTGTCAATGATTTCTTTGGCTTCGGTTCTGGAAATACCCAAATTATCGGCAAGTCCAAAAGCGCCCTGTCCATAAATGATGCCAAAGTTGACACTCTTAGCTTTATAACGCATTTCTTTGGTAACATCGGTCACATCAACACCGTAAACTTTGGCGGCGGTAGCGGTATGAATATCAATACCCGCTTTAAAAGCCGCGCACATATTAGGATCAGCACTAATGGCTGCCACTATACGCAGTTCTATTTGAGAATAGTCGGCACTCATGAGTATGCGACCAGGACGTCGCGGAATAAAGGCTTTTCGTATTTCTCTTCCGCGCGCCGTTCTGATAGGAATGTTTTGCAAATTAGGGTTGGTGCTACTTAAACGACCCGTTACCGCCACTGCCTGCGCATAACTCGTATGCACGCGTCCGGTTTTTGGATTGATCATCAGCGGAAGCGCATCTACATAGGTAGACTTTAATTTAGTAAGCTCTCTAAATCCTAAAATGTCATCAACAATTTTATGCTGGTTGGATAATTTTACAAGCACGTCTTCGCCAGTTGCGTACTGACCTGTTTTTGTTTTTTTTGCTTTAGGATCTAGTTTTAATTTATCAAATAAAACTTCGCCAAGTTGTTTGGGTGATGCTAAATTAAAACGAACACCTGCTGCTGCGTAAACATTTTCTTCAAACTGCTTGGCGTCAACTTCTAATAATTTACTGTATTCGTTTAAAAAATTATTATCAATTTTAATGCCTTCAAATTCCATATCGGCAAGTACGCGTACGAGTGGATTTTCTACGTTTTCAAAAACGCGCTCTACTTCTTTTTCTTTTAATAAAGGAACAAAAACTTGTTTTAGTTGTAAGGTAATATCAGCGTCTTCACCAGCGTATTCGGTAATTTGTTCAACTGCCACATCGCGCATGCTGCCCTGGTTTTTTCCTTTTTTTCCTATAAGGGCTTCTATATGTACGGGCTCATATCCTAAATATTGAGCACTGAGCAAATCCATACTGCGCCTTCCTTCTGGCTCAATTACATAGTGCGCTAGCATGGTATCAAAAAGTTTATTTGCAGGAGCTACGCCATACCATTTTAATACGAGCAAATCGTATTTTATGTTTTGTCCAATTAATACGAGGTCTTGTTTTGCAAATACTTTTTCGAAATAGGAGAGTCTTTTTTTGGCACCGGCTTCATCTGGTGGACAAGGGATATAATAACCGTGTCCTGGTTTTTCAGAAAAACTAAATCCAACAAGTTCTACATTGTTAGCGTCTGTTCCGGTAGTTTCTGTATCAAAACAAATTTCTGTGGCGGCTAGTAACCTCTCCACAAGTGATTCTATTGCAGCTTCTGTTTCTACACAAATATATTGATGCTCTGTATTGGTAATGTTTTTATCGGCAATAAGACCACGCTGTTCTGCTTCTTGCCCGGCGTTGCCCACGGCTTCGGCGGCTTCCATAGAACCAGCCGTTGACGCAACACCTTGTGCGCCCGTGTTTGATGCGCTTGATTTTTTTGTAACAGGCGCTATCACTTCGTTGCCAAACAAATCTGTTTGAACACCTTCTGTTGCGGGCATATAAGCGTTAAAATCGTCACCTAAAATTCTTTTACCGAGTGTTTTAAATTCAAGCTCTACAAAAATTTCAGCGAGTGCTTCTTTGTTAATAGGAGAGAGCGCAAAATCTTCTTCATGAAAACTTACCGGAACGTCGGTAATAATTTTTGCAAGCTTTTTACTCATGATGGCATCGTCTACGCCCTTTCTAATTTTTTCACCCATGGCGCCTTTAATATTGTGCGCATTGGCTAATACGTTTTCGAGTGTATCGTATTCTTTTAACAATTTGGCTGCGGTTTTTTCACCCACACCCATAATACCCGGGATATTATCTACGGCGTCGCCCATAAGGCCCAGCATGTCTACAACCTGCTCTACGCGTGCGATATCCCACTTTTCACAAATTTTTTGGGCGTCTAAAATTTCTGCAGCGTTGCCCATAAAAGGCGGCTTGTACATATATACGCCCGGATGAATCAGCAACTGACCATAATCTTTGTCGGGGGTTACCATGTATACTTCGTAGCCCTTATCTGCGGCCTGCCAAGCAAGGGTACCAATAACATCATCGGCCTCATAACCATCCAGTTCCATTACCGGAATATTAAAAGCCCGAATGATGCGCTGGATTTCAGGAATCGACTCAATTAAATCTTCGGGCGCTTCTTGTCTATTGGCTTTGTATTCGGCAAAGTCTGTGTGTCTTTCTGTGGGCGCGTGTGTATCAAAACAAACGGCAATATGCGTTGGCTTTTCTTTGTTGATTAAATCAATGAGGGTGTTGGTGAAACCAAATTGAGCATTGGTATTTTTCCCTTTCGAAGTAATGCGTGGATTTCTGATGAGTCCATAATACGCTCTATATATAAGGGCAAGCGCATCCAACAAAAAAAGTTTTTTAGCCATGGCGCTAAGTTACAAAAAACCCCGGCGTTTTGCCAGGGTTTTAGAATTGTAATGAAGTCTTTATTTAATGTCGTATTTATGTTTGTAACGCTCATACAACTGTTTGTGTTTGCTTGTAATAGCAACCGCGCGACCCTGAATAAAAGCATCCGTTACAATGCTAGATTTCATGTCTAAAATATCGCCTTCGCTAATCACAATGTTGGCGTCTTTGCCAACTTCTAGGGTACCTGTTTTATCAGCTACACCTAAAATTTTTGCAGCATTTAAGGTTATGGCCTGAAGGGCACCTTCTTTACCTAAACCATATGCAGCAGCTGTTCCAGCGTTAAACATGAGGTTTCTACCACGGTTTTGAGGATCGTCATCATTTAAACAAAATAACACACCTGCTTTTTGTAAAGCAGTTGCCGCTTTGTAAGGTTGATCAATATCATCATCTTCGGTGCTAGGTAAACTATGTTCTTGCGTTAAAATAACAGCAATGTTATTGGCTTTTAATAAATCAGCAATTTGCCAGCTTTCGCTTGCGCCTACTACTACTACATCAAAGCCAAATTCTTTTACAAAATCAATGGCAACAATCATTTGTTTTACCTGGTCACAATGCACAAATAATTTTTGTGTGTGGTTAAATAAACCTTTGGTTGCTTCTAGTTTTAAATTGATTTGTTTGTCCGCACCTTTTTGGTGATAGGCTTTTGCTTCTCTAAAGAAATCTTTTACGCTTTCAATTTTATCAAGCGCTTCTTTAATTGGATCGCCCGCTGGTGCAGCACCACCAAAACCTCTACCGCCGCCGCCAAAGCCGCGTCCACCGCCTCTTGAAATCAAACTAGGCATATAAAAGTTCATGCCCATGTCTGCCTTGTACGCTGCGTCTTCAAAGTTCCATGCATCTAATTGTACCACAGAAGATTGACCAGCAACAAGCTGGCCACCAGGTATGGTATGTGCTAGCAGGATACCGTTTAAACGAAGTGTATTAACAACCATAGATTCTGCTTTGTACGCCGCAATGCTTCGGACACTTGGATTAAAATCACCTATTTCATTGATATCCGTACTTCCTCTAACGCCCGTGATTTCTTGTAGGCCTAAATTAGAAGCAGGTAAAATGATACCCGGATAAACTTGTTTGCCTTTTGCGTCAATGGTGCTTTCTGCTTTTGGTGCAGCAGCAGCGTCGCCTGCGTACACAATTTTTCCGTTGTCAAAAACAACAGTTCCGTTTTCGATCACCTGTCCATTACCAACGTGCACGGTGGCACCAACAATGGCTGTTTTTTTAGTTTGCTTTGCGGCCGGGTATACATCGTCTTGTGCAAAAACTGCAGCAGTAAATGTTACGAGTGCGCCAAGTGTACATATTATTTTTTTCATGTCGCTACAATTTATTTATTATCGTTTTGGTTTGCTTCCACTTCATCACTGTCAATTTCTAGCATACCTAATTTATGTGAGTGGTCGTTACAAGTATTGATTTCTTTAAAGCTTGGGGCCGCTGGTACGGTTGGTCTTCCCGCTCTTTTTTCGCCTGCCATTTTAGCTATTAAGCGGCTTCGTTCTGCCTGCACTTGCTTCCGCATTTGTGCATCTTTTTCGCGGTCAAAATATACAATACCATCCACCATTGTTTTTTCTGCTTTCGCATATATGCTTAGCGGATTGTCGCTCCATAAAACAAGGTCAGCATCTTTACCAGCTTTAATACTACCTACTTTACTATCAACGTGTAACATTTTTGCAGGATTAATCGTCACCATTTTAAATGCTTCTTCTTCTGTTAAACCGCCGTATTTTACACTCTTTGCAGCTTCTTGGTTTAAGCGGCGTGCCATTTCTGCATCATCAGAATTGATCGCAACATTTAAACCTACTTTAGTCATGATAGCTGCATTGTAAGGGATAGCGTCTGTAACTTCCACTTTGTATGCCCACCAATCAGAAAATGTTGATGCAGCCACACCGTGTGCTTTCATTTTATCGGCTACTTTATAGCCTTCTAAAATATGCGTGAATGTGTTTATTTTAAAACCATACTTTTCTGCTACGCGCATGGTCGCCGTAATTTCACTTTGTACATAAGAGTGACAAGTGATAAACCGTTTTTTATTCATGATTTCTACAAGCGCGTCTAATTCTAAATCGCGTCTGGTAGCTGGGTTTTGTGCAAGTGCTGCTTCGTACGCTTTTGCTCTTGCAAACGCATCGTTTAATACTTGTTCTACGCCCATTCTAGTATCGGGGTAACGGTTATTACCCTGTGAAGAAGAAGTACGTTTTACGTTTTCGCCAAGTGCAAATTTGATAAACGGATCGGCACCTTTAAATAGTAAGCCGGCATCGTCTGCGCCCCATCTTAATTTAATTAACTGCGTTTGACCACCAATGGTATTTGCAGAACCATGTAAAATATGAGACGTTGTAACACCACCACTTAATTGACGATATATATTGATGTCGTCTGGGTTGATGTTGTCTTGGATACGCACTTCTGATGTTACGCTTTGTCCGCCTTCGTTGGTTGAAGCAGATGCAATATGCGAGTGCTCATCAATAATACCTGCTGTCAAATGTTTGCCAGTACCATCAATAATTTTTGCATTTGCGTCCGATAGGTTTTTACCCACTTTGGCAATCTTGCCGTTTTTAACAAGTACGTCGGTTTGTTGTAAAATGCCGTCTTTTTCTGAAGTCCAAACGGTTGCGTTTTTAAATAAATAAGCTTGACTATTAGAAGGAATAGAGTCTACGCCATAGGCCATCATAGGAAAAGTAACTTTTCCTATTTTGCCGGCACCAGCTCCTGCGCCGCCGCCAAGTCCACCGCCACCCATTCTACCACGTCCGCCACCTGCATTTGAAGTAGTATCCGGCTTAGAAGCAGATGCATACACAGCCGTCCAAGTAAAATTATTTCCGTCAGCATCCTGCGCTGTTCCGTTAAAAGTATTACCTGCGTTAAAGCCGGTAAATCTAATATTGTTGCGAGAACGTTTTTCTGGCGCAAAAGAAAACTTCACTACTTTGCCATCGTAACTAAATGTTGCAGCAACCGTATCTTTTGCAATAACGGTTGCGCTATTGTTGCTTTTAATTTCTAAAGCAACTGTTTGAGGTGTAGCGCTATTTAAAGTGAGGGTATAATTTCCATTCACACTTGTCCACGCAGATTCGTTCACTGCATATTTTTCACCTAGTACCCAGTTTTGTAATAAGGTTGTTTTTTCTGCAAAAACAGGACCTGTTGTAATTACAAAGTTAGCCAGTTTTCCAGCCTCGATACTTCCTACTTTATCATATACACCAAACCAAGTAGCTGGTGTTTTTGTAAGTGCATCCATTGCCGCTTTTTCAGATAAACCGTTTTCGATAGCTTTTCTGACATTCGCTAAAAATGATTTTGAATCTCGTAAATCTGAGCTTGTCAAACAAAACGGAATCCCTGCTTTTTCAATAGCACCCGGATTGGTTGGTGCTAGTTCCCAATGCTTCATGTCTTGTAAAGAAACAAGCTTAGCATCTGCTGGATCTTCTACATCCATGGCAGCAGGGAAGTTTAAGTTTACAATAAGCGGTGCTTTGGTAGCGGCCACTTCTTTAATTCTTTGGTATTCTTTTCCGGTTGCTTTAATAATGTATTGTACACCAAACTCATCACCCACGCGGTCTGCGCGCATCACACCCCAAACATCGCCAGCGCCTCTATCTGCAGGATCAAACACCTGCGGTAAAGACATGTTGTTGTTAAAAGATTGAAGGGTAATGTTTACGCCATCTCCTTTTAAACCTGTAGCACTAGGATTGTTCTTATACCACGCGGCGTCTAAATAAGTTTGACGTAATAGTGCGATAGAACCCATTAATGAACTTGGATAGGTTTGAGAAGAGGTTCCTTTATTAAAAGATAATAAAGAAGCTGCTTTCTCTTTTAGTACTACAAAATTGTCTTTGCTATCCGAAAGTGCTACCACTGTTCCGGTACCTCTAACAATACCATCTTTTTGATGTGTAAGCACGGTTCCAAAACCAGTTTCTCTAAATGATTTTGCTTTTGCTTCGTCGGCAGTAAAAAGCCTATAGCCTTCTATGTCAGATTTTAAAGATTGGTTCCAACCATACGCACCTTTTTGGTTGTTGGTTAATTGACCAGGTCCGCCAAAATTAAAGCCGCCTTGCGCGCGCTGCTGTTGTGGCATACCATAATCGGTGAAGGCATCAATAAATGATGGATAAATAAACTTGTCTTTGCAATCTACCACTACAGCATCTGCTGGAACGGCAACGCCTTCACCTACTGCAACGATTTTTCCGTCTCTAATAACGAGCGTTGCGTTTTTAAGGGTGGTTTGGGCATCTTTTACAATCGTTGCATTGGTAAATGCATAACAGCCGTCGCGCTTATCGCCAACACCGTTTACTTGAAAGGTTTCTTGGGCCTGCACAAAATTTAAGAGCAGTAACCCAACAAACATCACACAGATTTTTTTCATACTTGTTGTTTTATTTTGTTTTTCCTTGGTCTACAGATTTTATAAAATTAATAACGCCGTCCATATAAACTTTTTGATCATCCCACATAGCAAGGTGGCTTCCGTTCGGGCAATATAAATATTGACCATTTGGAAATTGTGTGCTCATCCATTTCATGTGTTCTGGATCCATGGTATCATATTTTGCACCTATTGTAAGTGTTGGTACTTTAATAGAAGCCAAGTCTTTTTTACGGTCCCAGTTAACAATACGTCCACTCACCGTAAACTCCGAGTGCCCTTGCATCATTACATAAATTTCTTCGTTCACGTGTTGTAGTGAGCGCATTACAGAGTTTGGCCACTCCGGTAAACGGCAAAGATGTTTGGTATAAAATTCACTAAACACAAGCGCGCTATAAGTAGGGTCTTTATACATTCCTTTTGCTTCATAGTTTTGTAAAGAATCTACAAGCGAAGGACGCATTTCTTTGCGCAGCACTTTGTTATAATTTGCATAATCAGGAATGCTTGCCATCATATTTCCAATCACCATGCCTTTAATATGCTGTTGGTATTTTAATGCGTATTCCATGGCTAGCATACTACCCCATGAATTTCCAATAATGTAAAAATTATCTTTGGTTAAACGAAGTGCCACGCGAACCTGTTCTACTTCTTCTACAAAACGGTCGATGGTCCAAAGGCTACTATCTTTTGGCTGATCACTATAAAAAGAACCCAATTGATCGTACTCTATAATTTCATATCCCTGTGCTGGTAAAAAACTTTCAAAGCACTCCATGTATTCGTGTGTCATGGCAGGTCCGCCATGTAACAACAATACTTTTACACGGTCGCTATTACCAATACTTTTAGTCCAAACATTAAACGTTCCTATCGGTGTTTTGATGGGAATCATTTTAATGCCGGCTTGTTGAACACCAGAATCTTTGGGTCCTAAAAATTTTGCTAGGGTTGGCGCATTGTTGTTGTTTGCGCAAGCTGTAAACAGGAAAACACCTGCCACAGCAATGGTGGTTTTTAGTAGTTTTTTCACGTGTATAGTTTAATTTATGAATGTACATAAAAAAACTATACACTTTTTTGGCATTTAGGTGAGCGGGCCTATCTGCCCATATATACCATGAGTATTTGAATGTCGCTTGGATTTACGCCGCTAATTCTGCTGGCTTGGCCTAGTGTACTTGGCCTAATTTTTTTGAACTTTTGCATCGCTTCATTAGAGAGTGCGGTCATGCCATCGTAATTAAAACTTTCAGGAATAATATGGTTTTCCATTTGCAACATGCGCGTTGCAATTTCTTGTTCTTTTTCGATGTAACGCTCGTACTTAATCTGAATTTCTGCTTGTTCTAAAACCTGTGGATGCAAACCTGCAAGGGCTTCTTTTAAACGGGGCATAGCCGCTGAAAGACCCACCAGGTCTACGTTTGGGCGTAGTAGTATTTTTGAAGCCTTTTGTTTTTCTGTTATAACCGCAGAATTTATTTCGTTAAAATAGCCTTCAATTTCTGAAGGTTCAATGCTATAAGATGCGAGTATATTTTTAATGTCGGTGACGCTATTTTTTTTCGATTCCACGGCGTCCATTCTATCTTGTTTTGCAAGACCCAGTTGGTAGCTTAGTGGGGTAAGTCGAATATCGGCGTTGTCTTGTCTTAAGAGCGTTCTAAACTCGGCGCGACTGGTAAACATACGGTAAGGTTCTTCTGTTCCCTTGCCTACTAAATCATCGATGAGTACGCCAATATAGGCTTCGCTTCTTTTTAAAATAACGGGGTCTAATTCGCGCGCCTTTTGGTGCGCGTTAATACCAGCCATTAAACCTTGACAAGCTGCTTCTTCGTAACCCGTTGTACCATTTATTTGTCCGGCAAAAAACAGGTTTTCGATGAGCTTGGTTTCTAATGAATATTTTAGTTGTGTAGGCTGAAAATAATCGTACTCAATGGCGTAGCCCGGTCTAAAAAAGCGACAGTTCTCAAACCCAGGAACACTACGAAGAGCTTCGTACTGAACATCTTCTGGTAATGAAGTAGAAAAGCCGTTTACATAAATTTCTACTGTGTTCCAGCCCTCTGGCTCCACAAACAACTGGTGTCTATCTCTATCAGCAAACCGGTTGATCTTGTCTTCGATACTTGGGCAATACCTAGGACCAATGCCCTCAATTCTTCCCTGAAACATCGGACTTCTATCAAATCCTTTTCTTAAAAGGTCGTGTACCTTTTGGTTGGTATAGGTTATATGGCAACTAAGCTGATCTGCGGCCTTAATGCGTGGCGTGTCTTTGTATGAGAAACCCACAACCTCATCATCTCCAGCCTGTTCTTCCATTTTAGAATAGTCTAAACTACGTCCATCTACCCTTGGTGGTGTGCCTGTTTTTAAACGATCACTCTCCATACCCAGTGCAACCAATTGCTCGGTAATGCCTGTTGCGGCTTTCTCTGCTACACGTCCACCCCCAAATTGCTTTTCTCCAATATGAATGATCCCATTTAAAAAGGTTCCAGAGGTAACCACCACTGTTTTAGATCTAATCTCATGTCCAAGTCCCGTAATGACTCCGCCCGCTCTATTGTCTTTTATAATTAACCCCTGCACTGTATCTTGGTAAAAATCTACATTGGGTGTTTCTTCTAGCATCTCTCTCCACTTGGCAGCAAACAACATACGGTCGTTTTGCGTACGCGGGCTCCACATAGCAGGACCCTTGCTCCTATTGAGCATTCGAAACTGTATGGTACTTGCATCTGTAACTAGTCCAGTGTATCCACCCATCGCATCTATCTCACGTACGATCTGACCCTTGGCAATACCGCCAATAGCTGGGTTACAACTCATTTGTGCAATGGTTTGCATATTCATAGTAACTAGGAGCACTTTACTGCCCAGGTTGGCGGCGGCAGCGGCGGCTTCGCAACCTGCGTGTCCGGCACCTACAACAATAACATCATAATATGGAAACATGGGTGCAAAGATAATCCAATCAAAAAGAAAACAAGATACTAGGGGGTTAGAATTGAATGTTTCACGTGGAACAAATTCGGAAACCTAGAGGTTAACCAGAAACTATTAGGGGCCGTTTCACGTGGAACCTACTTTTTAGTATAACGCTTTAGGTATGCTTCCTCTTTGGCGCGCATCATTAAAATGTCGGCCTTGCCCTTATCCTTGTAACCACACAAATGTAATGCACCATGAAAAAGTACACGGAGCATTTCGTTGGTAAAAGTTACGCCATGGATTTTGGCGTTATCCTTGACCCTGTCTACACTTATATAAACCTCGGCCACAACGGGTGTTCCCCTGTCGTGTAAACCAAATGTTATAATGTCAGTGAAGTAATCATGATTTAAAAACTGCTGATTAATAGACAATAGGTATTTGTCTGAGCAAAAAATGTAGTTGATGGTGGCAAGCGGCGTCTTCTCCTTTTTAAAAAGATTTTCAATAAATGCTTTTAGCTCCGTTTTAGCTGGTAAAGTAAGTGCGGAGTCCGCCTTTTGGAAGTTTACTTTTTGCATGGGTGCAAGTTAAGTTTAACTCCAAATTTCGTAACATTTTCTTTGGTGTGAGCGGTACCTTTGCACAAATTACGAGAAGCAACAAAACGGGTGCATGAAAAAATTATCTGAATTAGCGGCAGGAGAAGTGGGCATCATTCACTCTTTTGAAAAAGACGAGCTCTATATTAAACTATTAGAAATGGGTTGTGTGCCTGGCGAGCCCGTAAAAGTATTGCAGGTTGCCCCACTCGGTGATCCGATTTCGATTGAAGTTTCTGGCTATCATTTAAGCTTACGCTTAAGTGAAGCAGATAATATTATAGTAACAGCGGTTACTTAAGAACAACACAACCAATTGATATACAATTCATTAGATGAAAATAGGTTTATATTTTGGTTCTTTTAATCCAGTTCACCACGGTCATTTAATGATCGCGAGCCATGTTGTGAACAGAACCGAAGAACAGCAAGTTTGGTTTGTGGTGTCACCACAAAACCCGTTTAAAACGGCTGGATCTTTGCTTAACGAATACCATAGATTACATCTTGTAAATCTAGCCATAGAAAATGACGAAACTAGACTGAGGGCCTCCGATGTTGAATTCAACTTGCCGCGCCCCTCTTACACAATTGACACGCTTATCTATTTAGAAGAAAAATATCCGCAACACGAATTTTCTATTATTATGGGAAGCGATGGATTTGTAAATATTCCTCGCTGGAAAAATGCAGACATTCTTTTAAAAAAATATACCTTCTATGTTTACGTTCGTCCAGGCTTTGAAACCATTGATACGCTTGGCGCCAACGTTACTATATTAAAAGCGCCACTTTTAAATATTTCAGCCACAGCTATTAGAGATAATATAAAAGATCATAAAACAATACGTTACCTGGTTCCAGAAAACGTTAGAAAAGAAATTGAAGACAGTCGATACTATAAATAAAAAAAGCCTCGCCAATAAAAATAGCGAGGCTTTTTAATAATTTATAGGTATCTATTAATAAAAAATAGACCGGCTGTCTATAATTTTTGCAGACTTTTTAATGGCTTCAAATCCTCTAAAAATAGTAGACTGAGCGGCTTGTAATAAAGTTGCTTTTAAAGTAGCAACATCTTGCATAGTTGCGCCAGCACCAATGTTTTCAGGCTTTACGGCAAATACACCAGAAGTTCCTTCGATGGCCGGGGTGTTTTTTCCTATCATTGCTTTATTAAATGCGGCACCAACAACTTTTGGTTCAGCGCCAACACCTGGAACAAATGGAGAGGCAAAATTTAAGCTATCAACTCTTTGCGCAGGGAAACCTGCAGATTTTGAAAAATCTTCTATTGTTGATCCTTTAAAGTTCTTTTCAATGATTTGTTTAGCTTTTTCTTGGTTTCTTACAAGTCCCTCAACAAGTGGTCTTGCTTCAGCTACGCCCATCGTTCCTTTTTCACCAATGCTTGTGATAATCGCAACTACATATACATCACCAATTTCTGTAGGTTCAGAAACAGTACCTACTTTATTATCATATAGCCAACGCACGGTTTCTCTGCTTTTCCCTAAACCAGTAATATTGAAATCATTTTTCTTGATGTCAACACCATTCATAATTTGCAAGTTAGCTTTAAGTGCGTTTTGTTCAAACTCTTTTTTAGACTTACTGTTTGCTACAAAAGAAGCAGCAGCAGTTGAAGCAGCGGTTACCGTTTCGTTACTAGAAACAATTGCTTTAGATAAATAAGCGATCTTATATGCGGGTGCAAAATTCTTTTGGTCTAACACTTCGGTATAGTGATAACCAAATTCGGATTTTACTACATCTTTTGTACCCTTTGGTTTATCAAAAGAAAAATCGTTGAACGCACCAACCATTTGGCCTTGAGGGAAATAATCATATATACCACCCTTTTCTTTACTTCCTTGATCATCTGAATATTTTTGTACGAGTGCATTAAAATCTGCACCACCGGCTATTGCGTATGTAATAGAATCGGCTAATTTTTTGGCAAGGGTATCGGGTCTGATTTGTTGACGCGTTCTTGGATCTACCGTTGCAATTAAAATATGACGAACCTTTGCGCTATCGGGCCAATTTTTAATACCAATCATTTTAGCTAAAACAAAAGCATTACCATCTACATAAGGACCATACACGGTTCCGGCAGGAATTTTAACAAGCGTGTCTTTATTCACTTGTTGCATTCTACTTTTACTAAAGTATCCATCGTAATATGGTAAATCACTTCCTGCTCTACTTAAAAATGCAGCGTTATCGGTAGTTGAAGTAAACGCTTGTTTCTGTGCAGCCACTTCGTTTAATACAGCAACACTATCAGAACTACTTGGAGTAGCACTAAAAGAAACATATGCAAAAGATCTAGTTTCTTCTTCTTTTTGATATGCAGCAGCGTGTGCTTTTACATAAGTAGCTACTGCGTCATCTGAAACTTTAATAGTACTATCTGCAATTGTTGTATAAGGTACAAACACTACAGATGCACTTGCAATTTGATTATTATCTGCAGCTTGTTTATCAACCAACCATTTTGGTATATACGCAGATTTTTGTAGAAGAACACTATACTTATTACGTAGCGCTTGTTCTAATACAGGTTGAATATAAACCTGATTAATCATTTTAATTTGTTCTGCATTTTTACTTTTTTTAATTTGAGCAAATGCTTTTTTTGCATCTTCCACTTTAAATAAGCCAGTTGAAGGGTCCGTAAACTCTTGCTTTAGTGGAGAGTTTTCAGAAAATAAAATATCGCTTAATTCTTTAGCTGTTACTTGTAAACCTAATTTAGCACATTCCCCTTCAATTAATAAACGGTCTACTTCTTGATTCCATAAAGAACCAATCAGTTGATCTCTTTGTGCACCTTGGCTTGCATACATTTTTTCTTGCATGGTTAGTTTTTCTTCAAAAACTGTTCTTTCTAACTTTTTACCATTCACTTGTCCAATGGTTGTTGAATTAGAAAAAGCCCTTCCACCTTTACCAACACCATCTTGTAAGATAAATGCAATTAAGGCTACAGTGATAATAGTAAAAATGATCCACGTGCCTTTGTCACGAATACTTTGAATAGCAGACATAAAAACGAATTATTATAAATAATATTTACCGGCAATTTACCGGAGGGCAAAAATAAGGTATTGCGGGCTTATTTCTATCCACAAAGTAGGGGTTAATAAGTAGTATTTTAGGTGGAAAACCACCCTTTTTATAAAAATGAATGTGGATAGGAATAGAATAACTAAGGGGTAAAAGTGGTTTTAAGGGTTAGATGCTAAGATAAACTCATTTTACACCCAGTAAATTAACAGTATACAACTAGTGGATACTAAAATATTTATCATTTAATAAACTACTATAAAAAAATAAATAAAAGTTGATAAACAATAATACTGTCGTTAAAAAATGTTTATAAAAATGTGTATTGAGGTGTATAACAAGTGAACACTAAAAATTTAAGTATGTTAATAAGAAGGTTATTAAGGTATTAACACCCGTAATAGTAATAGTTTATTTAAATAAAAAGGTATTAAATCTATTATTACGGGATTTATTAACACACATATTTTGTAAAAAAAAGATTCAAAAAAATCAATTGCTTCTTGTAATTTCAATCTTATGAAAATATTTAAATTTGTATTTGCTTTTTTAATCCTGTCTTACGCAGCAAAAACGCAACCTACTCAAAAACCTCCATTGCATGGAAAAAACTGGATGGCCATTACTGGTAAACCACTCGCTGCAACTGCTGGTTCTATTATTTTTAACAAAGGAGGAAATGCTGTAGATGCAGCCTGTGCTATGTTAGCGGCGACATGTACCATGTGGGATGTACTTAGCTGGGGTGGAGAAACACAAGCCTTAATTTACAATCCAAAAACAAAACAAGTTATTGCTATATCCGCCATGGGCGTGGCTCCTACAGGTGCTACGCCGGAATTTTTTAAAAATAAAGGGATGAATTATCCACCCGAGTATGGGCCCTTAGCTGCAACAACACCAGGTACACCTGGTGGACTTTGTTTTATGCTTGCAGAATATGGAACGATGTGTTTAGAAGAAGTTTTAAAACCTGCAATGCAGCTTGCTGCAGGTTATCCAATTGATGCACAAACAGCAAATAGTATTGAACGTGGCAAACAAAGAATTAAAGAATGGCCCTACAGTAAAAATGTTTTATTGCCGCACTTAGGAGAAAAAAGAGAAGCACCAGAAGCTGGAGAAATTTTTATTCAAAAAGATTTACTAACTACCTTACAAAAATTAGTAGACGCAGAAAAGCAAGCCCTCAAAAAAGGAAAGTCTAGAAAGGAAGCTATCTATGCAGCGTATGACCGTTTTTATAAAGGTGATATTGCTAAAGAATTTGTTCGCGGTTCACAGGAACAAGGTGGTCTTATTACCCTTCAAGATCTAGCAACCTGGAAACCTACTATCGAAACCCCTTTACAAATTAATTATAAAGGCATCGATGTTTATAAACTTCAACCTTGGACACAAGGTCCTAGTATGCTACAAGCTTTAAATATTTTAGAAAATTTTGACTTAAAATCAATGGGTTATAATTCTCCAGCGTATATCCATACAGTGTATCAGGCTATGAATTTAAGTTTCGCCGATCGCGATTTTTATTATGGAGATCCTTTATTTTCTAGTCAAATTCCTATAAAAGGCTTACTAAGTAAAGATTACGGTAAAAAAAGAGCTTTAGAAATACCCGTTGCCTTTAATAATCCCAATACGGCACCAGGCGATCCTTACCCTTTTGAAGGAAAGCAAAATCCCTTTAATAACCTATTACAACAAAGAGCCGCGCTTTATAACACAGATACAGCTACTAGAAAAACAGGGGTATTACCAAGTCATGATGGTGGCCAAATAGCTAAAAACGACGCGCTAAATAATGAATTATATATGGATCGCTTATGGAGGGGAACCACTTCTGTAGAAGCTGCCGATACGAGCGGATGGGTTGTATCTATTACACCAAGTGGTGGATGGATTCCTGCATGTATTGCTGGTAACACGGGTGTTGGAATGAGTCAGCGCATGCAATCCTTTGTTTTAGATTCAATACAAAACCCATTCAATGTAGTAGCACCCGGAAAAAGACCACGCGTTACATTAACACCAAGCCTTGCATTAAAAGATGGCAAACCATTTTTATCTTTTGCGGTGCAGGGCGGCGATACACAGGATCAAAATTTGTTACAGTTTTTTTTAAACATGGTTGAATTTGGAATGACAGTTCAACAAGCGGCAGAAGCAGCAAATATTAACTCCAACCAATTGTGGTTATCACTAGGTGGTAATAAAATAGCCGATAGAAAACCAAAACCAGGTAATTTAACACTGAATACCAATACCCCAGAAAAAGTTAGAAACGAATTAAAAAAGATGGGTTATAACTTAAGCTTTGATCCTAGAAGCAGTGGCCCTATCAATGCAATATTTTTTGACTGGAAACACGGAAGCCTTTGGGGCGGAAGCTCTAACAATGGGGAAGATTATGGTATTGGTTGGTAAAAAAAACAAAAATGAAAAAATTAATTATTTCGGTTGTTACACTATTTTTTTTTGTTAGCATATTTGCACAAATAAAAACACCCTTTGTTTTATACAATAGTAAAGGAAAAAAAATAAGCTATAAAAAAATGATTCGTGTGTTAGCACAAAATGATATTGTGCTTTTTGGTGAATACCACAATAATGCAATTGCACACTGGCTGCAACTAAGTGTTACCAAAGATTTGTTTGAAAAAAGAAAATTAACGATTGGTGCTGAAATGTTTGAGCGGGACAATCAACCACAATTAGATAATTATTTGCAAGGAAAAATAAATGCAAAAGGGCTAGATTCACTAGCACGATTATGGAAAAATTATCCCACCGATTATGCGCCCCTTGTAAATTTTGCTAAAGAAAATAATATTCCATTTACAGCTACTAATATTCCGCGCAAATACGCCTCGTTGGTTTCTAAAAAAGGATTTGCGGCACTTGATAGTTTAACAGCGCAGGAAAAATCTTGGTTAGCACCACTACCTATGGCTTATGATCCAGAACTTCCGGGGTATAAAAATATGATTGCGATGATGGGTGGCCATGGCGGCGAAAACCTACCCAAAGCACAAGCCAGCAAAGACGCTACTATGGCTTATTTTATACTTACAACACAACTACCTGGTAGCTTATTTATTCATTATAATGGGTCTTATCATTCGGAAAATTATGAGGGCATTGGTTGGTATTTAGCAAAATCAAACCCGCTTCTAAAAACAAAACGATCACAACGGTTAGCCAAAAAAACATACATAAGCTGGAGGCAGAAAACCTAAATAAGGCTCATTATATTATTTGCGTAGATTCCGACATGACAAATACATATTGATAATCAAGCACTTAGATTATCAAAAAGAATTTGCGCATAAATACGGGGCGGCTTTATAAAAACCTTGTTCTACATTTATTAACGGATAGCAAAATTGACCCCGCTAAACGAGTTAGCTAAAAAATACTAAAAAAATTAGTTTATTTAACAAAGGGGTATTATCTTTGTTATCCATTAGCACGTAACAAGTAAAAACAACCATATGAGTAACACTGAAAAATTAAAGGCGCTAAAATTAACAATCGACAAAATAGACAAAGACTATGGTAAAGGTTCTGTCATGATGATGAATGAACGTAGCCAAGAACCCATGGAAGTAATTTCTACTGGCTCTATAGGACTTGATAGTGCACTTGGAATAGGTGGTTTACCAAAAGGTAGAATTATAGAAATATATGGTCCAGAATCTTCTGGTAAAACAACGCTTGCGATTCATGTAATTGCAGAAGCCCAAAAAAAAGGCGGCATGTGCGCCATCATCGATGCGGAGCATGCTTTTGATAGTGCTTATGCTAAAAAAATAGGCGTAGACGTTGATAGTTTACTCGTTTCTCAACCAGATTATGGTGAGCAAGCATTAGAAATTGCCGACCGTTTAATATTATCAGGCGCACTAGATGTCGTGGTCATTGACTCGGTAGCAGCGCTCGTTCCAAAAAGCGAATTAGAAGGCGAAATGGGAGATTCTAAAATGGGCCTTCATGCAAGACTTATGAGCCAAGCGCTTCGTAAGCTTACAGCCACTATTAATAAAACAGGAACGGTATGTATTTTCATCAACCAATTACGCGAAAAAATAGGCGTCATGTTTGGTAACCCCGAAACAACAACCGGTGGTAACGCTTTAAAATTCTATGCTTCGGTTCGTCTTGACATTAGAAGAATGACTCAAATCAAAGATGGTGATGCAGCGGTTGGTAACCACGTAAAAGTAAAAGTTGTAAAAAATAAGGTTGCACCTCCATTTAGGGCAGCAGAGTTTGACATCATTTTTGGAGAAGGTATTAGTAAGCTGGGTGAAATCGTTGACATGGGTGTAGAGCTTGGAATTGTTCAAAAAAGCGGTAGCTGGTTTAGCTACGACACCAATAAGCTGGGCCAAGGTAGAGAGTCTGTAAAAACACTTTTACACGACAATCCAGAATTAGCCAACGAAATTGAGGCAAAAATTAGAGCCAAGGTTATAGAAGCTAGAACAGCTGCTGCCGAAGCTTAGTTTTAGTAGTAAACACAGAATATTTGATGGGTTAGTAATAATAAAAATAGCCGTCTCTGTAAAAAGGGGTGGCTATTTTGTTTATTTTACAAAAAAAACCAGTTGCTGTACCGCTTTCTACTTTTTTTGATTCGCATCGCACTTAATATATTTTGTGTATCCATTAAAATACACCATAAAAAAGCGTTACAACAAAAAGGTCCTTTGCTAATTGTTGCCAACCATCCCGATTCATTTTTTGACGCACTTGTTATCGCATCAAACTGTACCTATCCCATTTCGTTTTTGGCAAGAGGAGATGTATTTACTAAGCCTTGGCATAATTTTTTATTACGCGCACTTAATATGATGCCCGTTTATAGACAAAGAGAAGGGAAAGAACACTTGCATAAAAATCAAAACAGTTTTGATGCTAGTGTACAAATATTACAAAACGGCGGCACCCTACTAATATTTATAGAAGGCACTTGTTTAAATAAAAATCAAATTCAACCCTTTAAAAAAGGAGCAGCTAGAATTTTACAACAGGCGGTGGTCGCAGGCGTAACGCCAGCAGTGGTTCCTGTAGTTATCACCTACAACGGATTTAAGCATTTTGGTAAAAAAATATATTTGATGTTAGGCACCACCGTGCCCGCTACTCAGTTTTTTAATAAGACCGCGGTTCCAGAAAATACTGCTATTGAAAGAAATAATTTTAATAATCATGTGATGCAGGAAATGGCATCTCTATTTAAAGAGCCGCCATCTAAAAAATATAAACGCCCATTGTATCTATTTCCAATTATTGGAATAGCGTGGTTTTGGCACGCGCCACTATTTTTGTTGATCAAAACATTTGTAGCATACAAAACAAAGGGAACCGTATTTTATGATTCGGTATTGTTTACCCTCCTATTATTTGCATATCCTCTTTATTTATTCTTACTATTTTTACTACTGTCGTCTATTGGCGTATCTGGTTTGACTAACGCTTTAATAATAGCGGCACACCCATTATTAGCCATCATTTACACCCAAACAAAAAAATAAATTAAGTACCTTTCTACCTCAATATATATCCCAATGATTAACATTAAAAAATTAGGCGCACGTAAACGAATCGCACTGGTGGCACACGACAACAAAAAGGCCGATTTAATGGCATGGGTAGAGCATAATCGAGAAGTTTTATCTAAACACCAACTTGTTGCAACGGGCACAACTGGCAAAATCATTGAAGAAAAAATGGATAGACCCGTCAAAAAATTAATGAGTGGCCCTATGGGTGGCGACCAGCAAATTGGTGCCATGATTGCATCTGGTGAAATAGATATGATGTTTTTTTTCTGGGATCCTATGGAAGCGCAACCACACGATAGCGACGTAAAAGCTCTTTTAAGACTTTGCGTACTTTGGAATATTCCAATGGCTTGTGATAGAGCTACCGCCGATTTTGTTATCACATCACCATTTATGAATGGCGATTATGATGCAATGGTTCCCGATTACACCGGATATTTAAATAGGAAGATTGTAAAGTAGGATGCAAAAAATTAATATTCGGAACTGGCAAATTAGTGACGCACAAGCCCTTGCAGCAGTAGCCAACAATCGAAACGTTTGGAATAGTATTAGAAATGAATTTCCAAGCCCTTACACCGTAATGGATGCGCTTGCGTGGATTAAGCACGCCAACAAAGAAAAACCGGTAGCTAATTTTGCTATCGAAATAGGTAGCGTGGTGGCTGGAAACATAAGCTGTACTTGGCATAAAGATGTATATGCAAAAACCGTAGAGATCGGATATTTTATAGGTGAAAATTATTGGGGCAAAGGAATTGCAACAGCCGCAGTATCAGAAATGTTGAAAGCAATAAAACAAAACAAAGAAATTGTGCGCATTGAAGCAAAAATTTTTGGGAACAACATAAAATCAGCGCGGGTACTTGAAAAAAATAATTTTGTATTAGAAGGCACCAGAAAAAATGCAATTTTTAAAAATGGCGTAATCGCCGATGAAGAAGTATGGGTTCATTTGGTATCATAAAAAAAATTATTGGACCTGCTGTTTGTGCTGCACTACTCTTTTTTTCATGCACACAAAAAAAGTATGCAAATCCGCACATAGAAATTGAAACCAAGTATGGTATTATAGAGGCTGAATTATACCCAGGCAAGGCGCCGCAAACATGCGCTGCCATTTTATCTTATGTAGATTCGGGTTTTTACCAAGACGCTTCTTTTTACCGCGTATTAAATGTAACCAACCAACCTTCTAATGCACCAAAAACTGAAATACTTCAGGGGGGTCTTTGGAAAACCAACTACATGAAGCTCTATGAAATGAAGGGGATTCCACACGAACCCACTTCTAAAACAGGACTCAAACACACAGACGGTGTTTTATCGCTTGCACGAAATTTACCAGGTACCGCCAACGCCGAATTTTTTATTTGCATTGGCAACCAACCTGGTCTCGACGAAGGCGGCGAAAACGTAGAAGATAAACTTGGCTATGCAGCATTTGGGAAAGTGGTGAAGGGCATGTCTGTGGTACGAAAAATATATATGTTAAACGATCACGAACAAATGCTTACGCCACCTGTTGCTATCTATAACATCACTAGAAAATAAACGGCATGCCTTTTTCGCTTCAAGCACCTTATAGTCCAGCAGGGGATCAACCTGGAGCCATTGCTCAACTAACGGCTGGCGTGCTTGAAAACGAGCAGTACCAAACGCTTTTGGGGGTTACGGGTAGCGGTAAAACCTTTACCATAGCAAACGTTATTCAAAATACACAAAGGCCAACGCTCGTGCTTACGCACAACAAAACACTTGTAGCACAGCTTTATGGCGAGTTCAAGCAGTTTTTTCCAGACAATGCCGTAGGATATTTTGTAAGCTATTACGATTATTATCAGCCCGAAGCTTATATGCCCGTTACTGGTGTGTACATCGAAAAAGATTTAAGCATCAACGAAGAGTTAGATAAACTAAGACTTCAAGCAACAGCGCAATTATTAAGTGGTCGTAGAGATATAATTATTGTAGCGAGTGTAAGTTGTATTTACGGCATGGGCAATCCTACCGAATATGAAAATGGTATTGTGCGCATACATACGGGCCAGGTGGTTTCACGACAAGCTTTTTTACACGCACTTATTAATTCGTTGTATTCGCGTACGCAAGATGATTTTAAACGAGGATCCTTTAGGGTAAAAGGAGATACCGTCGATATTAATTTACCATATGTAGATTTTGGTTACCGCGTTACTTTTTTTGGTGACGAAATTGAATCGATAGAAAGCATTGAAACCGAAACCAGCAAACGCATTGGTACCATGGACAATGCAGCTATTTTTCCGGCTAATTTATATTTAGCGCCCAAAGACATGATTGTAGAAGTGATTCACGAAATACAAGATGAAATGCGCGCGCAGTATGAATATTTTATGCGCGTTGGAAAAAAGCAAGAAGCCAACCGCATCAAAGAAAGAGTAGAATACGATTTAGAAATGATTCGTGAATTAGGTTATTGCTCCGGCATCGAAAACTATTCACGTTTTTTTGACAGAAGAAAACCGGGCACCAGACCCTTTTGTTTGCTCGATTATTTCCCTAAAGATTTTTTGTGCATCATAGATGAGAGCCATCAAACCATTCCGCAAATTGCGGGCATGTATGGCGGTGACCGTTCCAGAAAAATGACACTGGTAGATTATGGATTTCGTTTGCCTAGTGCCATCGATAACCGGCCACTAAATTTTCATGAGTTTGATAACATGATTGGTCAAACCATTTTTGTGAGCGCCACACCCGCCGAATATGAACTTGAAAAAACCGGAGGCGTAGTGGTAGAGCAGGTTGTAAGGCCTACGGGATTATTAGATCCTCCCATTCAGGTGCGCCCAAGCCTTCATCAAATAGATGATTTACTCCACGAAATTGATCTGCGCATTGCAAGTGGCGACCGCGTGCTTGTTACAACACTTACCAAACGTATGGCCGAAGAAATGAATCAGTATTTAGCTAAGCGAAACATAAAAGCCAAATACATTCATAGCGATGTTGACACATTAGAGCGCGTCGAAATTTTAAGAGACTTACGACTTGGTGTTATTGATGTGCTCGTGGGCGTTAACCTTTTAAGAGAAGGTCTTGACCTACCGGAAGTGTCATTAGTAGCCATTTTAGACGCAGACAAAGAAGGGTTTTTAAGAAATGAAAAATCACTTACACAAACAGCTGGACGTGCCGCCCGAAATGTAAATGGACTTGTTATTTTTTATGCCGATAAAATAACCATGAGTATGCAGCGCACCATCGACGAAACAGCGCGCCGTAGGGCCAAACAAATGGTCTTTAACGAAGCCAATAACATTACGCCCACAACGGTTTCAAAAAGCAAAGAGCAGGTTTTTGCACAAACATCGGTGCTTGATATTAAAGGGTATGATCCGTCTAATGCTATCCAACAAAACAATGGCAAAACAGAAAGCGAAATCTTTGCCGAACAAGTGGTGTATAGCACCATTCCTCAAGTAGAAAAAGCCATCAGGCTTGCTAAAAAAGAAATGGAAGTTGCTGCCAAAGACATGGATTTTATAGAAGCCGCACGTCTCCGAGACGAAATGTTTCGTTTACAAAAAATAAGAGAGGAGATGAAATAACCTACTTAAGGTTTTGTAGAAAGTATAGATTTCTTATCTTGTTATCCAACGTTGCTGCCTATGCGCTTTTTTTGGTCTCTATATGTATGGATTACCGGATGGAAAATCCAGCATAATTTTCCCTATCAACTAGATAAGTGTGTATTAATTGTAGCACCGCATACAAGTGCCTGGGATTTTGTGATTGGCCTTGCTATTCGAAGCGTTAGGCACTTAGAACACGTTAAATACCTAGGCAAAGACTCTTTATTTAAGGGTCCCTTTGCGTTTATTTTTAAAAGCACAGGTGGATTTCCAGTAGATAGGTTTAACAAGCACAATATGGTGGATCAGGTGACCCAGCTGTTTAACAGCCACGAAAAATTTGTACTTGCCCTATCCCCCGAAGGCACCAGAAAAAAAACAGAAAGGCTTAGAACGGGCTTTTATCATATTGCCAAAACCGCAGGCGTACCCATTGTTATGGTAGGACTAGACTTTGGAAAAAAAGAAGTGACGTTTAGCGAGCCGTTTTATACCACCAATAACGAACCAGAAGATTTCAAAAAAATAATAACCTTTTTTGCGCCCCTACAAGGTAAAATTCCGGAATACGGAATGGCACATTTATTAGACAACTATGCAAACAACAACCAATAATTTTCCAACACTCATTGATAAGTTTTGTGCATTTGAAGGTTCACAAGCCAATCAACTTTTTTTATCCGAACCCGTTGCTGGGGTTTATAAAAATTATACTTGGGCTGAGGCCGGACAGCAAATAAGAAAAATGGCTGCTGCATTAAATGCTATGGGTCTTGGAAAAGAGGATAAGGTTGCGATACTAAGTAAAAATTGTGCGCACTGGATTATGGCCGATTTAGCCATTGCGTTTGCGGGTTGTGTATCGGTACCCATGTATCCAAATATGACCACGGGTTCTATTCAACAAATTTTAGAACACAGCGAAGCGAAAGCGATATTTTTTGGAAAACTTGATAACGCAGATCAGATGCGAGGAGGTGTTCCGGAAAATTTAATTGTAATTGGTTTCCCCTTTTATCTAGAAAAAAATACACAAAACTGGGACGATGTTATTGCACAACAAGAACCCATACAAGGCAATCCTGTAAAAGATCCGATGGCTCTTGCTACCATTGTATATACGTCTGGAACCACAGGACAATCAAAAGGTGTGATGCATCATTTTCATGCTGTTGCATATGCGGTGGATAGGTTCTTGCACAACTTCCCCCAAATACAAAAAGAAATATTTTTTTCTTACTTACCGCTCTGTCATGTGGCAGAAAAAATGCTTGTAAAGTGCGGTGCTATTTTTACTGGCAGCACTATTTATTTTGTAGAAAATCTAGATACGTTTAATGCCAATTTAGTACATACCCAACCAACTGTGTTTTTAGCAGTTCCGCGTATTTGGGAAAAAATGCAAGAAGGTATTTTATCTAAAATGCCACAAAAAAAATTAAGCAAACTTTTAAGTATACCCATTGTTTCTTCGATCATTAAAAAAGCCATCAGAAAAAAATTAGGCCTTGCAAAAGCCAAATTTATTTTTACAGGCGCTTCTCCAATAAGTGTTGCATTACAAGAATGGTTTGCAAAACTTGGTATCATTATTTTAGAAGCTTATGGCATGACCGAAAACTCGGCGCTCTCACATGTCAACCGTGTGGGTTTACATAAATTTGGTACCGTGGGCCAAACGTACCCGGGTGTTTTGGTAAGACTTAGTACCGAAAACGAAGTGCAAGTAAAAAGCGAAGCCTCCATGCTTGGTTATTTTAAAGAACCCGGTTTAACGGCCGATTCTTTTGAGGATGGCTATTTAAAAACCGGAGATGAGGGCTCCATAGACGAAAACGGTTATTTAACCATTACTGGTCGCATCAAAGACCAGTTTAAAACCAGTAAGGGCAAATATATTATGCCGGCCCCCATCGAAAACAAGCTATTAGAGCACCCACTTATTAGCCAGGCCTGCGTGGTGGGCTCGGGCATGTCGTCGGCGTTTGTACTTTGCACCCTTGCCACAACAACAGCGCTCGATCAGGACCTTCATCAAAATTTACAAGCCCTACTAGAGGCCACCAATAGTAAATTAGACCACCACGAAAAGCTTTCCAAAATGGTTATTTGTAAAGAAGAGTGGAGTATTCCTAATGGACTTCTAACGCCAACGTTAAAAATCAAGCGAAAATCGATCGAATCATACTATGGAAATAACTACGATCTATGGCTAAAGGAGGAGAAAAAAGTTATTTTTGTATCGTAAACCCCATTCAAACGCACAATTTTTAACTAATAAATGCGTTTATAACCAGACTAACTATCAATAATGTATACTGTTATGAAACTAAAACAACTATTTACAGTAATCGGATTTTCGGCATTGCTGTTTTCTTGTGTGAGCACAAAGAAGTTTAAAGAAAGTGAAGCTAAGTATGTTCAATTAAGTGGTTCTTACTTAGATATGCAAGAAAAATACCGAGCGCTTCAAGATGAAATTAAAGCCATCCAGGCACAGCTAGACAAGTCTAAAACCGCTAATGCGGACTTAACAGCTAGAAAAGCAGCACTAGAAGAGCAAATTGCGGGATTAAATAGTCAAGTAGAATATTTGCGTAAAAATAGCAGCACTGCCATGGAGCAGTTAAAAGATTTATCGGTGATCACTGGTGCACAAGCAGAGAGCATTAAAAAATCTTTAGAAAATATTGGTGCAAAAGATATCTACATCAAAGACCTACAAGGTTCTATTGCACGTAAAGATTCTTTAAATATGGCGCTTGTGATGAACTTAAAAGGTGCTTTAGGAAATTTAGAAGATCAAGATATCAATGTAAAAGTTGATAAAGGTGTTGTATATGTAGACATCTCTGATAAATTATTATTTAAAACTGGAAGCTACGATGTTACTGAGCGTGCAAAAGTTGTGTTAGGTAAAGTAGCAAAAGTGTTAGCAGCACAACCTGATATTGAATTCATGGTAGAAGGTCACACAGACAATGTTGCAATCAGCACAGACGAATTAAATGACAATTGGGATTTGAGTGTTAAGCGTGCAACAACCATTGTTCGCATCTTACAAAAATCTTATGGCCTTGATCCAAAACGCATGACAGCAGCGGGTCGTAGCGAGTACTTACCTATCGCAGACAATAGCACTGCAGCTGGTAGAGCTTCTAATAGAAGAACAAGAATTGTGGTATTACCTCAGTTAGATCAGTTCTTTAAATTATTAGAAAGAAAATAGTCTTTACTAACCCAACTATATATTTGAGAGCGCTTCCTATAAGGAGGCGCTTTCTTTTTTATAGACAGGCGCGTAAATAAAAAAGCAAGAACCGTCTTTAATGGCTTCAATCAAAGACTTGCTTATATTTTCTGGAACCGCTGGACAACCCCAGCTTCTACCTATTCCATTTTTTTGTGTAGCAAAATTTTCATTTACATATGGCGCTCCGTGTATAACAATTGCTCTTGCTAATGCGTGGTCATTTAGACCCTTTTCTTTACCATCAATTGTCAAAGACAAACCATTTTTCCCTTCATACGTATTTTTTGTAACAAAAAATCCAAGACTACTTTTCAAACTATTTATTTTATTTGAAAAACTTTTTGCAACCGAAGCCCCCGAATTTTTTCCGTGCGCCACATAGTCGTAAAAAATTAATTCCTGTGTAATCATATTAATGACAAAGAGTCTTTTTTGTGTAGAAGGAAGGCTAAAGTCTACAATGGACAAAACAGCGCTGTTCATTAGTTTGCCGTGTGCCAATAATTTTTCAAATCCACTTAGGGCTAGGTCAAAAGCTTTTTTTGAAAGCCCACGCTGCTCAAGTGCTAATTTTTGGTAGAGTTGTTCTTTGGGGAGCGGCTCCGCTAAGGCAGCGGATGATAGTGCCATAAACAGGCACAAAAACGCCATTTTGGCCCAGGGTTTAGATGTAAATGATATGTTTTGTTGCTTGGTCAAGCAGCAAAGGTACCTGATTTATAATCTAAAAACTTGTTAAATCAGCATTAGGTGTACTTAATCCGTTGATTATCAATAAAAAAAATCCCGCCTTAGTATTAACTATGGCGGGAAAGCAGTTAGCTGTTGGTTAGACTAGCTATATAACTAAGACAACCGTTTATCAATTTCGCTGCGTAGAGATGAAAATATTTCTTCTACGGTTCCTTCTCCCTTGATTTTCACCACTTTATCAAATCCGGCATAGTAGTTTGCTACTACGGTGGTTTTTTGTTCATACTCTTTAATACGTGCTCTAATCACCGTTTCGTTGGTATCATCAGACCTGCCAGAGGTTAAACCCCTGTTTAATAAGCGTTTAACAAGCTCTTCTTCGCTTACCTCAAGTGCCAGGACTAGGCTAATTTCGGTTTCTTTAAGGGATAAAAGCTTGTCTAAAGCAATGCTTTGCGCTTCTGTGCGCGGAAATCCATCAAATAAAAAGCCTTTTGCAGCCGGATTGTTGTCTAATGCCGAGCTAATCATGCCAATAACTACTTCATCTGGAACCAATTGACCCTGATCCATAAATCGTTTTGCCTCAAGGCCAAGGGGTGTTTGGTTGGCAATTTCACTTCTAAGTAAGTCGCCGGTAGATAGGTGCTTGAGTCCGTAAGTGGCAATTAAGTTTTCGCTTTGCGTTCCTTTGCCACTGCCGGGAGGTCCAAATAAAATAATATTAAACATGTTGATTGGGATTCTTGCTTGCAACAAATATACGAATTTGGCATTACATACAACTAAACCCCCAACGTATTTGTTATACCTTCAAACACCCGATAACGGGCGCATATGAAAAAAGCAATACTCTATATTTTATTATTGATAACCGCGCAAAGCTGCAGTGGATCTACGTTACAACAAACGAGTACAACTATGGAAGACACTACTAAAAACAACAATACTCATTTTTCTAGAACCGATACTTCTAAAATTGAAGTACCACAGGACGCCTGGAAAAAATTACTAAGTCCCGACGTTTTTTATGTGGCCAGACAAAAAGGAACGGAACGTCCATGGACCAGTAAGTTTGAAGATTTTAAAGAAGTTGGAACCTACTATTGCGCCGTTTGCGGAAATCCTCTTTTTAAAAGCAATACTAAATTTGATAGTGGTTGTGGATGGCCTAGTTTTTTCGAGCCACTAACCAAAACAGCACTCATTTATTTACCCGACAACACGCTTGGAATGAAAAGAACCGAAGTACAGTGCGGCAGGTGCGATTCTCATTTAGGTCATGTCTTTGAAGACGGTCCGCCACCAACAGGTCTTAGGTATTGTATTAACGGCGTGGTACTAGATTTTGTACCCAAGCCCACAGAAAAAAAATAACCCCCTTTTTCGATATCCGAAAAATCGAACGGGGCTGCTACTCCCCCGATAAAATTGTTTATTTTTGCTATTCAATTTGATACTATGATTACTACAGGCAACTCTATCATTAGCATTTATACCGAGATGACACCCAATCCGGAAACCATGAAATTTGTGGCAAATAAATTATTGTATCCTGGAAAAAGTTTAGACGTTGCCGACGAAACCCTTGCAACGGCGTCTCCACTTGCAAAAGAGTTGTTTAGTTTTCCTTTTATCAAAGCGGTATTTATTGCATCTAATTTTATAACACTTACAAAAACACCCGACACCGACGATTGGCAGGATGTCATTCCTACGATCAAAACTTTTTTACAAGAGTATTTGGAAAACGGCGGTGTTGTTGTTATTGAAGAAGAAGTTGCAAAAATGAAACAAGAAGCAACGAACACGGTTAGTGCCGATGATGATGATATTGTAAAGCGTGTAAAAGAATTATTAGAAAATTACGTAAAGCCAGCCGTAGAAATGGATGGCGGTGCAATACAATTTAAAAGCTACAATGATGGCGTTGTAAATTTAATGTTACAAGGTAGTTGTAGTGGTTGCCCTTCTTCAATGGTAACGCTTAAAGCGGGAATCGAAGGCATGATGAAACGCATGATTCCGGAAGTGAAAGAAGTGGTTGCAGAGGCCGAATAACATGAACCCCGCTACTTTATACCAATCTTTTATCGATGGGTTATTACAAACATCCGCATTGGAATTTATTGCCGTGCTTGCAGGTATTGCAAGTGTATGGTTTAGCAAAAAAGAACAGGTACTCGTGTATCCTGTAGGTCTTATTAATACCACCATTTTTGTTTACATCAGCATCAAAGGACACTTACTTGGAGAAGCCAGTGTAAATATTTATTACACCGTTATGAGTGTGTATGGGTGGTGGTTGTGGACGCGCAAAAATGATCAGCAGCAAATTATTTTACACATTCAGTTTTCTACCCATAAAGAACTTTTACAACAGCTATTATTTTTTGGTAGTTTTTATGCTGTGTTATATACCGCACTTCATTTTTCTCAAGCATCTTTTGCTCCAGGCGCCATCCCTTGGGCCGACGCACTTTCAAGCGCGGCAGCGTATACAGGCATGTGGCTAATGGCCAAGAAAAAAGTAGAAAGTTGGTACTGGTGGATCGCTACCAATATTTGTTCGATTCCACTATATTTTGTGAAAGGGTATGTATTTACCAGTGTTCAATTTGCTGTTTTATTGGTACTTGCGGTGGCAGGACTTATCGAGTGGCGTAAAAAAGCACAAGCCGTATGAGCCAACAATCTAGCATCAAAAAGATAGTGGTGATAGGACCTGAAAGTACCGGCAAGTCTAAACTTTGCGGGTATTTGGCAAATTACTATAACACGCTATGGTGCCCAGAGTTTGCTAGAGCCTATTTATTAGCAAACGGAACTACGTATACTATAAACGATTTAGTGACCATTGCAAAAGGTCAATTAGCTGAGGTACAAAAGCACCTGGAGGCTATGGAGGAACGCAGGACTCCATCAAGTATACCAACGCCACTTATTTTTGATACCGACATGTATGTGATGAAGGTTTGGTCTGAATATGTATTTGGGAATTGCCCATCATTTATTTTAGAAGAAATAAACAAGCAAGAATACGATTTGTATTTGCTTTGTAAGCCAGATATACCATGGGTTAAAGACGCGTTAAGAGAATATCCCAACGAAAAACCACGTCAAGAATTGTTTCAGATTTACAAAGATATTTTAATCAACCAGCAAACGCCGTGGATTGAAATTAGTGGTGGTTTTGAATTGCGAAATCAAAAAGCAGTTGCTGCCATCGACGCTGTTTTAGCGCATTAATAAATAGCTACACTATATTTTTTCCCAATGGGCAAATACCCTTTGTGCTTTTGTTTTTGGATGGTCCCTAATCCATAAAACCCAGCAGCAATAAGGAGTCTAGTGGTATTGGCGGCATCAAAAACAGGTAGGCTTTTTAGTAAACTGTTGCTTAGGTTTAAAAAAATAAAGGCACTACTACCCATTTTAAAAAGTGCTCCATTTGTAAATAATCCAGACTTGTATTTAGATTGTGGCAGTCCTGAAATTTCGTTAACACTAATTTTTAAATAACCAAGCCAGGTGGTATCAACGGTAAAGCCACCAAACACCGTAGGGGCCTGCTGCGCACGGTACATGTTAATCAGCAAAGAGTCTTTTAAAATTGTTTTAATCTTTCCTTCAATCCACTGCGTGTTGCTGAATCTAAATGTGATACAATCCTTTTCTATCCAGCTCTGAATGGTTCTGCCTTTTTCTTTTAGCACGAGTGTGTTACCACCTTGTGCATGCAAAGCGCTAGCCGTGAATACAACCGCAGCAAATAAAAAGGCTATGTATTTTTTCAGCATCATGGATTTATTAAATAGCGCCATAGAATAAAAATACACCAAAGCCTATAAGGATAGTTCCGGCAACTTGATTTATAATATGTAGGTTTTTTGCATTCAGTTTAGGTCTGAGTTTTTCTGATAAAACAACCTTAACTATATCGGAAGCAAGTACAAATGCTAAGCAAGTTATAAATACAACCGCTTTATAATTGGCTGGGTTACTTGTTACCGATGCGTCTGCAACGATAGTGGCTGTCCATGCAAACCAAAACAAAAACACACCCGGGTTTAAAGTATTCATAAAAAACCCCGACAAATAAAGGCCCAGGTATTTTTTCCAAGTTAATTTTTCGGTTATTCCATTTGCATTTTCATGGATGCTTACTTTTTTAAAAAATAAAGTATACACACCAAGCACAATTAAAAATATACTGCCTGCAAGTGCAATTTTATTTTTGTGTTCTAACGCTGCTGCAAATAATCCGGTAAAAAAATTACAAAATAATACCAACGAAATATCTGATGTAGAAACACCCGCCACAAAGCTTAAGCCGGCTTTACGCCCACTATTGATGCTATGTTTAATAATCGCAAATATAATGGGCCCCACCGAAATGCTCAATATTAACCCCAGCACTAATCCTTTTATAAGTGGCGCCACCATCGTTATTTGTTATCAATGAATTTTATAAAAGCTTCTAGCATCGAACCTTTTAACACCCTTGGAAATTTATGTTGCCCACCTAGTTTACCTTTAGATTCCATAAAACCCCTTATCACTTCTTCTTTTAATACTTGAACACTTATATCTTTCAAAGCACTATTTCGTTCAATAGCATAATCATCATTTAAAGAACAAAGTGCTTTATCAATTGCATCCGCTAAAACAGCCGTATCAATTGTATCGTTGCAAGCTACATACCATTTGTGTGCAAAAAATGAACCAAATGGAACGCCCGTAACTGTATATTCAGGTATACTAATATTGAATTGCGTACTAACAATGTCAATTGCTTTATTCATATTGTCTACACTAAGGTGTTCGCCTACTAAACTTAAAAAATGCTTGGTTCTACCCGTAATTATAATTTGAGCGGTTTCTTTTTCAATAAATTTTACAGTATCACCAATTAAATAACGCCATGCCCCACCCATCGTAGTAATAAGAATAGCATAATCAATACCTTCTTCTACTTCATCTATACAATAGGTACTAATATTTTCTTTAAGTTCACCCAGGTCATCAAAGTTTTTTTCATTAAATGGAACAAACTCAAAAAAGATATGTTCGTCGGTTACAAGCCTCATTCCAATTGCATCTTGATGATCTTGATAAGCTAAAAACCCTTCACTGGCTAAATAGGTTTCAATGTACGTAAGTGGTTTTCCTATAAGTCTTTCAAATCCAATTTTATACGGCTCAAAACTCATACCCCCATGACCATAAAATGCTAGGTTGGGCCACATTTCATGAATGTTATTGAGTTTATAGCGTTCAATAATCATTTCAAAACACATTTGAACCCAGGCCGGAACACCAATAACAAATCCAATATCCCATGAGGGTGCTTTTTCAACTATTTCTTCCAGTTTTTTATGCCAGTCTTTTTCTTTGGCTATTTTTTTACCTGGTTTGTAAAATGGTCTAAACCAAAGAGGCGCCTTTTTTGCCGTAATACCACTTAAGTCTCCAGCATAATAACCATTTCCTTTTTGTAAGTCGGTACTGCCACCAATAGTAAGCCAGCCCTTAGCTATAGAGGAATAAGGAATATTTTTATAGTGCATTAACGTTAGCAGTTGACGAACCATAATATTTTTATTACCTGCTAATAACTCTTTAGTGATAGGAATATATTTAGAGGCTGCTTCGGAAGTCCCACTACTTAAGGCGTAATATTGAATTTTTCCTGGCCAACAAACATCAGACTCCCCGTTTATACTTTTACTCCACCATTCTTTGTAAATTCTATTGTAATTAAATGTTGGAACAGAAGTAGCAAAAGCTGCTGCAATATTATTTTCATTTAATAATGCTTCAAACTGGTAGTTCCTTCCAAAGGATGTACTTTTTGCCTTTCGGATAAGCTTTTTTAAAACACGATCTTGCTCTTCTCTTATCGTTTTTGAGGAGAGGCTTATTTTAAATATGGCCATGTTACAAAGCTAAAGCAAATTGATACAAAACTTGAATAGTGACTACATCTTCGTTACTTTTGCACTATGTTAGCACAAACACTGATAGAGGCCACAAAGGCCGGAGCTGCCGAATTGCAAAGGTTTTTTAATGGTGCTTTTGAAATTAGCCACAAAGAGGGCGTTAATAACCTTGTAACAGAGGCAGACCATGCTGCAGAGCGGGCCATTATTACTGTAATTCAGGCTGCTTTTCCAGATCATTTTATTTTAAGTGAAGAAACGGGTGAAATTATAACGAGCTCTGAATACAAATGGATTATAGACCCAATTGATGGTACGGTAAACTTTGCAAACGGTATACCTATTTGCTGTGTAAGTGTAGGCCTCGAAAAAGCCGGCGAAATCATTATGGGCGCGGTATATAACCCCATCATGCATGAATTTTATTTTGCTGAAAAAGGAAAGGGTGCCTATTTAAACGATAAAAAAATTAGCGTTGGCAAAAAAACCAAAGTCATTGAATCATGCCTCGTAACAGGCTTTCCGTATACGTATTTAGATACGCCCAATGGACCCCTTCAAGTATTTGAAAAATTAATTAGAAAAGGCATACCTGTGCGCAGGCTAGGTAGTGCTGCCATTGATTTGTGCTGGGTAGCAGCCGGTAAATTTGATGGTTTTTATGAACATAAATTACAAGCCTGGGATAGCGCGGCAGGTTTTTTAATGGTACAAGAGGCGGGCGGAAAAGTAACCGATTATGCAGGTAAAGATTACTCCGTATACCAACCACATTTATTAGCGACCAATGGACATATTCATGAAGAGTTACTAGCAATTATAAATGGCGGAGCCGTACAATAAAAAATAAAACATGAGCGAACAAAGAACAGAAATTACTACACTTGGAGAATTTGGATTGATAGAACATCTTACCAAAAATTTTGAAACGCACAATGCTTCTACTGTTTTATCGGTGGGGGATGACGCGGCGGTGATTGATCATTTTGGAAAACAAACGGTAGTTACCACAGATTTATTATTAGAGGGAATACATTTTGATTTAATGTATACGCCACTAAAACACCTAGGCTACAAAGCAGTGATGGTAAACCTTTCGGACGTTTATGCGATGAATGCGCAGCCAACGCAAATTACCATTAGCATAGGCATTAGCAACCGCTTTAGTGTAGAAGCCATTACCGAGTTTTATGAAGGTGTGCATATTGCTTGCGAAAAACACGGCGTAGATTTAGTGGGTGGTGATACCTCTTCTTCACAAAAAGGATTTGTGATTTCAGTAACTGCCATTGGTGAAGTAGCACCAGACAAATTTGTAAAAAGAAGTACCGCAGCAGTAGGCGATTTAATTTGTGTATCTGGTGATTTGGGTGGTGCCTTTTTAGGTTTAACACTGATGGAAAGAGAAAAAAAGATTTACCTCGAAAATCCGGGCGTACAACCTGATTTAGAAGATGAAAGTTACATCGTTGGTAGGCTATTAAAACCAGAAGCGCGCAAAGAAATCATTTCATTTTTTGCAGAAAATAATATTATGCCAACCGCTATGATGGATGTTAGCGATGGTATTAGCAGTGATGTGTTACACCTCTGTAAGCAAAGCGTTGTAGGTTGTAGAATTTATGAAGAAAAACTTCCTATATCTGACGAATCTAGAAAGGCGGCGTTTAAGTTTGGACTAGATCCTACCGTTTGTGCACTCAATGGCGGCGAAGATTATGAACTATTGTTTACACTTAAACAAGAAGACCACGATAAAATTACTTTAAACGAAGACATCAGTGTTATCGGCTATGTAGTTGATATCAATGAAGGATCAAAACTTTTAACCAAGGGTGGTAATACATTTGACATCACTGCACAGGGTTGGACGGCATTTAAAGAAGCCTAATAATAAATAAAAAAGTATGCGCGGCGGTAATAGTTACAAAATTCTTTTATTTTTTTGTTGCCTACTTTTTTGGGTACCAATCATGGCGCAAAAAAAGTTAGCAGATGCGCCCAAAATACCGCCAGCATTGCTTATAAAGGATTTACAATCCCTGCACACCATTCTAGAAAAAAACCATCCTAGTATTTATTGGTATACAACAAAAGATAGCATGGACTTTTATTTTTCCAGTGCACTAGCATCTGTAAAAGATTCTATGACGGCTTGGAACTTTAAAAATGTGGTGGCTACGTATTTGGCTAATATTAAGTGCGGTCATACATCGGTTCACTTTTCTCCAAAACTTACAAAGCAGTATGCCAATTATAGGTTTCCTGAGTTTCCACTTCAATTAAAAGTTTGGAAAGACACGGCAGTGGTCATTTGGAATTTACATAGCAAAGACAGTATATTAAAAAGGGGAACCATTGTTACAGCCATCAATCAATTACCTGTAAATAAAATTGTAGATAGTATTTATGGAATCATGAGTACCGATGGTAATAGCATTAATTTTAAAAGTCAGGTACTCACCAATAACTTTGCTGGATGGTATAAAGCCAGGTTTGGTGACGCAGATAGCATGTATCAAATATCGTATATAGATAGCGCCGGTAATTCAAAAACAACAAGTATAGCTGCTTATCTACCACCAAAGACTAAAAAAGATAGCCTTTCGCAATCTTCAACAGCAATTAGCAAACCTAAGGCCCCAAAAGTCGTAGCTCCAAAAAAGTGGACACTTTTAATAGATTCTTCCGCAAACACAGGATTTATGAATCTGAGTAGTTTTTCAGGTTCAGGACTCAGAAAATTTATGCGTCAAAGTTTTAGAACTATTCAAAAAAGAGGCGTCAAAAATTTAGTGATTGATTTACGTAGCAATGGCGGCGGTAATATTAAAAATTCTACACGCCTTTCTCAATACATTTCAGATCATTCATTTAAAATAGCAGATAGTGTAGTGGCTAGTAATAGGGGTATCAGCAAAGTGCCATTTTCGAGTTATTTTTCGGTGCTTTATTATGCACTCGCTAAAACAATCATATCAAAAAAAGAAGCGGACGGAAAGTTTCATTTTAAAAGATTTGAAAAGCATTATTATACCCCCATTTCAAAAAATCACTTTGACGGAAGCGTTTATATTTTGCAAGGAGGTTATACTTTTTCGGCGTCTACCCTTTTCACTTCACCACTTATCAAGCAAAAAAATGTAACAATCGTTGGTGAAGAAACGGGTGGTGGCTATTATGGTAATTCTGCCATGATGATACCCAATATTAAACTTCCGCACTCACAGCTATTATTTCGACTTCCGTTATACCGCTTAGTGATGGATAAAACAAGGCCCAAAGGGAATGGCATTATGCCAGATGTACTTGTTGACCCAAGCTCTTATGCCATCAAACAAGGTTTTGATATTAAATTAGAGACCGTTAAAAAAATGATTCAGCAAAAAAATTAAGGCTAACCATTAAAGCTCTATAGAAAACGAGTCGGCATCTTTTCCAAAAGGAAATTTTTCTCTAGCTTCTAGCACCACAGTTTTTTCTAATTCCATGCACACGATATCTTCATCGTCTGCTTTATAGTACAGTACTTGTCCGAGTGGATCCACAATCATACTATCGCCACTGTGGTTTATTTGATGTCCGTCTTTACCAACCCTGTTAACGCCAACTACATAGGTTTGGTTTTCTATAGCACGCGCACACAGTAAAGTTTTCCAAGCGTGGTTGCGCCTTTCGGGCCAGTTGGCTACATAGAGTAAAAGGTCATATTCGTCGGGTGTTTGTTTGCGTGACCAAACTGGAAAACGTAGGTCGTAACAAATTTGCAAACAAATTTTCCATCCGTTCACTTGTGCAATTAATCTTTTATTACCCGCTGTATATTCTTTGTCTTCGCCTGCAAATGCAAACAAGTGTCTTTTATTGTAATAAGCTACTTGTCCTGTTGGCAGTACCCATAATAAGCGGTTGTAAAACTTATTGTCTTCTTCAATTATAATACTACCCGTTAAAATTATTTTATGCATGGTCGCTTGCTCTACCATCCACTCTAATGTGGGCCCTTCCATGGTTTCGGCAAACAGTTTTGGTTGCATGCTAAAACCGGTGGTAAACATTTCCGGTAATACTACAATTTGTGTAGCCGCTTCAACTACTGCTATTTTTTTTTCGAGCATCTCAAGGTTGCGAAACTTATCTTCCCAAAAAAGATCGGTTTGTATGAGGCTGATGTGTAAATTACCCATGTTGCAATTTAAGAATTTTCTAGTTTGCTTTCTTTTATTTTGACAATTGCGGCCTGAATATAATTCGTTTCAAAGCCACGGCTAGCTAAGTACTGCATCACTTTGGCCTGTCTGGCGTATCCTACTTCTCCCTCACATTTCCCCCATTTGTCTGCTACCAATTTATAAACGGTTTGCCTATAGGCTTCTTCTTCGATCGTGGCGAGTCCGGCTTTAATATTATAAGTGCTTACCCTTTTTTGCTTGAGTTCGTAAGCGATTTTTACGCGCCCCCATTTTTTGGTTCTAAAATGACCGCCTGCAAATAAAGTTGCAAAACGGGTTTCGTTTAAATAGTCTTCTTCGATGAGTTTAGAAAGTAATACCTCAACATCTTTTGTAGATAAGCCATACCCATATAACCGGTCTTTGGTTTCTTGGTGGCCTCGCTCTTGATAGGCACAGAAATGCTTAATTTTTTGCCAAGCCTGATCCGGAGTGAGGTATTTTTTTATCATGAACGATAAATATACAGACTTGCCGTAATTATGCCATGTTTTAGACCGCAAATCCACAACTGATTCACATTAAAGACCTTGTTGTCTATTAGCCCTATTTAGGGCACTAAAGTATTGGAATTTTGGATTAGGTTTGCAGGGTACCTATAACTCATGTAGCATGAAATTTATTGTTTCTTCTTCTTCCCTTCTAAAACACCTACAACAAATTGGCGGTGTTATTAATGCAAATACTGTTTTGCCAATTTTAGAAGACTTTTTATTTGAAATTACTGACAAAAAATTAAGCATAGTAGCAACTGATTTAGAAACAGTGATGCGTGTAGAAATGGATGTTGAAAGCAAGGCCAATGGCCGTGTTTGTATTCCTGCAAAAATCTTGTTGGATTCATTAAAAAATATCGCTGATCAACCGCTTACTTTTAATATCGATAAAAATTACGCAGTAGAAATTACCAGTGATAATGGTAAGTACAAGGTAATGGGTGAAAATCCAGATAACTTTCCTAAAGAACCTTCTGCAGATGACACCAGTGGTTTTGATATGACAAGCGGTGCTCTATTAACGGCTATCAATAAAACATTATTTGCTGTTAGTAATGATGATTTACGTCCTGCCATGACGGGTGTGTTTTTTGAACTATCTACATCGGGTGTCCAATTTGTTGCAACTGATGCGCACAGATTGGTTCGATATAAAAGAACAGACGCAAAAGCAACAAAAACAGATTCGTTTATTGTGCCGCGCAAGCCGCTGAACTTATTAAAAAACGCATTACCAGATAACGAAGATCCAATTACCATTAGCTATAACAGCAATCATTTATTTGTGAACCATGGTTCAACACAAATGATTTGTAGATTAATTGATGCAAGATTTCCAGACTATAAAGTGGTGATCCCTGCAGACAATCCATACAAGTTAATTGTTAACAAACATGATTTCCAAAATGCACTTCGTCGTGTAAATGTGTTTAGTAACAAGAGCACCAATCAAGTGGCGCTAAACATTACTGGCAGTGAGTTACAGATGGCTGCGCAAGATGTTGATTTTAGTTTTGAAGGTAATGAGCGCATGAATTGTATGTATGATGGTGAAGATTTACAAATCGCTTTCAATGCAAAGTTTTTAATTGAAATGTTAAATGCTGCAGACACCGATGATGTAAAAATGGAACTATCTACTTCTACAAAAGCAGGTCTAATCAAACCAACCGAGCAAGGTGCTGGCGAAGATTTACTGATGCTCGTGATGCCGCTTATGTTAAATAATTAATAGCAGATGCTAGAAAATATAATTGAATATTTTAACCAGATATCTAGTGCGCATCGCGCACTTATTTTAGCTGGAGGCATTACATTTTTTTGGATGATAGAGGGACTCGTTCCGCTGTTTTCATTTTCATACCAGAAGTGGAAACACGCAGCGGTTAATTTATTTTTTACACTTACAACCATCATCATCAATTTTGCTTTTGCGCTTATTATTGTAAAAGCATCTGACTGGGCCGTAGCACAAAAATTTGGCGTACTACAAATGGTTCAAATGCCTACATGGGTATGTATGATTGGCGGTTTACTACTCTTAGATTTGGTGGGTGCTTGGTTTATTCATTTTATAGAACATAAGATAAAGATTTTGTGGAAATTTCACATGGTGCATCACGCCGATACACATGTAGATACCACCACGGCCAATAGACACCATCCAGGTGAAAGCGTTTTTAGGGTTGTGTTTACACTGATTGGGGTACTTGTTTGTGGAGCCCCTATGTGGCTTGTAATGCTCTATCAAAGTGCTAGTGCGGTATTGTCGCAATTTAACCATGCCAATATTAGACTTCCATTGTGGTTAGATACAGCTATCAGCTATGTGATTGTATCGCCAAATATGCACAAAGTGCACCATCATTATGTGCGCCCTCAAACCGATTCTAACTACGGCAATATTTTTTCTATTTGGGACCGCCTTTTTGGAACCTTTAACTATACGCCCATCGAAAACATTAGATACGGCCTCGATGTACTCGATGATCGCACTGACGAAAGCGTGGCCTATCAATTAAGGGTGCCTTTTGACAAATCGGTGAAGACAGATTATTAAATATGCCGTTTCTTTGCATCACAATTTGATGTCATGAAAATTTGTGCTTTTATTCCTGCTAGATATGCTGCTACACGCTTTCCTGCTAAACTGATGCAGCAGCTAGGAGATAAAACGGTTATTCGCCATACCTATGACAACACAGTGGCTACCGGTTTATTTTCGGATGTTTATGTTGTAACAGATAGTACACTCATTTTTGATGAAATCACAAATAATGGCGGCAAAGCCATTATGAGTGTACAAAAACACGAAAGTGGTAGTGACCGAATTGCAGAAGCTATTGCCAATTTAGATATTGACGTGGTGGTAAATGTGCAAGGTGATGAGCCTTTTGTAAAAAAAGAACCGCTTCAAAAATTACTAGAAGTATTTAACGATAGTACTCAAAATGTGCGTGTGGCATCACTCATGCAAGTGCTTACATCACAAAAAAATATTGATGATCCTAATTATGTAAAAGTGACCATCGATAAAAAAAGCAATGCCTTATTTTTTTCAAGAAGCGTGATACCTTATCCTAGAAGTACGGATGCGGCCATTGTTTATTACGAACATATTGGTGTGTATGCATTTAAAAAAGAAGCGCTACTTGCATTTACCAATTGGGAAATGACACCACTGGAAGCCGCAGAAAAAATTGAATGTTTACGTTATTTAGAAAATGGCGTACCTATAAAAATGGTCACTACAAATTATATGGGTGTAGAAATTGATACCCCCGAAGATTTAGAAAAAGCAGCTAAGCTTTTACAATCATAAATACCTGAAATAAAACAGAACGATATGAGTTTTAGAAATTTTAAAATGGTTGACTATGTAGTTTACGGACGCGGTAGTTTTAATCAACTCGACGAAATATTAGCACCCAATAGAAAGGGCGATGCTCCTATGATATTTTTAGTGGATCATTTTTTTGAAGGGGGACCACTCGTGCAAAGAATTCCAAGCATCGGAAAAGATAAAATTGTTTTTGCAGATGTAACACATGAGCCCAAAACCGGACAGGTAGACGCTTTGGCGGCATCACTACGTGAAGCGTTTGGTATGGTAAGCGGTATCATTGGTATTGGTGGCGGCTCTACCATGGATCTTGCAAAAGCCGTTTCATTAATGATGACCAATCCGGGTTCTTCGGCCGATTATCAGGGCTGGGACCTCGTAAAAAATGCAGGTGTTTATAAAGTGGGTATTCCAACATTATCCGGAACGGGCGCCGAAGTGAGTAGAACAACCGTGTTAACAGGTCCTGTTCGTAAGCTGGGTATGAATTCAGATTTTACACCTTTTAATCAAATTGTACTCGATCCAGATTTAGCAAAAGACTCGCCAGCAAATCAGCGTTTTTACACGGGTATGGATTGCTATATTCATTGCATCGAATCATTAGAAGGTACGTACTTAAATGAATTTAGTAAGAGCTATGGCGAAAAGGCACTGGATCTTTGCAGAAAAGTATTTGTCGAAAAAAATACTTGGGATGATGAATGTGACGAACAATTAATGATGGCTTCTTTTGCAGGTGGTATGAGTATTGCGTATAGTCAGGTAGGTGTTGCGCATGCAGTAAGTTATGGCTTGAGTTATTTACTGGGCACTAAACACGGCATTGGTAATTGTATTGTGATGAATCATTTAGAGGAGTATTACCCAGCAGGTGTTAAAGAATTTAAATTCATGGTTCAAAAAAATAACATCGATATTCCAGTAGGTATTTGTGCAGGATTATCGGATCAAGATTTTAATACCATGATTGATATTTCATTAAGTCTAAAACCACTTTGGGAAAACGCACTTGGTAAAGATTGGGAAACAATTATGACGCGCCAAAAACTGCGTGCATTATACGAAAAGCTATAATACAAGCGTTGTAGTAATAGATTATCAGATAGGGCAGTAATAAGCCCTATCTTTGTTTATAGATACATTAAATATATTATTTTGAAGTTTATAGATTTAGGGTTGGATCAGCGGATACTGGATGGTATTGATGCAATGGGTTACGAGACGGCAACGCCTGTGCAACAACAGGTAATGGTTCCCATATTAGAAGGAAAAGATATTATTGCTGCTGCGCAAACGGGCACGGGCAAAACTGCTGCATTTTTATTGCCACTATTACATAGGTTGCTAACAACACAACACGATTCACACGACATTAATGCACTTGTCATTGTTCCAACACGTGAGTTAGCCATTCAAATTGCAGAAAGCTTAGAAGGCCTTTCTTATTTTACCGATGTAAGTTCTATTGCCGTATATGGTGGTGGCGACGGAAGTTCTTTTGCCGCAGAAAAAAAAGCATTGAATACCGGTGTTGATATTGTTGTTTGTACACCGGGCCGTATGATTGCGCATTTAAACATGGGCTATGTTAAACTAAAAGGTTTAAAATATTTAGTGCTTGATGAGGCAGATCGTATGCTAGACATGGGTTTCAACGATGACATTCAAAAAATAATTTCTTTTTTACCGGCGCAAAGACAAAACCTTTTATTTTCTGCAACCATGCCTGTAAAAATGCGTGACCTTGCTAGAAAAATATTAACGAATCCAGTAGAAATAAATATTGCGATTTCAAAACCACCTGAACAAATTATACAAAAAGCATTTATTGTGTACGAACCACAAAAAGTGCGGATTATAACCGACATGCTTAGCAGCAATGTTTTTAAAAATGTAATTGTGTTTTGTTCGAAAAAACAAAACGTAAAGCAATTAACACAGGAATTAAAAAGAGCTAAACTTGCGGCCGAAGAAATTCATTCGGATCTGGATCAAAAGCAAAGAGAGCAGGTGCTTCAAGATTTTAGAAACCACAAGCTTTCTATACTAGTAGCCACCGATATTTTAAGCAGGGGTATTGATATTGAAGAAATTGACCTTGTTATTAATTATGATGTCCCTAACGATGGTGAAGATTATATTCACCGCATTGGCCGTACCGCTCGCGCAGCCACTACTGGAACGGCTTTCACGCTTGTAAGCGAGCAGGAACAATATAAGTTTTTAGCCATCGAAGAGCTACTGGGCGCCCCAGTAACAAAGGGAACGGTTCCTCCCGAATTTGGCGATACACCTGAGTATGCACCCAAGCAACGAGGTCGAGGTAATTTTAAGCAAAGACCGGGTACCAAAAAGCGTTAAATAATTTAGTAGATATGCAAAAAACGTTTTAATTTATACTTCAATTAAAACGCTTGCCATGTCTACAAGACGAAACTTTTTACAAAACGCAGGTCTCTTAACGGGAGGCTCTGTACTTGCATCCGCGCTCGGTAATGAGAGCTTTGCTTATTTTAAAAATAGTGTTATGCCATCCGACAGGGTTAACATTGGTGTGATTGGTTTAAATGGTATGGGATGGGCCAACGCCTCTACTGCCATGCGTCTTCCAGGCGTTGTGATTGCTGCACTTTGTGATATTGACACCACCGTTATAGATGGAAGAATTGCCGAATTAAAATCTAAAAATGTTGATACTTCTAAAATTGCTATCTATGCTGATTATAGAAAATTATTAGAAAACAAAGACATCGACGTTGTTATTATAGGAACGCCTGATCATTGGCATGCACTTCAAATGATTCATGCTTGTCAGGCCGGAAAAGATATTTATGTAGAAAAGCCAGTTGGTAATTCTATTGTGGAGTGTAACGCGATGGTAGCCGCTCAAGAAAAATATGGCAGAGCGGTGCAAGCGGGTCAATGGCAGCGCAGTCAACAACATTTTGGTGACGCCGTTAATTTTGTACATACCGGAAAATTAGGTGCTATCAGAAATGTAAAAGTGTGGTGCTATTCTCAGTCTACGCCTATGCAACCTAAGCCAGATGCACCTGTTCCTGCAGGTGTGGATTATAAAACATGGTTAGGCCCAGCTCAGTTAAGACCCTATAACCGCAACCGTTTCCATTATTCTTTTAGATGGTTTTGGGATTATGCAGGTGGTTTAATGACTGATTGGGGTGTGCATTTATTAGATTATGCTTTATTAGGCATGAAAGAAACTGCGCCCAATACAATTTCTGCAGTGGGTGGTAAATATGCTGATCCTAATGCTGCAAGTGAAACACCAGATATGTTAAACGTACTGTATGGCTTTGATACCTTTAGTGTTTCTTGGGAGCAAACAATGGGCATTACCAATGGTAACTACGGACGAGACCATGGTGTTGCGTTTCAGGGTGACAACGGCACATTAATTTTAAATAGAAACGGTTGGGAGGTCATTGAAGAATCTAGAAGTGCCAATAAAATAATTGTTCCAATCAATAGATCGGTAGATAATGGCGTAGAAAAACATTGGATTAACTTTTTAGAAGTTGTAAAATCTCGTGATTTTTCTAAACTACATTGCTCTATTCAAGAAGGTGCAAAAGTGGCGACCATTTGTCAGATGGGAAACATTGCACACCGCAGTGGCAAACAGTTACAGTGGGACCATGCAAAAAAACAATTTACCGACGCTGCGGTTAACGCAAAATATTTATCGGCTGTGTACCATAACGGATACAGCATTCCAAAAATCTAAGAGGATGAAAAAATTAATAGGTGTGCTACTTGGTGTAACACTTGTTGGCGCAAATGTTAGTGCGCAACAAAGTAGAGAAGACAGTTTAAATAGAGAAGCTGCTAAAACCGAAATCTGGGAACCCAAGCCTACAAAAGTAGAACCCGGTAAAACACCATCCGACGCGCCTTCGGATGCTATTATATTATACAATGGTAAAACTTTAGATGCATGGCACCGTTTAGGTGGTGGTAAGGCCGGCTGGAAAATAGAAAAAGACGGTACACTAACGGTGGTGAAAGGATCGGGTGCCATTGAAACAAACCAGCCTTTTGGTAGTTGTCAACTCCATATCGAGTGGCGCTCTCCTGCAGAAATTAAGCAATCCGGCCAGTACCGTGCCAATAGCGGTGTGTTTTTTATGGGTAAGTATGAAATCCAAATTTTAGATTCTTATACCAATCAAACCTATGTGAATGGACAAGCGGGTGCTGTATACAAACAGCATATTCCACTTGTGAATGCAACAAAAAACCCGGGTGAGTGGCAAACCTATGATATCATTTTTACAGCACCTCAATTTTATGCCGACGGTAAAGTGCAGGTGGCAGGAAGATTTACGGTATTACACAATGGCGTGCTTATACAAAACAATGTTGAAATAAAAGGAACGATTCAGTGGATTGGTCCATCAGTGTATGAAGCGCATCCAGCTAAACTTCCTTTTTATTTACAAGACCATGGTTTTGATGGAGGCAGTCCAGTAAGCTATAGAAATATTTGGATTCGTACTTTAGATTAGTATTTTTTGTTACTACGTATAAACACCTAATCCCCTTTGTTACCGGGGCTTTCCCTAATGTAATATTTTTTTGAGGCAATGTAATAGCGTGTAGTTGTCAGCAATAATTAGGAAGTGATATTTATTATTTCCAAATTGAATAATAAAATTATTGCATGTCGGAACAGCCCAGCTTATACACGCTTATTTTATTTTCAATCCCACTACTCAGTGTGTTTTTATTATTATTTATTTGTGTGATTTATTTCTACTATAAAAAAAATAAAACCTTATTACACCAACTCATTACCACCGAAATTACGGCCGCCGAAAAAGAACGTAAAAGAATTGCCGCCGACCTTCACGATGATTTTGGCCAACTACTTTCTGTTATCAGACTGCAAGTTAGTAGTATTAACCCCGTGTCTCCCAACGACAGGCAACTCATTAAAGAAGCTGCCACCCACATAGACGACGTATTAAAACGCATGCGTGTTATGAGTGAAGCCATTGTGCCCAATCAGCTACTGGCAGCGGGTTTTTGCTGGGGTGTAGAAGAACTGGTGGCCACTTTTAATAAACTTGGCAACATCAAAGTGCATTGGGAACTAAGTGGCATACTGCCAGAATCGGAACCAGACCACTGGTTACATCATTACCGCATCATTCAGGAAATACTCAACAATGCTTTAAAGCATTCAAATGCAAAAAATGTTTGGATCAACGCAACGGTTGATGAAAAATATTTTTTCTTGTCTATTACAGATGATGGCATTGGTTTTGACAAAGATGCAGTAGCGAGCGCGTCTACTGGTTCTGGACTCAGAAATATTTTTAACCGTGTTTCACTATTACGTGGTCAAATAATTATAGACACTTTGCCTCAGCAAGGTGTTCGTTATCAAATAAAAACCCCCCTTAATTATGCTAAGTAAAAAAATTAAAATTGTCATTGCCGATGATCACCGTATTTTTAGAGAAGGCTTAAAGCTAATGCTAGCAGGCGTTTCCAACATTGACCTATTGGGTGAAGCGGCTGACGGTAATCAATTAATAGCGCTTGTAGCATCTACTGCACCGGATGTTATTATTACCGATGTAAAAATGCCCAACCTTACAGGAACAGAAGCGGTAAAATATTATGCGCAAAATATCCGGGTATCCGAATTATTGCGCTCACGTCTTTTGGTGAAGACCAACAAATTATTGAAATGATTGAAGCGGGTGCGATGGGCTTTTTGTCAAAAAATATTGTGCATGATGAACTTGTAACCGCCATCAATTCGGTGTATCAGCACAATGCTTATTTTTCTCAAAGTATTACCGAAAGGCTTTCAAAAATTATAGCACAAAAAACAACGGTCCGTCATCACAATGCAAGCATCAGCTTTACCGAAGTGGAAAAACAAATTATTGGACTGATTTGTAAAGAACTTACGAGTAAAGAAATCGCCGGCCAGTTAAAAATTGGAAAGCGAACGGTAGAGAGCTACCGAATTAGAATTATGGACAAAATTGGCGCTAAAAGTTTGGCGGGAATAATCACCTATGCGGCTGGATATTTGCCTAAAAATCAACAAATTGCATAAAATTGCCCCTAAAAAGCAAAATAAAACAGTTTTGACTAATTTTTAACCTCTGCCTTGATGTCAATTCAGTTATTTTTGTGGCCAATTGTATTTATACAGCGAACCAAACAAACAATGAAAAAATTAGTATTCCTAAGCATCGCGCTAACTGCTACCCTTTTTGCAACCGCTCAAAAGGCAAAAACAACCACCAAAGACTGGAGTAAATTTGATTTTACCAACCGTGCTTCCGATCATTTAATGATTCAGTATGGTGGAGACTCTTGGACTAATAAGCCTACTGCGCTTCGCACAGGCAATGGTTTTAGCAGACATTTTAATGTTTATTTCATGTTTGATAAGCCTTTTAAAACCAACCCAAAATATAGCGTAGCGTATGGTATTGGCTTAGGAACGAGCAGTATTTTCTTTAACAATACGAAGGTTGATTTTAAATCGGCGGCTAACACGTTACAGTATGCTGCAGTTGATAGCGTTGATCATTTTAAGAAAAATAAAGTGGCTAGTATTTACGCCGAAATCCCTGCAGAAATCAGGTACTATTCGAACCCAGAAAATCCTAGCAAATCTTGGAAGGCTGCTATTGGTGTTAAAGTAGGTTCATTGTTAAAAGCATATACCAAAGGCAAAAACCTGGTAAATAAAAAAGGTGAATCTGTGTATGGTACTTCTTATATCGAAAAAGATGTAACCAAGCGTTACATTAACGGAACCATGCTTGCCGCAACAGGAAGAGTAGGTTATGGTAGTTGGTCTTTAGGCGCAGGTTATCAATTTAACGGCGTGCTTAAAGAAGGATTTGGTCCTACCATGCACCGTTTTTCTGTAGGTATTACACTCAGCGGTTTATAAATTTTATATTTTGATTGAGAAGCAACACAAAATCAGAAAAGAGGAGAAAGCGGTACTTGTTGGTCTCATTCAAAAAGAAGTTACACCTGAGCAAATAAGAGAATATTTAGACGAACTTTCATTTTTAGCTGAAACCGCTGGAGCTACCACTATAGAAAGATTTACACAACGACTTCCGCACCCAGATAGCCGCACATTTGTAGGAAAAGGAAAGTTAGAAGAAATTAAACAATACGTTGCCTCTAGAGATATTAACGTAGTGATATTTGATGACGAACTAACGGGCTCACAAATTTCTAATATTGAAAAAGAAGTGAAGTGCCGTGTTATTGACCGAAGTGATCTAATCTTAGACATATTTGCCTCTCGTGCAAGAACGGCACAAGCAAAAGTGCAAGTAGAGTTAGCACAATACCAATATATTTTACCACGCTTAAAAGGAATGTGGACGCACCTTGAGCGTCAGGGAGCGGGTATTGGTTCACGTGGTCCGGGTGAAACAGAAATCGAAACAGATAGACGTATCGTTAAAGATAAAATTTCATTACTACGCGGACGTTTAAAAGAAATTGATAAGCAATCTATCACGCAGCGCAAAGAACGTGGAGAGTTTATTCGCGTTGCGCTTGTAGGGTATACCAACGTTGGAAAAAGCACGCTTATGAATGTGCTGAGTAAATCAGATGTGTTTGCAGAAAACAAATTGTTTGCAACGCTTGATACCACGACTCGAAAAATTGTGTATGAAAACACGCCCTTTTTGTTAAGTGATACCGTAGGTTTTATTAGAAAATTGCCTCACCATCTAGTAGAAAGTTTTAAAAGTACTTTGGATGAAGTGCGTGAAGCAGATATTTTATTACACGTTGTAGACGTTTCACATCCTTTATACGAAGATCAAATTGGTGTCGTAAATCATACACTGCAAGAACTCAAAGCTTTTGATAAACCCATTTTGACCATATTTAACAAACTCGATTTGTATGAGTCGGTTACTTTTGATGAATGGCTCGAAGACGACGTTAAGCAAGAGTTGTTATTAGAACTTAAAGAAAAATGGGACCGCGCTACCAATAACAATTGTGTTTTTATTTCGGCACTTGAAAAGAAAAACATTGACGCACTTCGTGAAATTATTTTAACCAAAGTGCGAGAACTCTATTTAATTCGTTACCCATACAGAGACATACATTTTTAAAGCATGCTTTCTCTTTTTTCCAATACACCTACTTGGCATAAAATCACAGAGACGCCTTTATCGCTTATTTGGCAATCCAATAACATGTGTATTGTAGAAGTGGCCGGCAAAAAAATAACCCTCGGAAAATTTCAGGATGAAATTTTTGCGTTTGCGCAAAAGTGCCCACATGCCAGTGGGATCATGGCGGATGGCTTTATTGACGCCGCCGGAATGGTAGTATGTCCACTACACCGCTACCGGTTTAACCTTCAAAACGGAAGGAATACCAGCGGCGAAGGCTATTATTTAAAAACCTATCCTACCCAAATGCGGGAAGATGGCCTTTATGTTGCATTTTAGCACTGTTTTTTAATGATTTTTACAACTAGATTTTGCCAGATTGCAAATTTTCCTATTTTTGCAACCCCGTGGTATTCAACCGTGGGAAATATATTCCTCCTTAGCTCAGTTGGTTAGAGCATCTGACTGTTAATCAGAGGGTCGTCTGTTCAAGTCAGACAGGGGGAGCCACATTAGAAAAAGGTTATACTTTTAAAGTGTAACCTTTTTTATGTTTATGGATAAGCTAGCTCAATTCCTTAAAAAGTACCGAAATGAAGTCATCGTGGGCGTTCTTGTGTTTCTCCTCTTGATTTTCAGATATTTAATTAAGTCCTTCCTGTAAACATCAAATAAGATTGACTCATTATTCAAATATGAAACTATTTTTATCTGTCATTTTCTTTTTTGTTTATCTAAACCATAATGGTCAAGTTCGTACGACTCGAAATTGGGTTGATTCCGAAGTTAAGCACACGGATTCCAAAGGAAATTCTGTAATGATTACTAATAGTTTACCAAAAGGGGGAAACGTAGTGGGTAAAAATGGAAAACAATTTGGATATAGAGTTTTTTGGACTCGTATACGAAATGAATCTGTTACTCCGATTAATTTTCAGGTTAAATTATCTGATGTAACATTTTTCATATCTAAAGAATCTCCTATAAAAATAGTCCTTCCTAAAGATAATATGAGGTATGAAAAAATACAGTTATTCGATTACGGGTTGACCAATTTACAATCGCTTTTAAATGATGAATCCAATCTATTAAGTAGTATTCAAAAAAAGATAAGCCCTAAAGAAAATTATTTTTTTTATGTAACAGTTTTCATTCAACAAGATAGTGGAACCGCTCGAGCAGCATTCATTTTAAAAGGCAAAGACTTTTTTTACAAAATCACTATAGATTCAGATACGCTATTGATTCCCTTTGGTAGTCTTAATTTAAAAAAGCAATAAACTCAACCATCGTCTATATTTGTATTGAAGCACAAAAAAAGATAATATGCCAAGACCCAGTAAAACCGAATATAGTAGCTTTTACCAATCCTATATCAACTATACGAGTGGAAAAGACTACGCTATTTTAGTTCAGCAATACAACGATCGAATTATTGAATTTTGGGCCGCCATACCTATAGAAAAAATAAATTATGCATATGCTCCTGGCAAATGGACTATTAAGCAAATGTTTCAACACGTTATAGATACCGAACGCATTTTTGCTTACCGCACATTGGCTATTGCGCGAAAAGAATCGATTCCAATTCCCGGATTTGACGAAAACGAATATGCAAAAAATGCAACGGCAGCCAATAGGAATTGGAAAGACATGTTAGTGGAATGGAGGGTTGTAAGACAATCAACCAACCTCTTATTTGCTTCCTTTACAGAGGATCAAATGAAAAATTTAGGCACAGCAAGTGATAATCCTATATCAGTAAATGCATTAGGCTTTATCATTTTTGGTCATGCATTACATCATTTACATATTTTAAAAGAACGCTACTACATATAGCTATATATTTTACTAATTAGAACATAATTACTAACTTTAATAAGGTCTGTTTAGATCATTAATTATTAACCCCAAAAAAATTACTCTTGAAAAAATCATTACTATTGATTTGTGTGATTGCTAGCTTAGTATCATGCAATTCTAAAAACGACAAAAATGCTGAATTAAGTAAAAAAAATGTTGAGTACTATTCTCATGTATGGGAAGTAGCTATCAACGAAGGCCGTATGAATATTTTAGATTCTGCTTATGTAGATGATGCAGTAGTTCATGCCATTCCAGAAGTTAAAGGAAAAGCAAATGCTAGAGCATACTATGAAAATTATGTAACTGGATTTTCTAATAGAGAATTTATTGTAAAAGAAATTTTTGCTGATGGCGATAAATTGGTAAAACATTGGGAATTTAAAGGAAAGCATACAGGTATATTTTTTGGAATCCCTGCTACCGGCAAAGATGTTGATGTTTTTGGCGTTACAATTGCTAAAATGAGAGGTGGTAAAATTGCTGAAGAGCAAGACTTTATGGACAATCTTGAGTTTATGCAACAGATTGGGAAAATGCCTAGATAAAATTTGATATAGAAATCAATATAGAAAAAGCCATCATAACTGATGGCTTTTTCTATTGTATACGATCAGATAGTTGAATTCGTTTAACATCAAAAGTAAAGATTGATCTAAAAGGTGGTGAATGTTATAAATGATTAAACAAAAACATATTTATCTTAATTATGTCAATAACTTGGGTATCTTAAAATATTTTAAAGATGATGTTTATAGTTTTCTTTTTCTTACTTCATTGGTTTATGTCCTTGTTTTTTCATACTTTTTTTCTGCACAGATTTGCTTCTCATAAAATGTATGAAACGAGTAAAAATTGGGAACGTATTTTTTATATTAGTACTTGGTTTTTTCAGGGCTCTTCATATTTAGTACCAAGAGCTTATGGCGTAATGCATAGAATGCACCATGCGTATAGCGATACAGAAAAAGATCCCCATTCGCCTCATTTTTTTAAAGATGTTTATGAGATGATGAAAAGCACGGTATTAATTTACAGGTCTTTTTTAGCGAATGAAGAAATGCCTGCTAAAGAATTTACAGAAGAGTATTTACCTGTTTGGGAAAAATTAGACAAATTTGGTCATCATATATCAACGCGTACCGCATTTGCCTTTTTTTATATTCTTATTTATTGGTTTTTTGCTCCTAGTTTTTGGTGGTTCCTTTTACTCCCTATACATTTTTTAATGGGCCCTATACAAGGAGCGATTGTAAATTGGTGCGGACATAAATATGGATACCGAAATTTTGATAGCACGGATCAAAGTAAGAATACGGGCCCTTGGGGAATTTTCTTATTAGGCGAGTTGTTTCAAAATAATCATCATCATAAAAAAAGCGATGCAAATTTTGCAAAAAAATGGTTTGAATTTGATCTTACCTACCAAGTAATGCGTATTTTTAATTTTATAGGTATTATAAAGTTTAACTAAATATGGTTTCATTTATCAAAACCTTTCGGTACTTGTCTCCTTTTGTAATCTACTATTTAGCTTACTTGTCTTTTACAGGAAACGGAATCTTTTGTTATTTACCTTTGATTTTTGTTTTTTTCTTGGTTCCTATAGTGGAATTATTTATTAAGCCCAACGAAAAAAATTTAATCGAAACGGAAGCCGTAGTGGCCAAAGAAAATAAAGTATATGATTTTATTTTATGGTTAACAGTGCCACTTCAATATGTCTTTATATATATCTTCTTACAAAGCTTTAACAATCAATTGTCGTTTATTGATATAATAGGTAGAATAATTGCTATGGGCCTTTTGTGTGGCGGTTTTGGCATCAATGTGGCACACGAACTTGGACATCGCGTAAATAAAACGGAACAATTTTTTGCAAAGTCTTTGTTACTTACAAGTTTATACATGCACTTTTTTATAGAACATAATAAAGGGCATCACAAGCATGTGGCTACACCAAATGATCCTAGCACTGCAAAATACAAGCAATCGTTATATTCTTTTTGGTTACAAACATTTCAAGGCACGTATATTAAGGCCTGGCAAATAGCAATTGAGGATGCGCAAAAAAGAAAAAGTAAATTTCCCTTTGTATTGAATGAAATGGCTCTATTTCAATTGATTCAAATTGGGTTTTGCCTACTTATTTATTTCAATTTTGGCCTTATTATTTTTAGCCATTTTCTAGTAGCCGCATTTTTAGGGGCAGCACTATTAGAAACCGTAAACTACATTGAGCATTATGGTTTACAAAGGCAACAAAGAAACGATCAAACGTATGAGCGAGTATTACCAGCACATAGTTGGAATAGCAATCATGTCATTGGCAGACTTATATTTTTTGAATTAAGTAGACATAGCGACCATCATTTTATGGCATCTCGTAAATATCAAATACTTCGCCATATGGAAGATGCGCCTCAAATGCCAACAGGCTATCCTGGCATGATTTTGCTAGCATTAGTGCCGCCTGTTTGGTTCAGTGTTATGGATAAGCAAATGAAAAAATATTCGATCCTTTAGTAGATCAATGAGGCATCGTTTCAAAATTATTAACATTATCTTTTATTTCTATTGTTTAATATTATTGAAATATTTTTAAAATTATGAAGGGAATATATCTATTCATTACTATTATTTTACTTACTAGTTATACATCTTTTGCTGATTCTCCACTCACTTCTACCCCAATTTATCAAGCCTATTCTAGCACATCTATAGTAAAAGAAGCGATTGATGCAAAAGGAAGAATCAATGAAAAATTAATGTCCTATTTAGATGAAAGCAACCCTATTGATATTAAAATGGCAGTGATAAATGCTTTGGGATGGAAATTCAAGGGTAATCGTAATGCAATTAAGTTTATAAAATATCTAAATAAAAAGTATGGTTTTAAATCGTTGACTGAATTAAAATCAAGCGCATCTGCTCAAACACTTATTTGTATTGCCTATTTGAAAGCGATGGATAATTATTTTGTTATAACTGAGGCTAAAGACTTTGCAAATGAAGCGCTCATCAAAGATCCCAGTAGCTATACTATAAACATTATTCATGGATTACTTGAATCGCAATCGTACTTATTAACCTATAATTTATCGAATTATCCAAAAGTGTATCAATCTGTATATTCAGTTAAGGAGAATAAAAATTTAATTTATGATTTTAATAAAGCTGCAGAAGAAATTGTATTTTCTTATATAGACATCTATAAAAAATATTTATGAAAACGATAATCAACCTTTCAGCATTATTTACATTTTGCATAATTATATCTTGTAATTATTCAAATGATTCTAAAGAAAAACCTACAAGTGTTAATATAAATTCAAACAATTATAGTCAGTTAGACGCTATTCATATTCTTCCCTTAGGTAAAATAGATCGGTCAATTATTGACAATGTTTCTAAGGGGTTAAATAATTTCTTTCATAAAAAAATAATTATTGATAATCCTCAAGATTTAGATACTTCGCTATTAACCAAAAGTAAAAAAAGGTACAGCGCATCAGCTATATTGAAAAAGTATAAGGAATTAAAGCATACTACTTTGATACTTATAGACAAAGATATTTCTATCAAAAAAGATAAAATTGAGGAGTGGGGAATATTTGGACTTGGACTAAATCCAGGTAAAATATGTGTTGTTTCTCCATTAAGACCAAGATGGAATTCTACTCCTAAATTGTTAAATGAGCGGATGCAAAAAATTAGCATTCATGAAATTGGTCATAATCTAGGATTAAAGCATTGTACAAATGATCCGCAATGTTTAATGAATGCAGCAAAAGGAACAATAAAACAAGTTGATCTTGAAAAAATGTTTTTTTGTGCTACATGTAAAAACGCAATCAATTTATAAATTAATTATTTACAATATCTATAGCTATTAATGGCGCTGCTATTTCCTAAATCTGCGGCTCTTTTGTAGTCCAAGCAAGCTTCTACTTTTTTATTAAGATTACTGTAACAACTACCTCTATTGTTATAATACATCCCAAGATTCTCCTTACTATCGCTTTTTCCATTTTTGATTGCTAAAGAATAATCATCAATGGCTTTTTGGTATAGTCTTTTTTTGCTGTAGCATACACCTCTATTGTTATATGCTAATGAAGTTGTTGAATAGTTATTTATATAGGTACTATAGCTTTCAATAGCATCGTCTGTAAGTCCAATTGAGTTTTCAGAATATGCTTTATTAAAGTAAAACGAGAAATCTTGAGGGGTTTTATAAGCCATTTTCTTATAAGAATCTAGGGCCTCTCTATAATATTTTTTATCATAATTATATGCAGCCTTTTCTGATAATACATCTAGATTATCGGCATCAATTTCAATTGCTTTGTCAAAATACTTGATCGCCTCACTATAGTAATCCTTTTCTTTATAAGTGTGCGCTAATTCGAGATACGCATTTTTATTGTTTGGATTTAGCTGGATTGCTTTTGATAATAAATCAATTGCCTGATTTCTTTCATTTTCGTCATATATGAAAGACCTTGCTTTGTTTACGAGCTGATTGGATTCAAATTCAGAAAAATCAATTTCAGAACTCATTAATGCTAAATTCTTTGTATTTAAATAAACTTCAACATCATTATATATACCCTTTGTATAGTTTAAATAATAGCTTATTGAATTAAACGAGTGCGTAATTTTTTCAAGGTCTTTTGTACTAATATTAAACTTATAAAATTCAGTAATCCCCCCTTCTAAACTTTTAGATCCAAATAGGTATTTATGATCTTTAGAATAAGTTTGTATACTAAAATCGTTTAAAACCGTTTCTCCTTTATTATTAATAATTTTATTTGTTGATACACCGTTTTCTTCTATGGAAACAGAAGCAAGTCCATTTATAAATGCACTTGCTGCATTGTAAATAATCGGTATTACTATTTGCCCTTTTTTATTAATATATCCATATTTTTCTCCAATTTGTACAACCGTTAACCCCTCAGAAAAATCATAATTACTTTTCCAAATAGATTCCTCAATCGAATATTTATTTACATCTATAAATGAACAATCGGAATATAAGGATGTCATATTATTTTCGGAATAGCCCTCTCCTTCTCCATCTCCATCCCCCTCCATGTTTTCATAAGAATAATCAAGAGTGGATCTTTCGTATATTGGTTCAATGATTAATTCTCCATTATCGTTTATATAGCCTACTTTTTTATTGATTAATACGGCTAACAATCCTTCTGAAAAACTACTAGATACATCTTGATATGGTTTCAGATTTAAATACTTCTTTAATTTTACATTATATAATCGTACTTGTAAATTTTCAGGAGTTGAGTTTTCATTTCGAATAACATATATCCCATTTGATAGATAAGAAATTAAATTTAGCCCAGGCTGAATCAGAATATTCTTAGAAGAATCTATGAGTGACGTTTTATTATCTGCTGTTGTTACAATAAAATATTTTCCAGAACTATCTGAAGTTATTGTTTTGTATATGATTGGTAAAATCACTCTCCCTTTATAGTCTGTAACTCCATACTTGGTTTTATTTTCAGCAATAAATACTGAGCTATTTAAAGTTTTGCCTTCATTAGCCAAATAAATGCTATTATAATTAAAACTATTAATACTTTTTCCATTTATATCTAATAGTTGTTTTAAGGTGTTTTTTCTTGCTATAAAACCATCTGGAATTATGGTAATATCATCGTATGTAAATGGAATTGTATTTTGAAGTAGCGTATCTACAAATGCGTATAAAGTATGACCATCAATTTCTTTAGAAATTAAATACCCTCTATTTGCTATATCTTGAACAGAAAGAAGCGTGGGTTGTATTACTAATTCGCCACCTGTATTAATAAAACCATATTTACCACCGATACTTATTTGAGCAAATCCACTTTTAAATGCTCCTATACAATCGTATGTTATTTGATGTAAAATCTTTCCATCTTGATCAATGACACCCCTTTTATTATATTTAGTTACTAAAAACCGTCCTTTTTCTAAAACCAATATTTGATCATACTCATTGTTATCAATGAGTTCATTGGTTGTAACATTATATAATTGATATTTTTTATTTTTATTGAGATAGGGTAAAACGTCGCTTTTTAATTCTCTTATTTTTAAATTCGCAAGATCATTATACTTTGAATCTTTAAATTCTAATTTAAACTTTTCAAAATCAGCTAAAGTTTTTGAATCTGATATTGACTTCCAGCTTATATTTTCTAGATTTTCTTTGGCCTCCTTAATATATTTAGAATTTGAGAATTCAGCAATAAACTTTTTATAACTCTTGATTGAATTTTCATTTAATGTTTTTTCCCATGATATGATTTCTATTTTATCATAAGCAAGACTTAAATTCTCTGATTTTGGATACTTGCTTATATATATTTTGAAGTCATTAATGAGTTTAGAATCTTTAATTTTATTCCAATCTATATTTTCTATATTTCTTTTGGCTTCTCTAACTTGAGGAGCACTTGAATACATACTTATAAATTGCTTATAAGATTCAATTGTATTTAAATTAGAAGCATTATCATACGCTACCTTCCATAAAGCAATGGTAGCATCTTCGATTTCAGAAGCATCTGGATATGAAGAAATAAATAATTTGTAACCAACTTCGGTGTTTTTTTGATTAGCTTCTTTATATGCTAATTTATCTCGCCATTTTTTAAGATCGTTTATATAAGCACTTTTTGGATACTTTTTAAAATAGGATAAAACGATTTCTAAATTATCATTTTTTAAATAAGTTTGGCTCAACGTACTATCTAGTTTTTCAAACAAAACATTTAAATTGTCAATACAAAAACCTAAATTTTTGCACAAGTCTTCTTTATCTTTTTCATTTTCTAATGCTGATAATTGGCTTTTAGCAGTAGTCAAATCTAAATATGCGCTATCCAGCATGATATAATCTGATACTTCATTTGCTTCTATACAAGCCTTTATATAGTAGTATTCAGCTTTTTTTCCTTCTTTAGCTTCATACGTTGCAAGGTTTTCATACGCTTTTGCAAGGTTGCCTTTACTTATTTCATCTTGTGCCCTTTTTAAAAAACGTTCTTGGGCATTTGAGTTAAAGTGACCACAAATAACGAAACAGCAAAAAAGTAGCAATGACCTCATACAATTAGATTGATATTCAAACATATTATTAAAAATATTAATAAAATACATAAACTTGACTATAATATAAGCAATTACAGAATTTTGACTACAAATGTATTAATTTTATAATGTTTTTTAATTTTAATTTATTATGCGAATTACAATAATATTTTATTTTCTTTTAATAAGTCAATTTGCTAAGAGTCAAAATACGGTAAGGTATTTAGACGTACCCATAAGTTTTATTAAAAAAACGTTTATTGATAATAAAGACTCAGTAAATATTAGGGAGTATCCAACAATACATTCTAAAATGATTGATAAGCTTCCTACTAATTTTGAATTTACTTTTTTAAATGATACTGAAACTTTTGAAAATATCGCTGGAGGTAGCGGAAATTGGATTAAAATAAGTTATAAAAAAAATGGAAAAGAATTAATAGGGTATGTATATGATTTTTATACTCAATTTGAAACAGACTGGATTAGTGCAAAGTTTTCAAATTATTATTGCGATGACTATTGTATCATTGAATTTATTGTGGATGGAGTTACGATTCCAATTTTAAATGAATATTGTAATGAAAACGTTGCTAATAAATATATATTTAGTAATTCAAATTTTGGACCCAATAAAGATTTATTAAATAAAGAATTTAAGATTCGATTAATCACAAAAAAAATAGCAGATAAAATGACTAAAGAAATTTCAAATGGTACAATTTTGTACAGAAGAAATTTTATCATTTGCGATATTAAACTATAAAATTTAAAATGGAGAGAGCAAAAGTTGGTTTTAATACCGCGTATTCGGTTGTTGTTGCAAATATGATTGGGGTAGGTGTATTTACATCATTAGGTTTCCAGTTAATTGGTTTACATAGTTATGTATCAATTGTAGCATTGTGGTTATTTGGTGGATTTTTAGCATTAAATGGATCATTTTGCTATGCCGAATTAAGTGCTGCTTATCCAAAATCTGGAGGTGAGTATAATTTTCTGCGAGAAGCATTTGGAGATCGAATCGGGTTTTTATCAGGTTGGACATCATCAATTGTAGGCTTCGCAGCACCAATTGCAGCCGCGGCTCATGCTTTTTCAAAATATTTTATTGATATGAGTAGTTTAAATATTAATCCTATTTATATTTCTATTCCTTTAATATTAATCTTAACGGCTATTCATTGTATAAGTTTATCACATAGTTCTATTCTTCAAATATTTACTTCTTTTTCAAAAGTTTTACTTTTAGTATTGTTTATTGTTGTTGGCTTAATCGCTATTTTTTATAGTAATCATTCTGCAATTGGAACTAATAATTTGATTGTTGGAGATTATAAAAAAGAAGTGATATCGCCTGCTTTTTGGGTTAGTTTAATTTATGTATCTTATGCTTACTCTGGATGGAATGCATCTTCTTACATTATTGATGATATTAAAAATCCGCAAAAAGTTGTTCCTAGGTCTATATTATTTGGTGTTGTATCAGTGATAATAATCTATACACTTTTAAATTTAGTTTTTTTACTATCCAGTAATCCACAACAATTAAGTGGCAAAGAAGATTTTGTTTTTGATGTTGCAAAAAACTTATTTACAAAAAATGGTGCAATATTAATTTCTTCTTTGATATCTTTCTTTTTAATATCTTCTATTGGCGCATTGATAATGGTAGGACCTCGAGTTATCCATACAATTTCTTTAGATTATCCATTCTTTTCATTTTTTGTAAAAAGTAATAAAAATGGAATTCCATATAGGTCTATAATTACACAATCTGTAATAGCAATTATAATTTTATCAACAAGCAGTTTTGATTTTATAATTTCTACAATGGGCTTAATTCTTTGTTTATTTACAACGTTAACATCTATTGCTGTAATTATTCTTAGAATTAAATCGCCTAAACTTTTGCGACCAATTAAAGTTCCATGGTATCCAATACCGCCAATTTTATATGCTGTTTTTAATATCTGGATTATGTATTATGTTGTATCTGCCAAACCAGAACAGGCGATATATTGTTTGGTATTTTTATTAACTGGATTGATAATTTATTATTTAGCAACCAAAAAAAGGCCAATATCTTCCAAGTTAGCTAGCGTCATGGTTTTGTTTCTATTCATCTCATGTAATAATAGTTCAAGTGAAATAGAGGCTAAAAAAGAGGTAAAAAAAGACACGATAGTTGCAGCATCAGTAACAGCGCCTTCATTATTTGACTTGCGTGCTACTAAAATTGCAGGCCTTGACAGTAATAATTTAAGTGAAAATGAAAAAAAGATTTATTTACAATTAAATGAAGACTGGAACCGCCACCTAAAAAAAACATTATTACCAATGTCAGAATGGTCTAAATCAGAAATAGTTCCTTATATAAACAAAGAAAGCTACACTGTATTTTATCCATTTAGCGGTCCTGATGTTGCTTTTGCAACAGCTCTATATAATAATGCTGACAATTATATATTAGTTGGGTTAGAAAAGGCTGTTTCTGAAGAATCCTTGATTTTTTCTGAAAATAAGATTGATAGCTTTCTTTCAAAAACACCTCAGATATTTTTTTATTCTTCGCGCCTAGGCTTTTTTAGAACGAAAGATATGAGTAAGCAATTCGAAAATGCTGGATTAGCCGACGTTATCATTTTTTACTTAAAACGAATCAATTGCAGAATCGAAAACGTAAAAATGGGATATTGGAATATTGAAAAAGGGGAAGTTGAGGAATATAAAAAAGGAACACAAGCAAACGTATTCATTGTTGATTTTTTACTTCCTACTAATAAAAAATCACATATTTATTATTTCTCCAAAGATCTTTCTGACAGCAATCTAAAAAATGACGCCAAATTTTTAGATTGGGTTTCTAAAAAGGGGACCAATTTATACACGTTTAATAAAGCCGCCTCTTATTTGATGCATTTAAACAATTTTTCGATTATTAGAGATTATATAATGAATCATTCTAAGTTTCATATTCAAGATGATACTGGAATCCCTTACAAATATTTTGTATCATCTGATAAAAATGTTTCGTTGTATGGAGTCTACAATAGATTAATTAATTTATTTCATTTTAATTTTCAAAAAGATTTGAAAATTGCATATGATAGCTTAGAAGCAAAAAGCCTGCCTTTTTCTTTGGGCTATAACTCCGCTCATGGAGAAAGCAACTTACAAACATTTAGAAACAGATAACATTGAACTACATTAAAAAATACTTATTAAGTATACTATTTCTATTGTATTCATATGCCTCAAATTCTCAAAAACTAGTTACGCATAAGCCAGTTGATTTATTATCGTTACTCAAGGGCAAGGATAATCTAGTTGACTTTGTTTTAAATAATCAAGATAAATATCACATTCAAATAAATTTTACAAAAATTGAAGAAAATGAAGGTGGTCCATTTTTTCATGATTATTCGTTAAATAAAGATAAATACTACTATCATCCTGCAAGTTTGATCAAATTGCCTCTAGCAATTACATCATTAGAGCTTGTTACTAAATTTGAAGAAGAATATGGGATTGATTTATTGACCTATTTACAAAGCGAAACTTGCTCATGTGATTACAACACAAATAAATATGTAAACAATAAAACCAATCCAAATTTAGATATCCTGTTTCGTGAAATGCTTATCATGAGTAATAATGAGGCCTATAATTTTTTTTATAATTTATCAGGCCCTACCTATTTTAACAATCGAATGAAGGCAATTTTTGCAGATAATATTATTTTAAGAAATAGATTTTATGCTGGATGCACTTCTCAGGGTTCAAACGAACATGGGGGTATGTATTTTCAAAAAAATAATTCAGCAAATAAATATCAGCTAGGCTGCATAAAAGACACATCTAGTAACATTAATCAATCGATTTATTTAAATGATTTTAATTCCAAAAATTCCAATATAGTTAGTTTATATTCGGTTCATCAATTAATGATACAATTGTTTTATCCAACATTGTTCAATTCTAATTTTAAATTATTAATGAGCAAGAAAAATTTAGAATTTCTAAAACAAACCCTGTCTTCTTATCCTAATTCAATACCAGCGTATAAAAATCTACCTAATTATTATCATAAATATTTAATGCCTGTATACTTTTTAAACCAATACAATAATAAAATTAAAATATATAGTAAAAACGGAAATGCAGGTGGATACATTTCTGATGTCATGTTTTTGGATGACGAAGAAAATAATGTTAAATATTTCTTATCTGTTTCAATTTTAAATTATAAACAAAAAACTTATCTGAAACGAAGGGTGATTTATACCAGTCCTGGTATAGATGTATTTAGAAAAATCAGTAAAATATTATACGATTATGCAAAAAATCAAAAATCTTAATTTCCTTCTATCTCTTTTTATTGTTATAGCTACTATACTTAATAGCAATGCTCAAAGAGCATATATTCCTCCAATTGTAGGAAGTAATAACGTTACCTATGTAACCACTTCATCTTATTTGCCACCTTCGTATGGTTTAACCTATGCACCCAAAAATATAAATGATAATTCACTTTTTACTTGGTGGTCACCTATTGCTAGTGATAGAGAAACATGTTGGATAAAAGTCAATTTTGACAGTGAAAGATCCATTGACAATATCAAAATACACGGCGGCGCACACTATCCAAATTTTTCAAATTTAGGCAATCTGTATTATTTAAATTTAAGATTGAAATCGGCATATTTGACTTTTTCTAATGGCACAACAGCTGTTATAGATCTTGAGGATATAGATCAGATACAAACAATTTACTTTCAGAAAATTTATACTTCTTATGTTATCATAAGGCCAATGCGTTACTATCCATCTTACAAATGGAATGATCCTTGTATTTCATATATTAAATTTGGAAATTAATTTACCATGTTTTTAGCCGCTTTCTTATGTTTATTTAATCCGTCCATTAAAGACACCACAATAAGTAAATATTATAATCAATTACATGTACCTGTAACAATTAAATATTCTGATAAATCTACTTGTAATTTATTGGTTTTGCCTGGTTATGGATTTTCTGATTTAGAATGGTGTACAAAAACAACCCTTTGTGAAAAAGCAAAAAAGCTTGGATTTAATGTAATTTTTATTGAGGTTAAAAAAAGTGTTTATTTAAAAGAAAATTTACCTCAAACAAGCCCACTTATTCGAAAATTTCCAACTAGAACTTGGATAATGGACAGTGTTTATAAGCCATTATTAAATGCTGGCTTATTGTCCAAGAATAACAAAAGCTATGTTATGGGTCTTTCTACAGGCGCAAGGGGGGCTGCTATTTTATTATTAGAAAATCCATCCATCTTTTTTGGTGGCGCCTTTTTATCAGGAGATTTTGATCCAACAATTCAAAAAGATGATAACCTTATGATCAATGCATTAGGCAGTTTTGAGAAATACCCATCATCTTGGATTGGGGATAATAATATTGTTCGACGAGTCAAGGAATTTCAAAGGCCAATATTTATAGCACATGGTAAAAAAGATCCTATTGTACCAGTCAAGCATTCAATCCTATTAAAAGATAGGTTTTCCAAAGAAAATCCGAATATTAAATTAAAATTTGATTTTCCCGAAAATTCTAAACATGATTATATCTTCTGGAATTCAGAGGTAGATAACGTTTTAAAGTTTTTCATGGACTTACATAAAAACTGAGTTAATTACTTTTAACGGTTAAGTTTAAAATATTTAATCTAGGTCTTTTAAAACTAGTGTCTATTTTATCCATTTTAATTTTATGTTTAGCTTTGTTTGTTAAAAAATAACATATAGAGTCTACCCATTTTTTTGATCCAGTGATACTTGGATGTCTGCCGTCTTCAGCCCTTTCTAAAACTAAATTTCCAGAAAAATAGAACGCTCCACTATCTATATTCTCCCTGTATAAATCATTTATTCCATAATCTTTAATCCAATTGGCTGGGCCAACCCAAGTGTATGGCACATCTTTAAATTCTGTAATTATCTTGCTTATGGCTTCTCTGGAGTTATCAAAATTTCTTTGATATACCTGGTTTAGACCAATTACAAAAATGATATATTCTGGTTTATATCGATTAATATTATTTTTCAAAGTATCACAACTCGCATAAGTCATATCAGATGAGCTGTTCCAAATAATTGTTCTACATAAATTATGACCATTTAGTACGGCATATTTTTGAATTTCATAAATTATTGATCCAGCTTCTGAATCACCAGCAAGTAAAATTCTTTTATTCTTTAATACCTCAATTTGTTTTTTAAGAACTACTATTTTTCGTTTCTTTTTTATTTTTTTAACTTCCTTAAATGCTAAATCAGAATTCTTTTTTAAAGTAATTCCAAAAATTTGAATTGTTTGATCAGAATTTTCATACAAAAAAAAGATTCCCATAATTGAGAGTATCATTAATCCAAATAAGAAAGTATTTTTTCTCGAATTATCCATTCCTAATATTTTAATAATGCTTTAATTAGTAATTCGGCCTGTAAGTTGTATCCAGCTTTTGTATAATGTAATTTGTCTGTAGCTGCAAGTTTGTATTTCAACCAATTCAATACTGAGTTTTTACCACCCATAATGGTTCTTAAATCCCAATATGCTACATTGGATCGACTTTCTGATATTTTTAAAAATACTTCTTGTATTTTATCAATGCAAACTGGTTCTCTATTTTTTGATCTCGAATCGGGAGGTGAAGTTAATAGAATCGATATTGTAGGTTGTTGAACAATTATACTATCTATAAAAGACTCTAGTTTTGTTCTATATTTTACTGAATCAAATGATTTATTGTATGCATCATTTGAGCCAAAAGAAATTATAATTAAATCTGGTTGATAATGATTAATGTCATTTATTAATAATGAATTATTATTTGTTATGGAATATAAACTAGAGCCGCCTACTCCCAAACTATTATAAATAACCCCCTTATTTTGTGTGTTTTCTAAATAAAAACCTAGTAAATTAAACAAGTTAGAACTATCTTTTTTTTCTACACTTAACTTTAGTTTATTAACAGGTTTATTAAATATAAATCCAGTGCTTTTTTCGTTGTTTGCAAAGTGATACGTTAATCCTCTAGCACTGCTTATTGTATCAATTAGTTGGATATTTTTACTTGTTGAATCGTAAACACTGACAGTAAAATTTATGGTTGAATCACCTTGGTATAATATTTTTAATGTATTAAAATATAAAAACTTTTCCGGTATATTTTTTAGTGAAAAATCAATCTCAGTTCTCTGATCCAAGAATTGAATTGATTGACCCGCTATGCCATTTAAATAGTTTAACTCTTTCTGTAAATTATTAGTAAAACTGGTCTTACCTAGTATGACCCTACTATTTGTATAAAATGTATTGTATTTTCCAATTTGATTTGGAAATACCCAGCCATATGATTGAACGCCCAAGGCACTATCAAGCAACCTTCTTATTTCATTTGTAAGATTTCCAATCATTATATGTGAATCTCCAAGATGCAAAATTTTAATGTTTTCATTTTGGTTTGATATTTTTTTGTAGAAATTAGATAAATGATTTTGTTGTAATATTTTATTTTCTTCGAGTAAAACGGTTTGGCTTTTGATATGAATCGAGCATATTAATAGAAGACAAATAAGAAAATTTAGTTTTATATTCATATTTAAAATTGGAAGTAAATAAATGGTTCTACTACATTATCTTTAATTTGAATTATTATTTGGAAAAATAATATTGTAAAAAATATAATAACATATATTGGCAATTTCAGATAAATCTGTTTTATAATGCCTTTCAAATAGACATTTAAAAATACAATTATTGCAGATATAGCTAAAATGTATAAAACTTCTTTTCTGGCCATATAAAAACCAATTATTTCAAAATAATTTGTGTGAAATAATATTTTATTTAGGGCTTGAAATGCAGTGTTTACATCGGATGATCTAAAAAATATCCAAAGAATACTGATATAATTAAAAGTGAAAAATCTATTTAATACTTTGCTTGAAAAATATTTTGATATATCAGTTTTGATATAAAGTTTGTGTAACATTAATCCCAAACCATGTAAAATCCCCCATACAATAAATGTCCATTTTGCACCATGCCAGAAACCTCCAATAGTCATTGTAATCAATAAGAAAAGATAAGTGTTAAATACTCCTTTTCTATTACCACCAAGTGGTATATAGATATAATCTCTTAGCCATGAACTGAGTGACATGTGCCATTTGCGCCAAAAACTAGTTATATTTTCTGCCAAGTATGGATAATCGAAATTTTCCTTCAATCTGTATCCTAATATTAGTGCTATGCCAATAGCTATATCAGAATATCCAGAAAAGTCAAAATATATCTGAAAAGAATAGGCATACATAGATATTAAATTCTCTAATCCTGAAAAACTATTTGGATTACTGTGTACTAAATCTACATACTTTGCTAAGTAATCGGCAATCAGTAATTTTTTTCCTAACCCTATAATTATTTTTAAAAAACTTTCTCTAAATAAATCATTGTCTACTTTTAATGGAAGATCTATTTGAAAAATGAAATCTCTAGCTCTAACTATTGGGCCCGCTACTAGGTGTGGGAAAAACGTCATGTAAAATACATAATCAATAAAACTTTTTGTCGAATCGATTTCTTTATTGTAAACATCAACAATGTAACTTATTGATTGAAAGGTATAAAATGAAATGCCAATTGGTAAGAAAAGCTTAGGAATGTCTATACTATGATCAAATAAACTATTATAATTTAAAATAAAAAAGCCAGCATATTTAAAATACATTAAAAAGCTTAAGCTTAAAATAATCGATAAAATCAATAAAGATTTTCGAAATATTTTATTTTTAATTTTTTCTATTAATAGTGCAACATTAAAATCAACAACAATCATCACGACAAATATTAATAAATATGGCCCACTTGATTTGTAGTAGAAGAATAAGCTAAATAGAATTAGTACTAATTTTTTAAATATTGGTTTATTCATTACGAATGCATAGAGCAATAAAAAAATGCCAAGCACCCCTAAAAAAGAAAAGTTTGTAAAAAACCAAGGTTTGTCAAAAGAATACTTCCAAAAATTCAGCATATGTATTTAAAAATTAAAATTATGTTGTTGAAATCAATATTCAATAGGATTCAACAACTAGATGCAAAGAAAAATATTACTTATTAATTAAATATATTAAAAATTTAATTTAAATTTGCAATGCATGCATATTATCTATATTTTTTATTTCAATTGATCGAGAAATCATTTATATATTTAATATAAAACATACGTTTAATCTATCATACATAAAGTATAATGAAACAACTTAAATGGGTTCTTTTAATAATTGTAATAGCGTCGCTAATTACCTTTCTTTATAGAAATCAATTTATTGGAACAGGCACAATTGTTAAAAATAAGGATACAACCTTAGCTGAAAACAATTATAAAAACTTAGATTCTTTATCTGTTCAAGAAATACGAACAAGGTACCTTAACAATCCATGCTACTTAGCATTATTGAAAGATCCGAACATGTGGGAAAAGGGTACAAAAGCTGGATTTGATTATAGAGAACTAATTAATGACTCATTATCTAAAGACAATCCTTTTAGAAACCGATTTATTGTAGGAGATTTTAATTCAGTTCCGCTTGATGGGGGGAAAAGTGGTATTTATGAGGTTTATCCAAGTTTAACTTCCTTGTCAGAATTTAAATCTTTCCCTAAAACTTTATTAGAAAAGCTAGATACGACAGTTTATTCGGATACAAATTTGGAAAGTATGTATGCTGATATAAAAACGAATTATGGTTCTAAGGGTGAAAGATTAATCAACTTTATTGAAAAAGTTTGGAAATATAAGATCATACCCATTTCCAGAGAATATTCTATAAATGGTGAAAAAGTATATGCTGCAGGACAGGTGTTAGTTTTATGCGAAGCATGTAAAGACACACTTAAATTAGTTGGAAAATTTGCCACTTCTGCGAAGCGTCAAGACTTTATGTTTAAAACAGATGAAAATGGTATTAAGCATAAAGTATCAATGGAATACGCGCCTATTGGCCCTAGAAGAGGTTATTACGCTGGACTCAATAGGATAACTAGTAAAAATTGGGAAACAGAAAGAAAATATGATTCTTTAGATATTCAAAGGGATAATGAAGTTGGTGGTGGAAATAACAGAATTACCATTTATGATAGTAAGGTAGAATTGCCCAATTTTTTATTGATTGAGCCAGACAAATCTTACCCAAAGTCGATGAGAAGAAATGGCATTCATGAAATAGCTTTAAATTACCTTCCTAGAGGAATGCTCGGAACCCCAAATAGTATTGGATGCTTAAGGGTATCAGATTTTGGGTCTAAATTTTTTCGTTGGTGGGTTCCTCAAAATGCCAAGCTTTTTATTGCATACGATGACAGTTTGTATTTGAAAAAATATGATTCCAATCCAATTTCATACTTGCCATTTAAGAATCAACAAGAAGGGGATCAATTTAGAAAATGGATAAATAATAAATATCCTGATTTTGCCCAAAGATTTGATATCAGTATTGATGGAGATTATAAAAATGGATTTATCATTGATGGATATTATTTCTTTAAAAAAGAGTATGATAAATATCTAAACAAAAATTAATGCTCATAAATAATAAAATAAAATACATTTTTTTGATTTTGATAATAAGTGTTTTCTTATTACCAATAATCAGTAATGCATCAAGAAGTAATTCGTTTATTGGGGAATCAATAAACGATACGATCATTAATCTAATAACAAAAGACACCACTTTTGAAGAAACATTTCCTAAAGATTCAATAATACAAAAAAATCTTTTTTCATTTAAGAAAAAGTGGATTGCAACAAAGCCATTAGATACAGATAGTGCTGCAGCAATTTCTGAAAAGTTGCTTGCTGAAAATCCTATGTTTTTAGAAAATTGGGATAACAATCAAGTATTCACATATGAAAATGTAACTTATACCGAACTACCCGATAAAATTACAATACCACTAGTAACAAATGGCGAAAAATTTCAATTAACATGGTATGGAAATTTAAATTTCAAATATGGTTGGCGATGGGGTAGGATGCATAGAGGCTTAGATTTGTTTTTGCGAACAGGAGACTCTGTTGTATCGGCGTTTAATGGTATTGTAAGGTATGCTAGGTTTAATGCTTCAGGTTTTGGAAACTGTGTAGTAGTAAGGCATCTAAATGGACTCGAAACCGTTTATGGTCACCTAAGTAAAATTTTAGTTTCTGAAGATCAGTATGTACAATCAGGTGAAATGATTGGATTAGGTGGAACAACAGGTAGGTCTAATGGACCACATCTACATTTTGAAACACGATATAAAGATTTTTCTATTGATCCAGAATTATACGCAGATATAAAAAACGGCGTATTATTGTCAGAAACATTTATATTAAACAAGAGTTCTTTGCAGGCTCTAAGATATCCTTCTGTTGTAGTAAATTACAAAAAAGGAAAATATTCAAAAAAATATCTAAAAAAACGACCTATAAAAAAGAATACAAAAAAGAAAAAAACATCAAAATCGCCTATAAAAAGCAAATCGTCGAGTAAAAAGAAAACATCGACAGCAAAAAAATCAATCAAAAAACCAGTTGCAAAAAAAAGTAAAGGGCCGGTAAAAAAATCAACAAAACCAAAAAAGAAAAAATAATAACTAGATGAAAAATTTATTCAAGCTATTCACCCTAATTATATTTCTATACGCTTGTAAAGGAAATAATAAAACAAATTCGGCGCAAATTGATAAGCCAATCGTTAAAGTTGAGTATACGGTTGACTCAATATACAATACATATGCTCAAAGAGTTGCAGCAAAGGATACTTCATCATTCAATGATATTGATCAAGCCTCTCTGGTTACATATCATAATGAGCAGGAAGGTAAAATCAATCAAATTATTGAAAACAGATTAAATTTAATTACCAACTGGAATAAAGAAATAATGAATAGAAATAAAGTTTCAGATTCTAGTTTGGTTTTTTATCCATTTTCAGGTGCAGACTTTATTCATGCCTATTATTTATACCCGCATGCGTCTGAGTATTTTATGTCTGCTATTGAAAATATAGGAGAAATTATCGATGTTACAAAACTAAATAAAGTTCAGTTTTTTGAATATGTAAAGGATTTTGATACTGTAATGCGTGACATTTACATGCGAAGCTATTTCATTACAAAAAATATGGAAGAAGATTTTGGTAAAAAAACAAAAATTAATGGTGTGTTGCCAATATTACTTTGGTCTGCAGCAAAAACAAACCACGATATAGTTTATGTTAAATATTTTATTGTAGATACCAATTACGAAAAAAAATATGTTGAAAAAACAAGCGAAATAAAAGGCAAACTTAGTTTGGAAATAAAGTTATTTGATAAGTCTAATAATAAATTTCAAATACTAAATTATTATTCTGCGGATTTGTCTAATAATGGACTTAAGAAATCTGCAAAATCTTATAAATTTATTAGTAAGACGGTTTCAGATCAGTCTAATGGATTTGTTAAATCTGCATCTTATTTAATGCATTACGATTCAACATTTAGTACAATTCAGCAGTTTGTATTAGCTAAGAATAAATATTTAGTTCAAGATGATACGGGTGTTCCATTCTTGAAATTTAATCAGTCTAATTGGAAAATCGAGTTGTACGGAGTATATGAAAAACCAATTAAAGACTTTGCTCAGACTTTACATCAAAAAGCGTTGGACGTTGCGTACAAAAATTCTGAATTTTACAAAGGGCCGCTTAATTTTTCATTAGGGTACCATTGGAGTTCGAAAAATCAAAATCAATTAGTTGCAATTAAAAAGTAAGTATATGAAGTATTATCTATCTTGTTTATTTATTCTTCTTTTTGTTTTTCCTAAGATTAATTTTTCACAAATTTCTCCTAGTGTAAAAGAACATGTTCAACAAGTTTACAATCTTATAAAAAGTGAAAATATTCAGTACCCTGAATTTGTTATCGCTCAATCAATTGTTGAAACGGGATGGATGAAGTGTAAGCATTGTTGTTATGATTTCCATAACCTTTTTGGTTTTATTGGATCTGGAAACAAATGTTTGAAATTTGAATCAGATTATCAATCCATTCAATACTATAAAAAATGGCAAGATGCAAGAATTGTAAAATGGCGAGCTAAATATCCTAATCAGGATTATTATCATTTTTTAAAGTATGTAAAGTATGCCACGGGAGATGTTTATAATAAGCATTTGAAGCAATATGTGACTTGGGTAAATAAAAATTTAGTATTATAATTTAGTTTGCATTTCTCAATATTTCAATAAATCTTTTGTGTGAATAAATATAATTATTGTATTTATTCCCGAGTATTATTATTACAGCATTTTCTTTTATGAGTCGAACAAATACTGTATTATTTCCATGCCACCATCCATTATGGTAAATAATCTTTTCTTCACCTTTTGGAAAAACTAAACGCCATCCATACCCATAAGTTTTATTTTCATCAGTTAGTTTACTCTTTGGTTCGTAGGCAATTCTAAGTGTTTCTTTTTTTAGAAAATTATTTGATGTAAGAACCTTATCCCATAACAAAAGATCTCTGCTTGTACTATATATATTTTTGTCTCCGTAGATTAAATCAAACTTTTCAATTCCATAGGCTTGATTGTTTTCTTTATATGATGGAACATATTTATCAATAGTATTGAAGTTAAATACATAGGTGTTTTTCAATCCATACTTATCAAATATGTATTCCTTCATCGCAGATGGATAGTCAATATTTGTAATTTTTTCTATAATTATGGCTAGTGTCACATAATTTGTATTACAGTAGTGAAACGCTGCTTTTGGATTTGGCACCGGACTTGGCACATACTTTATCATATAGTCAATAATATCTTGGTTGGTAAAGTAGTTCATTTCATTTTCAGACAATACTATATCCCGATTCTTAATAATATTTTTTATAAATTCCTTTTTATCAATTGTTACAAAATTTGAATAATCTGGTAAATCGCTTGTATGTGATAGTAATTGACGAATCGTTACCTTTTTATATGGAAATAATGGAATGTATTTTGTAACAAAATCATCAAATTGTAATTTTCCTGCCTCATATAGTTTTAGACATAACATTGCAGTAAAGGTTTTTGATACAGAAGCTAAATGAAATTGCGTTTCTGAAACAATTTTGGATGAATCCTTAATATTTGCCAATCCTATGCAACTGTCTAAAATTATATTTTCATTTTTTGCAATTAATATTTGACCGCTAAACTTATTTTTTACTAATAGACTATCAAAGGCACGATAAATTTTTTTATATAAAATTGAGTCTATTGGCTTTTTTGTGATCTGCTTTTGGGTCTTAATGATAGCAATTTTTTTTGGTGTTGGTGGCGAACAATATGTGAATAGTAGTAGTAGTATTAGAAATCTCATTACATTTTTATTTAATAGTAAATGTATGTGATTCTTAATAATATAAAAAAATAAACTTATATATTAAATTCAAATATTAAACGTTCTCCCGTTTCTAAATCTTTCCAACTATTGAACATTTTTTCTAAACCATTTCTTATATCCTCAATTTCTTTGTCTGAATAATGAATGTGTGGAATGGTGGGATTAAAACGCATTATAGATTCATTTAAAACTTGATTCAGGTCATCAAATTTTCCTTGCATAATTTCTATTAATAAAAGATTGGCAAGATGCTCGGCGTACCAAGCTTCGTTTGAAAGTTGTAGCGCATCTCTAGTTTCTTTATTTTCAAAAACACCTGGATTTATTCCAGTTGCAACAAGTCCCCAAAAAGCATTTTTATATTGCAAAGTATTTTCTATTGCATAATGACAAAGGTCGTGAATGACCAAAAAGTCGTCTGCTTCAATCCAGAAATCTTCTAATCCTTCTCTGATATAAGTGATTTTATGTTTAGCATCATTTTTTTTCTTAATGATAATTTTCATAACAAATTATTTTTTAAAACCAACACTGCAATTTCTGTAGCGCCATTTTTTCCATTTATCATATATTTTTTTGAGATAATAACAAATTTTGAAATGCTTTCTATAAAAGGGTTTGAAGCGAGTCTATTGGGTGTTGCTAGTATAATAATACTACCATTATGTGTAAATTTATCAATCAATAAAATTAAATTATTGTGGGCTGATGGATCGTAATTGGTATCACTTAATAAAATGGTGTCTGCGTTTATATCGACAGGAATATTATTCCAATCTAGGTACATAGCCTGTGCATTGGTAACTTTTAAATGTTCTATATTTTTTTGAATTAGCATAACTGCATCAGGCGCGTAATCACTAATGATAATTTTATGCGCAAGTGTAGCAATACTTAATGATGGTATACCTATACCTGCGCCAATTTCTAGCACTATTTTATTTTGTATCCATATAGGCTGCTCTTGTAAAAACTGAACCATTGCATCAGCGGAAGCCCAAATTTTAGCCCAATAGGGAAATAGGACCGTCGGATCAGTGTCAACTAATTTTTGATAGGTTGTTCTAACAAGCGCTTGGTCAGGAACATATAGCGACAGTGCATTTTTTATTACAGCAAGTTGTAATGGATACACTTTATTGTTGGCCCTCCACAGCTTTTTCTAAATCAGCAATGATAAATTTGGTCATTTGTAAAAAAGCATAGGTTGCTTTAGGAGCCAATTTTGGATTGGTCATGTATTTGCCTAAAATTGTTGGTACCACTTGCCAGTGAACACCATACTTATCTTGAACCCAACCACATTTTCCGGGTGCTCCGTCTATTACCAAATAGTCCCATAAATAATCTATTTCTGCTTGTGTATTTACTGAAACTGTAAAGGAAACAGAATCCGTTATACTAAAAGCATGTGGTGCCGAACTGTCCATAATGCCAAAGGGTAAATTATTGAGTTCAAACTGAGCGTACATGATATATCCTTCGGTATCAAAACCTCCCTTTTCGTATTTTCTCATTTCTACAAGATTTGAATCTGTAAAAAGAGATCTATAGTATGCTATTGCTTCTTCGGCCTTGCCTGCGTTGTTGCCACAAAACATAAAACTGGGCATCACTTTACAGCTACTTTTATAATCCACTATAATTTGCCAGTTCACACCATATCTATCTGCACACCAACCGTATTTTTTGCTCCAAGGATATTCATTTAATGGCATTAATACTTTACCGTCAACTATGAGTTGATTCCAGATGGTTTCTGCTTCTTCATTACTTTCTGCCATAATATAAAAAGATATCGCAGGTGTTATGGGATGACCAGGACCGCCATTTAAATGCATAAAACGTCTACCGTATAAATTATACACGACTGCAAACGGATTTTCAGATATTAATTCAACGTCTTTAAATATATTTTGATAATAAATAAATGCATCTTTTGCATTTCCATCAAACCATAAACAAGTACCAATTGATTGAGACATAGATATTATTTGATAATTAAATTTTCATATAAAGCATTCACTGTTTTTCTGATAACAGTATTAAATCCATTGGTATAACCTGGATGACAGCCATTGCTAATTACAACAAATCCGAATTTTTCGTCAGGGTTAAAAAACATTGCACTATATAATCCATATGCAGATCCGGTATGACCTACCATAATTTTTCCGTCAATCAATTTAGTCGTTGTTTCAATCGCAAAGCCGTAATTTCTATTATCTGAGAGTGGTGTTTGCATTTCAATTGAACTCTTTTTTGAAATAATTCTAACTCCATTGAATTTTCCATTATTAGCATGCATCATCATATATGTGGCTAAATCTTTGGCCGATATTTTCATGCCACCAGTTGGTGAAAATATGGGTGTACTATACCCCATTTCATAATTAGCAATTTCTGCAGTTCTTGGTGCATAGGCTAAAGGAGAGGCTATAAACTTTGCAGCATCTGTTTGATATTCATAAATGTTTGCAAATTTAGTTTTGTCTAAACCTTCTACATAATAGCCGCCGTATAATTGAAGCGGGTCTAAAATATGTTTTTGAATATAGCTATCAAAACGTTCGCCAGATATTTTTTCAATGATCGTTCCAATCATATTAAAATTGAGATTGCAATAATTGTACCCTTTACCTGGCTCATAATTATTGTAACACTTAAACCAATTGTCGGATTTTGCTGGATTGATAGAATCTAATGTAAAATAGCCTTGGCTATCATTGATTGACGAAAGGTGAGATAACATTAATCTGAGCGTAATAACTGTTTCAGGAAATTTAGGATTGCGTATTTTAAATCCTAATAATTCGCTCACATCCTGGTCTAGATAAATTTTATGAGCTTCAACAAGCTGCATGATAGCAGTTGCAGAAAATGATTTAGATATAGATGCAATTCTAAAAATATTTTCGTTGGTAAGTGGTGCATTTGTTTCGGCATCTTTTAAGCCAAATGCATGTGTATATATTATTTTATTATCTTTTACAACCGCAACCGATAATCCCATAACGGGCGTTTCTTGCATTATTTGTTGAATGGCTGCCTCTGCTTTATTTTCTTGAGCACTAATTACAATAGGAAAAAATACAACAAAAGCAAGTGCTATATTAAAGAGGCATTGAATCTTATTTTTCATGGTTAGAAATTTTAATAAATATATTCAATTGTTAAGAATTACTAAATAAATAAAGTTTATAACATTGTTAATCAATCAGTTACTTAAAATAAGTTTAACTTCAACTATTTATCGTAATATTGCGATTAATATGGGAGCTAGTAAAATCATCAATTATTCAGAAGAAGAGCTGCTCATTGCAAAGTTTGCAAAAGCACTTTCACATCCGGCACGTGTGGCTATCATCAGACTTTTGTTACAAAAGCAGTCTTGTGTATGTGGCGATATCGTAGAAGATTTACCCATAGCACAATCTACTGTATCGCAACATTTAAAAGAATTAAAGGAGTCTGGTTTGATTAAAGGAAATATTGATGGTGCATCTATTTGTTATTGTATTGATATGGAAGTTTTAAAAACCGCAAATAATATTTTAAATAAACAATTATCAGCTTCTATTCAAATTCCATCTACTTGTTGTTAACTTAAAAGTAATAAACATGCAAACAGACGAACAACTTAAAGAAATTGTAAAAAATAAATACAGTGAAATAGCATTACAAGATAAAGAAACAAATATGTCTTCTTGTTGTGGTGCTGGCGGCTGTTCTACCGAAGTATATAACATAATGTCTGAAGATTATACCACACTTGGTGGATACACTGCAGATGCAGATTTGGGTCTTGGATGTGGTTTGCCTACGCAGTTTGCGCGCATCAAAAAAGGTGATCTCGTCATTGATTTAGGCAGTGGTGCAGGTAACGATTGTTTTATTGCTAGACATGAAACAGGTGAAACGGGTAAAGTAATTGGTATTGATTTTACACCTGCCATGATTCATAAAGCGCGTGCTAATGCAGAAGTCCGTGGTTTTAACAATGTAGAATTTAGACAAGGTGATATTGAAAATATGCCTATCACTTCTAATGTGGCAGATGTGATTGTAAGCAATTGCGTTTTAAATTTAGTACCCAATAAGCATGGCGTATTTACAGAAATGTATAATGTATTAAAACCTGGTGGCCACTTTAGCATTAGCGATGTTGTACTTGTTGGAGCACTTCCAGAAGGTTTACGAAAAGACGCTGAAATGTATGCTGGATGCGTATCTGGAGCTATTCAAAAAAATGTATACATGGAACTAATTCATGCAACTGGTTTCGAAAATGTAACCATTCAAAAAGAAAAAGCAATTGTAATTCCTGACGACATTTTAGTAAATTATTTATCTGCTCAAGAAATTGCAGCATTTAAAGCAGGAAGTACTGGAATAATGAGTATTACTGTTTTTGCACAAAAGCCATTAGAAAATAAATCAGTCTGTGTTCCAGGTGGCGGCTGTTGTTAATTTATATTTCATGAAAAACATTTTAGTATTATGTACTGGCAATAGTTGCCGAAGTCAAATCGCACATGGTTATATAAAAACGTTTGCAGCAGAAAAAGCAAACGTATACAGTGCTGGTGTAGAAACCCATGGTGTAAATCCTAGAGCCATTCAAACGATGAAAGAAGATGGTATTGATATTTCAGATCATACTTCTAATAATGTGTTAGAATATACGAGTGTACCGTTTGATTATGTGATTACCGTTTGTGATCACGCCAAAGAAGTTTGCCCATACTATCCAACTACTGCTCAAAAATTTCATTATAACTTTCCGGACCCAGCAAAAGCAGTTGGTGCCGAAGAGCAAATAAATAGATCTTTTGTAGAAGTGCGTGAGATGATTAAAAAGTATTGTTTACAATTTGTAAAGGAAAATATATGAGTGTACTAACTGCTTTGGTAATAGGTGCTACAGGTGCAACTGGTTCTGAACTTGTTGCTCAATTATTAGAAGACAGCCATTTTAATAGCGTGGTTGTATTTTCTAGAAGGCCACTCAATTTTACGCATGCTAAACTATCATGTCATATTGTTGATTTTGATAACCCACAAACATGGGCTCATTTAGTAAAAGGTGACGTACTATTTTCGGCACTCGCCACCACACTTAAGCAGGCGGGTAGTCAGAAAAAGCAATACAAAATTGATTATACCTATCAATACCAAACAGCTGAGGCAGCTGCTGCTAATGGCGTTGGTGCGTATGTGCTCGTATCTGCAATGGGTGCAAATGCAAATTCTGGCTTCTTTTACCCGCGTATTAAAGGACAACTTGATAAGGCCGTTTCTGAATTACCTTTTAAGCGCATCCATATTTTTAGACCTGGATTTTTGCTCAGGCAACCGGATAAAATAAGGCCCATGGAAAAAGTAGGCATTGCTATTGTTAACAAACTTAATAAAATAGGTCTATTAAAAAGCCAAAAGCCGCTTCCCGTGAGCATACTTGCACAAAAAATGCGTTCTGTATTATTTAATCCAGCATCAAATAATTTTCAAGTCTATTCTTTGGATACAATATTTGATTTGTAGTATCTTTCTACTTCAAATATTGCATGTCATGAAAAAATTTACTACAGTTTTTGTTTCGATCCTATTATTTATTGCAACCAGCTTTGCACAAGTATTATCGCCCCTTGTAACAAAGTCTGTGCATTTAGATCCTATCAAGCTAGCGCAAATAGATACGTTATTAAATACGTATGTAGCTAATAATTGGTTGGTAGGCGCTTCTACCATTATTGTTAAAGACAACCAAGTCGTTTATTATAAAGGCCATGGGTTTGCAGATAGAGCTACAAAAAAACCAATGGATGCTAATGCTATTTTTAGAATCATGAGTCAGACAAAAGCTATTACTAGCTTAGCGGTGCTTCAACTTTTTGAAAAAGGGAAAATTGGTTTAGACCAAGCAGTTGGCGATTTTATCCCAACTTTTTATAAGCAAACCGTCGTAAAAGATTTCAACGCAGCAGATACTACATTCACAACGGCGCCAGCAAAAAGAAATATTACCATTAGAGATTTATTAACCCATACTTCTGGTATCGATTACGCAGCAATTGGTTCTGATAAAATGAAAGCTATTTATGCTAAAGCTGGTATACCATCAGGTTTAGGAAAAATCAATGCTACTTTATTAGCGCATATGAAAGTTTTAGGAACCTTACCACTCGTGCACCAACCAGGTGAAAAATTTACGTACGGTTTAAATTCTGATTTACTAGGTTGTATTGTTGAAATCGTTTCTGGCATGACCTTAGAAGCATATTGCCATAAATATATTTTTGAGCCAATGGGTATGCAGGATACGTATTTTAATGTACCAGCATCTAAAGCCAATAGGCTTCCAACAGTTTACACAGAAGATACTAATAATAATATTATTGAATGGGGTCCTACATTTAGAAACATAGATCCTAATTATCCATTGCTCAAAACAACTTATTTTTCTGGCGGCGCTGGTTTGTCTTCTACAGCATTTGATTATGCAATTTTTTTACAAATGATTTTGAATGGTGGTACATACAATGGTAAACAAATCATCTCACCACGTACTGCAGAATTAATGGTAAGTCCTCAACTCGATTTTAAATATGAAGGACTCAACGACTTTGGATTAGGTTTTGCAGTAACTTCAGAAAAGGCGGCTAATTTACATGCAAGAAATAAAGGATCTTTTTCGTGGGGCGGTTATTACGGAACAACCTATTGGGCCGATCCTAAAGAAAAATTGATTTGTTTGATCATGACACAACATACACCCAATTCACATTTTGGATTTCAGGGTAAAATTGAAAATATTATATACGGAAGCTTAGTTAAATAGTAGTACAATCATCATGAGATTGTCATATTATAATTAAACAGCCTTAAATAAACAATTTCAAGTTGTAGTTGTTTTAGTTTCGCGCCATATTTTAAACGCGTTACCTTATGCAACCATTTGTACAACAATTAAAATCAGCTATCGAGCCAGTAAGAAATACATTATTGGCGCATCCAGTATATAGCCAAATTCAAGATTTACAGGGGCTACAAAGATTTTCTGAAACCCATGTTTTTGCGGTTTGGGATTTCATGAGTCTTCTAAAATCTTTACAAGTTGGTTTGACATCTGTATCGCTCCCTTGGGTACCAGTTGGTAATGCAGACACTAGGTACTTGATCAATGAAATTGTACTAGGCGAAGAGTCTGATGTAGACGAATCGGGTAATCGGATTAGCCACTTTGAACTCTATATTAAGGCGATGCGTCAAATGGGCGCATCAACAACCGTAATCCATCAATTAATTGAACAAATAAATAACGGCACCCCTGTTGTTCAGGCAATTGACGACGCAAATTTACATCAGCAAGTAAAAGATTTTTTACAATTTACTTTTGAGATATCTTTTAATGCACCACTTCATGTTAAAGCTGCTGTGTTTACTTTTGGTCGTGAAGATTTGATTCCTAGTATGTTTATGAAAATTTTAGATAAAATTTATGCAGATGCTCCAGATAAAGTGAGTATTTTTAAATATTATATCGAAAGACATATTGAAGTTGATGGAGATCATCACAGTCATTTGGCGCTCGATATGGTAACTAATTTATGTGAATCAGATGCCACTAAATGGGAAGAAGCTACCAACGCATCTATTAAAGCACTAGCATTACGCATTGGACTTTGGGATGCGATTTTTGAAAAATAATTGTATGAAAAAAACGCTACAAGTTATCTTATCTATTTTTTTATTTTCTCAATTGCAAACAGCTTGTAGTAAACAAACGACAGGTTCCGGAGTAGATAATTATAATTTGCAAATTGGACAAACTGTTGATATCACATTAAATGCAAACCCATCCACTGGGTATAGTTGGACTTGGATTAATAAAGGAACTGTAACCACAGTAGATTCTATAGCAGCTATTTCAGTTTCAACTAACAATGTTCCAGGAAGTCCGAGCCAACAAATATGGCGCTTTAAAGCTATTAAAGCGGGTTCTGATTCCATTAAATTTAAATATGCACAACCATGGGTTGGTGGTGCTGTTGGTGAAACCAGAACCCTCTTTATAAAAGTAAATTAGCTTTTTGGAAAATCTGCACCTTCTGTAACAGAAGCCCAGGTATCAAAATCGTGTTTTAATTCTTCTAATTTTTCTCTTGCGCCTTTTAAAGCAGCTACACCTAATAACAAGCGCATTGGTGGAGTTTCAGATTCTACTACTTGAATCATTGCTTTTACAGCTCTTATTGGATCACCAGCTTGGTTTCCACTGATGCCTCTAATCGTATCTTTATTTTTGTCTGCTGTTTCTGCGTAGTCTGCAATGGAAGCAGGACTTTCGTTTGCAGAACGTCCTGCCCAATCTGTTCTAAATCCACTAGGTGCAATAATGGTTACTTTAATACCTAATGGTCCAACTTCTTTTGCCAATGATTCACTAAAACCATCCACTGCATATTTGGTAGCATTATAAAAACCAACGCCAGGAAATGATCTAAGACCTGCAATAGATGCAATGTTTAAAATGTGACCACTTCTTTGCTTACGCATATGTGGCAATACTTCCTGAGTCATTTTCGCTAAACCAAATACGTTGATTTCAAACATTTTTCTTACTTCTATTTCTTCACTTTCTTCGATAGAGCCAAAGTAACCAATGCCGGCATTGTTTACAAGCACATCAATTTGACCAAAATGCGCCATTGTTTGCGCAACACTTGATTTAATTTCTGCATCGACAGTAACGTCCAATTGAATAGCAATAGAGGTATTAGGATAAGCCGCAACAATATCATCTATATCACTTGTTTTACGCGATGCAACGGCTACCTTATAACCTTTTGCTAAAACCTCTTTTGCAAGTTCTCTTCCAAAACCTGTTGAACATCCTGTAATAAGCCAAACTTTTTCCATGGTATTATTTATTTAATTGTTTCGTTAGTTAATCCTAAACAGCCACCCTAAAAGTACTTCCAATCTTTGACTCTTTTTGCTTTGTTAAAATATAAATATACTTCTAGGCATTTTTTACACACTCGTTTTATTGTTTTATGCTTTAGGCTATGCTCCTGCGCAAATAGGAATTAACAAATGAAAACAATAAGTAACAAAAGGGTAAACTCTTAAATCATAAATTAATAGTTATATTTATCTATCAAAAATAGTCATAAACATGAACGACAATAATGCATCTAGAAGATCTTTTCTAAAAAATATTTCATTTGCCACTGCAATTTTTGCAGTAGGAGGGTTTAAAAAAATAAACGCTGCAACTGTTTTTGCAAATAGAAATAATGTGGCCTTAAGATTTGTGGTAGCCTCAGATGCGCACTACGGACAGCCTGGAACGCCCTATGATGCCATGATTGAAACAATTATCAATCAAATCAATAATTTTAATAAAGAAACGCCTTTAGATTTTTGTGTGATCAATGGAGACATTATTCACAACGAAAAACATTTGTTACCACTTGCCAAGCAAAAGATTGATGCGTTAGATCCTGTTTATTATGTTACAAGAGGAAATCATGATATGGTAACTGCCGACTATTGGAAGGAAGTTTGGGGCATGCCACTTAATCATAGCATTCTAGTTAAAAATCATGCTATCATTTTAGGAGACACTTCTAATGAGGAAGGCAAATATCTTTCGCCGGATTTAAATTGGCTTGCCGCTCAACTAGAATCAAACAAGCATAAAAAAAGTATCTTTCTATTTTTACATATCCCTCAAAAAGCCTGGACTGCAAATGCCATTGACACCCCAGCTTTTGAAGCCCTCATTAATCAGTATCCAAATATTACAGCCATTTTTCATGGGCATGAACATGATCAAGACGGTATAAAAATATTAGGAAGTAGAGGAGTCCCTTGCTTATTTGATGCTCATATGGGTGGTAATTGGGGTACACCATATAAAGGATTTAGGGTCGTGGAGTTATTAAAGGATGGTACACTGCTTTCATATATGATGAATCCTACACAAAAGCTAAACAAGTACCGTAGCGTTAAAGGATAAAAAAAATGAGGGCCCGGTTACCCAAAGCCCCCATACCCCCCGAGTTTAAAACTCAATCAAATAAACGTTACAAGTAAGTTCTAACACATAGTCTTTGTTTTAATTTCAATAATCTTTTATCGAGTAACGGATACTTTATGTAAAATATTATAATACAATAATTTATAATTATAATATATATTTAATATAATACATACATATCTTATTTTTAATAATCTAAATCTATTGTTTAGTTTTGTTTCATGCGATTGAGACTTATTTACATTTTGCTCCTCTTTTTATTGGCAAATCAGGCGCCAGCACAAAAAAACTTACTCCGTTTTTTAAGTAGTCAAAAAGGAAGTTTTGAGCTACAATTATTAAATAAAGAGACTAGACTGGTACCAACTCCTACTGGGTTAACCTGTACCAATTCTAGGCATAATTACATGGTTAATAATGGAGCGCTGTATTTTCAAATAAGTGGAACAGGAAAGCTTTTTAAGGTCGATTCCACCCTTGGACCTATAAGACTTGACAATACCTGTTATGAGGGTTATAATTTTGGATGTTATTCTTATATCCGAAATAATAAATTCTACAACTTAGGCGGTTGGGGTTTTTGGCAATTCAATAGCGGACTCAGGTATTTTGATACCACATCCAAAGAATGGTTTAGGCAACCTATTAGTAAAGAAGTAAAAATGGCACTTCATATGAATGCCATAGTTTATCCCGATAAAGCCAAGGACCTTGTTTATGTATTCTATCAGTTTTATCCAAATTCGTATTTTAAATTTCAAACAGAAATAAAAAATGACACTGTGTATTTACAGTGTTTGAATTTAGCAACAAATGATTGGTGGAAAGAACCTAAAATAATTAACGATCAAATTTTTCAAGAAACGGTCATTAATACAAATACGCTTATTTTACCAGGACTAGGTGTATTAACAGAGTCGTACAATCATATGTATTTACTCAACCCGACCACCGAAAAATTATATGAAATTGAAAATGAAACGGGCGGGACTATCGCTAATTATATTGTAAACAAAAGCAACATATATTTTTATAATGATGGTAAACTAAATATTTACAATGCTCAATTAGATTCGTTGGTGAGTTTAACATTATCAGCAAATAAATTTACTGAAGTAATAAAGCCGCTTATTAAAAAAATAACTCCAAAACTTAGTGACAAAATAAATGTGACACAGCTACTTTATAGTGGCGCATTTTTTCTATTGATATTGGTTATTGTAGTTTTATTTATTAAGCTAAAACGACTTCACCTATTGCAGCAAACAGCTGCTGGCAATGGTTTTAATAAAAAATCGATAGAAGTAAATAAACAATTAGATTTTTCTGATAATTTAACAGAAACGGAGAAATCGGTACTCGATATTTTATATGAATTTTCTAAACAAGGCGAACCAACATCTATTGATCAAATTAATAGAGCCCTTGGTGTAAAAAAGAAAGAAGTAACCATCCAAAATAAATTACGATCAGATACTTTACAAATGATCAATAAGAAATTTATGGTCTTTGCTTCTACAAGCGATATACTTGTGGAACGTGAAAAAACTACTTTAGATAAAAGGGTATACCAATACAAGCTTAATGAGCGCTACCTAAATAAAATTAAATAGGTATCTCTTACGTATTTGTAACGAATTAGGAAAGTAATTAACCTTCTGTTTCTTCCTCTTCTTCTTTGAAAAGTGGATTTCTGCGAGATGGGATTACCATTTGTTCATCATCACTTAAGAATACCCAGAAGTTATTTAATTCAAAAATGTCGCCACTTGTTTTACTGTCACCATCTGCACTTCTGCGCTCGTAAGTGCCTAGTAATTCACCGTTGTGTCTTAATTGATTTAATTTTTCTTCGTGTGCTAATTCTTTAAAGCTTTCGATCGTCATCATCTAGATTGATTTTGTGCAAATATATATTACTCCTTCTTATTCCCCATATAGTATTACCACCGAACTGCCACCTAAGGTAAAATTATTCCCCATTTTTGAAGAACCCTTGCTGCTTAGTCCAATTTTCCAGGTTCCTTTTGGTAGCGTAAGGGTTTGCTCGCTTTGGGATCCGTTATAAGCTACCCATATTTTTTTCCATGTGTCACCTACTGCTGCCCCTTTAATGGTGTAAGCGATAATTCCGGCAGGCAGGTTGTTTTCAAAATTTAAATGTGTAGCAATTTGCTCAGCCGTTTGCATTCTAAAAGCAGGATGTACACGTCTAATTTGAATGATACTTTTTATAAATTGATAGGTAGCGTTATTTTTTGTTTTTAAATCCCAATTAATACCATTTACCTTATCTCCTTTATCAAAAGAATTTTCTACCCCATTCTTGGTTCTTAAAAATTCGGTACCTGCATGTAAAAAACTAGCACCCTGAGCAGTTAATACAATGGCATAAGCTAGTTCATGCATTTTAGTACGGGCTTGTTCAGATGCATCTTTAAAAGACAGTTCTATTTTGTCCCATAGTATGTTATTGTCGTGACAATCTGCATAATTGATAAGGCCTGCAGGACCCGCTGTATATGGCGCTTTGGAATAATTGACGTTGTTGTAATTTATTTGTGGATGATTACCTGCTGCAATAATTCCAAATTTTACGGACTCGCTATTTCCAATATTTCCTGTGGCAAAACCCCTATCATTGATGTTAAAAACACTTCCTTTAATACCATCGCGCATGTCATCACTAAACACGGCAATTCCATTTAATTGAGACGCATTTTTTTTAAGGGCTCTTTTATCTTCTGGGAGTGGCGAACTACCTGAGGTCCAGCCTTCTCCATATAAAACAATGGATGGTTTTATTTTATGTAATGTGTCTGAAATCAAATTCATGGTTTGGATATCATGAACACCCATTAAATCAAAACGAAAACCATCTATATGGTATTCTTTTACCCAGTACACCACACTTTCAATCATAAATTTTTGAAACATTGCCTGGTCACTAGCTGTTTCATTACCACAACCACTAGCATCAGAAAAAGTTCCATCGGCTTTTTTTCTATAGTAATAATTAGGTACCAGTGTATTAAAATTAGAATTTTTAGTAAGGGCCGTGTGGTTGTATACTACATCCATAATAATGCGTAACCCATTATGATGCATTGTTTTAACGAGTTCTTTTAGCTCTTTAATGCGCACTTTGCCATCTGAGGGATTGGTACTGTAAGAACCTTCAGGAATATTATAATTTACAGGATCATATCCCCAGTTGTACTGCGTTGCAGCTTTTGTTTCATCTACCGAGTTATAATCATAAAATGGCAGGAGATGAATATGTGTAACACCGAGTTCTTTAATGTGTGAAAGGCCTGTTAATTGCCCTGCCTTATTTTTTGTTCCGAGTTCTGCTAGCCCTAAAAATTTACCTTTATTTTTTATGCCACTACTTGCATCAATACTTGCGTCCCTTACATGTAATTCATAAATAATAGCATCTGTTTGTTTATTAGACGTAGAAAAACTGGGTGATGTATCCCCAGCCCACCCTATTGGATTGGTTTCATTGAAATCTATTACTTGTGCTCTAAAACCATTGGTACCACAAGCTTTTGCGTATGGGTCCAGGACTTCTTCACTCCAAATATTATCAATGAATACTTGAAAAGTGTAATAATTATTTTTAAGATTTTCAGGTAGTGTAATGAACCACACACCATTTTCACCTTTATTCATTTGAATAGAACGCAAAGCAGTTCCACCCATATCAGATTTGTACAAATTAAGTTTAGCATCAGTAGCTGTTGGCGCCCATATTTTAAATGTAGATGCTTTGAGTGAATAGGTTAACCCTAAATCTGGTCCTTTATAAGCCGGGTAACTGTTCTTGTTTTCCTGGGCAGTAATATGCGTTAGCGATGCAAATAACAATACAAATACAATCATGTTTTTCATATAGTCCAAATTGAGATTGCTAAGATACGCACTTAGATAAAATTAATTTTGAGTCAAATGTTATTTATCTTGCTGTTTTAGACAACATGATGCCAAAGTCAAACAAAATAGATGTTATAGAAAAGCTCCTTTCACTTTGTTATGCGTATAACAAAGACGCACTTTTTATTATGAGTTTGATGCATCAGTACGAAGAGCGCGGAAGTTTGAGTAAAAAGCAGTTGGAAGGATTATTACTAAAGGCACAAAAAATAAAGGAAATACCTGCTCAACAAATTGCAGCCGTAGAAGCCATCGTTTTAAAAATGCCAACCCGTGATAAAACACCGATTCAAAAAAATAAAACAACCCCAGATCCTTTTGCGGCTTCAATTCAATTGTCTCTAGCAAAAACCGAAGCTATTTTGACGGCATATCCGGCGCATAAGCAGGTTCAGCTCTATCAAGCAAAACTCTTGAATCATCAAGTGTTAACGCCGCAAGAACAAACAGAACTTGACAAATTTAGTAGACTACTATTAAAAAAATGATTCAACTAAAATCGAAAATTATAAACTTACATTTGTGTACTCGATTTAACAATGTAGATGGATATTTTAGCAGTCATACAAAAACAATTCCCATTTTTTGATAGCGACCTAGCACAACAAATTGTTGCTGTTGGAGAAGTTAAACAAATTAAGTCTGGTGAAGTTATAATGCGCACTGGCCAAAATATTAGATCAACGATGCTTGTATTAGATGGACTTATTAAAATTTTTAGAGAAGGCAACGAATTTTTCATGTATTATTTAGAACCAGGCGAAGCTTGTGCAGTAACCATGGTTTGTGCAATCAAATCTCAAACCAGTCAACTCATGGCCAAAGCCGTTGTTGACACTGAGGTAATCGCAATTCCTTTATCTTATATGGATACCTGGATGGCGACCTATAAAAGCTGGTATCATTTTGTAGTAGGCAGCTATAGAAATAGATTCGAAGATTTACTGCAAACAATTGACCATATTGCGTTTAGAAATATGGATGAAAGATTGGTTTTTTACTTGCGCCAATACCAGCAAACACAAAAGTCAAATGAAGTATTTACTTCATTTACAGAAATAGCACAAGAATTAAATTCATCTAGAGAAGTGGTTTCTAGATTAATGAAAAAGTTATCTGAAAAAGGACTAATTGTTTTGCATAAGTCACATATTGAAATAGTAAACATAGAAAAAGCCTTATCGTGACATAAGTCACAACAAAAATAAATTGTAACAACGAGTTTTGTAAGTAAAAAATGGAAATAGTAATTGGATATATTGCCGCACTTGTAATTGGTATCACACTTGGCCTTATTGGTGGCGGTGGTTCTATCGTTACGGTACCCGTGCTTGTATATTTATTACATATTGAGCCAGTATTAGCAACTGCTTATTCTTTGTTTATTGTAGGTATTGCTAGTATTGTAGGGGCCTATCCTAAAAATAAATATGGAAATGTAGATTTTAGATTGGCTGCTGTATTTGGTGGTCCTTCTATTGTTACTATTTTTTTAACGCGTAAATTTTTAGTGCCGCTTATTCCTTCTACTTTATTTACAGTTGGTTCATTAGAAGTTACAAAACCAGTTTTTATGCTGTTGCTATTTGCAACACTTATGCTCATTGCTGCTTTTGCAATGATTACCAATAAACAAAACGAAAAGGTAGATTTTACAAAATTAGAACGGCCTTACCGTTTTACTGATTATGTGGGTCAATCTATTGGTGTAGGATTATTTGCAGGGATGGTAGGCGCAGGCGGCGGTTTTTTAATCATACCCGTTTTAGTGTCTAAGCGAAACATTCCTATGAAAAAAGCAATAGGAACATCACTCGTAATTATTGCAGCTAACTCATTGATAGGATTTACTGGAGATTTATTTCATACCACTATTAACTGGACTTTCTTATTGTTTATTACTTCCCTTGCTGTAGGTGGAATTATTATTGGAAATAAATTAAGCACCTACATAGATGGTCAAAAATTAAAAAAAGGTTTTGGCTGGTTTGTGCTAGCCATGGGTGTTACTATATTATTAAAAGAGCTCTTTTTTTAAATTCATTTACTACATAATAACTTTCTACATTACGTGACATCCGTCACGTTTTTTGTTTATACAAGTGCCGAAATTTGCAGTATCAATCAATTAAACACTGCTTTATGATTATCGAGCAAATTTATACTGGCTGTTTAGCGCAAGGCGCTTACTATATCGAAAACAATGGCGAAGCCGTAGTCATTGATCCATTAAGAGAAGTAGAGCCTTATATCAATAAAGCGAAACAAAATGGCGCTACCATAAAGTATGTTTTAGAAACACATTTTCATGCCGACTTTGTATCAGGTCATATAGACTTAGCAAAAAAAACAGGCGCACAAATTGTTTATGGCCCAACTGCTGCACCTAATTTTAATTTTTATGCTGCTAAGGATAAAGAAATATTAAAAGTAGGAAACGCTAGCATTCAAGTGTTGCATACACCTGGCCATACCATGGAAAGTACGTGCTACCTGCTGCTCAATGAAGTAGGTAAACCAATTGGTTTATTTAGTGGTGATACACTTTTTATAGGAGATGTTGGAAGACCCGATTTAGCGCAAAAGGTAAAAGCTGAATTAACACAAGATATGCTTGCGGGTTATTTATATGATTCATTGCGTCAACAAATTATGCCACTAGCGAATGATATAATTGTATACCCTGCACATGGTGCTGGTAGCTCATGTGGTAAAAATATGAGTAAAGAAACCACAGATACGCTAGGCCATCAAAAGCTTGTCAATTATGCATTACAGCCTAATCTTACCAAAGAACAGTTTACAAAAGAAGTATTAACCGGACTTGTTGCACCACCTGCTTATTTTCCTTTAAATGTGCTTATGAATATTGGTGGTTATGATAGTATTGACAAAGTATTAGAACGTGGACAGCATGCCCTATCGCCTAATGCATTTGAAGTAGCCGCAAACGAAACAGATGCTCTTGTATTAGATACGCGCGATGCAGTTAAATTTGCGAAAGGATTTGTTCCGGGCAGCATTAATATCGGTATCGATGGAAATTTTGCACCATGGGTGGGCACATTAATTAAAGATATCAAACAAAAACTATTGCTCATTACGGAGCCAGGTAGAGAAACGGAGGTTATTACAAGACTTGCTAGGGTAGGATACGATTATACAATTGGCTTTTTAGATGGGGGCTTTGATGCTTGGGCCGCAGCTGGAAAAGATATAGATACCATTACATCTATTACGCCTAGTGCATTTGCAGTATTAGCAACTTCGCCTGATGTACATATTTTAGACATTCGAAAAAAGAGCGAATATGATAGTGAACATATTATTGGTGCAGAAAATGCTCCCTTAGATTTTATTAATGATAGCATGTCATTAATTGATCCGGACAAAACATACTATGTTCACTGTGCGGGCGGATACCGTTCTATGATATTTGTTTCTATTTTACGGGCAAGAGGCTTTCATAATTTAATTGATGTGCAAGGAGGTTTTAAAGCCATCAAAGAAACAAATGCTTATCCTATTAAGGACTATGTATGTCCAACCACATTATTATGAACTTCTAACAACAAAAAATAAAACAATGTTTGACTTTATCAACAACCTATTTGGACCAGCAACAAATTATGCAGCTTTAGTAAAAAATGGAGCCGTTATTGTAGATGTAAGAACCCCAGGAGAATATGCTGGCGGTCATATTAAGGACTCGAAAAATATGCCTTTAGATAGTATTGGTTCAAAAGTAAATGAACTCAAAAAAATAGGCAAACCCATTATTACTGTATGTCGTAGTGGTGCTAGAAGTGGCATGGCTAAAGGGATTTTAGCTCAGGCGGGTATTGAAGTGTACAATGGTGGCGGCTGGGATAGTTTGGCACAAAAAATAAAATAAGTATGAAAACTTGGGATCAAAAAAATTACTTACCTATTATTGGTATTTTTGTGGGTGCTATTGTGGGTTACTTTTATTGGAAAGAAGTAGGTTGTGCAAGTGGAACTTGTATGATTTCTTCTAAGCCCTTAAACAGCACGCTCTATTTTGCAGTTTTAGGTTTTTTAGCATTTAGTATGTTTAAAAAAGATAGCAAAAATGTTACCTGACGTTTTTGAAAAAATAATTGAATCGCCAAAACCCGTTTTGGTAGATTTTTATGCTACCTGGTGTGGTCCATGTAAAATGATGCCACCCATATTAAAAGAAGTAAAAGATAAAATGGGTGACGCAATATCTATTTTTAAAGTGGATGTAGACGTGCATCAAAATATCGCAGCTCATTTTACAGTCAATAGTGTACCAACGTTAGCTATATTCAAAAACGGTCAATTAATTTGGCGTGAGCCTGGCGTAAAAACTGCTGGTCAGTTAATTCAGCTCCTAGAAAAGCAACGCTAAGCAAAACTTTAGTATTTTACAATCAGTTACGTCTTTTAAAAAAGGGTAACTGATTTTTTATGTCTAAAGCAAGAATCTATTTTTTATTACGGCTATTGGTTTTTGTCCTGATTCTGGTTAATCTTTTTTATCAATTAAGGCGTAATACCTATAAACAAAGGGATGAGGCGGTTTCGATGGATTCTACTTGGCATGCACCTAGTTATTATACAGATCCTATTGTAGATAAATCTACGCGCGACTTAGTGCTTTATGGCGAAGATTTAATTGCACATACAGCTCGTTATTATGGTCCAAAAGGTTCTATCAATCATTTATCCAATGGACTCAATTGCCAAAATTGTCATTTAAATGCTGGGAAAAAATTAAATGGTAATAATTATGGCGCAGTGTATGCAACGTATCCAAAATATAGGGCAAGAAGCGGCACTTATGAAAGTATTTATAAGAGAGTAAGCGACTGTTTTGAAAGAAGCTTACATGGTATAGGGCCCGATAGTAGTAGTAAAGAGTTTGCCGCTATTTACGCGTATATAAAATGGCTTGGTAAAGATGTTCCCAAACAAACAAAATTAAAGGGTACTGGTATTAAGCCGGTCATGTATTTAAACCGCGCTGCCAACCCAGTGTCTGGAGCGCTGGTATATACAACGCATTGTGTTCGTTGCCATGGTACAAACGGAGAAGGACAGTTAGCTTCCAATCAAATAGAATATCAATATCCGCCCGTATGGGGTAGTCATAGCTTTACAACAGCAGCAGGACTTTTTAGAATTGGAAATTTAGCTGGGTTTGTAAAATACAATATGCCATATAAAGAAAATGATACAGCACCGTATCTATTAACGGACGAAGAAGCGTGGGATGTAGCAGCTTATATCAATAATATGCCTAGGGCCGTTAAAACCTATGTTTATGATTGGCCTGATCCTTCAAAAAAACCAGTTGATTATCCTTTTGGTCCATTTGTTGATGGGTTTAGCGAACAAGAGCATAAATTTGGACCCTATCCTCCTATAGTGGCGGCACAAAAAAAATATAAATAGTATGACAGGGATTGATAGTGTTGTTTTGGAATCCGTAATTGTACATAAAGTTGGTAACCCCACGCGCTCAGAACAACTGGTGTTGTCTGACCAAGAACTTGCCATTGATGACAAATTTGTTACAGGTCTTTTAACCAAATATTTTTTATCGCCCTTTATTGAGGCAGAACAATATCAGTTTTCGCACCTCAGTGATTTGTTGTTAAATGAAGTATACACCTATGTACAAACGATTTTTAATGAGCCGGATTCATTTATAGAACAAAGTAAATTGTTGGCTCAATTTTTACATGCAAAATCAACGCATGTAAAAGTTAAAGACGGTGAATTGTATGTGGCGAAATTTACCAATCTCCCATTTGGTACCGAATTTATTTCTGGCGTTGGGCTTTTTAAAAGTGAAACAAAAGAAACCTTTTTGCAACTAAAAACAAAGCAAGAAGGCTGGGGTATCAGTGCAGAAGATGGCATCGCCATTAATAAATTGGATAAAGGTTGTTTGATTTATAATAAAGATGGTGCTGACGGCTATGTGGTGTGCATGGTAGACAATGCCAATAAACAGCAAGACACACAGTATTGGGTGAACGACTTTTTGCAAATTACCAGACGCGCTAATAGTTATCATTATACAGACGCAGCGCTTGGGATGTGTAAACTATTTATTAGTAACGAGTATCAAGATAAATTTGAAGTAACAAAAACAGACCAGGTAGACCTCTTGCACCGCAGCATGGAATATTTTACGACTCACGAATCTTTTACCATGCAAGACTTTGGTAAAGAGGTACTACATCACCCTGAGTTAATAGAAAGTTTTACGCAGTATAAAAGCCAGTACGAAGTGGCTAAGCAAGTAGTAATAGAAGATGAATTTTCAATTCATGTGGCTGCTGTAAAAAAGCAACAACGTTTTTTTAAAGCCGTTGTTAAACTGGATAAAAACTTTCATATCTATATTCATGGACGTAAAGATTTAGTAGAAAAGGGCTATGATGAAAAAACGGGCAAACAATTTTACAAACTTTACTTTGACGAAGAATCTTAATTAGTACTAACTTTAAGCAACACTCAAATACAATCTTATGGTTAACAGCCGTAGAAATTTTATTAAAAAATCAATGGTAGCAGCAGCCGGTGTAATGGTTGCACCATCAAATATATTTGCAACCACAAAGGCTAATAACCTTATTGGCGTTCAGTTATACTCTGTTCGTGCTAATATGAAAGAGAACCCTATCGCTACTTTGGAGCAGCTTGCAAAAATGGGTTATAAGCATGTAGAACATGCTAATTATTTGAATCGAAAATTTTATGGTTATTCGGCTACCGAGTTTAAAAAAATATTAGATGGCTTTGGACTTCATATGCCTAGTGGTCATTCGATGATGGAGCTGAAACACTGGGATACGGCAAAAAAAGATTTTACGGACGAATGGAAATATACCATCGAAGATGCAGCCACTGTAGGTATGCAATTTGTAATTAGCGCATGGTTAGATGATGAACTGCGCACCCATTACGACGCTATGCGTTCTTTTGCAGATGTATTTAATAAAAGCGGGGCACTGTGTCATGCACACGGTATGAAATTTGGTTACCACAACCATAATTTTGAATTCGTTAAAAAATTAAATGGTCATTCTATCTATGAAATATTACTAGAACACACAGATCCTGCTGCAGTGTTTCTACAATTAGATATGGGTAATATTTATGGAACTGGCGCTGATCCAATGGCTATTGTAAAAAATAATCCAGGCCGTTTTTTATCGGTACATGTTAAAGATGAAATTAAAGCAACAGAACCAGGCGATTCACCTTATGAAAGCTGTTTGTTAGGCAAAGGATTTGCTGGCACTAAAGCCATCACTGCATTGTGTGCAAGCGTAGGGGGTACCAGTCATTTTATAGTAGAGCAGGAGTCTTACCAAGGACAAACACCGCTTGCATCTGTTAAGCAAGATTTGGCTATTTTAAAATCTTGGGGATACTAGTCATTTATAAGTGATTAAAACCAGCCCCTTCTTCTAAATATTACAACCATCCAAATAGGAATCAGTAGCATGAGGCCCACTGCTATAAAAAATCCGTAGTGATGATGTAGATATGGTATTTTATCAAAGTTCATTCCAAAAATACCGCCAATAACTGTTGCGGGTGCTAAGAGGCAAGTAACAACGGCCATCACTTTCATTACTTCGTTTGATTTTAAATTTACATAACTCAAATAGAGGTCTTGTAAGTTCATCATCATATCTCGGTAACTTTCTGCAAGTTCATTGGCCTGTGTGATATGATCTAAAATATCTTTAAAATATTTTGTTGTACGCTCTTCTAGTAAATCAGAGTCACTTCTTATAAATCCATTGATTAAATCACGAACTGGACTTACGTTTCTTTTTAAAACAATGAGTTCTTTGCGTAAACTATTAATTTCGGCCAAAGACCTGGTATTACTGCTTCTAATAATCCTTTCTTCTAAAATTTCTATGCGGTCACCTAGCTTTTCCATTACGGTGTAATAATGGTCTACAATCATATCTAATAAAGCATAACAGAGATAGTCTGCCCCGCTAAGTCGTAACTTGGTATGGCTGAGTCTTAGTTTTTCTCGAATGCTATTAAACACATCTCTATTGGCGTCTTCTTGAAAAGAAACAATAAAATTATCTCCTAAAACAATACTTATTTGTTCCGTTTCTACAGCACCCGTTTGCTCATTAAAATAAAGCATGTTTAATAAGCAAAATAAAACGTTTTCAATTTCATCCATTTTAGGACGCTGACTAACGCTCATGATGTCTTCAACAATTAAGTAGTGAAAACCAAAATGATTGGCAATGGATTCTACATCTGCTTTTCTTATGCCATCTACATTGATCCAAGAAACATTTTTGCTTTCTTTAAATGGGAAAGCATCCGTTACCTGGCTCAATTGAACTTCTGTAAAAGACGCTGGCGAATAATCAAATATGGTAACCTTAATTTCTGTTGCTTCTACTCTTTCAGGAATAACAGTTGGATTTACCTGGAATATAGTGCGGGTACGTTTGGTATCAAAAACACTAAGCGGGTTTAAATATTTTAGGTATTTGTTGCTATTCATGTTCTTGTAAGTTAAAAATAATTATTCTAGAATGCGCAGTTTGGCGTAGTTGAGCATAATTTTTTTCTCACCATTTTTTTCAAAATTGATGGAGGCAATTGGGTTGTGCGCGGAGCCTTCTACAGCACCCACGGTTCCAAATCCAAATTTTTGATGTTCTACTTTGGCACCTACTTGTAAATTACTGGTATCACTTGGAACAAAATTAGCAGATGGTACATGCGTGGCAACTGTTGCTGGCGGTGGCGGTGGCATGTAAGCTGGCCTGTCGGTAGGCTTGCGTTTTGGTGCTGTACCAAAATTACTTTGCATGCGGTCAAAGCCCGAACCGTAATCGGCACCGGCATTGTTTCTGGCGCCTCCGCCTGCGTAACTTTTGTCTACATATTGTTCGGGCATTTCGGCAATAAAACGGCTCGGTTCATTTTGAACAAGTTGTCCGAAGCGGTAACGGGCATTGGCATGTGTTAACCAAAGTCTTTGTTTTGCTCTAGTTACCGCCACATAAAACAACCGGCGTTCTTCTTCCAGTTCTTCTCTGGTATTAATAGACATGCTATTTGGAAACAAAGTTTCTTCTACACCGCCCACAAATACGCATTCAAATTCTAGACCCTTAGAGGCGTGAATGGTCATGAGTTTTACCACATCTGCATTTTCTTTATCATCATCCGCATCTGTAAGTAGTGTAATTTGTTGAAGATAACCGCCAAGTGTTTTGTCCCCAAGCTCACCATCATCATTACTAGGTGATTCGATCCACTCTTTAATAGAGTTGAGTAATTCCTGAATATTTTCGTAACGAGCTAGGCCCTCAGTGGTTTTATCGTTAAAAAGCTCCTTTACTAAATTGGTATGCTTACCAACTTGCACTGCAACATCGTAAGCATTGTTTTGCTGAAGCATACTTTGAAAATACCGTATCATAGTAACAAAGTTTTGCAGCGCCTCAAGTGTACCTGCTTTAAAACCAAATTCACCAGCCCTACTAATGACTTCAAAGAGTGTAATATTTTGTTCGTTGGCAGCAATGGCACATTTTTCCATGGTTGTTTTGCCAATGCCTCTTACCGGATAGTTGATAATTCTTTTTAGCGCCTCTTCATCTCTCATATTTACCACCACTCGTAAATACGCAATAAAATCTTTTACTTCTTTACGTTGATAAAAACTTACACCACCATAAATGCGGTAAGGAATGCCCATTCTTCTAAGGCTTTCCTCAAACGACCGGCTCTGCGCGTTGGTACGGTATAAGATGGCAAAATCTTTGTTGTTAAAGTGATTTCTAAGTCTTTGTTCTTGGATGGTGTCTGATACAAAACGCCCTTCATCATTATCTGTCATGGTGCGCACCAAACAAATTTTTTCACCTTCTTTATTTTCGGTCCAAAGATTTTTTTGAATTTGCCCTTCATTGTTTTTGATCACTTCGTTGGCAACATGAATAATGTTTTGACTACTCCTATAATTTTGCTCGAGCTTTACCACTTTAACATCGTCATAGTCTTTTTTAAATTGTAAAATATTTTCGATGGTAGCGCCTCTAAAGCTATAAATACTTTGCGCATCATCACCTACTACACAAATGTTTTCATGTACCGCTGCAAGGAGTTTTGTAATTTGATACTGTACCGGATTGGTATCTTGGTACTCATCAATAAGAATGTATTTAAACTTGTGTTGGTACTTATGTAATACTTCCGGAAAGTTTTTTAAGAGCTCATGCATTTTGAGTAATAAATCATCAAAATCCATGGCCCCATTTTTAAAACACCTGCTAGCGTATGCCGCATAGATTTGAGCAATGGCGGGCCTGTTAGCGCGCATGTCCTCTTGCTGAATGTAATAATCGGTTGCATATTCGGCAGGCGACAACAGTGCATTTTTTGCACTTGAAATTCGGCTCCCTACGATGTTTGCTTTGTAATGTTTGTCGTCTAGGTTTAATTCGTTAACGACCGTTTTAATAACAGATCTACTGTCATCGGTATCATAAATGGTAAAGTGATTGGGGTAACCTAAGCGGTGCGCTTCGGCGCGCAGGATGCGCGCAAACACACTATGAAACGTACCAATGTATAAATTTCTTGCATCGGTATTACCCAGCGTGCGCTTAATTCTTTCCTTCATTTCTGCCGCCGCTTTGTTGGTAAATGTGAGTGCTAAAATATTAAAAGCATCTACACCCGCCGACATGAGGTGCGCAATGCGCGTTGTTAAAACTTTTGTTTTACCACTGCCCGCTCCTGCCACAATCATGAGTGGCCCGTTTACGTGTAATACCGCTTCTTTTTGAGGCTCGTTTAAACCTGCTAAATATCCTTGCATGAGCGCAAGATAATCTCTAGATCGCATCTTCTATTCAAGCGTTGATAAGTTAATCTACGTGTTTCCTGCAGCAATAATTCGGTGTTTTTCTCTATGATTTCAATATTTATTGCAGTCATATTGCATATGTTAAAATTTATATAACCTAAACCCTCCACTATGCTTGCTCAAAAAATTAAGGTCCTAATTGCCGATGACCACATCATTTTTAGACGCGGATTAAAAATGCTATTGGCTAGTATCGATGGTATTGAACTTATTGGCGAAGCGGAAAATGGATTGGATTTATTAGCCGTTGCCGGTCGTTACACCCCCGATGTATTTTTAATTGATATTTCGATGCCCGTTATGGATGGTGTCATGGCCACCAAAGAACTTTGCAAAAGGCATCCTGGCGCGAAGGTGATTGCACTTTCAGTATTTGGCCAAGAAACCCATATCATGGAAATGTTAGACGCCGGCGCCATTGGGTACCTCATGAAAAACGCAGATAAAGCCGACATTGAGCAAGCCCTTATTTCGGTGTACAACAACCGCTCCTATTTTTGTACCGAAAGCAATAAGCAGGTAAAAGACCTAATTGATAAGTTTCAGTCTGGAAGTAAAGAGCATTTGGTGGTGTTTTCGGAACGCGAAAAAGACATTATTACACTTATTTGTAAAGGCTTTATTAGCAAAGAAATTGCGAGTACCCTTTATTTAAGTCAGCGAACTGTAGAGGGTCACCGTACCAGGGTGATGCAAAAAATGGGCGTTAAGAGCATGGCGGGTTTAGTAACGTATGCCTGCGAAAAAGGATTGTATGGCGAATAATGAATCAATTATCCCTAACTTTGAAATATGACATTCCCAATTATATTTGGCATTATTGCCATCATCATCATTATTATTAGACGCCACCGTAAAAACAGAGATTAGGGTATAAAAAAATACCGTCTCTACATTTATACAACATCCCCCCGGTGTGTATGAAAATATTGACGGTATTATATTGCGAATATGCACTACTCTTCCCAGCCCTGTAAATAAGTAGGTTAAATAACGGGTGAGCTAATAGGTAATTTCCTATCTTTGTAAGATATTCAAATGTAAAAAATAGGTTACATATCCTATTTATACATTGAAAATCAGTTATTTATGAAAAAAATTCTTACTACTCTTTTCTTTTGTCTTTTGATACAAATTGTTGGTTACAGCCAAGATACTACGGAACTTATTTCTGTAAAAAATTTTCCATTATTACAACGAATCATATCAAACAATGAGGCACCTGTTATTTTAAGGGGCACTTCTCAGTCGTTTATACATTTTGATCATCCAGTATTGGGAATTCGAGAGCAGGTTTTATTAAAAACACCCAAACATTTGTTTATTGCTATTTCAGGATCCGGCAGGCTTTATGAAAAAGCATTTGGTAACGATTCAATACTCTATTTCAAAAGAATTGACGACAACGATAACATCAATTATAATTTAGCTTCCTTCTGGTTCATTAACCGAGAAAATATTTATAATTATGGTGGTTATGGCTTCTGGAAAAGTAATGGAACCATCCGGGGTTTTAATTTTAAGGATAAAGAATGGGATGTAATTCCTACAAATATTGAAGTTTTTGCACCCAGTTTTCCAATTAGTAGCTGGCATGACCCTGTCAAAAATTTATTGTTTGTTCCTTATCAGCAGATCATAAATTCAGGTATCAAAGGCTTTCAAAATTCAAACGGAAAAATTGAAGATGATATGATGTGTCTTGATTTTAAGACGGGGAATTGGTTACCGCTTGGAAAACTGTTGCCATCCTACTTAAATATCATAAAAAATGCCAAACTTAAAGTTTACACAAGTACAGGATATATGATTTCTGATGGCGAAGACACGTATGCATTTAATTTTTTAAACAATAGCGTTTCTAAAAATTCAAATAGATCACTAGCACAGAGTCTAATACGAATTGATTACTCGTCTACACATTATTATAAAGATGAGCTTTTGTATAGTTACAATCCGGCTACAGGTGTTTTAGATACGCTAGTTATTGACGAGTCTAAATTTGTAAAAGAACCAAATCCGATGTGGCTAATTCAATTGGATTACACAAAGCTTTGGCCATTAATGGTAGGTGGTATTTTACTAGTTTTTATGCTCAGTTTGACTTTTGTTAGCAGCAAATCCATCAAAAAGGGAATCGAAACTTCTAATAATTTGCCAGGGGTCAAAAAAATTGACGTGAGTTTTAACCAAACAGAGCTAGCACTTATTGAACTTTTAATTGAAAAATCTATTGGAGCCACTACAGCTACGATTAGCGATATCAACTATGTGTTGGGCATTAAAGACAAAAACATAGGTATGCAAAAGAAGGTAAGAAGCGATGTTATTAATGGAATTAATGACAAATTCAAATACGTAAATAGCCAGGATGTACAATTAGTAATGAGCGTGAGAAGTGAAACAGATAAGCGCTATTTCGAATATTTTATAGCAAAAGAACAATTAAAAGAGGTACAAAAATTGATACATGGATAGGTAATTTCCTATTTATTTGGCTGATTTTTACCTTCAAGATACTCTGATGGAGTCATCCCAGTTTCTGTTTTAAAGATTTATAACATTTAGTCCAATAAAGAAATTGCTTTAACCCATTAATTATTATTTGTAATTAGAGCATTGTTACAAACTTTAACAGTTTAAAGTAATTTTACTGAATAGAGATTTGCGTTCATGTGTGACTTTTACTTTTTAAGTAATATTCACTTTCAAGCGTATTTTCTTATATGAGTTTTGCTCCTTACCTGTATTTTTCATTTATAGCTATTGCTATCTTTTTAATTCTTGAAGTAGCCAAAAACTTTAGTCATTCAGTTTTACTTAAAACTCAATTTATACTACTGCTTCTTTTAGCAAGCATCATAAATGCCTTCCTTTTTACAGGCAATTTATCCAATATAGAAATTTCTGTTGTTCGGCTTTTACTTGACTGCATGCCTTTTTTGGTGCTAAATATTGCACTGGTGTTGTATGCCTATCAAATTAGCACTTGGATTTTGGTTGGGGAAGGCTTTGTTGTATTGCTTGGAGGAATACTTGTTTATTTTTATGGTCATTTAGGCGTTCCTAATGAGCAAGACCTGGGCCAATTTAAATTTTATACGATTGCCTCCACATTTGCACTTCCGATACGCTTCTTCAGGGTTGGACTCTTGTTGCTTTATACCATTTGTTTTAGTGTATTCATATTCAAAATTACTTTTTTTGAAAAGCAAAAGACACAGTTTTTTGGCCCTTTACGTATTTGGATATCCAGTATGATTTTAGCTTTTATATTCTACATTATAGAAAATGCACTTCCAATACACAGGTACACCCATGGAATTTATTCAACCCAGATACTTCCAATGTATGTGATGCTTGGTATTTTATTAAGACCCAAGAGTATTAATTCTCCTTGGTATCATTTCAGTCTAAGTGAAATTAATAAAGCAGAATTGTCAAAAGAAAAATTTGAAATTGCTTTTTACGATAGCCATTTTTATTTAAAAGAAAAGACATCTATCAAAAATTTATGTAATGATTTAGATGCCAATAAAATTATTGTTACAGCTTTTATTAAACAAAATACAGGACTCGGGTTTGCCGATTTATTGAATAAAAGTAGAATAGACTATTTGGTAGAACTCATTAAGCAAGGCAAACATGAAGAGTTTACGATTGAAGCACTCGCAAAAATGGCTGGTTTTGGATCTCGCCAAACGATGTACAAAGCCTTTGCCAAGTTTAAAAAACAGTCTCCCACAGATTATATCGACTCTTTAAAGCATAAGTAATTGCGCTTAATGCGTAATTCTTACATGTAATTGTATCAGTGAGACATACAAAATAATTTATTCTGTTATATAAAAAATAGTTTAGCTACACTTCTTTTGTTTTGCTTGAAAGCATTGATTTAAAGTTTGGTGTATGCAAAAATATGTACTCTTTATTTTATTACTCTTTATCTGCACTGATACTTTTGCTCAAGTAGAACTTCCACCGGCAAGCCCATTGATATTAAATTCAAATGGCGGAACAGGATTTGTGTCTAATAATTACATCATTGACTGGAGCGTAGGAGAAGCAACCCTTATTGACACCTACTTTGGAAAAAATGGATCTCCAAGTAACAGCGTGGGTACTTTTTGGAACGTAACAAGTGGTGTATTACAGCCCTATGATAAATTATACAAACCTACAAGACCTACCTGGTTACCGGGAGAGGTTATCATTTATCCAATTCCTGCAGTTGGCATTGTGACAATCAATATTCAATCTTTTGCTGCGGGTAAACTATTATTTCAATTGATTACGCAAGAAGGTAAAATTCTAGGAACAACAAACATCGATAAAAATGGATTTCAACTTATTGAAAAAACGGATTTAACCAGACTAAGTGCTGGTGTGTATTATATCAAGCTCATATTAGAAAATACATCGGGTGAAAAACTAAAATCTGGTGCTTTTAAAATTATAAAAGAAAGAAAATGATAAAAAAATATATAGTAAGTATTGGCTTTTTATTTTTTGTAGTTGTTGCTATGGCACAAATTCCACAGCAATTAAATTATCAGGGCATTGCACGTAACGCAAGCGGAGAGCCTATTTCAACGCATGCTATAACTGTTAGGCTTTCTATTATTGATAGTGCGGCTAATGGTATACTATCTTACCAAGAAACAAAAACTGTTACCACCAATTATGTGGGACTGTTTACCATTGTTATTGGAGCACCAGGGGGCGTAAACGTAATCGGTACACTTGCTGCTATCAATTGGTTTACAGGGAAAAAATTTATCAAATTAGAAATTGACCCCAACGGTGCTAGTAATTTTACATTGGTTGGTATGAATCAATTGCATAGCGTTCCCTTTGCATTATCTGCACAACCTGTTGGTGCAGCGGCTGGAGACCTTGTTGGAAACTATCCTGCACCATCTATTACCGCAGGATCGGTAACATTTACAAAACTTAATGCACTGGTTGTTTCAACTATAAATAGTAAACTAAATACCTCTGATACTGCTACTATGCTTCAGCCGTATGTAAAACTGTCTAACCTAAATACTTTATTAAATAATACAGTATCTCAATCCGACCTAAACTTAAAAGAAAATACATCTAATAAATCTACCACTACATCACTTGGTGTTAGTGATGTTTTGTTTCCTACACAAAACGCTGTAAAAACATATGTAGATGCAGCTTCTGCTAAAATTAATTTAGGCATTAACAATGTAGACAATACCTCAGATGTAAATAAACCTATTAGTGCACTAGCTCAAGCCGCACTTGATGTAAAAGAAAACACTTCAAATAAATCAGTTAGTATAACACTCGGCACCAGCGATATTTTATTCCCTACTCAAAATGCGGTTAAAACCTATGTAGATGCAGCAGTAACAGCTACTGCTGTTGCCGATGGTTCGATCACAGACGCAAAAATTGTTAGTGTAGCTGCTAGTAAATTAATGGGTGTTGTAGCGATAGCCAATGGCGGAACTGGCGCCAGTACTGCAGCTGCTGCAAAAATCAATTTAGCATTGAACAATGTTGATAATACTTCAGATATCAATAAGCCTATTAGCACGTTTACGCAAACAGCATTAGACACAAAAGAAAATACAGCGAATAAATCTGCCATAACAACACTAGGCACGAGTGATATTTTATTTCCTACGCAAAACGCCGTAAAAACTTATGTAGATGCAGCTATAGCTACTACTGCCATTGCTGATGGTTCTATTACAGATACTAAAATAATAAGTGTAGCTGCTAGTAAATTAACGGGTGTAGTTGCAATAACCAATGGCGGTACTGGTGCCAGTACTGCAGTAGTAGCTAAAACTAATTTGGCACTAAACAATGTCGATAATACGTCAGATATCAATAAACCTATTAGTACCCTTACACAGACCGCATTAGACCGTAAAGAAAATACGGCAAATAAATCTGCCATCACAACACTAGGTACCAGCGATATTTTATTTCCAACACAAAAAGCGGTTAAAACCTATGTAGATGCTGCAGTGGCAGGCATTTCTATTCCGGACGGCTCTATTGCCGATGCAAAAATCGTAAGCATAAGCGCAGCAAAACTAACTGGCGTCGTAGCTGTTGCGAATGGCGGTACCGGTTCTGCAATACTCACGGGTGGTTATGTAAAAGCTGGCATATCTCAGTTTACAACTACAACCACCATTCCCATTAATGATGTTGCCGGAGCAATCAAAAAAGTTAACGGAGTTGGTCCAGATACAAATGGTGATGTAGCCCTCACATTAAGCTTAACCTATACAGGTATTTACAACGGAGGTAATTTTTCTGCAACGGTACCCACCCCAACAAATAGTAATATTTATATCGTTTCATCCGATCCAACACCAACAAATAATGGCAGAACATTTATTTATGATGGTGTAGTGTGGAGGGAAATTACGGCCAATCAAGCATCTACCGATGCTCGCTATTTACGTTTAGATGGTGGTACATTGTTAGGTGATTTAACGATTCCTACTAGTAAAAAAATCATCCTAACAGATCAGCCATCTGCTGCTACAGATGCAGCCAACAAAGCCTATGTAGATGCAGCTATTGCTTCAACAACGATTGCGGATGGTTCTATTACCAATGCAAAAATTGTAAGTGTAGCGGCAACTAAGCTAACGGGCGTAGTTGCCATTGCAAATGGTGGGACTGGCGCCAGCACTGCAGCAAATGCAAAAACCAATTTAGCACTAAACAACGTAGACAATACAACGGATGTAAATAAACCTATTAGTACACTAACACAGGCTGCACTTGATCTTAAAGAAAATAGCGCCAATAAATCAAGTACTATAACACTTGGTATTAGTGATGTTTTATTCCCTACCCAAAAAGCGGTTAAAACATATGTTGATGCTGCTATTGCTACTACCGTCATTACAGATGGATCAATAACAGATGCAAAAATTGTAAGTGTAGCGGCAACTAAATTAACAGGCGTAGTTGCTATTGCAAATGGGGGTACGGGTGCTACTTCGGTTGCTGCTGCAAAAACTAATTTAGCACTAAACAACGTAGACAATACAACTGATTTAAGTAAACCAATTAGCACACTTACCGGGGCAGCGCTCAATGCAAAAGAAAATACAGCGAATAAGTCTGCCACGACAACACTTGGTACCAGTGATGTTTTGTTTCCTACCCAAAACGCGGTTAAAACATATGTAGACGCAGCCATTGCTACCACTGCAATTGCAGATGGCTCCATCACCAATGCAAAAATTATAAGTGTAGCGGCTAGCAAATTAACGGGTATTGTTGCAGTTGCAAATGGCGGAACCGGTGTAGGTACTATCACGGGTATTGTAAAAGGAAATGGAACCAGTGCGGTAACTGCCGCTGTTAGTGGCACCGATTATTCTTTGGTGCGCGAAGTAACTGATGAGTTTGCTGCAACAGCTGCACAAACTGCATTTACATTAACACAAACAAAATCTGCAAACAGTAAGGTTAAAATGTTTATTAACGGCGTAAGGATTAGTAATACCGCCTTTACTTTGGTTGGTGTTACGCTTACCTATACACCTACAAGTAATGCTAGTTATAATTTAACACTGGGCGATAGAATTCAATTTGATTATTATTATTAACGAATAGTTTATGCGTCAATTTATTTGTGCAATTTTTTTATTTTTTTCGATGGCTGTAGCACATGCTCAATTAACCATTAATGGAAAAATAAATACGGTACCTGCTACTTATGTAAACACCAACGGAAAAGTAGGAACTGGCGAAGGCCTTGAAACTTCTGGAAAAAAAACTAAAACTTTTGTTTGTGGTGATGATATAGTTGTGAACCATGTCACAACTGGCGGCGTAGCCCCGGTTAATAAAACTGTTACGTATAAAACTGTTTTGACATCCATTAGTGGCGCTAGTAAATGTTGGATTACTTCAAATTTAGGCGCAACAAATGAAGCTACAACGGCAACAGATGCAACGGAGGAAGCTAGTGGATGGTACTGGCAGTTTAATTATAAAAAAGGGTACAAATATGCGGGTACTACTAGAACACCAACTGCTTGGACTTCTTCTGGTGCGCAGCCAACACAAGATTGGCAACCTGCCAATGACCCTTGTACCATTGAATTAGGCACTGGTTGGCGATTACCCAATGCAACAGAATGGACTACAGTTAGAAGTACAAATGGTTATTACAATAATTTTACTTCAATATTAAAAATTCATGCTGCAGGCTATTTGGCCTATGGCAACGGAGCCATTACGGATAGAGGCTCTGGACACCATTATTGGTCGAGTAATTATACGGATGCAACATTTGCTAGAGCATATGTCATTTTTCCGCCAAATACGTATACGGTTTCAAACAACAACAGACTGGCTGGATTTAGTGTACGCTGTATAAGAGACTAAGAAAAATTATTTTCTTGCGATCTTAAATGTTTTGGTAGCAGTGTTGGTAGTTGTAGATGCAGACTTTAGAGTGATAGTAGCTGTACAAACAACGTTTGTTGCTAAATTAGAGATCATGCCATTAATAGGAACCATCGTACTTGCAGCTAGGGTAGAACTTGATACGGTTGTTCCATCAGCATCCTTTTTCACAACAATATCTGTAATTACACCAGCTGTAGGCATTTTAGAAGTGACTGTAATTTTTACATCTTGTGTAGCGCCTAATGCTGCATAAATATTTGATCCTGGATCAATATCATACGTGAAAACGATATTTTCTTCGGTAGGAGTTGGAGGAGTTGGAGGTGTAACAACACCGCCACCGCCTGTGCCGCCACCTTTACTACAAGCAGCACTCACAATAATAACAAAGAGAGAAAATACAAATAGTCGAAAAGAAAGTTGCTTTAACACGAGACTTGGATTTTTATAGAATGATTGTTTATTAGCCAAATATCATTAAAATTTACCGAGTTTAAGCCAATTTATACCTGTTTTTATACTGAATTTATAATGAACTGGATATAAATTATGAAAGTCCTTTAATGGTATAAGGTGCTCTGTGCGGGCGGTTTAATAAGCCATTGGCCTCGTCATCATTGATAAACCTTTCATCGGCGGCATTCCAGTAAAGTTTGCGCTTGGTTTTCATGGCAATTGAGTGCACAATACAAGTAGAGCAAGCTCTATGGCCAACTTCTACAGGTGCAATGGGCTGTTTTCTTGATTTAACACAGTCAAGCCAGTTGCCATGGTGCTCGTCACTTCGATAGAGGTTAACCTCATTTTCGCCAATAACAGAAGTGATAATGCTATCATTACTAGCTGTTAATGCCTTTTGACCACTTGATACCACAGGGTCGCTGGCGCTTGCTTTATAAGCACCTCTGGTTACAAAAATCCAACCTTCGGTTCCAATGTATTTGATTCCATTAGGAAGCTCAGTGCTGATAGTCATTTTAACGCCATTTTCATATAAACCATAGGTCGTAAAATCACCCATTACATCCCATAAACCCGATGTTGGATAAACTGCATTACCCCAAACTTCTTTAGGTCCGGTGTATTCTGTGTTCATGGCCCAGTGCGCACAATCGATATGGTGAGCGCCCCAATTGGTAATCATACCAGCGCAATAATTTTCACCACGCATCCATCCGGGTCTGCTAAAATCGTTTTGTGGGTGCACTCTTTTTTCGGTGTAGTACACATACGGCGTGGGTCCTATCCAAGCGTTGTAATTGAGTGTACTAGGAATAGGCATTTCAGGCTCTACCTCGCCACTTGGATCTTTTGGTAAGCCAATGAGTACTTCTTTTAATTTTCCGATACGTCCATTTCTTACAAGTTCGGCAGCATATCTAAATTGCGAACTAGATCTTTGTTGACTACCAATTTGTAAAATGCAACCTTGTTTGTGAACAGCATTACTAAGTGCACGACCTTCGTGAATGGTAAGCGCAGTAGGCTTTTGAAGGTAAATGTCTTTACGCGCTTCGGCTGCTAAAATACCTAAGTATGCATGCGAATGATCGGGTGTACTAATGAGTACCGCGTCAATATCTTTGTTGTTTAATAACTCCTGCGCATCACTATACATTTTTACACCATCATAAGGCTTGCCATATTTTTTGGTGTAATAATCGTTTGCATACTCTTTTCCTTGTTGTAATCTTTTACTATCTACATCGCATACCGCCATGATATTTGCATGGTTGTATTTGAGGGTTTCAAACATATCGTGTTCTCTAGAAATACGCCCAACACCAATGGCACCAATATTAATTCGATTGCTAGGTGCATTAGGTCCAAAAACTGCAGCAGGTACAATGGTTGGAAAGCCAACGGTAGCAAGGGTTGCGCCAATCGCGCCTTGCACAGAAGTTTTCATAAAATCTCTTCTGTTTGGTTTTTTATTTTCTAGCATGGCAAATATTTTTTTTAAGGTAATAATTTATTTGATATCGTGCCTCTTTTATTTGAAAATAATTTGCCGAAATTCAGTTACTTTTAAGGATAAGTCTTTTATATATGAACTCCCGGTTGCTTTTATTTTTTGCGCTAATTATTTGTTGTTCTGATGTTGCTATGGCACAAACAAAACCCAATGTTATTTACATTTATTTAGATGACATGGGTTATGGTGAGTTGGGGTCTTACGGACAACAAAAAATAAAAACGCCCAACCTAGATAAAATGGCAGCCGAGGGCATGCGTTTTACAAGGCATTATTCTTCGGCACCTGTTTGCGCACCAGCACGCGCTTGTTTGATGACAGGGAAGCATACGGGACATTCCTATATTAGGGGCAATTACGAATTAGGAGGCTTTGAAGATAGCACAGAAGGGGGCCAAATGCCTTTACCTGAAAACACCTACACCATTGCCAAACTCATGCAGGGAGCGGGTTACACCACAGGTGCTATTGGTAAATGGGGCCTGGGGATGTATGATAATACCGGCAATCCAAACGAGCAGGGCTTTGATTATTTTTATGGCTATTACTGTCAAAAGCAGGCGCATAATTTTTATCCAACGCATTTATGGGAAAATGGGAAATGGGATAGTTTACGTAATCCATTTATTTATGTGCATCAAAAATTACCACTTGGCACTACCGCAGATTCTGCGTTTGAAAAATTTACAGGAACGGATTATGCCATTACTAAAATGGCAGAAAAAACAAAAGCATTTATTCGTAAAAATAAAGACAAGCCATTTTTTTTATACCTGCCTTATACGGGTCCGCACGTTTCATTACAAGCGCCAAAAGAAGAAGTTGCCAAATACTTGGGACAGTTTCCGGAAGTGCCTTACCTAGGCTATAAGGGTGGTTATGCACCTAACAAATATCCACTTGCTACTTACGCTGCCATGATTACGTACATAGATACGCAGGTAGGTCAAATATTTAAACTATTAAAAGACTTACACTTAGACCAAAACACACTTGTATTATTTTCCAGTGACAATGGTGCCACTTTTGATGTTGGTGGTGTACAAACAGAATTTTTTAATAGTGTTGCTGGTTTTAGAGGAAGAAAAATGGACTTGTATGAAGGTGGAATTCGTGTTCCATTTATAGCGCGTTGGCCTTCAAAAATAAAAGCAGGAACCCTTTCTGATGTACCATCGGTGCAATATGATATGATGGCAACGCTTGCGCAATTAACGCACCAAAAAACGCCAACAACAGATGGTATATCGTTACTGCCTACTTTATTAGGAACCCCTAAAACACAAGCCACACGTGACTTCCTGTATTTTGAATTTCCCGAAAAAACAGGACAAGTAGCTGTTATGATGGGAGATTGGAAAGGTGTTAAATCAGATATCAAAAAAAATAAACAAGCGCCTTGGGAAATTTTTAATTTAAAAATGGACCCTAGTGAGACGACCAATATTGCTGCTGATCATCCGGCATTAGTAGCGCAAATGGAAAAGATTTTAAAAGATAATCATAGACATCCACATATTTCAGATTGGGAATTTATAGATGGAAAATTATCTGCAAAAAAATAATTGAAAATTGAAACTGCTTCCTAATAATAAAATCATTTTTTATTTTTTGTGGTGCGCTATTGCTTTGGCACAATTGCGCGCGGATGCGCAAACGACTGTGCCTATAACCCCGCAAACGCATACCGCAAAAAGCATTGGCGCAAGGCCCAATATTATTCATATCATTATTGATGATATTGGCTACGATGATTTTTCGAGTTACGGATCTTTGTATTATAAAACACCGCATATAGATGCGCTTGCAAAAGAAGGCACCATCTTAACTAATTTTTATGCACCACATGGTACTTGCACACCAACACGTGCGGCTATTATGACGGGCAGGTATAGCCCACGTGTAAATGATAGAACGGGATTGGGTGTTTTATTTCCGACCGATACCAAAGGACTTGATAGCAGTAAAGAAATTACATTTACCAAACAGCTACAAAAAGTTGGATACGCAACTGCGCTTGTGGGTAAATGGCATTTAGGTCACTTACCAAAATTTTTACCACCCGCGCACGGGTTTGATAGCTATGTGGGCATCCCTTACCCCAACGACCATGGCCCTGAAAGGCTTGGTAATACAGGATCTAGAGGCTATCCGCCTATTCCGCTGATGCGTGGTACACAAAAAGTAAAAGATTTAAATAATTACGAGCTCGCAGAAATTCCTGCTCAGTTTATTAGAGAAGCTTGTGCGTTTATCAAAGAAAAAGCAGCTAGCAAACAACCCTTTTATTTACAGTATTCTAATATTGAAACACACACACCTTATTTTATTCCAAAAGGTTTTGAAGGGCGTTCTAATTATGGCGCCTATGGTGACGCGGTAGCCTACATCGATTATACCGTGGGTGTTTTAATGGGTTATCTCAAACAAGTGGGTCTCGAAAAAAATACGCTGATTGTTATTCATTCTGATAATGGACCGCTAGTAGAAAAATATCCTGAACTAGAAGACAGCTATGGAAAATTTGGACTCGTAGATACTAGTTTACAACATGTGTTGCGCGATGGAAAATACCAACAGCGTTTTGAAGGTGGTGTAAGATCGGCGTGTTTTATAAAATGGCCTGGTGTTATTCATGCAGGTGCAGTTAACCAGAACATATATAGTGGAGTTGATTTATTTACCAGCTTTTTGCAAATAGCAGGTGCTGAAATGCCTACTGGGAGAGTGATTGACGGTAAACCCATGATTGAAAGTATCATCACAAATAAACCGGTTCGCAATACTTTTTATGCATTTGCGCCGCAAAACGAAGTACAAGGTGTGCGTTATAACAATTGGAAATTAGTAATCGATAAACGTGCCGGGAAAAACACATTATTACTTTTTAATTTATTAACCGATGCCAAAGAAAAAAACAATGTTGCTGGTAACAATCAGGGCATTGTGGATGCATTATATGCTTTAGCTTTACAAGCACAAAAAGCCGTGGAAGAAAACAAACCCCTATTGGAAACCAACTCATTTAATTTTTAGTGTTGAAAAAAGATTCTCTTATATATAGTTGTTTATTTTTTTGTTCCGTTTTATTTTGGACTTGCAGTACTGGTGATAGCACAGCAAAAGCGATTCAAGATTCTATTGCCGCAAAAAAAGATTCGGCATTACACTGCACGAGCAATATTCCAAATCGTTTTGGTGTTGGTGCTGCATCTGATACATTATCTATTGTAAAAGGTGTTGCAGATAATGCGGGTATGGTATTTATTGGTGGCGGACAATTTATAATGGGATGTTCAGACAAAACCGGCCGTGCCGACGAATATCCGCAGCACGCAGTTACTGTTTCTAGTTATTGGATGGATACCACCGAAGTTACCAATGCGCAATTTGCAAAATTTGTAGCAGCTTCGGGTTATGTGACAACTGCTGAAAAAGCTCCAGACTGGAATGAAATAAAAAAACAATTACCTCCGGGTACACCTAAGCCGGCACCTGAATTACTGGTGGCTTCATCCCTTGTATTTGTTATGCCTACCATACCCGTAGACATGAACAATCCTGCTTCTTGGTGGGCATGGACAAAAGGGGCCAATTGGAAACATCCCCGTGGACCTGGAAGTTCTATTAAAGGAAAGGACAACGAACCCGTTACTCAAGTTTCTTGGGATGATGCAAATGCCTATGCCCGTTGGGCCGGCAAGCGCTTACCTACAGAGGCAGAGTGGGAATTTGCAGCAAGAGGTGGATTAAAAAATCAAACATTTCCTTGGGGCAATGAACCGCTAGAGCAGGGTGCTAATAAAGCAAATACTTGGCAAGGAAAATTTCCAAATACCAATACTGGTGCTGATGGATACATGCGCATTGCTCCCGTTGCTAAATACGCGCCCAATGCATACGGCTTATATGATATGAGTGGTAATGTTTGGGAATGGTGTTCCGATTGGTATGATGCCAATTATTATGCAGAAGCCGCAAAAAAACAATTGGTAAATCCTACAGGCAGCAATAAAAGTTTTGATCCAGACGAACCTACTATTCCTAAAAAAGTAGTGCGTGGTGGATCTTTTTTATGTCACGACTCTTACTGTGCAAGTTACCGTGTTTCTGCGCGCATGAAAACGGCTACCGATACCGGACTCGAACACACTGGATTTAGATGTGTGACAGACGCATCATCTAAAAAATAATAATAGCATCTTCACCAGTTAGTGTATTATTTTATCAATAACACAATCCTATAACGGTTCTATTTTTTTCTACTCTTTATATTGGTTATATTGAATCAAAATTGCGTATGAAAAAATGGATCGCTTGCTGCTTATGTATGAGCATGCTGCAGTTACAACTTACTGCACAAACCTATCAGCCCAATTGGGAATCGCTTGATTCTAGGCCTGTTCCATCATGGTTTATGAATGAAAAGTTTGGCATTTTTATTCATTGGGGCGCGTATAGTGTGCCTGCGTGGGGGCCACAGCATAGTTATTCTGAATGGTACCAAAACGGTTTGCAAGCAGACAAAGACAATGTGCGCAAAAAATTTCACAAAGAGCATTACGGTGATATGTCTTATTATGGATTTGGCCCTATGTTTAAGGCAGACCGTTTTGATCCGGATGCCTGGGCTAAAGTGTTTGAGCAGTCTGGCGCAAAATACATTGTACTCACGAGTAAGCACCATGATGGTTTTGCCATGTGGCCTAGTAAAGAAGCCGATAAAACTTGGGGCTTTCCTTGGAACAGCTTAACCAGTGGTCCTAAAAGAGATTTATTAGGCGATTTATTTAAAGCCGTTAAAAAAACCAGTGTGCGTGCCGGCATGTATTATTCACTTTATGAATGGTACAATCCACTCTATAAATCGGACATCCATAAATACGTAAGTGACCATATGTGGCCACAAATGAAAGATCTCATTAATACTTACCAGCCAGATGTTTTTTGGACAGATGGTGATTGGGATGTGTCGGATACAAAATGGAAATCTCCGGAGTTTTTAGCATGGTTGTACAACGAAAGTCCGGTAAAAGATAAAGTAGTTACGTATGATAGATGGGGTAGTGGTATTCGTTTTCATCATGGTGGTGTGTATACGCCAGAGTATCAACCTGATTTAGATTTTGAAGATCATCCATGGGAAGAAAGCAGAGGTATGGGTTATTCTTATGGATACAATAAAGAAGAAGATATTTGGGATTATAATTCTGCGCAATCGCTGGTGTTAGCACTGGTTGACAAAGTGAGTAGAGGCGGAAATTTTTTATTAGACATTGGACCTGATGATCATGGAAAAATTCCGCCGATCATGCAAGAACGTTTATTACAAATTGGTGCATGGTTAACTGAAAATGGAGAAGCCATTTATAATACCAGACGCTGGATACGTACCTCGCAAGCTGCAGTAAATAACAACAAAGAAAAAGATTTGTATTTTACGTATAACCCTGCAAGCAATGCACTCTACGCGATTTCGCCAACTTTTAATAATAGTGGTGAATATGTCATTAAAGACCTTGACTTACCAGCTGGCACCAATATTTCTTTTGTAGCAACCAAAGAAAAATGCAGATGGAAAAAACAAGGAAATGATATTGTGGTAACCATGCCAGCTTATAAGCCCGCCATGATTAAAGCGCTTTATGCGTATACTCTTAAAATAGAAAATTTTGGCGCATTTGCGGCAAAACCAAAAATTGAAATTACGTATCCAAATGGTGCGCAAATACCAACTGTTGCAGTTGTTGCACCAGCAGGCGCTGCCGTACATTATACAACGGATGGAACAAATCCAACGCCGTCGTCGCCTACGTATACAACTGCATTTGTAATCGCAAAAACAAGTATTGTAAAAGCGCAAATTTTTGAAGATAAAAAATTACCTGGTAAAGTAGCGGAAGTAACTGCAAAAGCCTACACCTGGATGCCTGCTGTTAAAATAAGCGGCGCTTTGCAACCAGGCATTGCCTACAAATATTTTGAAACAAAAGGGAAACAAAATTTAGCAGCGTTACCAAGCTTAACACCAGCAGTAATAGGCGTTACACAAGATATTAGTGTAGCTGTAAAAAAACGTGAATCTGAATTTAGTTTACTTTTTGATGGCTATGTAAAAATTGAAAAAGATGGCATTTATCATTTTACAACACGCTCCGATGATGGCAGCATATTATACATTGATGATGTTGAAGTGGTGAATAACGATGGTGATCATGGATCTGTGGAAGCAGCCGGAAAAGCAGCATTAAAAAAAGGATACCACAAAATTAGTGTGGCCTATTATGATGGTAGTGGTGGTAATGAATTAACGGCCACCATGCAATTAGACAACATACCAAAAAATACATTAAACAGTAAACTCATTTGGACAAAAAAATAAAACATGAAAAAAATATTTTTAATTGTTACTGCATTTGTTTTTGCAAATTCAATACAGGGTTTTTCGCAGGAGCATACAGCAAGCTTAGCATACACGGTTCCTACCGATGCTAAAGTGCGCGAAAAATTAGCCGATTGGAAAAAAATAAAATTTGGACTACTCATGCACTGGGGTACGTATAGCCAGTGGGGCGTGGTAGAAAGTTGGAGCATTTGTCCAGAAGACGAAGGCTGGACGCAGCGCAGGGGGCCTTACTCGGCGGATTGGTACACGTATTTAAAAGCCTACGAAAATTTACAAACCACTTTTAATCCGGTAAAATTTAATCCAGAGCGTTGGGCGGCTGCAGCAAAAGATGCGGGTATGAAATATGTTGTTTTTACCACCAAGCACCACGATGGATTTTGCATGTTTGATTCGAAACAAACAGATTATAAAATAACAGGTTCTAAATCACCATTTGCAAACAATCCAAAAGCAAATGTGGCGAAAGAAGTTTTTAGTGCTTTTAGAAATCAAGGACTCATGACGGGTGCTTATTTTTCTAAACCCGATTGGAATACCAAAGATTATTGGTGGCGTTATTTTCCACCAAAAGATAGAAATGTTTCTTACGATCCTAAAAAATATCCGCAGCGCTGGGAAGATTTTAAAAAGTTCACCTACAATCAAATTGAAGAGCTGATGACGGATTATGGTAGTATGGATATTTTATGGCTGGATGGTGGATGGGTAAGACCTAAAATCAGTATTGATACAAATGTAGAATGGCAAAGAACGATTACTTATGATCAGGATATTGATATGCCTAAAATTGCTGCAATGGCCAGAACACATCAACCAGGACTTCTGGTAGTGGACAGAACGGTGCATGGTGAATATGAAAATTACGTTACGCCGGAGCAACAAGTGCCCGCCACGTATTTGCCTTATCCTTGGGAAAGTTGCATAACACTGGGTAATTCCTGGTCATTTGTGCCAGGCGACAAGTACAAATCTTCTCGAAAAGTGATTCATATGCTTACGGATATCATTTCTAAAAATGGCAACCTTTTACTCAATATTGGTCCAGGCCCCGATGGTGAGTGGGATTCACTAGCCTATAACCGTTTAGAAGCCATTGGAAAATGGATGAAAATAAATGGGGAAGCGGTGTATGAAACAGAGGCAGACCCTAATTTACCCCGTCAAGGCAAGTGGGCATTTACCAAAAAAGGTGTTGCTATTTATGCCATCTATCAGGTAGCGGAAGGGGAAACCATCGAAAATTCACTTTCATTAACCCTGCCAACTGGTACGAATATTAAGGGTATTTCGGTGATTGGCGGTCCACAAAAGGTGAAATTTACCAATAATACGGGTAATGTGGTTTTGTTTACAAATGATAAATCAATTGTTAAACAAACCGAGGCCCTTGTTTTTAAGATAGTTACGGAGTAAAAAACACCATTTTTAGTATGTACTTTTTACACTAAGCCTATTTTAACCAAAATATGCTAAGAATATGTTAATGGCGCACAATAAATAGATAATATTATCGAACATTTTATTCAAAATAAAGCTGAACTTTAAGATGCTAAATTTTAGCACTGGACTATTAAAACGGTAATCCGGTCAAAGATTTTTATTTAACCAAAATTCCAAACAATGAGGACAAAAATTCGTTTACTGACACTCCTTGTATTGATGTTTGCGGGCAGCACATTATTTGCCCAAGACAAAGCAATATCGGGTGTTGTAAAAGACAACACTGGCGCAGAACTTTCTGGCGCTACAGTGTCTGTTAAAGGCACATCTAACAGTGTCATGACAGATGCAAAAGGTAAGTTCACTATTAAAGCAGGCGCAAAGGCAACAATCGTTGTTTCTTTTGTAGGCTTTCAAAGCAAAGAAGCTGCTGTTAATGGTTTATCAACTGTAAACTTTTCTTTAGAGCCTGGAACAAGTGCTTTAAACGAAGTGGTTGTAACTTCTTTGGGTATCTCTAAAAAGCAAAAAGCATTAGGTTATGCAGTTAGTACTGTAAGTGCTGAACAAATTACCGATGCTGGTACGCCAAACTTTGCAACTGCCCTTTATGGTAAAGCGCCAGGTGTTCGTATCTCTGCTACTCCAGGTGGTGCAACTTCTGCAGTAAACATTAACATCCGTGGTATCAACTCTATCACTGGTAAAAACGATCCTCTTATTGTAATGGATGGTATTCCTATCCGTAACGGTGAGGTTAGAAACAATGACTACTGGAGTGACCAACGTTTAAGAGGTAATGGTTTATTAGATATCCAAACAGAAGATATCGAAAACATTACTATCTTAAAAGGTGCATCTGCTGCAGCCCTTTATGGTTCTGAAGCCGTAAACGGTGTTGTGTTAATTACAACTAAACAAGCTAGCAAAAACAGAAAAGGCTTAGGTGTAGATGTTTCTACTAACTATAGCATTGATAATGTTGCTTTCTTACCTAAATATCAAAACGTTCGTGGATATGGTATTTCTAATACGATTTCTAACGGTGGTCAAGATGACAACGGTTTTGTATGGTGGGATTTAAATGGTGATGGTATTAAGGAAACAAGAAGTTTAGGTAGCTTTAGTATTAACTATGGTCCTAAATTTGATGGTCAACCCATCCTTAACTGGGATGGTCGTATGCTGCCTTATTCTGCACAACCAAATAACTACGATGCGTTATTCCAAACAGCGCGTAACTCAAGTGTTAACGTTGCGGTTTCTAAAGCATCTGATAATGCGAATATCCGTTTTTCTTTAACTAGACAAGAAAATGAAGGTGTGAGTATGGGTTCTAAGAGTGAGAAAAACTCAATGAACTTAAATACAAGTTTTAGATTATCTCCTAAGTTTTCTACCGATGTGACTATCACTTACGTTAACCAAACTATCAAAAACCGTCCTTACTCAATTGATCGTATGATCAACAACTTTACGGGTATGATTGGTCGTTTTGATAACGGTGAGTGGTACATGAACAAAGCGGTAACTTCTAAAGGTTACAGATACCGTACAGGTACACAACAAAGTGCTACACCTTCGGAAAACATTTTATACAATGGATTTAAAGGTGATATCGCTGATTACGCATACCGTGTAAAAATGCACCAATTATTAGAGGTTAGTAACCGTGTAATTGCGAGCATGACTAACAACTATACTATCTTACCTGATTTAAAATTACGTACGCGTTTAGCTACAGACTTTACTTCAGCTAAAGATGAAACTAGACAACCCAATGAAGTTCCTTTAGCTTTTGGTAACTCTGGTTACTTTGGTTTAGGTCAAACACAAAACACTATTTTATATGGTGACGTGTTAATGACGTACACTAAAAAAATCAACAACGATTTAGAATTAAACGCAATGGGTGGTTATACGGCTAACAGAGAAAGTATGTTACGTACAACACGTGGTACTTCTGGTGGTTTAAGCACAGAAAATTTATATGATATCGCTGCTTCAATTAATACTGCAGGTAGCGGATCTTCTCGTATGTCTATCAATAAAGATGCATTCCTTGCAACTTTTAATGGTAACTACAAAGATTATTTATTTGTAGAAGCAACTGTACGTAGAGACCGTACTTCTACTATGAATCCTAACAACAACTCTTTTGTTTACCCTTCAGTAAACTCAAGCTTTATTTTCTCTGATGCGCTTAAAGTGCCATCATGGTTAAGTTATGGTAAGGTTCGTGGTTCATGGGGTATTGTGGGTAACTATCCAGATGCTTACTTAGCTAACGTTGCTTATGGTCAAAACACATTGGGTAGCCAAGGTGGTAATGCTGTATTATATACAAACATTCCAATGAACTTTGGTAACGATGCAATCCGTCCAGAGCAAAAGAAAGAATTTGAATTTGGTATCGAAACAAGGTTGTTTAAAAACCGTGTAACATTTGAAGCGAGTTATTATAATGCGCAAGTGGTTGACCAAATTTTACCACTTTCTTTACCTGCTACTTCTGGTGCTACTTCAATTTTAGCAAACGTAGGTACACTTAGAAATACGGGTATTGAAATTACGATTAGCGGCTTCCCTATCAAAAAAGCAAACTTTAGTTGGGAAACGGGTATTAACTTAAGCCAAAACCAAAATAAGGTTGAAAAGTTAGCTCCAGGTTTAACTGAGTTATTACACGCTGATTATGATGGTAACGCAGCACAATTAAAATCTGTAGTTGGTCAACCAATGGGAGATTTTTATGCGCACCCAGTACTTAAAAATGCTAAAGGTGAAATGATTGTGAATCCTGATGGTACGTATGCATTAGATGCAAACAATATGTACAAAGTAGGTAACGCCATGCCAAAAGTAATTGGTGGTTGGTTTAACACAGTTAAGTACAAGAACTTCAGTTTTGATGCGATGATTGACTTCCGTTTTGGAGGTTATGTAATGCCTACTGGTATTTACTGGATGATTAGCCGTGGTTTATTAGAAGAAAGCTTAGAAGCGATGGATAAAGAACACGGTGGTTTATCTTATTACAAAGATAAAACTTCTGGTAAGTATGTTCAAAGTACAGCAACTGCTGGTCCTCAAGGCGAAAAGATTTTCAATGATGGTATGTTATTACCTGGTGTGAAAGCCGATGGTTCTCAGAACGATTACCTCGTTCCTCAATCATACTACTTCTGGAATACTTACAACTGGGGTGGTCCTCAGTACAGTTCATCTCGTTATGAGTTGTACATCCAAAAGAATTCATATATTAAAATGAGAGAAGTTACTTTAGGTTATACAATGCCAACGAAAGTGGCAAGTATGATAGGTGCGAAAAAATTACAGTTCTCTGTATTTGGTCGTAACTTATTTTACATCTACCGTACACTTAAGCACTTAGACGCAGAACAAACTACTGCCGGTTCACGTTGGGCACAAAACCTTAACAACGCTGGTGGTAACCCTTCTACAAGAAGCTTTGGTGTAATGTTAAGAGCTACTTTCTAAGGTTTAAATTCTCTGAAAATTTTTAAAAAAATTATATGAAAAAAATATTATTCATTTCTAGTTTAGCTGCGGTGTTAGCGGTTTCTTCTTGTAAGAAAGCTGACTTTGCTAATAGCTATACCGATCCTTCTAAAATTGCGGTATCTTCTGTAGAGAAGCAATTTGCTGGATTTGTAAACTCAAACCTTGGCTACATTATGCCAGGTTACTGGAACTACTTTGTGGTTCAAAGAATTACCAACAACCGTTACACACAGTCTGTGGGTTGGTCTAATGCAACAGGTCAGTACATCCCTGGTGGTGGTGCTGTTTCTGATCATTGGAGCGGATACTATACTTTCTTGTCTCAGTACAAGGAGTTGGTAAAAATCAATAAAGCTTTATCAGCTGCTGATCAAGCAGAAAAAAGAATCTTTATGATTGCTGCAACCATCTATTTCTATGACTATACCCAAAAAATGGTAGACGTTCATGGAGATATTCCTTGGTCTGCTGCTGGTATGTTAAGTGCAAACGGTGGTGATTATTTATCATCATTACCTAAGTATGATAAAGCACAAGACATCTACACTAAAATGTTAGATGATTTAAAAGCTTTTTCTACAGAGTTAAACACATTAACAGTTCCTGCTGCAATCCAAACAGCGTTTAATACCCAAGACTTTGTGTTAAAAGGTAGTAAAGCGTCTTGGATTAGGTATTGTAACTCACTTCGTTTAAGAATGTTAACGCGTGTATCTGGTTCTACAGAATTAGGTGCAAGAGCTACTTCTGAAATAGGTGCAATGATTGCTGCTCCAGCTACGTATCCTTTGGTAAGTGCAAATACAGAAAATATCCAAATCAACGTATTTAGCACAAGTACACCAGTTGCTGGTAGTAACTTCCAAGGTGGTTTAGAAGATTGGAACGGTAACTTAGCTGGTAAAGCAATGATTGATCATATGAATACCAATGCTGACCCACGTTTACCAGCTTTATTTGAGCCAGGTACTGCTGCTGCTGGTGTTTATAAAGGTATTGATCAAGCTGCTTCTGCTCAAGTAACTGACGCATTAGTTTTAACCAACACTGTTGCGATGTACAACCGTTCTACTACAAGTAGAAACTTGTTCTTCCCGGGTGTGTTAATCAATGCTGCTGAAGTTTCTTTTCACTTAGCGGAAGCTTACTTAAAGGCTGGTGATTTAGCAAATGCTAAACTTGCGTACAATAAAGGCATCGATCAATCTACGGAGTACTATTATAACTTACGTAAATTATCTACCAATACGACGAGCCCTGCTTTAGTTCCATACACTGCTGCTCAAGTAACAGCGTATCAAACAGCTCCTGGCATCAACTGGGATAATGCAACAACAACTGCTGCAAGACAAGCACTTATTTCAAACCAACGTTGGTTACATTACAATGTAATTCAACCATTTGAAAACTGGGCTGAAGTTAGAAGAACAGATTTACCTGCTCTTAATTTCTGGACAGATGCTGCAACTCTAGCTGCACCAAACGTTGCAGTAAGATGGATGTATCCTTCTTCTGAAAACGTGTACAACAAAGCAAACTATGCTGCTGTTAGTGCAAAAGATAATTTAACGACTAAACTTTTCTGGGACAAATAAGGTTCGAGGAAATTTTTGAAGATAAAAATAAAATAGCCGCTCGTAAGAGCGGCTATTTTTATGTGTGCCAGTGAAAAAAAAGACAATTGTTATTTATCAAATTGCACTCTAAATGCTTTAGGGCAGCAGCTTTTTGTTTCTTTAAATAATTTATTAAAATTAGATACCGATTTATAACCGCATGCATACGCCACTTCAGAAATACTCCAATCGGTTTCCATTAAATATTTGCAAGCCTGTGCAATACGCATGTCATTTAAATACTCCACAAATTTTTTCTTGTTGCGCTTTTTAAACAACCTACAAAATGATTGTGGCGTAAGGTTGGCAAGATCTGCTACTTGATTTAAAGAGATGGGTTGTTTAAAATTTTCATGTACATATTTATATACACTTGCAAGCCTATCTGTTCCGTCTTTACTAATAGGTTTGGTGTAGCCTTCTGTAGTAATGAGCTCACTATCTTTTGCAGTAGAAATTAAATGGAGCACTTCAAAAAGGCCTATCACACGCTCAAAATCTTTTTGAGCTACCATTTTCTCTAATTTTTGTCCAATTTTTATTCTGGTCTCATCGCCAATTTTAATACCTCTTTTTGCCCTTTCAAATAAGGCCTTAATATTACTGGCCTCATCTAATTCATAAAACGTAGAACCAAAAAGGTCCCGGTTAAAATAAACGACAATGGCTTTTGCTTTATGATTTTGTTGGCCGTTATAATAGGTTTCGTCATTTAACCACACATGGGGTAGGTTTTCGCCAATAAAAACCATGTCATCTTCTTTAAATGGCTCTATTTTATCTCCAATAATGCGCTTTCCATGGCTCTCTTTTACCCATACCAACTCAAGTTCGGGGTGGGCATGAAAGGGCGCCATAAAATGAGGCTCGTCTCTTTCAAGTACAGAGATATAGCTGTTTGGGCTCTGTGTTATTTGCGTTTGCAGCAGTTTCATATATAAAGGTTTTCAATGTGAAACAAAGAAAATTATCTTGGCAGGCGAATCGTTCATTAAATCTAGCTTTATTTTAACAAAAAAATCTACTTAAAATTGTATATAATTAATTCTATATTAACTTAAGATAATTTTAAATTTAACGAATTGTATCAGTTATTTTTATGAATTTGTGTGGGGTTAGAAAGCACTTAGGTAGTATTTTGGCTCTAATTATCAAACTGTATCGAAATATGCTGCAAAGATTCTTGTTGATTGGTTTTTTTATTGCTGTTACCATCACTTCTTTTGGTCAAGTATTATTTGAAGCACCACGTTGCGGTGCTGATATGTTTTCTCAGCTACTACGTAAAGATCCGATGTACGTTTCTCGCGAAAACGTAATGAACGAAAAAATTAGAGACTGGGTGCTTCAAGCTGCTGGACAACGCAGCATTCGAATTGCAGAAAATAATCAGGGCAATAATAATAATGTGGTAGCACCTTTTTCTGTTCCGGTGGTTACCATTCCTGTGGTGTTTCATATTGTGAATCAAAGCCCGGCTGCTATCACCGATCAAATGATTATTGATGCGGTGGCAGAATTAAATAAAGCTTTTGCCCACTTGGGTATATATAGTACAGATGCAAAAGGAGTGGATACGCGGATTCAATTTTGCTTGGCTTCTAAAACACCGGATGGTGGGAAAACAAATGGCATTGACAGGATCAATAGTTATTATCAAAATATTGATGTAGACCTTGAAAGTGGAATGCTTGGCGCACTCTCTACCTGGGACGTTTCAAAGTATGCAAATATTTGGTTGGTGAATTCTATACAAGGAGAAATTCAACCAAGCATTTTTGAATGTGGTAAATGGGATAGAATGGGATATGGTGGTTATGCCAGTGCGGGTGGAGCACTTGTAGTTAGTAGTTTAAGTACGCCGCTTGTTGCACATGAAATGGGACATTATCTTTCTTTACTTCATACTTTTCAGGGCACCAATTGTTTGAATAACGATTGTACGAAAGAGGGTGATTTAGTTTGTGATACACCACCGGATAAAAGTATGAAAGGATCTTCATGTGCTTCACCAGAAAATTCATGTAACACAGATACGATTTCTGGTCCATTCACCACAGATGTTCCAGACAATATTTCAAACTTTATGGACTACGGAAGCCCTTGCCCGTCTGTGTTTACGCAGGGTCAGGCCGACCGTATGATGGCATTTTTAAATTTATTTAATGGCGGAAGTTTATTAACCAGTGATGGTTGCGGAGCACCTTGTCCAGATAATGTTGTAGCGAGTTTTAATTATGATGCAAACCCACATCCAGTAGTTGGCAGCAACGTTAATTTTGTTAATACAAGTATTGGTGCACTTACCTACGAATGGTATTTAAATGGAACACTGGTAAGTACCACTGCTAATTATTCAAAAACGTTTACGGCAACAGGCACGTACAAAGTTGTTTTAAAAGCACTCACTGGGGCGGCAACTTGTTTTAGTAGTTACACTGCCAATGTTATAGTAAACTGCGGCGTAGACGCAAGATTTTCGCCAGATAAAAGAATTATTGCATCTGCTGCAGGCGTTTACAAAGAGCCTGTACTTTTTTCAAATAAATCTTATGGCGCCACTACATATAACTGGTATGTAACAGATGAATTGGGTGCCAACGAACAAATGGTTTCAACCAGTACCAACTTGTTGTATGATTTTTTAAAGCCTGGAAATTATAAGGTAAGACTTGTTGCAAGCGCAGGTGCATGTATTAGCAATTCTCCTACCTATACGATGCAAGTTTCTAATCCGGCAGCGGATGGTCAAATAAATATTTATAGTGTTAGTTGTTATAAAAAGGATAGTATACGTGTTGTATTTGGCGTACGTAATAATGGCTATGATACTATACCAGCAGGCATTTCCGTTAATTTTTATGACCGTTATCCGATTGTTCCGGGGCCTATAAAAATGCTGAATAGTTTTGCCACGGATCAAGCTATTTTAGGAAAGTGTGAAAAAGTATATACGCATATTGTAAAAGCTCCAAGACTAAATTTAGATTCTATTACGCTTGTATTTGATGAAGAAAATATAGTAGCAGAATTAAATGAAGCCAATAATAAATCGAGCCGAAAAGATTTTAAATTTAAATTGTTTGTAACACCAAAAGACACAACGGTATTTGTAAATACAACACTTGTCATTAAAGATAGCACGGCGCCTGATAAGTCTGTGTCTGTTACATGGTCTACAAATAAAGGAATATTAAGTTGCATCACTTGTTCAAATCCTGTTTTATCAGTTATTGATACAGCCCTTGTTAAAGCAAATGCGATCAGTGTTTTTGGATGTGAAGATTCTACGTTTGCAAACATCAAAGTATTTCCTGTAGATGTATCTATTAGTAATTTAATGGTACGTTGTTATAAAAGTGATAGTTTACAAATTACTAGTACGGTTTGTTTAGACAATCATTACACGAGTTTATACCAGCCTACGCAAATACGTTATTTTGATAGAGACAGTACACTTGTTAATAGTAAATTTTTAGGAACAGGATGGATTGCAACAAGCACTTCGTTTGCGGGCAACTGCGCTACTATTACACATGTAGTGCGCAATCAAAATGTTACGAATGTTGTTGCTTACATAAATAGCGGACTTGTACCTTTTGAAAACAATATTTCTAATAATAAATCGAGTGTTGGCTATATTCCATTTTCGATACGTTTTAATCCTACACAAATTGATGTTTATAGGGGCGAGCCTACTACTTTATTACCTATTAATAGTGGTGATAAAGCCACTACCATTGTATGGACACCACCAGCAGGGCTTAGTTGCAATAATTGTTTAACGCCGGCACTAACAACCAATACCAATACGCTATTAAAAATTGTAGGCACCACGGCGCTGTTTTGTAAAGACTCTGCCACGCTGCAAGTAAATGCTTATTACAGGTCACATATTGCACTTCCAAATGCCTTTACACCCAACGGTGATGGTTTAAATGATGTGTTTTATGTAATTGCTGGGAAAGACGTTAAAATGGTGAAGCAGTTTCAGGTGTTTAATAGATGGGGTCAAAAAATGTTTGAAAAAACAAATGGCAAAACCAACGATATTGGATTTGGTTGGAATGGCTATTACAATGGACAACTGGTTGCGCAAGGGACGTATGTCTATCAAATCGTTATTGAATTACTCAGTGGTGAACTAGAAATTCATAAAGGAAATATTAGCGTTTTAAGATAGTAACATGAAAAAAATATTTTTAATCATCATCGTGTTACTTGTTAAGCTGCAATCTTATGCGCAGGATCCACACTTCTCGCAGTTTTTTGCTTCACCTTTAACCATTAATCCTGCCAATACTGGAAACTTTAGTGGCTCACTTCGTGCAGCATTAAATAGCAGAACACAATTACCCGATTTTAACAATGCATACGCTACAAAAACATTGTCGTTAGATGCGCCTATTTTGCAAAAGTATATTAGAGAAGACGATAAGCTTAGTGTGGGATTATTAATATTATCAGATCAGAGTGGCAATAAATTACTCAATGATAATAATATTGCTTTCTCTGTTAGTTATAGTAAATCATTAGACGAAAACGCCAATCATTCGATTGCTGCTGGGTTTCAAGTCAATTATAGCATGTACCGTTTTGATCCTGCAAAAGCAAATTTTGAAGATCAGTTAACCGCTGGTGGTTTTACGGGTAGTTCGGCAGAACTTATTTTGGGTAATAATTTTACAAAAAATACCACCGATATCAATGCAGGATTATTGTATACTGGTTCAACTTCCGATAATAATATTTTTTATGTTGGCGCCTCTTATTATCATTTTGCAAAACCTACGGTAGGATTTATTACACCTGCTTATTATACCAATAGCAGGGTTAATATTCATGGGGGCGCTTATTTTTCATTGTCTAATTCGGCGTCATTGCATACTAGTTTTCAATACCAGCAACAAGGCCTTACGAGTGAGTTGCTTGTTGGAGGCGCATTAAGTTATTATTTGGGAACGGATAGTGACTTAGAAATCTATGCTGGACTATGGAGCCGGGTTAAAGAAAGTATGATACCCTATGTAGGACTCGAATGGAACCATATAAGAGCTGGATTTACGTATGATATTGGATCAGCAAACCAACTGGCTTCTTCTAAATTTTATCAGTCTTCAGAGTTTTCGCTGATTTATATATTGGATAATAAAAGCAAAGCTTTTAAGATTAAATGCCCCAAATTTTAATTTATCTTGCTTAGACTAATGATAAAGTCTATGCACAAGCTTATTAAAACTACATTGTTTGGCATGCTTTTTATAGCAGCCACTATTTCGGCTCAAGCGCAAATACCTGCTGGGATTCACCAATTTGCTTTTAACAAAGATCAATTTGTTTTAGATGGCAAACCCTTTCAAATGATTAGTGGTGAAATGCACCCTGCACGTATTCCAAAAATTTATTGGCGTCACCGCATACAAATGGCCAAAGCAATGGGATGCAATACCATCGCAGCATATATTTTTTGGAACTATCTCGAAACAAAACCAGGTGTGTTTGATTATCGTTCAGAAAGTAGAGACGTAGCGGCATTTATTAAATTATGCCAACAGGAAAATATGTGGGTGATACTAAGACCTGGCCCATACGTTTGTGGCGAATGGGACTTTGGTGGCATTCCTTCGTATCTATTAAAAATTCCGGACATTAAAGTAAGGTGTTCTGATCCCCGATATTTAACGGCAGTAGACCGTTACATCAAAAGTTTAGCTGCACAAGTAAAGCAGTTACAATGCAATACAGGCGGCCCTATGCTAATGGTTCAAATAGAAAATGAATACGGCAGTTATGGTAACGATAAAAATTATATTACTCATTTAGGAAAGCAGTGGCGTACTGCTGGTATTACCATTCCGTTTTATACTTCTGATGGACCAACGCCCTATATGTTGGATGCAGGTACCATTGATGGAGGAGCCATAGGGCTGGATAGTGGTGGTAATGAAGGTGATTTTACAACGGCACAAAAACACAACCCTAACGTGCCTTTATTTAGTGGAGAAACCTATCCTGGATGGCTAACACATTGGGGAGAAGGCTGGGCTAAACCAGATACGGCAGGACTTAAAAAAGAAGTTGAATTTTTATTGTCTACCCATAAATCTTTTAATTTTTATGTGATACATGGCGGCACCAATTTTGGATACACGGCTGGTGCTAATGCATTTAATCCAACACAGTATCAACCCGATATTACCAGTTACGATTATGACGCACCCATCGATGAACAAGGCAAACCCAAGGCAAAATATTTTATGTTGCGCCGCTTAATTGAACAGTACACAAAGCGCACGCTTCCGGCTGTGCCGGCACCAATACCAACCATTGAATTAAACGGTATTACGCTTCAAAAACATAGTACGATTTGGCAGCATTTACCAGCACCTATTAAATCGGCGCAACCATTAAGTTTTGAAGCGCTCGATCAAAACCAAGGGCTGGTTGTTTATAAAACAAAACTGATTGGACATAAAAGTGGGAACCTTACCATTACTGAGCCGCACGATTTTGCACTTGTTTTTTTAAATGGCGTATACATAGATTCGGTATATAGAGATGGCGGCAAATGGACCGTAAAATTGCCAAAATCAACTGTTAAAGATCCAGTGCTCGAAATTGTAATGGAAGGTATGGGTCATATAAATTTTGCGCAGTACATGATTGATAGAAAAGGTATTACAGACCGTGTTATGTTAAATGGCATGACGCTCATGAACTGGGAAATGTATCCGCTCCCTATGACCGGCACTTCGGTAGAAAAAATGAGCACCAAATATATAGATGGCAATGATACTCGGCCAGGTAGTTTGTTTGTGGGTGGCTTTGCAGTAGATACTATTGGCGACACATTTATAGACATGCATAACTACCGAAAAGGGATGGTGTATATCAATGGTCATTTATTAGGAAGATACTGGAATAAAGGCCCTCAAGAGCGCCTTTATTGTCCAGCATCTTATTTGCAAAAAGGAAATAATAAAATAATCGTGTTTGACTTTTTTGTTCAAACGCCACCAACTATTAGTTCGAAGGCCACACTCGAATAATTTATTTGCCCGCTAATTCTTTTTGTGCCGCTAACACCGCTTGTATTACTTGTGTTGTTGGCGGCATTTCTGTTTGTTCTAGTATGTCAAATAATGCACTAAACTTTTTATTGAGCACAGGATTTGTATTCATTGTTATTTTACGGCCTTCGTAACAAATTACGGATAGGTCGTGTTGCTTTTGTAAATTTTGAATACTTGTTGTAACACGCGGATCCATTTTTATTTGAAGTGGTTGCGTAAAAGTTTTTCCATTTACTTCTAAACTAACCGTGTAAGAACCTGGCATAACCCATGGTGCTGTTGCATCTGGGGCGGTATTGTTTTTTACAGCAGTCATTGGATAATTGACAGGTAAATTTAAAGGTGCATATTTTAAGTCCCATAAAAAGCGGTGCACACCTGCACTACTAGATAAAATACTTTGTGGTCTTATCCAATACAAAGGAATATTAACTGCAGGAACCGTATATAAAGTATCGTTACTAGCATATGTTCTTACAATATTTCCTTTTGCGTCTTTAATGGTTAAAACAACTGCTCCAGACACATTAGCAGGTAAATGATAATCAATAACAGCGCCATCCGGAGGGTTTTGACCAGCAGGTTCTTCGGGTGGAAGTGGCGTATCGGTATTCATATTCCATCTAACACGAAGTGCCGTTTGTGGTTTAAATAAAACCGTTTCTTTAGTTGTATTATGATTGATTTGACGTAGCGGTGAAAAATTATCAAGAATCCAAAAACTTCTTCCGTGTGTTCCTACAACAATATCATCATCTTTAATAACTAAATCTCTAATAGATGTTGGCGGCATATTTAATTGTAAAGATTGCCAGTTGCTTCCACCATTTAACGATGTATAAATTGCATTTTCTGAACCTGCAAAAAGTAATCCTTTTTTTACAGCATCTTCTCTAACTGTGTTGATAGGTTCATTTGGTAAACCGGTTGTAATGCGTGTCCATGAATTTCCGCCATCTGTTGTTTTATAGATATAGGCGTTCATGTCATCACATCTAATTTTATTGACTGCAACATAAGCAGTTTGCACATCAAAATGACTTGCTTCAATCATAGAAATTTTATTCCATGCAGTAATGTCAGGTGGTGTAATATTTTTCCATGTTTTTCCACCATCTTTTGTAATATGAATTAGGCCATCATCTGTACCGGCCCATATGACATTGATATCTTGGTAGGATGGCGCAAGTGCATAAACAACACCTCTGCGCGGCATTGTTTTTAATTGCGCAGTTGTATACACACCAACACTGCTAGGGATATCCCACGATTCGCGCGACAAATCGGGACTAATGGTTTGCCAACTATCTCCACCATTTGTTGTTTTAAAAATTACGTTACCCGCAAAAAATAAAGTTTTATTATCTACTGGAGAAAACAAAACGGGTGCTGTTCTTAAAAAACGAACTTTACCTGATCTTACGGGTTCTGGTGCAATATTTTGAACCTGTCCGGTGCGCTTATTGTATTTTGTAATTTTTCCGCCATAAATAATATTTGGATCCATTGGATCCGCAGCAATGTATCCGTATTCTTCTACGCCAACCGGATGCCATTCTCTAAAAGTGATATTACCATCATTACTCCTAGACGCAATACCCACCGACCCACTTTCTTGTTGACCACCATATACATTGTAAGGGAAAGCATTGTCTGTGCTAACATGATAAAACTGTGCGGTAGCTTGGTTATACCAACTAGAATAAGTTTCACCACCATTAACAGTAACAATACCACCTTGGTCTAAACCAATTGCCATAATATTGGTATTGGTAGGATTGATCCAAATGCGGTGATAATCATCACCTCCTGGTGCTCCTTTAATACCTGTCCAATTTTTTCCACCATTGATTGACTTCCACATTACAACGTTTGCAGAATAAACAATGTCTTCATTTTTTGGATCACATTTTACTTCTGCAAAATCTGAACCTCGTCCCCAAAATCTTGCATCGGTTGTAAGCAGGTACCAATTTTCGCCTCCATCGTCACTTCTATAAATGCCACCTTTTTTTTCTGAGTCAACAGTAGCATACATTCTTTTTGAATTGCTTGGAGCGATTGTAAAACCAATACGGCCCAAACCATCTTCGGATGTTGTAGGAAAACCACTCGTAATTTTTCTCCAATTTTTTCCACCATCCACAGATTTATACAAGCCACTTGCGGGACCATTAAATGTTCCATTTTCCCAAGGGCCTTGTCTTGCTGCCCACAGTGTTGCAAAAATAATTTGCGTATTGTTAGGATCTATGGTAACCTGCACGGCGCCTGTGTTTTCATCGATGTATAAAACTTGCTCGAGTGTTTTTCCGCCGTCGATACTTTTGTAAACGCCTCTTTCTTTATTGGGTCCGTAAGGATGACCAAGCGCTGCAACAAAAATTCTATTTTCATTGGTTGGATCTACACTGATACCGCCAATTTGTTGCGCATCATGTAATCCCATATTGGTCCAGGTTTTTCCAGCATCCACTGATTTATACAAACCATTTCCAATAGATAAATCGGGTCTTTGAATACCTTCGCCACTTCCTACATAAACAACGTTTGGATTGGATACTGCCACTGCAACATCACCTACCGATCCTGTATTTTCTGCATCAAATATTGGATTCCATGTGTGTCCAAAATCGGTTGTCTTCCAAACACCGCCGTTATTAACGCCCATATAAAATACACTCGGTTGAGATGGAACACCACAGATACCAACTGTTCTACCACCACGGTGTGGACCAATCATGCGGTATTGTAAGCCTTTTAATATGGCAGGGTCTATTTGTTGCGCTACAATAATGGAGCTCATTACAGTAAACAAGAAGGAAATGACGATGTGTTTTTTCATATGGGTATTTTTGATCCTTAAATGTAATAAAAAAACCCAGCTACACGTGGTAACTGGGTTTTAAAAAATGGATTGTATTCTTTCTATTTTACAAAAAAGGTGACAATAAAGTAAGTGATGGCAGCAAGTGTAGCACTAACCGGAATGGTTAACACCCATGCCCATAATAGATTAGTGGTTACGCCCCATCTAACAGCACTTAAACGTTTTGTAGCACCAACTCCTATAATGGATCCTGTAATGGTATGTGTGGTAGAAACGGGTATTCCCATTTGGCCTGTAAAAAACAAGGTAAAGGCGCCTGCAGTTTCGGCTGCAACCCCTTCTAGTGGTGTTACTTTTGTAATTTTAGAGCCCATTGTTTTTACAATTTTCCAGCCACCACTCATGGTACCAAGGCCAATAGATAAGTAACAAGCAACAGGTACCCAACTTGGTAGTTGTCCAAAATCTTGGATGCTACCACTTGCAATTAATGCGGCTCCAATAATACCCATTACTTTTTGTGCATCGTTACCGCCATGTCCAATACTAAACGCTGCAGAACTAAATAGCTGCAACTTTTTAAACATATTGCCTACTGTATAAGCAGTAGGTGTTTTAATTTTTTCTACGTATAAATAAATTAAAATGAATATAAGAGAAGAAATTAAAATGCCATACACGATCATGGAGTTGTCTGCTTTATCAATTTCACCAGCAAAAGATTTCTGAATATTAAACTTTTCAATTTTACCTTTTACTTTTTCTATGTTTTGCGGTTTGATTGGATAAATAGCATCTGCTGCTTTAATGGCAGAATCTATAGAAATTTCTCCGGCTAAATAAAGTTTTAAAGGCTCTTTATAGCCCTCTGTTTTGTCTTTTGCTATAGTATATTCTGCTTTAGCTGCTTTATCTTCTGTTGCTTTAGACTCCAAAACCAGGTAGTCATTAGCATTTCTTACTTCATCTTTAATTTTGCTCGCAGCAGCAGCCTTTAACCAACCACTATCGTTTGCTATTTTAGCTATTGCTGGCGCACTGCTATTATCATAATTGTCTACAAGTGGTTTGATATGGTTATAGTTAACAGTTGCCTTGTCTAGTTTTTCTTGATTGACTGCAAGTTTTGCTAAAATCGAACTGTCTCCTTTTTTTGTTGCTAAATCTTCATTAAGCAAACTAATTTCTTTTTTGTATTTATCAATTCCGTAAAACTTCTGAACGTTTTCGTTCATTTTATTGTTTTCGAAATTGTCAAATAATAAGGCCGTACCAAGCGTTACCACTATAATAATAGCTATCCGGATCCATATATTTCGCATAATGGTGACCAGTGTTATAAACACCGATATGACAATACCAATAATGGGCGCTAAAAAGATAAACAATACGGTCATTAAGATGGTGTGGCTATCAACGATTCTGGACCAAGGGAATGCAATTCCTTTTTCTAGTAATGCATGCGCAATCGCTGCTCCTGCAAATCCACCTATTAACGTGTGTGATGAGGATGATGGAATACCGTACCACCAAGTAAGTAGGTTCCAAAAAATAGCTGCCAGTAGTCCAGAAAAAATAACCGGCAGTGTAATGAATTCTTTATATACTGTTTTGCTAATGGAGTTGGCAACAGCGTGGTCTTTAAAAATAAAGTAAGCTACCGTGTTAAATAATGCCGCCCATAATACTGCTTGAAACGGCGTTAAAACTTTTGTAGAAACAACGGTTGCAATTGAATTTGCCGCATCGTGAAAACCATTGATATAGTCAAATATTAGCGCTAGCGCTATAATGATAATTAATAAACTCATTATATATAGATATTAGGCGTACTTGATAATAATTGATTCAATAACGTTGGAAACGTCTTCAATTTTATCAGTAGCAATTTCTAGAACTTGATAAATCTCTCTCTTTTTAATAATGATTTTAAAATCATTTTCTTGCTCAAATAGTTTTTCGATACTCATATCAAAAACATCATCTGCTTGATTTTCGATGCTATTAACTTTAATCATAGCGTCTGTCATTTCTTTGATATTTTTCATATCACGAAGTCCCATCACCGCTTTTTTGGTTTCAATGGTACCTTGTAAAACAAGCTCCGTTAATTTATGAATGCCTAAATCGTTTGGATTGATTTTGTAGAAATTAATCTTTTTGGCAGAAGCATAAATATAATCGGCGATATCGTCTAGAGAGGTAGCTAGGTAGTGAATGTCTTCTCTATCAAAAGGAGTGATAAAGTTCCTGCCCAGTTCAGTAAAAATATTATGGGTTAAATCGTCGTTGGTATGTTCTAGATTTTCTATTTGGGCTAAAATGCTCGCTCTTTTGTCTGGATCTGATTCATTTACCATTTCTTTCAGCATGATACCCATCTCGTGCACATGTTCTGCAACTTCTTCAAATAATTGATAAAAAACACGGTCTTTTGGTAAGAATACCTTGAAAATTGAGTTAAAGTCCATAACAATCTTTTTTGTTTAATTTATTGATTGTAAAGGTCTTGAAAAGCCGAACCAACTAGCGCTTGCCAATATTATCAAATTGTTAAGTCCACGATGTTTTATTATATAAATCGTTGATTATCAATGTATTTTAAATTTGATGTATTGCTGCAATACGATTCGTTCCCCGATAAGATTAATGCTGTAATTGATTTTGTAATAGCGCAATTAATTTTTTGTTGTTTGCTTTAACCATAGAAAGTATGCGTTGATAACCAAAGTATCTTGAAATGTATACATTGGTTTCATATACAAAATTGTCTGATGTTAATATGGCTCTTGTAGATTTGAGACCCATTAAAAATTTTTGATATTCTTTTGAGTCTGCAAATTTATTTTCAAAACCTGGCTGTTTAAAGCTATCTGGCATTAATCTTCTTGGAGCAAAGCCCTGGGCAAATGTCAGGTTCTTATCAAAGTAATTGATACCTACGTCATCAAAAAGTTTATTGTTATCATTTATTTTTTTAAATATAACCTCGTAATAATAAGATAATCCAGTTTTTAATTCTTTATTAGTAACGTAGCTTAAAAGCCCACTAGACTGCATGTTTTTAAAAGTGGTATTATTGACAAAAAGCGTGGTATAGCTGGGTATATATTTAACATTGTTGATGCTGTCCATGAGCTCTTTTTCACTAAAAGCACCAGTTTTGTATTTGTATAACACATGTGACAGTGTAATTAAGTTGGCTCCATTTTTTGCTTCTGTAAAAATGCTATCAATTTTAAGGTTGTCTTGTTCTAAATCAACAATAATAGCTGCATAATTTTCTTGCATTCTGTGCTCAATAATACTATGCTCTCTAAAATTTTCGGCAAAGAACCCTAAGGTTACTGCAAAAAAAAGCATGAAAAATTCTAAAAAATATTCCGACATTTTTTTCTTGTGAGCCGGGTGATGCGCGTGATGTACTTCCATTATTAATGATTGTTATTTTCTAAAGCGTCGTGCTCTATAAGGTAGTTGCGTAATAAAGATAAAAGTTTGTGACACTGCTCTTGTGTTTCAATTATATAACTTTTATTGGTAGATTCTCTAATTGTTTTAAGCATACCTAAAACAGAAAAATAATACTGCCATTTTAATTGATCTTCATTAATGATTTTTAAGTTTGAAGGTACTGGTATATTGATTATCATTTTTCCATTTATTATTTTAAATGACTTATTATCACTACTTATACGACCAAAAAATTCATAATCAAAATTGTTAATTGTAATAGGGTCTATCACTTTGTCAATAAAATTAAATTCACGTTGTTCTCTTAATTTTAAGCCGCCACCCATACTTGCATATCTTTGAATCTCTACTTTTAATTTTTCATCTTCTATATATTTTAGTGTACCTGAATTTTTTACTTCGTCTAAGGCTAAAGTATTCATAATAGGGAGCATCCTCCTTGCAATTTGACAATGCGCAGCATATAGAGTTGCCATTTCTTTATTAATTTCTTTCTTTTTATAAAGGTCATTAACAATTTCGTAGCAACTATCTTGCAAAGCTCTATTTTTCAGAGATTTATGATATGTAGCTGAGTCAGCTAAAACATCTACGTATAAATTTTTAGCACTGACAATTGCTTTTTTGGTTTCTACATAATGCTCTCTAATGTTTTCGGCACCGTAACCAAGTGTTACAGCAACAAAAATCATTAAGCCTTCAAGTACATATTCTTTCCAAGGTTTTGCATGGGTTGGAATATGCGGGTGGTGATGTACTTCCATCTCAGTTTTTTATTTATGTTCTGATTTTAATAATTTTAATAATTTACCATTTTCTTCTTTAGCCATTTTGAGGGCCATTTGGTAAACAAAAATTTGATTATAATATTTTTGTATGTCGTAAATGAATTTTTCTGATTGTAAAAGATTTTTTGTTTCGTTTAGGCTTAGCATAAAATTTACATAATTGCTTGTATTATTTAAGGCATAGCTTGTAGAATCGGTTCTTATGTTTCTTAAGTATGATCCAACGCCCAAGGGCAATGTGGTGCCAAACTCTTTACCGGCTTGATCAAAAAAAAGATTGTTGCTTTCTATTCTTTTAAAAACAACTTCATAATAATAGGATAAGCTATTTTTTAATTCCTCTTCTTCTACATAACTTAGTAAGCCGCTAGATTGCATGTTTTTAAATGAACTATTATTTACATAAAGTGTAAATGTTGCAGCAATGATTTGCGGAAATGCTTTAATGGAATCAATCAATTGAGATTGATTAATATCTTTATTTTTTTGTAAGTATAAAAGATTGATTACCCTATCAAAACTATTGATGATAAGTTGTTCATTTACTAAAAGACTATCGATTGTAGTGGCATCATTTTCTAGGTCCTTTAAAATAGCAACTTTATTTTGCTCAATACGGTGCGTAATAATGCTATGCTCTCTAATGTTTTCTGCAAAAAAACCTAGGGTCACAGCAGCAAAAAGCATAATAAATTCTGTAATATATTCCTTCCAGTTTTTAGGCTTGTGTGAGTGATGATGTACTTCCATGTTATTAAATTGGAAATAAATATAAGATATTGCGCTACAATTAAACTATTTGAGGATTCAATTGTCTTAGTATGAACTTCTTTTGACCCTCTAAATTACAAAAACATGAAATTAATTAGTTATATATTAACAGCGTCCATCTTTTTTACTTCCTGCTCCAAGAATAGTTCTACAAATAGTACAACAACCCCTACTGTTAGTGCTACTGTTCCCGAAGTGTATAAAAAAATATATGGAGCAAGCAGCATTACTTCAGATGGGACGTATATTACCATCAAGTCTAATGGGCTGCCTGATCATAAAAGCCCTTATTATGCTACAACGCATGCTTTATATGAAACCTTTTCAGGAACTACATTTGGCGGTAGTACCTTTTCAAAAAACCCAAATACAATTGCCGAAAAGGCCTATACTTTTAAAATTCCAGCAGATCCAAAAGTAGCTTCTTCACATGCCGCTACACCATTAGGTCCTATAGGCGTTTCTTTAAACGGTATACCTTTTTTTAACCAATATGCCGGGCCCAATCAACCCCTTACTGGTGAAGTAGTTTCTTTTGATCGTTATTGGGGACATCCAGCTCCTACGGGTATGTATCACTATCACGTAGAACCGCTTTATTTGACAACAGTAAAAGCAACAAAATCTTCATTATTAGGATTTTTATTAGATGGATTTCCGGTATATGGTCCTGAAGAAAATGGAGCTACGGTAGACAATACAAAATTAGATGCCTATCATGGTCACACACATGCAACTGCTGACTATCCAAACGGAATGTATCATTATCATATCACGAGTACAGATCCTTATATAAATGGTTCTGGCTATTACGGTACACCAGGTACAATTTCTCAATAGTGTATAAAACTATAACTATCATTGTTTTCTCAATTTTATTAATAGCGCAAGCTTGTAATAGGGAGCATAAAATTGAAACCAAAGAAGTAACTCCTGTAACTACTGACACAATTTTAAATGTTACAGATACAGTATTGGTTTTTCATGTAGACACTTTGTATGTTGGTGCCAAAAAAATGTTCGGTTCGGTTTATAGATTATATCCAAATAGAGATACTGCATTTATAGGAAAGTATTTAAACGGACTTGAGCATGGATTTCACAAAAAATGGTATCCGAATAAACAGCTTTTAGAATCTAGATTATACAGTCAAGGGAAAAAAATAGGAAAGCATATTGGTTATTGGGAAAGCGGGAACATAAAATTCGAATATAATTTTAAAAACGGCGAACATGACGGCATTCTAAATGAGTGGTATCAAGGGGGACAGCCTTATAAAGCATTTCATTACAAAAATGGGTATGAAGAGGGAAGTGAAAAAATGTGGTGGGAAAATGGCACCATTAGAGCCAATTATGTTGTTAAAAATGGAAGACGTTATGGCTTAATTGGATTAAAGTTGTGCATGAATCCAATGGATTCTATAAACTAAAATTTAAAAGAAGTGATGTTTAAAATAAAAAGTGGTTTTATACTATTCGTTTTTGCAGCCTTGTCTTGTAATACAATAACAAAGAAAGAGCACGAGCAATCTGTGTCAACAACGCTTCCTTTTTTTAATAAGCCAGATTGGACACCCGAGTGGATTGCTGTTTCCGATTCAAACTATTCTAATATACATACCATACCTGCATTTTCTTTTACAGATCAAAAAGGTGATACCGTCAATGAAAAAAATGTTGAAGGCAAAATCTATGTTTCTAATTTCTTTTTTACAAAATGTAGAAGTATTTGTCCTAAAATGACAAGTAATATGTTTTTATTACAGCAATATTTTAAAAGTGATAGCTTAGTTTTTCTGATATCACATAGCGTTACGCCAGAGTCTGATTCTGTTCCTATATTAAAAGCTTATAGTGATTTACATAAAGTCGATTATAATAAGTGGCGGTTGCTTACTGGTTCCAAAAAAGAAATATATACTTTAGCGCGCCAACAATATTTTGCAGGAGATTCAATTGGTGTATATCAATCTGATAAAGACTTTTTACACACAGAAAATTTTATACTTGTAGACAAGCATAGACGCATTAGGGGCGTTTATAACGGCACATTGTTAGTAGAAATAGACCGAATCAAAGAAGATATTGAAATATTGAAAAATGAAAAGTAGTGTATTTATTTACTACTTTTTTCAATACTAATATGATACTTGCTAGCAATTGCATTTTGCAATTCGTCAATTTTGTCGTCTAATTTTTTATAAAAGTATTGAATTACATACGCCTTTAAATCATAATTCAGATTTAACAATCGATTATTGTACTCTTTTAAAACGTTTTTATCATAAGTCATTAACTCGGCATCCTCTTTTATAATTTTATTTTTAGCATCCAAGTATTTGGTGCCATCAAAAATTTTATAAGTCATGTTTTTTACATTCAGTTTATATTCATGAATGGTAACATTTTCGAATTCATTTAATTGAGCAATCAACTGCCAATATTCTGTAATAAGAGTTGCTACTTTTTTATCTTCTATTAACCTCATACCTCCAGATCTTAATTGAGCGGATGTTCTGTCTATAAAAGTAGAGGGCCTATTGCCACTCAGTTTTAAACTAGCACGATATATTGTTTTAATATTTTTTGGTGTCCAATTGCCCTCTGATAATAAGATAATCGCCGTATCTATAAATTTTGTTTGATTAATTGAAAATTTATTACACTCATTTATGTCATATTTGTCTTTAGACAAGTCTTCCATCAAGCTTTCCATGTACTGAACTTCTCTATGTCTTTCTACATAATGCTCCCTTTGATTTTCTGCAAAAAAACCAAGGGTTACCGCAGCAAAAAGCATAATAAATTCGGTGATGTATTCTTTCCAATCCTTTGGTTTGTGCCCGTGGTGATGTACTTCCATATTATTTGTTTGTAGCGTCGTGTAATTTATGAAAACTAATGTAGGAAGTCAAGAGTAATCCAAAAAACACAACTGCCATGAGTCCAAATGGAATAAACGGGTCACCTACAGCAATATGTGCAATGAGGGCTGATACATACATAATGCCAAATCCTACATACGCCCACTCCTTAAAGCGTTTAGGAACCGCAGGTACAATTAATAAAACAAGTCCTATAAGTTGCCCTATGCTAACTTCTAACCCCAAATAGCGGGGTATAAGAACATGGTTGGCGCCGTCAATTGCCATTTGTGAATTCATTTGTACAGCGCCTAATGCAAACAGGCAAATGATGGATGTAGTAACCCAGTACATGATTTTTGTTATTTTCATATATTGAATTTAAGGGTACAAATGTACTCAAATTATGAGTTGTATTTTCTAATTCAACAAAAATCTAGAGCATTACAACCCTAGATCTTTGAATGATGGTGGCGTTTTCAAATAATTCTTACATTGTGGTATAATACTACAATATGGAATTAATTGGACCCATTAGTCAATTAGTCACTTTACAGGATTTAGTCCTTAAAGGCCCCATCATCGATAGTGCCCTACATACAATTTTAAATGCTGGCATTGCTATCGAAAATGACACCATTGAGGCGGTTGATAATTGGGAAGCATTAATAGCAGCATATCCAAATGCAAGTATAACTGAACTTAACGGGGCTTATGTTGCGGTTCCTGGTTTTATCGATTGTCATACGCATCTCTGTTTTGGTGGTAATAGAGCACGTGATTTTGCGCTTCGTAATGCCGGTGTTTCTTATTTAGAAATTGCACAATCGGGCGGTGGTATTTGGGATACCGTAACCCAAACAAGAAAATGCACAGAACAGGAGTTAATGCAAATTGTAATTAAAAACGCAAACAAGCATTTACAATCAGGGGCAACAACTATTGAGGTTAAAAGTGGATATGGACTTTCGGTAGAAGAAGAATTAAAAATGCTACGCGCTATACGAAACGCTAACATGGAAACTGCTGCAGACCTTGTGGCTACTTGTTTAGCTGCACATCTTAAACCCAAAGATTTTAGTGGTACAAGCGAGGCCTATCTAAATTATTTGGTAACAAATTTATTTCCTGTTTTAATATCTGAGAATCTAACAAACCGCATTGATGCATTTATAGAAACTTCTGCTTTTTCTACATCAGAGATAGCATCTTATCTACATGCCGCAAAGGCACTTGGTTTTGATATCACCATTCACGCCGATCAATTTACTACAGGTGGTTCTAAAGTTGCTGTACAATTTGGAGCCGTTTCTGCAGATCATTTAGAAGCTTCAGGCGATAAACAAATTGAATTAGTTGCACAATCAAATACCATAGCAGTTGCACTACCAGGTGCCAGTGTTGGACTTGGTTGTGCTTTTGCGCCAGCAAGAAAAATATTAGATAAAGGAGGCGCACTGGCTATTGCATCTGATTGGAATCCAGGATCGGCACCAATGGGAGATTTGGTTTGTCAGGCTTCTATACTTGCTACTTTTGAAAAACTTTCAACCGCCGAAGTGTTTGCTGGTATTACGTTTAGAGCGGCGGCTGCACTTAATTTATTTGATCGAGGAAGAATTATTGCAGGTAATAAAGCAGATTTTATTTTATATCCAACCACCGATTATAGAGACATATTATATTATCAAGGTTCATTGCGTCCATCTCAAGTTTGGAAATCAGGAAAATTAATTGACGCATAATTTATTTCATTGTTTAAATGATACAACCCATGATTTTTAAGGAAATGATTTTACAAGGCATACCCCATCAACTGCCGAATAAAAAAATCAGAAATTCAAAATATTCTCATGCACCCAAGCGTATAGATATACTTACGCCCACCGAAAAAAAACTAGCAATCGCTAATGCGCTGCGATATTTTCCTGCTTCTTGGCATGCTGAATTGATACATGAATTTGTAGAAGAATTAAAATTATATGGTAGAATTTACATGTACCGTTTTATGCCAGATTACGCAATGTATGCAAGGCCTATTCATGAATATCCTGCACAGTCTAAGCAGGCTGCAGCTATCATGCTTATGATTCAAAATAATTTGGATCCTGCTGTTGCTCAACATCCCGAGGAATTAATTACCTATGGTGGTAACGGTGCGGTCTTTCAAAACTGGGCTCAATATCTCATCACCATGAAATACCTATCCCAAATAACAGACAGGCAAACTTTACACATGTACTCTGGGCATCCCATGGGAATTTTCCCTTCCTCTATTGATGCCCCACGTGTAGTTGTTACCAATGGAATGATGATTCCTAATTATTCTAAACCGGAAGATTGGGAACGATATAATGCAATGGGCGTTACACAGTATGGCCAAATGACTGCTGGTTCTTATATGTATATTGGCCCGCAAGGAATCGTGCATGGCACTACTATTACAGTAATGAATGCTTTCAGAAAAAAATTGGGTGCTGGCGTAAGTCCCAACGGAAAAATATTTTTAACGGCTGGTTTAGGAGGCATGAGTGGTGCGCAACCCAAGGCTGGCAATATAGCTGGGTGTATTACAGTTTGTGCCGAAGTAAATGCCACAGCCGCTAAAAAACGCTTTGAACAAGGTTGGGTTGATGTTTTAACCGAGCACTTGGATCAATTGGTTGATATTGTAAAACACGCAGTTTCAAATAAAGAGGTTGTTTCTATTGCATACATTGGGAATGTGATTGATGTTTGGGAGCGTTTTGATATTGAAAATATTTATATTGATTTAGGTTCTGATCAAACATCACTTCATAATCCATGGGCTGGTGGTTATTATCCGGTAGGGCTTTCTTTTGAAGATGCCAATGATATGATGGCCAATCATCCAGAGCAATTTAAAACAGCTGTTCAAGCGTCACTGCGTCGTCATGTAAATGCAATCAATAAGCATACTGCAAAAGGAACTTATTTTTTTGATTATGGTAATGCATTTTTATTAGAAGCATCAAGAGCTAATGCAGATGTAATGCTAGACAATAACATTGATTTTAAATATCCAAGTTATGTGCAAGATATTTTAGGCCCTATGTGTTTTGATTATGGCTTTGGTCCATTTAGATGGGTTTGTACTTCTGGCTCCAACGACGACTTAAAACGCACCGATCAAATAGCCGCAACCGTATTAGAATCAATGCTAGCGCATGCTCCAGCTTCAATTGCACAGCAGTTACAAGACAATATTACATGGATTAAAGAAGCTGAAAAAAACAAATTGGTTGTAGGTTCTAAAGCCAGAATTTTATATGCCGATGCAGAAGGTAGAGCAAAAATTGCTGCAGCATTTAATGACGCGATTGGTAATGGAACCATTTCAGCCCCTATTGTTATTGGCAGAGACCATCACGATGTAAGTGGAACTGATTCACCGTACCGAGAAACAAGTAATATTTATGATGGAAGTAAGTTTACCGCAGACATGTCTATTCATAATGTAATAGGAGATAGTTTTAGAGGCGCCACTTGGGTGTCTATTCATAATGGTGGTGGTGTAGGTTGGGGCGAAGTAAGCAATGGTGGATTTGGACTTGTACTTGATGGATCGGCTGCATCAAAAACAAAACTTGAAAGCATGTTGTTTTATGATGTAAACAATGGTATAGCACGCAGGGCTTGGGCTAGAAATAGCGGTTCTTTGGAAGCTATTGAACGTGAGATGAAAAGAAGTCCTAACTTAACAGTGACCATGCCTAATCTAGTAGATGAAAAATTGTTACAGCAAATCCAATAATTTTTATGAAGCATCATGTTAATCCTTCTTCTATTAATTGGGTGGGCCGAATTTCAGATAGTCAATTGTATTGGCATGAACTCGTGCAATTAGTTACTGACCTACAAATTAAAGAAGGGCAGGAACCTAAAATTGCATTGTTAGGATACGCTGTTGATGCGGGTGTTTTACGTAATGGCGGCAGGAAAGGCACAATTGAAGGGCCTAATTCAATTAGAAAAATGCTGGGTCCATTAGCTTTTCATCTCAATGCAAACACAAAAATTTATGATTATGGTAATATAGTAACCGAAAATGCCGATGTTGAACCAGCGCAAGCATTGATGACTGATGTGATTTTTAATTTATTACAAAACAATCACTTGCCAATTATTTTAGGTGGGGGACATGATGCGGCATTTCCTCATGTTTGCGGAATTCAAAAATATTTACTTCCTAAAAATCAAAAATTAGGTATTATTAATTTTGATGCACATTTTGACCTTCGTCCTGTAATAGACGGAAAAGGTCATTCAGGATCACCATTTTTGCAAATAGCAAATCAATTTTCCGACTCATTTAATTATCTGGTACTAGGCATTCAAAAAGCGTCTAATCCAAAAACTTTATTTGAAACTGCCTCTTCTTTTAACTGTAATTTTTTAGAAATAGAGCAGTTTAATTTAGCACACTGGGATTTAGTAAAAAATAGCATTACTAATTTTATAGAATCCGTTGATAAAGTATATGTAAGTATTGATTTAGATGGATTTTCTTCGGCTTATGCGCCTGGAGTTTCTGCTCCTTCTCCTATAGGGTTTAACCCAGAAATCGTATTCAAGTCACTAGATCTTATTGTACAATCTAACAAATTATTGAGTTTCGATATTGTAGAATTGAATCCTACATATGATCAAGACAATAACACAGCTAGACTTGCAGCAAGATGTTTAGAATATATCGTTCGTAGCTTTAATTCTTAATATTTTTTATTAAATATCTTTGATAATCTTTAAATGATGATTTGTATGCACTGCTAAAAATTTAAGGGTTTTAGCTACTGTTAAGTCTCCAAAAATTGGGTGTGTGAAATATTGACCTTTGCCAGCTTTTGAAAGTGTTTGTATGAATTGTTTTGAGGCTTCTACATCTGCCAAAATCGCTTCTTTAGATATGGCTTTAGCCGGTATAACAAAGGAAGGCGCCTTGGCTTTTCCTCTAGGAATATTATTGGTAAATAAGACAAAGTAAAATTTGAAACTAAATTTTGGCTGGGCTTTTGAAGGGTCTGATTGAACAATTGCTTGTGTAATGGTATTGATAACCTTACAGCTATGGGCAATATGCCAGCCAATATTTTCTTGAGAAACCTGGGTATTTACTTTTTGATAGCTACCTATATAGCTTTCAAGCTTATTTATAAGCATCAAATTTTTATTCATTTGTTTAATTTACAACCTTGTAAATATAATTAACTATTGGTGTTTTCATTATTTTTTATCAATAAAAGCTATATTGTGATAATAAATAATGCATAATAATAGCAAATGAAAAAGTTAATTACATCCATCTTGTTTATATTAACTACCGTCCTTTTTCCTATGGCACAAAGTGCTAAAGTAGATTTTTCGCAAAAGCCCCCAAATACCGATTCGCTTTTACCAAAAATAACTGCAGAAAAAAATGATAGTGCTAGATATTATTTAGCAATGAGTGCTTTAACAATTTCGGAAACAAATCCTGTGGAGGATATGCATAATTCTGAAATTATTTTGTTGCATGGACAAAAAAATAACGACTTGGTGTGTCAGGTACTTGGTTATTGTTGTTTGTGTTACGATTATATTGCTTTTGGTAATAAAGTTAAAAGTCTTGAGTTTGGTATTAAGGCAAATCAAGCCGCAGAAAAATCCAATAATGACCGCTTAAAAACATTTGCTAAAGCTATGTTGGCCTTAACCTATTTAACCATGGGCGATTTTGAAAAGGCAGTTTCTTATAACAAAGCAGCAATGGACGCCGGTTCTAAGTATGAGGCAGATATAATTTCTGTGTGTGCTGTAAATGATATGGGAACCATTTATTTAGCGATGGGTAAAATAGATTCGGCACTTATATACACACAAAAAGCTTATGAAATAGCAATAAAATCGGGCATTAATTACTGGCTTACTTCTACTTATTTGCAATTTGGCAGCATTCATGCAGCCATGAAAAATTCTGCACTAGCACTTAATTATTGGAATTTAGCTGTAAACGAAGCCAATAGAATTGGTTCTCCAAAATTTATAAGTACCGCTTATAATGCAATCGCTCAATTTTATTATGCTTCCAATCAAATTGACTCTGCTAAACTGTATGCTACTAAAGCAATTTCTAGTGTAAACAACACCGCTTTTTATACATTAAATGTAGACCCAGCTAAACTACTTTTAAATATTTATAGAAATTCAAATGTAGATAGTGCCTTTAAATATTCTGAAATTTATAGGACGGCAAATGATAGTTTATTTAATATTAGAGCCTTACAACAAGCACAGTTAATGGGTGTAGAGGAAGAAGCTAGGTTGGCGCAATTAAAATTAGAAAATGAAAAATCTGAAGAAGCACATAAAACAAATTTAGAGTATACTTTTATAGCAATTGGTATTGTTAGCTTTTTTATGATCTTTTTAATTTTTAGTAGAAGCTATATTACCAATCCAAAAATCATTGAATTTTTAAGTGTTATTGCGCTCTTGATTGTTTTTGAATTCTTTAATTTATTAATCCACCCGCTTTTAGAAAAAGTGACCCATCATTCACCTGTTTTAATGCTACTAGGATTAGTTGGACTTGCTGCATTGCTTATACCGCTGCACCATAAACTAGAGCATTGGGCGGTACATAAATTAGTTGAAAAAAATAAACAATCTAGATTGGTGGCTGCTAAAAAAACGATCGAGCAGTTAGAAAAAACAGTTTAATGGTGTTGCGGTTAATTTTATGAATATGAATAAGTTATACAAATACCTAATAATTATTTTATTTGTTGCGTGTTCTCCGTATAAAAAAGTGATTCTTTCAATGAGTGATATCCAAACTAGTCATTGGATTAATAAATCTGAGCAAGAAGTTACTTCAAACCTTGGTTCTTTTAAAAAAAAGGAAAAAATTGATACGGGGTATAGACTTTCATTTGATTATAGTACCTACCGAATCCCGAACAATAAAATTAGTACCAATTATAATAATTATACCAACACTAGAAGTTTTGACAATAAAGGAAATTTATTGCTACAAGGGAAAGAGGTAAGGCCTAATATAAGTACTCAAAATTTTAATTCGCAATTAGAAGTGATCAATTTAAAATATCTTGAATTTTATTTTGATCAAAAAGGGAAAGTTTCCTATGTAGTTGCTTCTGGTTATCCTGATTCAATTAGATATGAATTACGAAAAAAATAGTTGTCAAATCATTTGCTAGATACTAATTTCAACGCCTGCAGGTATTTTAATTACTTTATCCTCTTTTTTTATATACACATCAGTACTACTTAGATTTTTGATGTGTTTTTTGTCAACAGAAATCTTTAAATTTTTATACGCATTGATATAATCTACTAAATCGATTTGCGTTATAGAACAAATGTCTTTTTGCGCAGACATACGTTTGCAAAACTCTTCCATTGCTTCCCATCTGTTACCATCTCCATCATTTTCCCAGCTGTGACCCCATAGATCAAACAATGCCAAAGTATCTGATTGCACAAAATTATCAACCAATTTATTAAAGGCAGTAATTTCTTTTTTATCGTTTTCTGGATTATTTGGAATAAAAAATGCTCTTCCAAATTGGTGAATACTAGGATCCCACTTTAAATAGTTTGTTGGAATAGAAAAATTGTAAGTGTCATTTACCGTTCTAGCATATTCTATACCTAAACCAGTAATTGCATTTATTACCTTGTCATTGAAATTGCCAAACGGATACGCCATACCTCTTACAATTGAACCTGTTAATTGCTCTAATTCTTTTCTATCTTCTACAACTTCATAAATGATATCGATTGTAGATAAAGCAGTTAAAGCTGGGTGATTTGCAGAATGAACAGACACTTCATGACCTTTAAACAAACTTTTTATTTCACTTTTAGATAAATATCCCTTTGTATCAAATTTATTTGAATTTAAATGGAAGGTACCCTTTAGGCCATAGTTGTTAAATAACTTTACAAGTTTTCTATCTTGGGTATTGCCATCATCAAAGCTTAAAATTAGTGCCTTGTGTTTCCCTTCTGGAAATAGCATTTCAATTTTAATAGCACTCGAAGACTTATCTATATCAGACTGAGCATTTGATATTTGAGAATGTAACAATAGTGATACAAGCAGCATTATTGACTTCATATATTTTTTTGTTTTTATTATTCTTTTTATTTCTAAATTTTTCTATTATAATAGCTTAGAGACCTAAGTTATATTAAAATTATTCGAATAGTTAACATTGGCTTCATAATAAGGTAATAATTACATCATAATTTGATAATGTTTTAGTAATCTATCAGACAGAACATTATCAATAACATGAAAGAACTTTGCGATTCATTAATATATTGTTATGAGTACCTCTAAAAATTTGATACAAAAAGGGTTTACCCTTTTTATTTTCCTTTTATTTTTAAACTCTTTTGCTTTTTCTCAGGGTCTTAAAGTGCGTGTGCTAGATGCAGTTTCAGGAGAACCTTTAGTAGGAGCAACAGTTGTTTTTAATAAGCAAACTAATTATATCAAATTAGATGGAACTTCTATTTTTAAAAATGGTTCAATTGGTGAAAATACCCTAAAAATATCTTTTACAGGGTATAAAAGCGAAACCAAGCAAATTCAATTGGCAAAAGCAACGGATGTTAAAACCATTGAAATATTACTACAACCTACAAGTAATGCGCTAGCATCTGTAACCGTTAGTTCTAATGGCAACAGAGACAATGACAAGTTGATTAGAAGGTTAGAAAAAGTTTCAGATCCTATTATCAATGTATTGTCTGCAAAAAACATTCAATTGTTACCAGATATTACTGTAGCAAATGCTTTACAAAGAGTAAGTGGCGTTACCATTGAAAAAAGTGGTTCAGGCGAAGCAAGATATCCAATTATTAGAGGAATGGAAAAAAGGTATATTAATACACTAGTGAATGGCATTAAAATACCTAGCCCAGATAATAAAAACCGTTTTATTCCTTTGGATTTATTTCCTTCCGAATTACTTGAAAGGTTAGAAGTAGGAAAAAGTTTAACACCAAATATGGAAGGTGATGCTATTGGTGGTACCATTAATTTGGTAATGAAAGATGCGCCTGAAAAATTATTGCTACAAGCTAATATGGCAACTGGATTTAATACGTCTTTCCCTGATCAAACGTTTAGCAAGTTTGATAAATCTACTATGAATTTGCAATCTCCTGCACAAATAAAGGGCAGTACATATGTTGCAACACTTGCAGATTTACCGGTTACCCATTTAAATTATACAGAAAAATCTAAACCAGTAAATACGACAATGGGTTTATCTGTTGGTAACAGATTTGGTAAAAATAAACAATATGGATTTGTAGTATCAGGTAGTTATCAGAACATTTTTCGTGGTACTACATCAAACTTCTTTTTACCCAATTCACAACCTGGTTTAAACAACATTCCATTATTTTCAGATTTACAATTAAGAAAATATTCTGTTCAAAGCCAACGTAAAGGCCTTAATGCAAAATTTGATTACAAAATCAATAAAAATAACAAAATATCTATTTTCAATACTTTTGTAAGATTAGACGATTATCAAACTAGACTTATCTGGGATACAGTTGCCTTAAATTCACTGATCAATCAAACCAATAGAAGTCAGTGGATTTATCAGTCTATTAATAGCACCACTTTACAAGGAGAACATAAACTAAATACGACTTCAAAATTTGATTGGTCTTTAGTAAACTCAGTAGCAAAAAGTCATACGCCTGATCAATCTACATTTGGTCATGAGTATCCAATTATCCCTACAAGTTTAACCATAGATAAGTTACAATCTATGTCAAGAATTTGGACCAATAATACCGATAAGGATCAATCAGCATATTTAAATTTTACAAAAAATACAAAGCTGTTTAATAGTGATTTAGAATTAAAAATTGGCGGCATGTATAGAGATAAGAATAGAGAAAACTACTACATTTCTTATTCATTATCTCCTGTATTGGGTGCTGCCTATACTAACATTAATGCTGCTCAGTTCATATTTAATCCTGCTAGTAATGGAACGCCAACTTTAAATGGTAACAACTATACTTTTGCAGAAAAAATCTCTGCTGGTTATGTACAAGGGAAAATCAATTTCTCTAATCGTCTAGAATTATTAGGCGGTGTTAGAGCTGAAAATACAAACCAACACTATGAGACATTGCTTACAAAAGATGTTCAAGCAAAGTCTGGAGATATCAAATACACTGACTTATTGCCAAGTGCTCAATTAAAATATGCAATATCGGCAAATCAAAATTTACGTTTTGCTTATTATAGAGCTATCGCCAGACCAGGCTTTTCTGAATTGATTCCGGATGGTGCTGATGGAGAATTTTTTAAAGAAGTGGGTGATCCAATCAATTTAAAACATACGATTGCTGATAATTTAGACATTCGTTATGAATTGTATAGCAAAGGTTCTGATCAATTATTAATAGGCGGTTTTTACAAAGACATTCAAAACCCTATTGAAATCTCGGCAGTAAAACCACAAAATATCAATAGTTTGTATTTACAACCCGTAAATATTGGTAAAGCAACAAACTATGGTATTGAAATTGTGGCTACTAAATTTGTTGGTTCATTTGGTATTTCAGCAAACTACACTTATACTAAATCAAGTATTACCAACGATAACTTAATTTACTCAAGTAGAAACTCGGCTGGTCAAATTGTTTCAAGTCGTGTTTCTGAAACTAGACCATTACAAGGTCAAGCAAATAATATCGGGAATGTATCATTCATTTATAAAAATCCAAAAATTGGATTTGATTTTCAAACAGCAGTGGTATATACTGGCGAGCGTATTAGTTTCATTAGCCCATATGCAGGCTTAAATTATTGGCAATCTCCAACAACACAATTGGATATTTCATTTGAAAAGAAAATTGGCAAGCACTTTTCTTTCTATGGTAAAATTAATAACCTAACAGATGCTCCATTGGAGTTGTCATTACATCAATCTTATGATGCATATATGGCAGGTAGTGGATCAAGGGCTTTGGCTTTACAATCTGACCCAGCAAGTAGAATTATTATTCAAAAAGATTATTACAGAACAACCTATTTATTTGGAATCCGCTTTAAACTTTAATATACCCTTCAACTTACAACTATGAATCAAAAGTTTACATATTTAATTGCTATTTTAATAGTAGGAATGGTTTCTTGTAAAAAAACAGAAGAAACCAAAGATTTATGGAAAGCGGTTATTACGCCAGCTTCACCAATTAGTGAATCAGCTCCATTATCTGGTACCTTAAAAGGCACCATGCTAGCTGGTAAAACCTATACAGTTGTTGGAGATATTTTTGTTAATTCCGGAGATACTTTAATTATAGAACCTGGTGTTACTGTTAATTTTACAGGTACTGCTGGTGTTCCAGTGGGTATTGGTGTTAAAGGAGTACTACTTTCATTAGGTACTAAAGAAGCCCCTATTAATTTAACTTACCTAGGTGTAACAAGAACGGATCAATTAGGTGCTAACCCAGATACTGACCCTGCTTTAAAAGGCAAATGGACAGGCATTACTGGAGCAACCACTTGTCCATTAATTGTGATCAAATGGACACATATAGATTTTGGTGGTGCTGCAATGAGCTCTGCTATGAAAAGTTTTACTGGAAGTTCAAGCCCTTATTCTGTATACTTTGCAAATCCTGATGGCAGCTTTATTTTAGAAGACTCTTGGATTTATGGAAGTGTCGATGATCCATTTAGAATAAATGGCGGCAAAATTCATGTGATGCGTAACACTTTTGAAAAATGTGGTTATACGGGTGGTGAAGCAATGAATTCTAAAGCTGGAACCATTGGAGACTTTGCTTATAATTTATGTATTGGTATGGCAACCAATGGACCAAAGATTTCAAACATCAATGTGGCAGTTGGAAAGCCTGGTTCTAATGTGCGTATATATAACAATACTATTATTAACTGTGGTTACAGAAGATCTGCAGCAGGAAGAGGTGGTTCTATCAATTTTGAAGAAGGTGCTGGCGGTATGGCATACAATAATTTAATAGTGAATTGTAAATTTGGATTACGTATTGTAAATACACCAATTGCGGATACTGCAAACATTAAATACGGCTATAATTACTACTACGCAGATTCTGTTTCGGTGGCTAGCCAATTTATTCCTTCATTATTGGTTAGTACTGCAATTAGTCAACCTAAAGAAACGGATATTCCTAAACCATCTACCTATTTACCTGCTGGCTGGAAAGTAGGAGATGCCTATAATGCACCTACATCTGTGGTTGGTATAAATAATCCATTATTTATCAATGCGCCTGTGCCTTTACCTGCTGGTTTAATGCTACGTGATATTGCAGTGGTTGGTAATTATAATTTTGCTTTAAAATCTAATTCACCATGTATTGGTGCTGGATTTACTGGTTTCTCTGCAAGAGCAGATGTAATTCAAGATCTAAGAATTGGTGCAACTGAAATTACTGCTCCAGGTAAAGATATTGGCTGTTATCAAAGCAATGGTAGAGGAAATCAACACTAATTACTATTCAAAATAATTATAAAAGGTGTCAATAGTATAAAGCTTTTGACACCTTTTTAATATATAAAACGATGTCAAAATATTTATTAAATAATTTTAGAAATTTACATAAAAAACTAGCATCTATACTTTTTGTATTTTTCTTTTTTATTAGTATAACAGGAAGCTTGCTTGCCTTCAAATCGTTTTTTACCAAAACAATTTTTCAAAATAAACAAGTAAAAGCAGAAGGCACTCTAAGTCAATTTATGCCAATAGATAGCCTCGAAAAAGCTGCAGTAACTGCTGTAAATGAAAAAGCAGGGACTGCATTTAAAAAGTCGGAGAAGGTTGAAATCAAAATCTCAAAAGGCACTGTACTTTTTTATTTTAAAGATGCATATAGTGTTCAGTTAAACGGAGAAACTGGTATGCCTACATTGATAGAAAAAAAATATGGCGGCATTATTCAAGATATTCATGATGGCGCTATTTTAGACAACTGGATTGTAAACTCATTTAGCGGGTTTAAAAAAGGCTATTCATTAATGATGGGCTTATCTTTATTATTGCTAACTATTACTGGCACCTATTTATGGTATAAGCCAAAAATGATAAAAAAGAATAGGTTATGAATTGGAAAATAAGTACTTATAAGTGTATCATTATTATTTCTTTTCTAATTGGCGTGCATTCTGTTAATGCTCAGTCTAGAGACAGCATCATTCATTTTATTTTTACCTCAGATGTTCACTTTGGTTTGGTAAAAGAACAATTTAGAAATAAAGAAAACGTATCTGCTTTTGAAGTCAATAAAGCAATGGTTAAAGAAATGAATCAATTTCCTAACATGCATTTACCAAAAGATAACGGAGTACAGCAGGGCGCCTTAATTAAAGGCATTGATGCATTAGTGATTACGGGTGATATCGCAAACAGGATGGAAAAAGGTATTCAATCGGCAACTGAATCTTGGAAACAGTTTACTACAATTTATATTGACTCACTCAATTTAAAAAATAAAGACGGGCAAAAAAGTAAATTATGGGTGGTGCCGGGTAATCATGACATGAGTAACGCAATTGGTTTTCATAGGCCCATGAGCCCCAAAAATGATCCGGCTTCAATGATTGGTATTTATAATTTAATGTTTCCCGATAAACCCATTAAAGTTTTTGACAGTAGCATACATAGAATTCATTATTCAAGAGATCTTGGCGGAGTCCATTTTATTTTTTTAAGTTTATATCCTGACTCTGCAGATAGGGTTTGGATGGAAAAAGATTTAAAATCTGTAAAAGCAACCACACCGGTTTTGTTATTTGCGCATTCTATTCCAGATGTAGAACCTCGCTTTTTTGAAAATCCCAATGGATTACATGACATCAATGAAGATGATAAATTTGAAAACTTAGTGCCGGAACGTTACAAAGATGGTAAAGATGTAAAGGGTGAAACTGTAATTGAACAGAATGGATTTGTGAGGTTTTTAAATAAACATAATAATATTAAAGTTTATTTCCACGGACATGAAAATTGGACTGAATATTATCAATATAAAGGTCCAGAAAATAACGTGAACCTTACTTGCATTAGAACGGACAGCCCAATCAAAGGAAGGGTTTCTGCTAAGGATGAAACAAAATTAGCATTTGAATTAATTTCTATTAATTCAAATGCCAAGATGCTTACGGTGAGAGAAGTTTTATGGAACGCTAATAAAAGCGTTAATGAAATTGCTTGGGGAAAAACTGCAACTTTTTCTTTGAAATAAATCTTACGTTCTAATCTTACTTAGTTACAGCAGGTAAATCTGAATTTGAAATATCTCTATGAAATCTCCATTTACCATTTTCCTTTTTCCAAAGCACTAAATATTTACCCTTGTCTAGCTGCGTGCCATCTTTGGTTTTAAGTACATATGTACCGTCTTCTGTGATGAAATTTTCGTTACCCCAAACCTCAGTAGTGTTTAGTTCAATAGCTCCTATTCCTGCGTTAATAAATCCTGCCCAAACTTTGGTTAAGTTTTCTTTTCCTTTAACGGCTGGCATGTTATTTAACATTAATGCACCATCGGTACCATAACATGATGCTAGTCCAGCAGAATCACCTTTTGCCATAAATGCAGCCACTTCTATGTTGGCGGCTTCAATTTCTTTTTTAGCATTTACCAAATCAAATGGCGCTTTTGTTTCTGATTTACATGAGAACAAGCTAGCTGCAATGAAAGCAGCGAAAAGTAGTTTTTTCATTTGTTAAATTTTAATAGATAAATATAATATATTTATCTACAACTAAATATCATCCCTTATGAAATATATTTTTATTACAATCTTTATTTTAATGACCATAATTAGCGGAGCGCAGCAAATTCAGGCAAAAAAAGTTTCATACGGAAATAATCCTGAGCATGGTAAGTACATCAATCATAGAGGATTCAAAATGTATTATGAGGTTTATGGCAAAGGAGAACCCTTGTTAATAATACATGGAAATGGAGGTTCTATTAATAATTTTGAGTATCAGATACCCTATTTTTCAAAAAAATATCAGGTGATATTAGCTGATAGCCGCGCACATGGAAAGTCAGTTGATAATAATGATTCTTTGAGTTATGAAATGATGGCTGATGATTTAAATGCTTTATTAGATTCATTGCATAAAGACTCTTGTTTTGTAATTGGTTGGAGTGATGGTGGTGTAGAAGGACTATTACTTGCCATTAGGCACCCTAAAAAAGTGAAAAAATTAGCTGTAACAGGGGCTAATTTAATACCTGATCCAATATTAAGCACAGATCCATGGGTCGTTGATATGGTTTTTAAGGGTATAGATAGTTTAAAAAAATTGTCTCCTACCACAGAAGTAAAACGTCAATTAAAGTTGCAACACTTGCTTGTCTATGAACCGCATATCACCCATGCAGCACTAAATACTATAAGTTGTCCAACACTTGTAATGGGTGGAGATCAAGATGTTATTTTACCAAGGCACACATTAGAAATAGCAGAAAACATTAAGTATTCTAATTTATGGATTTTGCCTAACTCCGGACATTCAACCCCTATTTTTTATAAAGACCTATTTAATAAAACAGTGAGTACTTTCTTTGCTATACCGTTTTCAAAAAAAGAAAAAGAGCAACGATTTTATTAAACCAATTGGTTTAGTGATGGCATTTTGTTAAAGATTTTTTTCCTAAGGGTTAACAATTTATTATACTCTAATTTTTTTATCTTAAATTACAGTCGAAATTATAATTTTATGTTTAAAAAATTTACAAGCGCTGATATACTTTTATTAGTTGCTGCACTTCTCTCACTTGTTTTTTCTGAATTCATGTGGTTTACTGGTAATAAAGAGCATGCACTTTTTGTTGGTCTTTGGGTTCCTTCCATTTTATGTTTTGGTATTTTCCTTAAACTAACTAATAAAGAATGATATGACAGATATACTCCCATACTTTGCTGGATTCATTACACTGCTTTTTGGAGCAGCATGTTTTTTAATGCTTAATAAGTATAAAAATATTAAGTAGTTCAATGAATAAGTTATTTAGCAAATTGGTTAATGTATATGATTCATTAAGTACTTCAAAAAAATTGCATTTTTTTGAAGTTGCTATTTTAAAGGCATCCATCATATCATTTGTTGTGCATATTTGCTTTATCTATTTTTCAAATACGTTTGATTTTATAGGAACAACTAACCAAAGTTATTTAAAAGCTATCTATACCCCTTTTAGTTTTATTCTATACTATGAAGTATTTTTATTGGTTATAATCATTCCAAAATCCATTTCTGAATTTGTAGGGAAGCAATTTGAAATTATTGCACTGATTACACTTCGTAGTTTTTTTCATGATATAGCAGATATTAATTTTACTGACATTGCCACTATATACAATCCTAACTTTATTAATATAGTATATGATTTAGGGGCATCTGTAATAATGCTTTTTTCTACTTTGATTTATAATAAAATGTACAAAAAGAACGGTATAAGTGATACTAGTGTTGATTTACATCAATTTATAAAAATTAAAAAAGTACTGTCTGTAGTTATGTGCGGTGTACTTGTATTGTTAAGTTTTATTAGCTTATTTAATTGGTTGGTTGATGTTCAACATGCATATCAACTTAAAGTACAATTTCCAAACCCGAATACTGTCTTTTATACCGACTTTTTTACAATCATGATTTTTGTGGATGTATTGTTGCTCATCATTTCATTTATTTATCAATTTTCATTTAATCTAATTTTTAGGAATGCTAGCTTCATTATCACTACTATTTTAATAAGAATGTCTTTGAGTATGGCAAAGCCAATGAATTATTTGATCATCATAATAGGCTTAACTTTTTCTATAGTAACCTATTTTATTTATTCAAAAATGTCCACGGATAAAATTAAGGAGTAACGGGCAGTAGTGTTCTAAAATGTATCTTCGCAATATTTTATAGGATAACGGAGTAAGTAACCTCTACGTAAGCTATTTTTTAAGCCTGGGAGCTTTTCATCTGATATTACAAATACACGATCAAGACCATCATCCAGCAATTAACATCTATTATTATTTTTTTTAAGTATTTGAGTAAGTTGCTGTATTTATTATATAATTTACGCAGGATTTACCAATTTAATAGTAACGCTACACCATATGAAAACAAATAGGATAGAAGTGATGCAATTTTTAGGTCAGAATATTGATGTTGAAATAGATGAATTTCTTAAAGATATTGATACCAATTGGCAGCCATCCGATTTTTTACCTAGTAGTAACGCACCTGAATTTCATAATGAAATAAAAGAATTACAGGAGCAATGTAGAGAATTGCCTCATGATTATATGACCGTTCTTGTTGGAGATATTATTACGGAAGAAGCGCTCCCTACCTATGAAACTTGGTTAACCGATATAGAAGGTATTAGCAAGTTGGAACCTCAGGGTTGGAGCAAGTGGATTCGAAAATGGACTGCAGAAGAAAACAGACATGGTGATTTATTAAACAAATATATTTATTTGTCGGGTCGGGTTAACATGAAGCAAATGGAAATCACTACGCAGCATCTTATTGCAGACGGCATGGAAATAGGAACTGCCAGAGATCCTTATCGTAACTTCGTTTATACTTCGTTTCAAGAATTGGCTACTAATATATCACACCGCAGAACGGCAACAATTGCTAAAAAATATGACAACCTGCAGCTATCTAAAATTTGTGGCGTAATTGCAGCCGACGAAATGCGGCACGCAAAAGCCTACAAAAGTTTTGTTTCTAAAATATTTGAATTAGACCCAAGCGAAATGATGCTAGCTTTTGAGGATATGATGCGTAAAAAAATAGTTATGCCCGCACATTTTATGCGTCAACAAGGAGAAAAGATTGGTCAGAGCTGGGCGCATTTTAGTGATGCTGCACAACGCCTTGGTGTATATACGAGCCTTGATTACACGCAAATATTAAGTTCACTCATAGAAGAGTGGAAGATCGATACAATTTCCAACTTAACTAGTTCCGCCGAAAAAGGTAGGGATTATTTGATGTCCCTTCCCGACAGGTTTAGAAAAGTGGCAGAAAGATCCTCCATTAAAGTGCCAACCGATTACAAGTTTAATTGGATATACTAACAAGGGAAGTGTAGGGTATGGTGTGGATACAAGATCGAAATAGGTTTTTACTCACTTTTGGATGCATTCATTGATTAGAAGCCAACAACCTTTCGATTTAACAGATGATCAAATACAGGATGATGCAAGGCAAAGTGTAAGAAGTATAAATTGACCGGCCGGTGTCATTAAACTTTTTTTAAATTAATAGTTTTTTTAATATATATTTAATTAGTCAAAATATATATTATATGGGAACATTTTATTACGTTTTAGCTGGGGTAGCGATTTCATTAATTATTAGAGTTATACTAACGCTCTTTAATGTTGATAAAACTAAAATTAGCCGATATACAAATGCAATTCTTCTGATTTTGTTCCTTATTTACATGTTGAGGCTAATATTTTAATTATTTAATTTCAAAATTAATTACATGAAAAAAATTATCCAGTTTTTACTAGTTATCTTAATTGTCACAATTTCTTTTGCTCAAAAAAAGCCATCGAAATCAGGTGCATCGCAAAAGAGTAGAATTGTTAACTGTTTATGCTCTAACACTTATACTCAATTTGGCACTTATACATTTTATAAAAATGGGACTTTTGATTATGAACAGCCAAGACCCTATCCTCTGTTTAAGACTGGCACTTGGAGCTATGTAAGCGGTAATAAAGTAAAGATTAATAAAACATGGTTAGGTAAATCTCAAGTTGTATCTGTTGATAGCGATTGCAATTTAGACTGGGGTGGGTAATTAAATAAATTTAATACGGAAAATGGATCAATGAGCCTTTTGTAAGTCAACTGCAAAGAACCAGCTGGAACATATAATCGTCAATAATAAAAAACCACCTATGAAACAAATCATAAGTGGTTTTTTATTGTGTGGGCCCACCAGGGCATGATCCTGGGACCCCCTGATTATGAGCAATTAAAATCAGTTTTCTTCCCTTTTCATTTCTATTCTTTTTAATTGATATTCAATCCCTTACATCATTTTTTCTTTTCTTTCTTTTTCGTTGTTTTGCATCCTTTTAC